>BNJS01002599.1_pt1 | contig 250040 bp, 277 predicted proteins | sample 8540461 | NCBI WGS metagenome assembly BNJS01 (sample SAMD00202454, study PRJDB9452) | human saliva metagenome | isolation source: human saliva | place: Japan | reverse complement strand
TGAGAATTCCTCCTACTGCTAAAAAAATTACTGGGATAAGGAGTAAATCATTCATGACTTTCTCCTTTCCTAATCAATCAATTGACGATAATGGGTGGCAAGAGAGGAATCAAATTCCTCTAGCTTTTTGAACTAAGTCCAAATACTCCTCTTTCTCATGTTCTTCAAAGTCCACACCTCGATGATTCTGAAGAGATTTCCAATTGACTAGTGAGTTCTCGTTTAGAAAAAAAGCTGTAATCCCCCGTCACTTCCTCATAATGTTCCTTTTAGCTCCTTGTAGGCTTGGTATTCTTCAGGCGTTTGAAATCCCTGTACCAAAGCCTCTTCTAATTGATAATAGGTATCTTCCATCATAATCGTTACCTCGTTTCTTTCTATCTTTATTTTACCGCGCTTTTCTTTTCTTGTCCGCTATTTGTATCTATTTTTTAATCCAATTCAAAAGAAAGTTGCTCCTGCTTTTTCGTTTTCCTTTTTTTCATGGAATTGTCTTAAGGCTTGATCAATAATATCTAAATCCGTTTCTGTTTCAATCAATGGCGCGAGTACATCGTATTCGGCCTTTTTAGTTTGATAATCCTCTTCCTTTGGAAAATTTTTCTCAATTTCTACCTTAGCAGTAGTCCATTTATCCTTTAATTCATCCAATAAGTTCTGAGTTTTCACTTGGTCATCTTTAATGTGGTCTATCGTATGTTGGAGTCTTTGAATTGTCCCCAAAGGAGAATACAAATCTAAACTGACAGAATATTGATTTTCTCCTACAATCTTAACAGAGAAGGTTTCAGGAAGAGGTTGATTTATTGGAAGACTAAGCATTTTAATGTCAAATCCTCGATAGCTTGCTAGGGTACGAAATTCTTTGCTGTCAGCTTGATTATGACGGATAAGACGGTGTAGGGATTCCCCTGCTTCAGCTCGTTGGTCAAAAGCTTGCTTGCCTATCGTCATAGAAAATGCCTGGTCTTTCGACATTTCAGACTGTTGAATGTCGCCTTCATACTTGCTTAATCGTTTCTCAAGAATGGGCATATTTTCTTCACAGTAAGAGATTGTATGACGATAGTGATCCTTGCTGCGTTGAAAGGCGCGTCTTTGATTTTCTAATAGAGTTAGATCATTCTCTAGTTCCATCTTATATTTGAGATAAGGATTACCTGTTGCTAGTGCCTTAAAATCAGAAGCTGTCATAGTCTGTTCATCAATGTCTTCTGCAGCACGAATCGGCTCCTTAGAAGTCATAATCTGCTTAATATAACGGAGTTTGTTCTCCTGAGTTGCCCATAGATAATTATCAAATGAACCTTTGGTAATGTAGTGGTAAATATCCACTTCCTTGTTTTCATTTCCCTGTCGGATAATCCGTCCATTGCGCTGCTGAATGTCACTTGGTCTCCACGGTACATCCAGATGATGAACTGCTTTCATCTTGCTCTGAACATTTAAACCTGTTCCTCCTTTTTCAGTTGAGGCAAGGAGAATCCGCACCTCTCCTGCATTGACCTTTCGAGACAAACTATTCTTCTTTTCATCACTATTGGCATCATGTACAAAGGCAATTTCCTTACTAGGGATTCCTCTATCAACTAATAAAGCCTTTAATCTCAGAATAAACATCAAAGCCATTATCCTTTTTCTTAGGGTGTGCCAATATCTGAAAAAAATCATCTGAGTAGCCTTATTTTTCCATTCCCTCACGATAAATTCTTTCAACATTATCCACTACCTGAAGCAGTTTATGATTGTCTGCTAGACTATAACTAGAGTCCAATAAACGCATATCAATTGCTAGTTTCCGTGCCTCACCTGTTATTTTTAACATGTTATCCTGGCTCGGATCAACTGTTCCACATTTGACCATATCTGACCTCATAACTAATTCTTCTAAATAGAGTTTCTGGTTTTCAGTTAACTCACTCTCAATAGGGATAATATGAGCTTCTGGAACAGGTAAATCCAACATATCTTGTGTTTGAATGTCGGCTGTTTCTTTATAGATTTTCATCAACTCAGGTAGATTGACAAACTTTTTAAATCGTTTCTTAGGTTGGTACTTATCCCCCTGTAGGAGCTAATTCCATAGAGTTTTGAATTTCTCCAAAAGCACCTACCCAAGAGTCAAAATAATCAACTTGATAGCGTTTTAAGATATCTGGTTGAATATAGTTCATCATAGTATACAACTCACTAATAGAATTGGAAACAGGTGTCCCTGTCGCAAAGACAATATTTTTAAAATCATGTTCTTCCTGAATCTGTCGAACCTTCATCTCCATATCCACGTTCTTCTTAGAGGTTGTATTGGTAATACCTGCTACATTCCCAAGTCCAGTAATTGGACGAATATTTTTAAAGTGATGTGCTTCATCCACAAAGAGAAAATCAATTCCTAAGTTCTCAAAATCAATAAAACTATCACGATTAAAGCGTTGGAGTTCTTCCAATTGTTTCTCTAGACCACTTATTGATTGCTCCGCTTCTTTAACGGTATACTTGTTTTCAGAATGTGTTTTAATCTCTCGTAGTTCATTGAGTTTATCCTCTATATAGTTCATCTGTCTTTCCTTACTGACAGGGATTTTTTCAAATTGAGAATCCCCAATGACAATAGCATCGTAATCTCCTGTAATAATACGTGATACAAATTGTTTTCTTCTCGCCTTCACAAAATCTTTCTTAGTGGTCACAAAGACTTTTTTAGTAGGGAAAATTTCATGATTTCTTGGCCAAATTGAGCAGACAAACTAGAGGGCACCACATACAAGGGCTTATGAACCATCCCCAACTCCTTTAATTTAAACCCAGCACCAAGCATGGTCAAGGTCTTTCCTGAACCTACCTCATGAGCTAATAAAGCTCTTTTTTCTTCTACGATTCTTTGAATGGCATTCTCTTGATGAGGGACGAAGGCTGATGTTTTTGTGCCAAGCCATCAATGACTAGATGGCTACCGTCATACTCTCGACTAACTGTTCGATTATAAAGACGATTATAGCTTTCCTCAATGACTTGTTGGACTTCTGGATACCGTGAGACAAAGTCTTGAAAGAGCTCTTGTAAATGCTGCTCTTTTGCTCTTAGAACAGAGGTTTTTTCCAAATCTGTGATAGTCTTTTTCTTTTCTCCTTCCGTAACAGTCATAGTAATCGTCGGTTGGTTTGAATTTAGTAAATTCTCAAAAATCTTTCTTCCTGTATCATAACGTGACCCACTGACTCCAAGACTACTATCTTTGGCACTTGGATAGCGATAAGCAAATGATGTCCTTAAATGAACCTGGCCATCGACAGGATTCACTTCAATGACTTGTTCAACATCAGGCGAAGACAATTCAAATTCACGATTGGTAAAACATTCAAAGGCAAATTTACCATAAACGGATTGAGGAATCCAACGTGACCCTATTTTAAACTCAATATCTGCCAGATGAATCCGTGGAGGACGAACAGATTCTAACAAATCTAAAGCATGAGACCAGTCACATTCTTGATTGTTTTCCTCCACTAATAGTTGAACTACTTCTATCTTGTTGAGAATATCTCCTGACAAAAACTGGTTCTTAGAAAGATATTTTCTTTCCCCTCTTAAATAGCTTTCTGGATCTATTAAAATCTGGTCACCTAACTCATCTAAAATAGCAGCTTGGCTATGTTCGGGATAAATTGATACCATATAGTCTAAATCAACCCCTCTACCATCCGATAAACTGGAGTTTAAGGCATCTAAAGCCGTTGAAACTCTTGCAATCACTCTCTCTGGTCTAACCAATGCTTTCTCAAAGGCTAAAGATTTTTTATATTTTACTTTCTGATCTTTAGAATCAATGTATTCATCTTCTAAACTTGCTAATAAAGAATACTTATCGTCACTATCAAATAAGTTCCGATTGACTGAGGCATTCAAGTATCCAAATTGACTTACAAAGCGATTATAGTCACGATTGAGTTTACTAAGTAATACCTGAAAATCTGTCCGACTATAATCTGGATGACGTTGAATTTCAATTAAGGATTGATAGGTCTCTCTCAAATCAACCATGCCCTTAATGCGACTAATATCCTTATCCGATAAGGGACTTTCATAAAAGACAGTTTTTTTGAACAGTCCCTTATATTTCCCTCTTTTACTCGCTTCTTCTGACTTGTAAACATCTAGTGCTTCCTCATCTGTCAAATGAAGTTGCACGAAATCGATCTATTTTATGTTCAGACAAAGAACTGTCCCAAGCTTTAAAATCTCCATTCTCATCTACATAATAACTAATTTCGTCTACTTTTGAACTGTTCCGAATGCCATGCGTATCTCGGTAATAAATTTGATTTCCCTCGTATCCAAAAGAATAGAGCGCTAAGTCCTCACGTATACGACTTGGGATAGAATTATCCACTTCTTCTTGGATAAAAACAGGTGCTTTCAAAGAATTGTCAATTTGTTTAAGTGCTTCCACATTCTCTAATGCTTTCATTATGTCAGTAGCTAATGTTTCTGATACCCCCTTAACATTGAGAGTACCTCCATTAAAATTACGTACCTCATATTCACCCAAAACTTGTGTATTGTATTTCCCATCAAAATATGGATTGATCCAGACACGCTTATCCTCCTCAAAGGGAATAGAACCATTAAAAACAAGTTCCTCTTCATTAAGATTCTTTGCTTGGTCCTTTTGAAAGAAGAGGAGATCTGTAGTCACTCGGGTACCTGCAATCTTTTTAAAAGCCGTATCTGGCAACCGAACTCCCCCTAAAAAATGAGTGTTGGATTTAATCTCTTGTAAGACATTATCTGTCCGCTTATCCATTGTGCCAATAGATGAGATAATCGACACTTGTCCTCCGTCTCTTACTAAATCAAGTGAGTGTTTGACAAAGTAGTCGTGAATCATATAAGGTTTATCATAGTTTTTATCGGCAATGCGAAAATTTCAAAGGAAAATATTCGTTAAGACTAAATCAAAACTATTATTTTGATAGGGAACTTCTTCAAATCCTCGCACTTCAATATGGGTATTGGGGTGGAGTTGTTTTGCGATTGCGCCTGTCACACTGTCTAATTCAACCCCATAGAGTTCTGATTTATCTCGTATACTTCTAGGCATAGCCGCAAAGAAGTTCCCAGTTCCCATAGAAGGATCTAATATCCTTCCTCCCTCAAAACCATCATCCAGTAACTTTTGCCAAATCTGGCGAATAATCATTGGCCTGTATAATAGCTGTAGAGAACTTTTGTTTCATAGTGAGCATTCTTGATTTACTTTACTTTCAAACCTTAAGAGTTAAACGTTCTGTTTCATACTTTTGGATTGAGTTCATCAAAAAATTCATTGGCAAGGCCACCCCATCCGACATACTTGGCTAGTAGTTCTTGTTCTTCTGGATTTGCTTGTCGTCTCTCTTTTTCTAATCTTTTAACAAGTTCAATTGCGGCGATATTCGTTTCAATTTTTTCTCGATTTGTCTTAGGATAAAAGTCCTCTAAATCATCTGGAAAAACAAAATCTTGAACAGGAATATCCAACTCTTCACACTTGAAATAAGTGGTGTTGATTCTGTTTCCTTTATCTTTTTCCTTTTTCTTCTTCCAGGTAGGAAAACAAATCTATTTCCTGATTTTCACTTGATGAATCAATCTCAATCTCTGAATCTTCTTTTTCAAGTTCTACGATAGACAATACTTGTTCAATCTCTTCTAAACTGTTCAAGTATAAGATAGGACTTTCTTCAAATAACTGGTTGGAATCATTGAATAGCTCTAGGCGAACTAAGTTATTTAACTGTGCATTTTCAATCGAAACCAACTGAAATACTTGTCCTTTATAACTTACTTGTGAACCGATTGGATATTCCCTCAAAGCTTCTTCTACAATTTTATCGACATTAGAAAAAGAGTTCGTTTCTTCCGTTTCCTGTTCAACATCACTTGAAGGAGACAAAGATTCCTCTACTTGATTAGACTCTTATAGCCTTTACTTCATCAAAATGAGTAATAATCTTCAGCTTTTGTGTCAGTGGGAGTTGTGTGTAGTTTTCTTCATGATGGACAAGATCCGTCACGGTATCTAAAGTAGCCATCAATTCTGAACCCAAATAAGCTAGAACATCTCCCTCTTTTTCTTCAAAATGAATCTCAATAACTTCTTTTTTAAGCTCTTTTGAGTCAACCATTAGAAGAAATTCCTCTATATCTCTACTAATACGGTCAGATAGATTATTCGCAACCCGATAGACATTGACTAAATTGACATCCTGATTTTGATGAAATACAAGCTCACTTAATGGTTCTAACTTCTCTTTTCCAGATTGGATGTAAAATCGAGTGGAAAGGTTATAGGTTGCGACTTCTAGCACCAAGTTTTTCTCCCAATTGCTTAATTGAGATAATTTATCTAGACCTGCTTGTCCAAAATTTCTTGTGTAACTTTCTAGATCTTGGTCATTATTTTCAGAACTGGCCTCTAGGAAAGAAATAATATCTTGATGAAATGAATAGACATGAGGTATCTCTTTATCTTGCCCTCTTCAGCCAAAAAACTCTCTACCAAGTCTTGCCATTTCTCATCAAAATGTTGCGCTTGATAACGAAGAAATAGGCCCATTTTCTCCCTATCTTTTGGAATTGTTCCACGAAACATAGCCAATAATTGCATTACTTCCATACTCGCTCCTTTCATCTATACGAAAATAGGAGAATCACATGATTCCCCTACAACTCTATCTCCATTTCAACCTCTTGAGGACTGGTTTCTAAATCACTAGACAAAAGAGAAACGGCATCTGTTCTCATGTAGTAAGTATATAAGTCTTCTAGGTCTTGTTGGTTTTCAATCCCTGTTTCAATACTAATCAGAGCCTGTATAAATTCCTTGTAGTGACTCTCCATCATATCTGAAATCTTTTGTTTCATTTCCATAAATACTGAAGACGGTTCAGTTATACTTGTTTGGCCCATGTCTTGTAAATCCTTTTCTAAGGGATTGGTTCCTTCTTCTACTTCCACTAAATCTGAACGACCATCACCATCAGAATCTGCGCTAAGAGGATTGGTTCCTAGCGCCAATTCTTGAGCATCAGTTAGTCCATCTTGATCCGAATCACGTTGATAAATGGCTTCCATATACTTCCTTCTTTCCTAGTTAATCTTTTTTCACTCCAATCCTATCAAATATTCCTTGAAAGAAGTATCACAGCAAAAAAAAGAGAACGAGCCAAAACTGCGTTCTCCTTAAAATGTAAAACATTACTATTAAAGTAAAAAAGACGACTTACAGAACCTGTAAGCCACCTAGTCAGTCGGTTTATTCTGGTGTCTACCACCGCTTGGCCCTTGAGATTTCAAAAACTCATAAATATGTTTTGCTCATTCAAACTCATCCCCACCAAACTGACTAATTGCTGGTAAAATAGTAGTCTGAAGTTGAATGACTTTTGGGAAATAAAATTGAAGATTGACATACACCAATTTTTCTTTCTTGTTCTTATACTTTTGATAAGAAACTTTCAAACCTGTATTATCTGGTGTTTCACCGATAACATCACCCGTTAGAACTCTTGTCCCCTCAATCGCACGGCCATTATGAATGGAATATAGGTCAACGACTCCTATTCTCTCCTTTTTCCGTTAGTGATAATAGAAAAGGAGGACTTCTACACTTTGGCGTAAAAAGTCCTCTTTTAGAAATGTATTCTTTTTCTATTATATTATTTAATAACGCATAAAAATTTTCCTAAACAAAATATCTTACTTTCACACGATAAAAGAAATTCACATACACTTATATTTTCTATTATCATGTCATGATATTTCATATTTTTATCTCCTCACATCTTTAAATCTCCTTTATTTTTGATTCTTTTCAAATATGAGTATCACTATGGATATTTACAAATATATAACATTGTCAGCTATCGAATTTAAAAATTCTTGGTCATGTGAAACAATGAATATTATTTTCTTATCGCTTTTACATTCGTTGATCAGATGGGATATGTTCATCATATTGCAATAATCCATTCCACTAGTAGGCTCATCAAAAACATAAGTTTAGATTTTTACTATAGTACAGATGCACATTACACTTTTGCTTTTTGTCCACCTGACAGCTCTATTGATGACGATCTTTTGATTCATATAAACTCAAGTTTTTCTAGAATATTTTCAACATAACTACTTTCAATATTTTTTATTCCAAGACCTACTTCACTTGCAATAGAATCGGTAAAAAGCTGATGATTAACATCCTGCATTACAAGGGATGATATTTTTAGCCTATCTGATTTTGAAAGTCTTTTGCCGTCCAAATAGATTTCATCCTTCGATTTTCTTTCTAAGCCTATAAGGCATCTGAGCAAAGTGGATTTACCAAGTCCGTTTGTTCCTACTATGCTGTAAATTTTTCCCATTTCAAAAGAGAGGTCTTTTAAATGCAATTTTTTATCTATGCCATTAAACTTAAATTCAATGTTTTTTACTTCTAAATTTCCCTTATTTTCATTTTCGGGTACTGTAAGTTTTACTCTATTCTTATTTCTTAAACCTAACTTCTTTAGCTTTTCAGATTGCATTTTTCACAAAATCTATTTGAGTATATTCCTTTTGTATTTCCCTCATCTTTAATCACCTCTATCTACAATATCCATTAGATAAAAATATTCTATGTTCTGAGATTATAAGAGTCTTCCCTCATCTTTAAGTTTTATAGCATTTCTTTTATGATTAAAATGTTTTCTTCATCAAGATTTGATGAAGGCTCATCTAAAACAATGATTTCCGTTCCAGATATATAACTTGCAGCAATACATAAAAATCTGCTTTCTTTTCTCCACCCGGAAAAGCTTAAAAATATCTCTATTTAAAAAGATGTTCTATCGGAAACAAATCCAATATATCATTTAGTCTTTCATCCATTTGTTTTGAAAGTCCCATATTCTCCAAATAGAGAAGTAATTCAAGAGTAGTATTTATATTGAAAAAGTGTGTCTTTGGATTTTGAAATACATTTGATACTAAGAGCGATATTTCGTATAATCTCGAGGTTTTTAATATCTTTATTATCAATCCTGATGGTTCCGCCCATAGAAGCTCCATCATATCGTACAGCTAACCCATTGATAGAATTTATAATTGAAGATTTTCCCGCTACCACTTTTCCCAGTAAATAATACATATCTGCCTTTTTACATCTAAAGAAATGTTTTTAACACTTTAGGAGAATTTCCATAAGATAGAGATAAATTTTCAATTTCTACCATAAAGCTCCTCCTATAACCATAATCAGTATTGAAAGCACATACAAAACAAAATCAACTGTTTTTCGCTTTTGACGGATATGTACCTAGTTTTTAACAGGATTTTCATCACATTTTGTTTCTGCTGCCTTTGCAAATATCATCAGAAATATTAGAAGACATAATAAGTAAAGGCACAATTACATACTCGATGTATGAAATTGGATTTTTAAAATGTAATACCCCCTTATTTTCATAGCAAGTTTTATATTGTGACTTTCTTCCTTATGAAGGAAAAACCTCAACATTACAGCAATTGTATAGAAACAGTACGAGGTAAATTCATTTTTATCCATTGAGGATATTATCACTTCCTACATCCGATGTTTTTACTTCCTGCACTAAATGGAAGATAAAACATCTTACATACAGCAAATAGCATAAAGAACATCATTAAAATCGCATTCATATTTCTAATTACATCAAGATTAGGTATCAAAGAAAGAACCCCAAAAAATGATATGTTTTTTAAGGCTTCTTTCTTAAATCCATTCATTAAAAAAAGAAATGAAATAAGAAGCACAATTCCATTCAAAATAGGTATTTACTTTATAAAATACAGCAAATCCAAGTGAAAAACTTACTAAAATTTTACTAATTGGATTGGGATTATATGGATTGTCTAAAGAAACGAGCATTATACAATACCAGCTTTTTCGAAATGCTTTTTCAAAAAGACTTTACCGATATATGCGCCGAGTATCCCGCCGACAACAGCACCGATATATACTAATACCATACTTCGATAATTCAAAAGTGCTATGAGCTTCATTATATAATCGTGACCCATACCGCCTGTTTCCGCCAGTTTAATAACCTTGTCTTTAGCCAACAAAACTTGCATAAGGAAACCACAAATCCAAGTGTTGAATACGACAAATGAGAGCATATTAAATTTAAATGATTTATATTCTCCTTTTGTTCTTAAAAGTTCCGCAATTGCCATACTGATTACAGCATGTATCAATATTACATATGTATTTCCCATTGCAATTGCTAAAAGACTACAAATCAACCCAAGTATAAATAATCCCCATGATTTTTGAACTTTTGCCATAAAGAGCATTATAACTATTCCTGTTATAATGCCTGCCAGTGTAGGGTATGCCAAGTATAAAATCGGTACAATACCAATCATTCCCGAAGCAAACATAAGTACAAAATATATTACTGTAAATACACCTATCGTAACTAAATCTTTAATTCTTAATTTTTCCATTTTTATATTTTCCTTCTAAATAAGTTTTCACTGAATATTTGATTTTCTAAGCATTGCTTTATAAAATTCCGAGCTTTTACAAAGTTCTTCATCTGTCCCTATCGCTTCTATTTTTCCGGCATTTAATAAAACGATTTTGTTTTGCATTTCTTATTGTTCTTAATCTATGAGCAATAACACTGCTGCTCTTTTTATAAGTTCGGATAAAGCCTCTTGAATTAGACTTTCATTTTCAACATCCAGAGATGCTGTAGTCCTCATCAGCAATATGATTGGTGCGTCTTTTAGTATTGCCCTTGCTATTGAGATTCTTTGTCTTTCTCCGCCTGAAAGTCTTTGTCCGTTTTCACCTATTACTGTATCTATTCCATCCGGCATTTTGTCTATAAATTCATAACATCTTGCTATTTTAGCCGCTCTTATAATCTCTTCATCTGTAGCATCTTTTTTACCGATTTTTATATTATCTTTTATGCTTGAATTAAAAAGAGTAACATCTTGGAAAACGATAGAGAAATTTTTAAGGAGTGTTTCCGGATCAATTTTACCGATGTCCTCTCCCCCTATCAAAATCTTTCCTTTATCTATATCCCAAAAATCTTGCAGCAAGCTTGGTGAGAGTTGTTTTTTTCCGCTTCCGCTTGAACCGATTAGCGCAGTGATTTCACCCTGCTTTGCAGTAAAGCTCACACAATTTATTACAGAATAATCATCATATCCGAAATAAACATCCTTGAACTCAATATCGTAATTTTTAATGTCAATATCTTTTTTGCCTTTTTGAACAGGCATGGTCTTTATTTCCTTTATTCTCCCTACAACCGCATCAAGCATAACTATCATTGACATAAAGGTGATTATTCCTTCTATAGGAAGATAAATACTTGCTGTAAGCATTAAAAATGCGATATAAACCAGCGCACTTACCTCCCCTGCCATAAGCATGTTGACGCCGATAACGGCAACACTTATAATTCCAAGCTTTAAAATTGCGGCAGCTATTCCTGTAAGTGTTCCGGCTACAACTTCACCTTTCGTCTTCTGTTTTGTGGATGCATTTAATTTTTCAAAAAAATCATTTAACATCCTATCTTCTAAGTTGTAAGATTTTATTTGCTCTATCTGCTCTATATTTTCCTGTAGATTATCAAAAACCTTACGATTATCATCTATCCAGCCTTGTACTATTTTTTTCTGACTTTTCTTTGATAAAAATATAATCAAAATAGAAATGGGAATTACCCAAAGGGCTGCAAGTGCAAGTTTCCAATTATAGAAGATAAGCATTAAAGCAATAATACTTGTGGATATAGCCGTTGAATATATATGAGGTACAGCATGAGAAAAAATTGTTTCATATAAGTTCATGTCATTCATCATGGTTTCCGCAAGGTCTGCCAAATCTCTTTTTACCAAAAATAAGAAAGAGGTAATTTCTTTAACTTTTCCGCTAACTCAATTCTTGAATTTGCACTCTCGTTGTACACATTGGTGTAAAGTCTTACATAATCCCACCTCGCTATTAAGAACATCACAATCATCATTACTACAATTAGTGCAATATAATGAACAGAAGTAAAATTGTAACTCTCAATACTTTTTAAAATGCCTATATACTGAAACAGAAACATAAAACCGATCATTGGTGCGAACAATTTAGTTAAATTAACAAGCGTGTGTGAAAATATGGCTTTTTTTAAGTTAAGAGCGCCTTTTTCTGACATCGCATATTTTTTCATAAAATAAGAAACCATATGTTTAACCTCCTATCTTCCAATTTACGGATTTTTGATATTCTTCCCAAAGTTTTTTGTAAGGCCCACTCATACCGATTAAATCTGAATGCTTGCCTTCTTCTACAATTTTCCCCTTATCAATAACAAGAATTTTATCCGCATCTACTACTGTAGATAATCTATGAGCAATCATCAATGTTGTCTTGTTTTTTGATAGCTTCTTAAAAGACTCTTGAATCAAATGTTCATTTTCAGGATCTGCAAAGGCTGTAGCTTCATCTAAAATGATAATATCTGCATCTTTCAAAAAAGCTCTCGCTATAGAAATCCTTTGAGCTTCTCCTCCTGAAAAATATGTGCCTTTAGTTCCGTAAACAGTATCAAGTCCTTTATCTAAATTTTTAATAATATCTTTAGCCCCTGAATTGATTAAGGCATTGTCAATTTCTTCATTAGTTGCATCAGGCTTTCCGATTAAAAGATTATCTCTTAAACTCATTTTAAATAGTTTAGAGTTTTGAAAAACAAAAGCAATTTTTCTCATTAAAGCCTCTTTTTCAAAATCTTTTATATTAATTCCTCCAATATAAATTTCACCTGTTTTAATATCGTAAAATCGTGCAGCAAGCCTTGCTATAGTAGTTTTACCACTGCCTGATGATCCGACTAAAGCAACTCGTTCTCCTTTATTCACCTTAAATGAAATATCGTCTAATACATTTTCATCTTCATAAGAAAAGCTTACATTTTTAAACTCTATCCCAACATCAGAACTTGTTTTATTTCCATAAACAAAATCATCAAACTCAAGTATATTTTCAATTTTATCTAAAGCAAGTTCTGCAAAATAACTGTATTGTGTAATCGTCGCAGTTCTCATAATAAAAGTAGCAAATGCCGGTCCTATTAGGAAGTAAATAACAGAATCTGCAACTACATTAGATAAGTTTCCATTAAATTTTATTAAGAGTAATGCCACAGGTACCAAGAAAAATGCCGTCGATGTAGAAACGGTTTCAAACCACGACATTTTATTCGTATAACTCATAGTAAGCTTAAGTACATTGTCTTTTGTTTTTATGATTAACGAATATAACTTATCAAAGCTCTCAACACTTTGTGCAAATGTTTTAACAACAGGAATTCCTCGAACATATTCCACAGTCTGAGAAGATAAATCGGAAAGTCCTGCATAATACTCATCCTTCATTTTTTTTGTTTCGGTTGTCATCATAGATGACATCAATGTCATACCGATAATCATCGGTATCATACTGGCAAGTCCTAACTTCCAGTTAAACACGAAGAAAATACAAGCAGGACGATTGGCGATATAATGGTCATCGCCATATCAGGAAGTTGATGCGCTATAAAAGAATGGGTTTCAGACGCTCCGGACACAATTACATTTCTTATCCTTCCGCTTTCTTTGTCATCGAAATACCCAAGCGGTTTGTTTATTAGTTTTGTTACGGAAGTCTTAATAATGTTATCTTCCACTTCAAATGCAAAAATATGGGATAAAATTAAACCTATTAGGTATATAAAAAGCCCCAGAACGGCAAAGACTGCTGCATAAATTGAATTTTCCTTTACATAATCAAAATTCACCATCCCATTTAAAATTAAGTTATTTACAATTCTATGAATATATACCATAGGCATCAAAACCATGACACCTGATACAGCAGACATAACCATAGCAATATAGAGTAAAAACCTTTTTTCACCACCGTAAGCCATTAGTCTTTTCAGTATTGATTTCTTCTTATCCTTCACTGAACAACTCCTCCTTTTTATAAAATTAGCAAACCCTATAAATAGCCTTTTTAGACTGATTTTTAGAGGCTTGTTTTCAAACTCTTTTGCAATACGCATAGTTTTTCTTGTTTTTATCTATCATTTATTATATAATAAATGAGGATTTCAATCAATTAGATATGGCTAAATAAGTCTATTCGGGATAATGTCTATTCGGGATAAAATATAAAGCACGGAGGTATAATATGAGTGATTTTTATAACTTTGTTAAAAACTTTTTTTCTACAGATGAATCTATCGATAATACAAAATACTCCACTGTAGGACATGAATTCCGTTTTAGCACGGATAATGCAGAAGGCATATATTGGTTTTACGAGGGCGATAATTTCACTATTGATATTTATGATGTTTTTCATAAAAAGAAATTATCCATACAAGTTTTTCTGGTTTGAATAATTTCTATTCCCTTTATTTATCTTATTTAGTTACAGCAAACGGTGAATGTTTTTAATCCTTATCAAAAATCTTTTCTTCAAATTCACTTTATACTATAAATACAAAAAATTCTAAAGACTTTAGGTTTTTACTTCACAAAAACTCTCCTTATTTAGGAATCGGTATAAATTTCAATCAGTCCATGATAGAGCAATGCCTGTCCTCTTATAAGAATAAAGTCTGTAACTATGAAGATTTATTTTTTAATACCAGCATTATAATAAACAAGCCTTTAGAAAGAATCGCAAAAGATATCCTTAATTGCAAGATGGCATCTCCTGCTGCTGAAATCTTTTTTGAGTCAAAGGCAAAGGAATGGTTAAGTATTACAATAGACTCTTTTTTAAATAAGTACAGCAATCCACTATCTATTGCCGATGATGAGGCTTTGAAAAATGTCACCAATTATATAGACGATCATTATGCAACATCTATCTCACAGGATACTTTAGAAAAAATATCCACTATGAGCGGCACAAAACTAAAAAAGTTATTTAAGCAAAAATATCAATGCACAATTACAGAATATACTCAAAGACGGAGAATGAATATGGCGGAATTACTCCTACTGAACTCTACCCTTAAAATTCAAGATATAGCAGAGGCTGTAGGATATTCCTCTCACAGTAAATTTAGTACATGCTTCAAAAAATATAAGGGATTTTTATCCCAAAGACATAAAAAAATATGCGAAAAATAATCTTTCTGATTAAATACATAAGGATTTAACTTTGGGGACGGTTGAGTTAGACCTTATTGGAAAATGTTAAAGTCATAATTGGTAAACCTAAATAAATTATACGTTTAGGTCTTGTTATTATCTTGTAAAAATCAGTAAAGTAGCTAATTCTACTATTTTTAGGGAGTTAGTCACAAAGAAAATCAAACAGTTAGACTGACTGTTTAAGTATGAAAAAAGCAGATAAAAAATCCCTTGAGTAAATAACTTAGGGGATTTTAAAGGTTGGGATAGGGTATTGAAAAGCTCGTACAAAGTATAATAAAAATCCCCACCAAATTTTTGAAAAATCTATTGAAATGTATTGAAGTTTATTAGCAGAATACATAAGTGGAAAGCTTGATTTTAATACATTTAGAAGATTAATGAAAAAGAAATATCACACTTTCATTCTTATTAAAAATCCTTATAACTGTATTTTTGAATGATTTTCCCCAATCAAGCATCCTCTCTCTTATAAAAATATATACATTCAGTTGTATGAAATGTAATATTGTTCTTATCAGACTTGAAACTTTTTACTAATCCAACTATTTATCTTACACATTTATTTTTAAACCTACAGTATCCTATTTTCTTAATATTCTACAGTGTAACACTGCATTTATATTATAACGCTAATATGTTCAGAAAAGAAATACTTTGTAAGTCAATGTCTGTTATAACGCAAATTGTTAGAGATGTCTATCATGACAGAAATTGAGATAATGTCCATAACTTCCCTGAAGATAAATTATGTAATCACAAACTATTTCATATCCAATCTAGTGTAGGTTGTTTGGAGCATATCATCAACAAAAAAAGAACGAGCCAAAACTGCGTTCTCCTTATAATGATGAAAATATGTTTTATACCACAAAAGATATGTAAACTAATCTTTTAAATAATAAAAAAGTTCCGACGTTTGTAAATGTTTTGAGTAAATTGAAATTACTTTTTGACCTTCTGGAAATACTGTCTTTCTCTTCAAATCTAATAAAGATTGAGGAACAATTTTCTTTGATGTCTCTTTCAATGTTAATGCTAGTATCTGTTTTCTTGTACGTAGAGCATAATCAAACTCCAAATACAAATAACGTCCTGAACCAGTTAGATGAACATGCTTTCCCAATAACTCCTCAATAGATCCTAAAACTTGTAACTTTTGCATCGTGGTTCCATCATTTTTTATTTTCAACTCATCAATTATGACATGACTATTTAAACAATCGTCAAAGAAACTGCCTGCACCTTTTCGGTAATCAACACCACATAGGTGCATGAAATTAGTAGGTGAAAAATGAAGTTCAACACTTTCTATTTCTGTTTCATAATACATGATTTTGCCAACGAAGTGTTCTTTAAAAAAAGAAGCCGCAATTTGTAACTGAGTAAAAAAACGCTGAAGTTTTATTTTTTCGGTGTAATTTGGATTACGATAATCTCTAGAATTTGCCATATTTTCCTCACAAAAAAGGTGGTTTACAGAGTCTGTAAGCCACCTAGTCAGTCGGTTTATTCTGGTGTCTGCCACCGCTTGGCCCTTACGTCCAAGATTGCTATCGGATTTCGTTCTGGTGTCCGCCACCGCTTGGCCCTTATGTCCAAGATTACTATCAGATTGACCATGAGCCGACTACTCATCTACACTATTTATTCTACCTGAAAATGGTTAAAATTTCAAGTGTAAACTCTTCTATTTCGTAGTATAAGCAAAACTGATGGCACTATCTGCTTGAGAGATTTTTCTAAAGGTATAGTTAGGGTTGCCACCATAGTTGGTTTCAGACACAAGGAAAGAACCGTCATCATATACTTTCTCGACAAAAGCCACATGACCGTAGATGGCTGGTGTGCCATGTGTACCTCCCACAAAAGAAACAATGGCACCTGCTCTTGGTGTAGAGCCAGTTTCCCCACCAAGACTTGAAGCTGTCGCAACCCAGTCCTGACCATTTCCCATGGTATTAATGATTGAAATCTTCTCTCCGTTTCTACCTTTTAGCTTTAATCCTAACTGGTTCATACGAGCCGCAACACCCCATGTACATTGTCCATAGGCATAGGCCATACCATCTCCACCACCAGGAACAGAATGATCATACAAGTCCCCACGAACCCCTTCAAGGGATTGCGGGTCACTTTTTGCCTGTCCTCCATTTGTTTGACTAAAGCCTTTTTCAATTTGATAATACCATTCCGTTGCTCTGGTTTGTCTTTCCAGTAGTTTATCACCAGAATTTCCCTCCCAATAGGTGAGGAAGAGTTGGGCGAGATTGGCTGCACTGCCCGTATTTTTAAAGAAATCCTTTAACCAACTTTGATAGTAAGGACTATCCCCATGAAGCATAAAATCAAGTTGGAGGTCTAAATCATACCACTTCTTATTTTTGCTATGTGCATAATTCAATAAAGCCGTATGACGTGTTGAACCATCTGCTGTATCCGTCCATTGACCTAACCCCAAACCTCTATGAAGGATATTAGGATAAGCACCACTATAAATGGCTGGCCCTCCAATCGCTAACCAGCTTTCATCATCCCATGAGGAATCGGTAGCTCCAACAGGAGGAGATAAGTAATCTCCTTCAGCTCGTTTAGGATTAATAGAAGATTCTACCGACCAATTTCCCAAAATTGCCGCAATGGCTTGGGGACTTGCCCCTTGAGATTTCAAAAACTCATAAATATGTTTCGCTCGTTCAAACTCATCCCCACCAAACTGACCAATGGCAGGTAAGATAGTGGTCTGAAGTTGAATGACTTTGGGAAAATAAAATTGCGGATTGACATACACCAATTTTTCTTTCTTGTTCTTATACTTTTGATAGGAAACTTTCAAACCTGTATCGTCTGGTGTCTCACCAATAACATCACCAGTTAAGACCCTTGTTCCCTCAATCGCACGGCCATTATGAATGGAATACAAGGTTAAACGACTCTCATTCTCTCCTTTTCCATTAGTGAGAATTACATTGTCACCATCTAGAGATACAACTCCATCCATTGGTGCGACAATTGTTTGGTGAGCCTTCGCTTCTAGTAGAATGTACTCCTGAAGGGTAGGTTTTCCGTCTAAATCATAGTATCCATAACGATAAGTCATGGTTAGACTATCTTCGTTGCTTTTCCCCTCAAATGGATTGTCCAATTCCTGCATGGAAGCATACACACCCTCTTCTTTTAGTTCCTTTATTTCCTCTTGATCGTCTTTCGAGAGTTTATACTTAGGAGTTTCATAGAGGTCTTGCATGGATTTCAAATCTTCCCCATCGTTTAAATCATGCCACAAAGTAGATAGATAATCCTTGTAAGTTTCTGAACTAAATAAGTGAACTGGTTTGTGTAGCTCATAGTCATGGAATTTAAAGTTCATATAGCCCATCACATCATCAACTTTTGTGTAATAAGTAATTCCTTTGTCATTTGTACGAGTATGTTCTGCGTCTTCCCAAGTTAGGTGGGTATAAGCTTTTGTTAATTCAAATTCATCTTGTTGAATCAAACTAGCAGATGAAAATCCTAAAAAGAAGCTCATCATAAGTAAAAGAAGAAAGACTATTCCTCCAACTATCCAGGTTACAGGATTTCCAGCCGCAAATGTAAAGAAGGAAAAGGCTGCTTTTAGTTTTTGATAGATATTTCGGACACTTGTAAGACCTTGTTTCTTTAATTTTCGATACCGATTTTTAAAGGAACTTGGATTATCTTTCGCTAGTTTCCATCCTTTTCCATCCTTAAAATGATGGTATCGCTCTTTTGTGTTGGTCAGCCTTTTCTTGGTAAAACGACCTGTTGCTTGTCCTGTTTTGACACTAGCTTTTCCAAGATTATAAGAAAGCCGACTGTAGCGTTTCCCTTTTCTAATGGTCTCTTGAAGTGTGCGATAGCCTTCTAAATCTTCATTTTCTGAAGCTAACTCTCCACCTTCTCGTCCAAGGACATAAAGAAAAGTTTTGACTTTCCTGCTGACTTTTTGGGACTTATAGGCTTGTTTAGTAGATTTTAAATTCTCTTTTGCGTCCTTGACTTCTTTCTTAGCTTTTAATTCTTCTAAACTCTTCCCTTGAAAGAAAAAATTAGATTTTGCTTTCGATTCCTGACCGTAGAGAAATTTTTGATTGGTTTTTCTTTCTTTATGACTCTCTTTTCTTTCTTCTTTTGCTTCTACCTTGGCTTCTCTAAATTGCTTCTTGGCTATTTTCAATCGTTTCCTAGCATGAGGTAATCGTCTATCTCTTAATTCTTTGCGATTCAAAAGAGATGGAGGACTATTTTGAAGAATATGATTGTAGTCTTCATTTGCTTGTTTTACTCTAGCCTTTGAAACTTCTCTCATCTCCTCTAGCTTTTCTTTTATCTCTTTTTTCCATGCTTTTTCATCCAGTACAGCGGAATCTTTTTTCTGTTTCTTCACCTCCTTCTTTCCTTTTTTCAAGAATTTTTTCTCATCTTTTAGGCTTCTTCTAAATGCCTTTCGGGCACGTATGATTTCTCTTTTATCCTTCATTTACCTTCCCCTTAATTAGAAGCCATTTTATCAGGATCCGTACTCATGATATCAAACAATTGAGTACCTTGAGGAATCTTATTTTTAAAGGGAACAACAACTGAACCAGCTTTTATTAGTCCTGCCCCTTTTTCTGGATTGACTAGGTATTTTTCGAGTTCTTTTGACAAGCCTAAGAGTTGAACCAGTTCTTCTCGGTCATTTTTTGCCTGCTTGAGGAGAATCATAAATTCACTATTTGCAATAATCCGTCTACCATTTGGATCTAACAATAAGGTTTCGACGTTTTGAGTTATCCCAGTCGGACTGGCTCCATATTTTCTGACACGACTCCATAATTTAAAGAAGAAATCACTGGCATATTTATCTAATAAGAGAAGCTGCATTTCATCAAAATAAATCCAGGTTTTCTTCCCTAATTTTTGGTTCCGAACAACACGATTCCATATCTGATCAAACACTACCATAAGAGCGATTTGTTTCAGCTCATCTCCTAACTTCTTAACGTTATAAATCAAGAAATTAGATCCTGTCTGAATATTGGTCTTATGAGAAAAAATATCAAGAGAACCTTCGACATATAGTTCCATATCAAGTGCCAAATTCTGCGCTTCTTCTTCTGGCTGTTGACTCAAGACAAAAACCCATTCTTCCAAAGAAGGCTCTTTAAATGACTGATAGGTCAGTCTGGTGACTCGGTCGATAATCGATTTTTCTCTTCCATCCATTTTTCTATCCAATAACTTGCCGATAAAGGATAAAAGAAATTCTGATTTTACCTTTACAGGGTCTTCATCCATATTTTCCTCAGACAAGTCAAGGACATTGAGATAAGTTTGGGAATCAGGCGCAATATCAATCATTTCTCCCCCAAAAGCTCGTCCAATGACACTGTACTCTTCTTCTGGATCCACAATGATAATTTCAGTATTTTCACCAGATTCCTTGATTTTGGTCGTGATAATTTCATGCTTGGTTGCCATCCCTTTCCCAGCTCCAGATGTTCCTAAAATCAGACCAGACGGTGTATTTAATAGGCTTCGATCAATGGTAATAATATTGCTTGAGATTTGATTGATACCGTAATATTTCCCACTTCGGTCTTGTATGTCTACTGAAGTCCATGGAGAATTCACTGCTACATTGGACGTTAATAAACTCCGTGATACGCCCTCTAAAAAATCACAACCAAATGGCAGCAAACTATTAAAGGCTGCTTCTTGCATATATGGTAGTTTATCAATCATTAGGTCATTTGAGCCGGCCACTTGTTGGAGCGTGTCTAGGGCTTGTTTAAGTTCTTCTTCATCCTGACCAAAGACCCCAATCAAGAAGACTGTTTGAAACAGTTTATCTCCTGTCTCTGTCATGGTTTTTAAGAGTTCCTCAGCTTCATCGATATTGCTTTCTAATACATGACCTACTTTTTCCAAATAGATACCTGTACGAGCTAGTTTTTGTTGTTCCCCAATCTTTTGGGATTCCATCAAGGTCTTCTTTGTTCGTAGTTTCTTCATGGCATCTGCCTTGGTCGAACTTTTGAGCATGGAGGCCACAATCAATTCCAAATCTCCTTGCATGAGGTCTCGAATAAACTGATCTCCTAATTCCATACCGTAGTCTCTCACATAGACAATCTGCAATAAGCGGTCATTGATTTGTAGGTAATTCTTGTTTTTAAAAATCCAAGAGATTAGGGTGCTATGAAGTGACGAGTTGTCTGACCAGATTTCGTTAAATCACGGTAAGAAAAAGGAAGATGGTGTTCTCCTCTAAGCATATCGGCCAACAAGTTGACACGCTCTTCTCCAGCCAAGGATTCAAATCGTGCATCAATTTCTGAGAAACCACTCTTGAAATATTCTCCTATTTGGGGACAAGGAACGATAGGCTTGTTTGGGATTAGAATCCTTTCTACCAAAGCTAATCAGTTTCACAGCTGAAAAGTTATTTTCACCACTGTCTAAATTCTGATTCATCATTCGATTCAATTCTTTACGATAGGTATCATACCCATCTTCTTTTTCCTCATACAAAACACTTTGTCTGAATTTTTCTAAATTCAATCTTTTATTAAAGATAGTCAATTGGAAGTTGGTTTGGTCATCTAGGGAGTTAATCAAATCAGAATACTTCTCAATGATTGCGCCCTTTATCTTCTAAACCAACGGTCTGGTAATTGACATCACCAAGTAAATAGCTTTGTGAGAAATAATCTTCTTTTACCTGCATCAGACCATTTTGATACAGAGCTTGATAGGAAAGAGTATTAGCCGTAGAGGGTAACACTTCCTCTTTTTTTCCTTTAACTACTTCTTTCTGATTAGTCATTGAGGTTTTTTGTTTCTTTAATGTATTTGATTTTCTTTTCATGTTCAGGTCCTTTCTTTCCTGTAATTGTGCGTAGGGGGAACCGTTAGTTCAAAATGAAGACGGTATTTCAAATAATGTTCAAAAATATAAATCATTGGGTTTATAGACTCCAAAAAGCATGAGGGGGATGGTAAAGGCAAACACAAAACCGTAAACAAACCAATCTCCAAATTGCCAGAAAAAGAGATTCAAGCCCAAAACAATAATTGTGACAATAAAGGCTGGTAAAACAAAGATGATTTGTCTTGTGGTGAAACCTAACCAAGCCCTGTGTTGGTATTTTGAGATGTCTTTAAAGACACGTGTATTCATGACTTTCCTTTCTAAAAAGGCTAAGAAGCATTCACTTCCTAGCCTTTATCTAATTACATACCTAAGATTGAGCGAGCCGTACGTTGAGAACCAACGAGGGCAATAATCAGTAAGATAGCTTGTACCAAACTACCAAACATAATCGCAAGTGATTGCAAGACTCCTGCACCATTTGAAACAGCTATTTTTCCAGCGGATTCAAATAAAGGAACAAGAGAAACAATCAGAAAGATAAGAACCCCTTGTACCGCATAGACCATAATATTTTTTAAATAGCCAATACCAATAGACTTCCACTCATCACTTAAAAATGTTGGAATCGTAAGAGGGGCAAATGGGATCATAAGGTAGAGTTGAATAAATCGAATAGATACCAAAAGATTGACCATGGCTGCACTTACTATCCGAACAAGCCAAATTAGGAGGGCGAAAAAGCCCACAATCATACGGCCAATAAATCCTGAACCTTTTAATCCAGAGATGGTATCATACTTTGCCCCACCGTGAGCCACAATCGAGGCCACTTGTTCAATGGCGTGACTCGCAATCCCGATGATGGCTTCTACAATCACGGTAGTGTTGGTAATTACAACTGCGACCATAATATAACTAATCAACATCGGCGCTAATGCTTCAAAGGTCATCGCTCCTCCTGAGTTAGCAATTTTCTTTGCCATCTTCGAAAATTCTAAGATGAGAACAACTGATAAAATCGCAACTCCCAGAGGCTGCATGACACTTTTAGTAATACTAGACATATAAGTCCAAACGGTTGGATTGTAGCTAGATAGAGATTTAATCAGATCTACCGTAGATTGTAAATCCACATTAAATCCTTCAAATAAATTTTCAGCTGATATTTTTTCAGATGCAAGGTAAACAAAGGGTGAGACTAAACTAAGATTCATGTCATTGTTTATCCTCCTAAATTGAAATCTGGGTTACAAAGGCTCCAGCAGCCCCTACCATAACTCCACCGACAATTTCAAGAATGGCATTCCGAACACCTGGTCCACCATCTTTGATGTTGGTTGCAAGATTGACAATCCCCACAACAACGAGAAAGGCACCAACGGCAATCAATCCCTTCTGTAACAAAGACATAGCTTGTGCAAACATGGCACTAGCGTCTACTCCATAGACAAAACCTTTAAAATGCGTAATCATCTATTTCCTCTTTTCTATTTTTATTTTAAACTAGATTCAAAAGTTAAATCACGAATTCTAAGGCCTTCAAGATGATTTTCTTGTCTTTGATTTAAAGGATTGATTTGATAGTTCCACCACCGTTCATCGGTTTCTTGATTGGCTAGGTACTTCCAGTTTGGATGCTTAGTAGAATTGTATTTTTTGCTTTTAAAGACAGGCATATTGGCAATTCGAACCAGGCATTCATGCCGTTTCATATTTCCGACTTCATCAGGTGTCATTAGATCACGAGCAATCTTTTGATGAGAAAGGGATCCTGAACCTGTCTGGCCAAAGGAACGACTAGTATTTCGAACATCAATGGTTTGTTTACCGAGTAAACCACTCATAAATTTAAAGGTATCTTCATCATTCCCACCTAAGTAGACTAAGCTATCACAGTTCCCAAGAATGGTTTTCCAAGCTTCTTTTTCTTTATAGAGCCCTTGAAGTTGGGCAATATTTTGTAGAATAGGAACGAGACTCATGTTCCGAGAACGGACTGTTGAGGTTTGTTCAGCAAAATCTGGAATTTCTCCGATATTTGGGAACTCATCTAAGTAAAATCTCACATGAAGAGGCAATTGACCCTTAAAATCAATATCTGCTTGTCTTGTTAGGGTTTGAAATACGGTTGAAAAAAAAAGAGGGCTGAAAGAAAGCGAAAGGTACTATCGTTATCTGGGATAACTAAGTAAACCATTGATTTTTCCTGGCCCCATGTCTTCATATCAAGGGTATCTCTTTTGGTCAAATCCATGACACTTTGAATATTGAAGAGGGCAAATTTAGCAGTGGTTACAGCTATAACAGAATCCAGAGTCTTATCCTTATAATTTTGAAAATCTGCCCAATTTCGCATGGTAAAATTTTCAGTTCCATACTTTTTAGCATAATTTTCAAATAGAATTTCTAAGACACTTTTTTCTTGATTTTCACCCTTGGATAAGTGTTTAATGAGTTTTGAGATTTCAGCAAAACTTGGATAACGCCCTCGTTTTTTTCGCTCTTCCACTTCTTTTTTTTGACGTTTCAACAAGTTTTGGTATTCTGTTTGACTCAAACGACTCTCTTCAATGAGCTGTTCTCTTGTTTTGGGTGGATTATAGAAATCGACCAAGTAAGAGGCTAAAGCTCGTACCAAAGTCATAGAAGCTTCATCCCAAAATGGATCACTACGAGAGCCAGAGCCTTTGGTGTTATTAAAATAAACCGTCAGCATGCGATTCAAATCATTTTCTGTCTCTATATAGCGAAAAGGATTGAAACCATCTGAGTTCTTCATATTGACTAAATCTAACACCTTTACTTGGTAACCATTTTCTAAAAAGAGTTTACCTGTTTTCTCGGCCAAATGATCTTTAGGATCCACTACAATATTAGAACTATTCATCTGAATCAGATTGGGTTTCACAAAGCGAAATGTCTTCCCACTTCCTGAACCTCCGATCACCACAATATTCTTATTTCTATCATATTGGGGTGGTTTTTTTATCTAACAATGTCAAACGAACATCTTGTGCTAAGATCGTATCATGAGAAAATTCCTTACCGTAAAAGAGCTTCTTTTCTTTTAGAGTTCCAAAACGGGCGCTCCCGTATTCTACCCCTTCTCGGTATTGTTTTTTACCAGTCTCTAGATAGAGATAAACCAGTAACATCATCACAAAACCTAGTAGAAAAAAAACACTTGATTTTCCAGTAAAAGAAACATTCCATGGCGACTGAAGAACTTGATCTTGACCTTCCATCAGAAGATGAGTCCATTTATCTAAAGTATTTCCAGTATAGGAATCATACAAAAGCGTCAAACGATGAAAAAGATAGCCTAGTAAGATACCTAACAGTGAGAATAGTAGGAATTTCTTTCCACTGTACATCATCTCACCATCTCTTTCTGTTTGACGGCCCCTTCTTGTCTAAAGGTTATTTGGGATTTAGCTTCATCAATTGCATCGTCTAAAGACTTATCCATGGTAAAATCAGCTAATTTCTCTGGATTATTAACCATTTTTTCTAACAGATGGTCTAAATGATTGTCTAGAATTGAACGGTCTTTCGTGTAGAAATGCAGAGAATCCCCTTGCCAAGCGATGGCTAAAGGAATCTCTTCTTTTTCTAAAAAAGCTTTAAATTTCTCTATATCAATTGGTTTGTCTAAAAAATCTTTTTCAGATTAATCGTATCAATCGAATAAGGAGATTGTAGCAATTCTTCTAATTTCTGTACCCCTATCTTATAGGCGGAATCTTGTGCTAAAACTTGGCGTCTAGACCATTCTAGAATCTTTAAAAGACTTTTTACAGTAAATAAAAGACTACGCTCAGCATATTGAACTGCCATTCGTTCCTGTTGTTCAGAGGACATCTGAGGCCTCCTTCTTAACAAATAGCAGCTTTCCTTCTTTATAACGATAAGCTATCAATTTCTGACGTTGCTTAATCGACTTGACAACCTGCAGTAGATCTCTCGAATAAGGTTCTCGAAGAGTAACTTCTACTGCTTTCCCATCAAAGATACCAACACGTTTAAATTCAATGTAGTCTTTTTTGAGATGTCCTAAGCCCATACCAAAAGGAAAGTGATGAATCAATTGGATGGTACAACCACCTTTATTTCCCATTTGTTTCAAATCATACAAGTTTACTACCTTCATGATTAACTCCTTTATCTAGTTTGTCGCATCGTTTAAGTCTGGTAACGATAAACTCCGTGTCTGTTAGAAAATTCTCACACACGTCTTGTGCCAGTTGCCCTTCACAGGGAAATACTCTCAGTCCCTACTTACACAGGCACGCTAATCAAGACGGAGTGGATTCAATTTTCAAAGAACAGGTAGCTTTATTATAGATAAGAGTAGTTGAAATTTTTATCACATTTCTTATTTTTCTGTCGAGCTAAATTCATATTCATCAAAGAGTTTGAAATAAAAGACTAACATTGTTACATAACGTTAGCATTTCATTTCCCTTTGAAAATCTAACGTTGTCTAAACAAGCAGCAAACTATAAACTAGTAGGTTCCACACCAAATGTAGACCCATACTGCCCCATAAGTCCGATTTATAGCGCACCATCCCTATAAACATTCCCAATGAAACATATAAACACCAAGCTAGAATGGTTCCAGGATGATGTGCTAAGGCAAATAAAACACTTGTCAACGCAATTCTGATATCTAATTTTCTCACCAAATTCCATATAATTTCTCTATACAGAAATTCTTCAACCATACTCGCATTGATTAAGAACAATAAAAATGAAAACCAAGGAACTTGATGTTGAAGTCCAATTAAGTTTGCTTGATTCGTGGTTCCTTGAGCATGGATTAGGCTAAAACATAGACTTATAATCAGTAGGCTAATGAATCCAATACCAAGCCATTTCATCCTAGATTTCATATTGACCTTATGAGCTTGTTTGCGTTGGCCATACATCCATAAAAAAGAAATGAGTGACGCACCATAGAGAATCTCTAGTATAGTTAACTCACCGATACAAAGAAATTTCAGTAAGTATAGAGATACCAATAGGACATTTACTTGTTGGAATATATAAACTGGAATTATTCTTTTCATAGTTACCTCCGAAATAAATCTTCATAATCTAAATCTAATACCTGCACAATCCTTTCTACCCATGGACTTTGAGGCATTCGTTGTTCCATCTTGTAGTGACGAATCTTTTGATACAAACGATTCAATTCACTTGGATAGTGAAACTCTCCCGCAAACATTTTTCTGGTTAACTCAATCCAGCTGATATTTCTTTCAGCCAAAATAATGGACAAGTTCTCCCAAAATCGTTCAGCCATATTGCTTCTCCTTTAACTTGATAAATAATGTGTTTGTGCCATGTAAATCAATTGTTTCGTATCTCTTGGCAATAAAGCTCTAGCCTCCTCCAGATTCAGATTTGGATAAACTCGCTTATTTGAAACCGCAAGAGGAAGTCTGATGGTTAGGTCAGGATTTTTTAATATCATCTCGATGAAATCCGTTAATCTTAGATTGTCACGGTTCTTAAATCGCAATAAATTGGGAGATAAAAACTCAAAACAATCTGAAGAATAGCTCATCATTTCAATTAATTTGTCCTTTGTCATTTCAGAAATAGAATGAGGAATGACCTCTATGCCATACTTTTGAAAGAAATCCAAAAGAAGTTGATTTCTATGGCTATTTTTACTTAGATAGAGATCAATCATGGGATACCTCCCAAAGATTCGGTTCCATTTGATATTCTGATACGATTAAGGAATCTAATAAATTTGCGAAGTTAATCGGTTGCTTGTCTTCATCATAAGCTTTTACAGTTACTTGGGTTGTAAGTATTCCCTCTTTTCCCTCGGCTCGATAGCCTTGTCCATATAAAACAAAAACAAGATTTTGATGATCATCTACAAAGGCATCGGCTCCGTTCTTTATATCCTGACTTTCAAGGAATTCCATAATGTTTTGAAGATAGGATTCATAAAATAGGGGGTAGTTGTGTTTTTTATGGTAATCATCTAAAAATGTCACCTCAAACTCACATGGATAATTGGGCATCAAAATTATTTGTTCATCCAGCTGTCTGATTTCTGCATCATGTAATTCTGTTTCTAATTCATCACAATCTAGTATTGATTCTTTATTTAATGCTTTCATCTTTTTCCTCTATTTCTTTAAATTTCTTTGCGATTGCGGCAATCACAGGAACGGTTACACTATTACCAGCTTGTTTATAAAGCTGACTATTACTAGAGACTTTTCTAGCAGCTTCAAAAGCCCAATCAGGAAAACCCTGCAATCGAAAACACTCTTTAGGAGTGATTCGTCGTATCCTCAGACGGTAAAATTGTCCATTTATTAAAATACCAGCAACATGGTAAACTTGCTTATCTTCTCCTTCATAGCTAGCCACTACTACTCCCATTTGACCACTAGTTGTTAACGTATTCGCTATACCTTTTCCAACTCTACCACGACGATACTGAGAACCTGGTCTTTCCAAATTGATTGAATCTCCTATTTCTGCTTGAGCATATCCTTTTTTCGTTGCCTCTCGGACTTTTAGAAATTGGATTGGTTCTGGAATCAGTATTTTGGGGATTTTATCTCCACCTTGCATCGTAGTCAGTGTTGGAGATAGCCCCTCACTTCCATAGACGCGACCAGTTTCCTTAAAGCTAGTTGGTAAATCTCCAACAACGACAATACCATGGCGATCCTGAGTATTTAAAGTAAACATTGGCTCTTGATTATCCTTGAAACGTCTACCATTTTGTCTCTTTTCTAATCTGTCTGGTGTCATACAAGGAATCGCAACTTTAAATCCTTCTCCTTTTCCACGAACTAAGGTTGGCGCAAGACCTTCTGAATAATAGACTTTACCACTCATTCCACTTTTTGATGGATTCAAATTTCCTAGTGCTTTCAAAGTCTCAGAGTTAGTTGCTTGACCTTCTCGTCTGAAAGGAAATAGGAGTCGGGTACCTTTCTTTCTAGAATGTCCGATAATAAACACCCTCTCTCTGTTTTGGGGAACGCCAAAATCCTTACTGTTAAGCACCTGCCACTCAACATCAAACCCCAACTCATCAAGTGTGGTAAGGATTGTGGTGAACGTCCGTCCCTTATCGTGATTGAGTAGGCCTTTAACATTTTCAAGAAAAAGAAAACGTGGTTGGATTTGTTTGGCCGCCCGAGCAATTTCAAAGAACAAAGTTCCTCTAGTATCTTCAAATCCCAATCGTCTTCCTGCGATTGAAAATGCTTGACAAGGGAATCCCCCACAGATGACATCGACTTTCCCTCTAAGTTTTTTAAATTCGTCATCTGAAACATCTCGTATGTCATGAAATTCTATTTCTCCTTCCGTTTGAAAAATGGACTTATAAGATTCTCTAGCAAATTTATCAATCTCACAAAATCCAATACACTCGTGTCCGACACTTTCCATTCCAAGTCGAAAGCCACCGATACCTGAAATAAATCAATAAATCTCATTTCTTGATCACCCCTTTCTTATCGACTATCATTGTCAGAACTGTCACTCCACTTGAAATGACAATGAGCATAACTAATATCCACTCGATTGGCGACATTTTAACCACCTCCTTTTCTAACACGATTATTCCAAACGGAATACAAGCCGTTAAACACAAATTCAGCAAGTACTTCCGCTCGTCTAACAAAGCGAACATTGTCAAGAGCATACTGATAGATTCTCTCAAAATCAGTCATAGCAATTTCACTGGCTGTTTCAGAAAAACCCTCTCGTCTAAATTGATCTTGCACCAATCCCCAAATATAATCTCGATCATATTTTGTGACCTTTTCTACTTTTCTTTTCAAAATAGGTTGAGTATTCCTATCCTCCTCATCCTCAATAAATAAAGAATCAGTCTCACTATATTTAGTCTCACTAACTTCAGTCTCACTAGGGGCTGAATGTGAGACGGGGGCTGTTTCATTTTCAACCTGCCCTAGTCTTTTTTTAACACTAGGCCTGTTTGAATTACCTACTGGGGTAGTAGACAACTCCCCTAAATAAATCTTATTAGCTAGTCTCCCTTTCTCACTTGAAGACTGTTGAACTTCATCAATTAAGTCATATTCTTTAAGAGTTTTTTTGATTGATAGTAGTTTTGACTTCGAACAACCTAACAGCCTCATCAGTTTAGAATTAGAAAAATACTAAATAGACTGCTCCTTCTTCATCTATCCAACCACGACTGAGAGATAATTCTAAACGATCTTTTTAAAAAAATAGAATAAGCCACCTTTACTTCTAGTTTCATATCCATATATTTCTCATCCTCAAAAAAAGAATTTTTAGGTAATTTATAATACCGTTCTGAAGTTTGGTATTGATTTGCGGTAATTCGTTTCATAGCGCTCCTCCTAGTTCTTTGAGTATTAAATCTCCACTTGATTCCAATCGAACCAAGCCACTTTTTTCTAATTCAGCCATAAGAGAGATGGCTTCAACAATATCAATTCCCATTTCACGTACTAAAAATGAAATGACAATATAGCGTGATGATTGTAATTCTTTTGTCATTTTCCCTCCTGAAAATAAAAAAAGGAGAACAATATTCAATTGTTCTCCACGATAAATTTGTTAAAAAGAAAAACCCTGCCAAATTAATTTTTGGTAGGGTTTTTGGTAGGAAACTAAATTAATTTATCAGTTTCTAAAATGTGTTCACGATTCTAAAAGGCTGATACTATAGTATTCCGATTTCTAATTGGTATATGCCTCTTATTTAAGAGTAACTGAAGCTCCAGCTTCTTCCAATTTAGCTTTGATTTCTTCAGCTTCTGCAGTTGCAACGCCTTCTTTAACAAGTGCTGGTGCACCGTCAACAAGTTCTTTAGCCTCTTTAAGTCCAAGACCTGTGATTTCACGTACAACTTTGATAACGCCAACTTTTTTGTCGCCTGCAGATGTCAATTCAACGTCGAATGAATCTTTAGCAGCACCAGCGTCAGCAGCACCAGCTGCAGCAACAGCTACAGGAGCAGCTGCAGTTACACCAAATTCTTCTTCGATAGCTTTTACAAGGTCGTTCAATTCAAGGATTGAAGCTTCTTTAATTTCAGCAATAATGTTTTCAATGTTCAATGCCATTGTTATTTCCTCCAAATAAGTTTTAAATTTTATAATAGTTTTTTCGTAGCTAGGCTACGCTGCGTAGCTTAAGATTAAGCTGCGTCTTCTTTGCTTTCTGCAACCGCTTTGACTGCAAGAGCAACGTTGCGCACTGGCGCTTGAAGTACAGAAAGGAGCATAGAAAGAAGTCCTTCGCGGTTTGGAAGAGTTGCAAGTGCAAGAATCTCTTCTTTAGATGCGACAGCGCCTTCGATTGCACCACCTTTGATTTCAAGTGCTTCAGCGTTTTTTTAGAAAAAGTCGTTCAAGATTTTTCGCTGGTGCGATAACATCTTCGTTAGAAAAATGCTACTGCAGATGGTCCAACAAATACAGATGCAAGATCTTCAAGACCAGCTTTTTTTCAGCTGCACGACGCAAGATTGAGTTTTTAATCACTTTATACTCAACTTCGCTTCCACGAAGCTCACGACGAAGAACTGTATCTTGCTCAACTGTCAAACCACGAGCGTCTACAACGACGATAGATGCAGCAGCTTTCATTTTTTCAGCTACTACGTCAACTAGTTCCGCTTTTTTAGCAATAATTGCTTCACTCATTAGTGTGTTCACCTCCGTTATTATTTTGCTTGGGGAATTTTTCCAAAAGAAAAACGCGCCCAAACCTAGACACGAAAGTACAATACGCTTCTTTTTACATGATACGTTTTGTCCTCGGTAGGATATTTATGAGTCGAGCTCCCCTACTGTCTTAGGCAGTTTTTTCAAACCGTATATAAGTATAGCATAGTCAAAAAAAGAATGCAAGATTTTTGCAAACTTTTTTTAAAATTTTTTCGTGATTTTTCTTTTAAAGTTCTACTGTTAGGACTTGACCTTGCTTAACAACCTGTTCTCCGCCGATATAGACATCATCTACATCACTGGACTTGACAGCATAGACTAGGTGAGAGAGCATATTTTCTTGGGGTTGAAGATGAATTTTCCCTTGTGGTTGAATAACGAGAAAATCTGCCTCTTTACCTACTTCCAGACTTCCTATCTGTTCTTCCATTCCTAGGACCCTAGCTCCTTCGATTGTCAGTGCCTTAAGAGCTGTTTTGATTGGAAACTGGCTGGCATCTCCACTCTTCATTTTCTGTAAGAGAGCTGCTGTTCGTCCTTCCTCAAACATATCAAGGTTGTTGTTGGAAGCAACTGAATCTGTCGCAATTCCCACAGCCACTCCTGCTTTTTGCAGTTGAATGATAGGAGCAATCCCTGAGGCCAGTTTGAGATTGCTGATAGGGTTGTGGGCAATAGCCACTTGAGAGGATGCCAAGCGCTCAATTTCTCGCTCGTTTAATTCGATCCCGTGAGCAAAGACGGACGGATGATCTAAGTAACCCAGTTCTTCGAGAAAAGCAAGAGGACGTTTACCGTATCGTTTCAGGATAATGCCTGACTCCTCCTTGGTCTCCGCCACATGGATATGGAGAGGAATATTTAGCTCTTTTGCCATGTCTAAACTCGCTTGTAGCAAGTCTTGATTACAGCTGTAAGGAGAATGAGGGGCTACCATCACCTTGAAATTTGGATTTTCATATCCTAAAATTTCCTCAATAATTGCTCGAGTTCTTGCAATGGTCTCAGCAGTTGTCTCTGCCTCTGAAGAAAAAAGAGTCGGTGAGAAATAACACCGCATCTTGGAAGTTTTCACTGCCTGATAAATCCGTTCAATCTCCACTCCATTGGGATTATACATGTCGTTAAAGGTAGTTGTTCCTGACTGGAGCATCTCTGTCAGAGCTTCTTTGACCGCTCTTGTAGTCATGTCTGGAGTAAATCCTGCTTCTGCAGGCCAGATATAATCATTGAGCCATTCATGGAGATTGCTATCATCTCTGATTCCTCTCAATCCTGTCATAGCAGAATGGGTGTGACAATTGATCAAACCAGGCATAATCCAGGCCCCCTGATAGTCTATAATCTGCACAGCTTGCTCTAAAATCTCTGACTTCTCTTGACCAACATAGACGATTTGAGAATCCTTAACTGCTAAAATTCCATCCAGATAAACATGGAAATCTTTGTCACAAGTCACGATATTTACATGCTGAAAGACTTTCATTCTAGGCTCCTTTTCTAAAAGACAATTTACAGTGAATAATTTTTCTAGCTATTGTAACAAAAAAGTCACCCGAAGGCAACTTTTTTTGTCCATAAGATTTCAAAGTAGAAAGGATTATTCAGAGCTAAAAGCTGCAGCTTGCTGCATTTGGTAATACTTGCCCTTTCGAACCATGAGTTCTTGATGATTGCCATACTCAACAATATCTCCATCCACCAAGACTAGAATCAAATCCGCATCCTGAATGGTAGACAAGCGGTGGGCAATGATAAAGCTTGTGCGCCCCTTCATGAGTTTGCCAAAGGCATCCTGAACCAGTACTTCTGTCCGTGTATCGATAGAAGAAGTCGCCTCGTCTAAGATGAGAATCTTTGGAATAGCTAGAAAGACTCGGGCAATAGTCAAAAGCTGGGCCTGACCAACAGAGAGAGATTCTCCTGCATTTTCCAGTTTGGTATCATAGCCTTGGGGTAACTGTTGGATAAAAAAGTCTGCATTTGCTGCTTTGGCAGCAGCAATCACCTGCTCCCTACTGGCATCAGGATTTCCAAAAGCAATATTGTCATGAATGGTCCCTTGCTTGAGCCAGGTTTCTTGGAGCACCATTCCAAACTGCTGGCGTAAGGAGGCACGACTATAGTCATAAATGGATTTCCCATCCAGCAAGATATCTCCCGAGTTAACGGGATAAAAACGCATGAGGAGATTGATAAGGGTTGATTTTCCGGCACCTGTAGGACCAACGATTGCCACCTTGCTACCAGCTGGAATATCAATTGATAAATCCTTAATCAAAATCTTTTCAGGATTGTAGCCAAAAGAAACCTGTTTAAAAGAAATTGCTCCTTTAACTTGGTCACTGGTCAAGACTTCCTTACCTGTTTCAGCCACCTCAGGACTTTCTAAGACAGCATAGACACGCTCTGCACATGCCAAGGCACTTTGCAACTCGGCCAAAACTGAAGAAATATCGTTAAAGGGTTTGGTGTACTGTTGGACATAGTTCAAAAAGTCACCAAACGTCCAATGGTCAAAGTGGAACCCATCATGATACGATAAGCTCCTACCCCAGCTAGAAGGGCATAAATAAGCGCATTGACAAAGCGAGTCGAAGGATTGACCGTTGAAGAATAAAAGATAGCTGACTGTGAATAACCTGCATAGTTGGCATTCGCCTCGTGCAGTCTTTGGATAAAATCTTCTTGAGCATTAAAGGACTGGATAATGGTCTGCTGGTTCAACGATTCTTCAATCAACTGAGTCTGAATTCCCCTCGTCTCTGTTTGCTTTTGGAAGAGATGATAGGAGCGTTTGGCAATAAAGCGTGAGATTACCATAGACAGTGGCGTCAACAGCAAGACCAAAAGAGTCATGAGGAGATGAATTTGAATCATGGCTAGAATGCTGACTAAAATCATCAAGACACCAATGAAGAATTGGTTAAAGATCATGATCAAGCCAGCTGCCAACTGTTCTATGTCTGTTGTCACCCGACTGACCATCTCCCCACTGCCTTGCCGATCCACAAAGGCAATCGGTAAACGATGGAGCTTATGGATGATTCGCTCTCGTAAGTCTCTGGTATAAGAGAAAATTAGGCGATTATAGAGGAGAGGATTGGCCCACTGCACGAGGGTATTTCCTATGACCACCAAGATCATTTGAATAAAGATCTGCCAAAAAACTGGTGAAGAACCAGCCACTAGGACTTGGTCGATGACCTGCCCAATCAATATAGGTAGGTAGATTGATAAGGCAACTTGGACAATGGTTCCTAGAAAGGCTAGAAAAAGAAGGAAGGTATGACTTGTAAGGTCTTTAGCCAAACGTTTGAGCGTCTGGTTTGCAGTTTGTCGTCTCATACTAGTCCTCCTTACCATGTTGGGATGCATTGATTTCACGATAGACTTGACTGGTCTTCATCAAGTCATCGTGCTTGCCGATAGCTAGGAGCTCACCTTTTTCCAAGAGGAGAATCTGGTCAGCCATCTGTAAAGTCGATGTTCTTTGAGAAATCAAAATTAAGCTTGTATTTGGCAAATTTTCTCGAATAGCTTTCAAGAGATTGAACTCAGTAATGGTGTCCAGGGCAGAGGTCGCATCATCTAGGATGAGAAATGGAGCTTGGCGCAAGACTGCTCGTGCGATAGACAGCCTTTGTTTTTGACCGCCTGAGAAATTTCGCCCTCCTGCCTCAACTAGAGCATCCAAGAGTCCTTCCTTATCACTGACAAAATCCTTGGCTTGCGCAATTTCCAAGGATTGCCAGAGTTCTTGATCAGTCACTTCTTGATTTAAACCCAAAGTTAAGTTGGAACGAATAGTTCCTTTAAAGAGTTCGACTTTTTGGGGCACATAGGCAATCCAAGACCGCCACTGCTCCAAATTAAGAGGACTAGATCCATCTCGATAAAGGTCAATGCTCCCCTTGTCTGCTGGATAAAGTCCAAGGATGAGTTGCACCAAACTTGATTTACCAGAACCTGTTCCCCCAATGATACCAAGGATTTGCCTTTGCTGCATATCAAAGGAAATGTCTCTCAAAGAAGGCTGGGCCGCATCAGGATAGGTAAAGGTCAATTCTTGGACTTGTAAAACCTGATTACTGGTAGCTTGCTTTTGTTCTAATTCTGAATGGATATCTTCTGGAGCCTCAGCAAAGACTTCCTCGATTCGCTTGGCTGAGATGTAGGACTGGTTGAGAGAATTTATCAGCATGGCGAGCTTGACCAATTCCACCAAAATCTGTAGGAGATAGTTGATAAGTGCAATGAGAGCACCTTGACTTAGCAATCCTCCTTGAATAGAAATATAGCCTTGCCAGATAATGACTAGGAGAGTTCCATTTACAATCAGATAGGTCAGGGGTGTTAATAAACTGGACCAGAAACCCGTCTTTTCTTGTAAACTTGCATAGACTTTGTTAAGGGTTTGAAAAATCTGTAACTCTCGTTTTTCTTGTCCAAAAGCACGAATAACCCGCATACCTTGTAATTGCTGGCGCGTTTCTTGAACCAGTTGGTCCGTTTTCTTTCTGAGAACACTGTAGAGAGGATTAATCAGTCTAGAGAGCCCTACAATAACAATGGTCAAAATGACAACCATGACCAAGAACCAGAAAGTCAGCTCAGCTGAGATGCGATAAGCCATAAAAATGGCACCAAAAACGATAATAGGCGCTCGCAAAAAGAGACGCAGGAATTGATTGATACCAGTCTGAATCTGGTAAGTGTCCGAAGTCAAGCGAGTGACCAAGCTAGAAGTTGTCAAACGGTCTCTGCTGTCCTTAGGCAAGGAAAGAATATGACGATAGAAATCATCTGTCAGTCCTTTGGCAAATCCAACCGCGGCCTTAGCTGAGTAGAACTGGGCTATTAAGGCCACTAAACGCCAATCACTGCAAAGATAAGGAGCAGGCCAATCTGCATCCAGAGATGACCTTGATCCCTCTGGGGCAATGATTGGTCAACAATCCCAGCAATCACCATAGGAACTAAGAGCTCAAACACAGCTTCAAGTAGCTTGAACAAGGGTGCTAAAATGGATTCCTTGATGTAAGGTTTGAAGTAAGATAATAGGTGTTTCATAAATCCCTTCTATTCGTATTCTAGAAATGAAGAAAGTGGGAAGTACCCACCCTCTCTGATTTATTTGTTTAAGTAAGGTAGTAGATAGCCATATCCTTCCTCTTCCATCTCATCCTTGGATACAAAACGCAAGGATGCAGAATTAATACAGTAACGAAGTCCACCTAACTCCCGAGGCCCATCTGTGAAAACATGACCCAAGTGAGCATTTCCTGACCGAGAACGAACCTCGATTCGCTCCATTCCATGGCTCGAGTCCTTGTAGTAGTGAATCAATTCCTTGGAAATCGGACGGCTAAAACTTGGCCAACCACAACCTGAGGCAAACTTATCCTTGGCAAAAAAGAGTGGCTCACCCGTCGTAATATCTACATAAATGCCCTCTTCAAAAGTTTGGTCATAGGCATTACTAAACGGAGCCTCTGTTGCAGCTTCTTGGGTAACACGGTAAGACTCTGCTGACAAACTTTCCTTTAACACCTCTTGACTAGGCTTTTCATAATTTGCTGCATCAATCAATGGCTTCTCAGCATCGGTCACATCGATATGACAGTAACCCGAAGGATTTTTCTTAAGATAGTCTTGGTGGTAATCTTCAGCCAGAATGTAGTGGCGAAGTTTCTCCACCTCTACTGCAATCTTTCGACCCAGCATGCGCTCCTGCTCCTGCACCACTGTGTAGATAGCAGGTAGGTCTGATTCATCCTGATAATAGATCCCAGTTCGATATTGGCGACCACGGTCATTCCCTTGTTGATTGATAGATAAAGGGTCGATGACACGGAAATAATAAAGCAAAATCTCTCTGAGTGACACTGCCTTCTCATCATAAATCACTTGAACCGTTTCTGCATGGTCTGTTTCCTTGAGCAACTGGTAATTGGTCGTTTCGACTTGACCATTAGCGTAGCCAACACTGGTTGCTAGTACTCCAGAAATGCGTGAAAAATATTCCTCTAGGCCCCAAAAACAACCACCTGCTAGATAAATTTCTGCCATCTTTATTTCTCCTTTATCAAGTTTTTAACTCGAATTCTTTTCAAAAAAAGGATAGGAAGCCCTCTGGTCAAGAGTTTCCCCATCCTATCTTCTATTCTTTATTTTGCTTCGACACGGACACCTTGGGTATCAACTTTCAAGTCATGCAGTTTTCCTTTGAAGGGTTGCTTTTCCAATTCTGCCTTAATCGCTGGCATCTTGTCGTGAGAAGCCAAAACCATAACTGTCGGCCCAGCACCAGAAAGGTAGGTTGCATAGGCACCATTTTCTTTGGCTACTTGCTTAATCGTCGCAAATTCTCTCACCAAGTCCTGACGATAGCGCTCGTGGAAGAGGTCGCCCTCGATTGCTTGCCCAGCGGTCACCATGTCTCCTGCCAACAAGGCTGCAACCGCCACATTGGCGATAGAACTAGCCGCAACAGCTTCCTTGTAAGACAATTTCTTAGGCAAGACACCACGGCTGTCTCTAGTACGCAATTCATAGTTTGGAATGTAGGCTAGGAAATCACACTCTGGGAAGTCTGCTACAATAGCTGAAACTTGTCCATCAACAGAGCTTGCAATAACGAGATTACCATAAATGGCTGGAGCCACATTGTCAGGATGGCCTTCAATCTTAGTCGCTAACTGCAATTTTTCATGGTCTGACAAGTTGAGTTGCCCCAATTGATTGGCTAGTTCAATCCCAGCAACGATAACCGAGCTAGAAGAACCCAAACCACGCGCCAAGGGAACATCACTGGTCATTTTCAAACGTTTTGGTTGCAGGTCTGGTACAATTTGCAAAGCGATTTGAGCAAGAGATTGCGCTCGTCATGTGGAATCCATTTGCCAATCTGGTGTTCAATCAGCCACTCATCTCGTTCTTCACAGACCTCTATTTGAAGATACTTGGTTACAGCTACACCGACCGAGTCAAAACCTGGCCCGATATTGGCACTGGTTGCAGGTACAATAATCTTCATCTTATTCTCCTAGCACCTTGAAGGTATTCAAGAGGTCAAATTCTGAAACCTTCTTCAATTCAGCTGAGACATTTTCAAGCTGGGCTTTATTAATCTTGTGTGTAATGATAACGACACGTGCCTTGTCACCCTCTTTCCCATCTTGGAGGATTTGCTTGAAGGAAATATCTTGAGCATTGAAGATTTCAGCCAACTTCAAGACCTGACCTTTTGAGTCTGGTGCCAAGATTGAGAAATAGTAGTTTGCTTTGACATCTTCAGGATTTGCCAAGACCAAGTCACGGCTGTATTCGTTGAAGTCTTTGCCAATGGTACCATCATTCAAGCGACGAACGATACGGACAATATCTGCTACAACACTTGTTGCAGTTGGTTTTTGACCAGCTCCTGGTCCGTAGTACATAGACTCACCGATACCGATAGATTCTACAAAGACAGCGTTCATTACCCCATTCACACTGGCAAGTGGGTGCGTTTTAGGAAGGAAGGTTGGAGTCACTTCTGCAGCAATACCTGAAGGAGTTTCTTCGATTGAACCAACCAATTTCACTACATAGCCAAGTTCTTGGGCTACAGCTACATCTTCTGGTGTGATGTTGCGGATTCCCTTGTGGGCTACGTCATCGAAGGCAACCTTCATGCCAAAGGCAAATTGGCTCAAAATCACCATCTTGTAGGCTGCATCAATCCCATCTACGTCATTTGTAGGGTCACTTTCTGCAAAACCTAGTCTTTGTGCTTCCGCAAGAGCATCATCGTAAGACCAGCCTTCTTCGACCATCTTGGTCATCATGAAGTTAGAAGTTCCGTTGACTACCCCAAGCACGCGCGTGACTTTATCAGAAGCCAACGAATTTGCCAATGTACGAAGAATTGGAATCCCACCAGCTACTGCTGCTTCGTAGTAAAGTGCTACATTATGCTCTTTAGCGATTTCTAACAATTCTGTACCATGGACAGCCAAAAGGTCCTTGTTAGCAGTAACAACGTGTTTTCCAGCTTCCAAGGCACGAGTGATAAAAGTTTTAGCAGGTTCGATACGCCCCATCAATTCCACTACGATCGTAATGTCTTGATCTGACAAAATGTCATCCACATTGGTTACAAAGTTAAAGTCATTCCCTGCTGCAAGCAAGCGATTCTTTTCATCTTCATCCTTGACCAATACCTTAGCAACTTCAATCTCTGAATGTGCTGATTGATTGATTTTTTCTCCATTTTCCTTTAGGAGGAAAGGCACACCACTTGCAACGGTACCAAATCCTAGTAAAGCAATTTTAACTGTCATGTTTGTCTCCTCGAAATTTTCTAATATAGCCATTATAACAGAATTTTGTGAAAATTCCTATCATAGTAAATCACTATTTCAGTATAAAAAGAAAAAACGAATCTGATGATTCGCTCTTCTTAAAATCTAGAAAAAGCTTTCCAGAAAGGATTATCCAATCTTTTGCAGATTAAGCACTGCATCGTGATTCATCAAGACTTGGCCATACTCTTGCAAAACTGAACGACTGATATCACTATCGTCCGCAAACTCGCGCATACGGGCCAACAGCCAAGCTGGATATGGACTTGGATGATTTTCAATATCCACTAAAATGGTCAAATAATAGCGCTCATTCATCTTGTAGAGTTCAGAAGTTTCCATCTCAAAAGTCACTGTCTGGGCAAAAGACACCAAGTCAGCCAACTTAGCAAAAGAAAGGATGTAGTAGATGTAAGGTTCTTTCTTGCTCTCAGCTTCTTGTTCAGCCTGTTCCTGCTCTTCTTCCTTGGCTTCGACTTGCTCTAGAGATTGAATGGCTTCGATATCGTCCTTGGTTTTATCTGCGATGCTTTTTTCCAAGGTTTTGATAAATTCATCTGGCGACATTTGAGCCAATTCTTCCATATCTGGTAAATCCGATAAGTCTTCAAAATCTAGATTTTGGTCAATCTTTGATTTGGTTACAAAGACATCTACCTTATCAGGTTTTGGAGTCACACGGAAGCTCAACATGCCTGTATCCAAAAAGCTCTCAGGCATCTCTAACTCATCCAAGATAGCATAAAAGAACTCTTCTGTTTTTTCTTGAGGAACGAGAAAGTCAGCAATCTCCATGCCACGATCCATCAAATCCTCTAAAGACATCGTGATTTTCAAAGTTGTATCACTAATTTGTTTCATTTTCATTGCTAGTAACCTCATACTTTCAGTTCTATCTATTATACTAGATTTTTAAGATTTTATCAAAAGAATGAAGCGAGAATGTGATATAATACTAGAGACCATTTTACAATACAAGAAAGAAAGTACAATGAAATATAAAAGTTAATGCACTGGCTAGCTTACTAGTCAATGTTCTCAATATCGTTTTTCCACTGATAACCAATCCTTATCTGACGCGGATTCTCAGCAAATCCAACTACGGTTATTTCAATACCGCCAATACCTGGGCTAGCTTTGTCATCCCACTAGCTGCCTTTGGAATATACAACTACGGGATTCGAGCTATCAGTAAGGTTAAGGATGATAAAAATAAAATCAACTATGTTTTCTCTAAATTATTCTATTTTTCTCTGATCACTTCAGTCTTCATAACAGCTATCTACTTCCTTTTTATTTATTTCGACACCAGCATTGTCAATCTAAAAATTCTATATTACATCCTAGGGATCCAAGCTCTCTTCCAATTTCTTAATATTGAATGGATGAACGAAGCCTATGAAAACTACACTTTCATTCTCTATAAAACCTTAATTATCCGGATTTCTATGTTAGTTGGAATCTTCACCTTTGTAAAAACAGCAGATGATATTGTTCCTTATGCCATTGTCATGAGTGCCACCACCATCCTAAATTATCTACTTAGTTTTCTTTGGATCAAGAGAAAGTTTCATTCGTTAAGATTAGTTTTGTGGAATTAACAAGAGAATCTAAACCTCTCTTTACTATGCTACTATTGGCAAATTCCAGTATGCTCTATACCCTGCTCGATAGAATGTTTATAACCAAGGGACCTGATGAAAACTACATTTCTTATTATGCGATTGCTTCGAACATCGTTATGTTAATTGCCGGTGTCCTAGGTGGAGCTATAAACGTAAGCGTTCCACGTCTCGGCTACTATCTTGGAAAAAAAGATTACAATTCCTATAGATCTCTTGTAAATCAAGCAGCATCATTATTCTATTTCCTCATGATTCCAATAAGTATTGGAATTATGATTTTAGGGAGTTATGCAACCGTTATTTATTCTTCTGAAAAATATCTTGAGGCGGGAATCATTACTAGCATCTTTGCTTTTCGAAGTGTTATCTGGGCCATTGAGTTGATTCTTGGTAGACAAATTATATTTATTAATAATCACGAAAATCGTCTAACTGCCTATTACTTTATTGGTGGTGGATTAAATTTCCTGCTCAACTGCTTCTTGTATTTCAATAATATATTTTCACCAGTATACTATCTCATTACTACTATAGGTGCAGAAATCATAGTCGTTCTACTAGAAATTCACTTTATTAAAAAATATCAATTACTTGAATTGAAAGAAATTTTCTCGTTTCTTATGCGCTATAGCATTGTCTCACTAGGATTTATTCCTATTTATCTAACTTTTAAAACGGTCTTCCAAATAACGTCTTATACAGTAACTTTGAACATGATTTTCATGATTCTCTCTACCATTGTAGGTTGTATTATCTACTATCTCTTAACACTCTTTATCACAAAAGATAAAACACTCCACTATGCCCTAAATCTTGTACTAAATAAGATTAAAAAAACAACCAACTAATCATTAGCGTTATTAGTGAATTTTCAATAAAAGCGACTTCTTTTGGCTCTTTGTCAACTGTAGTGGGTTGATGAAAAGTTATAACATGGAGAGGACCAACTTGGTTCTCTCCTTTTTGATGTTCAAAGCGATGAGGATTCTAGTTTTAATTGAAGTTTTTAATGTTCCGGAAGCCAAAAGTATTGCACTTGATGACCTTAATGATATTATTAGTAGCCTCTAGTTTCACGTTTGAGTAGTGCAGTTCTAGTGCGTTCATGATTTTTTCCTTATCTTTCAAAAAGGTTTTAAAAACAGTTTGAAAAATAGGATTTACACAAAAAATCGTTTCTTCAATCAATTCAAAAAAATGGTCTGTTTATTTCTCTTGGGAATGAAATAGTAATAGTTGATAGAGTTCATACTTCTCTCTATGTTCTTGAGAGTATGCAGGGAGCTTTTCGAGAATCTCATTATTGGTCCAGTGTGAGCGAAAAGTAGGGCGATAAAATCGTTTATCACTCAGTTTACGACTATCCTGCTGGATGAGCTTCCAGTAGTGCTTGATAGCCTTGTATTCATGGGATTTTCTATCGAATTGGTTCATGATTTGAACACGTACACGACTCATAGCACGTCTGAGATGTTGCACAATGTGAAAGCGATCAAGTACAATTTTTTCATTTGGGAAAAGCTGTTGAGCTATTCAGAAGACTTGAAACACCACTACAATGTCTATCAGCTCTTACTTTTTCACTTTCAGAATAAGGAATTTTTTGGACTTATTGAGGACAAGCTAAAACATTTTTCAGACTGTCTTTAAAACCTTTCTCAAGGACAAAGAGAAGATTGTCAACACCCTTCAACTACCCTATTCCAACGCTAAATTAGAAGCGACCAATAATCTCATTAATCTTATCAAACGAAATGCCTTTGGATTTCGGAACTTTGAAAACTTCAAAAAACGGATTTTTATCGCTCTCAACATCAAAAAAGAAAGGACGAAATATGTCCTTTCTCGATCTTAGTTTTTCTTCAACCCACTACAACTAGTATAGAATCGAAAATTCAAGGTCTTACTTTCCTTTAATTTGATATAATCTACAAATTATATGAAGCCACGCCTAGAACATTTTTGTTTAGGTTTTTAATTACTTGAAGCTGTTCTTCAAAATTTTTATATCTAGTTATACCATACTCTTCTACAAATAAAATGTTGTCAGAATCTAATACAGACTTAATGTTATTTATATTTCCAATGACAATATTTTCTGGCAAGGCTTTAGCATATTGCTTAGAAAAATTTATCAAAAACATTTTTATTCGTTGCTATCACTAATAAGTTCTTATTTCCATTCTTATATTGTATAACATCTTTAAAATTAGCTACAGTATCTAATTTCACTACAAAATCCACACCATATTTTTCATAATCTCCAGCTCTATTAATAGTTGGATTAAAGATATACGCTGCTACGTTAACAAATATTACTAAAAACAGAGCACCAATTCCGAGTATAATCACACGAATGAATAAAGTAACTTTATTTACTCCAGATTCTATGTCATTTTTTTCAAGTTCTTTTGAATAAACTGTCTCCAATTTTTCAATTGTGACACCAGAGTATGTCTGTTTATATTTATTAATCAAATAATCCAATTTTTGTTCAATAATATCATTCGCCAACTTACTTGGTGTCAATATTTTTACTGTAATTCCCACATTATTTAATAAGGAATTTACTTCTATCTTTTTGTTCCAAAAATCAAAATTTGAGTTTTTAAGTGTAACCTCAGATGTCATTAATTCTGACGCAATTTTTTTCATATCTGATTCTGATTGGTCATTGAACAAATAAGCTCCATTTAAATTGGCTTGAATCAAACGTCCATAGAAATCACTATATCCTCCAATCGTGTTACTATTAGGAGTTTTAGTTTCAACTTCTGGCGCTATGATTTTATACGAAAGATAACTAGAATAATTACTAGTATCCTTTACAACAGACTTTGTTGTAAGTACTTTATAAGAGTATGGTATAGCTAAACAAAGAAATAAAACTATTAGTGAAACTAGATTTAATACTCTTCTCTTATAAATATTTGCAAATAAATCTGCAATCGAATAATTATCAAACATTATATATCTCCTTTATTATTAACTGTGTATTTTACTTTTCTTTCTATTAGGGTTGCTGCAAAAAATATAACAAAAACAATTCCCCAATATTGCAATGTAACTAAATTAAAGAAACTCTCTGTAAAGCCTCCTCTCGGCATAAAGAATAGATTATTTAAAATTAATAACGTAATACCGAATAATAGTACTCTGGATTTATAAGCTGATTTTATCATAAATATGAAACCTATCCCCATTAGAATACTCAACAGAAATAGTCCAAGCATTCCATAATCAGTATACATTTCCATTATATAGCTTCCACCTATGCCATGACCTGCCAAATAATCCTGTTTCAAAACAATATACGAAATATTGTGAGCGTATCTGTCACTTTCAAGAGCTAATTCTAGACTATTATTAGCACTAGTAAAGGGAGTTCCACCAAATAAAATTCCTAAATTCCCTCTGGTGATATACTCAATTATAGGACTAAATGTATAATTTCTAAACTCTTTTATCGGTAAATTACTTCCATATAAGTATCCCCTTGCTAAAACACCAAAGCTAGTTCCTTGTTTATAGATAAAATCTAAAAAAAGTTCAGAAATACTCATATTCCCAATCCCTGCTCCATCACGGGCATAATTCAAAAATCCCATAACAAGCATCATGATAGGAGTACCTATATAGAACATAGCTTTTTCTTTTACACCTATCCATATCCCTTTTTCCGTTTGATTTCTCATAAAATAATAAATGAAAGAGAATATCAAACTTAATACAAATGGATTTCTAGTTCCTATTAAAAGATTAAGCACATTCCCAACGACAAACATACCTAACACTATCGTTGAATGGCGTTTATTAGGCTTAGTAGCTAAATAGATACACATGGCATAAACTACAAACGTTGATAATGTATAGGTGAAATAAGGTAGCTCGCTTTTGAAATCTGCATAATACTCATAATATGATACATTTACTCTATACATTAGCCGTTCGATTAACCTAATTAAATAGAACGGATATGAAATTAGAAATACTGCTAGAGATACTTTTCTTATACTATTTATAAATAATCTAGATTTTTTTGAATTTTATAGCCCTCTTTTTTATTATTTTCTTTTTTAGAAATTAATAAACCTCCTATCGTTAATCCAATAATAGAAACGATAACAGCCAAAAATGAAAATCTATAGACATCTTCCTGATAAGTATTTATTAGCCCCTGCTTGAAATAATCTATGGTTGGTCTAGACACTAAAAAAATAGAAAAAAATTGTAATGTAAAAAAATAAGGTGGATTATATAATACTTTATATTGTTAAAAACAGTATAGGACACTACTTATAATAAGCATAACTAAAGTTATCAATAACGTAATAATCGAATTGTTATATATATATGCAATACCTAAAAAAATAGTTATAACATAACTAAATAGCGTAATTAGATAATACACTCTTTTCCAATCTAATATCAAATACTCACCTCATTCCTCTACACGGTAATTAAAAAACATCCCCAGTAGAAACAATACGTTTCTTAAAATTATATAGGTACTCTGATAATTCTAACTCTATCATTTCTACTTCCTCCCTGTATTTGTCATCTCTATTGTAAACTTGTAAATTATTCACAGAAATAGCTGGGTTGAAATACTCAAACTTTGCTTTATGATGGACAGAATCTATACCGATGAAATTTTCTATATCTTGTTTTGTTTCCTCATAATTCAAAACTAAATCCTCAAAATTTAATCGTAATGCTAAAGTATTTGTTTTTTTCTCATTTTCTCTCATCATTTTGTAATAATTACAAAATTCCTTAATATCGGTTGGATATGGTACCTCTTGATTTCTTGGCTTCCAAAAGTATTTATTCATTATAAATACATCACGAGGATCTCTAGAAATTATTATTGGAAATAACTCTTCAATTTTATAATTATCAATTATATTAAGATTATGAGGCAATAAAAAGTTGATCTAGGACTATATACTCTTCTTTATCCGAAATTTCTTTTTATTATATTCAAAATAAATTTTCTACTTTTTTTCATAAAAAAATCATCCGACGATACCATACTCATTTCTAATTGCACTTGTTTTTGGCTTTGTTGTCTTTTTAAAGATAATTCTCATATAACTCTCAAAAAAACCAGGCAATTTTTTTGAAGGTTTTTGATGATAATACCAAATCCCTGATATTTACTAGTTATTATAGAATCCAAATAATATTCTACCACATTCATGAAGTTATCCGATATTTTATCTTTATAATTAGCTATTCCCCAACCATCATAATGATACAACTTTTCCATGAGTTTTCTAAAAATTCTTTATAGCCTCATCACTTCTTATAGCATTATTATTATATAGCAATTTATATTCTAAATCAAATAATCCATCAGGGTGCATATAAGAATACATACTCAAAAATCTGAATTTTTTTGTGTTTATTCCTTCATATTCTTTTTAATAAATCTGTCACAGCAGAAGATCCACTTCCCATATAACTCATAGGAACTATGATTTTTATCCATATTTCTATCATCCTATAATTCTTTAATGATTTTTTTTATACTAGCAATTTGTTTATCTAAGGAAAATTTGTCTACATGTTTTCTACACACTTCTGATTTAATGATTCTGTTTTCCATATTTTTACTAAGTTCTTCTACAATATAATTAGTGATTTCTTCATTGTTGTCTGAAACAAAGCCACATTTTTGAGAATTATATAGTTCATTTGTTCCCCCAACGGGTGTACTAATAAATCCCTTTCCTAAAGCTAAACTTTCGACTAAAACGGTAGGAAAGCCCTCTGCTTCTGATAATAAAATAACATAAGAAGATTTTTTTATGTATGGATACGGGTTTTTAACATAACCCAACATAAAAACATTGTTCTCTAATTTATTATCAAGTATAAATTTACTAACATATTCCTCTAAATCGCCTTTGCCTAACAAATATAATTTTTTATCGGGAATCTTTTCAACCACATTCTTAAAAACTTCTAATAGTCTCTTTATACCTTTTGATTCTTCTATTCGTCCTATATATATAAGACTATCCTCTTCAAATTTAATTTCTGCATTTTCAAGAGATTTAACATAGATATCATTAAAAATCATATCCATTATATACTATTTCTATTTTTTTCTTATACTCAGGATAAATTTCTTTGATCGATTCTTCTGTTTTTTTCTGAAATAGCTATTATTTTGTTAACAAATCTTAGTTTTTTTACCTTGTCTAATCCTAGATATTTTATGATTTTTTTAAATTATAAATTGTTCCATGATTCCACGATATTGTTTTCACATCATCATTAAGTAAATAAACTGGATAAAGATAATTAAAAAGCAATCTCATAATCGTATTTTTTTCGAGTTATTCTATTTCTAAAAAAATTTTTGGAAATAATAAGAACAACTTCCATTTAATGTTTTTTTAAAAAAATACTAGTATTTTTCTAAATTTTTTTGAATACGGGTTCTAATAAATTAATATTTTTCATCATCACTACATACAGCACCATGATGATTTATCTCTAAAATATCAATATCATATTCATTGCCTAATTCTTTGGAAATACTTTCCAGAATTTTTTCAGCTCCGCCCCCCATACTAAAAGACCAGGTTATAAACAAGACTTTCTTTTTGACCCATATCTCACCTATTTCAAAAAAATTTTTTTCACTATTTTTGATTATATTTTATCAAATACATTAGTATTTTTCTCTTTAAAGATTGACTCTTTAAATATTTATTTTTTTCATCCAATTTGGATATTTAATTTTAACTTTTTTTAGATATTCATCTAATAAAGGAGATGTTTCATCTATTCTTAAGATATTTGCATATCCTCCGTATAAAATATGGTACCAGTTAAAATACTCTAACTCTTCTTTAAATTCTCCTGGATAATTTTCTGCATAGTATTCTTCAACACTACTTAACATAACCTCTATATCTCTTATTTTATTTATAGCAGTGCCACCACGCATAATAGATCCTTCTGTTAAATAATATTTGTATATGCTAAAATTAAAATATTTTGCTTTACTTACATTAGGCCATAGTCTTGCCATAAATTCAAAATCTTCATATAAATAGCCACTCTTAAAAGTTACTTTAGTTTTTCTTAAAAAAATTCCAAATCATATATATAATGCCAAACAGCATTTGGAAGAGTGAAAATTTTCTTTTCTTTATTAGGAATAAGTATCGTATTTTCTTGTATTCCCATACTTATAGTCTCTAGTTTACTATTCTCATACCCTAGTCGATAATCAAATATATTTACTTCTTCTAGTTTTTGATTAGCTATAAATTCTATTGCCCCTTCTTCTATCTCATCATCTACATCTACAAACCATAGATAATCTCCACTAGCTTCTTCTAGAACTACTCTTCTTACATGAGCTAAACCTGAATTGTTTTGTGTTATTACTCTTATTAAAGATATTTTTTCACTATACTCTTTTAATATTGCTTTACTATTATCTTTTGAACCGTCGTTTACTATTAACAATTCTAACTCTATATTTTCTTTTGCCTTCTCATACTCTTTGAGTATAGAATCTATACAACGGGATATATATTTTTCTCCGTTGTATACTGGTATACCTATAGTTAATTTCATTCCTTTTCTCTCATTACTTCCTTTATAAATGTATATACTCTTTTTAGAATTTTTTTAGAATCATATATTCTAAAAAATTTTTCAATTCTTTCTTTATATTTATCTTCCAAAATCCAATTATTATAATACTGTTTTTCAATTTCTATTATTAATTCATCTAGAGTGTCTATTGATTTTCCAAATCCATCTTTATAGTCATAGTAACCTTCTTCGTACTGACCCTCCCTAAATTTTTTATAATCAAATTGATAAAACAAAACTGGCTTTCTCATATAAGCAAAGTCCATAAATACACTAGAATAATCTGTAATTAAAAAAGCTGACTCTTTTAATAATTCTTGTATATCATATTTTTTCCAATCTGCCAATATTATATTTTTTGATGATGTTTGGAATTCTTGTAGATTGTTTTGCATATTCCTATGCGGATAAAAAATTAAAGTTAAGTCATTTACTTCTAAAAAAGCTTTTAGGTCCTTATTCAATAAAAACTCATTCCATTTTTTAAAATATTCACTTTCTGTAAAAATACTGCCTTCATTAAAGTTAGTTCTAGCTTTAGTATTTAAGTTCAACCATTCTCTCCATGTAGGCATTACAAGAATTTGATTATTTTTTACAATGGTATTATGAAGGTTGTCAAATCTAGGAAAACCTAAATATTGTACATATCCACTAGGGTAACCAAACTTTTCCTTTATTTCTTTGTACTCTTGTTCTGCTCCACATATAAAGCCACGCATCTTTGTATTTTCATAATATAGCCATTTAGCATCCGAGACTGTAATGCCATGTTGTAAAAATACTTTATTGGTTTTTAATCCTAAATATACTTCCATAAAATTAAATACAGCTGCATTAGGGTTTCCTGCTTTTTGTGTACTTACATTTACTCCTGCACTTAGATAATAAATCCAATGTCTCAAAGACCAATACTGTATACATTCTCCTAACTCTTTGACTTTATGAGCATCAGGCGATTTCAAATCAATAACATATATTACATTTTCCTCTGGGTGATTTTTTCTAATATATTTAAACAACCAATATCCATTATCTCTAGCTTCTTTTTCACTTTCGCATATTAGTATTAGATTCTTATTCTTGCGTCTAAAGAATAGAGAAATAAGATAGGCTATAGGAAAAATAAATATAAGCGAAATAATATCTCTTATAGAAATTAATCTTAATTTTTCAAAAAAATTTCTACTCATCTTAGTATCTCCTCATATACATGCTTATAGTTTAATGAAGATTTCCAACTTATTATTTTTTTTATTAGAGCAAAAAGCTGATTTTTGGAAAAATAATGCAAAGGCAAAACATCCAAGGCCAAACCATGTGGTAATTCTAAATCCTGCTGATAAGGTTTGATACAGGTGGTTTCCTTGTCACGAATGGTAATAAAAAGATTGCGGTCGACAAAATCCTTGTTACTCTTTGACAAGAAATAACGCTCATCTGCATAACGAGGCCATAATTCTGCCAATTTTTCATAATCCTTACGGGGCATAAAAAAATCTAGGTCGTCGTCCCAAGGAATGAACCCCTTGTTTCGAAGGGCACCAATAGCACCTCCACCACAAAGATAACAAAGCAAATCATGTTCTTTACAAAAGGCCACAAAATATTCAGCCATTTCCAGACTACGTGCCTGAATTGCTTTCAAATCACTCATGTCTCTCCTCTTCTGTTCAATAACGAGTTATATCGTTTTATTATACCATAAAAAAGCCTTAAAAATCCATCAGGCACTAAGAAAAATCAAAGTTCAAACCACTATTTCACTAGTGATTCGAACCTTGATTTTTCCTGTATTAGTTTATCTCATCCTCATCTGAGAAAGTTTAGTTTGATATTTATTTTGGTCTACTAAAAGTGCCTGTCCTCCATAAACATCGTAATCATCTACCCAATCACCTAGTTCTGGAACTGTTAATCTCTCAATGCCATTTTGCGCTCCGTCTAGGAAGGATAAACCATTGGTCAATAAGAAGCTATAAGGAACATTCGTAGAGGTCATGCCAAAGACCTTACCTAGTGCTTCTGATCCAGTAAAGAGTTTAGTTGGATCCTTGAGTTGTTGTAGAACAGCTGTCAAAACTTGCTGTTGTCTCTTGGTACGACCATAATCACCTTCGTCATCATCACGGAAGCGAGCATAATTGAGCAAGGTTGAACCATTCATCTGCTGTTTCCCAACTTTGATAGTCTGGGTTGGAGACTCTGTTTCTGTAGCATGCAAGTCATCTCCCACCGTAGCTTCGGTTAAAGGTTGACCTTCTAAGGTTGAGAATTTGGCATCAATCGTCACCCCATCAGGGAAGAGAGTGTCAATAGCGGTTGCGAAGGCCTGAAAATCAACCAAGGCGTAGTACTTAATATCCAAGTCAAAATTATCTTTCAATACTTGGCGAACCATTTCTGCCCCTTTTTGGCCTTCTTGTTCCCCTAGTTCATAGGCTACATTTAACTTGTTATCTGTTTGTTTCTTCCCGTTGACAATCTTACTATATCCATCAATATAAACTAAGTTATCACGCATGAAGCTGACCAGCTTAATTTTCTTATCTGAGCCACCAACATTTAGTACCATAATAGAATCCGTTCTCGTCTCAGCACTGTTTTGACCAATCCGTCCATCCGTCCCCATAATCAAAATATTAACCCCATCCTTGGTATCTTGACCATGAAAAACTTCTACTTGAGCTGCCTTAGCATTGGCAGGTTTGTTTGGATCAGCATTTGAATAGCCTTTTAGAAACATAAAAATCATTCCAAAACCTACACAAGCCAGAAGAGCAAGCAATCCTGCAAAAATGCGCCCCCAACGAATCTTACGTTTTTTGGACTTAACCTTTGGAAGAGAATGACTTTTCTGGTATTTTTTTGCACGGCTACGACTACCATAGGATGGAAGAGGAAACTGATGGATTTGCTCCATGAAAGGTTCTTCCATATCGTAATTTTCATTATGAATTTCTGAAGAAGCTTCACTACTACTAGCCATATTTAACTTACCTTTCAGGTAAGCAAACTCTTTTTTCTCTCTCTCATTGAGGTAATGAATGTTCTTAAAAAGATAGTCATAACGTAACTGCTCGTGATGGCTTAAGGGATTTTCTTTACTCATCTTTCTCCTTTACGTGGTCTGATATTGGATAAATAGGATAAGCTCCCAGAACTTTATACTGGATTCCGATGGCTTCTAATTCTTTTTGAGCAAAGTGGACCAGGGCCTTATCAGCATAATCAACATCAATGATGAAAAAGTATTCTCCCAATGCTGTCTTGAGTGGCCGACTTTCAATTTTTGTCAGGTCAATTCCTCTCCAAGCAAAGGTCGACAGGGCCTTATAAAGTGCACCTGGAAGGTTGTCAGGTAAGGTCAAGGCCAAAGTCATTTTCTCAGTTTGTGCTTGCAAGGGAATACTAGGCTTTTCAGCTCCCAAAACCCAAAAACGTGTGAAATTGGCTTCCATTTCTTGAATATCCTCGGCAATCAGTTCCAAGCCATATTCTTCAGCAGAACTTCTAGGAGCAATAGCCGCAAAAAGTTTATCTGGATGTTCGGAAATAAAGCGGGCCGCATAGGCAGTACTAGCAGTCACCTCGATTTGGGCCTCTGGATACTGTTCATTGATGAATTTCTTACCTTGAGCCAAAGCCTGTGGATGTGAAAAAATCTTTTCAATCTTAGTATGACCTGGAACCACCATCAACTGCTGGTGAATGGGCTGAACAATTTCTGCTACTGCTTGGATGCGAGCCTGATGAAAAAGATAGTCCAAGGTTTCATGAACACTACCCTCGATAGAATTTTCAACTGGCACCACAGAATAGTCCACCAAGCCTTGCTCATAGGCCTTAATGACATCTGTAATGTTGGCAAAAGCCTGCAATTCCTCCTGAGGAAAAGCAGTCTGCACAACATGGTATGAAAATGATCCCTTGGGACCTAGATAAGCAATTTTCATCTCAGTTCCTCTATAATTTCCTCTGGGCTTAACTTGGTCACATCTAAAACCCGACTGGCCACTTCCTCATACCAAGCCTGTCTTTCTTGAAAAATAGCTGCAAGTTCTTCCTTGCTATTCTTTAGAAAAAGCGGACGCTGATTGTCCTTATCAGCTGCGATACGTTGATAAAGCGTTTCAAAATCTGCTTTCAGGTAGATGTTATCAGAATTGGTTTTGAGTAAGTCACGATTTCGCTTAGAAATGACTACGCCCCCACCAGTTGACACAACTTGGTCCGTTTTTAGTAGGTCAGCTAATACTTCAGACTCTATCTGACGAAAGGCTACTTCGCCCTTTTCAGCGAAAAATTCCGTAATAGACATACCTAAGCGTTTCTCGATCAGAGCATCCATATCAAGGTAATTAGGGTCCAATCCTCTAGCAATTGTAGATTTACCAGCCCCCATAAATCCTAGTAATACCTTAGCCATGAATCAAGCTCTCCAAATCATCAAAGAAACTAGGATAGCTGGTATTGATAGCTTCAGCACGGTCAAGATCCACCTCTCCATCTGCAACCAAGAGGGCCGCGATAGCCGTCATCATGCCTATACGATGATCTCCAAAAGTATTGACTCTAGCACCGTGAAGGGCTGATTTTCCTTTGATAACCATTCCATCTGCTGTAGGTGTGATATCCGCACCCATGCTATTTAAAGCGTCTGCCACAACCTGAATGCGGTCTGTTTCCTTGACCTTGAGTTCCTCAGCATCCTTGATAACTGTTACACCATGTGCTTGGGTAGCAAGAAGAGCAATAATGGGCAATTCATCAATCAAGCGTGGAATCAAAACTCCACCAATCTTTGTTCCTTTCAGGTCTGAAGACTCAACAGTCAAGGTAGCAGACTTAGCGACTGGATCGATTTCAGTTATTTCCAATTTCCACCCATGGCGCGAATGACATCGATGATACCTGTACGCGTTTCGTTAATACCCACATTCTTCAGCACTACACGAGAATTTGGAACAATCAAACCTGCGACTAGCCAAAAGGCTGCACTGGAAATATCTCCTGGAACAACCACCTTTTGTCCTGACAATTTTTGTGGCCCGTGGACTGTGATTTTTTTGCCCTCCACACTTAAATGACCACCAAATTGTTGCAGCATATCTTCCGTATGATTACGGGTGCACTCTTTTTCGATAATAACTGACTGACCCTGAGCCTGCAAAGCTGCAAACATCAAGGCTGACTTGACTTGAGCAGAAGCAATCGGCAACTCATACTGAATAGGTCTTAGGTTTTTCGTCCCTTTTAAATGAAGAGGAGGCAGGTCTCGCTCAGTTTGTCCTGAAATACTGACACCCATTTTTTTAAGTGGAATCGTCACACGGTCCATAGGACGTTTGGAAAGACTATCATCTCCAAACATTTCTACTTCAAAGTCTGCACCAGCAAGGACACCTGAAATCAGACGAATCGAGGTGCCAGAATTTCCCATATCAAGGGCATTTTGCGGCGCTTTTAAGCCATCCATGCCTACACCTTGAATGGTAATAACCCCATCTTTGTCCTCAATTTCAACACCAAGGTCACGAAAAACCTGCATGGTCGAAAGAACGTCTTCACCTCGCAGAATATCATAAACCTTGGTCTCACCCTCAGCCAAACTTCCAAAGATAATAGAACGGTGACTGATAGACTTGTCACCTGGAACTCGGATACTGCCGTGTAAGTGGCTAATGTTTGTTTTTAGTTTCATACTGGACCTCATACTTGCAATACTTTTACCTATTTTATCATAAAAAGCCAGAAATTCCTTAAATTCCTGACTTTATGATAGTTATTTTCTTATTTTAGCAATTCTTTTCATTTTCAATTTACCAACTATCTGAAGAACCACCACCATCAAATCCACCGCCACCCCAATCATCTGAAGACCAAGATGAACTAGAACTACCAGAATCATATGAATCTGATCTACCATAAGAACTTGACTGTACTCTTTGTGAAGCATAGTAGCTTTTTGTGAGCTCGGAAGTCCAAGAAGCATTCCTCACAAAATCTTTATCGTTTGGATAGAGTTTCCCCTTCCCATTATAAGAGTATTGAGAGCGATTAAGCCTATCTAGGTGCTTTCTTTCAACTTCTGCGTAGTATGCTTCTATAAGTAATGTAGTCCAGGTGTCATTAGGTAGAAAACCTTTTGAGTCTGGATATAGTTTGTTAAAACCTTCATACTGATATTGAGACCTAATTAAACGCTTATTTTTTTTATAGTCAGATTTACGTTCTTCAGTCCACGTATCATTAGGTACAAAGTCAGGAAAATCTGGATACAGCTTACCCTTTCCCTCGTATTCATACTTAGAAAAGCGGCATCTTTTTAAGTACTTGATCCACGTTGCTAAACTTAGTAAAAGAAAGAACAACAGATAGAACAATATCGGAAACGGAATGTAATCGAAGTACTTACTAAAGCCTTCATTATTTTTTAATGATTTTTCATAGCTTTTTGGAAGTCGATTATTTTCCTTCTTGTTTATGATTTCAGCTTTTCTAGACTCCGCTTTAGAAATGCCTACTAGAATTTTGTTAAGGGCATCAGTATATTTCCCTTCTTTCATGTATGGCTTAGAATCATTTAATAAGGAACTAGCCATAGAGTCAGTAAGCCAAATTGCTGCCTCGTTGGATGTTTCAATACGAAACTTCCTATCCTTTATAGCAATAGCAATTAAAATTCCACTGTTGGAATCTTGTTTCCCAACTTTCCATTTGCGTGCAACCTCATTGGCTACCTCTTCAATACTGGAGCCGTCCAGAGTATCTACAATATAAATACCTACTTGGGTTTCACTTCCAGAATTCATACTCTCTAACGTTTCTGCAACACTAGTGGTTAAATAACCGTTAGGATCGTAAATACCATTTAAAGGACGATCTGGAACAGCTATATTAGCCGCAACAAGAGGCATAAAAAAGAATAAAGGGGTAATTAAGAGTAAAAGTAACTTTTTCATAGGAGATACCCCACAAGACTAATCAGTTAAATTGACTTTAGGGACCACCTTTGCATCTTTCTCTGCTTCAATTAACTCAGCTCTTTGGAAACCAAACAAACTAGCTATCACACTAGTAGGAAAACGTCTAATGGTCTTATTATATTCTGTTGCAGTATCGTTATAATCTTTACGAGCGACAAACAAACGATTTTCAGTTCCCTCAAGCTCTGAAATTAGAGAAGACACTTGTGTGTCAGCTTTTAACTCAGGATAATTTTCTTGAACAACTAGCAATCGAGAAATGGCAGAAGTTAATTCGCTCTCCCCTTCATTTTTTGTTTCTGTATTTCCTGAGCCAATCTTAGAACGAGCATCCGCAATCTTTGTAAAGATGTCTTCTTCGTGCTTCATATATCCTTTTACAGAATTTACAACATTTGGAATTAAGTCAGCTCTACGTTGAAGTGCCACTTCAATCTTCGAGTTAGCTTGTTTCACAGATTCATCTTTGCTAACAAGACTATTGTACGAACCTGCCAACACTATAATACTGATGAAGATAATTCCTACAGGAACTCCTATTAGAGCAATTAATTTTTTTGACATATTTTTTCCTATTTTCTATTGTTCATCATTTATCTACTATTTATCGATAATAAAAATTTCATTCTCTTTCATAGTTGTTTCTATATTTATTATCTCATCAAAAATTTCTAACTTATCAATTGAAGTAGAAAATAACAGTTATAAGCTTTCAATTTCGTTTTGTATTATAGTTATGATTTTCAATAGCCTATTTAATTTGTTTTGTATTTTGTTTATTAGTAAAGATATTCATCCCCACAGTCATTCTTAAACGAACCACGCTAATAACTCTAACTAATACAGTAGTTACCAATAATAATCATACGCTTAAGAAAACACCTATAAATAATGAACAAAATAATTTTCTTATTTTAGCAATTCTGAAACTGGTTCAAAAACAATTTTTTCAATGTCAGAAAGGTAAATGGCCAATTGTTGTTGCTTGGTAAAGAATTCTGATAAGAGGCTATTCCCCTGAATCTGCTTGCCAAAGCCTTCCATTTTAGCTTGGAAGGAAGCGTCTGGCATTTGACCTGTCTGAGCTAGTCTTTGAATTTCCTCTTGGAAGGCAACATATTCTGTAAAGATTTTACTTGCCTCTGCATCTGCTGAAATAGCATCTTTAGCTGCTTTAACAGCCTTGTATTCTGGTAATTCGCGTAGACCGCGACTGAGTTCATTTGCACTATCATAAATATTTGACATGATTTTCTCCTTATTTAATGACGACTGTATAGTCGGTATTTTCTGTTATGAGGTGCTCGGCTCGTTCCAAGTCTTGAGCATTTTTAAATGAAATTTGTAGAATCCCGTGAATATCCTCACGGTTTTCCTCATTGATGTGAATATTAACCAAGGAAGTTCCACGTAGCAGTTCCAAAATCCGCAGGATAACATCTTCTTCATCGGGAACGTCGACATAGAGGTCATAAGAGCTATCCACGCCGCCACGCTTATGAATTTCCATGGCCTGCCGTTGCTCACGCGCTTGGTTGAAAAAGTTCCAAATCTGCTCTTCATCTCCCTTGCTGATAGCTTGTCCAACCTCATCTAAACGTTCCTTGAAATCCTCAATGCGGTCTAGAATAGTCTCACGATTGGACAAGAGAATGGACGTCCACATACCTGGCTCGCTTTCTGCAATCCGAGTCATATCTCGAAAACCACCTGCCGCAAAGCGCCTTGCCATCTCATGTTCTTGAGCATAGACCGCGGTCTGTTCCATGAGACTAGAAGCCAGAATATGAGGAAAATGGCTAATCTGAGAAGTGACACGGTCATGCTCCTTGGCATCAATCTCGATAAAACGAGCATGAAGACCTGAAAGCAGATCCTTCATTTCCTCAAGCGTGTCCTGACTTGTCAGGCTCGAAGGTGTAAAGATATAATAGGCATTTTCAAAGAGATTGACATCCGCAGAAGCAGCCCCTGTCTTGTGACTACCAGCCATGGGATGGGCCCCAACAAAGCGAACAGGTTTGCCAGCCAAATACTGCTCCGCAGCATCTACAATAGCTGACTTGGTCGAACCAGCATCTGAAATAATAACACCTTCTTTCAAGTCCAAGTCGGCCAACTCCTTAATGAAAGCAATGGTTTGTTTGATTGGCAAGCTAAGAATAATGATATCCGCAAGAGGAGCAAAACTAGCAAAATCATCCGTTGCACGGTCAATCATGCCTTCTTTCAAGGCGATATCTCTCGAAGCTTGACTGCGATTATAACCTAAAATTTCATAATCTGGATGATCGCGTTTGATACCTAAGGCCATAGAGGCACCAATCAATCCAAGGCCCGCGATATAGACTGTTTTTGCCATAGGAACTCCTTAATAGTTCTTTGTATAGTCTCGGTGTTTGGCCACTGCTTCTTTTAATTCCTCTAGATTGTCTGATGAGAATTTCGAGGATTTCTTGTGCAAGAACCGTTGCCACAACAGCTTCCATAACCACTCCTGCAGCTGGAAGGGCGGTCGGATCACTTCTCTCCACAGTTGCCTTATAGGGTTCGTGGGTTTCGATATCCACACTCATAAGAGGTTTATAAAGAGTAGGAATGGGTTTCATGACGCCACGAACAACGATCGGTTGCCCGTTGGTCATACCACCTTCAAAGCCGCCAAGATTGTTAGTACGGCGAGTATAGCCGTCTTCTTTAGACCAGAGAATTTCATCCATAACTTGGCTACCTTTGCGGTAACCAGCTTCAAAGCCAAGACCAAATTCAACCCCTTTAAAGGCATTGATAGAGACAATTGCTTGGGCAAGTCTGGCATCCAATTTTCTGTCCCATTGGACATAGGAACCAAGACCAACTGGAACACCTCCGACAACTGTCTCGACAACCCCACCGATGGTATCACCGTCACGTTTGATTTGGTCAATATAATCCTTGATTTCCTGTTCTCTTTCTTGGTTGACAATAGAAACTTCAGACTGGGCAGCTCTTTCCTTAATCTCAGCAACTGTGAGATTCTCAGGAACATCGATTTCCTTGCCACCAAAGACTACAACATGGTTGGCAATCTCCATATCCAGCTCAGCCAAGATGCGTTTGGCTACTGCCCCAACTGCCACCCGCATGGTGGTTTCACGGGCAGATGAACGCTCCAAAGAATTTCTCAAATCATCAAAACGGTACTTGATTCCCCCAACCAAATCGGCGTGACCGGGACGAGGATGGGTGATTTTTCGTTTGCTTTTAAGGCGGTATTCAATGTCCTCCGCAGACATGATATCCAGCCATTTCTGATGGTCCTTATTGATGACATCCATGGTAATAGGAGCCCCAGTCGTCTTCCCGTGGCGAACACCCGAAGTAAAGATAACTTGGTCGCTCTCAATCTTCATACGACCACCACGGCCGTAGCCACCCTGACGACGTTTCAAATCCTCATTGATGTCCTCTGCTGTCAAAGGAAGTCCAGCTGGAATTCCTTCAATGATAGCAGTCAGACGGGGACCGTGTGATTCTCCTGCAGTTAAATATCTCATACACTCTCCTTATTTACCAAGTAGTCTTTCATCTCTTCCAGAGAAACTGGGTGGATGGTTGCCGAACCGAGCTCTGGTACCAAGACCAATTTCAAGGTATTGCCACGCGCCTTCTTATCATGAGTCAAAGCCTGATAAAGCTTATCAACATCCCAGTTTTCATAGTCAACAGGCAAGCCAAATTTCTGACACATGGTTGTAATGGACTGGGTTATCCCAGCTGGCATAAGGCCTTTTTCCTCAGCAACCTTTGAAATTTGTACCATACCCATAGCCACAGCTTCACCATGCATGACTTTTCCATAGCCAGCTGTTGCTTCAATGGCATGGCCAATAGTGTGGCCAAAATTGAGGTAAAGGCGAACACCGTTGTCCAGCTCATCCTCAACCACCATCTTGCGCTTAACCTGACAAGAATGTTCAATCAAGGTCTCCGCATGCTCCAAAATGCTCTCTACAGAACCATCCAGCTCCGTCAAGAGAGCCCAAAGTTCTGGATCCTCAATCAGGCCATACTTGATAACTTCACCCATTCCTTCAATCAACTCTCTCTTTCCAAGTGTTTCAAGGACAAGCGGATCAATCAGAACCCCATCTGGTTGGGCAAAGGTACCCACCATATTCTTAGCAAATGGAGTGTTAACGCCTGTCTTTCCGCCAATAGAAGAATCCACCTGGGCAGTTAAACTAGTCGGAATCTGAACAAAGTGGATTCCCCTCATATAGGTAGAGGCTACAAAACCAGCCAAGTCCCCAACGACACCACCGCCAAGAGCAACGATTCCATCGCTACGAGTCAAACCCTGCTTAACTAAAAATTCATAGACTTTCTGAACAGTGGTTAAATTCTTTCTTTCTTCACCTTCTAAAAAGTCAAAAACGGCTACCTGAAAACCAGCATCTTCTAGGCTGAGTTTGACCTTCTCTGCATAAAGAGAAGCTACATGGTTATCTGTCACAATGACTACCTTTTGAGGTTGCCAAAGTTCTCGCAACCATTGACCAGCCTGAGCCAGACAGCCTTTTTCAATTTGAATATCATAAGAATGATGAGGAATATCGATTCTGATTTTCATAGGAGAATCTCCTTTTCTTTATTGGTATTTTTCTGTTAAGGACTTCCAAATTTCTTCCGCCGGCATTTCCTTGCCTGTCCATAGTTGAAAAGCTTCTGCAGCTTGATAAGCAACATTCCCAGACCATTGACCGCTGGATTACCCTGACTTCTAGCCCATTTCAAAAATGGTGTTTCAAAGGGTTGGTAAATGATATCTGCTACTAAGAGAGTTTCTGGTAAGACTATGTTGTCAGGAACTGGAGACGATTGGCCATCCATGCCCACACTGGTGGCATTGACCAGTAAATCCGACTCAGCAATTCTTACTTGCAGTTCAGAAACATCTTCTAAAGCATACAAGTCCACTTTAAAGCCTGTCTGCTCCTGTAACTTGTCTAGATAAGGTCTTGTTTTTTCAATAGAAACTGAACGAACAAAGACAGAAATCTGACTGACGCCGTCCAAAATAGCCTGTGCCAGAATGGACTTGGCCGCACCACCAGCACCCAGCAGGGTCATCTTCTTACCTGTAATTGTAAAAGAAGGCAAGCTCTTAAAAAATCCCTTGCCATCTGTATTATATCCAATTAAATTGCCATTCTCATTGACAATCGTATTAACCGCACCGATCAAACGCGCTTCATCGCTCAGCTCATCCAAATAAGGAATCACCTGCTCCTTATAGGGCATGGAAAGGTTGATACCAAACATCTGGTAGCGACGAATATTGGCTACTGTTTCTGTCAAGTCAGTCTCTTCAATCTCCCAAGCCACATAAGCACCATTGGTAGCTGTCGCCTCAAAGGCACTATTGTGGATAAAGGGGGAAATAGAATGCTTAATAGGATTAGCAACAACGGCAGCTAAACGTGTATAGCCATCAAGCTTCATCCAAAATCTCCCGAATTTTTTTCATGTTAGCTAGTGAAATCTGACCTGGTGCACTGGCCTCATCTAGACTAGCAAAGGACCAGCTAGAACCAGTCACATCCGCAGTAATACGAGAGACCTTGCCCACTTTTCCCATAGAAATGGTCACATATTCCTGCTCAGGATTGAGGGTTTTAAAGCCTCGTGTATAGTTCATCAAGTCTAGTACATCCTGCTCCGTGTGAGCCATCACCGCAACCTTAACAAGTTTTGGATTTAAGCTCGTCAACTCTGACAAGATTTCCATCATATTTTCAGGTGTTTCTTGGAAATTGTGGTAACTCAAAACGAGATTTGGGAAGTCCAGCATTTCCTCAAAAACATCCTTGTAGCTGTAATACTCAAAATCAATATAGTCTGGTTGATAGAGTTGCGCCACTTCCTTGATTAGATGGATATATTCTTCTGGAGAAAGGTCGATTTCTCCCCCTTCAGCGCGAGTTCGCAGCGTGAAAACCAACTCACGGCCAGCGAATTTTTCAAAAATAGCTGGAGCTACCTGCAAAATCGCTTCCTTAGGCAGATAGTCGGCACGCCATTCAATGATATCGGCATCTAGGTACTTCGTGGCATCCAGAGACTGAGCCTCCTCTAAACTTCTTGGCATTACTGAAACGATTAATTTCATTTACTAACCTTCATACTAATCACCTTGAGGTAATTACTACTTTCATCTTTTTTATTATAGGCGAAATCTGCTGGAAGACCGTATTTGTTTAAAATCTGGTAACTTCTTCCTGCAAAGCCTTTATCAATTTGTTCTGTAAATTTCTGACGGGATACATTGGCAGCATTGGTACTAGCAATGATAATCCCTTCCGGATTTAAAATCTCAAGACTCTGGGAAATCAACTTGTGATAATCCTTGGCCACAGAGAAGGTCTGTTTTTTATTCCGAGCAAAGCTAGGCGGATCTAAGACAATCACATCGTAGGTCAAACCTTTTCGCTTGGCATATTTGAAATATTCAAAGACATCCATGACTATAAAACGATGGTCGTCTGTGCTGATTCCATTTGCCTGAAAATGCGCTTGAGACAATTCTCGTGAACGTTTAGCTAGGTCAACCGAAGTAGTCTGGCTTGCTCCTCCCATGGCCGCAGCCACTGAAAAGGCTGCTGTGTAGGAAAACATATTGAGCAAGGATTTACCCATAGCCAGGCCATCCACTAAACTACCGCGAACTTCATGCTGGTCTAGGAAAATCCCTGTCATCAAGCCATCGTTCATAAAGACTTGATACAGAACACCATTTTCCAAAACAGTGAAAAAGTCAGGTGCTTTTTGACCATAAACATGGGCTGATTCATAGTCTAGACCCTTAAAGCGGATTTTCTCATAGGCTCCTAAAACCTCAGGAAAAACCTGTCTAAAGGCTTCTGAGATGGTCTGACGAATCTGATAAACATAAGAGTTATACCAAGAAAAGACAGCATAGTCGCCATAAAGGTCCACTGTCAGACCACCAAAGCCATCTCCCTCTTGGTTGAAGAGACGAAAGGCAGTTGTCAATTCATCTTGATAGTAGGCACTTCTCTTTTCTTTAGCTTGTCTAAACAGTGCTTCAAAGAACGCTTGATTGAAGGTCACCTTGTCTGTGCTCACAAACCAGCCCAAGCCCTTGTTTTGCTGAGAAAGGTAGGCAGTCCCAAGAAAGTTCCCTTCTTGACTATGGACTTCTACTTCCTGATCCTTGAGATGAACATCTGCAAGGTCACTGGATTCTAGTAAAACCAGACCTTTGGCAAGCTTTTTTTCAACCCGCTTACTGACTCTTATTCTATTCATAACTAACATTATATCAAACTTTTAGGCAATTCTCAAAAAAGAAACAGCCCTTGCTTTTTTACTCTCGTTTTAAAAAATGGTATACTGATACTAATTCAAAATTAGGAAGTAAATGTGTGAGAATCACAATAAAAAATGCTCATCCGTCTTGGAGGAGCATTTCTTTTTATCAAATAAAATTCAACGAAAATCAAAGAACAAACTAGAAAACTAGCCTCAGTTTAACTTTGAGATTGTAGCTAGAGAGGCTGTACCTGCAATATATGTCTGTCAAGTTTAGTGACGAATGAATATAGTAGAAGAAATATGAGGATATAAATCAGCTTCAGCAGGTATCTGGAAAATTTGATTTTATAGAGAAGCCTTTTGTTACAAATTCAATATACTATCAATAAATAATATTATAGAAGCAACAATAATTATAATTTCACCTATCTGCATAATTCTATTTCGAACTCTAAATATATATTCTATCAAAAATACTTGAAAAAGACACATTATAGGAATTAACGTTTTTGAAATTGAAAAATATCCAAACAAATAAACTATAAACAACAAAAATAGAACTATGTTATATTTCTTATTCAAAACATTCCTCCCTATATACTTTTTGATTACCAATCTTAATCATTTACAACTACATTCTAACAAACTATAAAAGCGTTTGTCGAATTGAATTTATCAAGCAAGCGACAACTAGCTCATCTTTTTTCTATTTCTGTCAATATGCGTGACAGGTAGTAGTGATAGCCAAAAATAGCAAGAGCAAGCAAGACTACAAGAGCTGCAAGTCCCAAGCTGATGGCAAGGATAGGGGAGAGAGACCGAACCAAGAATATGCTTCCAATTACAAGGGCCATCAGGATTGCACTATAAATTAAGAGTAAAACTATTGCTACTATACCATTTGAACGATTCACCAGGTCAGTAATACTACTCCAATTGGTTGACAGATTTTTTACGTCCTTAAGGTAATGGTGGCAAGAAAGGATGACACTGGCAAGGACCCATGTCGCAAGAAGGTAAATCATCGAAAGGATAGGCAAGCCTAAATATAGAGAAAGGCCAAGTAAAATCAGAACTGGTAAAAAAGACTGGACAGCAAATATAATCCAAAATTTCACTTTCACATAACGAGCAAAGTCAAAGGGTAAACTCTTAAGAAAATCAACATTTTCCCTCTCCAAGGACAAGGCAATTGAATGCAGGTTGGTGATATTGTTATTGACAACAGCTAGAAAGAGACCTATAAAAAACAAGGGTAACCAGTATGGAGGATGAATGTCTGGAACTATCTGAGAATCTAGGATGTTGGAAATCAGACCGATCATCATGAGATAAGGGAGGAAAGCACTTGTAAAAAGCACTGTAATCACGCCAGTCCCCTGTCCCAAAAGGGTGAGGTGGTAGCGTAAAACCATACGGAAAAAGCCCTTTTTAGTAGTTGAAAGCCCCTCCTTACTGCGACGTTCTTTTTTGACCTTCTCCTCACTATTAAGTAGGATCACATCATAAAAACGAGGCAAAACCTTCTTTTTGGTCATGTAAAGCAAGAAAAGAGTTAGAATTATCCAAGCGAGCAGACCTAGGATGGCTTCTATCGAAAAAGGCTCCACTGCTATTTTGTAAAAGAGATGAATAGGATAAAGAAGAGGTGGAATTTCTTTAGTCTGATCACCTATACCTCTAGAAGTCGACTGTAGAAAGAAGACAAATATTAAAGGTGTGAGGACTCCTATCCCAATCATCACATTCGAAAAAATAGACTGATACTTTCTAAAAAGCGCAGTTTGAGCCAAGAAATGCACTGCCACTACCATCACTAGAGCCACAGAAACAAATAATAGAGCCAAGGACATTAGCATCAAAGGCAAACCCAGCCAAAGAGAAGGTGCTAGCCTAATGTAGAGGACTAGAAAATAAGCTAGGATTGGTATAATTCCAGGCAGAGCTGGCAAAAGGACAGACAGTCCTTTAGCAATTATAATCTCTGATTCTTTAAAAGCATAAGGCCTATACGATACCAAGTCCTTACTCTCATAAAAGACATTGTAAAAGGCAGTTAAAGAAGTTGAAAAGGCAATCACTAGTAAAATAGCAACCATAAAACTAAAATAAACAGGTATTTCATCAAAAGGAAAATGAATGGCTATATTTATAAACATGATGAGCATCAAGAGACTGGAAAAAATGTAAGAACCTAGGACTCTAGCGGAAACATTTACTTTTTTCCCAGGATTTTTAGCTTGCTTCTTTCGTAGGTTAGCCAGATTAGCTTCTTGAGATGAATAGAGGATATTGATATCAACTAATTTTCTAATGACCTTGAGACGCATATGAAACCTCCTCTTTTCTACCAGCAAGGCTAAGGTAGATACTTTCCAAAGACTGGTCTGGATGGTCTTTCCTCAAGTCCTCTACGCTACCACAATATATCAAATTCCCCTTTTTTAAAATGGCAATCCGATCACAAACTTGCTCAGCTACCTCTAGCACATGGGTTGAAAACAAAACTGTCTTGCCTTTTTGCGCATGCTCCTTCATCATCTGCTTTAAATCAAGGCAGCCTGGGGATCCAAACCAGTCAAGGGTTCGTCCAAGACCCAAATATCGGGATCAGACAAGAGTGCTCCGATGACAAAGACTTTCTGACGCATTCCGTGAGAGAGGGTTTCAATGACCTGATAACGATTTTCAGCAAAATCAAAAACACTCAATAGCCTAGCTAAACTAGCTTCCAAGTCAGAGCTGCTCAGATCATAAGAGGAGGCGATTAATTCCCAAAATTCATTGGCTGTTAAACGCAAAAATAAGTCAGGCGAGTCTGCTACATAGCCAATCTTTCGTTTAATAGCCAAGCGATTTTCCGATAACTCCTGACCGTCTACCAAAATACGACCACTACTTGGTGAAATGATACTGACTAGAGACTTTATGGTGGTCGATTTTCCAGCCCCATTATGGCCAATCAAGCCCATAATCTCTCCATTTTCAATCTGCAGATTGAGATTGCTCAAGGCCTCTTTATCACCATACAACTTACTAACATTTTGAAATTCAATCATGAGAAATCTCCTCTCTTTATCTATGTAATTTACTATAATTATAGCGCTTTCATTTTAAAAATCAACATTTTATATAAAATGGTCAAAAACTTATTATTCAGTTTTACGCAAACGTTTGAGCTAACTGATACTTTATGATAGAATAAAGAACAGATTGACAAGTAAGAGGAAACATCATGCAAAATCAAACACTCATGCAATACTTTGAATGGTATCTGCCCCACGACGGCCAGCACTGGACGCGTCTAGCTGAAGATGCTCCACACCTAGCTGATCTCGGTATCAGCCATGTCTGGATGCCACCAGCTTTCAAGGCTACCAATGAAAAAGATGTAGGCTATGGAGTATATGACTTATTCGACCTAGGCGAGTTTAACCAAAAAGGAACTGTCCGCACCAAGTATGGTTTTAAAGAAGACTATCTTCAAGCCATTCAAGCCCTAAAAGCACAGGGAATCCAACCAATGGCCGATGTGGTGCTCAATCACAAGGCTGCGGCCGATCACATGGAAGCCTTTCAAGTTATTGAAGTGGATCCTGTAGACCGTACAGTTGAACTTGGAGAACCCTTCACCATCAATGGCTGGACTAGCTTTACCTTCGATGGTCGCCAAGATACCTACAATGACTTCCACTGGCACTGGTACCACTTCACCGGTACAGACTATGATGCCAAACGCCGCAAGTCTGGCATTTATCTGATTCAAGGGGACAACAAGGGTTGGGCAAATGAGGAATTGGTCGATAATGAAAACGGTAACTATGACTACCTCATGTATGCCGACCTAGACTTTAAACATCCTGAAGTCATCCAAAATATCTATGACTGGGCTGACTGGTTCATGGAAACGACTGGTGTAGCTGGTTTCCGCTTGGATGCCGTTAAACACATTGACTCTTTCTTCATGCGCAATTTTATCCGTGATATGAAGGAAAAATACGGTGAGGATTTCTATGTTTTTGGTGAATTCTGGAATCCTGACAAGGAAGCCAATCTGGACTATCTTGAAAAAACGGAAGAACGCTTTGACCTTGTCGATGTTCGTCTCCACCAAAATCTCTTTGAAGCCAGTCAAGCTGGCGCAAACTATGACCTTCGTGGTATTTTCACAGATAGCTTGGTTGAACTCAAGCCATACAAGGCTGTAACCTTTGTCGACAACCACGATACCCAACGAGGCCAGGCTCTTGAGTCTACTGTTGAAGAATGGTTCAAACCAGCAGCCTATGCACTCATTCTATTACGCCAAGACGGCCTTCCATGTGTCTTTTACGGAGACTACTATGGGATTTCAGGGCAGTATGCTCAACAAGATTTCAAAGAAGTCCTTGACCGCCTCCTAGCCATCCGAAAAGATTTGGCCTATGGAGAACAAAATGACTACTTTGATGATGCTAACTGTATCGGTTGGGTACGTTCAGGTGCTGAAAATCAATCCCCAATCGCAGTCTTGATTTCCAATGACCAAGAAAACAGCAAATCAATGTTTGTCGGCCAAGAATGGGCTAACCAAACCTTTGTAGATTTACTTGGAAACCATCAAGATCAAGTTACAATCGATGAGGAAGGTTATGGACAATTCCCAGTCTCAGCTGCTTCGGTAAGTGTCTGGGCAGCTAATACTATTTAATAGTTCATAATATTCAAGCCAGATCCAATCGGATTTGGCTTTTTGCATTCACAAAAAGACCTACCCAAATGGATAGATCTTTACTTAATTACAATTTACTTGCTACTGCATCCAACAATTCTTGGATTTTAGCTTGGTTGCTTCCTCCTGCCATGGCCATGTCTGGTTTACCACCACCACGTCCATCGACGATTGGTGCCAATTCTTTGACAAGATTTCCTGCATGAAGGTCTTTTGTCTTGCTTTCTACAAGAACATTGACTTTGTCACCGATAGCAGCAACTAGGACAAGAAGATCCGAGTAGTCTTTTTGTTTCCAGTTATCCGCAAAAGTACGAAGGGCACCAGCGTCAGATACAGATACTTGGCTAGCAATGTAACGGTGACCATTTGCTTCTTGAACTAATTAAAGTTAAACATTAAAAATTCGTAAGATACGATTATTAAAGTGAAAAAATAGAAAATCTTTTTCTAACTACTAATTAAACAATTTTTTATTAAATTAATTATCATTTTAAATATACAACTTATCATAATTTAATATATGTTTCTACCAACTAAAAAGTTAAGTCCATACGATTTTTCATATTCTGAAAGACTCTTAAAAAGATTAGTTCTTTTAAATGACTCTTTAGTGAAACTAGTTCTCAGTACTAACTCAACATCTTTACTTTTAATATTTTTTTCAATTCCAGAAGTGTTACAAATCACTTTAAATAATTCAGAAAAAAATCGTGTCCTCTTGTAATTAACTTTAAATCTGTAACGAAATGATAATGTTCCTCAACAATAGACTGCTTCTCTGAATCGTAATTATTTTTTGACGGTCTATTTATTTCTTTTATAATGTCTTCTTTACAGTTTAATTTTGATTTTCTATACAGTTCATCAATAGAAATATTTTCAGTAATGAGTTCCCAACCCTCAGATAAATTTTTTTCTCTAAAACAACTTATATACTTTAGTTTTTGAAATACTTTATTTCTCAACTCAAATACTTCCTTATCTCCACAATAAAAATTCAGTACATATACTTTCAAATGACTCATTATTCATAGCTAACATAATTTCTAAACTATGATAATCATACAAAAAAATTTTATTTTCACCTGAAGTTAAACTGCTATAGTCTTTATCTCGTATCCCAATAATTCTTTTATCACTCTGAAAATAATTAACAATTTCTTCAACCCCATCACATCCTGAAAACGATTCGAATACATATGCATTAGAATTAAATTTATTTTTAAAAAATTTTAAATCATCGTCTCCCTCTACTATCACAAAAGTCTTTTCTTTCTCATAGTCTTCACCACGTAAAAGTCTAATTTCGGAAACTATATCCTCTCGCTTGAGATTTTTTCTAATCGAGTTTTTGTTCATATAACTCTCCTAAATCAATTTGATTCTCCCAACGATGATTAATAATTTGTGGAGAGTGCGTGGCAACTATCACATTCAGGTTTTTGAATTTAATTATCTTATATAAATCGTCCATAAATTTCTTTTGCCAAGCAATATGTAAGGATATTTCAGGTTCATCAATTAATAATAAGGTATTCTCAGGAGTCTCAAAAATCAACTTATAAAATAAAATAATTTCCTGTTTTTCTCCGGATGACAGTTGGGACAAGGAAAGCTTCTTTCCTTTAACATTAATATCCTCAATAAAAATACCCTCTTCTCTTGAAATCTCAATCTTTTTAAATTCCAATTTATCATTTATTATATCGGTAAATAACTCTAATTGATTAACAAAAATTTTTCATAGATTTGATATTTCTCATCAAAGTCATCAAAAATATTTTTTTAGTGCTTTTTGCAAATTCTTCTTTAAACTCTAAATTCCTCCAAATTTGAACACGAGATAAATCAAACTTATTTAATTTTTGAAATTTTTCAGTCATCAATTCTATTTTCTGATTGAATTCATCTTTTGAGGTAATTGCTTCTTTATTATTAAATAATCTTATAGGATAAGAACTATCCAATTCATTAGACTTTGAGGAATATTCTGAACTATTCCTAGCCAAAAGAAGTTTGAATTTTTTAGGTAATTCTTTAATCTCATCCTTTAATCTCGATTCATCAAAACGATCAAATTCTTCACTTACCAATCTTTGTTCTCTTATGTAGAATACTTTTCCTAATTCCTTTGAAAACTTTCTTAAGTCCATTCTAACCAAGGCACTAATAGGGCGATTGGGGGTCCTATTTTCAAAAAAATTCTCCTCTGAATAACTGTCTAACAAGGATTCATCTGCAATAATTTTATCTAAAGTAATTACCTCAGAAGTTCTTCTGTTAATCCACTTATTTTCATCAATGTTATTATATAAAGGATAAGAATTTAAATATCTTTTAACTTCTTTTAAATTAATAATACTATCAGTTTTATCATTTATTACTAGTTTACCAGAGTTTTTCACAATTTTAAATTTTTTTATTATCAGATATGGAAAAAAATAACTTCTTCAAAAATCTAAGTTAAGGAAATAAGCTATACCATCAACTTCTTTATACAATTGGTATATACAATTTAAGATAGTTGATTTTCCAAATCCATTAGGACCAGTAATTATAGTCAAGCCGTCTTTTTTTAATTCTATAGTATAATCGAAGCGACCAAATAATTTTTTTAAATTGAATCTTCATAATATTCAAACTCCTTTTTAATTTTTTTAACAATAGATGACTAAAGTGGCCTATCAACCTTAAGTAATTTTTTTAATATTTCGTAAGCAATCATATAATTAAATTCTTTATTTTTTTAAAGTCCTAAATCTAACTAAAAGTCCAAGCATCTTTGCTATTTTATATTGTTACTATAAAATGTTCTATACACAACACTGTGTCCTTCATTCTAATAGTAACACTATAACCTTTTCTCTAATATATTTTTGAAATATATTATTACTTAAGAAACCGATTTCATTATAACATCCTTTTGCTGTTTTTTCAAATTAGAAGAGAAATTATATTTACTAATCTCAGTAATATATAACATTGCAAAATATTCAACTTTAAATCAAAGACATGAATTACAATCTAACTATATATCATATCTCTTCATCTCATCAATTTAAAATGATTGACAAAGAACTTTAGAAAACAAAGACCTACCCAAATGGATAGATCTTTGTTTGATTACAATTTACCTGCTACTGCATCCAACAATTCTTGGATTTTAGATTGATTGCTTCCTCCTGCCATGGCCATGTCTGGTTTACCACCACCACGTCCATCGACGATTGGTGCCAATTCTTTGACAAGGTTTCCTGCATGAAGGTCTTTTGCCTTGCTTGCTACAAGGACATTGACTTTGTCACCGATAGCGGCAACTAGGACAAGAAGATCAGAGTAGTCTTTTTGTTTCCAGTTGTCCGCAAAGGTACGAAGGGCACCTGCATCTGATACAGAAACTTGACTAGCAATGTAACGGTGACCATTGACTTCCTTAACATCCTTGAAGATGTCGCCTGCGGCTGCAGCTGCGGCTTTTTCTTTCAATTCAGCATTTTCTTTTTGCAATTGACGAAGTTGTTCTTGAAGTCCTTCTACCTTGTGAGGTACTTCCTTGACTTGAGGTGCTTTCAAGGTTGCTGCGACTGCTTTAAGAGCATCTTCTTGTTCACGGTAGGCTTCAAAGGCTTCCTTACCAGTCACTGCCAAGATACGGCGAGTTCCTGATCCAATCCCTTCTTCTTTGACAATCTTGAAGAGTCCAATCTCAGAAGTATTGCCAACGTGGGTACCACCACAAAGCTCGATAGAGTAGTCACCGATAGTAACAACACGGACTTCTTTACCGTATTTCTCACCAAAGAGAGCCATAGCTCCCATTTCCTTAGCAGTGTCAATATCCGTTTCAACTGTCTTCACTTCAAGAGCTTCCCAGATTTTCTCGTTGACTTGCTGCTCAATCGCACGTAATTCTTCAGCAGTCACTGCTTGGAAGTGGGTGAGTCAAATCTAAGGAATTCGACTTCATTAAGCGATCCTGCTTGTGTTGCGTGGTTTCCAAGGATATTGTGAAGGGCAGCGTGAAGCAAGTGAGTCGCTGTGTGGTTTTTCATGACACGGTGACGACGATTAGTATCAATTGCCAAGGTATATTCTTGGTTCAAAGCAAGTGGTGCATGGACTTCAACTATATGAAGAGCTTGTCCATTTGGTGCTTTTTGAACATTTGTCACAGTAGCCACAACCTTACCTGACTCATCCAAGATTTGTCCGTGGTCAGCGACCTGTCCACCCATTTCAGCATAGAATGGCGTTTCCGCAAAGATAAGTGAGGCAGTTCCTTCTGACACAGCTTCTACTTCTGCATTGTCAGCCACGATAGCCACCAATTTAGAAGACAATTGGCTAGCATTGTAGTTGAAGACACTTTCTACAGTGATGTTTTGAAGGGTTTCATTTTGCATCCCCATTGAGCCACCCTTGACAGCTGAGGCACGCGCACGTTCTTGCTGTTCTTTCATAGCTGCTTCAAAACCTTCACGGTCTACAGTCATACCAGCTTCTTCAGCGATTTCTTCAGTTAATTCGACTGGGAATCCATAAGTGTCATAAAGTTTAAAGACATCTGAACCAGCGATGACAGATTGACCTTTTTCTTTCAAGTCTGCTACGATGCCTTGGGCAAAGTGTTGACCTGAGTGAAGGGTACGCGCAAATGATTCTTCTTCGCTCTTAACGATTTTCTCAATAAAGTCACGTTTTTCAAGCACTTCTGGGTAGTAGCTTTCCATGATTTTTCCAACAGTTGGGACCAGTTTGTAAAGGAAAGGCTCGTTGATTCCCAGTTTTTGACCATGCATAGAAGCACGACGGAGCAAACGACGAAGGACATAACCACGACCTTCATTTCCTGGAAGGGCACCATCACCGATGGCAAATGAAAGTGAACGGATGTGGTCTGCGATGACCTTAAGCTCATGTTGTCGCCATCTTGGTCATAAACCTTACCAGACAATTTCTCCACTTCACGAATGATTGGCATGAAGAGGTCTGTTTCAAAGTTTGTCTTAGCCCCTTGGATAACCGCCACCAAACGCTCCAAACCAGCGCCCGTATCAATGTTCTTGTGTGGCAGTTCCTTGTATTCGCTACGAGGAACAGCAGGGTCTGCGTTAAATTGTGACAAAACAATGTTCCAGATTTCGATATAACGGTCGTTTTCGATATCTTCTGCAAGGAGACGAATGCCGATATTTTCTGGGTCAAAGGCTTCTCCACGGTCAAAGAAAATCTCTGTATCTGGTCCAGAAGGTCCCGCACCGATTTCCCAGAAGTTGTCCTCGATTGGAATCAAGTGACTTGGGTCCACTCCCACTTCAATCCAGCGGTTGTAAGAATCTTTATCATCTGGATAGTAAGTCATGTAAAGTTTCTCAGCTGGGAAGTCAAACCATTCTGGGCTTGTCAAAAGCTCATAAGCCCAAGTGATGGCTTCGTCACGGAAGTAATCACCGATAGAGAAGTTCCCCAACATTTCAAACATGGTATGGTGACGTGCAGTCTTCCCTACGTTCTCAATATCGTTAGTACGAATAGCCTTTTGAGCATTGGTAATACGTGGATTTTCAGGGATGATGGTCCCGTCAAAGTATTTCTTAAGGGTTGCTACCCCAGAGTTGATCCACAAAAGAGTTGGGTCGTTTACAGGAACCAAGCTCACTGATGGTTCTACTGAGTGACCTTTTGTCGCCCAGAAATCAAGCCACATTTGGCGTACTTGTGCACTAGATAGTTGTTTCATATTGTCTCCTTATTTACTTCTTTAATGTGATTGGCTTTCCAGCATTTCCACATAGTCAATCGCGACACAGAGGGAAATGACTAGGTCTGCATAAGCGTCCTCAAGGACTGTTACATTATAGGTAGAGGTCAGATGGAAGAGTTCCTTCTTGATTTCCGCAATCAACTGATCGCGATCATCCAGCAATTTGAAATTCAAATCCCAGATATTGCCCTCGATACGAAGACCTAGATTATCAAACTCATACTTATCTCGCCAGAAGGTCAACTTCTTGCGAATGACAAAACTCGAGCCATCCCGAAGCTGAATCTCAAAACGAGGAAGCAAGGTCAAGATTTCTTTACTGATCTGACTGACTTGTTCACCATTAGCATCATAGATGGTAAAAGTTTTGGGAATCTTAAAAAATGATCCCTCCACCTGATAGGCGATTTCTCCCCTGTCATCCTTGATAGCGAAGCGTTCGCCTCCAAGGCGAAACTTTTGTTTGACAAGAAATGTTTTCATCAACACCTCCAAAAATCAAAAGACAAGCTCATATCACGAAGGGCGAAAAACCGCGGTACCACCTTCATTCAATGAACTTGTCATTCTCTTGTTCTTATGCAATTGTATAATTGAGTAGCATGACTTCCTAGCTTAGATGGCTCGCAGCACCGCCATTTCTCTGGACTAAGACCACTGAAAATCAATTCTCAACTTTCTTATTATAACGTTTTTTTAAGCTTGCGTCAACTGGAAATGATTCTAACCAATAGTAGTGAGTTAGCTTTCTAAATTAACGTTTTAATTTATCTAGATCTACTTTGTGATGTTTGATGAGCTTTAGGCTTATAAATTGAAATTTTAACTCGTGTGCGTTTCAAATCAACTTCCTCTCCTACTTTCGGACTTTGATCTACTACAGTCCCCTCCGATATACCTTCAGGAGCAGTTGAAACTTCTACTCTTTCAATATTGGCTTCTTTAATACCAACAATGTTGATTAAATTATTTTTGGTAAACTCAAAACTTGAACCTGCATAATTTGGCATTGTAGCGCTAGTTCGTTCTTTTGCAACAGTCAAAATAATATCGGATGAATCATTCAAATCATATAAAGTTCCCTCCGATAAACTCTGACGTAAAATTGTACCAGGAGAATATTCATCACTTTCTTCTTCCTCAACTTTTATATGATTCTCAGTAATTTTTCTACTCTTCAATTCTGATATAGCATCAGATTTACTTAAACCAATAAGGTTTCCAATATATACTTTTGTAGCCTGTGGTCTAGAAGAGGCAGAACTTGTTGATGAAGTTTGTTTATCTTTAGATTTATTTCCACCAAGAGAAGCTTGCTTTGTAGAACTTGTGGAGATTTCTGAATTAGATGATTGAGTTGATTGCTTAGTACTGTTATGAGATGATTTAGATTTGCTCATAGCTATTAAAAAAGTTCCAATTATCACTAATAAAATTAAGCTTATAGCTATACCTATAAACCACTTTATTCTATTGATTTTTTCTCGATGACGCTTTGCTAATTCTTCCTGTTCTTTTTGTCTTTCTTTTTCAAGAAGATACTGATTATACTCAGTTTCTGCTTCTGCTAAGAGTATCTGAATTCTCCCTCTCTCATCTTCAGTTTCAGCTTGGGCCCACAGTTTTTTTAAATCAAATATATTATCTTTAAATTGTTGCTCCTTACGTAATTCTAGCTCTCTTTGATGTCGAGATTCCTCATTCAATTGCCTCTGACGTTCTAACTCATTTCTCTCTTGCAATGTCTTATTCTGCTTCCAAACAAGACGATTTTGTTCTTGCAATGCGGCGTGTTGTTTTTGGTTAGATTCTTGTTGCTCCCATCTTTGTTGTTCTAGCAAATTATTTTGTCTTCTTAATTCTTGATTTCGTTCTGCATCTCGAAAATCTCTTTCCCAATTATTCAAACTATTTATACCTCCTCCTAATTTGCATTATAACCATGTTCTTTAGATTTTAATACTTTTTTCCAATATCGTTCACGTTGAAGTGCCTTTTGTTTCCCAACTTCATTCTTTGGAAAAATCTCTAATAAACTATATTGAAAATACTTTTTAATATAACTTATTCCATATTTTTCGACTATCTCACACAATCTTTTATTCGGATAACGATTTTCTTCCATTTCGGATTTATCATAGCCTTCACTTAAGTATGTAGACCATCTTCCATAAACTCCATTATCTCCATAAGCAGAACCTACATAGAGCTTTCCTGTCTTAACATCAGTAATAACATAGACACCATAAACAGCTGATAGATATTGTCTCCAAGAACTGTTTGCCCAATTTTTCTTTAATTCTTGATAAGAAAATGAAATATTTTCATAACCTGGAAAATGAGACGTTTGATTGAAATAGGAAATACTGTTTACAGATTCTACTACAACTGATTCAATTATTTTAGGATTAACATAAAACCATGATTGACCTGTATTAGTATGATTAACCAAAACTTTTTCTATAAACTTATCATACTCTTCTAATCGTTCAGCTAAAGCGAACTTAACATGATGGTTCCCATAGGTCACTTGCTTTATCTGACTATTCGTTTCTTTTATAAGATAGGCACCAACAAAGAGCCATTTATGATACTCCACTTCTATAAATTGAAACTGAATTTCGTTTCTACGATTTCGACTTTTTTTATCTGAACCATTACTTAAAATCCATGGTAAAAAATCTTCAGATCCACTGATATAATCATCAACAAAACTATAATCATCCCAATTCTTGTTAAATCGTAACTTAATACGATACCCTTTATACTCCGATTGTGACAATAACTCATTAAATCTGAAAATATCCTTCAAATATATCTTTTCATTCATATTTTATTTCTCTTTTATTTATATGGAAAATTTTGCATAATCTCTCTCCTATATCATTATACAGAAGGTCTTAATAACGGTCAAGGTCTTAAATATTTTTTTCAAAGGTTTATTAAGAATTGAATTTTTCAATTTCATACTGACACTTCCATCTGATTCAAAAAAACGAACCAGCTTGACTGATTCGTTTTCCTACGTTTATCTTCTACTTCCGATACATTTTAAACTGTAGGAAGAGGTCGCTATATTTTCCTGTCCATTTATGGTCAAATTTCTCATAAACTTCTAGGTGTTTCATGGTTTCAGCATCTGGATAGAAGGCTTTATCTTCTTTTTTCTCCTCTGGGAGTAATTCCTTAGCTGGTAGGTTTGGAGTTGAATAACCGACATACTCCGCATTTTTAAGAGCATTTTCGGGTTTCAACATAAAGTTGATAAAGGCATAGGCGGCATCTTGGTTTTTGACTGTTTTGGGAATGACCATATTGTCAAACCAAAGGTTACTGGCCTCAGTCGGTACCACATAGCGTAGATTTTCGTTTTTTTCTAGCATTTGGCTGGCTTCTCCAGAGAAGGTCACACCGATTGCAGCGTTGTTCTGAATCATGTAACCCTTCATCTCGTCCGCCACAATAGCCTTGATATTTGGAGTCAATTTATAGAGCTTGTCCACTGTCTCTTCCAACTGCTGGGTATCCTTGGAGTTGAGGCTGTAGCCTAGGGAGTTGAGCCCCAGTCCCAGCACCTCACGCGCCCCATCAAAGAGCATGATAGAGTTCTTATACTCTGGCTTCCAGAGATCGTCCCAATGCTCAGGCGCTTCCTCTACCATAGTTTCATTGTAGACAATTCCCAGTGTTCCCCAAGAAGTAAGGGATGGAGAATTTATTGCCTGGGTCAAAGGACTGGTTGAGGAACTCTGGTCCGATATTTTCAAGACCTTCAAGTTTTGAATAATCAAGCGGAATCAAGAGATCTTCGTCCTTCATCTTGTTGATCATGTATTCACTTGGGATGGCAATATCGTAGGTCGTTCCACCCTGCTTGATCTTGGTATACATGGCTTCGTTGGAGTCAAAGGTCTCATACTGGACTTGGATTCCTGTCTCTTCTGTAAACTGAGTCAAGAGTTCAGGATCAATATAGTCTCCCCAGTTGTAGATAACCAATTTTTGACTATCTCGGCTATTGATTTTACTGTCTAGATGAGTCGCAATTCCCCACAAGACCAGAATAATGGCTACAATTCCTGCTAAAAATGAATAGAGTTTTTTCATGCTTGCTCCTCCTTCTCACGTGAGATAAAGTAATATCCAACAACTAGGATAATACTAAAGAGAAAGACGAGGGCAGACAGGGCATTGATTTCTAGAGAAATCCCCTTACGAGCACGAGAGTAAATCTCGACTGACAGGGTTGAAAAGCCATTTCCCGTTACAAGAAGGTCACGGCAAAGTCATCTAGCGAATAGGTGAAGGCCATGAAATAACCTGCAATGATAGACGGTGTCAGGTAAGGAAGCATGATTTCCTTGAACATCTGAAATTGACTGGCTCCCAAGTCGTAAGCCGCATGAATCATGTCGCCGTTCATTTCCTTGAGTCGAGGCAAGACCATCAAGACCACGATAGGAATGGAGAAGGCCACGTGACTAGATAGAACGGTCAAAAAGCCAAGTGAAAACTTGAGTTGAGTAAAAAGAATCAAGAAGCTGGCACCAATCATAACATCAGGCGCAACCATGAGGATATTATTGAGAGATAGAAAGGCTTCTTGGTATTTCTTACGAGACTGATAAATGTAAATAGCACCGAAAGTCCCGATAATGGTCGCAATTAAGGCTGATAGAAAGGCCAAAAAAAAGGTCTGAGTCACAATTAACATAAGGCGACCATCACCAAACATGGTTTTAAAATGGCTCAAGCTAAAGCCTGTAAAGTTATTCATGTCGTTGCCTGCATTAAAAGCATAGCCAATCAAGTAAAAAATCGGCAGGTAGAGGACAAGAAAGACCAGTCCCAGATAAAGGTTGGCAAATTTTTTCATCGTTCTCTCCTTTCCTTGGTCACCCACATGGTAATGAACATGGTCAGGATGAGAATCACACCGATGGTAGAACCCATACCGTAGTTGTCATTGGTTAGGAAATTCTGTTCAATAGCCGTTCCCAGCGTAATAACGCGGTTCCCACCAATCAAACGGGTCAACATGAAGAGACTCAAGCTGGGGATAAAGACCGATTGGACCCCACTTCGCACCCCATTCATCGATAGAGGGAAGATGACATGACGGAAGGTCTCCCACTTGGTCGCACCGAGGTCATAACTAGCATTGATAAGATTGTTATCCATATCGTCCAAAACATTGAAAATGGGCAAGATCATAAAGGGAAGCTCGATGTAGCTTGCGACAAAGATAAAAGAGAAATCCGTAAAGAGCAACTGTTGCGAACCGATTCCGATAAATTTCAAGAATTGGTTAATAGAGCCATTTTGACCAAAAATCCCGATAAAAGCATAGGCTTTAAGGAGCAAATTGATCCAGGTTGGCAGGATAATCAGCATGAGCCAGAGTTGACGGTGTTTGAGACGGGTCAAAAAGAGGGCTGTCGGATAGCTGATAAGCAAGGTCACAAAGGTCACAATTCCTGCATAGAGTACAGAGTTGAAACTCATTTTTAGGTAGGTCAAGTTTTGTGACGCAAAGTAAGATCTATAGTTTTCTAAACTAAACTGGCCTTCAATGTTGAAAAAGGATTGACCGAAATCAGGACCAAGGGTGCCAGGACAAAGAGGGCAATCCAGAGCATGTAGGGCACTACAAAGAGTTTAGAGCTTGTTTTCTTCATCTCTTTCCTCCTCGATTGCATTGATCAGACCTGCTTCTTGCTCTTCGATTTCCACATATTCTTCGATACGGGCATCGAACTCTTCCTCGGTTTCGTTGAGACGCATGATGTGGATGTCTTCTGGTTCAAAGTCCAGACCGATTTCCTCACCCACGATGGCCTTACGGGTTGAGTGGATCATCCATTCATTTCCAAGTTCATCATAGGCGATAATTTCATAGTGAACCCCACGGAAAAGTTGAGTATCAACTTTTACTTGGAGCTTGCCTTCTTCAGGAAGGGTAATCCGCAAGTCCTCTGGACGAATAACAACCTCGACAGGTTCATTTGGCTTCATCCCCCCCATCAACCGCTTCAAAGCGTTTGCCGTTAAACTCAACTAAGTAGTCCTCAATCATGGTACCTGGCAAGATGTTTGACTCACCGATAAAGGTGGCAACAAAATGGTTAATTGGCTCATCGTAGATGTCCACAGGTGTTCCAGACTGGACAATCTCGCCATCATTCATGACAAAAATCCAGTCACTCATAGCCAATGCTTCTTCCTGATCGTGAGTGACAAAGACAAAGGTAATGCCCAATCGTTGTTGCAGTTCACGCAGTTCGTACTGCATGTCTGTTCTTAATTTCAAGTCCAGCGCTGATAAAGGCTCGTCCAACAAAACCACACGGGGTTGGTTGATGATGGCACGGGCAATAGCCACACGCTGGCGTTGTCCTCCAGAAAGTTTACGGATGGAACGTTTTTCGTAACCTTCCAACTGAACCATCTTGAGAACTTCCGCTACGCGTTTCTCGATTTCTTTCTTGTCAATCTTACGCAAGCGAAGTGGAAAGGCAACATTTCAAACACATTCATATGTGGAAACAAGGCATAGGATTGGAAGACCGTATGGACGTCTCGCTTGTTGGTTGGGATGTCATTGATGCGGACACCGTCCAGTAAAATATCTCCTGTCGTCGCATCCAATAACCCTGCAATAATGTTTAGGATAGTTGATTTCCCTGAACCAGATGCGCCTAAAAGAGTGTAGAATTTCCCTTCTTCCAACTCAAAGTTGATGTCTTTGAGAACCTTGGTATTGCTGTCTTCAAAAACTTTAGAGACGTTTTTGAATTCAATAATTGGTTTTTTCAATTGTCATTTATTCCTTCTTTTTCATAGATTAACAGATCATGGCTCTGTCAGGCCGCTACTACCTCGTGTAGGAGATTAAACTGCCTACATTCTTCTGCACTGACGATAGGCTTTCACCCCCTTTCCATGACATAGCAGCAGCTTTTCAACTACAGCTTCCTACTTGCTTTCTCCTAAAATACGGACTTCCCTCTCAAGGGTAACGCCAGAGTGTTCCTTGACTTTTTCAATCACAGACTCAATCAAGTCCTCGTAGTCTTTAGCAGTTCCATCAGCGACATTGATCATAAAACCTGCGTGTTTTTCTGAGACTTCTACGCCACCGACACGATAGCCTTTCAAGCCAGCTTCTGAAATTAATTGACCTGCAAAATGACCAACAGGACGCTTAAAGACCGAACCACAAGATGGGTATTCTAAAGGTTGCTTGAGTTCACGTAGATGCGTCAAGCGGTCCATTTCTTGCTTGATAACCTGATGGTTTCCTGGAGCAAGGGAAAATTTAGCTGACAAGACAATTGCACCAGACTCCTGAATAACTGAGTGGCGGTAACCAAAGCCAAATCTTTGGCAGACAGGGTCTCGATTTCTCCATCCTTGGTCAAGACCTTACAAGACTGCAAGATGTGAGCAATCTCACCACCATAAGCGCCCGCATTCATAAAGACAGCACCGCCAACGCTCCCTGGAATGCCACAAGCAAACTCAAAGCCAGTCAAACTATGACGAAGGGCAATGCGAGTTGTTTCAATCAAGTTAGCACCAGCTTCAGCTTCGATGGTATAGCCATCAACGGAAACGTTATTGAGCTTGTCACACAAGATGACAAATCCACGAATCCCACCATCACGAACGATAATGTTGCTGGCATTTCCAAGAACCATCCAAGGAATATTTTCTTGATTAGCAAATTTGACAATGCGAGCTAACTCAAAACGATTTCGTGGAAAGACCAGATAATCAGCCTCCCCACCTACTTTTGTATAACTATAGCTATGCAAGGGTTCCTTGAAACGGATATCAATCCCTTCTAAGATTTCAAGCATGTTTTCTTTTACTGACATGACACTCTCCCTTTTACAAAATTCATTCCATTATACCATTTTTAAGACCATTTGACGACCCTAAAAAAATCTTGGACTTATTTTAAACAAAAAAGAGGTTTCCCCTCTTTTTATGATTTTTTGCAAAAGATAGCCTTTGTTCCATAGACAAGCAGAACAAGTTCAAGTGCTAGGACAACTTCAACCAAGACTGGACTTGTAATCCATCCTACTTGAGCTAGAGATGGTACTAGGTCAAAGAAGGCATGTAGTCCATAGGCTGCTAGGAGATAAATCCATTTCTTCTGGCGAACAGCTTGGTAAACCCAAACTGTCAAAAGTAATTGGAAACCTAGAGCCAGAATCCGTTCAAAACCAAGCAAATAAATCTGCCAGACTGATAGCGACTGAATAGTTTTCAACATATTTTCAGACAGCAATTGTATGACCTGTGGATTCTGAGTTTGAACTGCTGAGAGAACGATGTAGAGATTGACGAGGCTAGTAACACCTAAGAAAATCAATTCCAAGCCACCATGCCCCAATCCATAAGCCAAGGCATCTGCCTTTTCCAAACTTCTCTTTTTCTCCAACCATTTGAAGAAAATAAGACGAGCAGTTTCCTCAAAAAATGCTGCCATGGCTAGGCCATAGATGATATAGACAAGCGGATGGTCTTGCAAGAGGGCAATACTACCGTCTTTTTGAGGATGAAGAACTATGATATGAATCAATTTTTCTAGAATCTGTGAAGAGAGAAAGAAGGCAACAGCCCCCAAACCCAAGACAGCTAGATTAATCTGGTATTTCTTTTTGGCATACCAAATGCTCCCTATCAAGAAAGCCAGCAACAGCACCATGGTAATGATAATATGAATGGTCATTTTCGTCTCCTATTCTGCCTTTTCAATATCTTTTTTCATCTCATCAACATTGAACTTAGCAAACAAGTATTGACGGTCTTGGACTGGAAAACGCTGGTCCAACTGGTCAACTGCTCCTACCTCGATAATGCCTTCCTTGATGACAAAGTCCATGACATGTCCACCGAAAGTCAAATCATCTGAGATAAAGTGCAGATGGTAGCCTGCCACACTGACCCCATGGAAAATCTCAGGAGTCCAGAAACCAACGATGGTTCCCGCCACATTGTCACGACTATATTCTGGTTGGCGAGTTGCGACCTCAGCAAACTTGGTATCTGGTGTAGACTTGGGAATCATGCGCACATGCATATGCGAAAATTCTCCACGAATCTTGATAGAGCGGAAAAGATTTTCCCCGTCATAATAAGACTCGATTCGTTCTTCCAATTCCTTGTCTGTCATCTCAAAGCGCTGTCGGAAAATGACCTCTGCCTGATGCGGTACTACTGCAGCGTAAGGAATGAGGGCATCTGGTGATACTTCCACAATTTCTGGCTGGTCTCCTGACGCTTTGGCCTGATAAGCCTTGCCATCTAAGACAATCAATTCCCCATCAATAGAATCCAAGGTTCCCAAACCAAGGTCACCATGCTCTAGCAATTCTCCCACTGTCATAGTCCCACCATAAAGGCCGGCCATCAAGGCTCCAAGGGTATTGTATTGAAATAATTTCACTGGTTCCTGCACGTTCTTATCCATTCTCTTTCTTGTCTGTTATTCTATAAATGTTACTCCTAAGTATACCACATTTGCCCCTAGATGTGAACGAGAGAAACACTCTAGACATTGCCAAGAAGGAAAAAAAAAAAGGTACAATGTAACAAAATCAAGGGAGGTCTGGAATGAAGAAACAAAGCAAGTACCAAGAGGTCGTTTCCTATCTGAAAAATGGCATCGAGTCTGGACGCTTTCCGACAGGAAGCCGCCTGCCTTCTATTCGTCAACTGAGCCTTGACTTTCACTGTAGCAAGGACACCATTCAACGAGCCCTTCTGGAATTACGGCACGAACAATACCTCTATGCCAAGCCCCAGAGCGGCTATTATGTTCTAGAACAAGGACAACACCAGGATCTAGAAATTGAAGTCACTGACGAACACGCCAGTGCCTATGACGATTTCCGACTCTGTGTCAATGAAACCTTGATAGGCCGAGAAACTACCTCTTCAACTACTATGACAACCAAGAAGGATTAGAAGACTTAAGACAATCCATTCATAAACTCCTCTTTGACCAAGCTCTCTACTGCAAGGCTGATCAACTTGTACTGACTTCTGGAACCCAACAAGCCCTTTTTATCCTTTCTCAAATATCCTTTCCTAGCCAAGCCAAGGAAATCTTGGTGGAACAACCGACCTACCATCGGATGAATCGTCTCTTGATTGCTCAGGGGCTGAATTATCAAACGATTGAACGAGGCATTGATGGGATTGACTTGGAGGAACTGGAAGTCCACTTCAAAACAGGAAAAATTAAGTTTTTCTATACCATTCCTCGATTTCACTATCCCCTAGGCCATTCCTATTCTGAGCAGGACAAACTGGCTATCCTTGACTTAGCAGCTAAGTATGGTGTTTATATCGTCGAAGACGATTATCTGGGGGATTTGGACTCCAAGAAGGGCCAGACCTTCCACTATCTAGATACAGAGGAGCGCGTCATTTATATCAAGTCCTTCTCAACCAGCCTCTTTCCAGCCCTGCGGATTACGGCACTCATCCTTCCAAATGCTATCAAAGAAGCCTTTGTCGCCTACAAAAATATCCTAGACTACGATAGCAACCTCATCATGCAAAAGGCCCTGTCACTCTATATTGACAGTCAATTATTTGAGAAAAATCGGCTAGCTCGCTTATCCAATCAGGAAAACTACCAAAAACAAATCGAGGAAAGACTAGCTAACACTCCTTGTCCCCTCCCTCACTTTCCCCTACACGATGGTTTATTGCTAGACCTGAGACAATTCCCTAAAATTGCCAGTCTCAAGCACAGCCAACTGGGCTTGGACTTCTTTGAAGAGGCCTATTTAAGCACCTGTCCTTATCAATTTGCCAAGGTGTCCTTAGAGAACCTGGAAAAGGTTTTAAACTATTTAAAAGCAGAATTGGAATGACTTCCAACTCTGCTTTTTTCTTATACTCTTCGAAAATCAAATTCAAACCACGTCAGCGTCGCCTTACCGTACTCAAGTACAGCTTGCGGCTAGCTTCCTAGTTTGCTCTTTGATTTTCATTGAGTATTATTCTTCCACTTCTGTTAGGCTTGCTGCTTTTTCAAGATATTTTTGGTAGGTTCCTTCATCCTTGAGTTTTTGGATGACCTTGTCCACCACTTCTTTCAAATCAGCACTATTTTTTCTAAGTGCAACTGCATTGGCTTCGCCATCCTTCATCTTCAAGCTGACAGTTGCGACAGCTAAGTCGGTGTTTTTAGCAGCATAGCTAAGGGCAACAGGCTCATCCATGTGAACAGCATCTACTTTTCCAGCCTGTAATTCATTAACAGCTTCACCCATATTGGTTAAGGAAGTTAATTGAGCTTTTGGCAATTGTTCCTTGACCATTGATTCTGGAACAGTCCCTTTTTGGGCTGCAATATTAGCACTTTCAAGGCTAGTTAAATCCTTGTATTTTTCTACATCAGACTTACGAACCAAGAAACTAATCTTGTTTTCATAGTAAGGGATTGAAAAATCAAAGACTTCTTTTCTCTCATCAGTAGCGCTAATTCCTGCGACAGCTAGGTCAGCCTTACCAGTTTGAAGACTGGTCAAGACATTGTCAAAACTCATACTTGAAATTTCCAACTTAACCCCAAGTTCATCAGCAATAGCCTGAGCCATATCAATATCTGCACCGACTATCTGATTTTTCCCGTCAACCAAGGCTTGGAATTCAAAAGGTGCATAATCAGGACTAGTCGCCACAACTAATTTCCCCTTTTGCTTAATGGCCTCAAGAGCTGACTGAGAACCATTAGAACCCGACTGGCAAGCCACTAAGAAGAAACTTGCAAGAAAGCTACATAAAACAAATATCCATTTTTTTGATTTCATAAATAAACAGCCTTTCTGTTAATTTTGTATAATTATAACTCTATACAACTTACTTGTCAAGTGTTTTTTGAATTTTTATCTTAAAAATATTTTTTTCATTCAAAAAAGGAGCTGTCGGTTGATTTCGAGCTCCTTTTTATACATAATGAATCTATTTTATAGTTCGACAATCTTACCTGTTTCAAAGTAAACAACCCATTCACAGATATTTTTGGCATAGTCTCCAATACGTTCCAAGAAGGCAATCACTTGGAAATAATCACGGCCTGTAACGATAGCATCAGGATTTTTCTTGATTTCTTCTGTAGCCAAATCACGAATGCTATCAAAGTAATGGTTGATTTTTCATCCATGGCTGCTACTTCATAGGCCTGGTCTACTGAACCATTCAGATAGAGTTCAAGGGCTGCTTCGACGAAGTTCTTGACATCGCGACCCATTCTCTTGATTTCTTCTTCAACAGCTGGGATACGTTGCTCCCCCTTCATACGAATTGCTGCTCTTGCAATGGAAACAGCATGGTCCCCCATACGTTCCAAGTCAGATACAGCCTTCAAGACTGTCAAAACAGTACGCAAGTCCTGAGAAACAGGTTGTTGAAGGGCAATCATTTCAAATGATTTCTTCTCTAATTTCACTTCGTATTCGTTTACTTCTGCATCGTCTTCGATGACTTCCTTGGCCAAATCACGGTCATGCGTAACAAAGGCACGCACTGTCCGATTGATTTGGGATAGCACTTCTTGTCCCATAGCATAGAACTGGTTGTGCAATTTCTCTAAATCTTCCTCAAATTGAGAACGTAACATCATTTATCTCCTTATCCAAATTTTCCTGAAATATAATCTTCTGTTTCCTTGTGTTGTGGGTTGAGGAACATCTTCTTGGTATCGTTAAACTCAATCAAATCTCCATCTAGGAAAAATCCTGTCTTGTCAGAGATACGAGAGGCTTGTTGCATGGAACGCGTAACCAAGAGCATGGTGTATTTATCTTTTAGACCATACAAGGTTTCCTCAATCTTACCTGCCGAGATAGGGTCCAAGGCTGAAGTCGGTTCATCCAAAAGAATGATTTTAGGACTGGTTGCCAATACACGAGCAACACAGACACGTTGTTGTTGTCCGCCTGAAAGCCCGATAGCTGAATCATGCAGGCGATCCTTGACTTCATCCCAGATAGAAGCTCGTTGCAGGGCTTTTTCCACCGCTTCGTCCAGAACCTGCTTGTCCTTCACTCCATTGATACGAAGCCCGTAAACAACATTTTCGTAGATAGACATTGGGAAGGGGTTGGGTTGTTGGAAAACCATACCGATTTCCTTGCGCAATTCAACTGTATCTGTACGCGGGCTGTAGATGTTGTGACCATTGTAAACCACCGAACCAGTTGTGGTCACCTCTGGATTGAGATCCCCCATGCGGTTGATGGCCTTGAGGAGGGTTGACTTCCCTGATCCAGATGGACCGATCAAGGCTGTAATTTCCTTAGGTTGGAAAGATAGGGAAACACTATTCAAGGCCTTTTTTGATTGTAGTAAACGGACAGGTCTGAAACCTGTAAAATCGCTTCTGTCATACTGTTTCCTTTCTATCCAAAGTGTCCTGTTACGTAGTCATTGGTTGACTGTAGTTTGGCATTTTGGAAAATATTAGAGGTCTTATCGTACTCAATCAGGTCACCCAAGTAGAAATCCTGTGTAGTCACTAGCACGCGCAGCCTGCTGCATACTGTGGGTCACGATGATGATGGTAAAGTCCTTCTTTAATTCCAGCATGGTTTCTTCCAGCTGGGCTGTCGCAATCGGATCCAAGGCAGACGCCGGCTCATCCATCAAGAGGATATCTGGTTTAACAGAGATAGCACGAGCGATACAGAGACGTTGCTGCTGACCACCTGATAGGGTCAAGGCTGACTTGTGCAAATCGTCTTTGACCTGATCCCAAAGGGCAGCTTGACGAAGAGAGGTTTCCACAATTTCATCCAAGACTTGCTTGTCCTTAACTCCTGCACGTTCATGGGCAAAAGTGATGTTGCGGTAGATAGACTTGGCGAAGGGATTTGGTCGTTGGAAGACCATTCCAATGTGCTTACGCATCTCATAAACATTGATTTCTGGACGGTTGACATCAATTCCTTGATAGAGAATTTGACCTGTGACCTTGGCAATATCAATGGTATCATTCATACGGTTGAGGCTGCGGAGGTAGGTTGATTTCCCTGATCCAGATGGGCCAATTAAGGCTGTAATTTTATTTTTTTCAAATTGCATATCGATGCCCTTGATGGATTCTTTTTTACCGTAGTAAACATGTAAATCCTTAGTAGAGAGGGCCACTTTCTCTTCAGGAAAGGTGATGATATGCTTTTCATCCCAATTATATTTTGACATGGCTTCTCCTTTAGGCAGCGGTTAATTTCTTATGTAGGTAGCTTCCGAGTTTGCGGGCCCCAAAGTTAAAGATGAGGATAAAGATGAGGAGTACGGCTGCAGAACCTGCTGATACGATGGTGCCATCTGGAATAGTACCTTCACTGTTGACTTTCCAGATGTGGACAGCCAAGGTTTCTGCTTGACGGAAAATAGAGATTGGGCTGGTCACACTGAGAATATTCCAGTTAGACCAGTCTAAGGCTGGAGCGGATTGTCCTGCTGTATAGATAAGAGCAGCCGCCTCACCAAAGATACGACCAGAGGCCAAGACAACCCCCGTTACAATACCTGGAAGGGCTTCTGGAATGACCACATGGACCACAGTCTCCCAACGAGAAATCCCAAGGGCCAGACCAGCTTCACGCTGCGTATGGTGAACATGTTTCAAACTGTCCTCAACATTTCGAGTCATCTGAGGAAGGTTAAAGACCGTCAAGGCCAAGGCACCTGAAATAATTGAAAATCCATACTCAAACTGAACTACAAAGATCAAGTAACCAAAGAGACCTACAACCACTGATGGCAATGAAGACAAGATTTCAATACAGGTTCTGACAAAATTGGTCACAGGACCTTTTTTTGGCATATTCAGCTAGGAAAATCCCAGCCCCCATAGACAAGGGAACAGAAATAATCAAGGTAATGACCAAAAGGAAGAAGGAATTATAGAGCTGAATTCCAATCCCACCACCTGCTTGGTAAGAAGATGATTTGCCAGTCAAGAAAGACCAAGAGATGTGGGGCAAACCACGAACCAAGATATAAAGAATCAAGGATGTCAAGATGGCAACGATAATTCCTGCAATCGAGTAGAGGACAGCTGTTGCAATTTTATCTAATTTCTTAGCGTGCATAGTTTTTCTTTCCTCTTTCTTTCGTAATCAATTTAATCACACTGTTAAAGGCCAAACTCATCAAGAGCAAGACTAAGGCCAGTGACCAAAGAACGTTATTGTCAACTGTTCCCATAACGGTATTTCCGATACCCATGGTCAAAACAGAGGTCAAGGTCGCAGCAGGGGTTGTCAATGAAGTTGGAACAACGGCTGAGTTTCCGACCACCATCTGAATGGCTAAGGCCTCACCAAAGGCACGCGCCATCCCAAAGACCACTGCAGTGAAAATCCCTGAACGCGCTGCCTTCAAGGTTACGCGCCAGATGGTTTGCCAGCGAGTGGCTCCCATAGCCAAACTAGCTTCACGGTAGTGACGAGGCACCGCACGCAAGCTATCGGTTGTCATAAAGGTTACCGTCGGTAAAATCATGACAAAGAGAACGAAAATACCTGACAAAATCCCAAAACCAGTTCCACCAAAAACACTGCGGACAAAGGGAACTACGACCTGCAAACCAATAAATCCATAGACGACTGAAGGAATCCCGACTAGCAATTCAATAGCTGGTTGCAAGATTCTAGCACCTTTTGGTGAGACTTCGGTCATAAAGACTGCCGCACCAATAGCAAAAGGAGTTGCGATAAGGGCTGATAGGATTGTGACAATAAAGGAACCCAAAATCATAGGAAGGGCACCAAATTGTTTACCTGAAGGATTCCAAGTTTGGCCAAATAGGAAATCAAAGATATTGACTCCATTGACAAAGAAGGTCGACAAACCTTTTTGGGCTACGAAAATCAAAATCATAGCCACGATGATGACAATCAAAGACAGACAGGCAAAGGTCAAGCCTTTCCCTAGTTTCTCTAGACGAGAGTTCTTTGAGGGAGAAAGTAATTTTTTAGCTAATTCTTCTTGATTCATTAGTGACTCCCTTCTAGTGCTGTCACCGTTCCAACAGCGTCTTTTTCAACCTTCATTTCCTTGACAGAAATATAGCCCATTCCCTTAACGATTCCGCTTTGCGCTTCATCTGAGAGGACAAAGTTAAGAAATTCTGCCACTAATTCATTCGGCTGACCTAGAGTATACATGTGTTCATAAGACCACAAAGGCCAGTTATTGGTTGTAACATTTTCTGCAATCGGCTCATAGCCGTTCAATTTCATGCGTTTAACTGAGTCATCCACATAGGCAAAAGCTAGGTAAGAAATGGCTCCTGGTGTCTGGGAAACAATGTTTGACCATCCCATTTGAATCCTGTTCTTGACTCTGAATGGCAGATTGGTCATCCATAACAACACTATCAAAGGTTGCACGCGAACCAGAACTTGCCGCGCGGTTGATAATGGAAATGGCTAGATCTTTCCCACCGACTTCTTTCCAGTTGGTTACTTGACCTGTGAAGATGCTACGGAGTTGTTCAGTTGTCAGATTTTCAACGTCAACTTCCTTGTTCACAATCACCGCCAAGCCCGCTACGGCTACCTTATGATCCACTAGAGCGGATGCGTTGATACCGTCTTTTTCCTCAGCAAATACGTCTGAATTTCCTACATCAACAGCTCCAGACTGAACCTGAGACAGACCTGTACCAGATCCTCCACCTTGGACGTTGACTGTTTTTCCAACGTGCATAGAGCCAAATTCATCTGCTGCTGCCTCGACCAAAGGCTGAAGAGCCGTTGAACCAACAGCTGTCATGGATTCCCCACGATCAATCCAGCTAGCACATCCCGCCAAAGAACCTGCCAGCAAAAGAGCCACAAGGGATAGAGCGAGTTTTTTCCTTTTTTTCACTGTTTTTCTCCTTGAAAATAATGGTGAATGCTGTGAATTTTTTCAACTATTTATTTATGTTTTTCTTTTTTAAAATTGGGAGCCAACCGAAGTTGCTAGCTTAGTTTTACTAGAAATTTGCTCAGCTGCCTTACCCGCCAATTTTGACTTAAAATGAAAGATAATTTGAAAAAAATCCATACTTCCACTATAACATAGACAAGCTACTTTGACTAGCATTTTCACTTGAATCTGAGTCCTTTTGGAAAATAATTTTTCAAAACATTTCCCGTCACCTTAGCAAAGCCCAACCCATTGCCTTGAACCAAAACTTGGTACCAACCATTTGGCAGACTTTCTGCCAGCTGAACAGTTTCTCCAGCCACATACTTTACAAACTCTTCTTGGTCAATTTCAACCGACTGCTTGACCTGACTCGGTTTCAAGGCTAGACCAAGAGCAAAACTAGGCTCAAAGCGTTTCTTCTTAAAGGTACCCAGATGCAGTCCATTACGAGCAATCTTGAGCTTCCCTAAATCTGGCAAAAATTCTGGCAGGAGATAGAGTTGGTCACCAAAAGTCTGCAAGATTCCCCTTAGATTGATTTTCAGGTGTTTTTGGGCAAATTCCTGCCACAAAGTAACTTGTTCGCGGCTGAGATTGCTCTTACTTGCCTTAAATTTAGGAGCTGGATTGTCACCTCTAAATTGTAAATGAGCTACAAACTGCCCCTCTCCCTTAAACTGATGAGGGTACATCCGAGCTGTTTCTGGCAGGTCAATACCAGCTACCATTCCATTGATATGTTCAACTGGCAGCAAATCAAAATCATACTCTTCCAGTAGCCAATTGACAATCTCTTCGTTTTCCTCGGGGGCCCAGGTACAAGTTGAATAAACCAGACGACCACCTTGAGCTAACATGGTCACGGCATCTGCTAGAATTTCTCTTTGCAAGCTAGCACATTGACTCGGATAATCTAAGCTCCAATAGTCCATAGCATCTGGTTGCTTACGAAACATCCCTTCACCAGAGCAAGGAGCATCAAGGACAATGAGGTCAAAATAGCCTTTAAAAACCTTGGCCAAGCGGTCAGCAGATTCATTGGTCACCACGACATTTGTCGCTCCAAAGCGCTCCATGTTTTCTACTAAAATCTTAGCCCGTTTGCTTGAAATTTCATTGGAAACAAGGAGACCCTCCCCTGCTAGATAGGCTGCCAGCTGAGTTGATTTGCCACCCGGTGCAGCAGCCAAATCCAAGACTTTCATACCAGGACTGGGCTGGGCTACCTGAGCAACCATCTGAGCAGCAGGTTCTTGCGAATAAACTAAACCAGTAGCATGCTCAGGCGATTTCCCAGACACCTTCCCGTAGTGGCCCCAAGGAGTTTGAGGAATGGCATCAGAAAAGGAAACTGGCGCTTCTTTTAAAGGATTGATCCGAAAAGCCGAAACCGCTTCCTCCTCAAAAGAGGCAAGAAAATCTCTTGCCTCATCTCCTAGTATCTCTTCATATTTTTCAACAAATCCTTCTGGAAATTGCATTTAAGTTCTTTTCCTTTCGTAAATATAGGACTGAATTTCCTCCTGCATCTCAAGAGGTAGCATCATGACCGGTTGTCTGGTTTGAAAATCAAGCGGTTGACCAGATAGGGTTACGACCCGATAGCCCAGACTTTCCCCTAAAATACTAGCCGCAGCATAATCCCATGGTTGCAGATAGGTGACATAGGTCAACAAACGCCCTGATAAAATCTTGGCAAAACTAATGGCCGCACTCCCATAGACACGAACACCGAGGACCGCTCGACCCAAATCAGCCAAGCCCCATTCATTGGTTTCCAGCATGCCACTATTCCCTGCAATGAGGAAATCTCCAAGTGGTTTTGCTTTAAAGGGAGCTAGGTGCTTATCATTTAGACAAACTGGAAATTCCCCACCACCGTGATAACAATCCCCTTTGACCACATCATAAATCAGACCAAACTGTCCCTGACCATTTTCAAAATAAGCCATCATAACAGCAAAATCCTCCTGCTGGGCGACAAAGTTATTGGTCCCATCAATCGGATCAATGACCCAAACCTTGCCCTCTTGAACCGAGGCTCGCAGACAACCTTCTTCAGCACAAATCTTATCCTCAGGATAACGAGACAAAATCTCACTAACCAAGAGTTCCTGAACTTCCTTGTCCAGTCTGGTCACCAAATCTGTTGGAGAGGACTTGGTCTCAACACACAAGTCTTCCTGCATATGGTCAAGGATGTACTGGCCCGCTTTCTTAACAAGCTCTTTAGCAAATTCAAACTTACTTTCCAAGAGAAATCTTTCCTTCCCCTTTTTCCTTAGCAGCCTGAACTGCTCGATAAAGCGAATAGCCACTAACTGTTTCAAATTCTCGTCCCAAACGTTTTTCCTCACTCTTGCTTGGCACGACCTCCTTGAATCCCTTATAGGAGTCCAGTAACTTTTTAGCTTCTACCTTGCCTTCATAGGCAACTTCAACATCATTAAAAAAAGAAAGCACTGAAGCAAGTTCTTCAGTGCTCCACGACAAATCTAGTGGGTAACTATATTGTTTGTTCATTAACTAATACCAGCTCTCATTCTTGCTTCTTTTAGTTCTTGCTTACGATAACTACGAGGGAGAAAAGCTCGAATCTCATCTTCATTAAAACCGATTTGCATGCGTTTTGCATCAATAATAATTGGACGACGCAAAAGACTAGGATACTGCTCAATCAAATGAAGCAATTCCGATACCGAGATACTCTCTACATCAATATTCAATTTTTGAAAAATTTTTGAACGAGTTGAAATGATGTCATCAGTACCATTTTCGGTCAAGGAAAGGATGTGTTGCAATTCTTTTCTTGTTAAAGGACTGGTCATAATATTGTGTTCCACAAAGGGAACCTTATGTTTTTCTAACCAGGCCTTAGCCTTACGACATGATGTACAGCTCGGTGATAGAAATAGTGTAATCATGCTTTTCTCTTCTTATCTATACTTTGCTATTTCTATTATACACAAAAATAAAGCGCTTGACTAGGGATTTTTAGAAAAAAAGCCTATTTTTTCAAGAAAAATAGACTGTTCGCGAACGATTGACACAATTGGATTTGGTTAATTCATTCTTAACGATGGGTTCAAATGATAAACATTTTTATATATGCAAATTAAAAACATCTTTTTTTCACTTCTTACTACTTTTCAGATAAAGATAGCCAAAGAAGCTTTCATAGAGGGCAAAAAAGAGAAGAAAGGCATGAAGGAAAAAGGTCTCTGGCAAAATCAGAATAACCGGATCCTTGGCTGGATCAAAAAGCCAGGTATCATCTCCCACAAAGAGAATTTGATGAAAAAGGGTAAAGAATTGATCAAAACCAATCAAAACTCCCCCAAGACCAATCATCACAGGTAAGATTACTAGGGCCAGAAGCCCTTTACTAAATAGAGACAAGAAGCCCTTTTTCACAATCCCTTTGACAAAGTGATAGAAACTTGGTAGTGTCACTAGAGCTACTAGTTGAACAAAGTGAAAGAGGTTCTTGACCACTGCGAAATGGTGCAGACCAGCTGCTGACGAACGAAAATCAGGCATCTGCAAGACCTGACTAAAAGGATGGGTCAGATAATTCATCAAGATATGAAAATTGTATTGAATGGTTTCTGGTTTTAGATAGACTCGATCCGTCAAGTTCAGCCACTCAATCTCCAAAGGATAAAAAATCCAAGCCAAATAAATGGTTAAAAGGATTGAGAGGGAGAGGAGAAAGAGCATAGAGCTCCAAAAGGTCAGTTTAGTTTTCATCAAAATCCCACTCCGCAAGGCTAGAAACCACATGTGTCGGTGCGATTGGCAGGTCTGCTACTTCTTCTGCCTTGGTAAAACCTGTCGTCACCAAGAGCGTTGGAATGCCATTATCAATCCCAGCTCGAATATCAGTCAGGTAATTGTCCCCAACCATGATTAACTCTTCACGTTCCAAGCCTAAGTGCTCAACTGCCTTGTCCATAATGATAGCATTTGGTTTCCCGATATAAACAGGCTTCACTCGTGTTGCTACTTCAAGTAGCGTAATCAGTGAACCAGCACCTGGCAAAAGACCACGCTCTGTCGGGATATTGAGGTCAGGATTGGTTCCGATAAAGTGAGCTCCCTTTTGAATGGCAAGAGTTGCTATCGCAAATTTTTCATAGTCAACTTGCCAGTCCAGACCTACTACCACATAGGCAGGATTTTCCTTGTCTTCCACATAACCAGCCACCTTGATGGCTTCCTTGAGTCCTGCTTCTCCAATGACATAGACGGTCTTTTCCAGTCCCAAGTCATTCATATAGTCGATAGTTGCCAAAGTCGCTGTGTAAACAGTCGACAGGGGCGTATCGATATTAAAATTCTGAGCCAGCATCTGCTGAACACTCTCAGGAGTACGGGTTGTATTGTTGGTCACAAAAAGATAGGGGATATCCCGCTTTTGCAATTCATGGACAAAAGCCTCTCCTGCTGGGATTCTATCTTTCCCCTTATAAATGGTTCCGTCTAAATCAATTAAATAGCCTTTGTATTTCATACTTTCTCCCTAATCTTTTATATTTCTTGCCAAGTGATGATGGCTTGGGCATTGGTAGCACCGTCGCTTGTAATCTCATGTTTGCTTTCCAGTCCAGTCCTTTCAACAGCCGATGTAATCACCCCACCTGGTAGAACTTCCTTGACATACTTGAGGTTGATTTTCTTGGGAATATATTGGGTCAAAAAATCAGCTCCCATGACCTCAAAAATCCAGTCCAAGTATTTACTGTTATTGACATGACCATTCATATCCAAATCGTAAAAACGAACATGGTAATCCTTGCTGATTGGTTCGTTCAAGGACTCATACTTTGGCCCACGGATAAGCTTTTTATCAAAATCAGACTGGTAAGGAGCCACAATCTCAGGTTCTACCGCATGGACTTTTCGACTGTCTCGGTCCATGAGAACAAAGGTCGCCATCATGTGGATAAGACCCTGACCTGCTGCATCATAAATGGTAAAGCGGCGATAGCAAAAGAGCCGATTGTAGCTCAAAGCTTCCGTTTCGATAGTGATTTCTTCTGCAAAACGAGGCAAACGAACCACCTCAATATCATAATCTGTGATAATCCAGACCAGATTATGCTCTTCCAAAATAGTCTTATCACTAACCCCCAACTCAATAGACTGCATCCCTGAAACTTGCAGGGATAGCAAAATCACATCTGGAAGCTTGATATGACCGTTCATATCAGCCATATCAAAAGGAATTTTCATATTCATTTGATAAGTTAAGCCCATCATTCTACTCCAAAATAAATCGTTCTGCTACGGTGTCTCCTAAAAAGAGACCTCTTTTTGTCATGCGCACGCGATCACCGTCTATTTGCATGAGACCTTGTTGAACCAAATCTCTGACGATTTCTCCATAAAGTCCCTCAAAAGACCGTCCAAATTTTTCTTCAAATCGCGCCATAGAGACCCCTGATTTCTTGCGGAGCCCCAGGAACATTTCTTCTTCCATTTGCTCCTTTTGACTCAAGTTCTCTTCTGTGATGCGAGCATTGCCTTCCTCAACTGCATTAAGATAATGACGAATGGGACCATGATTCTTATAGCGCACTCCATTGACATAACCAGATGCCCCAGCACCGATGCCATAGTATTCAGCATTGTCCCAGTACATGAGATTATGGCGACTTTCAAAACCGGGTTTGGAGAAATTGGAAATCTCATAATGCTCAAAACCTGCTCGCTCCAGCTCTGCGATGATGTACTCAAACATCTCAGCTTCCAGTTCCTCCTTAGGCAGAGGCAATTTCCCTCGTCGCATACGGTTCATAAAGACCGTATGATTTTCTAAAATCAAGCTATACAAACTCATATGGGGAATATCCAGCCCAATGGCCTTAGCCACATTTTCCTTGACCTGCTCCATGGTCTGACCAGGCAGTGCATAAATCAAATCAATGGAGATGTTGTCAAAACCAGCCAGTTTCAGACGGTCGATATTTTCATAAATATCCTTCTCCAAATGACTGCGCCCAATTTTTTTCAGCATCTTGTCATCAAAGGTCTGCACACCTAGCGAAACACGATTGACAGCTGAGTTTTTCAAAACAACTATCTTATCCGCATCCAAGTCGCCTGGATTGGCTTCAATGGTCAACTCTTCTAAGACAGACAAATCCAAGTTTTTAGTCAAGCCCTTCAATAACACCTCCAGTTGAGAAGCTGACAAAGCTGTCGGTGTGCCACCACCGATATAGAGGGTTCTCAACTTTTGAATATCATAAGATTGAAACTCTTCTAACAGATGTTCCAAATAACTATCTACCGGCTGATTCTTGATAAAAACTTTTGAAAAGTCACAATAATAACAAATCTGGGTACAAAACGGGATGTGCACATAGGCTGACGTTGGTTTTTTCTGCATAGTAATTATTATACCACAAAAGCGAACAATACTTAGAATTCCGTTTAACAAAATCCTAGCATTGTTCGCTTTTTTATCTAAACATTCTTTGTATTTTATGGATAAAACAACTATCAGAATCAATCTAGTTCGTTGTTAAAATACAAAAGGATGAATGTTCATTTGACTAAATTTTTAGTCTTCTTTTTTCTTTCCAAGAGCAAGTCCGAGACCACCTAGCATACCAAGAAGTCCTAGAGATGCAAGAGTCGCATTTGATTCTGTTCCTGTATTTGGCAATACATTTTGAGAATCATTTGATTTAGCTCCATTATCATTAGTATTCTTAGTATCTACCTGATCTGCATTTGGAATTGGAGTTGTTGGTGTTACCTTAGCTGGAGTTTCTACTGGAACTTCCACAGCTGGTTTACCTGGTTCAGTAATCTTACCTGTACCTGGAACTTTACCGTCTGGTAATTCGCTGTTTGGTACTTTACCTTTACCGTCTTCACCGATTGTAACAATGATTGGGTTACCATCTTTACCTGGGATTTCTACCTTAGTTCCTGGTGGGTATGTTGAGCCATCTGGTTTCTTAGGTGTTACTGTAACGTCACCTGTCTTAGGATCTTGTTCAACATCTACTGTTGGTGTCTTACGAGCTGGTGTTGTTACATCCACTGGTTGTGATGGTTTCTTGTTCGGTTCGGTTACTGTTCCTGTACCTGGGATATCTGTCTTAGGAAGATTGTCATTTGGTACTTCACCTGAGCCATTGTCGCCAATTGTAACAGTGATTGTGTTTCCATCTTCACCTGGAATTTCTACCTTAGTTCCTGGTGGGTATGTTGAGCCATCTGGTTTCTTAGGTGTTACAATCGCATTTCCATTTGGTTGTTGAGTAATTTCAATCTTACCTGGTTTTTCAGTTACTGGTGTTTCTGGTGTTACCTTAGCTGGAGTTTCTACTGGAACTTCCACAGCTGGTTTACCTGGTTCAGTAATCTTACCTGTACCCGGAACTTTACCGTCTGGTAATTCGCTGTTTGGTACTTTACCTTTACCGTCTTCACCGATTGTAACAGTGATTGGGTTACCATCTTTACCTGGGATTTCTACCTTAGTTCCTGGTGGATATGTTGAGCCATCTGGTTTCTTAGGTGTTACTGTAACGTCACCTGTCTTAGGAGCTTGTTCAACATCTACTGTTGGTGTCTTACGAGCTGGTGTTGTTACATCCACTGGTTGTGATGGTTTCTTGTTCGGTTCGGTTACTGTTCCTGTACCTGGGATATCTATCTTAGGAAGATTGTCATTTGGTACTTCACCTGATCCATTGTCGCCGATTGTTACTGTGATTGTGTTTCCATCTTCACCTGGAATTTCTACCTTAGTTCCTGGTGGGTATGTTGAGCCATCTGATTTCTTAGGTGTTACAATCGCATTTCCATTTGGTTGTTGAGTAATTTCAATCTTACCTGGTTTTTCAGTGACTGGTGTTTCTGGTGTTACCTTAGCTGGAGTTTCTACTGGAACTTCCACAGCTGGTTTACCTGGTTCAGTAATCTTACCTGTACCCGGAACTTTACCGTCTGGTAATTCGCTGTTTGGTACTTTACCTTTACCGTCTTCACCGATTGTAACAGTGATTGGGTTACCATCTTTACCTGGGATTTCTACCTTAGTTCCTGGTGGATATGTTGAGCCATCTGGTTTCTTAGGTGTTACTGTAACGTCACCTGTCTTAGGATCTTGTTCAACATCTACTGTTGGTGTCTTACGAGCTGGTGTTGTTACATCCACTGGTTGTGATGGTTTCTTGTTCGGTTCGGTTACTGTTCCTGTACCTGGGATATCTATCTTAGGAAGATTGTCATTTGGTACTTCACCTGATCCATTGTCGCCAATTGTTACTGTGATTGTGTTTCCATCTTCACCTGGAATTTCTACCTTAGTTCCTGGTGGGTATGTTGAGCCATCTGGTTTCTTAGGTGTTACAATCGCATTTCCATTTGGTTGTTGAGTAATTTCAATCTTACCTGGTTTTTCAGTTACTGGTGTTTCTGGTGTTACCTTAGCTGGAGTTTCTACTGGAACTTCCACAGCTGGTTTACCTGGTTCAGTAATCTTACCTGTACCTGGAACTTTACCGTCTGGTAATTCGCTGTTTGGTACTTTGCCTTTACCGTCTTCACCGATTGTAACAGTGATTGGGTTACCATCTTTACCTGGGATTTCTACCTTAGTTCCTGGTGGATATGTTGAGCCATCTGGTTTCTTAGGTGTTACTGTAACGTCACCTGTCTTAGGATCTTGTTCAACATCTACTGTTGGTGTAAGTTTTTTTGGTGGTGTTACAGTTACAGTGACTGGGACTTCTTCTTCTGATCCATCTGGATAGCGGACAAGGACTTTTCCTGTTACCTTATCCCCTGGATTCTTATCTGAAGGAATGGTTACTGTTACTTTTCCTGTAGTTTTATCTACTGTGATGATTCCTGGTGTGCCACTTGTGTATGTTGTGCCTGATGGAATAGTCTTACCATTGGCTTCTCCTACTGGAATCTCTACTGATGAGCCTGGTTTGCCACTGCCATCATTGTACTTAGGTGTGTAATCATCTTTGTCACGGTTAACTACGGTTACAGTGACTGGGACTTCTTCTTCTGATCCATCTGGATAGCGGACAAGGACTTTTCCTGTTACCTTATCCCCTAGATTCTTATCTGAAGGAATGGTTACTGTTACTTTACCTGTAGTTTTATCTACTGTGATGATTCCTGGTGTGCCACTTGTGTATGTTGTGCCTGATGGAATAGTCTTACCATTGGCTTCTCCTACTGGAATCTCTACTGATTCGCCTGGTTTGCCACTGCCATCATTGTACTTAGGTGTGTAATCATCTTTATCACGGTTAACTACGGTTACAGTGACTGGGACTTCTTCTTCTGATCCATCTGGATAGCGGACAAGGACTTTTCCTGTTACTTTATCCCCTGGGTTCTTATCTGCTGGAATGGTTACTGTTACTTTACCTGTAGTTTTATCTACTGTGATGATTCCTGGTGTGCCACTTGTGTATGTTGTGCCTGATGGAATAGTCTTACCATTGGCTTCTCCTACTGGAATCTCTACTGATGAGCCTGGTTTGCCACTGCCATCATTGTACTTAGGTGTGTAATCATCTTTATCACGGTTAACTACGGTTACAGTGACTGGGACTTCTTCTTCTGATCCATCTGGATAGCGGACAAGGACTTTTCCTGTTACTTTATCCCCTGGGTTCTTATCTGCTGGAATGGTTACCGTTACTTTTCCTGTAGTTTTATCCACTGTGATGATTCCTGGTGTGCCACTTGTGTAAGTTGTTCCTGTTGGGATTTTCTTACCATTGGCTTCTCCTACTGGAATCTCTACTGATGAGCCTGGTTTACCACTTCCGTCATTGTACTTCGGTGTGTAATCATCTTTATTTGGACGTCCTACGACTACTGGAACATTTACTGTATCATGTGAACCATCTGGGTATGTTACTTTCACTACCGCATTTCCTACATTACCTGATGTATTTGTTGACGGTTTACTTTGTACCGTTAAAGTTCCTGGAGCAAAGTTTTGTACTTTAGCCTTCACTTCATCATCCGTAATGTTATGGTTATACGGAACTGTTAAGGTTTCTCCTGTTGGATTGTACTTAGATGCTTGATCTTGAACTGTAATTCTAATTTGTTTTGTAGTTGAACGATTGTTTTTATCGTACGCCTTAATTGTTACAGTATAATAACCTACTCCTGCTGTTGGTGTTCCTGTAATTTGGTTATTCGCATATCTTAATCCTGCCGGTAAATTAGTTACTTCAATCGGATTATTATCGCGCATTCCTACTCCACCTGTATTATCTACAGCTGTTACAGAAATTGGAGTGATTTGTTCACGGCTTGTTACTGTAGCATTACCTGCTGTGATTGTTGGTGGTATATTGTCACGTTTAGTTACAGTAAAAGTAAAGCTCACTGGTGTCGCTCTGTGATTAGCATTATCCGTAGCATTAAAAGTAATTGTATTAGTCTTACCAACATCTTCTGCCGTTGTTGTAATCGTAATAGTTCTTATTTTTTCAGTATCAGTGTCTGTTGGTGAAGTTACAGATGCTTTCCCTGAAAAGACCCTAGTACCGTATTTTGTTAGAAAATCATTAGCATCAAGATTAACATGTTTATCATCTCTTGCTGTTACTGTAAAGGTTACAGTTTGTCCTTCAACTACTGTTTGTTTAGCTGGTGTAATAGCTAATGTTGGAGCTTGTGTATCTGGTGCTTCTAGTACTGTAACTGGTACATTTACATTTTCAGATGAACCATCTGGGTATGTTACTTTCACTACCGCGTTCCCAACGTTTCCTGGATTAGCTGTTGATGGTTTGCTTACAACTGTTAATGTTCCAGGTGCATAGTTACTTACTTTTGCTTTTACAGCATCATCTGAAATGACTTGACCTTGGTTTACAGTTAATCCTGCTCCTGTTGGATTGTGAGTGTCTGCTTGGCTTTTTACTGTAATTGTGATTGTTTTTGTAGCCATATTTCCATTTTTGTCATAGGCTTTAATCGTTACTGTACTATTTCCAGGCGCTCCAGTTGGTGTCCCTGTAATTCGATTATTCGCGTATGTTAATCCTGATGGTAATCCTGATACTTCAATTGGATTATTATCACGCATTCCAACTCCGCCTCTATTATCTTCAGCTGTTACTGAAATAGGAGTGATTTGTTCACGGCTTGTTACTGTAGCATTATTTGCCGTAATCGTAGGAGGTGTTGTATCTCTTGGAGTTAGACTTGTCCCTAACGTACCCATAATATATGACTGATTAGTACCGGATGCTTTTGTTACGGTTGCCGCATATGCACGACCATAAGCATTCGCCTCTTGTTCAGTAATATTATTTTTTAGCTTAATCTTCGCATGCATATGTACTGCATAATCAGTACTTTCTCTTCTCACATCTAGCCCTAAATGATAAGATGCTCTTGGATAATTACCATTTTTATCTTTAGGAAGTTGATTTAGAGTAGAATCATATTGGTTATTTTTAAATACATCCCATCTTTGATTATCGCGAGTTACCCCTGAGTTTGGATCATAAAACGTATCCCTATCAGCATTAAAAATTCGATATTGCTGACTCCACGGGTTTGTGATTGTCGCAGTATTTCCATATTGTTCAAATCCTTGGAAACCATCTGAAAGTCTTCTACCTCCAGTATTACGGTAACGTGTAAATGTTAATTCTTTTACCGTATTAGATGGATCCATAATGTTAAATGGAGCTTGGAAGTAATAGTGTTGTTGATAACTACTACCTGTCATCTTTCGTCCATCGTTATTGAAGAATACATCATAAACAATCCATTTACCTTCACTATCTTCCATGTAATAGGCTTTTATATCTGTTTTATTTAGTAAACTCTGGATCATTATTTCGAGTATTACTTCCATTATTAGTTCTAGGGTCAACAGAGGCAAAATATTTAATATTTGCTAAGGCTCCTGAACTAATCTGACCATTTGCTCTAAATGATGCTCCTTGTCTCATACTTTGACCATTACGTGGGTCATTAGATCCTGAAGTCAAACGAAGGGTAGAAATTTTAACAGAGTTAAACATTCTCTTCACACGCTTTGTTAAATCTTCAATATCGTTAGGAGAAATCTTTGTATTCTGAATAACCCCTTGAGCTAATACCAAGAGTTCGTTAGCTTTTTCAAGAACTTCTTTGCTTGTCTCATGCTCAGGCAATTCCAAAACAGCTGCCTGCAATTGATCTACAGATACTTTCAAAGAATCTTTTTTAGCTGATACAGTTTGACTCTCTTCGCTTGCGCTTACTTCAGGAGAAGATTGGTTGGCTAGATTGTCAGCCGGCTTCTCAGTTTTATCTACTTGAACCTCAGTTGATTCCTTAGCAGCTGATACGACTGTCACATCTTTAGACAAGAGTTTTACAAGCTCATCGATATCCTTTTGAGCTAGCTCAGAATTTTCTAGGGCTTCTTTCCCTTTTTGAAGTCTGTCTCTAACAGGCGGTACTACTGACTCGTCAAGGTTTAATTTAGTTGAAAGAAGAGAATTTAATTCTTCAACTACTTTTCTTAACTTGCTTTTATCAACTGTAGGCGCGCTATTTATAGTATTTGTAAGCGCTTGATTTTCTATGAGTTTATTTACTACATCTGCTTTGTTTTCAGTAGATTTCGTAACACCCACAGGCGAATCGACCTTATTTTCAGGGTTCACTACACCCGCAGTAGATTGACTTTTACCATTTACAGTATCTGCACTTGCTACGTGTGCTCCTAAAAACATCAGTGCCGCTATAGCTACCGATGCCGCACCGAACTTATATTTACGAATACTATAACGAAGCTCTTTCTCCGCCCTGCAATCTTGTTACTTATTCCACATGATTTACGATCTCCATATTTTCTCTATTGATATAGCATTTTTTCTTATAAACATACGTAAAAAAACACTATACATAGTTTTCTTAAGTATAAAAAACCTGTATTTTAAGTACATATTATTTATACTAGTTATTTTGTACCCCGGATACAATTTTATGATAACAGATTGCCCTTTAAAATTCAATACATTACCATTAAATCCACAAAATATTTTATATATTTTAAATATTTGAAAATATGTAAAAATTTAAAACCAATTTATCTAAGGAATGCCTTCCCTATATTATAGAAGAACCTAAACAATATCTTTGTAAAAATAGCTTCATTTGCCTTACCTTTAAAGTATATAAATATCAACTCAAATGTGAAAAAGTATTTTAGACATCAAAAAGAGAGGTTCCCTCCCTTCTGAATTTAATTCTGCTAAAGTAGCCAAATACTAATTGTTGATAACAGCTAAAATATAGGTGTCTGACTTCAAAAGATTATTGGGGTCAAATTGGACGTCCAAGGGAGCATTTTCCTGATTACGAAAGCCGATACTATATTAAAATAAAACATCCATATAAATGATAGAGCATTTTGATTGCAAAAAAATAAGACAGAAATCTTAATTTGATTACTGTCTTAAAATAATTATCAGCATTCACATAAGGTGAAAAGAGAATATAGCTAAATTTATTCTTCTGTTATGTCAATAACAATCTCTTCTGATTCATCAAGAGTTTCGGCCTTTTCTTGCCATTGCTCCTTGAGATTATTGAATCGATCTTTTGATGCTTCTGTCGCTTGACGAGCACATGATTTGGCTTGGGCAAGTACACTGTCCACAGTGATTTCACCTGACTCAACCTGTTCTTTGGTTTTAAGAACAAAATCTGTAGCCTGCTCCTTGACTTCTGTCAGTTTTTCACAGACCTGCTCCTTGGCATACTCAGGATCTTCTCTCAAATCATCTAGAAAATCTTGAGCCTGACTGCAAACTTGTTTGCCCTTGTCGCTTGTTAAAAACAAGGCAAGAGCTGCACCTGAAACGGTTCCTAAAAGGATTGAGGATAGTTTACCCATAAGTATTCTCCTTTTTTATTTTTTGAAAAATTTACTTGCAAGACGAAGAGCTGACAAACTTGCACCAGTCTTAATGGTTTTTGAACCAGCTGATGAAGCTTTCTTACTCAAGACACGCGCATGGTCATTGAGGTCTGAAACAGATAGAGATAAATCTGCAACAGCACTAAAGAGTGGATCAATCGTTGCTACCTTGACATTAATATCATCTGCCAAGACATTGACCTTAGACAGCAATTCATTGGTATGATGCAAGGTCACATCCACATCTGAAGTTAAGGTTTTAATCGTCTTCTCTGTTTCATCGATCACACGTCCAAGCTTTTGTACAGTAATGATTAGATAGACTAAAAATACAATTAAAGCAAGGGCTACAAGAATATATGCAATTTCTAACATTTAGTTTTCCTCCTCTGAAATATAGTAAGGGGCCTTCTTTCGATTTTGATATAGAATGATAAAAATACCCAGTCCGATAAGGACAACTGATAGCCATTGAGACACTCGAAGACCAAAGAACATGAGGCTATCTGTTCGCATGCCTTCAATAACCATACGACCGAAACCATACCAAATCAAATAGAAAGCAGTGATATGACCTCTTCTGAGACTCTTCCATTTTCGTCTGAATATCAGAATCAAGGCAAATCCAAGTAGATTCCATAGAGACTCATAAAGGAAGGTCGGTTGACGGTAGCTCCCCTCAATATACATCTGGTCACGGATAAAACCAGGTAGATAATCCAGATTATCCACTGCTGCACCGTAGGCTTCTTGGTTAAAGAAATTGCCCCAGCGCCCCAGACTTTGGGCAATCATGACGCTAGGCGCCGCAATATCTAGAAAATCCCAAGTATTGATGAGTTTACGATCAGCAAAGATGTAGAGCACAAGGGCACCAGTTATCAAACCACCGTAAATGGCCAAACCACCATTCCAAATGGCAAAAATTTCTCCTAAGTTCTGACTATAGTAATCAAAACGGAAAATGACATAGTAGAGACGAGCTCCTAAAATAGCCAGAGGAAAGGCTACTAAGATGAAATCTAAAATATCGTCTGGTATAATCTTCTTCCTAGGCGCTTCTTTCATGGTCAAATAAACCGCAAGAATCAATCCTGTCACAATACACAGGGCATACCAACGAATGGCTAGAGGGCCTAGATGAATAGCAATTGGATCAAGCATTAGGCACCTCGTTTTGAGCAATAAGATTTGTCAAGCGTTCTTCGAACAAACGCGTCGCATCAAAGCCCATTTCCTTAGCACGATAATTCATGGCAGCAGCCTCAATCACGACAGAGATATTTCGACCTGTTTTCACTGGAATGCGGATACGAGGAATGGCTACGCCAGAAATTTCTAATTCCTCTGCATTGTTTCCAAGACGATCAAAGGTTTTATGCGTATCATAATTCTCCAAGTAAACAGCCAGCTGGACTTGTGAAGAATCCTTGACCGCACTCGCACCGTAGAGGCTCATAACATCGATAATCCCAACCCCACGAATTTCAATCAAGTGTTTCAAGATTTCAGCTGGTTCACCCCAAAGAGTTAATTCATCCTTAGAATAAATATCTACCCGATCATCGGCTACCAAGCGGTGACCACGTTTGACAAGCTCCAGACCTGTCTCACTCTTACCGATTCCACTATCACCTTGAATCAAGACACCCATCCCATAAATATCCATCAAAACCCCATGAACACTGGTACGTTCTGCCAAACGAGAATCCAGGTAATTAGATAACTCTCCAGACAAACGACTGGTAGCTGTACGGCTGGTTAAAATGGCAATCTTACACTCTCTAGCTGCCTTTAACATTTCTTCTGGAACCACCAAACCACGAGCAACAATGACTGCTGGTGTCTCAGGTAGAAACATTTTTTTCAAAACTTCATAACGGCTGTTAGAAGGCATGCCAATCAGATATGACCACTCCTTCATCCCCAAAAGTTGAATCCGCTCTGGCGTATAGTAGTCAAAATAGCCTGTCATTTCAAGACCAGGTCGCGTAATATCCGCTGTATTGATTTCCTTTTCAAGCAATTCTGGTTCGCCATAGACAATGTCTAGTCTAAGCTTTTCAATCACTTCTTTTACTAAAACCGACATCATTTCCTCCTTCAATCGAGTTCTTTTTACTATTATATCAAATTGTAGGAGGATATTTCAGATTTTTGCAGGCTTTGGAGTATTTATTTAAAAGAAAAAGACTAGATTCCTCTAGCCTTTCATTTCTAATTAGAATTTTTTACGTTTACGAGCTGCTTCTGATTTACGTTTACGTTTTACAGAAGGTTTTTCATAGAATTCACGTTTGCGTGTTTCTTGAAGAGTACCAGCTTTAGTAACCGCACGTTTGAAACGACGAAGTGCGTCGTCAAGAGATTCATTCTTACGTACTACTGTTTTAGACATTTTTTTCACTCCCTTCAAGTTCAAGATCTATTCTATTCTACACGTAAAAGGAATAATTGTCAAGAAAAAATGCGGTTTAATTTTGATTTTTCTTAGGTTTATACAAGAGTTGAAACCACTCATTCCAAAGGGTTTCACTTTTTATTTTTCAAGTAAGCTGAGCGCTTCAGCATCTGCGATAATAGTCACATCAGGGTGATTTTGGAGGCTACTTGCTGGTAGACTCTCAGTCACTGGTCCAGACACTGTTCCGGCAATGGCTTCTGCTTTTGATTCACCATAAGCAAAGAGAAGGATTGACTTGGCATCCAAGATATTTTTAATCCCCATTGAAATGGCTTGGGTTGGAACATCTTCAATCTTGTCAAAGAAACGTGCGTTTGCTTCGATAGTCGACTGGTCAAGTTCGACTAGGTGTGTTTGACTGTCAAATGGAGTACCAGGTTCATTAAATCCGATATGTCCATTGCGACCGATTCCCAAGATTTGAAGGTCAACTGGATGGTCGGCCAAAATTTGGTTGTAGCGTTCAACTTCAGCTTCAGCATTGTCCTTAACCCCACGAGGCAAGAAACTTTCTTTAAATGGTTTTTGGTTAAACAAGTTTTCTTGCATGAAGTAACGATAAGACTGTGGGTTGTCCCCATCAAGCCCTACATACTCATCTAGGTTGACACTGGTTAGATTTGAAAAATCAAGGTCGCTCTCAACAATTTCCTTGTAAAATTCAAGTGGGCTACTTCCTGTCGCAAGTCCTAGGGTTTGAGCGCCGTTGGCCAATTTTTCCTTCAAAATCTCAAAAGCAACTTTTCCACCTTCGATTTGGTTTTCAACTTTAATAACTTTCATCTTTTCATCCTCCGTTTTAATCTATATTTATTATATGGTATAGACCAATTTTTGTCAAGTGAAAACGATTTAATTTCTAAAAAAAGAGCGTCCAAACTTGAAACATGTTATAATGGATAGGATTAGAACTTAGAAAGAATGAACAGATATATGAATACAGCTGATTTTGATTTCCACTTACCCGAGGAATTGATTGCCCAAACGCCTCTTGAAAAACGAGATGCTTCTAAACTCCTCATTGTCAACCGTGAGACGGGAGAAATGCAGGATAAACACTTCCATTCTATTATTGATATGCTGGAACCTGGCGATGCCCTTGTCATGAATGACACCCGCGTTCTCCCTGCCCGCCTCTATGGTCAAAAGGAAGAAACCGGAGGTCATGTGGAACTGCTCCTGCTCAAAAATACTAGTGGAGATGAGTGGGAAGTTCTGGCTAAACCTGCCAAACGCCTCAAGGTCGGGACTCGTGTCAGCTTTGGTGATGGTCGCCTCAGCGCTGTCGTTACGGAAGAATTGACCCACGGTGGTCGTATTGTCCGCTTTGATTACCAAGGAATTTTCCTAGAAGTTTTGGAAAGTCTGGGTGAAATGCCGCTACCACCTTATATCCATGAAAAACTGGATGACCGCGAACGCTATCAAACTGTTTACGCCAAGGAAAGTGGCTCTGCTGCAGCACCTACTGCTGGACTCCACTTCACCAAAGAACTGCTGGCAGAAATCCAAGCCAAGGGTGTTCATCTGGTCTATTTGACTCTCCATGTCGGACTCGGAACCTTTAGACCTGTTTCTGTGGACAATCTGGATGAACACGAAATGCACTCAGAATTCTACCAGCTTTCTGAGGAAGCAGCTGCAACCCTTCACTCTGTTAAAGAAACGGTGGTCGTGTCATCGCTGTCGGAACTACTTCCATCCGCACTTTAGAGACTATTGGTTCCAAATTTGATGGGCAAATCCAAGCAGATTCTGGCTGGACCAATATCTTTATCAAACCTGGATACGAATGGAAGGTTGTAGACGCCTTCTCAACCAACTTCCACCTGCCAAAATCAACTCTGGTCATGTTGGTTTCTGCCTTTGCAGGCCGTGAATTAGTCTTAGATGCCTACCACCATGCCATCCAAGAACACTACCGCTTCTTTAGTTTCGGTGATGCCATGTTTATCTATTAATTTTCATAATCAAAAAACGCATATTATCAGGCAATAAAACCTTGATAGTATGCGTTTTGTTATGGATAAAAATTGAGTTAATTTATTCTCAAACTCTTATCTTTCAAGCTCTGAACACTGGCATTGATCACCGCACCGACAATCAAAATCTTAGCGATGAGAATAAACCAGAACATCATGACCACCACGACGACGGAACTGAAAAAACGCACGTCCACTAGGTGATTGACATAATTGTTGACATAGACTGAAAATATATTGAGCAGTAAGAGCAGGGTCAACAAGACAAAGGCACTACCTGGCAATACATGTCGAATCCGTCGAACCGTAACATTGGGCAGAAAATAATAGAGCATGACCAAGATAGCAAAAATCAAGGCATAGACCAAGGGGCCTGTTAGGTCTTGCAGATAATCAAAGAGAGGACTATCCGATTTCCAGTAGCTCTTGATAAGGTTGAGAAGCATGCGGCCAAAAACACTCAAAAACAGAGCTGAGGCGAAGAGAATCTGCAAGCCAAAACTGACAAACAAACTCATGAGCTGACTAGAAATCATTCCACGATTTTTAGCTACTCCGTAAGCTTTATTGAAGGCTTTCTGTAGGAAATTCATTGATTTTGAAAAGGTCCAGAGGGCTGACAAAACCGCAAAACTCAATAAGCCCGTTGACGGTTGGGTCAGCACTTCTGTAATAATCTTTGCGACCACATCATACATGGTTTCTGGCAAAAATTCATTGACAACCTTTAAAAAATTAGAGACTGGAATCTGAAAATAAGGGAGGATATTAACCACCACCAAAAGCAGGGGGAAAATCGAAATCAACCAATAGTAGGCTACTGCGACGCTGGTCAACTCACTATCTGATGCTTGATAATAATGTAAAAAAGCTTTTACTAAAGGTTTGTCTATCAGCTCTTTCCACCACTTCTTCATGTCACACTCCTTCACTTACAATCTTATACTCAATGAAAATCAAAGAGCAAACTAGGAAGCTAGCCGTAAGCTGTACTTGAGTACGGTAAGGCGACGCTGACGTGGTTTGAAGAGATTTTCGAAGAGTATTAACTAATTTCTTCTTACCAATTCCACCATATCATAAGGCAGGGTATTGGCAGTTTCCTTCAAGGAATAGTTCTCTAAGTTATTGACATTTTGTCGTAACTTCTTGGCATACTTGGTCGTAATCAATCGTTTTTCTTCGTATTCGAAAATCAACTTGCGCTCCAGATAATAGCCTCTCAGCATTTCATCGATATTGTTGGGCTTAACTCGGTTGATAACCCGCTCGACAAAGGCACCACTGGTGATAATAGCTGTTTCTCGGAGACGAGAATCCTGCATGAAGCTGATCAAAGAACTCTTGTAAACACCTTTTAGGTTCTCTAAACTTTCGATGATCATCTCAGTATTTTCTAGATAGAGCTCTGCAATTTGGTCATAGTCAAGGGCTCTGAGTTTCTGTGATTCTTCATTTTTCCAACTGCGAAAGGTCTTGCCTAAGGTAAAGACTTCATGAAGGAGAAAACGTAACATCCGCAAGGAAACAAGGAAATAATAGGTCAATCGTGAAGCAAATTTACGATTGATACTTTGTTCCATGTTTTTCAAATAACGTTGGTAGACTCGATAGGCACGCTCACTCATCTTGTCTTCTTCGTAAGCCTGTTCCAAACCATCACTTTCAATACTGAGGATGAGAAGTTTCAAGGCCTCCCAGTCCTCTTGTTCACCCTTATTTTCTTGACTCAGGATAAGATTCTCTATTCGTCCATGGTAATTGTCAATGGCTGCATAGAGAGGGAGCTTATTCTTATGAGTTTCAAGTTCTTTTTCTAACTCCGAAGTAACCTCATTCAAAATGGCGATATGCATGAGATAATCCTTGCTTTCTTCCTGTTCATCCGAAAGATGGGGCAAGACCAAGAGACCTGTTAAAAAGCTTACAAGTGTCACACCTGCGACGAGGAAAAGCAAGAGAGGATACTCCTGCTCTAGATTACTTGGTATCAAAAGAATCGTAGCAATCGACACCGTTCCCTTAACACCTGAGAAGGTCAAGAGAAGCATGTCCTTCATATACTTATTTAACTTTTTCTTGAGACGTCTAGTCCTATAGGCATAATAGCCATAAATCATGACAAAACGAATAGCAAAGAGGAGAAAGGTAAGGACTATAAGAGATACCAATAACAGTAAGGGATTATAGATTGGATTGGTCAAGATAGGCTCTGCTATCATTTCCAACTCCATCCCTAAAATCACAAAGACAGAACCGTTCAGCATAAAGTTCACTGTATGCCAGACCGTCTCGGTCACCGTATCCACTTGGGCTTCGAGGAGCGTAATTTTCTTAAAACGGCTTGCCTTTAAAATCCCAGCAACTACAACGGCAATAATCCCTGAAACGTGGACTTCTTCTGCTAGAAAGAGGTTACCAGAGGTAAACTCAATTCTAATAAAAGTTCGCTGGCAATATCCGTTGCTCGTACACTAAGTAAGAAACTATGGAGGAAACGGTTGGTCATGGCTGTTAAAAAGCCAATCAAAAAACCGCCTAGGATTGAAAAGATGAGCGAACTACTAGCTTGCCCAAGGGAAAAGGCTCCAGTTGTCCAAGCTGTCAAAGCTACCTGAAAGGCAACCAAGCCAGAAGCATCATTCAAGAGTCCTTCACCCTTAAGGATATTGGAGACGCGCTTAGGAAAGCTAAAGCGCTCAGAAAGAGAGGCAAAGGCCACCAAATCCGTTGGTCCAAGGGCCGCCCCAACAGCCAAGCAAGCTGCCAAAGGAATACTAAACCAAAGAAGATGTGCCAAGCCTCCCAAACTCAAGGTCGAGATGAAAATCACTGGAAATATGAGATAAACAATGATTCGCCAGTGTTTTAAAATAGCCGTAATATCCGCTTCCTCCGACTCTCTGAAAAGCAAGGGCCCGATAACCAGTGCCAAAAACAACTCCGTATTGAGGTGAAAGTCGGTATTAGGTAAAAAGAGACCAATCACAATTCCCAAAAGAATTTGCACCAAAGGGAGAGGCAAAAAGGGCAGGAGCTTATTGGTAGTACTTGAGACAATCAAGACCAGTAAAAATAGGATGAGGTAAATCAGTAATTCCACGCACGTCCTCCTTAATCTTTTTTACAACAAGATTCAAAAATCTCCTTCTGCTCTTTGATTTTTTGGTCAATCTTGGAACAATCCTTGTGCTCAATTTTTCTCTGGCACCGTTCCATTTCAAGAGCAACTAATTTTTTCTTGATTTTAAGCATTTTTTTGCTCATATGTGCTTGATCTAACACCCCCACCGCTCGTTCGTGGTGGGTTGATTCAACAAAATTCTGGCGCATGGCATCCAGCTTTTCACGTAGGTATTGTTTATCCATGTCTATATCTCTCTAATTTTTCAATCATCACTAAAAATGGTGGGTTGTTGACTTGGTTTAAAGTTCGGTAAATGGCAGCTGTGTACTCTTGTTGGTTCAACTGGCTAACAAAATCCAAGACAGCATCTCTCTCGAGGTCGCCTCCTTCATGACCATAGTAGATCATGATAGCAATCCGTCCCCCTTTGACAAGCAAATGACACAGCTTTTCTAATGCTTCAATAGTCGTCTGAGGTTTAGTGATGACAGACTTATCAGCTGACGGCAGATAGCCCAGATTAAAAATCCCTGCCTTGGCTTCTGTCACAAACTGGTCCAGTGTCTCATGACCTTGCAAGATTAACTTGGCATTTGTCATTCCAGCTTGGTTCAAACGCTCTTGCGTCTTTTCCAAGGCTTGTTCCTGAATATCAAAGGCATAGACTTTCTTGGCTAGTTTGGCTAAAAAAAGGGTGTCATGACCATTTCCCATAGTCGCATCCACTACGATATCCTCTTTTGTCACTACCTCAGCTAAAAAATCATGTGCCATCTCAAGTGGTCTTTTCATTTTCAAACTCCTGTTTTACAGCCTTGCATCCTTGAACACTTCCGCGACGTCGCATCTCCATCTCAATACTATTTAGAACTTCCCATTTATTGAGGCTCCACATAGGCCCAATCAGCATATCCCTAGGTGCATCTCCTGTGATTCGATGGATGACAATATGTTTGGGAATGATTTCCAATTGGTCGCAGATGACCTTGACATATTCATCCTGACTCATCAATTGTAAACGTCCCTCATGGTAATCTCGTTGCATACGTGTATTGGTCATAAGGTGAAGCAAATGCAGTTTAATTCCTTGAATATCATTATCGGTGACACAGCGGCGGACATTTTCAATCATCATATCATGGGTTTCACCAGGCAAGCCATTAATAAGATGGGAAACAATCTCAATCTTGGGATACTTTCTCAAACGCTTGACCGTTTCCACGTACAACTCATAGGAATGGGCACGGTTAATCAGATCAGAGGTTGTTTCATAAGTTGTCTGCAAGCCCAATTCAACCGTCACATGCATGCGCTCCGATAATTCAGCCAAATATTCGATGGTTTCATCTGGTAAACAGTCTGGCCGTGTTCCGATATTGATTCCTACTACACCTGGCTCATTGATAGCCTGCTCATAGCGCTCTCGGATGACTTCTACCTTTTCATGGGTGTTGGTAAAATTTTGAAAATAAACCAGATACTTCTGAACATCTGGCCACTTACGGTGCATAAAGTCAATTTCCTTATAAAATTGCTCACGGATAGGCGCGTCCGGTGCTACGATAGCATCTCCAGAACCTGAAACCGTACAAAAAGTACAGCCTCCATGAGCCACAGTCCCATCACGATTGGGACAGTCAAACCCCGCATCAATAGGGACTTTAAAGGTCTTTTCTCCAAAGAGTTTTCGATAATAATCATTCAAGGTATTATAAGATTTCATAACTTTCATTATAACAAAAAACACCCACAATCTCAAAAGCCTGACTTTCCTATAAATTCCTCTGTTTCTCGTTTCCTTTAGCGATTTTTTATGATACAATATGGGTATGATTTTAATGAAATTAGCATCTATTTTATTATTGATACTGACTTTAGTAGTCTGCATTATCATAACCAAACTTTTTAGATTAAAAAAACTAGGACGAAACTTTGCGGATTTGGCTTTTCCAGTCTTGGTATTTGAATACTACCTAATCACAGCTAAAACCTTTACCCATAATTTCCTCCCTAGACTGGGACTAGCCCTCTCACTCCTAGCCATTATTCTCGTTTTTTTCTTCCTTCTGAAAAAACGCAGCTTTTACTATCCTAAATTCATCAAATTCTTCTGGCGTGCAGGATTCTTATTAACCCTTGTCATGTATATCGAGATGGTTGTTGAATTGTTCTTAATGAAATAATAGAATCCCTAAACATTTTCTAGGGATTTTTGCTTTCTCTTCAAAATAAGATAGACAGTAACACTATACAATTTTATACAAAGAAAATCCCTTAGAAACTGATATTCCAAGGGATTTATCTTCTATCTAAGACAAGAGCTTCTCGCTAGTCTTTAATGATAAAGAAGGTATCAAAATTTCTAATCTTCTTTTTTACCTTTAGTGGCTACTAATCCTGCACTCAAACCGAGAAGAGCTAAGCCTGCTGCTACTGCTGCTTGGCTTGCCGTACTTCCTGTATTTGGTAACTGCGCTTTGTTAATTTGACTAGATTCACTTGAAGCGATTGGTTTTGTAGCTGCTTTTTCTGACACTTGTGGTTTTGTAGCTACCGACTGTACTGGTTTCGTTGTTTCGCCAGCTGTACCGACTTCTACGATGCGATCCTGAACCATAACTTTATTATAGCTATCCTTTTCAGTTCGCTTACCATTTTCAACCTCAATCAAGTGAACACGGACACCTTGTCTTCCTTCTTGGAGGACTCGTGTTTCACCTGCGGGAAGTTTTTCGTTCTTTTGTTCCTGAACCTTGAAATCGATGGTTTCTTCTTCTAAAATAAGCTCTGGGCGATTTAGAACAAGATTTTTCACTTCGTCTTCTGGCAGAGAAGTTCCTAGTTTAGTACCAACTTCTACTATACGATCTTGTGCAGCAACTTTATCGTAAGTTTCTTTAAGCTGACGTTGCCCATTTTCCACTTCAATCAATCGAACACGGACACCTTGTTTTCCTTCTTGGAGGAAACGGGTTTCACCTAGATACAACTTATCAGACTTACGCTCCTGAACCTTGAAGTCAATGGTTTCTTCTTCGACTACAAGCTCTGGGCGATTCAGAACAAGATTTTTCACTTCGTCTTCTGGAAGAGAAGTACCTGGATTGGTCCCCACTTCCACGATACGATCTTGTGCAACGACTTTATCGTAAGTTTCTTTAAGCTGACGTTTTCCATTTTCCACTTCAATCAAGCGAACACGGACACCTTGTTTTCCTTCTTGGAGGACACGGGTTTCACCTAGATACAACTTATCAGACTTACGCTCCTGAACATTGAAGTCGATAGTTTCTTCTTCGACAACAAGTTCTGGGCGATTCAGAACAAGATTCTTCACTTCGTCTTCTGGAAGAGAAGTACCTGGGGTGGTCCCCACTTCCACGATACGATCTTGTGCAGCAACTTTATCATATGTGTCTTTGAGTTGACGTTTCCCATTTTCCACTTCAATCAAGTGAACACGAACGCCTTGTTTTCCTTCTTGGAGGACACGGGTTTCACCTAGATACAACTTGTCAGACTTACGTTCCTGAACATTGAAGTCGATGATTTCTTCTTCGATTACAAGTTCTGGTCTGTTAAGCACAAGATTTTTCACTTCGTCTTCTGGAAGAGAGGTGCCTGGGTTGGTTCCAACCAAGACGATGCGGTCTGTCGGAACTTCTACCACTTCATGGAGTTTTTCTTCCTTACTTCCATTAGGATTTATCGCTGTGAAGATACGTTCCTTACCAACTTTTCCTTCTTGTTCTACACGAGTTTCACCAAGATACAGTGTTGAATCCTTTTTCTCAACTATCTTGTAGGCTATATCTTTTTCAACCAATTCAAGTTTTGGAAGTTCTTCTTGTACTGCAGCAACTGTTTTCTCAGAAACTGGTTTTTCCTTAGTCAACTGGATACGGTATTCCTTGACTTGTTTTCCATTTTCTGAAACAAGACGAACAAGTACTGGAAGGCTATCATCGCCACTATCTACAACTGTTGAAGCTACTTGATTGTTTTCTTCGACTGAAACTTTTGGACGTTGTCCGCTATAGGTTACTTGATAGTCTTGACGGTTTTCAGCGAAATCAGGTAGTTCTTTTCCATCTACAAGAATCTTCGATTGAGTGCTTTCTTGAGGAAATTCGCTTGGTGCAAGGAAGGTCATCTCAATCATCGCAACACCGCTCTTATCTGCTTTACGCTCCATACGCCATCTCATGGCTTTGGCTTTAACAGCTTTAAATGTTACGTTTATTTCATCACCAGCTTCAATGTCTTTATCCGCACGATAAGGAACAGCTTCCCAATTTTCTGGGTTGTTGAATGGATGTCCTGATTCATAAGCTTGGTAGTTTGAATAGTAGGTTGGCACTTCAAAGTCTGGACCGACATAGCGCTCTAAAACAAGTTTAGATGGTGCATCTGTACCACTATCTGCAAAGAAGTGAAGTTTGGCTTGCGCAACAGTCCGCTCTACAATCTTACCATTTTCACGGAAAATCACACCTGCTGATACTTCTGGATTAGAAGATGGCGTTGGAGACCAGTTTGTCCAACGACGATTTTCAGAGTGATCTCTATCATTGATATAGTCAACCCGGTCATGAGAACTGTCGTCAATATCATTAGTTGCTGAAGCAAAGGCCTGGTTACTGTTTTCATCATAGTTAGGGTTATCTGAAAGAGCCTCACCAAGTTTGTCTGTCACTCGTACAGTGAACTCAGCAGTAAGATTGCTACCAAGGACACGACCTCGAACAGTAAATTGACCTGCTTTTGTCAGATTTTCTGCTGGAACTTCTTCCCATTCAACTGTCAGGTCTTTTGTTTCGTAACCGTCTTTACCTGTGAAGTAAACCGGAACCTTAGTCGGCAATTCGAGTGGTTGCCCTAGTTGCAACAAGCGAGCTTGTTTAACCGCAGCAACAGGTTTACGAGAAAGTAAGTTCTTATCCTTAGTGAAGTGCAGACGGTATTCTCCTAAGATGTCGCCATTTTCAGCTTTCGCGATGACACGAACTGGCTCACCTTCACGAACACTTGGAACGACGGTAGCGAGACCATTGTTGCTAACACTTGCTGTTACTACGGGAACTTTTCCATCTACAGACTCAAGGTAGTAGTCTGTCAAATCAGGGTTGAAGTTTGCTAAGTCTTTACCGTCAACTTGGATTCTTGTTTGTCCTTTTTTGGCTGCCGCAACTTGTTTCGCAAAGATTTGCACTTCTGTGATAGACGTTCCACGCTTATTATCTGCTTTAACCATGCGAATGCGAACAGCATAAGTTTCAACTTTATCAAAGCTAAAGTGATTCATTTCTCCAGCCGTAAGTTGAGCAGGAGCTTTTAGATTTGTAACAGGTTTCCAGTTAGCTGGATCGTTAAATACATGGTCTTCATTGGCTACAAAGCTAGGGTTTAGGAGCTGTTGGAACAGTCTTACCAACATAATACTCAATCACATAAGACTTCGGTGCACCGACTCCATGGTCTTCGTGGAATCCGACACTTAGATTATCAACGGAGCGTTTGCTCAAGATACCTGAATCTCCGAATAGGACACCGACTGAAGCTTCTGGATTACTACGATTCCAGTTTGTCCAACGATTGGCTGGTCGGTCATTAAAGGAAATCAATTTATCGTTGACATTTGAAACAGGGTCGGTTGGATTTGAATCTGAAGCAAAGGCAAGTGGCAATTCTGAACCGGTCCATTGGTCTGAAATGTTTGCACCTTGCTCAGTTTGAGCAGATACGCGAACATGAAGTTTAGTTGTTAATTGAGTACCTTCTAAGCGACCGTCAACTGTAAAGACACCTTCCTTAGCGTATTGCTCTGGACGAATCGCATCCCATGCAACCTTAGCTGATGAAACGTGACCATTTGAATCATATGTACGAACGCTTTCTGGTAATTGTGGTGCTTCTGCGATTGGAGTTGTCACACTAACTTCTTCAACTGAAACGATACCTTCTACAGATACTTTAGCACGCGCTTCCAGGTCAATGCCTTCAACTTTACCTAACACTTCAAAGCTTTGATAGTGGTCTAGTTTTTCTTTCGGAATAGCTTGCCAAGTGACTTTGTGAGTTTTAGGGAAACCTTTGTCATACTCAACAGTTACTGTTGATGGAAGAGTAGGTTCTTGATGTAAATCTGTCACTACATTTACAGGACGGATGGATTGCGCAATCTTCTTCTCAGTATTGGCTTGGATGGTGAGTTCAACTTGGCCTTTAGCCCCCTCATATTCAGCTTTCAGAGTAAGTGCTCCTGGTTTATGCAACTCAAGCATTCCTTTTCGGACTGCAACTTCCCCCTTCACCGCTTGTAGAGAAGCTCACCTTATCAGCTGGTAATACAGCTTGCGTTCCATCTTGATAATGAGCTCGAACCGACAAGTTGACTGTTTGGTCTTCTTTGAGACCGTCAGCTTGCTCAACTTGTAAGCTCAAGTGGTCAATTTTCGGTGCTTCTTCAAGGAATTGAATCGCATAGGTTTGAAGAGGGCCACCATCTTTAGGCTGAACAAAGATGCTCGCACGCATGCCGTTTGCTGCGCTTGCTTGAAGAACTGTAACATCAGCATTTTCAGCACTTGCTGTGACTTCTGGCAATTGGGCACCATAAGCAAGAGTGCGGTATTGCATTGGTTGTTGACTAGTAAGCCCTGTTACTGCCTCACCACCAACAGTAACAGTTGGCACTACAGGTGCTGCAGCTTTTCCTTCTTCTACCACAAGGGTTGCATGAATAGTTTCTCCAGCTAACTGACCAGTCATTTGAATACGTGATCCAGCTACTGAAAGTTTAGCTTTATCTGCTTCCGCAATCTCCCAGCTATCTACTTCGTACTCTTGTACACTTCCATCTGTTACAAGTATTGACACATATTTATCTACAGTGTTCAAGTCTGCTCCTGGAGCAACACGTTTAACTGTTGGTAATTCTTTCGCAATTGCTAGAACATCGACACGAGCCTCTACCTCACGTCCATTTGCTGTACCTTTAACAGTCACAACTCCTGCTTGACTAACATCGACTTGAGACCAAGTTACTGGAAGTTTTTCACGACTACCATCGCTGTATACAAAACCTACTGTTTTCGGCATTTTTGGTTCTTTACCAATTAATGTACGAACTCTTGCTACTTCTGTACCCAAAACAGTCTTCTCTTGTCCTTCTTTTTTACCAGTAAAGACAGTTACTTGACTAGATTTCAAGAGATCTGAATGGGCTGTCAGTGTGAATTTACCTGCTTGTTCAGTTGATTTGACAATGGCAACACCTTTACCATTAAATGCTTTACGAATCCAAGAACCATCTGCTTGCGCCTTATAGCGTTCACGGCTGGCTTGTTCCCCGTTATCGACACCGACAAGTTGGCCTTGTCCGTGCAATTGGAAGCGAACCAGATTATTGGCAGTTGGTACTACATTCCCTTGGCTGTCAACAATTTCATAGTAGATATATGTCAAGTCTTTTCCATCTGCTGCGATTGCATGATCTTCCTTGATAAGACGAACAGCCGCTGGCTTACCAGCAGTCGTAATCTTGTCACGTGCAATTTCTTTACCAGCTTCATCACGAGCAATTGCTTCCAAGGTACCTGGTTGATAAGCAACTTTCCATTCAAGATAAAGTTCATTAGCATTAGCACCTTCTTGGTAAGTGCGTCCATCGCTAGTTTGTTTTTTGTTGAAAGTCTTAAGACCGAGAGATTTTCCATTCAAGAACAATTCTACACTTGCAGCATTAGAATAAGCACGTACAGGGATTTTATTTTCCGCGTCTGCTACATTGTCTATCAACTCTTTGTTTTCCCAGTTCCAGTGAGGAAGAAGGTGAACCATTGGTTTTTTCTTGGCAGAAACCCATTGACTTTGGTAAAGATAAAAATCATTTTTTGGAATACCTGCAGTATCTACGATACCAAAGTAAGAGCTTTAACTGGTGTGTTGTTTTGGTTGTGCCATGGAGTTGGTTCACCGATATAGTCCGTACCTGTCCAAATGAATTGACCAGCATAGCCAGCATTGTCACGGTCAAATGTCCATGAAGCAGTTGCCGTTTTACCCCAACCAACACGATCATTCCCATAGTCAGACTGTTCATAATTACGCTCAGGACCGTTACTATGTTTCAATTCACGTTCAGGGCGATAATAGCTACCACGTGTACGAGTAGCAGAAGATGTTTCTGAACCATAAATCAACCAATTAGGATGTTTTGCGCGAAGGGCCTTGTAGTTATCTTCAGAATAGTTAAATCCAACCGCATCCAGTTCATCTGCAATTTTCTCATGTCCACCACTACCATTACCGAAACGGAACTTATCTGCTCCCATGGTAACATAACGAGTCTTATCAACACCCTTGATAACCTTGATCAAACGTTTTACAGTTGCTAGAGAGTGGGCATCACCATTAGCTTCACCAATTTCATTTCCGATTGACCACATAAAGATAGCTGGGTTGTTTTTGCCTCTTTCGACCATGGTACGTAGGTCAAAATCAGACCATTTTTCACCTTTTTTAGCCTCAGGGTGAGTAGCATCTTTCTCAAAGAAACGGCCATAGTCATAAGGTTTCTTTCCGCCATACCAGGTATCAAAGGCCTCTTCTTGAACAAGCAAACCAAGTTCTGCTGCGATTTGCAAAGTTTGCTCACTAGCAGGGTTGTGGGTTGTACGAATCGAATTCACTCCCATTTCCTTCATCTGTTTCAGTCTACGGTACTCAGCCTTGTAGTTTCTTCTGCTCCAAGCGCTCCGTGGTCATGGTGCAAGGAAACTCCATGGAATTTAATGCGTTCACCATTCAAAGAGAAACCTTCATTTGGAGTCCAGTTATAGTAACGGTAACCAAACAGATCCTTCTTAGCATCAACCAACTGACCATCACGGTATACACGCGTAATCAATTCGTACAAGGCAGGTTTGTCGTTTAAAACTGTCCAGAGTTTTGGTCTTTCAACTTCTAAAATCGCATCAAGACTAGTTACTTCATGTGCTTTCAAGGTACGGCTCTCTGTACGTACTAGACCTGTCACAGCCTGACCACCACGTTCAACGATTTGATATTCTGCTACAAGTTCATGATCTTTGTCGTCCGTATTGACGATTTTGCTGGTCACATGAGTTTCAACCTTGCCATGTTGTTGTTCTTCAAGTTTTGGTGTTAAGATGGTTGTCCCATTTTTCTCAACATGCACCTTATCTGTCACTTGTAAAGTCACATCACGATAGATACCACTTCCTGAATACCAACGACTACTTGGCTGTTTGTTGACTGCATGAACAGCAATTACATTCTCACGACCATCTTTGTTCAAGTATTTAGTGATATCATATGAAAATTGATTATAACCATTTGGATAATGACCCACTAACTGACCGTTGACATAAACTTGAGAATCCATGTAGACGCCATCAAAAGTAAGGCGAACATTTTTCTTGAGGTCTTTTTCATCTAGTTTGAAAGTCTTGCGATACCAAGCTTCCCCACCGTTAAGCAGTCCACCTTCATTTTGTGCAGGAGATTCATGATCAAAATCGTTAAAGATACTCCAGTCATGCGGTAAATCTAATTTTTTCCACGTAGATACATCTGCATCCGGTTTAATGGCTTCCTTAGAATTCGCATTGAGTTTAAAGTGCCAATTTTGATTAAAATTCACTTTCCTGTCTTCAATCATTTGATTGACTTCTTCATTTGTCACAGCTTTAACATCTTCCTTGAGCGGTTTTTCTTGACTTGAAGCTTGTGATTCTATCTTTGGAGCATTTTCTTCAGGTTTAGCAGACACTTTTTCCTCTTTTGGAGTTACGGCTTCATCTTCTTTCTTCTCAGATGAAATAGACTCAGTGGCACTAGGTTGTTTTTGTGCTGTCCTTTCAACTACATTTTTAGTTTCCAAAGCTTGATCAACCTTTTCTTCTACTATTGGTTTTTCCTCTTTAGGTTTCTCAGCAGTATGAGTAATAGGTGTTGCATCCGCATAAACTATAGATCCTCCAGCTATACTTCCACCTAATAGAACTGCACAAGTCCCAATCATTACTGAGCAAGCTCCCACAGCAAACTTACGAATGCTATAGACTCTTTTCCGGTTCCAATGGCCTTTTCCCATAAAATCCTCCTCTTAGTAATCGCTTTCATTTTTTTGTGTAAGCGCATAACTTTTAATAGTCTTTTATCCTTATTTTATAAAATAATATAGGAATTTTCAATACTTTAAGCACATAAAATAATATTTTTGATTGTTTTTTCTAAAATTTGTGAAATAATTAAAAAAACTGAATGTAGTTTTAAAATAAAAATGCTCATTAACATTTAAATTAAAAGAATTAAAAAGTCCCTTTAAAAGGAACTTCTTCTATTTATAATTAAAAGTCTCCCCTGCCAACTTATCAGCTAGCTTGGGAAAGAGGGTATAAAACTTATGAGCCAAGTTTAACAAAACCGGGAGATTGAGTTCACGTTTGTTTTTTCCTATAATCTTGACAATCTTTTTAGCCACTACATCTGGTTCTAGCAGGAAGCGGTCAACCGACTTGAGATAGGTGCCATCTGGGTCGGCTTGGTCGAAAAATCCTGTTCGGATTGGTCCTGGATTGACTGTTGTCACATAGACTCCATAGGGCTTGAGTTCGAGACGCAGAGCATTTGAAAAACCAATGGCCGCAAACTTGGTCGCTGAGTAGAGACTAGACTTGCCTGTAGCGATTAAACCTGCCATACTGACAATATTGATGATATGACCTTTTCGACTGTCCTTCATACGAGTCGCAAAGTGTCGAGATAGGTTCATCAGAGCAAAGGTATTGACCTCAAACATCTGGTGAATATCTTGGTCGGAAATCTGGTCAAATTCCTCAAAAATCCCGTAACCAGCGTTGTTTATTAAACATCAATCTTGCCATAGCGGAGATAGAGGTCTGCTACCAGAGTTTCTAAGGCTGAGTCATCGGTAATATCGATTTCAATCAATTCTACTTGTGGATGGTTTCCATATAGCTCCGACATTTTTTCCTTGTTTCTACCTAACAAAATCAGTTGGTCATTCGGCAAGAGTTTGACCATTTCTTGAGCTAGACCACCACTAGCTCCTGTAATGAGAATAGTAGGCATACTGTTCCTTTCTTAATCTTTTAGATTTCCACTTCTTCTAAGTCTTTGACCACATGAACATTTTCAAAAACACTAGCAGCGTCTTTTTTGAGCTTGCTGATATCTTTTGAGAGGAAACGGGCACTGATATGGTTGAGCAAGAGGCGTTTAGCACCTGCTTCTACCGCTACTTGTGCAGCTTGCATGTTAGTAGAGTGACCATGATTACGAGCAATTATTTCATCACCCTTGCCATAAGTCGATTCATGGACAAGGACATCGGCATTGACAGCCAGACGCACACTGGTATTGGTTTTGCGGGTATCACCCAGAATGGTGATAATCTTACCTGGACGTGGAGCTGAGATATAGTCCGCTGCCTTGATTTCAGTTCCATCTTCTAAAACAACGTCCTGACCGTTTTTGATTTTTCCAAAAAGTGGGCCAAATGGGACACCAGCTACCTTGAGTTTTTCAGCATCCAGCGTTCCTTCCAAGTCCTTTTGCATGACACGATAACCAACACAGAAAATTGTGTGATCCAGTTCCTCTGCATACACAGTGAATTTATCGGTCTCAAGGATTTTGCCTAGAGAATTTTGGTCAAACTCATGAAAATAAATACGATAAGGCAGGCGCGAACCTGACACACGAAGACTGGTTAAGACAAAGGACTTAATCCCTTGCGGTCCATAGATTTCCAAATCTGTCTGCTCTTCATTGGCCTGAAAGGCACGACTAGAAAGGAAACCTGGCAAGCCAAAGATGTGGTCTCCATGTAGGTGGGTAATAAAGATTTTGCTAACCTTACGTGGTCGAATCGTGGTTTCCAAGATGCGATTTTGCGTACCTTCTCCACAGTCAAAGAGCCAGACTTCGTTAATCTCGTCCAAAAGTTTCAGGGCGAGACTGGAGACATTGCGGGCTTTAGAGGGCTGACCTGCCCCCGTTCCTAAAAATTGAATATCCATTCGATACTTTCTAATTAATCAATATATAACATGGCTGTGCGGTTTTCCGATCGGAAATAGCGCTTGCCAGAAAAAGCAGTAGCTTCCTGTAATAACTCCTCTTGACTGTAGCCTTTTAGACGTTTGCGACCATCAGCCAAATTTTCCAAATCAGTCAAAGCTGTGAGATTTTCCACGTTCACAACTTCCTCGTCCCTGACAGCCTTCATGTAAATCTTACCAGACTCTTCAAAGACCAGTTGATGGGGGAAAATTTGCGCAATCTCAAAGAGCAAGTCAGCTGAAATTTTCTCTTCATTTTCAGAGAAAATCCGCCCCAGGCCCTCACTCTCATAACAAAAACCAAAGGATTTACCAGACAGATTAAGTCGAATAAAAGGTTTGTTTTCTAGGGTGAAACTAGGCTCAGTATTGTAAAGATTCAGTTCCTGACTGAGTTCCGCAAAATAATCCGTCGCGGCCTCAGGACTTTTTTTCTGGTAGAGTTCTGCAAAGTAAGCATTGACCACGCTAGGCGGAGGAGTGATCAGTGCCAACTGCTCCTGCTCTGTTCTACCAGCTAGAAGTTGATCCAGATAGACCTTATCCAGACTTGTATAGCCCCCATATTTTAGAGCCAAGGTTTTAATATCACTCATAAAATTCCTCTAACCTCCATTTATTTTTCTCGGAAATGTAGCCTGTAATGACTTCGCCGTCCTCCTGATAATCACGTTCTTCCAGAATCGCAACACTTTCTAAATCATGAATCTTGTAAGACTTAGAAAAAGGCACACGTAGGGTAAAGAATTCAAAAATATCCTTGATTTTCTCTAAAAATAGAGTCTGCAAATTCTCACGACTATCCTCAGATTTGGCAGAAATGAGGGCATAGGGCGTTTGGGTCGGCGTAAAATCCTCCACCAAATCCGCTTTATTATAAAGGGTCAGGCGAGGGATGTCCTCCATGTCTAAATCTTTCATGATGGAAAGAACTGTTTTTTCATGCTCTTCGTGGTAAGGATTGCTGGCATCAATAACATGAACCAGAAGATCAACATGCTTGCTTTCTTCCAAGGTTGACTTGAAACTGGACACCAACTCTGTCGGCAAATCTTGGATAAAGCCCACGGTATCTGTCAAAGTTACTTGGAGATTGCCTCCCAGATGGATACTCTTAGTCGTCGCATCTAGAGTCGCAAATAGCTCATCAGCCTCATACTGGGTCTTACTGGTCAAGGTGTTCATGATAGTTGACTTCCCAGCATTGGTATAACCAATCAAACCAATCTTAAAGGTGCTCGACTCCAGACGTTTTTCTCTGACAGTCGCCCGATTTTTCTCAACCACCTTGAGCTGACGATCGATATCCGTAATTTGGTTGCGAACGCTACGACGGTTCAGCTCCAGCTGGCTTTCACCAGGTCCCCGAGAACCAATTCCCCCTGCCTGACGGCTGAGCATAATTCCCTGACCAACCAAACGAGGCAAGAGGTATTTGAGCTGGGCTAGGTGGACTTGGAGTTTCCCCTTCATGACTTCGAGCCCGCATGGCAAAGATATCCAAAATCAACTGCATACGGTCAATGACTTTAACACCCAGAACTTCTTCTAGATTGACATTTTGCCTTGGGGTCAGACGGTTGTTGACGATGACAGTGGTAATTTCTTCTGCATCCACCATGAGCGCAATTTCTTCCAACTTACCAGAGCCAACAAAAGTCTTGGAATCATATTTTTCACGTTTTTGTCTGTAGCTATCTACAACGACTGCCCCAGCTGTCTTAGCTAGACTGGCCAATTCTTCCATAGAGAGATCAAAATTGTCCATGCCCTGCAATTCAACACCAATGAGCAGGACCCGCTCCTCTTTTTCTCCGTTTCAATCATCTAAAAACTCCTCTATCTGGCTTAAAATGCGGTCTTGCACACCAGCTTCTCCAATCTGATAAAAGGTGACCTGCATGCGATTACGGAACCAGGTCAGCTGACGCTTGGCAAAACGACGGGTCGCCTGTTTGAGACTCTCACTGGCTTCATCCAGAGTCTGCTCTTCACGGAAATAAGGAAAGAGTTCCTTGTAGCCAATTCCTTTAGCAGCCTGCACATCTGGATAATGGTCAAACAACCACTTGGCTTCGTCTAGAAGTCCAGCTTCAAACATCAGGTCCACTCGATGATTGATTCGTTCATATAATTGACTGCGTTCATCATCCAAACAAATAATCAGCGGTTCATATAGACTCTCTTGATTTTCCAAATCCTGACCAAAATGGGCAATTTCCAAGGCACGCATAGCACGGCGACGATTAAACTGAGGAATTTCAAGGCCTGCTTGCTCCACAAGATAGACTAAATCCTCATCTGTATAAGGCTCCAAACTAGCCCGATAGGCCAAAATCTCCTCATGTGGTGTCTCTCCACCGAGATGATATCCTTCTAGTAGACTCTGTATGTAAAGTCCTGTTCCACCAGCGATAATGGCTAGCTTGCCGCGGCTGTGAATATCCTCAATAGCCATCTTAGCTTCTGAAACAAAATCAAAAGCCGAGTAAGACTCGGTTACCTCTCTAACATCGATTAAATGATGAGGAACAGCTGCCTGTTCTTCTGGACTAGCCTTAGCCGTTCCAATATCTAGACCTCGGTAAACCTGCTGACTATCGCCACTAACAACTTCGCCATTAAAACGCTTGGCTACTTCAATGGCTAGAGCCGTCTTTCCAACTGCAGTCGGTCCAACAATCACAATTATTTTTGTTTTCATCTTTTTTCCTTGAAAAATTCCCATTTTTTCGTTACTATTATTATAACACAAAAAGGTCAGTCAGAAAAATGTGACCTCTTGAAGGGGCTGACTGATTGAGAATATAAAGGAGGAAGACTCATGGCTAAAGGATTCGCTAAAGGTCTTGTAACAGGTGTCGCAGGAACTGTCGCTGCAGTCGCAGGTGCAGTATACGCATTTAAAAAGAAAGTAATCGAACCAGAAGAGCAAAAAGCTGCTTTCATCGAAGAAAACCGTAAAAAAGCAGCTCGCCGCCGCGTATCACGTTAAGAAACAAAAGAAGTTGGGATTCATTGCCTCAACTTCTTTTTTCTATTCTTTTAAATAGCTAGGTCAAACTTCAACTGTGGCTTGACAGGGTCATAATCCACCAACTCAAAATCTTCCGCTTTGATATCAAAGAAGTTGGTTTTGTCTGGTACATTCAAGACCAAACGTGGTTGGCAGTTTGATGGCTCACGACGGAGCAATTCCTGAGCTTGTTCAAATTGATTATCATAGATATGGAGGTTGTTGATGAAGTAGAAGAACTTCCCAACCTTCCAGCCAAAATGCTTGGCAATCATCATTTGAAGAGCCACGTACTGCATAGCGTTGATGTGGTGGGCCACCAACATGTCATTCGAACGCTGGGTCAAGGTCGCATCCAGATAGATTTCTCCATCTACACGGCGGACATCAAACATGGTCTGAAAGGCGCATGGGAGGAGGCCGTCCGTCTCATCAAAAGCTTGGTAATCCCAAAGGGAGATAATGTTGCGACGGTTCCAAGGATTAGCTTCCAACTGCTTGAGAAGCTTATTGATAATATCGTGTTTCTTAACGACTGCCCCGTAACGCTCACCAATGGTTCCCGTATCTCCCACTTCCCAGTCATTCCAGTAGTGAACATTGTACTTGCTATTCAGCACTTCTAAGCTATTAGACTGATCTTGGTAAATCCAGAGCACTTCCTTGATGGCGGATTTGATGGCAATAGGACGCAAGGTTGTAATGGGGAATTCCCCCTTTGCCAAGTCATACTCGGCAAATGCACCCGTTACATACTTGGAGTTGGCAACTGTCCCATCCTTGTACTTGGGGCGTGCTTGTTCAGAAAAGACACCATCTTTGAGGATTCGTTCAATATTCTCTTTAAAAATCGTATCTGCTTTTGTCATTTACTCTCACCTCATTTGTTTCCTAACTAGTATAGCATAAAAAAAGAAAGGAGGAAAATCACTAGCTTTAATGTAGTGTTTTTCCCCTTTTTTTATCTTATTGCAATACAAGTGATGCTGCTCCGATAACCCCAGCATCATTTCCTAGAGTTGCAAGAGCCAATTTTGTTGATGTACGTACTTGTGGGAAGGTATTTTCATCATAGACTTTTTGAACACCTTGTAGAAGGAATTCTCCTGCAGCTGATACACCACCACCGATGACGATTGTTGATGGGTTGAGGATTGAACCGATGTTGGCACAAGCAATGCCCAAGTAACGTGAGAAGTTACGATAAACGATCAAAGCAAGGTCGTCTCCTTCTTTTGCAAGGTCAAAGACAGTCTTAGCAGTTACTTCTTCTCCGTTATCGATCAATCGTTTCAAGGCTGCATCGCCTTCGTATTCATCGGCATAGCGACGAGTCAAGTTGACAATCCCTGTTGCAGAAGCGACTGTCTCAAGACAGCCTTTCTTACCACAGGTACATGCGATTGGTTGGTCAAAGTCAACAGTGATGTGGCCAAGCTCACCTGCTGCACCAGCAACACCGTGAAGCAATTTGCCTTCTGCAACGATACCGCCACCAACACCAGTACCGAGTGTCATAAAGACAACGTCTGGTTGGTTATCTCCAGCACCCATCCAGCGCTCACCAAGAGCAGCTACGTTGGCATCATTATCGATGAAGAAAGGAATGCCCAAGGCTTTTTCAATCTTTTCTTTGATTGGTTGAAGGGTTTTCCAGTTGAGGTTGTAGGCACCGATAACAGTCCCTTTTTCACGGTCAACCACACCTGGTGATCCCATTCCAATACCTTGGAAGTCTGCTGCTGTCAATCCAAGCAAGTCCAAACGATGTTGAATAGACTCAATCATATCATCTACGATATGACTTCCCTCATCCAAAATGTTGGTCTTGATAGACCATTTTTCTTGGATTTCTCCTGCTGTTGTCAAGATTGCAAATTTGATAGAAGTTCCACCAAGGTCAATCCCAATAATCTTTTGACTCATCGTCTTCTCCTTTTTAATTGAAAATGCTTACAGATATAGTATAACAAAATCGTTAGATTTGTGCAAAGCTTTGCATGAAAAAGTTACATCTAATAATTAATAACTATTTATCCCCTAGTTTTTGAATTGCATAGTTGGCTTCTTCTTTGGTAAATTTTCTAAAATAAGGAGAAGTTAGCCTCTCATAAATTTCTGTCTTTGAGAGATTGTTATATTTTCGGTATTCTCTTGCTGTAATTAAGGCATTTGCTTTGTAATCTGCATTCAAGTGATCGATGGCATACTGCGCTGCTGAACTTGAAAAACCATACCACGTTAATGAGTCATAGAGAGCTTTTTTTGACTTATGTAAAATCGAATTATAGCTTTTCGCTTTATTTAAAGCAGCATTGTACTGCTTCCCATCTAGTTTTGGTTGCCGCACACCATCGTAGTCTACATAGTGACGGCCACCATCTACCCATTTATCCCTAGCCATTTTACCATCTGATTCAACATAATAACGGCCACCATCTACCCATTCATTCTTGGCCATCTTTCCATCTGATTTGAAATAATAATTTCCTACCCATTTATTGCGAGCTTGGCTGCCTTCTGATGGTAGATTAAGTTTTTGAATTGCATAGTTGGCTTCTTCTTTGGTAAATTTTCTAAAATAAGGAGAAGTTAGCCTCTCATAAATTTCTGTCTTTGAGAGATTGTTATATTTTCGGTATTCTCTTGCTGTAATTAAGGCATTTGCTTTGTAATCTGCATTCAAGTGATCGATGGCATACTGCGCTGCTGAACTTGAAAAACCATACCACGTTAATGAGTCATAGAGAGCTTTTTTTGACTTATGTAAAATCGAATTATAGCTTTTCGCTTTATTTAAAGCAGCATTGTACTGCTTCCCATCTAGTTTTGGTTGCCGCACACCATCGTAGTCTACATAGTGACGGCCACCATCTACCCATTTATCCCTAGCCATTTTACCATCTGATTCAACATAATAACGGCCACCATCTACCCATTCATTCTTGGCCATCTTTCCATCTGATTTGAGATAAGAATTTCCTATCCATTTATTGCGAGCAGAGCTTCCTTCTGCTGTTAGATAATAATAGGAACCATGCTTTTTATCATAAATCCAGTCACTTTTAACCTTTTTTCCATCAGAATCAACATAATAACGACCACCATCTACCCATTCATTTTTAGCTCTCTTCCCATCTGATTTGAGGTAGTAATTTCCTACCCAGCCAGACTGAACTTTAGATTGTGATTTATCCTGTTTAGGAGTTGTTTCTTTAGGTTTTGGTGCCGGCTTCGGCGCGGGTTTTGGTGCTGGCTTCAGCGCAGGTTTTGGTGCTGGCTTCGGCGCGGGTTTTGGTGCTGGCTTCGGCGTGGGTTTTGGTGCCGGCTTCGGCGCGGGTTTCGGTGCTGGCTTCGGCGCAGGTTTTGGTACTGGCTTTGGCGCGGGTTTCGGTGCTGGCTTCGGCGTGGGTTTTGGTGCCGGCTTCGGCGCGGGTTTCGGTGCTGGCTTCGGCGCAGGTTTTGGTGCTGGCTTCGGCGCGGGTTTTGGTGCCGGCTTCGGCGTGGGTTTTGGTGTGGGTTTTGGTGCCGGTTTCGGCGCGGGTTTTGGTGCCGGTTTTGGTGCCGGTTTCGGCGCGGGTTTTGGTGCCGGTTTCGGCGCAGGTTTTGGTGCCGGCTTCGGCGCGGGTTTTGGTGCCGGCTTCGGCGCAGGTTTTGGTGCTGGCTTCGGCGTGGGTTTTGGTGTGGGTTTTGTATTCTCTTTTACAATCTTACCATTTTTAGACGCATCCTTTTCTTGAGCAGATACTTTCTGAGATGAGAAAGGCAACATCCCCATTGTATCTGAAAGAGAAACAAGTGCAAGTGTAGTTGCTGCTAAACTTGTAACCAAAATTTTTTTTGATTTTCTCATAAAAATCTCCTTTTCTTATGATTTACACTTATAGTATATCATATCCTTAATCTTTTTTACATTAAAATAATAACTATACAAGCACTTATCTGAAGCTGAGTGAGTAGAAATTGAAGCTTATTTAAACGTAGGACTCAAACCTACTGAGTTTGCTCATAGACTGGGGAGAAACCAACGGGACACAGCATAGATGCCTTTGTTCACACCTATAAACTCCAACCCCTTTTTGAAATTGGAAAATCCATTCTGTTCTGGGTGGAAAGACAATCGGAGAACCTTCTATTTTGAACTTGGCTATAGTCCGCAAAAAAGCTGTTTGAGCTCACTCAAACAGCTTGAAAGATACTCTCTTAATCAGAGGAACAACCTTGTTGTACTTGACTTGTCAATTGGTGTTAAAATAGTTATTCTAAATAATTAGTCCCCTAGTTTTTGAATTGCATAATTAGCTTCTTCTTCTGTAAAGCCTTCAGAAGACGAGACTAGCCGTTTATGTATTTCCGATTTCGATATGTTAGCAATTTTTCTATAAAGCCTTGCTTGAGCCAAGGCATTTGCCTTATAGTCTGCTTGCAAATGATTGACAGCATATTGTGCAGCGTCACTATTAAAACCTTCATAAATTAATAGCTCATAATTTCCTTTTTTTGACAGACGTAAAGACGAATTATTGCTTTTCGCTTTACTTAAAGCAGCATTGTACGGGTTCCCATCTTCTGGTTTTGGTTGCCAGACACCATCGTATCCTACATAGTAACGGCCACCATCTACCCATTTACTCCTTACCATTTTGCCTTTAGAATCAACATAGTAACGACCGCCATCTACCCATTCATTCTTGGCCATCTTACCATCTGATTTATAATAATAAGCTCCTACCCATTTATTGCGAGGATAGCTTCCTTCTGATGGTAGATTAAGTTTTTGAATAGCATAGTTGGCTTCTTCTTTGGTAAAGCCATCTAAAGAAGAGGTCAGTTTTCTATATAATTCTGAACTAGATGAAGTACCATATTTTAAATAAATTCTTGCTTGAGCCAAGGCATTTGCTTTGTAATCTGCATTCAAGTGATCGATGGCATACTGCACTGCTGAACTTGAAAAACCCTTCGACATTAATCGGTCATAGAGATCTTTTTTTGACATTTTTGCCCACGAGTTATACCACTTTGCCTTTTCTAAAGCAGCATTGTACTGGTTCCCATCTGCTGGTTTTGGTTGCCATACACCGTCGTATCCTACATAATAACGACCACCATCTACCCATTTATCCGTCACCATATAACCTTTAGAATCGACATAGTAACGGCCACCATCTACCCATTCATTCTTGGCCATCTTTCCATCTGATTTGAGATAATAATTTCCTACCCATTTGTTGCGAGCGTAGCTGCCTTCTGATGTTAGATAATAATATGAACCATAGTTTTTATCATAAATCCAATCACTTTTAACTATCTTTCCTTCAGAATCAACATAATAATTACCACCATCTACCCATTCATTCTTGGCCATCTTACCGTTTGAGTTTAGATAGTAATTACCTACCCATTTATTACGTGCGTAGCTGCCTTCTCCTGTTAGATAATAATATGAACCGTAGTTTTTGTCATAAATCCATTCATTCTTGGCCATCTTTCCATCTGATTTGAGATAATAATTCCCTACCCAAGTATTACGAGCGTAGCTACCTTCTGATGTTAGATAATAGTATGACCCGTAGTTTTTATCATAAATCCATTCATTTTTAGCTCTCTTACCGTCTGATTTGAGATAATAATTCCCTACCCAAGTATTACGAGCGTAGCTACCTTCTGCTGTTAAATAATAATGTGCAGAGTATTTCTTATCATAAATCCATTCTTTCTTAGCCATCTTTCCATCTGATTTGAGGTAGTAATTTCCTACCCAAGTGTTACGAGCTGAACTTCCTTCTGATGTTAGATAAAAATATGAACTCGATTTCTTATCATAAATCCATTCGTTCTTAGCTCTCTTACCATCAGATTTGAGGTAGTAATTTCCTACCCAGGTGTTACGAGCATAGCTACCTTCTGCTGTTAAATAATAATGTGCAGAGTATTTCTTATCATAAATCCATTCGTTCTTAGCTTTCTTACCATCAGATTTTAGATAGTAATTATCGACCCAGGCATTTTGGACATAATTTCCCGATGCATTTAAATAGAAGTAGGAGTTAACCTTTTTATCAAAAATCCACTTATTAGTAACTTTAGCACCATTTTCATAGTACGAAGACCCTACCCAGCCAGACTGAACTTTAGATTTTGGTTTATCCTGTTTAGGAGTTGTTTCTTTAGGTTTTTCAGTCGGTTTTAGTGCCGGCTTCGGCGCGGGTTTTGGTGCTGGCTTCGGTGCGGGTTTTGGTGCTGGCTTCGGCGCGGGTTTTGGTGCTGGCTTCGGCGCGGGTTTTGGTGCGGGCTTCGGTGCGGGTTTTGGTGCCGGCTTAGGCGCGGGTTTTGGTGCGGGTTTTGATGCTGGCTTCGGCGTGGGTTTTGGTGCGGGTTTTGGTGCCGGCTTCGGCGCGGGTTTTGGTGCGGGTTTTGGTGCGGGTTTTGGTGCGGGTTTTGGTGCGGGTTTTGGTGCAGGTTTTGGTGCGGGTTTTGTATTCTCTTTTACAATCTTACCATTTTTAGACGCATCCTTTTCTTGAGCAGATACTTTCTGAGATGAGAAAGGCAACATCCCCATTGTATCTGAAAAAGAAACAAGTGCAAGAGTAGTTGCTGCTAAACTTGTAACCAAAAATTTTTTTGATTTTCTCATAAAAATCTCCTTTTCTTATGATTTACACTTATAGTATATCATATACTTAATTTTTTTACATTCAAAATAATAACTATTTATGAAAACCCTATTTTAAAATGAAGTGCAACACAAAAGACATGCTCATCTGATATTACCTATTATCCTATTTTTTAATTTCTTATTTAACCCATTTACCTGAACCATCTACACGATAACCATCTGGTGTACGTTCATTAACAGCCATTTTACCGTTTGATTTAAGATAGTAATTTCCTACCCAAGTGTTACGAGCATAACTTCCTTCTGATGTCAAGTAGTAATATGATTTATAGTTACTATCATATATCCACTCACCTTTAGCCATCTTACCATCTGATTTGAGATAATAATTACCTGACCAAGTGTTACGAGCGTAACTGCCTTCTGATGTCAAGTAGTAGTATGATTTGTAGCTACTATCGTAGACCCACTCACCTTTAGCCATCTTACCATTTGATTTAAGGTAGTAAGCTCCTTGCCATGCATTTTTTGCATAAGAACCATCTGATTTCAAATAATACCAAGCTTGATAGGAAGTATCATAAATCCATTCGCTCTGTGCCATTTGACCATCCGCTTTCAGATAATAGCTTCCCTGCCAAGCATTTTTCACTGGATTTCCATTTCCATCAAAGTAATACCATGCACCATCCTGCTTAACCCAGCCACTTGTTGTTGCTGAACTTTGTATTGTTTTGAGCCGAAGTTGATTGTTTTGCTTTGAAAGCACCTTTTGGGGCATTTTTCAATTCACACGCCACACCATCATGATCACGGTCTAACTTGGCAGAATAACCAGGTTCTCCCTCATGAATATCCGCATATCCATTCGCCCAAGCTTCCTTACAGCTAGAAAAATGAATGTTTTCTTCCGCTAACACAGGCTGTGAAAACAAGGCTAAAACTGGCAAGGTAGCCAGACTCATTTTAAAAAATAGACGTTTGTTCATTTCTTTCTCCCATAATTATAATATCGTTTTTAATGTTGTTTTATCAAACTTATTTCAGCAATTCAAGAAAACTTCTAGTTATTGCTGCAAACTCTTTTGGTTTGGCTCTATTCAAGACATGAGGACCGTCAGGGATAATCTGGAACTGGGAATTTGGCATCAGTTCTTGAATAGCTTTCATTGAACTGAGATTAGGCTTATCTTGACTACCACAAATTAACAAAGTTGGATAGGGACAATTCTTTGCAATCTCTCTTAAATCAAGTGTTTTTAATTCCTCAGAAACTCCAACCAAAAGCGATTTATCTGCTCCCTGTTTCTCAAATGTCCTTTTGGGGAGTAGTTTAAATATCAGCAACTGAATGTAAAAAGGGATATTGCCAGCTAGTTTCAATGGACAGCCTGACAAAACCAAGGCCTGAAGATTTGGCAAATCGTAACTTGACAGCTCTAATGCAAGTGCAGCTCCTAAGGACAATCCAATCAAAACAAAAGGTTCTGTCTCTTTTGATAAATACTGATAGATGCGCTCCTTGGCTTCTTGATAGGTAGCAACTCCGGAAGGAAATAACTCTAGGGCTTCAGAAGGATAATCTACAAGCAACTCTTGCACTTCTTGCCAACTATCTGCTGACTGGCCTAATCCATGTAAAAATATTAGTTTCATTTAGTTCTCCCTTACTGACAATTCATACAAGCCCCTGACTGCATTACAGCCATAGATAGCTTCTGCTCCCCTCAAATCTTCTATGGTCAAGACTTTCTCTTCTACCTGTCCTGTTTCCAGCAAATGCTGACGGTAAATTCCTGGTAAGATTCCAAGTCGGACTGGCTGTGTATAGAGTTTCCCATCGATTTTCAGAACCAAATTTCCGATAGAGGTTTCAAGAAGCTCTCCAGACTTATTGTGGTAAATGATTTCTTGCTCCTCTAGGCTCAAATGAGGTCGGTGAGTCGTTTTGAAGTAGGTAAAGGCCTGCTGCAAATTGGCTTCCTGAAGGCAAAGTTGGGCCTGACAAAAACTTGGACTGAGGGGTGTTAATACTCGGCGTTCGACTTCTATCTCTCCAGACTTGCTGAGAGAAATACGCAAGCGGTAATCTTGATTAGCATCACAAGCCTGACACTCTGCTTCAATCTTTTGTCTCAAAATTTCTGGGTCAAAAGGAAAAGCAAAATATCGACTAGCTTTTCTCAGCCTTTCTATATGTTGATTCTCAAACAACAAGTTCTTCTGACTGATTTTCCCTGTAGTAATCAGTTTGAAACGAGCTTGTTTACGATAGAGAACGGCTGCCTTTTGATGAACCTCGCGGTATTCAGACTCCCAAGTGCTATCCCAAGTAATGCCTCCGCCAACTCCATAGATTGCTTGCTCCTTGTAGAGTTGAATAGTCCGAATGGCCACATTAAAAATCCGTCGTCCATTTGGAAGCAAGAGACCAATGGTTCCACAGTAGACTCCACGCGGTTGTGGTTCCAAGTCCGTTATAATCTCCATAGTCGCAATTTTCGGAGCTCCTGTTATGGAACCACAAGGAAATAGAGAACGGAAGATTTCAACAAGGTCAACATCCTCTCGCAACCGACTCTTGATAGTCGAAGTCATCTGCCAGACAGTCGAATACTGCTCCACTTGACACAAACGCTCCACATGTTCACTTCCCACTTCAGAAATACGGTTCATATCGTTGCGCAAGAGGTCCACGATCATCATATTTTCAGAGCGATTTGGGATCCTGTTCCAACCAACTGGCCTGCTCCAAGTCTTCTTGATCAGTCACTCCACGCTGAGTCGTTCCCTTCATTGGGCGAGTCATTAATTCTCGGTCATTTTGCTCAAAAAAGAGCTCTGGGCTCATGGAAATCACTGCCATCTCGTCATGTTCAACATAAGCATTGTATCCCGCCTCCTGCTCTACCACCATACGATTGTAGATGGCAAAAGGATTGGCACTTAATTTTTGCTTGAGTTGGACAGTATAGTTGACCTGGTAAGTGTCCCCCTGACGCAAATGATGATGAATCTGGGCAATCGCCTTTTCATAATCCTCTGCAGACGTTACTTCCTGCCAATTTGAAGGCAAATCAACCTCATCATAAGTCAGAGGAATAGGGGAGGTCTCCACCTTATCGTGAACAGTAAAGTAAAGCAAATACTCGTCCAGTAAAGGAGCTTTATGAACTGCCAATTTCTCCTCAAAAGCAGGTGCAGCCTCGTAGCTGACATAGCCCACCACATAATAGCCTTGCTCTTGGTAGCTCTCCACTTGTGCCAGCAAATCTACCACTTCTGCTACATTTCTCGTTTTCAACTCTTTAATCGGCTGGGTAAAGGTGTATCTCTCCCCCAAAGCCCTAAAATCAATCACTGTTTTTCTATGCATATTTCAAGTATAGCATAAAAAGGCAGATTCAGACAAAGCTGATCTACCTTTTTATTATTTTCTTACTATTGATTATGCTTTAGTGAATAAATCACCAGCAAATCCATCTGATTTCTGTAAGAGTTGTTTGTAAACCTTCCATTTAAGATCTACAGTATTCTTGAAATCATTACCTTGAAGGTCTTTTTCGACTGCTGCATCAAATAAGGTCTGAAGTTGTGCGTAAGTTGAAATCTTTTGACCATCGATTTCAATTTCAACAAAACCTCTTTGAGCTTTTTCGTGTACTTCATGATACCATGCTTTCTTCCATGCTTCTAAGCTTTGGAATTTGCCGTTAGAAACTTTATTAATAATAAAGTCATCACCAAGACCTACATTACCAGCAGCTTTAGATTCTTGCTTGTATTTGTTTGATGCATAACCTAAGAACCCGTCTAGGTAACCGAAGTAACCCCACATACGGAAGGTATTATGTTTGAATGAGATTGAACCAACCGCACTCTTACTTGTATTACCACCATAAATACCTGTCATCATATTTACTACAGTATAAGCAGAATCAAATCCTTCAGTACGGTAATGACCATTTCCTGGTAATCCATGTTTCGTTGCAAAGTTTCCATCAACCAGTTGATCAATACTTGTCAGCTTCGTATTCTTTTCGTCATCATTCAAATCACGAACTAAATCCCATTGGTGTGGTTCACCAACTAAGCCATTGCGATCCGCTTTTTCGCGATATTTCTTATCGATCTTCTTGAACCACTTATCGTTTGTCCCAGTATTTTTCTTGATGACAGACTCAGCTTCTAAGTAATCAAGCATCATCATGGATTCATTGTAATTCTTCATGTAGTGATCGATTTTCTCACGACTATTTAACACATTTGGATTATAGTTGTAAATTTGATTTCCATCATTTTGACGTTCGTAAGCCATGTTTAATCCTAAGGCACCATATTCACCATTTGGATTTGAAACTGATGGTGATTGTAACATACCTTGAGCAAAGGCTTCAACGTCTGTTCCTTCACGGTGACGCCATGTTCCTAAGTAGGCCATACGGTCATTGATGTGAGTTGTTTCGTGAGTGAATGCAGATGTACCAAAATCACTAATCATGCTTGAGATGATGTAATATACAGCCTCTTGTGGTTGTGGATTTTGGAAGATATAAGCGTATGCACCCATTCCATTGTATCCATGCCATTTATCAGTCGGACCATAGAATTCACGAATTGGAGCAAAATCGCCTTTCTTCGTATGTCCCATACGGTCAACCCATCCCAAACCTGGTACATCATGGTTATCCCAAATGGCAGATGGTACCATATTCTCACTCTTAAGAAGATTATTTCGTACATTATCAGCAGCAAGTCTTGACCAGAAGTCTAAATAATTAATTTGTTCTTGCGCACGTAAATCAACTTGCTTCTTGAACGCTTCACGTTCTTCTGCCGTATTCTTACCATATTTCTCAAATGAACTAAACGCAATGGTATTATAGGTCGTAATTAAGATCATATGCGCTTTCTTCAGGTTCAGAAGTGGTAGAATATAACGTCCGTGATGTCCATTATTAATTACTTCATACAATTTATGTTTCTTATTCGCAAAATCAGGATTTGATGATTGTTTCTCAACAACATAAGCGTTATCTGCAATGTTGTTCTTGAACCAAGTATTCATATCTGTTTCACTAGTGAATAATTCCATGTTGTACTTCAGGAATTCGTGTAAGTTAGCTTACCAGTAGCACTTGCAAGAGCTCTGTTAAATGCATCATGTGATTGATCACCTTTTAGGTTATTACCATTTGATGCGAAGCTGATTAATCTATCAAGTACGTTAACGTTCTTACCGTAGAAATCAGGTTTGAAGGTCATCATATTTTTGATATTTAATCCGTCAAATTTAATTCCATAGTATTGGTTTAAGTAAGCCAGAGCTAACATGATTTTAGCTTTGTTATCTTCAACTTTTTTAATCAATGCACGTTTAGCTGCTTCGTCCGTATTTAATTGATGGTCTTCATTTTCAACTAAAGCTTTAACTAAAGCATCAAGATTATCTTTAACTTCTTTAAAGCTTTCTTCCATGTATAACATCTTAGGATTGTTATTAATCTTACGAACTTCATCTGAATCAAGTTCAACAGAAGCTAATTTAGCTTTGATATCGCTGATTAACTGTGTCCTATCTTTAACAACCATATTTGGTGTATAAACGACTTCACCCAATTCAGCCACGCTGTATTCTCGAACTTGTTTGAACCTTGAGATTCTTTTTGTGTAATAGTTTGTAAAGATATCTTTTCGTCTTATCAGCGTAATGAATCATAATATGGTCAGCATCTGATAAGTCGGTCACAAATGTCCATCTTTCATACCTGTAACAGATAAAACTTCAGTAGTTAGTAAGTTTTAGAACCTGCAGCAAGCTTGTTCCCTTGGTTGACAATCCATTCTTTGTTGTAGAACTGTTGAAGTTTTTCAACATTACGGTAAGCAAGCTCACGAGAATCATTGTAATCTTGAGTGTCCTTGTAAGTGTCAGATTTTGGTTTTACATTATTTAGTGTATCTTCAACAAGAGGATTGATAATTTCAAACTTATCAGCTGTAATTCCGAATGATTTGCTATTTTTCTTTATTTGCATCTTCTAGAGATGATTTCTTTGATTCGATTACAGGTACGAGAATCGTTAAAATGAGTGAGAACCTGTCACTCACATCTTTAACTAACGTAGTTTCGTTTCTAATCCAGTTTGTTTTGTGTAGTATCCACCTTCTGCTTCTAATATCTCTAGAACCGTAGAATTCTTCACCGTTTTTTTCGACTTTCATCATTGACACTGTGTCAGCAACTACGTCCCCATGTCCCAGTTTTTTTACTAATGAAACCACCTGCCTCAACAGGGTTCTTTTCACATCAATAGTTCCTTTTAGTAACAGCGTTACGAACAGCAGCGTATTTATCAATACCCGTTAGGGATCAGAACCGTTATCGGTTCTAGCGACAAGATCCACCAACACGTGCTCTATCTAGCAACAATATCAGCATCTACGTATGCATGTTTATCTATATTACCACTCCAAAGTTCTCCGGCGATACCACCGAAAGATCCCAACCTTTATTACCGACACCAGTTAGTTTACCGATGAAATGCAACATTTGTTAATTGAAGTCCACCAGTATCTCCTTTATTATACGATACCAGCAATACCATCTCTTTACCAAGGATACTACCAGTTACTTTAATATTTTTCAACTGTGGCATTTTTTTAATTAGCTCTTGATAGTGCAGAAATATTTTCAATCCCAAGGCATATTGATATTGACATTACCTAAGTTGACATGCTTTTTAACTGAACCACCTTCAACGTTATCAAATAATTGACGAGCCATATTATGAATGGTATATCGTTGTACCGTCAACACTTGTTAAAGTTCCGTTTAAATTTACCAGGGTACATATTGTTTTATTTCGGAGTTGGTACATTGGCTGCGTTTAGATCTGCACCAAGTTTAAACTCACCACTAGGGTTAGCTTTCATATCTTTTACAAGCTCGTTAAAGCTATAATATACATCACCATCGTGTGCTTTTTGTTTTTCAAAGTAATGGACATACTCTTTGCCAAGTGTGTAGTCAGCATTCCGTGCTGAATCAAATCAGGTGCTTTGGCAGTGACTTTGTATAAAGTTTTTCCGTCTTTTTCTACTTCTTCAATCTTGTCAACAGCCAGTCTTGTAACTTTGTTGTCATGAGTGGTCACTCGTAAATAAAGCGGAGCAAGATCAGTTGGTTTTTCTGTCAGCAAACTAGTATCTGTTTCATTACCGTCAGCATCCACACTCATCAAGCTTGTTTCTTTGATGTTTTTGATTTCAACTTTTTTGAGGTCAATTCTTAGCGGTTCTTCTTTAAGAACTTCTTCCTCATCACCCTCACCACGGTCATAAACCATCTTAGTTTCAAGTTTATAATCCTTGTAGTACTGCAAATCTGTCAAGGTCGTTGTCAAGTCGTCTGGTGAAACATTCAAAGTTTTAACAATTTCATCACCCTTTTTCAGAGTTAGAGTGATAGATTTAATGGCTGCTTTACTTGGATTTTCCAAATTATAACGAATTTGAGATGATCGTTTCAAATCATTAACATCAACAAGTGACAAACTTAAGATTGGTTTTTCAAAGTTTTTAGTTCCTAATTTGACGATACGATCTTGGTCTAACTCCAGAACCTGTTCCACAATTTTAGGTGCTTCTTCAGTTTTTAAACCTTTGAGAGTTTTGTAAGTCTTGGTAACTTTTTTCTGCCCATCTTTTCCTTCTTGGACAGTAACTCTTTCACCCTTTTTCAGTTGGTCATCTTCTTTAAGAACTTCCTTAAATGGAATCTTTTCAAGACTTTCTTCCACCAGAGTTCCTTCAATTGGTTTTGTCCCACGGCTTATTTTTTTAGTGACTGGTTCTTTGACAACAGTAGTTGTTGTATTTAAAACTTGGTCAGTCTCAACACCTTCGAGAGTCTTATAAGTCGTTTTGGTAATTTTACTGCCCTTTTCTCCATCTTGAACTACAGTTTCTTCATCCGTATATTTGGTTGGATCCTCGATAATTTCTGTCTTATAGTCAATCTCAGTAGTAGTTTCTTTCGTAACCGCTCCCTCAGTTACTTTGTACTCAGGTAACTGTTCTTGTATAAGGGCTTGACCTGCTTTACCTTCCTCTTGTGTACCTTTTACTTCTACTTGGACTTCTGGTAATTTTGGCTGTGTGAGAGCTTGACCTGCTTTGCCTTCCTCTTGGGTACCTTTTGCTTCAACTGGAGCCTCTGGTAGTTCTGGTTGTGTTAGAGCTTGACCTGCTTTGCCTGCCTCTTGGGTTCCTTTTGCTTCAACTGGAGCCTCTGGTAGTTCTGGTTGTGTTAGAGCTTGACCTGCTTTGCCTGCCTCTTGCGTTCCTTTTGCTTCAACTGGAGCCTCTGGTAAGGTTGGTTGCGTTAAGGCTTGACCTGCTTTGCCTGCCTCTTGCGTTCCTTTAGCTACCTGATGCGTTGGTTCAGCTTGTGGTACTGGAGTTGGGGCAGGTTGCTCTTCTTTCTTAGTTCCGACTGCAATGACTTGCGAAACAGGATTTTGAACCACTTGGTCTTCGATGACTTCTCTAACTTCTTGACCATTAACCATCGATACTTTGGTTACAATGCGACGCTGACCATTTACTCCAGCTGTGACGATACGAGTCTGTCCTTCTGCTAGATTCGAATCTGGACTTGTGATTGTTTCAAAAGGAATCTCCACCAAGCTCTCTTCCAGTCTTGTCTGAGGTTTCTCAGAAACTGGTTTTTCTTGAACTACTTCTGTCTTCTCGATTTCTTTTGCACTTTGCTTTTCTACTGGCAACTGAGGCTGTTCAGCTGAAGCTGGTCTTGATGGATGGAGTTCTGCTTCCTTGAAGTATCCAATATACTCATAGCCATCAATGTGGATAATCCCTTCAGCCAAGCCTTCATGTGTAGAGGCTGAAATAGTTTGGTTATAAGAAAGCAATTCTTTATTTTCAAACGCAAATGTGGTGAAAGGAACAAAGTTGCTTGCACCAATCGAACTAATTAATAAGACACCAAGCACCTTACCACGATGTTTTTTAGAGATTAATAAAACAGCCAAAGAAGCCGTAGCCAACCCTATACCAGCCAAGGCCAATTCTTTACTCCCTGTATAAGGAAGTTCTTGGTAGGTACTAGCTTTCTTTCGATACACTGCATAGATAATATCATCCTCTTGAAACTCCGAAGGGACTTCATGGTGAATTAAGGCTTTTTCAGACTCGGTCAATTCCTGCTCCGCCAAATAACGGTAATGAACACTATGAGCACCACCGACTTCATTGGCGTGCACCTTATCTACTGAAAGGGTACTGGCTCCAAAAAGGAAGGCCCCAATGGCTACAGGACCTACCCCAACAGTTAGCTTACGAATCGAATATTTGGTGATTTTTTCTAGTTGTTGTTTTGTTTTTTTCATTCTCACGACTTTCTGATAGAATCTTGTGGATAATGCGCACGCGCACCTCCAATTAATTTGGGACGACTAGCAAGAGCCGTTACATGGGCATGCCCAATTTCTCTCAAAAGAGGGCGAATCGGAACCTGAACATGCTTGACATGCATGCCAATTGCAGTGTCTCCGATATCCAATCCAGCATGAGCCTTGATAAATTCAACCTCAACTGGATCTTGCATAAACTTGAAGGCTGCCAACTGACCTGAACCTCCTGCATGAAGGGTAGGAAGGACACTAACGATTTCCAGACCAAACTGCTCTGCAACCTGACGTTCAACAACGAGGGCCCGATTGACATGTTCACAACCTTGAACAGCTAGATGAATTCCTTTTTCCTCTAGGATATCTAGGATGGTCTTCACAATGATTTCCCCAATTTCTTGGCTGGATTCCTTACCAATCTGACCACCTATCACTTCACTAGAAGAAAGACCCAAAACAAAGATAGATCCTTGCTTCAAATTGGCCTTTTCTAACACATCTTCTACAATCTGGCTTGTTTCTCTTTGAATGTCTTTTTCCTTCATACTTGATACCTCTTTTGTCACTATCTATCATATCGTTTTTTCTTATTTTTAGCAAGATAGACAACCTAGAAAGCTTGCCCAATTACGCATAAAACTCCCAGAATGAACTGGGAGTTAGCTAGTTTCTATTCTATTTATGTATATTTCAACTGTCGTACCTTTTAAAGGGACAGAATCAATCTTCATCTGATAATCTTCTCCAAAATGAAGTTTAAGACGCTGGTCAACATTTGGCAGACCAACTCCTCCACGTTTGAGTTGACTTTGACTACTATCGCTAGCATCTTGGAAACCAACCCCATCATCCTCAATGCGGATGACTAGTCCTGAATCCTGTTTCTGAACAGAAACTTTAATATGACCCTGACCTTCTTTTTCCTTGATGCCATGGTAAAGAGCATTTTCTACCAAGGGTTGTAACACCAACTTGGGCAAGACTAGATTATCAAAGGCAGGATTTTCAGCAATTTCGTATTCCAGCTTATCGCCATAGCGTTGTTTCTGGATAAAGAGATACTGGCGGACATGATTGATTTCGTCAGAGAGACAAATCAAATCCTTACCCTGATTTAGAGCCAAGCGGAAATAAGTTGCCAAGGACTTGGTCACCTGAACCACTCGCTGACTATCCTGAAATTCAGCCATCCAGATGATGGTATCCAAGGTATTATAGAGGAAATGGGGGTTAATCTGGCTTGATAGGGCTTGAAGTTGGTACTGACGGGTCGTTTCCTCCTGCCTGCGAATATCTATCATCAACTGATCAATCTGATCCAACATGGCATTGAACTGGCGAGTCACCTCTCTCAGTTCATAAGCACCCGCTTCCTTGGCACGAAGATTCTGATTACCAGAAGCAATTTCCAGCATAGTTTCTCTCAAGTCCTTCAAAGGGGCAATCCAGCGTTTAAGACTGAACCACACCAAACAGAGACAGGCCAGAAGAGATGTAACGCTAGCACCGAGCAAGGTCCACATGAGTTGACTCCGAACCTTGTCTAGCTTCTCCAGTGAAGACACGCCCAGCACCGTCCAATCAGTTCCTGCAATCTTTTCTTGACTGACATAGGATTGATGGTCTAACGTATAACCCTGTCCTGTATCAATATAGGGTTTCATGGCCTCCATTTCGCTAGACGAACTATAAACTGTATGTTGAGGATGATAAACAAATTCATGGTTTTCATTGATGATAAAGGCAAAGCCCTGCTGACCCAACTGGAGTTGGTTGAGATAGGCTTCCAGAGTTTCATAAGAAATATCCAAACGAAGTACACCCAGATTGGCTCCCTTGCATCAACAAGTTCTTGAGTGATAGAAATAACCCACTGACTATCTGATTTACGAGCTGGGGTCAAAACTGGCATGGCTCCCTGATGAATAGCCTTTTGGTACCAATCCTCAGCCATCATATCAGAGGAGGTTTTCATCTGCACACTATCATCTGTAGAAATGACCTGACCGGATTTGGTGACCAGAACAACAGTTTTCAAGTCCTGGTCTGCCTTCAAGATAGTCAAAAACAGATTTCGGATTCCCTTGACCTTGTCTTGACTGGGATTCTCAGCATAAGCTAGGACGTCCGCCTGCTGGGTCAAGCTAGTCGAGGTGGTTTCTAATTTTTTGATATAAGAATGGATAAAGTGACTAGTCTGGCTGATAGTCGTTTGGCTATTGCCTTCAATGGTAGCCTCAATGGCTGAAGAACTAGATTGATAGTAGAAAGTCCCAACCAGAGCTAGGAGAATGAGAAAGACCAGAAAGATAGAAATAACCATTCTAACTAGGAGTGAAGAACGCTTCATCGACCTTCCCCCTTCTTAAACTGACGAGGTGTCACACCTGCAATCTGTTTAAAACGTTGGGTAAAGTAGTTCATATCTTCAAAACCAACCTTCTCTGCAATCTCGTAAATTTTCAGATCCGTAGTTAAAAGCAAGAGCTTGGCCTGTTTGACACGTTCTCGCACCAAATAATCCTGAAAAGGTAGGCCCAACTCTTTCTTAATCAAAGAACTCAGATAAGTCGGACTAAAGCCCAAGTCATTGGCCAAAGACTTTAAACTAAATTGGCTATCAGCCAGATGGGACTGGATTTTCTGGGCCATATTTCCCTCAAACTTATCGAACAATAAATCTTGTAATTGCTCTTCCTTTTCTTCCTTATCCAACTTTTGCTTGATTTTCCCCAACATTTCCTCAATATCCTGACGAGAAAAGGGCTTGAGCAGGTAGTCATCCACACCTAGTTTGACAGCAGACAAAGCATAATCAAAATCATCGTAGCCTGTTAAAAAGACCAAATGAACCTGAGGATAGGTTTCTCGGACCAGACTGGCCAACTGGATGCCATTTAGCTGAGGCATGTTGATATCAGTTAAAATGATATCTGGCACCTGCTTTTGAATCAATTCCCAAGCCTGCCTTCCATTTTCAGCCTGACCGATGATTTCCATATCGTAGGCTGCTACATTGACCAGCTTGGTCAAACCTTGTCTTACCAGATATTCATCTTCTACGATTAAGATTGTGTAGGTCATGCTTCTCTCCTTTGTCACTTACTAGTATCAGTATAGCAAAATTCTCCCCTAACTGCTTAGGAAAGCCCTCTTAATCGACATAATCTAGTAAATAAGCGTAGCCTTTTTCTTCCATTTGGTCTTTGGGAATAAAGCGGATAGAGAGACTATTAATACAGTAGCGCAAGCCACCCTTGTCCTGTGGGCCGTCCGTAAAGACATGGCCAAGGTGAGAATCTCCAACTCGGCTCCGCACTTCCATGCGTGTCATATTGTAAGACTTATCTTCCTTGTAGGTAGCAACATCTGGACTGATGGGTTGGGTAAAACTAGGCCAGCCACAACCAGACTCAAACTTATCCTTTGATGAAAAGAGGGGTTCGCCAGTTGCCACATCCACATAGATACCAGATTCAAATTTATCCCAATAGCGGTTTGAAAAAGCTCGTTCTGTTTGATTTTTCTGGGTGACTGCATACTCCTCAGGTGACAGGGCCTTTTTCAATTCCTCATCACTTGGTTTGGGATATTTGCTGGCATCAATGACAGGATAAGCCGCCTGATTGACATTGATATGGCAGTAGCCATTTGGATTTTTCTTGAGGTAGTCTTGGTGGTAATCCTCTGCCACTACAAAATTCTTCAAGGTTTCCTTTTCAACTGCTAGAGGTTGGTCGTATTTCTTAGCCACCTCATCAAAGACTTGGTTGATTACCTCTAAATCCTTGTCATCTGTGTAATAAACACCAGTACGGTACTGGGTTCCCACATCATTCCCTTGTTTATTTTTGCTGGTTGGATTGATAATGCGGAAATAATGAAGCAGGATTTCCTTGAGGGAAATTTGCTTGGCATCATAGGTGACATGAACAGTCTCCGCATGACCTGTTTGGTTAATCAATTCGTACTTGGTTGTTTCCCCTCTACCATTTGCATAGCCTGAAACAGCATCCGTTACTCCGGGAACGCGTGAGAAGTATTCCTCCACTCCCCAGAAACATCCTCCAGCTAGATAAATTTCATGCAAATCTGCGTCTTTACTAATTTCTGTTTTTTTCACTGTTTTTCCTCCTTGGCTAACTGATGCTTTCTCAATTTGCGAGCTATCTGTCTGCCCTGCATTTCGCATCAATAGAAAATAGAAACCGGTTATGGCTAGGAAAAAGATTCCTGCCAAGACAAACAATTTTACTTTATCATTCATGACCTTTCTCTACCCCATTTCTTTCAATGTCTTTAAAATCATATCCTTATCTATAAAACCTGGTTGCGTTTTGACCAGCTTACCTTCCTTGTCTATAAAGGCTTGAGTTGGGTAAGAACGAACACCATAACTTTCCAATAGTTTGCCTGATGGGTCAATTAGGACTGGGAAATTTTTATAATCCAAGCCCTTGTACCAGTTCTTAAAGTCCGATTCTGCTTGTTCTCCCTTGTGTCCAGGAGATACCACTGTCAAAACTACATAATCATCACCAGCATCTTTAGCGATTTCATCGGTATCTGGAAGACTAGCTAGACAGATAGAACACCAAGAAGCCCAGAATTTGATATAGACTTTCTTGCCCTTGTAATCAGACAAGCGGTAGGTCTTGCCATCTACTCCTGTCAGTTCGAAATCAGCAACTGCCTGATCTTTAGTCGCAGTTTGCGAACTAACTTGTTCTGTTTTTGTTTGCTCCTTCATAGTAGACTCGTCTGACATGTTTAGCTGAACAGGCTGCCAAACAACAGATTGAGCCTACTCCAAGGAGACATGTTTGCCATTTTTTCATTTCTTCTTCCTCTCTATTCAAATAATGTAGTCAAAATGGAAGCATTTCCCAAAAGCACCAAGATTCCCATCACGATAATGAGGATACCACCCACTTTTTTGAGGGTTCCGAGGTAGGGATGAAGTTTTCGGAAATGTTTCAAAACATAGCTGGAGGCTAGAGCTAGAACCAAAAATGGTAGTGCCAAACCCAGCGTGTAAACCAACATGAGACCAGCTCCCTGCCAAGCTCCTGAACCACCTGAAGCCGCCAAGGCCAAAACAGAGCCCAGAACTGGCCCCACACAAGGCGTCCAAGCAAAACTAAAGATCAACCCCAGTAAAAATGCCTGACTATAGCCCTTACCCTTTTGCTCCTGTCTCTTTAATTGTAGCCTTCTTTCCTTGTAGAGCCCCTTCAAATGTAAGACCTCCATCTGGTGCAAGCCCAAGAGAATGATGACCGCACCCGTCACATACTGAAACCAAGAAGCATACAGCAAATTGCCTAAAAAACCAGCTCCATAACCCAGCAAGATAAAAACAAAGGAAATACCTGCTATAAAGGCCTGAGTTCGCAATAAACTGACAACTGAGATTGAAAATTTGCCACTAGAAATATGAGCACCATCTTTATCATCCAACAAGACCCCTGCATAAACCGGTAACAAGGGTAAAATACAAGGAGAAAAGAAGGAAAGAATTCCAGCAAGAAAAACACTGATTAAAAAGATTATATTATCCATTGCCTTCCTCCATTCTTTGATTTGATAGGACTATTATAGCCCTAAAACTCCAGAAAAAACAGGGACAATGATAGGGAAAAATAGGAATTTAATCAGGTTATGTAAAAAATGGTTCAAAAAAAGCCAGACAAGGTCTGACTTTGATGGAAACTGAAAAGAAACTTCACTAGTCTTCCATACTTATCTGATAATAAATAAGGTCCGCAAGATAGCCTTTTCTCTCTACACCATTGGTAATAGTCTTTAGATAGGACATTCCAGCCTTCTCCATGACACGACCTGAAGCTGGATTGAGACTAGCATATCGTGCTCTAACATTTTGAAAACCTGCTTGAGTAAAACAAAAGTCCAAGACAGCTTTTAAGGCCTCTGTCATCATACCATGACCCCAGTATTTCTTGCCTAGCACATAGCCAATTTCACAAGAAGAATCGTTCTCATCCATTTCAACGATGCTGATATCTCCTATCACCTGCTCCGGGTTTTCTTTGAGACAAATGGCCCATTTGTAATAGTTGGGACTGGTATAGGAAGCAACCCAATTGCGAATCGAGTTTCGAGTGATTTCGACATCAGGATGGGGATCCCAAGTGACGTAGGTTAGATTCTCAGCAGACGAAGCCCAATTTTGAAACATGGCTTCTGCATCACTTTCTACAAATCTTCTTAAAATTAAACGATCTGTCTGTAATATTTGTGTAGCAATAGATTTCATGACGCTACCTCGCTTTCTAATAGATGATTCTCTGTCCAGTCAGCATTGAAATTTGTTTTGCTTTTGAATTTCAAGGCTCAAGCTAAAAAGATCCACTGGACCTTCCTCGCTTACTTGTTTACATGCTCGGGGAAAAAAGGTTAAGCTTAATAACAGCTAGAAAACGAGTTTTCATCTAATCTCTTGACGCAGTCGCTGTCTGGTTTGAAATGCGCTCTAGCAAGCTTTTTCAAACCTAGTCATCGTTGCGGAGGTGAGACGACGAAATCGAACTCTGTGAGTTACCAGACCTACTCTCACTTTCTTATTTCAAGGTGAGAGGCTGAAAACCTCCACTGGAGGTTTTTCTTGCTTTTTAATTTCAGGGCAAGAAGCTAAAAAGGTCCCCCGGACCTTCCTCGCTTTCTCATTTATAGGCTCAGGGTAAAAAGACTAAACTCAGTAATAACTAAAAAACAAGTTTTTCATCTAGTTCCTTGACGCAGTCGCTGTCTGGTTTGAAATGCGCTCTAGCAAGCTTTTTCAAACCTAGTCATCGTTGCGGGGGTGAGACGACGAAATCGAACTCTGTGAGTTACCGATTTCTGTCTCACTCCCAAAAGTCATCGAATACGGTGATTGGTAGGTGGCGTTTATGTTGACCTTTGTGCCACCAGTTTTCGATTTTTGCTTGGGCTTCTGGGCTGATTGTTTTGCCTTCTAGGTAGTCGTCAATCTCTTCATAAGTGACTCCGAGGGCTACTTCGTCAGCTAGGCCTGGTTTGTCTTCTTCTAGGTCTGCTGTTGGGATTTTTTCATAAAGGGCTGGGTCTGCACCAAGTTCCTGCAAGAGTTGTTTTCCTTGACGCTTATTGAGGCGGTAAAGAGGGAGAATGTCAGCACCACCGTCACCAAACTTGGTAAAAAAGCCTGTGATATTTTCCGCAGCGTGGTCTGTCCCAATGACCGCTCCGCTATGGGAACCTGCAAGGGCATACTGAGCAATCATACGACAACGAGCCTTGATATTGCCCTTGTTGAAGTCTGAAACAGGACTTCCTGTTGCTTCGACTGCAACTGTCATGGCATCTGCAGATTCCTTAATATTCACCACTAAACTGACATCTGGCTGGATAAATGCTAAGGCTTTTTGAGCATCTGCTTCATCAGCTTGCACTCCATATGGCAGGCGGACAGCGATAAATTTGTAGCTGTCGTCTCCCGTTTCTGCTCGCAGTTCTTCCATAGCTAATTGAGCTAAACGTCCTGCCAAGGTTGAGTCTTGTCCTCCAGAAATCCCTAGTACAAATGTCTTTAGGAAGGAATGCTTTTTCAAGTATCTTTTTAAGAAATCAATAGAACGACGGATTTCTTCCTGGGCATCAATCACTGGTTTGACACCCAGCTCTTGGATAATCGTTTCTTGCAAACTCATTCTTCTTCTCCTTCACCGAGGGCTTCCTTGCGCATCTTATCAATCAAGTCCATCTTGTCTTGCCATACATCACGCGCCAAATCCACTGGATAATGCTGAGGATTAAGCACGCGCTTGTACTCATCCCAAAGCTTATCAAATTCCTTACGAGCATAGTCCTGAATCTCAGTCAAGCTAGGCAAGTTATAAATCAATTTTCCGTCTTTGAAGATATCCACCAAGAGAGGAACAGCGTCAAAATTACGAACCGTCTTCTTGATGTAGGTATAGGTCGGATGGAACATCTTGATTTCTGTCATGCTGGCAACATCTACGCCATCATAAGTGATATAGTCTCCTTCTGACTTGCCTTTTTCACGACTGGTAATGCGCCACACCTGCTTCTTACCTGGCGTCGACACTTTTTCTGCATTATTAGACAGCTTGATGGTATTACGCATATTACCATTTTCATCTTCGATCGCAACAATCTTATAAACCGCCCCAAGAGCTGGTTGGTCATATGCTGTAATCAGCTTAGTACCCACACCCCAGACATCAATCTTGGCCTTTTGCATTTTGAGGTTAAGGATGGTATTTTCATCAAGGTCATTTGATGCATAAATCTTAGCATCAGTAAATCCTGCCTCGTCCAGTTGCTGACGGACTTTTTTGGAAATGTAAGCAATATCCCCAGAGTCAATCCGCACACCCATAAAGTTAATCTGGTCACCTAGCTCACGAGCCACCTGAATGGCAGCGGGTACCCCAATGCGAAGGGTGTCATAGGTGTCCACAAGAAAGACACAGTTTTTGTGGGTCGCAGCATAAGCCTTGAAAGCCTCATAATCATTGCCATAAACCTGCACCAGGGCATGGGCATGGGTCCCCAAGACAGGAATGTCAAAGAGTTTTCCAGCACGCACGTTGCTAGTTCCATTGGCGCCACCAATCACCGCTGCGCGTGTTCCCCAGATGGCCGCATCCATTTCTTGAGCCCGACGTGTCCCAAACTCCATTAAAGGTTCATCTTCAATGACTGAACGAATACGAGCTGCCTTCGTCGCCACCAAGGTCTGGTAGTTGACGATGTTCAAAAGAGCTGTTTCGACCAACTGACATTGGGCTAGAGGGCCTTCCACCTGCACAATCGGTTCATTAGCAAAGACCAAGTCCCCTTCTTGGGCAGAACGAACGGTCAACTCCAACTTGAAATTGCGAAGGTAGTCCAAGAAATCCCCATGATAGCCTAGTGATTCCAAATAGGCAATATCACTATCTGAAAAACGCAAATCTTCAAGATAGCTCACAATTCTTTCTAAACCTGCAAAAACTGCATAACCGTTCTTAAAAGGCTGTTGTCGGAAATAAACCTCAAAAACCGCCTTTTTATTGTGAATTCCTTGGTCAAAGTAAACCTGCATCATGTTGATCTGGTACAAGTCCGTGTGCAATGTCAAACTATCATCTGGATACATACTTTTCCTACTTCCTTAACTAGAAACCAATGAAAATTTTCAAGAACTTTCATGTGTTCCAATAAATTAGTACTATTATAACACATTTTGGCTGGATTGAGAAAAGAGTAACAAGCTATTCTCCACTCTCCAGTTCATCCATATCTTGTTCAAACTTTTTCTGAGCCCATTCACCATAACTTTTAAGGCCGAGATTACCGATAAACCCAAGGAAGGTAAATGACATAAGTAATCGCCCAAGCAGACAGGTATTTAATGTTCAAAGGATTGTGCTGATAAATTTCTATGTTGAATTGATAATTCTGCAACATCAAAAGAGCCGTAATAGCCAAGGTTAGGAAAAAACAACCCAAAATCGTAAAATGAAAACGACTATAGTAGGTCACTCCCAGATAACGGGCACGATTGAAAAAGAAGAAAATTCCTACTATCAGAGTATAGACTAGAAAATTCGGATTAAAAAGAGAGGGAGCTAATACAGCCACCAAATAGCTTAGAAGCACAAGCCCAATGAAGAGGGTAAAGGATTCCGCTCCAGCTTTATTGATTAGTTGTTCTTCTCTTTCATCAAGTAATTGATAATGAATGAATTTATTTACCATCTTTTTCCTCCCAAAATAGTTGGTCTAGGGTTTTCCCTAAACATCTGCAAATGGACTGGCAGAGCGAGAGACTGGGATTATATTTTCCCGCCTCTATCAAACCAATAGTCTGGCGCGTCACCCCGACAGCATCTGCTAGTTGACCTTGAGTTAAATCAAGCTCTACCCGAGCTAATTTTAATTTTAAATTTTTAGCCACCTGCGTCCTCCTTATAGTTTTAATACTCATCTACTCTTAAAAAATCCAAAACTAACACAAGCTGTCAGCTATTTATTATAACCTCATTAATTAGCACTCCAATATTATCTTCAACCTAAAATCAGTATGTTGGATTGTTTGAAATAAACTTCCTAGTTTACTCTTTTATTTTTGTTTAGTATTAGCTTTAGTAGAATCTTTTAAACGAGTTTTTATTGCTTGTACTTCTTGTTTAGTTTAGTTGGTTTCATATTACTATTATATAATGCTTTTGGAAATGAGTCTAGTATAAGTCAAAAACGTGGTGAACAGCAAGAGAAGGAGCATACCAAGATGACTGATTTTTTGCTGGTTTTAAGTATGCAAAATAATACTAAACGAAACTAAATGAATACTTCTTGCTTTTCTTGAGAGTGAAAAAGTACAATAAAATGATTGTAGTGATTACCACAAGATACTGACTAATAGACATCGTATTTGAAGCCACAAATACAGGTAAAGAATAAAAAGGAAGAAGTTCAATTGCTTTGATAAACAAATCATTACTAGTATTCATCATAATCGTATTTAATATATTAGGGATAAAGAGTAGTAAAGCAACTAAAATACCAAATATCAAGCCACTTTTCAATTTGTATAAATAGAAAATGTAAGATAATAGAAAATAAAATAGGACTAACAAAATTGTATTGACTACAATAGCTACTATAAAATCTAATCCTAAATCACCTGGAACACCCAATTTACATACGATGACTAGTAGCACAATGCCATTCAAAGCATAAATAATAGAAACTGAGATGGCATATAGAAAATTAGACAAGACGTAAATCATCCGATTTTTCTTTTGATTATAAAATAAACTGATCGTATTGTTAGAAAAATCCCTGCTAATAATTCGGTTAGCATGTATAACAGCCATTAACATACCGAGCATAGCATAAAAATTTGAAATATGCTTAATACCAAGTGATGTCCCTTGAGTCTTTAGAATAAAGAATGTAACCAGTATCGGCGGTATAAACGAGATAATCAATCCGAGATATATTACGCCTGATGAATATAAATCTCTTATATTTTCCTTAAGAAAATTCAATTTATTTAATTTCATGATTATAACCTTCCTTTATTTTGAACGATTTAGATAAATATCTTTAAGCGTCTCTTTTTTAGTTTCAAAATCAACTACTTTAATAGAGTTTTCGTTAAAAAATTTAAAAAGCTCACTACTTTGAATATTCCCAGACATAGTAATTTTCAGTCCCTCTTCCTGAACAATATCCCCAAATTCTTGTTTGGTAAGGAAAATGTCTTTATCTGTAGCTGATGAAAAAGCTATCTCAAACAAGCAATTATGTCTATCTTTTCCTACTTTTTGGAATGTCAAAAGCCCGTTCTCCAAGAAAAGGACCCTCTCACAAATTTCTTCAATATCTTCTAATTTATGACTCGATATTAAAATTCCCACATTTTCATGTAAAGCTAAGTTTTTTAGAACTGCTAAAACTATTTGTGATGATTCAATATCTAAACCATTAGTCGGTTCATCTAAAATCAATATATCAGGTTCCGTAACGAGAGTTAGAAGCAAAGCTAATTTTTGTTTTGTACCTAAAGAATAGGTCTTTACTTTTTTATTAATAGACTGAGTCAAATCTAACTCTTGGATCAAACTTCCAAATCTTTCTTTATTGTAGTCAACACCATATAAATTTGACAAATATTTTAAATTCTCTAAACCTGTTTTAGATAAAAATAATTTTGGTTCTTCGATTAAATACCCAACATTATCACTACTTATAATATTCCCTGAAGTCGGTTGATTATTCTGAACAAGAATTTTCATCAATGTACTCTTGCCAACTCCGTTTCTCCCTACTAGACCAACAATTTCACCCTTATTAAGTGCAAAATTTATATCTTTGAGAATGATTGAATGAGCATAATGCTTACTTACATTTATAACTTCCATTTTTTATTCCTCCATTAACATTCTTGGTTTTCTCTTTGATTCTCATTAATTTTAAAAAGTTGCGCCTCTTTTTAACAACATTATATCATATATCTAACTTAATGCAATATATAAATGTCATTTTGTAAAATTTTATTAACAAAAAACTCTCTACCACCTAAATGATAGAGAGTTTTCTGCTTATTCAATTTTCTCAAAACATCTACAGCATCGTAGGATTTCACATCTAATGTCTTAGCTACGACTGTATTGTCCTCAATATCGTCTAGAAAGACACAATTTGTAGATTATAACTGCTACTTATCGATAGTTACTCATATCCATTAGTCCGCCTCCATACTTATGTGTGATTTTCTATTTGTATTATACCTTCATATTCACCTTACAAATCCTTTTGGTAATAATATCTTTGCCCAATGTAGGGATAGTCTTGTAAAGTAAAGACTTCCTTGTAGCCATGCCTTTTATAAAAATCAGGAGCTTGAAACTGGTAAGTATTGACAAAAGCAAAACGACAGTTTCGATTCTTAGCTTCAGTTTCTGCTTGCTGCAATAGTTTTGAACCGATTCCTTGCCCTCGCAGTTCCTCTTTTACAAACAAATACTCAATTTCCAACCAATTTCCAAAAGTCTCTGCTATCAAACCTGCCAGAAGATTGCCCTCTTCATCTTCGACATAAAGATTAAGTGGCTCACTTTCAGCTTCTTCTCGTTTTGAACGGTTATAAACACGAATCAGATTCCCTATTTCTTGTGATTTATGGGATTCCTTATTTTCCAATCTAAAGTACATCTAAATCTCCTTAAATACTGTTACAGCTTGATTATAGTCTTATTTCAATAGACTGTCAAACTAGCAAAAACTCACCAACCTGAGTTGATGAGTTTCAAATCTATTTTCTAAATTTCCACTGGCTATAAATCCCGAAACCGATAATCCAGATAGCTGATCCGATTGCTCCTACAAATGTAGACTCTTGTAAAAAGAGGGTTACGAAGACAAAGGCAAAGAAGAGCATGGTTAAAGGATTTAGGAAACGATAATGGGGCATGAGATAGCCATCCGCCATAAAGTCTGGTGACTTGCGGTATTTAAGGTGAGCCACCATAATCAAGATATAAATGGCAATATAAACACCTGATGATGATGCCGTAATCAAGGCAAAGGCATCTGAAACACCTGGCAAGACATTAATAAAGGCTGCTAGGGCAATCAAGATTGCTGAAGCGATGATAGCATTTTGTGGCACGTTATGACGAGAAAGGGTATCTGCCTTGATTGCTTTTAGGAATGGATTTGGCGAATCATGGGCAATCTGATACAAGTGACGACCTGTTGAATAAAGGGTTGAGTTAAGAGCAGATGCCGCTGATGTCAAAACAACGAAGTTAATCAAGGCTGCTGCCCACTTGATACCGGCCAATTCAAATACTGTAACAAAGGGAGAATCAGCCGATGCAAGCTCACGCCACGGAATGATAGCCATGATGGCTAAGAGAGCTCCTCCATAGAAAAAGGCAATACGTAATGGAATTTCCTTAACAGCTTTTGGCAGTACCTGGCGTGGATTTTTTGTTTCAGAAGTCGTTACCCCAATAAACTCAATCATGAGGTAGGCAAAGAACACCATCTGGAAGGCCATGACAAAGTTTACTCCACCATTTGGGAATAGGGAGAAATTATCGGTGATATTAGCCAAACTTGCTACTCCATGTGGTGTCTTAAAGCCTGTCAAGACCATAAAGACTCCTGTGGCAATCATAGCTAAAATAGCCACAATCTTGACCATAGCAAACCAAAACTCAACTTCCCCAAAGAGCTTCACCGCAATCAGATTTACTAAGGCTAGAATAGTCAAATCCAATCTCAATCATCCAACTTGGCCAGCTAGGGAACCAAAACTGAACATAGTGAGAGATAGCAGTGATTTCCGCCATACCGATAAAGACAACGGATAACCAGTAAGACCAAACTGAGAAATAACCCCAGCCCTTACCTAAATGGCGCGTGATAAAGTTGATAAAGGTATGTTGCTCAGGATCCTGATAAAGCATTTCCCCAACCGCACGCATCATGAGGAACATAAAAGCCCCAGTAATCATATAAATCAGTACAATGGAAGGACCTGTTAGGCTGATAGAGCGACCTGCTCCCAAAAAGAGTCCTGTTCCGATTGTTCCTGCAATGGCCATAACCTGCACGTGACGATTGGTCAGACCACGCTCCATCTTATTTTTTTTCTTCTTTGAACTCATATCGTCTCCAATTCAATTTAAAATGGAAAAAGGAGTGAGTGAAGCGCACAGCCTCCCCACTCCTTTTCTGTTTTTAGGCTGTTTTTTCAACCTTCAAGATTTTTACATCATAGCTACCAACAGGTGTTTCAATGGTTGCTGTGTCACCTGTTTTCTTACCAATCAAGGCTTGTCCAATTGGGCTTTCATTTGAGACTTTACCTGCAAAGGCATCCGCACCGGCTGAACCTACGATAATATAAACTTCTTCTTCGTCCTCACCAATTTCTTGGATAGTGACTGTTTTACCAATCGCTACTTCATCATCTGCAACTGAGTCACTATTGACGATTTCAGCATAACGGATTTTTGTTTCCAAGCTAGAGATTTGTCCTTCAACAAAAGCTTGTTCATCCTTAGCTGCTTCGTATTCACTGTTTTCTGAAAGGTCACCGTATGAACGGGCAATCTTAATGCGTTCTACCACTTCTGGTCGGCGAACCAATTTCAATTCTTCTAATTCTTTTTCAAGTTTTTCCTTTTCCGCAAGGGTCATAGGATATGTTTTTTCTGCCATTTTTCTCAACTTTCCTTCGATAATATTGAATCTCTATCTGAGATTCTCATTTTTGTAGTCTTAGTTTGAACTACTATTTTGAGTAAGTTTGCTATTGACGTGCTCAGCTACATTTCGATCATGTTCTTCCTGTGTCACTGCGTAATAGACTTTACCATCTGTAACATTGGCTACAAAGTAGAGGTTCTCACTCTTAGTTTGGTTGATACTTGCCTCAATCGCGTCCTGACTTGGACTATCCACTGGACCAGGCATCAAACCAGGTTTTGTATAAACATTGTATGGTGAATTAATTGATGTATCAATTCCAGCGTCATCTGCTAGGCTGATATTTTGACCAAGTTTCCCTTGGGCATACAAGATTGCAATATTGCTTTGAAGTGGCATTCCAAGGTTCAAACGATTGTAGAAAACACCTGCAATCAACTTACGGTCTTCAGTCTTAGCACCTTCTTTTTCAACAAGTGAAGCAATTGTTAGCAATTCATTGACTGTCAAGTTTTTAGACTTGATTGCACTATAGTGCGGAGTCAAGGTCTTATCCATAGCTGCCAGCATCTCATCAATCAAACTTTCAATAGTCGTGCTTTCCTTGATAGAGTAGGTCGCTGGGAAAGATAACCTTCCAAACGGTAACGAGCTCCACTTTCTTTCGTTGGCAAGCTTTCGAGTAGGTTTGGATATTTAGCAACTTCTTGACTGATAAAGTTGTCATCTTGCACTTTAGCCAAGAACGTTTCCGCTGTCAAAGGTTCTTTAAATTCACCTTGTAATTGGCCTACAGCTTGGGCAATTTGATCAATCGTATATCCTTCTGGAATTGTCAAGTTTGCAAGAGATGGAGCCTGAGGTTCAGGTGTACCACCTTTTTGCAGTTCCTTAATGATGTCCTCTGTACTCATGCTCTTTTGCAAATTGTAATATCCAGCCTTCAAATCTGAATAATTCTTATATTTTGCATAGAAAGCAAAAATCACACCGTGTTTAATCACACCAGAATGCTCAAGAGTTGATCCGATTTCTTGGACATTGGCTCCTTCTGGAATTTGAACAGTCACATATTCCTTAGAATTTGCATCAACAGGTAGCAAGGATGACTGAACATACTGATAACCGAAGTAACCACCTGCCGAAATCAAGGCTAGGAAAATCAGTAGAGAAATGAAGAATGCCTTCAAATGTGATTTTTTATTCTTAACTGGTTTAACTGTCTCACGGCGACTACGTCTAGGAACTGAACCTAGGCTATCTGCCGATTCAGCTAACTCAGATAGCTCATTATCCACTGCAGGAGTACTAACTTCTTCCTGTTGTCTACTTGTTTTATACGACACCGCAACCTTTGTTGGAATCTCGTTAAATTCTTTGTCTTCGTTAAGTTTTACAGGTTCTACTTTTGGTTGAACTGGCTCGAAAACAGGTTCTACTGGTTCAACTACCGCTTCAATTTTAGGTTCTGCAACTTCTTCATTTCCTGCAATTTCATCCGAAATATTATTAGAACGTGATGGAACACCAGGAGCATTCTTTAATATTTGATCCACAACAGAAAGAGAATTAGCCATCAACTCTTCTGCTGAAGGTTCATGTTCCTGAGTTGAAGGATCTACTGAATCTTCTTGAGATAAAGGAGTTTCAAAACTTGTAATCTCGTTTTCTTGCTCACTTCTATCTTGTTTTTTTACTCTCTCTAAATCACGTAAAATTTGCTCTTTAAAGCTTAATTTTTCGTCTTCTCTTGTTTTTTCACTCAAAAGTTTATCCTCCTCGTTGACAATCCATAATATTATATCTTAAAAACGAAAGAAAAGCAACCTAGCATGCTTTTCTCGCTTATTTTTTAGCTTCCCAGACCATATCATACCAGGTTTCCCCTGCAAAGGTTGACTGAGACCGGCCTTCATTGACAAATCCATGTTTTTCGTAGTAGGCGATGAGATAGTCATGACAGGTTAGGTTAATACCTTCTCTTTCGTGTTCAAGAGCCAACTCTTTCAAGGCTGTTAATAATTTTTGACCAAGTCCAAGGCCCTGTGCTTCCTTGGCAATAGAAAGACAGGTCACAGAGATATAACCACTCGGCTCATGACTATAATCTTCTATCTCTTCTGTAAAAGACTGATCTTGCAGATGGCGGTATGGTCCAACTGGCCCTTCTATATACCCCATGATTCTGCCTTCTTTTTCTGCAACCAGAAAAGAGGTCTGAATTTTTCGCAAATGAGCTTCAAAAACCGAGCGAGGAATGGCTTCTTCAAGTGAGAAATTTTCTAGTTCAATCTCAACGATACGATCTAAATCTTCTAATCTTGCTTTCCTGATTTTCATTGTGCCTCCAGATAAAAGGGATTAAACCAAATCATACTAAAACCTTGACTAGCTGCATAAAGGGAAGTTTCTTCATCAATAAAACCGTTCATTTCAAAATAGGATAGCAACTCATCAGGACTCTTCAAACGAATAGCTTTGTAATCCAGCTCAACCGCCACCTCTTTCAAGGCTGCAAGAAGAAGCGTGCCCAAGCCCTGTCTCTGATGGCCAGAGTCAATGACTAAAGAATGCATTTCTAGACATTGCGGATTATGTGGCTGAGGATCGCCTAGAACATAGCCCAGAAGCTGATTTTCATCCCTAGCTAGAAGAAAGGTATCCGCACACTTACGGATACTTTCTTCTAAAATATGGGAAGGTTGCTGCTTTTCAGCTGGAAAAGATGAGGCCTGAAGTGCCTCTATCTCAGTTAAATCAGACTTACTTGCCCGAATGATTTTAATTGGAATTTCCATGAGAACTTCCTATTGAACATTGCTTGTCAGGTTAGACAAGAGACGCTCGAATGAATATTCATAGGTTTGGATATCTCCTGCTCCCATAAAGACGTAAACAGCATTGTCATGGTCTAGGAGTGGAGAAACATTTTCAACAGTAATCACTTGGTGTTTCTTGTTAATTTTATTAGCTAGGTCTTCTACCTTAACATCTCCATGGTCCACTTCACGAGCAGATCCATAAATTTGCGCTAGGTAAACTGCATCCGCTTGGTTCAAAGCGTGGGCAAATTCGTCCAACAAAGCAATGGTTCTTGTAAAAGTATGAGGTTGGAAGACTGCTACAATTTCCTTGCTTGGGTATTTCTGACGAGCTGCATCCAAGGTTGCAATGATTTCTGTTGGATGGTGGGCAAAGTCATCGATAATAACTGTGTCATTGACAATTTTCTCAGTGAAACGACGCTTAACACCGGCAAATGTTTTCAAGTGTTCACGCACCAAGTTCAAATCAAATCCTGCTGTGTAAAGAAGACCAATAACGGCTGTCGCATTCATGATATTGTGACGACCAAAGGTTGGAATGTGGAATTGACCTAATTCTTGACCACGGAAATGAACTGTGAAGGTTGAACCAGTTGTAGAACGAAGAAGGTCGCTAGCTACAAAGTCATTGCCTTCTGCTTCAAAACCATAATAGTAGATTGGTGCATCAGACGTAATCTTACGTAACTCAGCATCTTCACCGTAGATAAACAAACCTTTGGTAATTTGTTTAGCATAGTCGTTAAAGGCATTGAAAACATCCTCTAGACTTGTGAAATAATCTGGATGGTCAAAGTCAATGTTGGTGATAATAGAGTATTCTGGGTGGTAAGGCATGAAGTGGCGCTCATATTCGTCAGATTCAAAGACAAAATATTTGGCATTGGCCGAACCACGACCTGTCCCATCCCCAATCAAGAAGCTAGTGTCTGTGATGTGAGACAAGACATGAGACAACATACCTGTCGTTGAAGTTTTTCCATGCGCTCCTGCTACTCCCATGCTGACAAAGTCACGCATAAAACTACCTAGAAACTCATGGTAACGTTTGTAGCTAATGCCATTTTGGTCCGCATAGGCAATTTCGACGTTGTTATCTGGACGAAAGGCATTTCCAGCGATAATTTCCATATCACCGTCTAGATTCTTTTCATCAAAGGAAGAATGGTAATTCCTGCCTGCTCTAAACCACGTTGAGTAAAGTAGTACTTTTCAACATCTGATCCTTGAACCTTATGCCCCATTTGGTGCAACATCAAGGCCAAGGCACTCATCCCTGATCCCTTAATTCCGATAAAATGATATGTCTTTGACATGTTTCCTCCCCTATTCTGTAATTCTGGTCAGATTCAACTCTTGGGCAACCTGACGTTCTTGTTCTTTTTGTTGATTCTTTTTATTGTAGATTTGGCTCTTCTTCAGAAAATCATAGTTATTTTTCTTTGGAGCAGGTGCTCCTACCTCTTCATTCTTGGTAGAGATAGATTTGACTTCCTCCGCCAAGATATAATGAGACTGGGTCAATTTTTGGCTATATTTAACAAATTCACCAGGATTTTCCTTTTGAAAAGGCGCAGTAGGTTGATTGCCCTGTCTAACTAGACTTGGCTGAGAATGGCGTCTTGTAGGAGTAATATCCTTAGTCAGATAACTTGCTGAGCGTTTCTTTTTCAAGTCCGCACGCGCTTCTTCACGCGCCACCTCTGCATAGCTCTTTCCTTCTTTTTTAACTCCTAAACCAGACTTCTTAGGTTTCTCTACTGGCTTTTCAATCGGTTTTGCTGGTTTTTCTTCAGTAATAGGGGCCCACTCCAGATAATTTTTATCACGGTATTCTCCCTTGATATTACTGATAAAGTCAGATTCATCGTAGAGGTCCATAACCGGCATCTCAGTCAGTATGACCTCATCATCTGACACCAATGGAAATCGTTCTTCTCTCATTTTCTATTTCCTTTCAACACTTCATTATAGCGTATTGTTTTGATTTTTCAAGTGCTGGCTTCAGAAATTCCCAAAATTTCTCTAATTTCTGCTAGGGTCAGACTGCCACGTGACTCTGTACCGTCCAATACTTGTGACACCAGATGTTTCTTTTGTTCTTGGAGTTCCTGAATTTTTTCTTCAATGGTTCCCCTGGTCACCAAGCGATAGACCTCAACCGTTTCTTCCTGCCCCATCCGATGGGCACGGCCAATAGCTTGCGCTTCCACCGCAGGATTCCACCAAAGGTCAACCAAGATAACCGTATCAGCACCTGTCAGGTTCAGTCCGACACCACCAGCCTTAAGGGAAATCAGAAAGGCATCTCTTTCCCCTTGATTAAAGGCCTTGGTCATGTCTTGTCTTTCCTTGGCTGGGGTTGAACCTGTAATTTTAAAAGATGTCATGCCCAAGTCTGGCAGTTCTTGTTCTATTTTCTCCAACATTCCCTTGAACTGAGAGAAAATCAAAACACGGTGTCCACCGTCTGCCACCTGTACCAGCAGGTCTCGGAGACTATCCAGTTTGCCACTAGCTCCCTGATAATCCTCCATAAAGAGGGCAGGGGTGTCACAGATTTGGCGCAAGCGCATCAGACCAGACAAGATTTCCACACGACTTCGCTGGAATTCCTGATCTGATACTTGAGCCAATCTATCTCTCATCTGTTGCAACTGGGCTAGGTAGATAGCCTTTTGCTGGTCTTCCAGTTCATTCTTATAAACCACTTCAATCAAATCTGGCAATTCAGTCAGAACTTCTTCTTTCTTGCGTCGCATAACGAAAGGCTTGATAAACTGAGCCACACGTTCAGCTGGCAATTTCATAAATTCTTTCTTGCTTGGCAAAAGTCCTGGCATGACGATTTGAAAAATAGACCACAGCTCACCTAGATGGTTTTCAATAGGAGTTCCTGACAGGGCAAAGACTGATGGCACCACAAATTGTCTCAATGTCTGAGCAATCTTGGTCTGGGCGTTCTTCATGACCTGAGCCTCATCTAAGAAAAGGAAGTCAAAGGCCATCCCCTGATAAAGCTCACTGTCCTGACGGAAGGTGGCATAGCTCGTCACATAGATTTGATGTCTCTCGGCAAGAATCTCCTCACGACTAGCTTTCAAACCATGAACAACAGCTACATCCAACTGTGGGGCAAACTTCTGAAACTCATCTGCCCAGTTGTAAATCAAACCTGACGGAGCTAAAATCAAAACCCGGCTTTCTTTTGTCACTTGACTGGTCAAAAAAGCAATGGTCTGCAGGGTTTTACCAAGTCCCATATCATCAGCTAAAATCCCACCAAAACCATAATGATGGAGCATTTGTAGCCAGCCAATTCCCTTTTCCTGATAATCTCGCAAATCAGCCAGAACCTGAGTTGCTTGTCTAGGGAAATCCTCTGGATGCGTCAAGTCGTGGGCCAAATTCTGGAATTCTTGTGAAAAAGAAACACGGTCACGCCCCTCAAAAAGATGAGCTAAACTATAAGCCAAGGATTTTCGAGCCTGCAAGGCCCCATCTTTTAATTCAAATTGTCCTAGTTCCTGTAGATTTTGGCGAATGTTCTTAGTTTCTTCATCGAAAAAGTAGACTTGATTAGACGAACCAATGTAAAAATCTTGATTGGCAACCAAGGCCTGCATGGCTTGGTCAATTTCCTCTTGGGCAATATCTTGAAAATCAAACTGGATTTCCAAGAGACCTCCCTTGGAAGCAATCTGCACTTGAGGGCTTGCCAGACTATAAAGTTCTTCTAGCTTGTCTGATAGATCAACATTCCCGAGTTTTTCAAAAACTGGAATGATGTCATGGAAGAAATGATAGACAGACTCTGCTTTTAAGGCCTGACGCCAAGATTGAAAATCCGCTTCAAAACCAGCTGCCAAACAGACTTGGAAAACTCTTTCTTCTAAGTCAGCATCACTCGAAAATGGCAATTCTTCTAGCTCTTGTCGGCTAGATACCTGCTTATCTCCATAATCAAACTGAATTTCTAAACGAATCCGATTATCCTCTTCCCTATCAAAATAAAAAGAGGGCGTAAAGGTTTTGATTTGTAACCGTTCTGGAGCTGAAACGGTCCCCATCTGGTTAAAGAGTCAGACAGGAAGCTAACTTATCGCGGTCACTGCTATCAAATTGCAGGTATTTCTTTCCTTGTTGATCCACAGGTAGCGCTTTAATTTCCTTGAGAAGACGCATCTGCTGGTCTGTTAGAAAATAAACCTGTCCTTTATGGAAAAGCACAGCTCCCTGATAAAAGACATTGACCCTAGGACTCTCACTGATTTCCATTTCAAAATAATCCGAGTATGCTGTTACTGTAAAGGCAAATAGATTAGCGTCCGCATGCAAATCCTGAAAAAGTAGGGTTTGGTAGCTATCCACTTGATGATCAAACTGAAAATGAGGCAAGGTCATCAGTAAATTCACACCCTGCTCAAAAAAGGTCAGAGGAAAAAAGAGATGCCGACCTTGGTTTTGGAAAAAGAGGTCTGGAGCCTGTCCTTCCTCCATCAGTCCCCGCAAGAAAGTCAGAAGTTCTTGGCTGGCCTCATCAAAGGATTCCCAAGAAAGAGACTCCTCATAAATCTTGCCAATCATATAAGACTTTCTTTGCTCAACAATCCTTAAAAAGAGTGGAATATCTCGAATGACATAGTATTTTTGACTATTGGTTTGCCCGATTCTCAGAGTCCACAAGATACGATTGGTTCCTGCTTCCACTTGTCCCACAGCCGATAATTCATAGGCACGTTCTGCTTTTGGAGACAAGATTCGGTCCAAAAATTTACCACCCAAGGTCACCTTGGTTTCAACGGCCTCTTTTTCCTCATGACCTTCTTCCAAACTTTGCAAGATTTCCTGACCACACTCATCATTTTTCAGAAAATGCTCTAGCGCAGCCAAATGAACACAGTAGCCCCTCTTTTGGAAAAAATCGCAGGCACAAAAAACCAAATCATCCTCTAAACTATAGCGCAGTTCTTCTTCTGCGACGCGAGCGTAGAGCCGATTATTCTTTTCCTTGATGATGTCAACTTTACCAGTTTCATAAAGGGCAACGCCTTCGATACGGACTTTCCCCGGAATCAATTTAGCCATATTTTTACCTTTACCTTATCTTTTTATTATACCATATTTTCCCCTATGAAAATAGCCTTCTAAGGATACTTTTCTCCTAGAAGGCTGGATTTTTAAAGTTTAGCAAAAGTGGTCACGATGCGTTGGCAAACCTCTTCTAGTACTGACTTCGGCATAGCTACATTGAGACGGGCATGGAGACTCCCTTCCTCTCCAAAATCCAAACCACGGTTGAGGATAACCTTGGCTTCATTTCTCAACAGCTCTTGCAATCTTTCATCAGTCAGGTCATAGGCTGAAAAATCAAGCCAAATCAAGTAGGTTCCTTGCGGCTTCATGACCTTGATTTTAGTCTCTTTTCCAAATAAATCTACCACATAATTAATATGGTCTTCAAAGACTTGCTTGAGTTCCTCTAGCCAATCCTTCCCATAGCGATAAGCAGCTTCTGTCGCCAGATAACCCAAGCCTGAAATTTCATGTTGATTATTAGCCAACTGGCGTTTCTGGTAAGCCACTCTCAACTTAGGATTTTCAATGACTGCATAGGAATTTTTTTTGTTCCAGCGATGTTAAAAAGTTTTAGTAGCACTGCTTAAGACGATAGCAAATTCTTTAAAGGCAGGATTAATGGTATTGAAAGAATGGTGTTTGTGACCAAAGAGGGCCAAATCTTGGTGAATCTCATCTGAAACCAAGAAAACACTATGTTTTTGACAGAGCTGGCCAATCTTCTCCAACACTTCCTTTTCCCACACACGTCCACCAGGATTATGAGGGTTGCAGAGGATATAGAGTTTCACATCCTCTTCTACCAAATCCTTCTCCAATTGGTCAAAGTCAATCTCAAACAGACCATCCTTTTCCACCAAAGAATTGGTAATCAATCTGCGGTTATTCAACTTGACACTGCGAGCAAAAGGTGGGTAAACTGGTGTGTTAATCAGAACTGCCTCGCCTTCTTTTGTAAAGGCTTGAATAGCTGTTGAGATGGCTGGTACCACACCCTCGATAAAGACAAGAGCCTCTTTGTCAAAGTGGTAACCGTGTTGTGTTGCTTCCCACTTTTGAACTTCCTTAATTAACTCTTCACTGGCATAGGTATAGCCATAAACCAGTTGATCAGCGTAAGTTTGCACAGCTTGGCGGATTTCAGGCAAGACTACAAAGTCCATATCCGCTATCCAAGCTGGTAGGATTTCACTATCCGTTTCTGCTTCTTTCCATTTATAGGTATGGTGCCCTAAACGGTTGGGCAGGCTTGTAAAATCATATTTTCCCATCTTTATCTTATCCTTCTAAGGCTTGGCGCAAATCTGCAATCAAATCTCTAGCATCCTCAATCCCAATCGACAAACGCAATAGGTCATCTGTCAAACCATAAGAATGGCGCACTTCTGCTGGAATATCAGCATGAGTTTGCGTCGTTGGATAAGTAATGAGACTTTCTACCCCACCCAAACTTTCGGCAAAAGAGAAAACCTTGAGGCTATTCAAGATATGTGGAATGCGTGTTTCATCCGCCACTTTAAAGGAAATCATACCTCCACGACCAGTGTAGAGAACTTCCTTAACTGCTGGAGAATCCTTCAAAAAGGCAACCACTTCTTGGGCATTGGCTGTTGAGCGCTCCATACGAAGAGATAAGGTCTTGAGACCACGAATCAATTGATAACTGTCAAATGGAGACAAGACTGCCCCTGTCGTATTGAGATTGTAAAAGAGTTTCTCGTATAGTTCTAAACTATTGGTCACAACCACTCCAGCCAAGACATCATTGTGACCTGCTAGATACTTGGTTGCTGAATGGAGAACGATATCTGCTCCATCTTCAATCGGACGTTGGTAGATAGGGCTGTAGAAGGTATTGTCCACCACCACTTTGGCACCTTTAGCATGAGCTAATTTTGCTAGTTTTTCGATATCAAATTCCAACATCAAGGGATTGGTTGGTGTTTCGATATAGAGGACATCCACGTCCTTTTCTAACTCGGCAATCAACTCTTCTTCTGTATTGGCATAGGTAAAATGGAAACGGCCTTCTTGCTCCACTTGATTAAACCAGCGGAAAGAACCACCATAAAGGTCACGCACTGCTAAAACCTTACTACCTACTGGAAAGACGCTAAAGGCCAGTACAATAGCTGACATCCCTGAGCTAGTCGCTAGGGCATAGTCTGCGGACTCAATAGCCGCCAAGACTTCTTCCGCCTTACTGCGAGTTGGGTTTTTGGTGCGCGTATAGTCAAATCCAGTAGACTGACCAAACTCTGGGTGCTGATAAGTCGTCGAAAAATGAATCGGTGTCACCAAAGCTCCTGTTGCTTCGTCTGACTTGATACCCGCCTGGGCCAAAATTGTGTTAATGTGTAATTCCTTGCTCATACAATACCTCCAAATCTATAGTAACTATTGTACCACTTATTTTCATCAACTCATTTTCTTCTTTTCAAGAGCTAGTTATAGTTTCAAACTATATAAAAAACGACAGCTTCTTTCGAAACCATCGTTTTTCTTGAAAAATCCTTATTTTACATGTTTTGCCAATTCTTCTTGGGCTTTTTTATTGGATTCTTCTTTTTCTTTCAGCCATTTTTCTTTAGCTTTTTCATATTCATCTTTTGTGACTGTTTTATCTTGTACTTTGAGGTATTTATAGGATTCGATTCCTTTATTACCAGCTAATGAATATGGTTCTGAGAAAGGAACTGTTTTTCTCAATACTGGTGTTCCCCCCTTAGAAATATTTGGAATCGCTAAAGCGCTATCTACCAACCATGCTTGGATCTCAGCATACTTTTCATAGCGTTTTGCAAGATCTTGCTCCTTATTGGCTTCTTCCAGCATTTGAGTGTAGATATCCAGTCCAACAGCCTTAGCCTTATCATTAGATTCACCAGGCTCTATACCCAGATTTTGCAACACTCCACCGCTCTTCACATTGAAAATATCAAGATAAGTTGATGGATCTTGATAGTCAGATCCCCAACCACCGTTGTAAAGATCATAATCCTTCTGAGCTGCTGTCTGAGCCAAATAGCTTGTATTATCATAATCTTCAGTAGTGAGTTGTTGAATATCAATTACGACATTTTCTGCACCTAAAGCTGCCTCAATAGATTGCTTCATAGAGTTTGCCTCTTGGACACCCTTTTTAGCAGCTTGGTCAACTGTCATGTCCAAGTGAATAGGGAATTGGACTCCTTTAGCTTGGAGTTCTTTCTTAGCCTCTGCAAATTTAGCTTTAGCTTTTTCAGCATTGTAGTATGGATCTTGGGCATCCGCAAAGTTGATTCCTTGCCATTCCTTACCATAATTCACCATCTTAGAGGCTACTACTTCACCAAAGTCTTTTCCGTTGATACTTACGAAGTTTGGAGGAACGACTAGGTTACGCAAAATCTTAGTTGCACCATCTTCTCCCTGAGATTGAGCCCCGTAAGCTGTACGATCATATGCAAAGTTGATGGCTTGACGGAAGTTTTTGTTAAGAACCGCTTCTTGAGTCGATTTCTTTTCAGCATCACTTGTTTGAAGTGAATTTATAAGATTTTCTATCTAGGTTAAAGTTTAAGAAGTAAGAAGTAGCATCTTGCAAGCTATAGATGATATTGTCCTTATTCTTTTCTTTAATTCCTTCAAAGCTTGAACTATTTGGATAAAGGCGAGCATAACTATAAGCTCCCTCGACAAAGTTACGAGCTAGTGCATCTTGGTCACTACCATCATAATAGGCCAATTTCACATCATCTACAAAGACATTTTTAGCATCCCAGTAGCTAGGATTTTTCTTGAATTCGATGACAGATTTTGAAACAAAGGATTTCATCAAGAAAGGTCCATTGTACAAAATACTAGATGGGTCTACCTTCCCAAAATCATCCCCTTTTGATTTCAAGAAATCAGCATTGACTGGGAAGAGAATGGTTGACGTTGTTTTTGAATTCCAGTAAGATTCTGGTCGTGTCAAGGTATATTGAACCGTTTGGTCGTCAAGTGCTTTAACTCCAACAGTTGAAAAGTCTGTTGTTTTACCAGTGATATAGTCATCTAAACCAGCAACGGATTCTTGCACCAAGTACAAGGCTTCTGATTTTTTATCAGCCGCATATTTCAAGCCAGTTACAAAATCTTGGGCAGTTACAGGAGCATATTCATCTCCATCTGCAGTATACCATTTAGCATCTTTACGCAGTTTGTAGGTATAGGTCAGACCATCCTTGGATACACTCCAATCCTCTGCCAAGGATGGGATATAGTTCCCATACTGGTCATTTTCCATGAGCCCATCTACCAAATTAACCACGATATCATTAGTTGTTGCACGGTTTTCTGCTAGATAATTCAAACTAGACGGATCACTAGTATAAACATAGTTATATGTTTTTGACGCTGTGCTGGAATTTCCACACGCGCTTAATAAAATACCTGCACTTAATACGACACCTGCAAGCGTTGCATACTTGGCTTTAGACTGTTTCATCTTCAGAACCTCCTGATTTAAATATTTGTCTTATTATACAACTTGAGTTTTATTTAGTCAATAGATTTTTAAGTAAAATTTAAGAAAAATTAAATTACCATCTACAAACTTTAGCTATTATTCTACAAATTAATAAAAAAGAGAATAAATTGAACATTTTATGATAGAAATGTTCAATTTATCCCTTTTATTTATAAATATTTTTTAAGTTAACTTTAATTTGATTCGTAAGCGATCTGCTTGGGCTTTTCCAATCACCTTATCCAATAAACGGGTACGGAGGCTCATAATTCCATAAACTCCTCCACCCATGGCACCGATAAGAGTTACATATAGAAAACTCCACAAACGTCCACTTGGTTGGAAGACAAATCCCAGTACCCACTGAATAGCGCCTACACCGATGAACATAACAAAAGTCAACAAACTGATTAAAATCGTTCTCCTAAATACCACATTACCTCTCATTCCTGTTACCCTACATAGTTCACGATAAATGAATATAATAGGGATGATAAGAGCGATTGATGTTGAAATCAAAGGACCATAACTGTGAAAAAGATAAATTGTTGGTAATTGCAAGACTAGCTTAGCAACCGAACCATAGAAAAAGTAACGGATTGCTTTACGGTTATGGAACATAGCCTGAAGCATTGGTGACAAAACCATATATACACCCAAAATGGTTGACTGTAAGACTGCAAAGATAAACAAACCTAATGCCAAACCATCTGGCTTCCCGTAAAATATGGTATAAATAGGTTCACCGACCATGACCACTCCCACAGTTGCAGGAAAAAGAAACAATAGAAGCATAGTTAGATTATCTTGAATCAATTTAGAGGCAGACCTCAAATCACCTTTCACATAGTTTTCGGTCAAAAGTGGCAAGCCTACACCACCAATCGAAACTCCTAAGGAAATCAAAATCATAGTGATTTTATTAGGATTGGCTGAGAAATAAGAAAACATGACAACCAAGTCTTCATTACTATAGTTGGTAAACCAGCTCATACTATTGATAAAGGTCATCTGATCCAAAATCTGGAAAAGCTGGATAGCAGACCCTGTCAGGATAAAAGGAATGGCTTCCTTAATGGTATCGATCAAAAGACGCTTACTATTAATCTTATCTCCTGTTTCAAGGACTCTTTTAAGTAATCCTTCTTTGGCAAGGAAATAGATCAAAACTGCAAAACTGGCTACCATGCCGACAAAGGCAGCAAAGGTGGATTGGGTAACCGCTGCTAGATAATCTCCTGAGCCCACTTTCATAATGATAAAGGTAGCCAAGAGCATCCAGATTACACGAATGACCTGTTCAGCGATTTGGCTCATGGCATAAGGTTTCAGGTTATTCATCCCTTGGAAGAAACCTCGGATAACACTCATAGATGGGAAAATCAAGACTGCCCAAGCCAAGCTCTGCATGATTGGGATCAAGTCTTTCCCCACACCCGATAAGTCTGCTAGCCAAGGAGAAAAGAGATACAAGACTAATGCAAAGACCAGACCAAGTCCTGTCATAAAGCCTAAAAAACTCCGAATCAGGGCAAAGCTATGCTCTTCTTCTCGCATGGTATTGTACTTGGCCACTTGCTTGGCCACCGCAACTGGAATACCCGCTGTTGAAACCAGCAAGAACCATGCATAGATATTGTAGCCCATGGTAAAGAGACCATTTGCTGTAGCCGCATAAGACCCCATCCAGATATACCAAGGGATGATATAAATGGCACCGAGTAGACGACTGATAAAGTTACTAGCCGTTAGCCAAGCAGTCCCCCGTAACATCTGGGCCTGCTGGTGATTGTTTTCGTTAGACATAGATTCCTCATTTAATTTTAATCACTAGGAAAAATTCCTTATCTTCCATTATAAACTTTTCCTTGTCACTTGTAAATTTACGACTTTCGGTTTACAATAGAAAGTATGATTAAGATTGAAACCGTATTAGATATTTTAAAGAAAGATGGTCTCTTTCGTGAGATTATCGACCAAGGACATTATCACTACAACTACAGCCATGTCGTATTTGACACCATCTGCTATGATAGCCGCAAAGCCAAAGAGAAGAGCCTCTTTTTCGTCAAGGGTGCTGCCTTTAAGAAGGAATTTCTGATTTCTGCCGTCTCTCAAGGCCTCGGTTGGTATGTGACTGAAGAAGACTATGAGGTTGGTATTCCTGCCATTATCGTCAGTGATATCAAGAAAGCCATGAGTTTGATTGCCATGGAATTTTATGGAAATCCACAGGACAAACTCAAACTCCTTGCCTTTACTGGAACCAAGGGTAAACAACAGCAGCCTATTTCGCTTATAACATCTTATCTCAAGGGCATCGACCTGCTATGCTCTCGACCATGAACACAACTCTAGATGGCAAGACTTTCTTTAAGTCTGCATTAACAACCCCTGAGAGTATTGATCTCTTTGATATGATGAATCAGGCTGTGCAAAATGACCGTACCCACCTCATCATGGAAGTATCCAGTCAGGCCTATCTGGTCAAACGTGTCTATGGTCTAACCTTTGATGTGGGAGTTTTCCTCAATATCAGCCCCGACCATATCGGCCCGATTGAACACCCTAGCTTTGAAGACTACTTCTACCACAAACGTCTCTTGATGGAAAATAGCCGAGCAGTAATCATTAACAGTGACATGGACCACTTTTCTGTCTTGAAAGAACAAGTCGATGATCAAGACCATGATTTCTACGGTAGCCAGTCTGATAACCAAATCGAGAATTCCAAAGCCTTTAGTTTTTCAGCTACGGGTAAACTTGCTGGAGACTATGACATCCAGTTAATTGGGCACTTCAACCAAGAAAACGCCGTCGCTGCCGGACTTGCTTGTCTCCGTCTCGGAGCTAGTATTGAAGACATCAAAAAAGGAATCGCTGCAACCCGTGTTCCGGGTCGTATGGAAGTCCTCACTCAGAAAAATGGAGCCAAGGTTTTCATCGACTATGCCCACAATGGTGACAGTCTGAAAAAACTAATCAATGTTGTAGAAACTCATCAAACAGGAAAGATTGCTCTGGTCTTAGGTTCGACAGGAAATAAGGGAGAAAGTCGTCGTAAGGACTTTGGCCTCCTCCTCAATCAACACCCTGAGATTCAAGTCTTTTTGACTGCTGATGACCCCAATTATGAAGACCCAATGGCCATTGCAGATGAAATCAGTAGCTATATCAGCCATCCTATTGAAAAGATTGCCGATCGCCAAGAAGCTATCAAGGCAGCGATGGCTATCACAAGTCAAGAATTAGATGCTGTGATTATCGCTGGTAAGGGAGCCGATTGCTACCAAATCGTCCAAGGTAAGAAAGAAGCCTATCCAGGAGATGCAGCCGTCGCAGAAAATTATTTATAAGATAAAAAAATCAAGGGAAATGAAACCCTTGATTTTTTCTATTTTTATTTAAAAGCGTTTTTCAAACCTTCAACGGCACCTTCTACAGCATCTTTAGCATCTTCAACTACTTCTTTTGCCTTAGCAACTGTCTTTTCTACAGCGCCTTCTGCTTCAGTCTTACCATCTCCAGTAACTTTACCAAATCCTTCTTTGATAGCGCCTGTTGCTTGTTCCAATTTGTTTTCAAGTGACATATGATTGTCTCCTTTAGTTTTATTCCGATATGTGTTACCGGTTACATATAGTTTATACCGAATACTAAGGAAAGTCAAACAATGTGCTCACAAAAAAGAAATCAGGCCAAGTAGAAAGCTAATCTTTCCTTATCAAAATAGACGGCCAATTCATACTTTCCATCTTCATTTTGGACAATATAGCCCAAGACTACTAAACTGTCCACAAAGATATCACGTCGTTTCTGCATCAGTTGATCTTTTTTGAGAAATTTTAGCAAAAAAGTCGTCATATATTTGAGAGCATACTCAGGATTGACATCTCCCAAAATAGCATAGAGTACCTGCTGTTTTTCTGTCAAAGGATACTGATGTTTGACCTTGTAGAAATAATTGGACAGGGTCATTTTAGTCCGCGCAAAGTCCGTCTTTTCAACTAAAATAGATTCATTGGTTTGATTTCGTAATTCCGTCTCAAACCTCTGCTCTAACAAGGCTTGATAGACCGGACTATCTTCGCTAACAAAAATCTCTTGATCCAGTTCGAGACTATCGAGTGATTCAAGCATAGGAAGATTAAGGTAATAACGCTTATTTTCCCGACGAATCAAACCAGCCTTTATATACTCTTCCATGAGTTTATCAACTGCCACATCTGGAAATTGAGCCTTAATTTCTCTCAAAATAACATCATCATGCTGGTCCAGATAACGGATTAATTCTCCAAAAAATGACTGTCTCGTCAAACGAGATGGATTAAAAATCTGAATCATGAAGATTCCTTTCTTTACATTCTAACAGAGGCGATGCTGCCAACTGACTAGGATTGGTCCCAGCTTGGTTCAGAGGAACAGGCAAGCCTAGTTCTCTGTAATACTCTCTCCAAAAGTCACTAATCTCCTGCTCCCCATCCCCAAATTTCATGGGAATGGTTTCAAAAATGGGGAGGATTTCTGCCATATACTGGGAACAGTAAAAACCTTCTCCATCTGGATAGAAAGAAGCATTGTAGGGTGCTCCTAGATGTTTGCAAGCTTCCTTCACAGACTGGATATCCATTTCTGGGTAAACATAGAGGTCGTACAAATGATTGGACTCAAAGAAGTCTGCTGGTTCTTGACAAACCACACCAGCCTGTCCACTAGCGTGGTAAATCATCCCATCCAAACAAATGGCAACATGATTATAGTTGCCTGTGGAAGTCTGGATGCCCTGCCCCATATCTGACTCATCTCTCACAAAAATCAAATCGCCATTTTCTAACATGCTTCACTCCTAGAAAAAAAAGGAGCCAAAACTCCTTTCGATATAAGTCAAATTAGAATTTCCTAATTTGAATTGACACTCAAAATATTAAGCATTGAAGCTTTCAGTCAATTGAGGTACCACTTGTTTCTTACGTGAAACAGCACCAGCAAGGAAGGCGTGGTTGTCTTCAAGTTTGAAGTTGAAAGCCGCTTCGACCTTGTCCATGTTAGCACCAAGTGCTAGGATTTCTGAGTTTGAGTTGACGATATCTGTAATCATCAATACAAAGTCAGAATAACCATTTGTTGCGTTGGCGGCTTGCATTGCAGCTTCAATTTCTGCTTGACGTTCTAAAACTTCAGCGATGTCAACTGTGTTTACTTGGGCAACACGGACATTATTTCCGTTCAATTCAAAAGTCTTAGCATCGATGTCAATCAATTCGTCAGCAGATTTGCTAGCCAAGTTGGTACCAGCTTTCAACATAGCCAAACCATATTCTTCCAAGTTCACACCAGCCAATTCAGCCAATTCAGGAGCAATGACTTTATCTGTTGGATGTGTTGTTGGTGATTTCAAAAGAAGGGTATCTGAAATCAAACCTGAAAGCATCAAGCCAGCAATCTCTTTAGGAACAGCTACACCATGTTCTTTAAACATACGGTAAACGATTGAAGACGCTGATCCAACTGGCTCCAAACGCATGTAAAGTGGGCTTGCAGTTTCAAAGTTAGCCACGCGGTGGTGGTCTACAACACCATAAACTTCTACTTCAGCGATATCTGATACAGATTGTTGGAATTCATTGTGGTCAGTTAGGATAACTTGCTCTGCACCTTCTGCTTTAGCAGAAGTGATAACACGCGGTGCTTCTACACCAAAATAGTTCAAGACAAAGGCTGTTTCTTCATTTGGAGTTCCAAGTGCAACAGCTTCCGTATCCAAACCGTAAGCTTCTTTTGCAAGGTAGGCAAAGGCTACAGATGACCCGATGGCATCTGAGTCTGGATTTTGGTGACCAAATACTAGAATCTTAGACATGATAATACCTCATTTTGTTTATTCTCTTTATTGTAGCATTTTTTTCGCTTTTTGACAAAAGTAAGAGGAGTCAAAGGACTCCTCACGATTCTTCAAAATAACTGAGTAAATTTCTATCTTGATTTTCAGATAAAAATCTTTCCTTCTGTGGCCTCTTCTTACGCTTGAGAAGGGCTTCTGCCGACATGGCTTCTTCCTTACTGGCAAAACCTTGAGCATAGATGAGTTTGACTGGCAATCGTGCTCGTGTATATTTGGCTCCCTTCCCACTATTGTGGACAGCGAGGCGTCTTCTCACATCAGTCGTATAGCCTGTATAGTAAGATCCATCACGACACTCCAGCACGTACATATAAGCCTTATGATCCATAATAAATCTCTTCGAGTTCCGGCGTATAAGAGCCATCATCATTGTGGACAATGAGAGGTGGCAAAACCTTAAAGCCACTTGTCGAGCCATCCTTGATAGCCTCAATCAAGAGCATATTGGCTTCCTTTTCTCTTTTTGGATAAACAAACTGCAGGCGCTTAGGGGCTAGATTATGCCGTTGTAAGCTGTCCAAGATATCTAAAAGCCGATCAGGACGATGAACCATGGCCAAGCGTCCATTCGATTTAAGAATACTCTGGGCACTACGACAGATTTCCTGCAAATTGGTCGTGATTTCATGTCGCGCCAAGAGATAATGTTCACTCTCGTTCAGATTGGAATGAGGATCCACCTTGAAATAGGGCGGATTACACAAAATCATATCCACCTTACTTCCCTGTATACGAGAAGGCATATTTTTCAAATCATCACAGATGACCTCCATCTGCTCTTCCAAACCATTCAAACGGACAGAGCGTTCAGCCATATCCGCCAAACGCTCCTGAATCTCAACAGCCAAAATCTGTGCCTGAGTCCGAGTGCTAGCAAATAGCCCCACTGCTCCATTTCCAGCGCAGAAATCCACTATCAAGCCCTTTTTAGGAAAACGTGGAAAACGTGACAAGAGAACACTATCCACCGAATAGCTAAAAACCTCTCTATTTTGAATGATTTTAATATCTGTCGAAAGAGCTGGTTAATGCGCTCTCCTGATTTTAATAATTGTTCTTCTTCCATGGTCCTATTATAGCAAATTTATATTAACATTACAAAGCATAGAGGTTTCTAACTAGTGCTTCTGATTCTTCAAATGTTGAAGGGCTTCCTTAGTCCAAATTGGCATCATTCGTTTAAGAGGCGCAAAGCCGTAGTTAAAACGGTCGCTTGAAAAACGTCTCCGTCTCGGAAACTGGTGCTTTTCTTCCTCCAAAGTGCGGATAGAAAGGCTGGCTTTCCCTGTAAATTCATCTAAATCCACCACCTGAACCAGAACCTCTTCATCGACTTTCAAGGCTTCTTGGATATTTTCAATAAAGCCTGTCCGAATCTCTGAAATGTGAATCAGCCCCGTATCACCCGTCTCTAGCTCAACAAAGGCACCGTAGGGCTGAATCCCTGTAATACGGCCCTTTAGTTTATCACCGATTTTCATCCTAGTCCTCGATTTCAATTGTTTCAATCACGACATCTTCAACTGGCTTGTCCATAGCTCCTGTCTCAACAGCAGCAATGGCATCCAAGACAGCGTAAGAAGCTTCATCAGCTAGCTGACCAAATACAGTGTGACGGCGGTCTAGATGAGGAGTTCCTCCTTGGTTGGCATAGATTTCCGCAATCGGTTCTGGCCAACCACCACGAGCAATTTCTTTCTTAGAATAAGGCAAATGTTGATTTTGCACGATAAAGAACTGGCTACCGTTGGTATTTGGACCAGCATTGGCCATGGAAAGAGCACCGCGGATATTGTAAAGTTCTTCTGAGAATTCATCCTCAAATGATTCGCCGTAGATTGACTCGCCACCCATACCAGTTCCAGTTGGGTCTCCACCTTGAATCATAAAGTCCTTGATAATACGGTGGAAAATGACTCCATCATAGTAACCATCTTTTGATAGAGCTACAAAGTTAGCTACTGTTTTAGGAGCATGTTCAGGGAAGAGCTTGATACGCAAGTCTCCGTGATTGGTCTTAATGGTCGCAAGAGGACCTTCTACTGTTTCAATGTCTACTTGTGGGAAATGCAATTCTTTTTCTACCATACCAAATCCTTCTAAGGCATCAAAAATGCCATCTTCTTCTAATGTTTTTGTAATATAATCTGCTTTTTCTTTGATGTTATCATGAGAAATTCCCATTGCAACGCTGATTCCAGCATAATCAAAGAGTTCCAAGTCGTTGAGTCCATCTCCAAAAACCATGACGTTCTCTGGTTTCAATCCTAGGTGTTCCACAACCTTTTCCACACCCGTCGCTTTGGAGCCTGAAATCGGCACAATATCAGACGAATGTTGATGCCAACGAACCATGCGAAGTTTGTCTGAGAGACTATCAGGCAAGTGCAAGTCATCTCCTTTATCTTCAAAAGTCCACATTTGATAGATATCTTCTTTTTCATGAAAATCTGGATCCACATCCAAATCGGGGTAAATTGGATTGATAGCTTCACTAATCATATCGGTGCGAGTCGACAACTTGGCATCATGACTCCCAACCAAACCATACTCAATTCCCTCTTGTTTGGCCCAAGAGATATACTCCTCAACATCTGACTTCTCAATCTGATGTTGATAAATAACCTGACCTTTTTTATCTTCAATATAGGCACCATTTAAGGTTACAAAAAAGTCAGGTTTGAGCTCACGAATCTCCGGAACGACACCAAAAATCCCTCGTCCAGAAGCAATACCTGTCAAAATTCCTTTCTCACGTAATTGCTTAAAAACAGTTGGGATTGAAGCTGGAATAAAACCTGTCTTTGAATTCCGCAATGTATCATCAATATCAAAAAAGACAATCTTGATTTTCTTTGCCTTGTATCTTAATTTGGCATCCATCTCACTACCTCTTTCAATCTAACTCTTTCCATTATACCACAAAGTAGAGAAATCCCCTATTTTCAAAAAGTTTCCAGTTTTTATTGTAAGTCCTTAGATAAGTATAAAACTAAATCATCATCGTTTTGACAACTTGCACCCATTTCTAGCGGTTTATTTCTATACCAGACACCTGTCCCATCTGGAATATAACCTCGTTTGATATACAATCTCTGGGCAGGACCATACCCCAAGTGCAAACCTACACCAAGAGTGACCTTACTCGAAACAAACTTGACTCGTTTTTCTGCTTCTTCTAGTAGTTGATTCCCAATCCCTTGATTTCGAAAAGGCTCAAACACATTAAAATCTGATAATTCTGGATAGACTTCTGCAAAAGGCCCGTGTTTAGCAGAGGGCAAAATGGTAATGTAGCCCGCTACAGCACCATCAATCTCTGCAACTAAGACTTCTCTCTCCCCACTTTCCTGTTCCAGAAAATATCTAGCCAAAATTTCCTCTCTACCAGTCCAACCTTGATTCATAAATCCATGAGACAAGGATTCAATATCAGACTTAATTATATTTCTAATCGTACAATTCATCTTTGACTTACCCAACTTTACTCTTTCTATTACCATTATAGCACGCCAAAGTCAGAAAAAACTATCACCCAACCGGGTCTAAAAAAGAGGTTCACTGGACCCAAACTCGCTCTCTCATTTCAAGGCTCGTGAAAAAAAGACCCAACCGGGTCTGAAAAAGAGGTCCACCCGGACCCAACTCGCATTCTCATTTCAAAGCTCGTGAAAAAAAGACCCAACCGGGTCTTTTCTTTAATCTTCGTTTACGAAAGGCATCAAAGCCATTACGCGAGCGCGTTTGATAGCTGTTGTTACTTTACGTTGGTTTTTAGCTGAAGTTCCTGTTACACGACGAGGAAGGATTTTCCCACGTTCTGAAACGAAACGGCTAAGAAGCTCAGTATCTTTGTAATCAACATATTCAATTTTGTTTGCTGCGATGTAATCAACTTTTTTACGGCGTTTGAATCCGCCACGACGTTGTTGAGCCATGTTTTTTCTCCTTTATAATTTTAGTTGTCCATTAGAATGGTAAATCATCATCTGAAATATCCAATGGATTTGTTGCTCCAAATGGATTTTCATCACGTGAAAAGTCTGGTACTGAATTTGTAGGCGCTGAATAGTTTGCAGTTGGTGCAGAATAAGCTCCACCTGTGTGACCCTCACGCACACTACGGCTTTCCAACATTTGGAAATTCTCAGCCACGACCTCTGTCACGTAGACACGTTGTCCTTGCTGGTTATCGTAACTACGAGTCTGGATACGACCTGTCACCCCGATAAGTGAGCCTTTTTTAGCCCAATTAGCAAGGTTCTCAGCCTGTTGACGCCACATAACGACATTGATAAAATCAGCCTCACGTTCGCCATTTTGACTCTTAAATGTACGGTTTACTGCAAGAGTAAAAGTCGCAACTGCTACATTTGATGGGGTATAACGCAACTCAGCGTCACGTGTCATACGCCCTACAAGTACAACATTGTTAATCATAGTTTACCTTCTTACGCGTCAGTTTTGACGATCATGTGACGAAGAATGTCAGCGTTGATTTTTGAAAGACGGTCAAACTCTTTAAGAGCTGCATCGTCGTTTGCTTCAACGTTAACGATGTGGTAAAGTCCTTCACGGAAATCTTTGATTTCGTATGCAAGACGACGTTTTTCCCAAGATTTTGATTCAACAACAGTTGCACCGTTGTCAGTCAAAATAGAGTCAAAACGTGCTACCAAAGCGTTTTTAGCTTCTTCTTCAATGTTTGGACGAATGATATAAAGAATTTCGTATTTAGCCATTGATATGTTCCTCCTTTTGGTCTAATGACCCCAAGACTTTGCAAGGGGTAAGTGAGGTTCGCTCACAATAAACTATTATACTAGAAAAAATTTTTTTACGCAAGTAAAAACACCGAAATAAAAAAGAAGATGACGAATCATCTTCTCAAAAATACAACTCTATAGAGAGTGATTAATATTTTAGTATTTATCAAACTAGAGAGATTACGAATCCGTTTTACTGATTTTTACCAAAGACATCTCGATAGAGCATTCCTGTTCGTAAACTCTCTGCATCTCCTCCTAACTGCTCTACCAGCTCGTAAGCAAAGGCAAGGGCTGTTGAAGGGCCTCGACTGGTTGTCAAATGACCATCTACCACTACTGTTTCCTTGACGTAGTGACCATCAAGAATTTGCTCTTGGACACCGTCATAACAAGTGTACTGCTTATTTTTCAATAGCCCTGCTTGATTGAGGGCAATTGGCGCAGCACAAATGGCTGCTAGTTTTTTTCCTTCTTGCTCGAAGCTTTGCAACTCTTGAATCAAAGCCTGATTATCACGCAAATGTACAGAACCAGGCATACCGCCAGGAAGAACAACCATATCATAGTCTGATAAATCACCATCAAAGACACGATCTGCTCTTACTTGGATTGCATGCGAACCAGTCACTTGCTCTTCAAACCCAACCATATCACAAGTGATATTTGCCCGACGCAAAACATCCACAACTGTCAAAGCTTCAATTTCTTCAAAGCCCTGAGCCAACATAACTGCTACTTTTACCATGATTTTCTCCTTATTTGATTTGTTTTAATACAACCTTTTTCCGTTTGAATGGAACTTTTCCGCTTTTTTCTTCAGCTAGATTAGTCTGGTAACTCATCGATAAAAGTAAGCCCACACCAATCAGATTACTGATAATAGCCGATCCCCCTTGAGAAATGAAAGGCAAGGGAATCCCAGTCAAAGGAAGCAAACCTGTCACGGCACCGATATTCTCAAAGATATGGAAGAGTAACATCATAATCAAACCTGTGGAAATATAGGTATAGAACTGGTTATTTGATTTAAGAGTAATCTTCAACATACGATAAATCAGCATAAGATAAAGGGCGATAACAAGGACAGAGCCAATAAAGCCAAAATCTTCTGCAATGACCGTGAAAATCATATCCGACTCTCGAACTGGAATAAGCAGATTAGAAGCATTAAATCCTTGGCCAAATAAGCCACCACTCCCAATCGCGATTTGCCCTTGAGCCTGCTGGTAAGTGGTTGTTTGGGCAAAGTCAAATGGATTAAGCCAAGCCAAGATACGATTGATTTGGTAGGTCGGCATCCCCAATTGATGGAGAAAAGCCCGACCACCCTTACTGATAAAAATGGCTAAGAATCCAGCAACTCCTGTTACAGCAGTCACAAATACTGGAATAATAATTTTCCAAGAAACTCCTGATAGTAAGACGATTCCTGAGAAAATAGCCACAAAAACCAAGGCCGTCCCCAAGTCACTTTGAAGTGCCAAAAGAACTAATACTGGAATGGTAAAGAGAATCATCCAAAAAATTAACAAAAAGTCCAGCGGAATTGTGCGTCTCCACTCCTTATGTTTTTTGGTAAACTGGACAATCACACGAGCCAACATGAGGATATAGGATATCTTCATAAATTCTGACGGCTGGAACAAGGTAACACCATTTACCGATACCCAGTTTTTGGCACCCGTTGATGCAACTAAACTTGGATTATAAAAGACGATAGGTAAGACCATAAGTCCCAAGCCTAAAATATACAGAAAGGGGGTCACCTTCCAAAGAAATTCTGTATTAAAGAGCATGACCACAAAACCAATCACAAGCCCCAAGGCAATCCATGCGACCTGCTGCCCTAAAATGGGCAGAATATTGTTTGGATAATCATGACTAACAGCTATATAGATAGCCACCACGCCAATAACCAGTAGGAAAAATACTGGCAGGAGCAAACTATAATCGACTCTAGAGTCGAGAGAACGCTTCATATATTCACCTTTTCTCTTTCTTAGATTTTTCATTTTTGTTGTTTTGGAGGAAATCAATGACAGCAGAGGTAATCTGTTTTCTATTCACCTCTTTGATAGTTCTTTCCTTCGCTAGAGCTTGTCTAATCTGTTTACCATATCGTTTATGAACAACACGACTATCCAGTATCAAAGCAATGGAAGCTTGTTCCTCTTTTCTAATTGTTCTACCCAAAGCCTGTTTGAGACGAATAATGGCCATTGGCAGCTGATAATCATAGAAAGGATTCTTCCCTTCCTGACGCAATTCATGATTTAATTTTCGTGTTAAAGGTTCTTGGGGATTTTGGAAAGGCAATCGAGGAATTACTTGAATAACGCAAGGATGGGTAGAAAAATCAACCCCCTCCCAGAAACTTCCTGTTCCAAGTAAGATTTGTCGTTCTCCTTTTTCAAAACGTTTCTTCAGCTGACTGGGTTCCCCATTTTTATATTGGGCTAAATGAGGATAGTCTAGTAAATCTGACACTGCTAACAGTAATTCTTTAGACGTAAATAAAACAAGCAAAGGCTCTTGAAACGCCTGTAAGGAATGGATAACTGATGTAACCTCTTCTGCATAATCTAAAGGAGAATGTTCAGTTACTAACGGAAAATCATTTACTAATAAAACTTCTTGTTGCTTCTGTTGTAAAGATTCAACTGTAATAAGTGGGGCTTCCGTAAATCCTAATAAATCCGCTAACGAAACTCTATTACTGATTTCAAGAGTGGCAGATACGCCAAGCACTCTGCAATCTTCTGGCAATAAATCTGCTAGTAGGAAGCGACCTTTTTTACTTGAGCAGATTAAGACATCCTTACTAGACTTCTCAGCAGTTGCCAGCCAAAATTCACGGTCGGATGTAAAAAAGCGCGTCATATCTCTATACTCAGGAAGATTTAACTCAGAAAAATGCTGGCGTAAGTTTTCAAGAGAATCCAACCACTTGTCATTCTTAAGCCCTGAGTAAAACTGATCTATCAAATAGCGACATTCAAACCCGATACTCTCAAGCAACCGTCTCTGAATAAGATCTTTTTCTGTTTCCAGGGACTTTTGAACTTGTGTTACTAGAGACTCGAGGAGATAAGACTCTTGGGCGAGGTTTTCAAGAGCAATCAGCATTTTTTGAGCTTCATCTATGATTATCAAGCGATTGTTAACAAACTCTGGGTCATCCTCTAAACGTGTTACCAGATAAGCGTGATTGGTTAACAAAAGGCGACTCGATTTAGACCTATCTTGACTGCGTTGCCAGAAGTCCTCAGAAATAAATAAACTTTTTTTTGAAAGTCTTCCATCATGTACAAGTTCAGCTAGAAAATGTTGATAACGATACAGCTGCCCGATTTCATCTAAGTCACCTGTTTCTGTCTCTGTTAACCAAATCAAGACTTGCATTTTAAAGCGTGTGAATAGGCGGTTGGACTCTGGCCTATGGAGTATCTTATAGAAATTATCGAGCTTCAAATAATTCTGGGGTCCCTTAAGACTATGAATATCAATATGAAAAGTATCTTTTAATCGCCTTCCTTCTTCTTGCATAATTTGATTTTGAAGGATTTTGGTAGGAACACTAACAAGGATACCTCCTTCACTTTCCATGCTCAAAGCTGGTAGTAGATAACCATAAGTCTTTCCAAGACCCGTTTGGGCTTGAATAAATGCGGTTTTCTGTTCCTTTAATAACTGCTCAACTTTTTCTGCAAATTCAACTTGCTGAGGACGTTCATCCAAGCCTAATAAGGAAATATTTTTAGTAAAATCCTTAGATAGCTTACGTGGTTTTAAAGACTTACTTTTCTTTCTTAGAAAGAGTCCATGGAACTCCATCAAATCGTGAGAAGAAAGGAGGGACTGTCGCTGATATACTTCTTCAATCACTAAATAAGTTTCATAAAGGAGGTTATCCGCAAGATTTAACAAGGTTTCTAAAAGTCCTTTTGGTAACTGAAAAAGTTTTTGACGCATAAAAAGCAAAAGCTCTGCTGTTGCTTGTGCATCAGAGAGAGCGGTGTGGGCGTGGTCTAACTTAATCCCTAACTCTTGACAGAGAATGCCGAGATTGTACTTTTCAAACCGAGGGTACAAAACCTGTGCTAACTCAACGGTATCCACTCGTGGAGTTCTCAATTCATAACCTTCAAAGAATAGGTACTCTGCTAGAAGATTTGCATCAAACTGAACATTGTGCGCGACAAAAACACCATCCTTAACCAGTTCAAAAATCCTTCCAGCTACCTGTGAAAACTCTGGAGCAACTGCCAACCGTTGATCAGTCAAACCTGTTAATTCTTTATATGAGAATCCAAGGGCTCATGAGGATTGATGTCAGTCCCAAACTGATCGACGATTTCGCCATTTTCAATCACCACAATACCCACTTGAATAATTTTTGCCTTGCTTCCGGTGCTAGTGGCCTCTAAATCAACAACCACATACCGATTAGTTCTCGAATTCATCATTAAAAATTATATCAAAAAAAGCCCTGTTTGACACCCCTCAACTTCGATAGAAAAATCTCTTTGCTTGAAAAAATTTTTATAAAATGTTTGAATAGTATTATACAGAAAAGGAGACATAAGATGAACCCATTAGATTTGTTTAATCAAGTAAAAGAGCTAATCGAAACAAAAGATTTCGAAGCTGCAAAAACATTTGTTGCAGAAAATCAAGAACAACTTGGAGAATACTTCTCCCAAGCTCAGCAGTTGATTTCTGGTTCAGAAGGTCTAGATGGCCTCGTTGGAAAGATTAAAGGTTTTTTCTAAAAGATATAAAGGCGCCTGAAACGATCAGGTGCCTTTTTGAGATATTTTTTTCATTATTTTAAGAAGATGACTGCTGATTTCCGTCGGCAAGACCACATAATTTTCTTGAGATAGTTCTTGGGCTATGGCTGAATGAAGATGGGTTGCCACTGCCACACGTTCGTAGAGACTGGACTGTCGAAATTGGCCTGCAAATCCTGCAATCATTCCAGCCAGTGTATCTCCCATACCACCAGTCGCCTGATAGGGACCGCCAACCTGTAACTGGTAAAAATCAGATTGACCAACTTGCCAAATACGAGTAGTTGGACCTTTCTCCACCAAAATTATGCCTTGAGGAAAGGAAGTCAGTGCACTAGCCGTCGCAGCTTCCTTTTGCTTTTCAATAGCAATACCAGACAGCTTTTCCCATTCTTTTTGGTGGGGAGTTAGGATAAGCTGGTTAGATGGAAACGGCAAACTTATCCTGGCAAGAATAGTCAAAGCACCTCCGTCTACAATCAAAATCTGATTCTTTTTTAAGCTAGCAAAGGCCTGTTTTACTAGATTTTCTCCAAAAGTATCGTCTTGTAAACCAGGCCCCAGCAAGACAACTTCTGCCTTCTCCAACTGCTCTTTTAACAATTGCTGGTCTTGAAGAGAAAAGGCCATAGCCTCAGGTAAATGACTGTGCAAAGCTGGGATATTTTCCCTATCCGTTCCAACAGTCACCAAACCAGCTCCACTTTTAACAGCTGCCAAAGCAGCCATGATGATAGCACCACCATAAGGATAAGTCCCACCAAGCAACAGCAGACGGCCATAGTCTCCTTTATGACTGGTACGAGAACGTTCAATAATAACTTTTTCTAATAATTCTTGCTCAATCACTTTCATTGTTTTTTCCTCTCTATTCATTATACTATAAAGTTTATCCACCTTGCATCTTAAATATAAATCTCTTCATTCATATAGAAAAAGAGGGGACAAAGCCCCCCTACTCTCCTTTCGTCCCAACACGAAAGGAAACGATTCCATTTTTACTAGTAAAGACGGGGAGGACTAATTGGTCCTCTCCATCTATTCGACTCATTTATCGATTCATTTTTTATCTTCTACCAATCTATACAAATAGAATGGTATTAGACGCACAGACTAATCCTCTTTGCGTTTTGCAGTTAATAAAGCTGCTGACAAGGCCAAGGCAACACCTGCCAAGAAAATAGCTGTTTCTGACTGTTTCACCAGTTTCTGGCAATCTCTTGTCTTCCTTGGCAACTTGAACTGGTGCTTCTGAAGTCTGAGCTTTTTCTAACGAATTAAGCTTGAACTCTGGTTTTTCTACTGTAGGAGCTGGTTGATTCCCTACTGTAGCTAGAATACCACGGTACTCTGGAAGTTTATGTTCTAGAGCCATTACAGCATTAACGCCACCCTTAAATTCAGGATTCTCAACACTTGGTACTGCTTGATCTCCTACTGTGACTAGAATTCCTGTGTATTCTGGAACTTCATTTACTGCTGCTTCTACAAAGTTAGCACCGCCTTTGAATTCTGGAACTTCGTTCACTGCTGCTTCTACAAAGTTAGCACCGCCTTTGAATCCTGGAACTTCGTTTACTGGCGCAGGTTCCTCACCCTTACTATTTGAAATAGATGGTTTTACTCCTACTTCAATAATACGATCTTGAGCTTTTCTTTGTTCAGAATGAACAAGAGTTCTAGTAGTTCCCAAAACTTGAATATAGTCAACTTTTTCTCCATCTTGTCCTTCAGAAACTACACGACGTTGACCTTGAGCAAGCTCAGGGGTTTCACGAATAACTTCTTTAAACGGAAGTGGAGTCTTTTCAATTTCCAAGCTTGGAGCTTCTGCAGCTAAGTTCTTAACGCCTTCTGTCGGTGTTGTTTGGAAGGTAGACTTAAAGTGTAAACGATATTCTTTCACCAGATTTCCATCTTTTGAAACAAGACGAACCAGTGTTGGAAGATTTGTATTTCCATGATCCACTATTGTGACTACTCCATGTCCACTAGTTGTCGCAGTGACTTTTGGTTTAGTTCCCATTGTTGTTAGGGTGTACTCTGTCACATTTGGATCAAAGTTTCCAATGATTTTCCATCGATTGAAATAGTCGCTGATGGTGTTTCGACTTCTGCTCCCTTGCCTGCAGAGTAGGCTGTAAATTCGACTACTGCTAGACCGTTAGTAGTAGACTTACGAGTCATTCGAGCACGAATAGCTGTCGCTTGAATCGGATCAAAGTTAAACTCGATTGGTTTCCCAGCTACTAATTCTCCAGAAGCTTTGTAAGGAATTAGTGCCCAATTTTCTGCCTTGTTGAATGGATGGTCAGCATTTTCTTCATAACGAGAAATCGTACTTGGTTCTGTAAAGGCAGGGCCAATATATCTTTCTAGAACCATTTTCTCTGGGGCATCTGTTCCACTATCTTTAAAGAACTGAATGCCTACTCTTCCAATAGATTGGGAGGCAATTTTACCGTCCTTCTTAAAGAGTAGTCCGACAGAAGTTTCTTCATTTTTTGGAGTACGAGACCAGTTTGTCCAACGTCCATCCTCATTAAATTTTCCATCATTGATATAGAAAATTCTATCATGTGAAGCTGCTTGTGTATCGTTCGTTGTCGAAGCAAAGGCTTTAGAATCCGTTTCATTGTTGCTTGGATTTTCTGAGATGACTTGATTTCCTTTAGCTACAACTGTCACTTGCATGGTAGTTGTTAGATTTGTACCGATGACATGACCAGTTACTTGGAATCTTCCCTCATGCTCTGTCGCATGTTCAGGAATAGCATCCCATTTCAGTGCCAGTTTATCTGTAGTCCAAGTAGTTGAAGTTGGATAATAAACAGTGACCTCTGATGGAAGTTGAAGGGTATCTCCGAGCTTCAAAGTAGTTGCACCATTTTCAGCTGCTAAAGGTAGACTTGTAGCTTTTTCATCATTACGGTAGATTCGATATTCTTTTAAAATAGTACCATCTTCAGTCTTCAAAATAAGACGTGTCGCACCTTTTAGACTTGTTGCCGGAACAAGAGTAACCAAACCATTGTTGCTAGCTGTTGCAGTGATTTCTTTGCTAGATTGAGGAATATAATAATCTGTTTTCGATGGATTAAAGTGCTCAAGATCCTTGCCATCTACTTTGATAGAAATATCTGAACTTGTTTCACTTAAGACCTTGTTTCCAAGGACAGTTAGCTCTGTCAGACCAACTCCTGCAGTTCCTTCAGCCTTTTTCATTCGAAGACGAACAGCATAGGTTTCTACCTTGTCAAAGGTAAAGTGATTTGTTTGAGTTGCAGATAGCTGGCTTGGAGCATGCAAGTTTTCAACTGCCTTCCAGTTGGCTGGATTATTAAATGGATGATTAGTATCACGCTGAGCATTGCTGACATCACTTGGTAAATCTGGAATTTCTTTACCTACATAATATTCAACTACATATTCTTTTGGAAGACCAATTGCTCCATCAGTATAGAAATCAACCGACAAATTGTTAACAAAACGTTTCGTCAAGTCTCCTGAATTACCAAATAAGATAGAAGCCCAGTCATTATCAGTATTTGTTCTCCAAGTAGTCCATCTATTTTTAGCATCTGTTGGCGTTCTTGACACAGTTAGGTCGTTCAAGGTATTAGCTGAATCATCTCCTCCTGTATTGGATACAATGGCAGCTGGCAATTGCGAACCTGTCCATTGTTTAGAGATATTATTCCCAGCAACAACTTGACTAGACACTCGAACATGAGCTTTAGTGGTCAGATTGCTATCAACTAAACGACCATTGATTTCATAGACCCCTTCAGTTTGACTAAAATTGACTGGAACCTGATCCCAAACTACATCTTTATAGATAGTTGTTCCATTAGAATGGTAAGCACGAACATTAGCTGGCAATTGAACTGTCTCACCCTTAGGAAGAGTAAGGCTGATTTCCTCTGCAACTTGTAAGCCTTCAACTGTCACCGTTGCTTGAGCTTCAATATCTGTGCCTTCTACATGTCCTTTAAGCGTAAAGCTATGATAATGTCCCAATTCTTTTTCGTCTACCTTGTCCCAAGTTACAGATACTTTGCGTGGCAAGCCCTTATCAAATTCTGCCCCAACTTCTTTAGGTAGATTCGGTTGCTGATTAACGTCTGTAGAAACCAATACAGGATGAAGTTTCAAAATCTTCTTGCTGACTTTATTTTCTTTAATCACCACTTCAGTAGTTACAGATTCTGTTTTTTCTGTTTGATTATCAATCCGAGGTGTCAAAGTCACTCTTCCCTTAGTATAGAGCAACAAGTTCTGTCCATTCACCTCAAGATGCCCTCCATCAGATGATTTAGCTTCTAAATGAATATCTGATGCTGAAAATTCTGTTTGTGAACCATCCTCATAACTACCAATGACACGATAAGTTAAGATCTGATCTTCAGTAGCAGTTTCTTTTCCTTCCACAACTACTTCCAAACGTTTCAAGACAGGAGCTTCCTTAACAAACTGAATTAAGTAAGTTTGAACCAAGTCACCCTTTTGGTCACTCAAGAAAACCGAGGCCTGATAACCATTATCAGCAGAAGCCTGCTGAACAGTTACTTGATAATCAGTAGTCTGAGCCCCAACACTTGGAATTGTTCCAGTGTAAGGAAGAGATACACGATAATAAGTCTTGCCAGACTCGAAGTTCTCAAGAGCTTTATCCCCAACAGTAAGTCCTGTAATGCTACTTGTTGTTTCCTTACTGCTTGCGATAAAGGTTGCCGTAACTTCATGACCATCATCTACTAATTTACCAGTAGCTTCCGTACGTCCACCTTCTTTTGTCAAGGCAGAAGGATCTTTCAAGGTCCAAGAAACAACATCAGTATCAATCAAGCTACCATCTGTCAGAACAGCTGTGACTGTTTTATCCAAATCTGCTGCAGTTGTACCAACTGGTACTGTAGCAACTTTTGGTAACCATCTATCTAAGGCAATCACTTTTACAAGTGCCTCAGCTTTGGTTTCCAAACCTTCTACACGTCCAGATACTTTTTTCTCACCTGCACTTTTAAGCAAGTCAGCTGGCACGTCCCATGTTACAGTCTTTTCCTCAACACTACCGTCGCTATAAATAGCTGTTACTGTTTGAGGCAATTCAGGATTTGTGCTAACATCAGTTGTTGCTTTTACAGGAGCAAAGGCTACAAAGTGACGGTTTTCTTTCTTACCAGACACAGTTGCGACCGTTGCGCTATCAGATGTCAAACCAGCAGAATCTGCATAAAGAGTAAATTTACCTTCTTTTTCTGTTGATTTTACAATGACAACTCCTTTACCATTGAAAGCACGTCTTTGCCATGTTCCATCCGCTTGAGCTTTGTAGCGCTCACGGCTAGCTTGTTCTCCATTATCCACACCAACAATTTGTCCCTGACCATGAAGATTGAAATGAACAAGATTATTCGCTGTCGGAACCACATTCCCATCGCCATCAACAATTTCGTAATGGATGTAGGATAGGTCTTTCCCATCTGCAGTGATAACATGCTCTTCTTTAGTCAGACGAACTCTTGCTGGTTCCCCTGCAGTTGTCACACTATCACGCGCAATTTCGTTGCCATTTTCATCTCGAGCAATCGCAGTCAGTGTGCCGGGTTGGTATTTCACAAGCCACTCGAGATACAATTCACTTGGTTTAGCCCCTTCATGATAAGGACGTCCATCTTCTGTCCTTTTCTTCGTATATTCCTTTTTACCAAGCGACTGTCCATTTAAGAACAATTCGACACTTGCAGCATTTGAGAAGGTACGAACCGGAACTTTTCCATCAACTAACATCTTACGTTCTTTAAGTGTCTCTTCAGTCCAGTTCCAATGTGGTAAAATACGTACAGTTGGCTTTTCTTTAGCACTATACCACTCACTGCGATAAAGGTAGAAATCATTTTTTGGTAAACCAGCCGTATCGATGATACCAAAGTAAGAGCTTTTTACAGGTGTATTATCTTGGTTATGCCATGGAGTTGGTTCACCAATATAATCAAACCCAGTCCAGATAAATTGTCCGGCATAGCCAGCGCGATCACGGTCAAAAGTCCATGACTCAGTAGCTGTTCTTCCCCACCCAACACGGTCGTTACCATAATCAGATTGTTCATAGTGACGATTTGGACGGTTATCGTGTCCAAGGATTTGAGCAGGATTGTAATAAGAATCACGCGTTCTAGTAGCTGAAGAGGTTTCAGAACCATAAATGAGCCAGTCTGGATGCGCTCTACGAACCGCATCATAAAAACGTTCACCATAGTTCATACCGACAGCATCCATGATTTCTGCGAGTTTCAAGAAATCACCTGTCGCTGCACGACTAAATTTATTTTCACCCATGGTGACATAACGCTCAGTATCAATCGCCTTGATAATAGCCTTCAGACGCTTAGCAGTTTCGATAGAGCGAGGACTACCATTTGCCTCTTCTACCTCATTTCCAAGAGACCACATGACGATAGACGGATTGTTCTTATCACGTTCTACCATTGTTCTAAGATCAAAATCAGACCACTTCTCACCCTTCTTAGCTTCAGGATGGGTTGCATCTTGATCAAAGAAACGTCCATAGTCATAAGTCTTCTTACCACCATACCAAGTATCAAAAGCTTCCTCTTGAACCAAAAGACCTAAACTTGCTGCAGCATCAAGTAACTGAGGACTAGCTGGATTGTGGGTTGTTCGAATAGAGTTAACCCCCATATCTTTCAGGAGTTTTAATTTACGATAGGTAGCCTTATAATTTTCTTCTGCACCCAAAGCTCCATTGTCATGGTGAATACTTACTCCGTGGAATTTCATGCGTTCACCATTCAGAGAGAAACCATCCTTAGCAGTCCAATTAAAATAGCGGTAACCAAATGTATCTTCTGTTACATCAACTAGTTGACCTTCTTTATAAACCTTTGTTTTCAAAACATACAGTTGAGGATGATAACTTTTTGTCGTCCAAAGAGTTGGTTTATTAACTAGGATTGTTTGTCTGAAATCTGCAACTTCATTTTCTGCTAAATTCTTCGTTTCAGAGCGCACTAATTCTGAAACAACCTTACCTTCCTTAGTGAAAATTTGTTGTTCCACAAAGACTTTAGCAGCCTTCTTATCCGTATTTTTAATCTTACTTTGAACCTGTGTTTCAACATTCCCTTCTTTTTGCTCAGCAAGTTTTGGAGTAGTGATATGATTACCATTTTCGGCAACATGGACTTTATCACGATAACTAAGAGTTACATCACGATAAATCCCACTTCCTGAATACCAACGACTACTTGGTTGCTTATTGGTCACTTGAACAGTAATTGAATTTTCACTACCATCCTTGTTTAAAAATTCTGTGATATCATATGAAAAATGATTATAGCCACTTGGATAATGTCCTACAAATTTACCATTTACATAGACCTTTGAATCCATGTAAACACCATCAAATTGATACGAACATCCTTATTCTTGTCTGCTTCATTTAATGTGAAAGTCTTACGATACCAAGCTGTTCCACCATTTAACTGGCCACCTTCATTACGCGCGGGAGACTTGTGATCAAAGTCAAAATAAATACTCCAATCATGTGGAAGATTCAATTTAGACCAATCATGAACATCCACATCTTTTTTTGAAAAATCGCCTTGGGCATTTAGTTTAAAATACCAATCTTTATTAAAATCTTGTTTTCGATCCGATAATAGTTGTTTTTCCTTTTCAACTTCAGCTTTGTTTGACTCTCCAGATAGTGCTTGCGATTTTTCAGAAGAAGGTTTGATCTCTGTGTCTGCTTTCACTTGGTCCTTTTCAGAAGTTTTTTTAGAATCCTCTTTCAGTTCTGTTCCAGATGTTGATGCAGATTCAACAGGCTTTGGATTTGCCTCTTCAGATTTCTGTTTGTCCTCAGCCTTGGTTCCTTCTTCTACTTTATTTGGAGTTTCCACTTTAGGACTAGCCAATTCATGACTACCATCGTTAGCAGGTCTAGTAGTTTCTGTATCCTTAGTCACTTTATCTTCTGTCGACTCAGCTTTGGGTTTTACAAACTCACGCCCACCATTCTCATCAGCCTTTGCGATAGCAGCTGCCACATCATCAGGAAGCTTATCTAAAGGCTGAGGTTGATGAACAGTTGTTTCTCCTGTTTGAGTATTGGATGAAGCCACCTCCTCAGCTTGTACAGCTGAAATTCCAAATATACTAGCCCCAATCATTACAGATGCCGCACCTATTGCAAATTTACGAATGCTATAATGACAACGTTTATCAAAAAATCTCTTGTTCATTAAAATCCTCATTTCTTTTTCTTGATACAAAGTAAGCGCTTACTTTATTTTAAAAAACGACCTCCTTCTGAATACACAAACACGTACCAAGTTCGACAATATATTTTATATATTAAATATATCAAAACACGCCTAAAATTGCAATCATTTTCCATCAATTTAACCTAATAAAATGGTATGCAAGATAAGTTCATTCAAAAGAAATAGGTGCAATGAAAGTAGCTTTCTATTCTAGACTCTTTCCAATACAAATTTCATTCTATTAATAGCATTTTCATACTTCAAATTTATAGTTTATGGACTCATATCATTTTAGACTGCATTACATAAAAAGAAGGTAAAACATTATTCTACCTTCTTTTTTCCTATTTTCCATTCAATGTTCGAAGTGATGCTTGATAAGTTTGCTCCATCAGCATGGTAATGGTCATAGGACCTACACCTCCAGGAACTGGCGTAATATGGCTAGCAAGTGGGGCAACTGCCTCATAATCAACATCCCCACAGAGCTTCCCATTTTCATCGCGGTTCATCCCGACATCAATGACAACCGCACCAGGTTTGACAAAGTCAGCAGTCACAAACTTGGCACGACCGATTGCTACCACCAGAATATCTGCTTTAGCAGCCACCTTGGCAAGATTATGAGTCCGTGAGTGGGTCAAAGTCACTGTAGCATTCTTTGCCAAAAGAAGTTGGGCCATAGGTTTTCCAACAATATTGGAACGACCGATAACGACCGCATGTTTACCTTCCAAATCAATCCCATATTCATGGAACATTTCCATAATCCCTGCTGGTGTAGAAGGAATCATGACTGGATGACCAGACCAAAGACGTCCCATGTTTAGCGGATGAAAACCATCCACATCCTTTTCTGGGTCAATAGCCAATAGAACTTCCTCCTCATCAATATGTTTTGGTAATGGTAACTGTACCAATATCCCGTGCCATTCTGAATCTTGATTGTATTTGGCAATCAAGTTTAACAATTCCTCTTGGGTAATGGTTTCTGGAACTCGGACTACTTCACTACGAAAACCAGCTGCAAGGGCAGAACGTTCCTTATTTCGAACGTAGACTTGGCTGGCAGGGTTGTCCCCAACCAAAATCACCACCAAACCAGGTACTAAACCTGTTTCTTCCTTTAATCTTGCAGTCTTTTCAGCCAGCTGTCCTTGTAACTTAGCTGCTAGAGCCTTCCCATCAATAATCTGTGTCATATCACTTCTCTTTTCTTTCAAATATCTTCCATTATACCAAAAACTGTTAGTCCCCTCTAACACTTCTTTCCTAGGCAATCCTATAGTTTCAAACTATAAGAAAAAGGAGCGGATATTCCATCCAACTCCTTATTCTTATTAGAAAATCTAATTAGATTTAATCTTCTTTTTTCTTACGAGCAAGAAGTCCAAATCCTCCTAGTGCTCCAAGAAGTCCGAGCGATGCTAGACTAGCGTTAGCTTCTGTACCTGTGTTAGGCAACTCTTTTTGACCTTCAACATATTTAGGTGTTTCTTGTTTAGAAGGTTTAGAAGGTTGAGCTGGTTTAGCAGGTTTTTCTACTTCCCTAGGATTTGGAACATAGTTAATTACTGTATCTTGACTTGGATCTGTTGGGATGTTTGGTACTACATATCCTTTTGATGGATCTTTCGGATCAACTGGTTTAAGTGGGTTGCCATCTTTATCTTCTGGAGTGAATCCTGGAACGTATGGTAACACTTCTGTTGGTTGTCCTGGTTTTGTTGGATCTTGTGGGTCATTTGGATACTTGATTGGAGTTGTTGGTTGACCTGGGATGTTTGGAATCCATGATCCGATTGGTTTGTACACGTATGTTACTGTTGAACCGTCTTTTCCAATCTTACCTTTTGCTTCTCCTTCAACACGAACAAGTAGGTGTCCTGGAACAACTTTTCCACTTGTAGAGTACTCATCTCCTACTTTTCCTTCTGTTGTTTCTGAAGGGATTAAGTCTTTGCCTTTTTCATCTACATATTTAACTACTAGTTTAGCTTTGTTTGCTACGTAGTTAATTACTGTATCTTGACTTGGATCTGTTGGGATGTTTGGTACTACATATCCTTTTGATGGATCTTTCGGATCAACTGGTTTAAGTGGGTTGCCATCTTTATCTTCTGGAGTGAATCCTGGAACGTATGGTAACACTTCTGTTGGTTGTCCTGGTTTTGTTGGATCTTGTGGGTCATTTGGATACTTGATTGGAGTTGTTGGTTGACCTGGGATGTTTGGAATCCATGATCCGATTGGTTTGTACACGTATGTTACTGTTGAACCGTCTTTTCCAATCTTACCTTTTGCTTCTCCTTCAACACGAACAAGTAGGTGTCCTGGAACAACTTTTCCACTTGTAGAGTACTCATCTCCTACTTTTCCTTCTGTTGTTTCTGAAGGGATTAAGTCTTTGCCTTTTTCATCTACATATTTAACTACTAGTTTAGCTTTGTTTGCTACGTAGTTAATTACTGTATCTTGACTTGGATCTGTTGGGATGTTTGGTACTACATATCCTTTTGATGGATCTTTCGGATCAACTGGTTTAAGTGGGTTGCCATCTTTATCTTCTGGAGTGAATCCTGGAACGTATGGTAACACTTCTGTTGGTTGCCCTGGTTTTGTTGGGTCTGCTGGATCATTTGGATACTTGATTGGAGTTGTTGGTTGTCCTGGAATATTTGGAATCCATGAACCGATTGGTTTGTAGGTTACTACTTCTGTAGCATCTTTTGAATCCGCAGTTACTTTTGTAGTTGGTACACTTGCTTTGTCAGCTAAGTATCCTTTAACTACTGGTGATTTAACTTCAGCTAAGTCTTGAGCTGGAGTCCAATCTCCGTAAGTCACTTCACCTGTTACTAAGTTGACCTTAGCTTCACGTGTAAATTTAGCTTCTTGTGTTACTGTTTTTGGTGTTCCATCTTCATTTAATACTGGAGTTCCATCTTCGTACACATAAGTGATTGTACGTGTTACTGTTTTGTTTAGATCTTTTTCTTCCAAGCCAGCTGGGTATTTAGGTCCGTCTGGGTTGTTTGGATCTACTGGAGTTCCTGGTGTTTTTGGTTGATCTGGTGTTACTGTAACTTCTTTTTGTTTAAGTGTTACTTTGAACTCTTGATCTGTATCTTTATCCGTATCGAACTTACCACCTTCTGGGTATGTATTAGATACTAATTCATATCCTTTGTTTTCAAGTTCTTTGATTTTCGCTTTTACATCAGCCTCTTTTGTAAGTGGTGTATCTGAATCACCTTGTTCAGTAATTTCAGCTACTCCTGGAATTGGGTTTCCTTTTTCATCTACGAAAGTTGTTTTAGCTTTTTGAGTATCTTTTACGTAGTTAATCGGCGTACTTTGAGTTGGATCGTTTGGAATATCTGGAATGACATATCCTTTAGTTGGATCTTGTCGGATCAACTGGTTTAAGTGGGTTGTCCATCTTTCTATCTTCTGGAGTCATACCTGGAACGTATGGTAACACTTCTGTATCAGTTGCCCTGGTTTTGTTGGGTCTGCTGGATCATTTGGATACTTGATTGGAGTTGTTGGTTGTCCTGGAATATTTGGAATCCATGAACCGATTGGTTTGTAGGTTACTACTTCTGTAGCATCTTTTGAATCCGCAGTTACTTTTGTAGTTGGTACACTTGCTTTGTCAGCTAAGTATCCTTTAACTACTGGTGATTTAACTTCAGCTAAGTCTTGAGCTGGAGTCCAATCTCCGTAAGTCACTTCACCTGTTACTAAGTTGACCTTAGCTTCACGTGTAAATTTAGCTTCTTGTGTTACTGTTTTTGGTGTTCCATCTTCATTTAATACTGGAGTTCCATCTTCGTACACATAAGTGATTGTACGTGTTACTGTTTTGTTTAGATCTTTTTCTTCCAAGCCAGCTGGGTATTTAGGTCCGTCTGGGTTGTTTGGATCTACTGGAGTTCCTGGTGTTTTTGGTTGATCTGGTGTTACTGTAACTTCTTTTTGTTTAAGTGTTACTTTGAACTCTTGATCTGTATCTTTATCCGTATCGAACTTACCACCTTCTGGGTATGTATTAGATACTAATTCATATCCTTTGTTTTCAAGTTCTTTGATCTTAGCTTTAACATCAGCTTCTTTTGTTAATGGAGTTTCTGATCCACCTTGTTCAGTAATTTCAGCTACCCCTGGAATTGCATTTCCTTTTTCATCTACAAATGTTGTTTTCGCTTTTTGAATTGCTGTATATTTAACAACATATTCGTAATCTTCATCTGTAGCTGTTGTTGCTTGTACTGGTACTTTTTCAACACTTGCGATGTAACCTTCTTTTTGTGGTACTGCAAGTTCTGGAAGATCAGTACTTTGACCATTAGTTCCTTTCCAGTTAATATAAACTGGTTTGTCTTCAGAGTTAATTACCGCTTTACCTTGTGCAGTTAACTTGATTGAACCTGTGTAACTTACAGTTTGTTTTTGTGATGGGAATACATCAGTACCCGCTAAGCCTGCAACATTGTCAGCGTATACAAATTTAATTGTACGGTTTACTTCTTCTACTTTTGTTTTCTTAACATAATCATACTCTGCTGGGGTAACAAATGCAGATCCATTTATACCTTTAGCTTTTAATTCTTCTTCAGAATATAAATCTCTTGCTCTTGTCTTCGTAACACTTAGTGTTCCTTTTACGTTTTCAGGAGGAAGATCTGCAAGAATGTATTCTTCTCCATTAACTTCTTTAACTAAGTCTACGTGATCATTACTTACATCATATTTGTTTCCAAGTACATTAGTGTAATCTTTTGAACCATCTTCACTTAAAGGAATATTCCCCGTATATCTTGTTGGTTCAAAACCTATAACTTCACCTGTCACTAAATCTTTGAATGTTCTAACAACAGCACCTGTTGGTGGCTCACCTTGAACTTTACCATCACCTTTAACACTCCAACCGTTTGGCACTGTAGTTATAACATCTTCTTTCTCACCGTTAATAGATTCTCCACCTGATACAGTAAGAGTTGCTGCAGTTTTATCGTTTCCTACATAACCTTGTTTAATTAATCCATTTTCATAAGTAATATTAGAATATTCACTTGTTAGAGTTTTGTCTTTTATTACTTTTTCAATACCTAAAGATTGAAGAGGCATAGAGACTATAGAATCTTCTTGAATAGTTCCTTCTGTAACAGTAAGTTCTAATTCCGTTGGTGAAATTAATCTAGGTGTTAATGTAAAACCAGTATCTCGACCATCTTGTAAAATCCATACATTGTTTTCATTAGCTCTAGCATTAGACCAACGGTTTTGCGGGCGATATGTAATACTATCTCCTTTATTAGGGTTAATAGTAGACGCTGTATTTAATCCATTTACAAAGTTAGAACTTCCTTCAAGTTCTTTGAATTCAGTAAAATCTGCATTTGGAAGTTTGATTGTAAATTTAGATCCTACTCCATAACGAACATCTGAATCAGTTTTTAATACGATTGAATCACTTCTACCTATTTGCTCATTGTTAAGGTATGTCAATCCATTGTTTTCACTTAGTGATGCACTCGTACCTTGTTTTTGATAGCTAGGTTGTTGACCTTTTCTTGTATAAGTATGTTCCAGAACTGTACGCCCATCAATTTTAATAGTCGCTGTATACGGAGTGTCTTTTGAAATTTGTGGAGCTAAATATCCATCACCCGATAAATTACTCGCTCCAAACGACACATTCGGATAGTCTTTTACTTTATCGTTCCACTCGATGTTGTAAGTATATGTTCCAGTTTCGTTAGCTACCGCTGGTTGCTCAGCAACACGTTGGTCATAAGTCATACCACGTTGTGTACGTTGTGCCCAATATGGTACAGATTTATTATTGTTGTTTCCTGTAGTTGTTTAAAGTCGATAGATTTAACTTTACCAACTACTGTTCCATCAGTCGCTCTGATTTCCGTATTTACTGCCAAACCAGCACCTAACTCAGCTAAGTTAGTAAGTTCAATTTTTGTAATAGAACCCGCTTTAAGAGTTGATGTACTAATAGTAGTATCAAATCCCCATCCTGTAGGAGCCGTATTATCTGCATTCATATCAACATAAGCGTTTGTTACAGCTTTAACTGTTTCTCCATCTTTAAAAACATCTTTACCTGTAATTTTTGATGCAGTAGCAGCTAATACCGATTCTACTTTACCTGCATGGCCAGCACGTTTCATTTCCGTATAAACTGCTTCAATGGCAGCAGAAAGACGATTCACTTGAGCTACCATTTGATCTTTAGATGCATCGGATGAAAGCAAATCATTAGACTTCGCTGCTTCAAGTTTCACTGCCTCAATCTTAACCGCAAGTTCTTTTTTAGCCGATTCATCTTTGACTTCTTTATCTGAGAAGTTTGAGGCTACAGATGCCATAACATCAGCTTCTGAAGTCAATTGAGTAAGAACTGTCTTCACTTCATCTTGTGCTTTTTCTGTTTCGATCTTCGCAGTTTTTTCTTTATCTGTTTCTTTTTTATCAGTTTGATCTTTAGCTGGCTTTTCTTTTTCAGCTTTAACGGTAACTTCTTTTTCTGCTACAGGTTTTGCTTCAGTTTTAGCATCTTCTTTTACTTCAGGTTTTTCATCTGCTTTTACAGCATCAATCTTTAATTCTGGAAGTTCCTCAACAACTGGTGTTGACAAAGTCGAACTCGAAAGATTTTTATCTGAATTTGATTGTTCAGAAGTAGCCGGATTTACTGCTACAGTCTCTTCAGCTTGTACTCCATTAGCACCTAAAACAAGAGCAGTTCCCAATAGAACACTTGCGGCACCAAAACTATACTTACGAATAGAAAAGCGCTGAGCTCTTCTACCATGGTATTTCCATTCTTGAATACATGTTTTCTCCTTATTTATATATATGTTAATTTAGAATAAGGTTGAAGTCATCAGTTTTCCCTTCCTCTCCTGCTAAAGAACACCTTCTTTAACGAAACTACAACACAATACTCATTATCCAATTTTACCATATGTTTTTAACATCAGTCAACCAAAATGTTCTATATATTCTCGCTTTTTGTATAATATTTTTGTACCCAAAATACAAAAAGAAGGAATTACCCTTCTTTTTATTATAATAACTTTTTTATTTACGGTTTGATACGGTGCAACATACGTGGGAATGGAATGGCTTCACGGATATGTTTTGTTCCTGCTGCGAAGGTTACCATACGTTCGATACCGATACCAAATCCACCGTGTGGGACTGTACCGTATTTACGAAGGTCAAGGTAGAATTCATACTCTGTACGGTCCATACCAAGTTCATCCATTTTAGCTACAAGGGCATCATAGTCTTCCTCACGCATAGACCCACCGATGATTTCTCCATAGCCTTCTGGAGCAAGCAAGTCTGCACAAAGCACACGCTCTGGATTTCCAGGAACTGGTTTCATGTAGAAAGCTTTGATGGCTGCTGGATAGTTCATGACAAATGTTGGCACACCAAAGTGGTTTGAAATCCAAGTTTCATGTGGTGAACCAAAGTCATCTCCATGCTCAAGATGCTCGTAATCAGCGTCTTCATCATTCTCATGCTCTTGCAAGAGGTCAATGGCTTGATCGTAAGTGATACGTTTGAAGGGCTCTGCAATGTAGCGTTTCAAGAGCTCTGTATCACGTTCCAAAGTTTCCAAGGCTTGAGGTGCACGGTCAAGAACACCTTGAAGAAGAGCTTTCACATAAGCTTCTTGCAAGTCAAGTGACTCATCATGTGTCAAGTATGAGTACTCTGCGTCCATCATCCAGAACTCAGTCAAGTGACGGCGTGTTTTGGATTTTTCAGCACGGAATACGGGACCAAAGTCAAAGACACGACCAAGGGCCATAGCGCCTGCTTCTAGGTAAAGCTGACCTGATTGGCTCAAGTAGGCTGGCGTTCCGAAGTAGTCTGTTTCAAAGAGTTCAGTTGAATCTTCTGCCGCATTTCCTGAAAGGATTGGGCTATCAAATTTCATGAAGCCGTTCTTGTCAAAGAACTCATAAGTTGCATAGATGATAGCGTTACGGATTTGCATCACAGCTACTTGCTTACGAGAACGGAGCCACAAGTGACGGTTGTCCATCAAGAAGTCTGTTCCGTGTTCTTTTGGTGTGATTGGGTAGTCTTGAGATTCACCAATCACTTCGATGTCTGTAATGTCCAATTCATAACCAAATTTAGAACGTTCGTCTTCTTTGACAATTCCTGTCACATAAACAGAAGTTTCTTGGCTCAAGCGTTTAATAACATCAAACTTCTCAAGTCCTACTTCTTCACCAAATTTTTCTACAAAGTTTGGTTTAAAGGCCACACCTTGGAAGAAGGCTGTCCCGTCACGCAATTGCAAGAAGGCGATTTTCCCTTTTCCTGATTTGTTGGCAACCCAAGCGCCAATCGTCACTTCTTGACCAACATAGTCTTTTACATCGATAATCGTTACACGTTTTGTCATTATTTTTCCTTTTCTTTTATTTTTCCATAAATGCTTTCAAGCGGTTAACTGCTTCTTTAAGCGTGTCTAGGTCTGTCGCATAGCTGAGACGCACATTTTCTGGCGCTCCAAAACCAGCTCCTGTTACCAAGGCTACTTCGGCTTCTTCTAGGATAGCGGTTGTAAAGTCTGTCACATCCGTATAGCCTTTCATCTCCATGGCCTTTTTGACATTTGGGAAGAGATAGAAGGCTCCTTGCGGTTTGACCACTTCAAATCCAGGGACTTCAGCAAGTAGGGGATAGATGGTATTGAGACGTTCTTCAAAGCCTGACGCATGCTTTCTACAGTATCTTGTTCACCTGATAAAGCCTCAACTGCTGCATATTGGGCTACTGCTGACGGATTGGAGGTTGTTTGACCTGCAATCTTGGACATGGCAGCGATAATGTCTGCTTCTCCAACGGCATAGCCAATACGCCAGCCAGTCATAGCATAGGTTTTAGACACACCATTGATAACCACTGTTTGCTTGCGAATCGCTTCTGATAGACTAGAAATAGGTGTGAACTCATGGCCATTATAGACCAAGCGCCCATAGATATCGTCTGCTAGGATGAGAATATCCTTTTCTACAGCCCAGTTCCCGATTGCTAAGAGTTCCTCACGGGTGTAAATCATACCTGTCGGATTAGATGGTGAATTCAGCACCAAAACCTTGGTCTTGTCTGTGCGAGCTGCTTCTAACTGCTCTACAGTCACCTTAAAGTGATTGTCTTCCTTAGCAGGAACAAAGACTGGCACACCCTCTGCCATCTTAACCTGATCTCCATAGCTGACCCAGTAGGGGGTTGGGATGATAACTTCATCACCTGGATTGACCACAGCCATAAAGAAGGTATAGAGAGAATATTTTGCTCCTGCAGCTACTGTCACTTGATTTAGCGCTACAGAATAGCCATAAAAGCGCTCAAAGTAGGTATTGACTGCTGCCTTGAGCTCTGGCAGGCCTGAGGTTACTGTATAAAAAGAAGCACGCCCCTCTTGAATCGATGCAATGGCGGCATCTTGGATATTTTTTGGAGTAGTGAAATCTGGCTCACCCAAGGTTAGAGACAAGATATCTCTTCCCTCAGCCTTCAGTGCTTTGGCACGGGCTCCAGCAGCCAAGGTCACACTTTCTTCCATTTCTAAAACACGGTTGGATAGTTTCATAGGCCCTCCTTATTGACCAATGCTCCTGTTTCAAAATCTACTAGATAAAAATTAGTTCCTGACTTGACTTCCCAGATTGGCTTGTCTTGATAACGGCCAAAGGTTATCTTGTCAATCTCGCCAGCTCCTTTTTCCTTAGAAACCGCTTCTGCTTTTTCTTGTGAAATACCCTGATTTAGCTGATAAACGTAAATCTTATGGTCATCTTTTCCGATCAGGACAGCAAGTGCTTCTTGCTGTTTATTACGACCAAGAACGCTGTAATAAGATTCCAAGCCATTGTATAAATCAACCTGATCAGCCTGCTCTAATCCTGCATACTGCTGAGCTAATTTTTCTCCTTCACTTTTAGCTGTTTGATAAGGTTTCATGCTAAGAGAAACCAGATACAGAAAGGAAGCACTGATAACCACAAACAAAATCGTCATCCCTAGACCATACTGCCACAGTAGATTATTTTTTGCTTTATTTTGTCTTGTTTTCACTCGTCTATTTTACCATCTATTGGGCTTTATTACAAGTGAATGCAAGAACAATCGTATTTTATTTCTTCCTTCAAAGTAAACCGATTTTTCTTGTTTAAAACCGAGAGAGAAAAGCATAGACACAAGCGAAATCACCGTATTAAAAAACCTGAGCTTGCACTCAAGTTTTCAGAAATTCTTTTAATCTATGGAATCATTTTATCATCTATTCTTTTAGCCATTTTTCCTAAAAAGATAGTCAGTAGAAGGCTAATCATGACTAAAAAGGATCCTAGATAAAGAAATGTTACTACAAAGCCTAAATTGTCAATCAACCAGCCTGTCAGTGGGAAGAAGACAATCATACTTAGACTAAACATCATAGAGTAGACACTCAGCATGGTTGCCCTTACTTCACTTGGGAGTCGCTCTTGCAAATCATTATCAAAAATCGGCTGAAAAAGAGCATATAAAGCATTACTAATCAAATAAATCAAAATATAGATTAGAGGTGTTCCAAAGTAGGACAGCAGGTAGGTAACTCCAGTCAGTAGGACGAGAATAGGGAAAAGCTTCAAGGCGGCATATCTCTTTCCAATCTTACTCGCTAGATAAACTGCAACAATATTCAAGAGACTACCAAGTAGCATAACTGATGAAATTTGCCAACTACTTAAATCTGGTAACTGATTTTGATAGTAAAAATAAAACATGCACATGAGTGTACCAACAATCTGAGACAAAATCATCCAGTTGAAGAGCATGGGATTTCGCTCCAACTCTTCCTTAACAGTCCACATAATCTGTTTCATGGTCACACTATCAGTTTTTTCTAGCTTGACACTGGGCTCTTTCAGCATCCAAATCAAGACAAGAACTATGATAGAAGTGGCAATCATGATATAGTAGGTCAAGTGCAATTGACCATGGACAAAAATCCCGCCAACACTGTCCCCAAAGAACGAGTTCCTTCTGCTACTCCTGACATGAAACTTGAAATGGATAGATAGCGCTCCTTTAGCCCAGCCTCTACAGCCGAGTCATAGACCATTGCTGCACTTGTTCCTGAATCAAAATTATAAGACAAGGCACTTATCGCCATAGCTAGCGCATAAATCCAAAAATTTCCCTGCCCAGCCAACATAAGAATAGAAGACACAATCCCTGCTATACGACTTAAATAAAGGTTGGTCTTATAGGAATAGCGGTCAGCTAACATACCAGATGGAATTTCACAGAGAAGACTGGTCGTATGAAAAATACTCTCCAGAAGTCCAATCTGCCAAAGAGACATTCCGTTTTGACTGAGAAAGAGAATCCAAAAACTGGTAATCCCTAGAAATGCAAAAAACTCAACTCCGGCCATCAGGCCAATATTTTTCCGATAATTTCTTATTAACATCTTTTCTCCTTAACAAGTGTATTATTATTTCTTTTGTCCGTCACTTGTTAATCTTTGCCTTACATGATCTCCACCCCTTTTAGAAGCATTCTTCAATGCCATTATTGTTCCTTTAATGATTTATGAAATGATACCGGAAAATAGCTGTTCTGCGGTTTCTATTGCTAGTTTTCTTGTTTATTTTAGCACTTATGTCATTATATTACAAGAGAATATTGGAATACTCCTATAAAATCAAAGAAAACTAAAATCCAAAAAACAGTTCTTACTTTTCCAGCGGCAACTGACTAGAGTTTCAGCAATTTTATAATTTTCAAATAAACTCTGAGCAAATTTCTTGCAAGTCCTTTTGTTTTGTTGTAATATATTTTATAACAACGAGAGACTTCTCGGAAATTTAAGAAAAAGGAGACACATCATGTCTAAAAAAGTATTATTTATCGTCGGATCACTACGTCAAGGTTCTTTCAACCACCAAATGGCTCTCGAAGTTGAGAAAGCACTTGCTGGTAAAGCAGAGGTTAGCTACCTTGATTATTCAACCCTTCCTCTCTTCAGCCAAGATTTGGAAGTTCCAACTCATCCAGCTGTAGCTGCTGCTCGTGAAGCAGTTCTCGCTGCGGATGCCATCTGGATTTTCTCTCCAGTTTATAATCACTCAATTCCTGGGCCAGTGAAAAACTTGCTTGACTGGCTATCTCGCGCTCTTGACTTGTCTGATACACGTGGCGCTTCTGCCCTTCAAGACAAGTTTGTCACCGTATCATCTGTAGCCAATGCAGGTCACGATCAACTTTTCGCTATCTACAAGGACCTTTTGCCATTTATCCGTACAAAAGTAGTTGGTGATTTCACTTCTGCACGTGTCAATGACTCTGCTTGGGCAGATGGAAAATTAGTTCTAGAAGAAACAGTCCTAAATTCACTTGAAAAACAAGCTCAAGACTTGGTTGCAGCAGTTCAATAAAAAATAAAGATTTTTTAAAAGTCTAAATCAATTATCGCCACCTCATAGGGTGGCTTTTTTAGACTCTATCAAGATTCTCAGACAAACATCAGCCATCCAAAAAAACCTTGAGCGTTACCACTCAAGGTTTTTAGCAGTCTTTTCCATCATGGAAAATCGTTCTAAGAATATTCTTTCATTCGAGATCTATCACTTATCATCTTCTTTCGAGAAATTAGTGACTGCTTGTTGCTGATTAATCTTCTTTTCTTCGACCTACATATAGGCTCAATAGAATACCGCTACCTAAAAGAACAGAGATATAATCAGATTGGCTTCCAGTTTCTGGTAATTTGTCCCCATGTTTTTCTTTACCTGTAGTTGGTACTACTGGGTTAGAAGTTAATGGTGTTACCGGTTGAACTGGTAGATTTGGATTTGGTTGTGTTGGAACTTCAGGAATGTTTGAAGTTGGTTTGTCATTGACTTCTGGCATACCAGGTACTCCGCCATTAAATTCTGGAATTTCATGAACTGGAGGTGTTGGCATTCCTGGAACTTCTGGATTAGGAAGTTCATTGACTTCTGGCATACCTGGTACTCCACCATTGAATTCTGGCAATTCATTAACCTCTGGCATTCCTGGAACACCACCGTTGAATTCTGGCAATTCATGAACTGGTGGTTCTGGCATTGCAAATGTTGGTCTTTCTGGCACATTACGTGTTGGAGGAACTGGTTTGTCATTTGATGGTGTTACCGGTTTGTCTTGGCATCCACATTTACCATCTTTGCCATCTTTACCGTCACGTCCATCGCGACCATCTTTACCGTCTTTAACAACTGTTTTCGTCACAGTTCCGTCAGAATTGATGATTGTGATTGTATGACTACCATTTCCATTATCTTCAACAGAAACTTTTGGTGATTTACCATCTTTACCGTCTTTAATCACCATTTCTGTCTTACTTCCATCTGGATTAATAATTGTAACAACGTGAGTTCCGTCGTTATTATTTTTAACAGTTACAGTTGGTGAAACGCCATCTTTACCGTCTTTACCATCTTTGATAATAGATTTGTATTGACGACCATCAGAATCTACGATTGTTAATGTGTGAGTTCCATCTCCGTTATCTACGATATTCGCTTTTGGTGATTTACCATCAAAGATTGTAGTTGTAGTTTCTTACCATCAGCTCCTGTCACTTTAATAGTGTGTGAACCATTGTTGTTATCAATAACTTCAAGTTTTGGTTCTTTACCATCACGAACTGTAGTTGTTGTAGTTGTACCGTCTGAGTTCACAACTGTGATAGTGTGAGTTCCATCTCCGTTATCCACAACCTTAGCAGTTGGTGATTTACCGTCATGAACTGTGGTTTCAGAAACAGTACCATTACCGTTTTCTACACGAATTGTGTAAGTACCATCATGGTTGTCAGTAACAGTTGCTACTGGTGATTTACCATCTTTGATAATTGTTTCAGTAGTTGTGCCGTCACCATTTAGAACTGAGATCTTATGAGTTCCATTTTGTTCGTCAGTAATAGTAACTTTTGGTGATTTACCATCACGAACTGTGGTTTCAGTTGTCACACCTTCTGGATTTGTAATAACGATTGTATGACTTCCGTCCCCATTGTCACGAACAGATGCGGTTGGAGTACGTCCGTCAACACCGTCACGACCATTCTTAACAACAAACTCATTCTTCGTTCCGTCTGGGTTAGTGATTGTTACTCTGTGGCTTCCATCTGGGTTTTCTGTTGTAGTTGCTGTTGCAGCTTTACCGTCTTTACCATCTTTGATGACAGCGTTGGTAACATTACCGTCTCCATCTGTAACTTTAACAGTATGAGTTCCATCTCCGTTATCCGTTACTTCAACTTTTGGAGTCTTACCGTCTTTACCATTCTTAACAACAGTTTCTTTAGTTGTTCCGTCTGGATTTGTTACAGTGATTGTGTGGCTTCCATCTGGATTTTCTGTTGTAGTGATATTGGCAGTTTTACCGTCTTTACCATCTTTAACTTTAGTTGTTGATTCAGAACCATCAGGGTTTCTAACAGTAATAGAGTGTGTTCCATCTCCATTGTCCGTTACATTTACAACTGGTGATTTACCGTCTGCTCCATTAGCTCCGTTTTCACCTTTTTCACCTTTTTCACCTTTTTCACCTTTGTCGCCTTTTTCACCGGCTACTCCTTGAGGTCCACGGATATTACCAATCTTGTTCCAAGAACCATTTTCTTTCTTGTAAACATCACCTGTATTGGCGTCGATATAAGTATCACCGTCTTTACCATCTTCTGGCCTTGGAGCTATAATTCCACTTAATAATTCAGCTCCTCTTATAGCATCTTTACCATCATTACCATTCTCTCCTTTTGGAGCAGGAGGAATAACAGTACTTGATATCAACTCATCACCTTCATCAAATACACCATTATTATTATTATCATAATATGCTTTATTTCGGTTCCCGCATATTCACCTGATGGTTTAGGTTGAGTTGATGTTGGTTGTGATGCTGTTGAGCCTGTAGCTGATGGTTGTGAACCTGTTGAACCTGCAGTTGCTGGTTGTGAACCTGTTGAACCTGTAGTTGATGGTTGTACTGTTTCTGATGACTCAGTTGCACTTCTATCTTCATCTGGTAATGCTCTTCTATTTCTTGCACTTCTTGATGTTCCAGAAGGTTGTGAATTAGAAGTTGATCCAACACCTCTTCTAACTGCTTCCACCAATGCATTTAAGTCAATAGTTGGTGTACGTCCATCTTTACCATTCTTACCATCTTTTACTGTAAAGGTTACTGGATCTTTACCTGGTGTTGTGATAGTTACAAGAGTGCTTTGACCATCTTGTCCACGTTGAGTAGTGATTGTAGGAGTTTGGCCATCCTGACCGGTTGCACCAGTTTCTCCCTTAGCACCATCTTTAACAAAGACTGTAGTTGGTTGTGAACCATCATGGTTATCAACAGTGATTTCTACACCTTTATGACCGTCTTCATCCTTACGAACAGCTGTTACTGTTGGAGAGACTCCGTCCACTCCATCTTTAATAACTGCAAGAGGTTTTTCAGGGTTCAATGGTTGACCTGGATGTGCTGGATCTTCTTGGTAAACTTTAGTTTCTTTACCATCTTTGACAGTAAGCAATGATTTACCATCACGTCCGTCCGCACCTTTAGCACCATCTTTAATCATTTCAGAACCTAGAAGTTCATCAGTTCCTGGAGTATACTTACCATCATTGTTTTCATCAGTATAGAATGTCACAATTGTATGAGATGGATTGCCGTTTTGTCCTTCGACACGAAGCAAATCAACTTTTGGAGTTTTACCGTTCAGACCATTTTCTCCGTCCTTAACATTTACTGTAACTGGATCTTTACCTGGAACAGTGAATGTAATGTCGGTACTATGACCATCTTTACCTGGAGTTACAGTTACTTCTGGAGTCTTACCATCTTCTCCACGTTCACCTTTATCACCCTTAGGTCCCTTGATGTTGCCTTCTTTGTCCCAGTTGCCGTTATTCTTAACGAAGACGTCGCCTGTTTCTGTATTGACGTATTTATCGCCGTCTTTACCTTGATTTGCTTCTGGGTTAACTTTGCCGTTTAAGACGTCTTTACCGTCGCGGCCATCACGTCCGTCACGACCTGCTGCACCATCACGTCCATCACGTCCTGGTAAACCTTGGGCTCCGTCTTGACCATCGCGACCTTGAAGACCTTGTTCACCTTTGTCCCCTTTAGGTCCCTTGATGTTGCCTTCTTTGTCCCAGTTGCCATTATTCTTAACGAAGACGTCACCTGTTTCTGTATTGACGTATTTATCGCCGTCTTTACCTTGACTTGCTTCTGGATTTACTTTACCGTTTAAGACATCCTTACCGTCGCGGCCATCACGTCCGTCACGACCTGCTGCGCCATCTCGTCCATCACGTCCTGGTAAACCTTGGGCTCCGTCTTGACCATCACGACCTTGTTCACCTTTGTCCCCTTTAGGTCCCTTGATGTTGCCTTCTTTGTCCCAGTTGCCATTATTCTTAACGAAGACGTCACCTGTTTCTGTATTGACGTATTTATCGCCGTCTTTACCTTGACTTGCTTCTGGATTTACTTTACCGTTTAAGACATCCTTACCGTCGCGGCCATCACGTCCGTCACGACCTGCTGCGCCATCTCGTCCATCACGTCCTGGTAAACCTTGGGCTCCGTCTTGACCATCACGACCTTGAAGACCTTGTTCACCTTTGTCCCCTTTAGGTCCCTTGATGTTGCCTTCTTTGTCCCAGTTGCCGTTATTCTTAACGAAGACGTCGCCTGTTTCTGTATTGACGTATTTATCGCCGTCTTTACCTTGATTTGCTTCTGGGTTAACTTTGCCGTTTAAGACGTCTTTACCGTCGCGGCCATCACGTCCGTCACGACCTGCTGCACCATCACGTCCATCACGTCCTGGTAAACCTTGGGCTCCGTCTTGACCATCGCGACCTTGAAGACCTTGTTCACCTTTGTCCCCTTTAGGTCCCTTGATGTTGCCTTCTTTGTCCCAGTTGCCATTATTCTTAACGAAGACGTCACCTGTTTCTGTATTGACGTATTTATCGCCGTCTTTACCTTGACTTGCTTCTGGATTTACTTTACCGTTTAAGACATCCTTACCGTCGCGGCCATCACGTCCGTCACGACCTGCTGCGCCATCTCGTCCATCACGTCCTGGTAAACCTTGGGCTCCGTCTTGACCATCACGACCTTGTTCACCTTTGTCCCCTTTAGGTCCCTTGATGTTGCCTTCTTTGTCCCAGTTGCCATTATTCTTAACGAAGACGTCACCTGTTTCTGTATTGACGTATTTATCGCCGTCTTTACCTTGACTTGCTTCTGGGTTAACTTTGCCGTTCAAGACGTCTTTTCCGTCGCGTCCATCACGTCCGTCACGACCTGCTGCGCCATCTCGTCCGTCGCGTCCTGGTAAACCTTGGGCTCCGTCTTGACCATCACGACCTTGAAGACCTTGTTCACCTTTGTCCCCTTTAGGTCCCTTGATGTTGCCTTCTTTGTCCCAGTTGCCGTTATTCTTAACGAAGACGTCGCCTGTTTCTGTATTGACGTATTTATCGCCGTCTTTACCTTGATTTGCTTCTGGGTTAACTTTGCCGTTTAAGACGTCTTTACCGTCGCGGCCATCACGTCCGTCACGACCTGCTGCGCCATCTCGTCCGTCGCGTCCTGGTAAACCTTGGGCTCCGTCTTGACCATCACGACCTTGAAGACCTTGTTCACCTTTGTCCCCTTTAGGTCCCTTGATGTTGCCTTCTTTGTCCCAGTTGCCGTTATTCTTAACGAAGACGTCGCCTGTTTCTGTATTGACGTATTTATCGCCGTCTTTACCTTGATTTGCTTCTGGGTTAACTTTGCCGTTCAAGACGTCTTTACCGTCGCGTCCATCACGTCCGTCACGACCTGCTGCGCCATCTCGTCCGTCGCGTCCTGGTAAACCTTGGGCTCCGTCTTGACCATCACGTCCTTGAAGACCTTGAGCACCCTGGTCACCCTTAGGTCCTTGTAGCCCTTGTGGTCCTGCAACTCCGGCTTCACCTTTTAGACCTTGAGGTCCACGAATGTTACCAATCTTATCCCAAGTTCCGTTTTCTTTCTTATAAACATCACCTGTAGTTGCATCGATATAAGTGTCGCCATCTTTACCATCATCTGCTGTTGGTGCTTTAGGTCCACTTAATAATTCAGCACCATTACGTCCGGCTGCACCTGCTGCACCATTGGCACCGTCTGTACCATTATAAATTGGTTGTTTAGCAATTAAGTCATCTATACCTTCATCGTACCGACCATTACCATTGTTATCAAAGTACGCTGTAATAAGAGTACCTTCTCTTGGTTTTTCTGCTGGTGCTGTAGATGGGGCGTCTGCTAAAGCTCTTCTTACTCTTCCGCTTCTTTGATTGTTTAATCTTGCTGCAGCTTCTGCTAAGGCATTTAAGTCAATAGTTGGTGTGCGACCATCTCTACCATCTTTAATATTAGCTACAACAGGCTCTTCACCTGGAATTGTAAATGTAATGTCAGTACTATGACCATCTTTTCCACGAGCTGTAGTAATTACTGGTGTTTTACCATCACGTCCTGCTGCCCCTGTTTCACCACGTTCGCCTCGATCACCTTTAGCACCTTGTGCTCCAGTGAGACCGCGTTCACCTTGGTCTCCTTTTTCACCTTTGGCACCATCTGCAATGACAACTTCTTTTAGCTTCTTATCAGAAGCATCTAATTCGTTGTTTCCATTTCTATCGTAATAGAAGATAACAGTTGTTGTTTTATCAGCTTCATTTCGTTGAGTCGCAACTAATGGACTTGCTCCATCGAGACCATCTCTTACAACAGTATTTGTAACATTACCTCTACCGTCGTTAATAGTGATAGTGTGAGTACCATCTTCTTTATTATCTCTAACGGTTACGGTTGGAGTTACACCGTCACGACCTGCCTGACCTTGGTCCCCTTTTTCACCTTTAGCACCTTGGGCTCCAGTTATACCACGTTCACCTTGGTCTCCTTTTTCACCTTTAGCACCTTGCGCTCCAGTTATACCACGTTCACCTTGGTCCCCTTTTTCACCTTTAGCACCTTGCGCTCCAGTCAGACCGCGTTCACCTTGATCCCCTTTTTCACCTTTAGCACCTTGCGCTCCAGTTAGACCACGTTCACCTTGGTCCCCTTTTTCACCTTTGGCACCTTGCGCTCCAGTCAGACCGCGTTCGCCCCGGTCTCCTTTTTCACCTTTAGCACCTTGCGCTCCAGTTAGACCACGTTCGCCTTGGTCCCCTTTTTCACCTTTGGCACCTTGCGCTCCAGTTAAACCGCGTTCGCCCCGGTCTCCTTTTTCACCTTTAGCTCCTTGAGCTCCAGTGAGACCGCGTTCGCCTTGGTCCCCTTTTTCACCTTTGGCACCTTGCGCTCCAGTTAGACCGCGTTCGCCTCGGTCTCCTTTTTCACCTTTGGCACCTTGCGCTCCAGTTAGACCGCGTTCGCCTTGGTCTCCTTTTTCACCTTTGGCACCTTGCGCTCCAGTTAGACCGCGTTCGCCTCGGTCTCCTTTTTCACCTTTGGCACCTTGCGCTCCAGTTAAACCGCGTTCGCCTCGGTCTCCTTTTTCACCTTTAGCGCCTTGAGCTCCGGTTAGACCGCGTTCGCCTCGGTCCCCTTTTTCACCTTTAGCACCATCTTTAATAGCAATTTTTTGAACAAGTTCGTCTACACCTTCAGTATAAACACCGTTTCCATCGTTATCAAGATAGAAAGTGAGGTTATTTGTATCACCGACTTTATTTTGATCGACACGTGGTTTTACTGTATCGATTAGCTCTTTAGCCACACCAATTTGCAGAATACGTGGCTTAGCTTCTTTAGTAACAGAATTACTAATTGGCAATCCTAAAAGTGTTTCGTTACCAAATCGATGGACTTTATAGGTAATTTGACGTTGCCCTTTTTCACCTTCTCGAACTAATCTAGTTTGACCTTCTGGTAACTTACTAGTTGGAAGATAGACAGTTTGGAAATCAATGTCTTCTGAAACAGTCTTATTATTAGTACCACCATAAGGATTGGCATCCAAGTATAGTGGGTTTGCTCTATAATAATAGTTTGAGTTACTGTATGGGTCATTGCTAGTAGCGGCACCACCACCACCTTGGTCCACGTTAAAAGTAACTGGTTTCAAACGAACAGACAAGTCACCATTTGGATTATTGATAGGCAAACTAAATCTGATTGTTTGTCTCTCACTCGTTGAAGTAGCAGAGGTCATACTGTATCCTGAGTGAGATACGAAGTTGGCACCCTGACTAACAGGTTTTGATTGTTCTCTTAATCTTGGAGTGGTGATAGTCGCATTTGAAGGATTTCCAAATCCATCCCCTTTATCCAAGATAAAGTTATTATTAACAAATTCACCCGGGCCAGAATATTCAATTGTGAAATTCAATCGATTACCTTGACGTACTGTTGTTACATCATAATGAATGGAATTACCACCACGTGAGTTCCCGTAGCCACGGAAACTATAACTACGACCACCTTGACTAATATCTGTAAATGCAACTGTATTTCCAGAACCTGAAACAATTGGGTTTGCTGGATTGCTAGAAGCTCTAAAACCACTTTGTCCTTTATCCAAGTCTTCCTTACGGATTGCTGGATTTTGGCGAGCATCAGAAAGGCTCAAACCTGGTTTTAAGATTTCATTAGTAGATTTTGGAGCTGAAGTTGTTTCTACTTTGGCAGGTGCATTAGTTGCTAATACGCTACTATCAACAGCTGAACGGTCAGTCGTTGTTGCAGCTGGCTTAGCTTCTTCTTTGGCTTCTGCTGTGTCAACCTTCTTCACTACAGGCGTTTCTGATACTGTTCCTTTATCAGAGTTAGAACGAAGTTCTAGACCAATAATAGCTGATTGAATAGATGATTCTGCTGCTGATATTTCAGCTTCAGATGCATCTGCTTTTCCAAGCAAACCTTGACCAGCTTGGATACTTGCTTGCAAGTTAGCAGCACTTGCTTCTGTATATAACTTGCTTTCTAATTTTTTAGCACGTGAAAGAGCTGTTAACAATTTTGACTTATCAACAGCATCTTGATGACTTGCTTCTTCTTTTTTATCTTTTGCTTCTTCAACTTTTTCTGCTGGTCTAGTAGCTTCTTCAGTTTTAGCTGGAGTTGCTTCTACTGGGTTGGCAACAGTTGGAGCTGCATAAGTTGTTTCTTTTTTAGGTGTAGAAACTTCTGCTGGTTTAGTGGCTTCATCTACCTTATCAACAGAGACACTATTAGTTGCCTCAGGATGTTGTTCCTCTGCTTGTACTGATTGCGCATTGGCAGCAGTTCCCAAGACTAAGGCTGTCCCGAGCAAGACACTAGCAGCACCAAAGTGATACTTACGAATAGAGTATCGTTGTTGCATGCTATACCAGTCAAATGATTTCTTATGTGAATGTTTCATTTTGAACTCCTAAGTAATATTTATAGTTTACAATCTACAACTATCTGAGGCATTAATCAATATTATCTACGAAATTAATATATCTTATTTTTGTACCTTGGAGTCATATTTTTTTTTTTTTTTTTTGAACTTAATGAACATATTTTTAATTCTTTCTTTTTTGTGTAACAGAATCATAATTATGATATAATACAATTTAGGAGGAATTGCCTAAATGCGTAACCTTTTATCAACGAAAGATCAGCGACAATTACGTTTAATGGAAACCTTAATTCAAAATCGTAATTGGTTGAGACTGCATGAACTTGCCGACAAATTAGGATGTACAGAACGAATTCTAAAAAGTGATTTAAATGAATTACGTACTGCCTTTCCAACTATCGATATCCAATCTTCTATTAATGGAATTATGATAGATTTAAACATGCAGACTAGTGTGGAAGATGTATATCAACATTTTCTTGCCCATTCTCAATCTTTTCAATTACTAGAGTATCTGTTTTTTAATGAGGGCCTACCTATTTATCGAACCCTAGAAAATCTTCACTCTAGTAGTGCCAACCTCTATCGATTGGGCAGAAATATTACAAAAACTCTGTCAACTCAATTCCAAATTGAACTATCATTTACTCCATCCGAAATACGTGGGAATGAAATCGATATTCGCTATTTTTATGCTCAATATTTTTCTGAGCTCTATTATTTCCTAGACTGGCCTTTTCCCGATATCCCTGAAGAGGACTTAACAGAGTTTGCTGATTTCTTCTATAAAATCACCAATTATCCAATGCACTTTTCAATTTATAGAATGTATAAATTGATGTTAGCTATCAGCATTTACCGTATCAAAAATGGCCATTTCATCGACTTACCAAATCATTTCTACGATGAATACTATCCTCTATTGATGGGAATTCCAAACTTTGAGGAGACGCTTGTCTATTTCTCTGAAAAATTAGGACTGGAAATCACTCCAGATATCATCGCACAAATTTTTATTTCCTTTATTCAAAACAATCTTTTCTTAGATCCTCAAGAATTTTTCAACTCTTTAGAAGAGAACAGTGAAGCAAGATACTCTTACCAATTACTTAGTCAAATATTAGAACGCCTATCAAAACAATATAAGATTACTTTTACTAACCACGATGAGCTGATTTGGCATTTACACAACACTGCTTTCTTTGAAAGTCAGGAAATCTTTTCTACCCCAATCTTATTTGAACAAAAAGCATTGACGATTAAAAAATTTGAAGTTTACTTCCCAGACTTTATGGGGAGTGCACGTCAAGAACTGGCCCAATACCGTCAGGCGATTGGACAGCATGACCATCCTGAACAGTTGGAACACTTGATGTACACCATCTTAACCCATGCTGAAAACCTCTCTACTCAGTTGTTAGAAAATCGACCACCTATCAAGGTTTTGATTATCAGTAATTTTGACCATGCTATATCCCTTACCTTTGTTGATATGCTTTCCTATTACTGTAATAACCGCTTTACCTTCGATACTTGGGATGAATTGGAAACGAGTCCTGAGATTTTAAATCAGACAGGTTATGATATCATCTTGTCTAATTTCTATATTCCAGGAATTACCAAGAAGTTTATTTGTCAAAATCATCTGTCAATAATGGATTTGGTTAATCATCTTAATACTTTATCAAATGAGATTCATATATCCAATACTTTATAAGATAGAAAAAGTCAGCATAATCCTGCTGACTTTTTCTCTTATCTGATTTCTATACTTCCTTAACAAAAACCAATTCCTGTGGTTGGGACAGATCTTCTCGGTAGGCAAATCCTGCAAAGCTTAACTGGCAAGCTTCCTCAACCGTCTGCACTTGATTTTCTATCAGGGCTGTCAGGAAGGCACCACGCGCTTTCTTAGAAATAGTTGAATGAATCTTCAGCTGACCACCTCTATCCTCCATGAATTTGAAGGTCACCATTTTTTCTCTGATTTCCTTAGAAAATACAGTCTCAAATTCTGATGACAAGAGAGAGAAAATCACTTCTTCCTTCTTCAGAGCTTCATCATAAGCTGCCTTCCAATGGCTCTTCAAAGTCTTACCTGCGACTTTTAACTTCATCAAAAAGTCTAAACGATGAGGGGACATAGGTGACAAGGCTGGAACGACTCCGTACAAAGCCGAGGTAATGAAGACATGATTTTCAAAATAGGCTTGTTCTGCCTCGGTCAGTTTGTCTCGCTTGATATGGCGATACATAAGCCCATCAAAAAGTTTCAGAGCTGGATAGTGTTGAGCAGTTTGCCTTTTCAAATCTTGGATATTTTGAAATTCTTCCGTCGCTTTCTCGGCTGAAACTTTGTAAAAACTCTCCAATTGACTAGCAGAATAGAGGGCCAAGGCATCAAGCACAGCCTGACTTTCTGGTCTTAAAGGAGTTGCCTCGATACTTGACAAATCTGTGTTCATTTCTTTTGCTGTAGGGATTAAAATTTTCATATTAATAGTGTAGCATATTTTTTTGCCGCTACCAAGAAATTCATCTGAAAAACCTCGGTTTGACCGAGGTTTCTCTGGTTATTTTGGCCATCCTAACCAGACAGCCACGAGAACAAGGGCTATGCCAGCTAAACTTGTTAAGATAGATAGAAATTTATCTTTTTTCTCCTTGAACTGAGAAAAACCTATCTTCAAAGCGAGCAGTCCGAGTAGCATTGAAGCAAGCATCACATAAAAACCCATTTGTTTGTCCTCCATTAGTCTTAATTTACCTTATTATAACATATACTTCTTAAATAAAGCTTTTTTATACTCAATGAAAATCAAAGAGCAAACTAGGAAACTAGCCGCAGGTTGCTCAAAGCACAGCTTTGAGGTTGCAGATAAAGTTGACGTGGTTTGAATTTGATTTTCGAAGAGTATTACTGTACTTTAAAGGTCTTGAGATAGTTATCTTTTCCTACTTGACCTTCGAAGGTTTTACCATTTTCAAGGTAAGGAAGGTCATCTGATACTGAGGCCTTGACCTTGTATATTTTGCCATCAACTTTAAAGAAGTAGACAGTATCGCCCTTGATAACAGCTGATTTGAGGTCTGCTACCACACCCTTTATGCTTTCTGTGGTTTCATTGTCAATTTCAAGGTCGTTTTTGTTGGCGTACTTGCTGAGCAGTTCTTCCACTGTCGTAGCAACGATAACATTTTGGTACTCGACTGCATCTACCAGGGCGTACTCTTTGACCAGACCAGCATTGTCCTTCAAGCCCATGATGTAGAGAGGCTTGTCATTGAGGTTGATGAGGATTGGGAAGGTTGCCTTGTAGGATTTCTCCTGAACAGCACCTTCGGCTGATTCACGGGCTGATTCTTCGGTCGCAGAAGCCAAACTGTACTTAGTGATTTCTCCTGTTCGCATATTTTCAAGGATAAAACCAAGATTACTTTCATCTGCATTGGCCGATGTCACACCTGTGTAGAGGTAGATGTCATTACCGATAGACAAATAATTATATCCCTTGGTAGTCTGGGTCACGTTTTTCTTGGAAATCATGGCATTCCAGAAACCATCCTTGTACTTGCCGTTATAGTTGATTTGCTCGATGGTTTCCTCAGCTGGATAGACCCTGTCCACCCATTCTGGAACATCTGCCAAACTGTATTCCTTGGTTTCTCCATTTGTGGCATCCAAGATAATGACTGAAACAGGACGAGGAACCGCAAGTCCAAATTGCTTTTGGTAAACCGTTGCTACATAGAAAGGATTACCCTCATCGTCCACCTCGAAAGATGGAGTCTTGAAGATTTTGGTTGGATATTTAAAGCGCAAGTGCCGTTTGACGTCGCGGTTAAAATACTCCGAGTCAGAATACTTGATTGGTGTCTTCAAGTCCACCAAATTCGCATTTCCAGTTACCATGTCCACCTTTATATACTCACCGATTCCCTTGGCTTGATTGTTAAACCATTTGATAGGGTCTGCGTATTCTAGTGGTGTCACCCGATAAGGTTTTCCATCAATCGTTAGTTGAGTATAAGTGTCTGCCGCCACATACTGTGACACCTTATCGGTTAGGGAACCCAAGTAGCGGTCCCCAATTTTTTCAGCGGTACTTCTATCTAAGATAGGAACCTTACTGGTGTCAGTCTTAGGAAATTCAGTAAAGTCTTTTTCCGTAACTGTGACTACATTAGCATAATTTTTAGCCTGAAAAATACTGGAGGTCACCAAGGAAACCAAGGCTGCTAAGAGAAGAATTCCTCCAATAGAAGCTAAAAGGATTTTCCCTAACCGATTGATTTTGAAACCCTCAAAATTTAAAGCAGCTTCCGCCTTGCCGTGGCGCACATGAACTGTTTTGACCAGATTGATTCCCTTGCCAAAGCCAAATAAAATAGCCACAAGCAGCAAATGCCCACAGAGGAAAAAGAGAAATTCCCAGCTGGTCAGGTTAAAGGGTGGTAAGAAGATATACCAAGTCGTTGCAATAAAAATAAGTTCAAAGACTATCCGTTTCATTTGCTTTCCTCCTAAATGATTCGTCCGTCCAAGTGATCCAGTTCATGCTGGCAGATCTGTGCTGGGAAGCCTGTCAAGGTCATGATCTGTTCCTGCCACTTGCTGTCACGATAGGACACCCTTATGGTTTCATAACGCTTAGTAGGTCTCACACCTGTCAAGGATAAACAGCCTTCTTCTGTCTCATAAGGTCCTTCAAAGGACAGGAGCACTGGGTTAAACATAACTACAGGGACCAATCCAAGATTAAAGATAATCACGCGCTTCTGCACCCCAATCATATTGGCAGCCAGACCAACACAGGTCTCACGATTTGCTAAGAGCGTATCTTGTAAGTCTCTAGCGAGATACAGGTCTTCCTGACTTGCAGGTTGAGATACCTGAGATAAAAACAAGATATCCTTTACAATTTTCTTTTCCACTTCATCACACTCCTCTTACTTTTTACTATATTATAGCAATTATAGCACAAAAGCTGATAACTGTAACCCCTTACCCTCAACTGTAGCAAAAAGCCATCCGAAGATGACTTTTTTTTAAATCGCATTCTTGTCAAAGCCAAGTTTGCGTTGGATAAACTTAACGATTTCAACAATGATAATCATTGAGAAGCTTCCAGCCATAACGATTCCCCATTGTGACAAGTCTAGTTTGGTTACATGGAAGATTCCTTCAAGCGGTTCTACGATGATTGTTGCCATAAGAAGAATGAAGGATACCAAGATAGACCAGTTAAAGGTCTTAGACTTGAATGGACCAACTGTCAAGATGGACTGGTAAACAGACTTGACATTATAGGCATGGAAGAGCTGAATCAAACCAAGGCTTGCAAAGGCCATAGTAAGGGCATCCGCATGAATGGCATGATTGTCACCCACATGCACTGGGTAAAGAAGAGCAAGGCCATAAACACTCATGACAATAGCTGCTTGGAGTACTCCTTGATAGATGATAGAACTGAAACACCACCTGAGAAGAAGCTAGCCTTACGTCCACGTGGTTTGTGGGTCATAACACCTGGCTCAGCAGGTTCAACACCAAGAGCAATAGCTGGGAAGGTATCCGTTACCAAGTTGATCCACAAGAGATGAACTGGCTGCAAGACGTCCCAACCAAACAAGGTTGATAGGAAGATAGTTAATACTTCAGCAGTATTGGCAGAAAGTAGGTACTGAATAGTCTTTTGAATGTTTGAGAAGACCTTACGCCCTTCTTCAACTGCGACGATAATAGTTGCAAAGTTATCATCCGCAAGAATCATGTCAGAAGCTCCCTTAGAAACCTCTGTACCAGTGATTCCCATTCCGATACCGATATCTGCTGTTTTCAGAGCTGGTGCATCATTGACACCGTCACCTGTCATGGCAACGACCTTACCTTGTTTTTGCCATGCCTTAACGATACGAACCTTGTGTTCTGGAGACACACGGGCATAAACAGAATACTGGCCAACTACTTTTTCAAAGTCTTCATCTGACAGTTCGTTGAGCTCAGCACCAGTTAAAACGTGGCCTTCTGTATCATTTGCATCAATGATTCCCAAACGTTTGGCAATAGCTTCTGCTGTGTCTTGGTGGTCACCTGTGATCATGATTGGACGAATTCCAGCTTCCTTGGCCACTCGAACAGCTTCAGCAGCTTCAGGACGTTCAGGGTCAATCATCCCAATCAAACCAGTGAAGATTAAATCATTTTCAAGCTCTTCAGAAGTAAGATTTTCTGGAATACTATCGATAATCTTATAAGCACCTGCAAGGACACGCAAGGCTTGATGAGCCATTTCAGAGTTGTTTGTATGAATGAGGTTTGTAACCTTCTCATCAATAGGAGCAATATCCCCAGCCTTATCACGAAGAACACAACGTTTCAAAAGTTGGTCTGGCGCACCTTTGACTGCTACAAGGAAACGACCATCTGGCACTGGGTGAACTGTTGACATGAGCTTACGTTCAGAGTCAAATGGCAATTCAGCTACACGAGGATATTTCTCTAAGAAACCTTTAACATCGTAGCCCTTGTCCAAGGCATATTGGATAAAGGCTGTTTCGGTTGGGTCACCAATCAGGTTGCCTTCCACATCGATTTTCGTATCATTGGCCAAGACAACTGAACGAAGAAGGGGCATTTCAAGACCCAGTTCAATGTCGTCAGCTGAGTCATGTAGGACTGCATCGTAGAAGACTTTTTCGACGGTCATCTTGTTCATGGTCAACGTACCAGTCTTATCAGAAGCGATAATTTCTGTCGAACCAAGGGTTTCTACTGCTGGCAATTTACGAACGATAGAGTTTCGCTTTGCCAAAACTTGAGTACCAAGGGCAAGAACGATGGTTACGATAGCTGGGAGCCCTTCTGGAATAGCTGCAACAGCAAGGGCAACAGAGGTCATCAACTCACCAAGTGGATTTTTCCCTTGAATGAAGACACCCACTACAAAAGTAACAAGGGCAATGACCAAAATAGCATAGGTCAAGACCTTAGAAAGGTTGTTCAAGTTTTGTTTGAGTGGCGTGTCTGTCTCATCCGCATCTTGAAGCATGCCAGCAATATGACCAACTTCAGTGTACATACCTGTATTGACAACAACACCTATCCCACGACCATAGGTCACGTTAGAGTTTTGGAAGGCCATGTTGACACGGTCACCAATACCAGCGTCTGCAGCAAGATCGACTGTCAAATCTTTTTCAACTGGAACAGACTCACCTGTAAGAGCTGCTTCTTCGATTTTAAGAGAATTGGCTTCTAGCAAACGTAGATCTGCAGGTACTACGTCACCTGCTTCAAGGGCAACGATATCACCTGGTACCAATTCTTTAGAGTCAATCTCTGCCATGTGTCCATCACGAAGAACGCGAGCAGCTGGACTAGACATGGATTTAAGGGCTTCGATAGCTTCTTCTGCTTTCCCTTCTTGGTAAACACCAAAGGCAGCATTGATGATAACCACAGCTAGGATAATAATGGCATCTGCGATATCTTCCCCACCAGAAGTCACAACTGACAAGATAGCTGCCGCAACTAGGATGATAATCATCAAATCCTTAAATTGCTCGATAAATTTAACTAAGATAGAACGCTTTTCACCTTCTTCGAGTTCATTGTGCCCAAATTCGGCAAGGCGTTTTTCCGCCTCGCTTGATGACAAACCTTGCTCGGTCGCATCCACAGCCTTCAAGACTTCTTCAGGACTCTGAGTGTAAAACGCTTGGCGTTTTTGTTCTTTTGACATGTGTCTCCTCCTTGACATTGTGTGCAAAACAGGCTCTCCTTTTTCATCGTATCTTTTTACGACAAACAAAAAGAGACCTGTTAATCATAACAAGTCTCGCTGTTTAAGATAGTGCCGGAAAGCATACTTTTCAGTATAAAATTCGGAATGACGACACTATCACAGGTTTCTGCCAGCTACTCCCTTGAGTAGTACTATTATATCAAAATTTGAAGAAAATTCAAGAATATTTAACTACTCAACATATCGGAAGTTCACTATTGCCTCTTTAAAAAAAGGAAGGGAAGTAACAAAGGGATTATAGCCATGAATACATACGAATATCTAAAATAATTTACAATTGGAGAATAAATGCACGTTAGTATTATTGCAACGCATATAATTATTAAACCTAAAATCTTATAATCTCTCCTCAATAATGAAATCATCAAAATAATTAACAATAAAATTGTATATAACCCTGCACTATAAAAAATATAGAAAAAAATTGGTAAATAAGAAATCGTCTTATGTATATTCCAATAGAATTCTTGTAACTTATTAAACTTTGTTTGATTCTTCCATCCATCATCAAGTGAAGTTGTATTTCCATAAACATTGCTACTATCTTCATACATAACCTGATAATAATTTCCCATATACGTCAAATCTGAAAAAAATTATATGGATACCAATATGAAACGGACAAATTTAACAATGCATCTATATAAGTCTTTGGATGAGTAAGATAACCCTTAAACCATAATTTAAAAAAATTCGTGCTCCCTTCCTTCAAATTGTTCATTTTTTTCATACTATCTTTAATTGGATCAGCTTTATAATAAATAAATTTCTTATTATTTTCTAGACCTAATGTAGAATCATAAAAAAAGCTAATTCTTCACTAGAAAATGAATCTGGATGATAGTATACAGCGAGACAAGTTGTTGAAATCTAGGTGCTAAATAATCATACCTCTTTCTTGATTCTTGTGGCTGAATTAAGGAACTTGCAATAAAATTTATTATCAAAGTAAAAGCTTATCGATACTAAAGAATAGAATAAAAATTTTCTTATAGTAGCGTTTGTTAAAAATGAATAGTATAAGAATCCCAACAATTATATAAATAACAGCCTTTCTATGCATCATATATATCCAAAAAAAGGAGATAATAAACATAAATAAGAAATTCTTATTCTCAAAAAAATTTAGCTGGTTGATAAAGAATATATATAATACATAGAAAAAAACAACATTAGTGCATTTACCATATATACATCTTTATACATCGTAAAACTAACTATTATGAAATTTGGAAACAAAAAGATAGAATAAATATAAACATCTGTTCAACCATTTATTATTACTTAGTTCAAAAAAATTCTATATAATACATATACATAAATTAAAGTGGTTATTACTAGGGTAAGAAAATTGAAAAATCGCTACTCCAACACCAACCCCTCCTAAAAAAATTTCATACCAAATTTTTGTAAATAGACTTACAGTATAGGTAAATAAATATGGGTGGGAATTTGTCAATGGATAAATCCCTAGACCTTCACCTATTATTACCATACTATCATACGTTGTAACACCTGGATACAACAGTATAAATGCTAGTATTCTAACCAAAAAGAAATGGAGTTAATAGACTGAAATATTTTTCGCCTATCTATCCTATGCCTAAATATATTTAACTCAATATCGAATTTTTTTTATATGAACATTGTATTTATCCCAAACTAAATGTAAAAAAATACTTAAAAGATAAGATAATATCCTATCAAAAGAATAAAAAAACAATATAAAAAGAATATCGGTTCAAACTCCCCTAAATATTGCTTGTGTGTGTGTTATATCTTCTCCGATTACAAAAAAATAAATGCTAAAATTGACGAAAAATACTTTTATAATCATAGATTCTCTCTTGGTTAAAGAAGATAACTTATTTTTTTATTTATGAAGTATAAAAACTGATAAGAATATTGTTGCTGTAATCAATGTTTCTGTTTGAAATACTCTTAAAAAAACGTTATATAACTATTAACAACTATTTTTTTGTCTAATGTTAATAAAAAGTGTAAAAATAGTAAGATAAGATAATACTCTTTATAACACTAAAGTTCAACTTATTTATCACTATCTAAACACCCACCTTCTTTGAACTTGATAACTAGCAAGAAATAAAATTGTATCTACTACTATTTTTATGGCTGTTTCAGAACCAGAAAACATATTCCAAAACGACTGTCACCATTGTCTGCAGATAATAACATTTGGAAAACAGCCAAGCTATAGTATTTAACAATCGTTTTATGAATTCTTTTTTCACCATCAAAGACAAAATTCTTATTCATTGTAAAATTATAATAAGATGAGATTATTCTTGCCAAAATAGTCGATAATAAAATCAACAGTGCACCCCTATGAATTCCTATAGATAGAGAAATCCAAAGGAACAGCTGAAACAATCCAATATCAACTAAAAAGGAAGATAGGGAAGATAACAAATATTTAAAAAATGAGGCAAAGATTACTTTGTAAATTCTCAATGAATCTTTAATGGGATTGAAATGAGTTTCAGCATTCCCATCAAAGTAAATAGTTTCAATAGTTATTTCTTTGATTGGAATCGATTTATCAAATGTATGTATTAACATTTTAGTTTCATACTCAAACCGTTCACCTGAAATTTCTAACATATCATGCAGAATTGCCTTTGGAAAGCCTCGAAGTCCAGTCTGAGTGTCTGTAATTTTTCGACCATAAAGCAATTTAAATACTAATTTTGTAAGCTTATTCCCAAATTTACTTTTTGGCGGTACATTTTCAGAATCAAAATCGCGACAACCTAAAATTAGCGAATCAGGATAATTAGAAATTATCTCTACCATAGATAAGACATCTTCAACCCTATGTTGTCCATCCGAATCAGCAGTGACAATCCCGTTATATTCTTCTATATTTGGCATTGTCAGAAAAATAGTTAAAAGGCATTTTTTTTAAGGCGCCCTTTTTCCTAAATTTTTTTGCATGAGTTAATATTTGACATCCCTGTTCATCTCTTTAGGGTTTTCAAAAAAATATTTTTTTAAATTCAGGCCTACTTCCATCATCTACAATTAAAAATATTTTTCTAACCCAGATAGTCTTAATTTTTTTCTATGTATTGAATCAAATCAAGTGGAGGATTTAGAGCAGGAATAACAATCAATGTTTTCATATAATCTCCTTTGGTATCTGCTAATATTTTTGTATAAAAAAGCATAAACTTCCAGATATCATTCTATCATGTTTCCTAAAAAAAAAAAGCATTTTCTGTTTTGTATTTTCTTACTTTTATCCATCCTATTTGAATTTTCCCTTGAAAACCAGTATAATGGTAAAATGCTATGTGACTAGAAAGGAAATTGAATGAAGCAATCTATCTCAAATCTCAAGTTAGCTGAGCGTGGGGCCATTATCAGCATTTCGACCTATTTGATCTTGTCTGCAGCCAAATTGGCAACTGGCCATCTTCTTCATTCATCCAGTTTGGTGGCTGATGGTTTTAACAACGTCTCGGACATCATTGGAAATGTGGCCCTCTTGATAGGGATTCGGATGGCGCGCCAGCCTGCTGACCGAGACCACCGTTTTGGCCACTGGAAGATTGAGGATTTGGCAAGCTTAATCACTTCCATCATCATGTTTTATGTCGGTTTCGATGTACTTCAGGATACTATTCAAAAAATTCTCAGTCATGAAGAAACGGTCATTGACCCTCTTGGTGCAACCCTAGGAATTATTTCTGCAGCGATTATGTTTATGGTTTATCTCTACAATACTCGCCTCAGTAAGAAATCCAACTCCAAGGCACTCAAGGCTGCCGCCAAGGACAATCTTTCTGATGCTCTTACTTCACTTGGTACTACTATTGCCATCCTAGCTAGCAGTTTCAATTATCCCATTGTGGATAAACTGGTTGCCATTATCATCACTTTCTTTATCTTGAAGACTGCCTATGATATCTTTATCGAGTCTTCCTTTAGTCTTTCAGATGGCTTTTGACGACCGTCTGCTTGAGGACTATCAAAAAAAGCCATTATGGAAATTCCAAAAAAATTAGCAAGGTTAAATCTCAAAGAGGTCGCACCTACGGTAGCAACATTTACCTTGATATTACGCTAGAAATGAATCCTGACATGTCTTTTTGAGAGTCATGAAATCGCGGATCAAATTGAGTCTATGCTGGAGGAACGTTTTGGAGTCTTTGATACCGATGTCCTTATCAGACCAGCACCTATCCCTGAGGTTGAAATTTTTAGACAATGTCTATAAGAAATTGCTTATGCGTGAACAATTGATCGACCAGAAATCAACTGGAAGAGCTCTTGGCAGAAGATTTGTCTATATTCGTCAGATGGAGAGCGGATGGATAAAGGGCCTATAAAGCCGAAAAGAGGTTGATCTTATCAAAGGATATACAAATTACTGCTATCAATTAAACCAAGCTCATCTACTGTAGATTGGACGGAATCGTTTCGCCACCAGTATCTGGCGACCACGAAACCTGGCAAATATCTTTCATCGAAACCAAAAGAATAGAAAATCCTGTCATGAGACGGGATTTTCTATTCTAACTATCAAATTCATAGGTATTCTGGCGTTCGTATTTTTCAAGGTGCTTCTTTTTCATCCAGTTCTTTTTTGAGTAGCTAGCTTACCAAAGTCAGACCATTAGCACTGCATCTCCTCATAATCACTGACGATACGATTTTCCAGTTTTTTTCAATATCGTCTTCAATGTACCCTCTGCTTTTCTTGTTAGGTCATGCGTTCTTGTCTTCTCGGACCTTGATCACTTTTCCTTTTCGGCCTTTGAACTTGATTGTATCTCTGTTTCAAGACTTTTCATCAAGATAATCAATTATATTGACCAAAGAGGGACAGATGCCTGCCATCCTCAAAAGCGAGAATCTTAGTCGCTACCTTATCCAATAAATAGCGGTCATGGCTAACCGTCAAAACAGGTCCCGCAAAGCCTTGCAAGAAATTCTCCAAAACTGTAAGAGTTGCAATATCTAGGTCATTGGTTGGCTCGTCCAAGAGAAGAACATTTGGTTTTTCCAAGAGCAATTTGAGGAGATAAAGACGTTTTTTCTCTCCCCCAGACAATTTTCTCAATCAAGGGTTCCATGCGTCGAACGTGGGAAAAGGAACTGCTCCAGCAACTCTGCAATCGAAGTCGTAGAACCACCGCTGGTCTTGACCTCTTCTGCCACTTCCTGCAAGTAATTGATCACTCGCTTGCTTTCATCCAAACCCTCAATTTGCTGAGAGAAATAGGCGATGCGAACAGTTTCCCCAATCACAACTTGTCCTGCTGTTGGCTCAAGACTTCCTGCAATCAGGTTGAGGAGAGTTGATTTTCCCAACACCGTTGTCCCCAACGATTCCAATACGGTCTTTGGCCTGCACCAAGAGATTAAAATCTTGCAAAATGGGCTTGTTTTCATAGGCAAAGGAAACATCCTGAAACTCGATGACTTTCTTCCCAATACGACTGGTTTCAAAGTTCATGGTCAAAGTCTGTCTCAGCAACACCACCTGAAACTTCTTTCTTCAGGTCATGGAAACGATTGATACGAGCCTGCTGCTTGGTCGCACGCGCCTGCGGTTGTCTGCGCATCCAGGCCAATTCTTGCTTATAGAGTTGTTCCTTTTTGTGGAGAAGAGCTGCATCGCGCTCATCCTGTTCCGCCTTTAAGGCGAACATAGTCCTGATAATTCCCTTGATACTCGGTCAAGCCTGCTCGGTCCAACTCGAAAATCCGTGTTGACAAAGCGTCTAGGAAATAACGATCGTGGGTGATAAAAAGGACGGTTTTCTTAGAATTTTTCAAAAAGAGGGTCAGCCACTCAATAGTCGCAATGTCCAGATGGTTGGTCGGCTCATCCAAAAGCAAGAGGTCGTGGTTGCCAAGTAAAGACTTGCGCCAACTGAACCCGTCTTCTTAGACCACCTGACAATTCCCCAACTGGAGTAGATAAGTCCTGAATACCCAGCTTGCTAAGAACGGTCTTGACCTGACTCTCAATTTCCCAAGCTTGGAGAGAGTCCATCTCTGCCATGACCCGTTCCAAACGCGCCTGCTTGTCCTCACTATAGTTGAGCATGATCAATTCATACTCACGAATGAGCTGGATTTCCTTGAGGTCGCTGGATAGGACCGTATCCAAGACCGTCTTGCTATCATCAAAAATCAGGGATCTTGAGTCAAGTAACCAATCTGGTAATCATTCTTAGCTGAAAAGGGACTGACATCCCCATCAAAGCCAGAAACACCAGAAAGAACATCTAAAAGGGTGGTCTTACCCTGTTCCATTGACACCAATCAGACCAATTCTGTCTAGGTCATGGATGATAAAGGAAATATCCTTAAAAACGGTCTTGTCACCGACGGATTTACTTAGTTTTTCAACGATAAAATCACTCATTTTTTCTCCCTTAGATAAGCATGGATGGCTTGACGGTCATTTTCCAATTCTCCATCGACAATGGCATACTCAATCTCTGTTAAAATCTCTCCCAAGTCTGGGCCCAGGTTGATAACCATATTCCTTGATCAAAATACCACCGTTGATTTGGATTTCTTTCTTGTCATGAATGGTCAAACTCTGGTAGGTTTCTGTGATGGCTTGTGGGTTGACTGCTTTTCCTTGAGCCTGACGAAGATTTTCAGCCTGTAAAAGTAAATCCAAGTCAAAGCGGTAACAATCGCGCTTGCTCAATTCTCCCTTTTCACGCAAGGTCAAAATAGTCAGTAAATCCTGAACTTGCTTAGCAAACTGGCGTGAGGTCTTCCAAGCCTTCAAAAATGGCTGCGCATTTTCAATCTCCAAAGCCCACAGTAGAGCCGCCCAGGCTTGTTCAGAGGATTCAAAAGTAAAACTAGTCTCCAAATCAAACAGTCTGTTGAGCTTATCCTGGCTAGATGCCATATCAGGGAGATAGTCATAAGCTTGACTCTCAATCATGGAAGCCAAGCCCCTTCTCCAAAATGGAGCCAGCAAGAGTTTATCAAACTCAACGAAGGTACGCTCCACAGAAATTTTCTCCAAAAGTGGCGTCAAAGTCTTCATAGCTTTAAAGGTTTCTGGCTCAAGTTCAAAGCCAAGACTGGCCTGAAAACGGAAACCACGCATAATCCGCAAAGCATCTTCGTTGAAACGCTCACTTGCCACTCCAACCGCCCTCAAGACTTGATTTTCCAAATCTTCTAAACCATGAAACAAGTCAATGATTTCGCCTGTCTCGTCCAAGGCAAAGGCATTGACTGTAAAATCACGGCGCTTGAGGTCTTCTTCTAACGAGCGAACAAAAGAAACCGCACTAGGTCTACGATAGTCCACATAGACATCTTCTGTCCGAAAAGTAGTCACCTCGTACTCCTCATCCCCATCTAAAACCAAGACGGTTCCATGTTCGATTCCGATATCGGCTGTTCGCGGAAAAAAATCTGCTTGGTTTCTTCTGGATAAGAAGACGTCGCAATATCCACATCATGGATAGGGACGATTGAGGAGGGCATCTCGAACAGAGCCCCCAACAAAATAGGCTTCAAAACCTGCTTCTTTAATTTTTTCTAATACTGGTAAAGCCTTCTGAAATTCAGAAGGCATTTGCGTTAATCTCATAATAAGTGTTCTAATCCATAGACAAGCTCATGACGCTTGACAACTTCTTTAATTCCCAAATTCACCCCTGTCATGAAGGAGCTGCGATCATAGGAGTCATGACGGAGGGTCAATCCTTCTCCTTGATTGCCAAAGATGACTTCCTGATGAGCTACCAAGCCTGGCAAACGAACTGAGTGAATCCGCATGCCATCAAAGTCAGCACCACGGGCACCTGCAATCAATTCTTCCTCATCAGGCGCACCTTGCTGGATAGACTCTCGAACTTCGGCCATCAACTCAGCTGTTTTAATAGCTGTTCCACTCGGAGCATCCTTTTTCTTGTCATGATGGAGCTCAATAATCTCCACATTTGGGAAATATTTGGCAGCCTGCGTCGCAAATTGCATAAGCAAGACAGCACCCAAGGCAAAAGTTAGGGAGCAATCAAAGCCACCCAAATCTTGGGCACGAGAAAAATTCTTTTTAGCTCTGCAATTTCTTCACTAGTGAAACCTGTCGTTCCAACTACTGGAGCAAAGCCATTTTCAAGAGCAAAAGCGTGTATTTTCATAGGCAACAGCTGGTGTAGTAAAAGTCTACCCAGACATCCGCTTTCAAAAGCCTGCTAAATCAGCCTTATCCTTGAAAAACAGGAATTCCTGCCATTCTGACTCAGACTCAAAAGGATCCAAAACTGCTACCAAGTCCAAGTCTGGATCAGCCAAGACCATCTGACAAGCAGCTTGGCCCATCTTTACCCTTAAAACCAGCAATAATTACTCGAATACTCATCTCTACTCCTGTCTAAGATACAAAGCCTGTAAGAACACAAAGTGAAAATAGGAGTTCTGATCAAGAAGTGTCTACTCCTTGGAAGAACTATCTTTTTCACACAGGGTTCCAGGCGTGTTCAATTATCAAGATACAAAGGACCTTAGCTGCCCATGAAAAATAGGGAATGGCGCTGACTTTCCACGAAAGGCAAGACAGGCATCTTTTTTCAAGAGGCAGGTAGTCCGTGTTCAATTTCTAAGATACAAGGCATCTTAACTAGTCTAAAAATGCTAACTAAATCACTGGAATATAACCCAGAGCAATACTTCCTGATCCTAGGTGTGTCCCAATGACACTACCAAATGTAGCAAGTGAAACATCCGTACCCACTCCAGATTCAAGTAAGTGCTGACGCAATTCTTCAGCCTTTTCAGGAGCATTTCCGTGAATGACAATGATACGGTATTGGCCTGAAGCTGTGGCTTCCTTGATAATCTCAATTAAACGCTTGGTTGCTTTCTTTTCAGTACGAACTTTTTCGTACACTTCAATCACACCTTGGTCGTTGAAATAAAGGATTGGCTTAATGCTTAGCAGATTGCCCAAAATAGCAGCTCCCATTTGAAAGGCGTCCACCTTTCACCAAGTGGTCCAAATCATCCACCATGATAAAAGCAGATGTGTGACTAATTTGAATAGCTAGCTTATCCTGAATAATGGCAAAATCATCGCCCTGGTCTCGCCAGTTAAAGACACTTTCAACCATGATACCCAGAGGAGCACTTGTAATCAAAGTGTCTGGGAAAGCAATGGTTAAGCCCTCATAATCATCGACCATGTACTGGATATTTTGGTAAAAACCTGAAATTCCAGAAGATAGGAAAAGCCCCAAAGCATGGGTATAGCCTTGTTCTTTGAGCGAAGTTAAGATTTCATCTAACTTGGCAATACTTGGTTGACTGGTCTTAGGCAATTCAGAAGCCTGAGCCATTTTTTGGTAAAATTCCTCAGCAGTCAGATTGATGCCTTCGACATACTCCTCACCATCAATATTGACAGGAATATCCAAGACATACAAATCTTCTCTTTGCAAGGTCTCTGCACTGAGATAGGCAGAGGAATCTGTGATAACAGCTAATTTCATATTAGAACTCCAAATTGATTCCTGGTAAGTCTAATGCAATTTCAGTTACTTCGTAAGTCAAACGGTTGAGCATGTTCAAACATGGACGAGCCAAAGTTTCAACTTCTTCTTGATTCAATTCACTTGGTTCATTTAACAATACGACCATCGATATGGTTCACTTGTGAAATGGTTCCACTGATGACAAACTTATCAAATACAATCATAAAAGCTCAAGACAACAATCAAGGAAGTCACTTGATTTTCTTGGTCATGTTGAATCAATTGGAAGTTCACATCCACCTTAGTTTCAGGAGCTCCATTTTCATTTTCCCATTCAAAATTACGCGCATCAAAATGATACTGACTAACAAATTCTTGTTCACGTTTAAGATTCATGTCTTTCTCCCTCGGCTACAATATTATAAGCTATTGTACCATAATTTTTTATTTTCATCTAGTTTTCTAGGATTTAGTCAATCCCGATTTCAGCTCGAACTACGTCTGCGATGGTATCAACATAGTAGTCCACTTCTTCTGTTGTAGGCGCTTCTGCCATAACACGCAAGAGGGGCTCTGTTCCACTTGGGCGAACAAGGATACGGCCATTCCCTGCCATTTCTTCTTCCATCTTCTCGATGATAGCCTTGATAGCTGGCACTTCCATAGCCTTTTCCTTCATGGCATTTTCCACTCGGATATTGACTAATTTTTGTGGATAGATGGTTACTTCTGCTGCCAACTCTGACAAACTCTTACCAGTTTCCTTCATGATTTTAGTCAATTGAACGGCAGACAATTGACCATCACCTGTGGTATTGTAATCCATCAAGATGACGTGACCAGACTGTTCACCACCGAGGTTGTAGCCTGATTTTCTCATTTCTTCCACAACATAGCGGTCGCCAACTGCAGTGACTGCCTTGTTAATACCTTCACGGTCCAAGGCCTTGTGGAAGCCAAGGTTGGACATAACTGTTGTCACGATTGTATTTTGAGCCAATTGTCCTTTTTCAGAAAGGTATTTCCCGATGATGTACATAATCTTGTCACCATCAACGATGTCGCCATTTTCATCAACAGCAATCAAACGGTCACTGTCTCCATCAAAAGCCAAACCGATAGCTGAGCCACTTTCTTTGACCACTTCTTGAAGGGCTTCTGGGTGGGTTGAACCAACATTAAGGTTGATATTAAGACCATCTGGTGTTTCCCCGATAACAGTCAATTGAGCACCAAGGTCTGCAAAGATTTGACGGGCACTTGTAGAAGCTGCACCATTGGCTGTATCCAAGGCAACCTTCATTCCTTCAAGAGGAGTTCCAGTTGAAACCAGATAGCTTTCATACTTACGCAAGCCTTCTGGATAATCTACCAAGGTTCCCAAGCCTTCTGCACTTGGACGAGGAAGAGTATCTTCCGCAGCGTCTAGCAAGGCTTCAATTTCTGCTTCTTTTTCGTCATCTAGTTTGAAGCCATCACCGCCAAAGAACTTAATTCCATTATCAAGGGCTGGGTTGTGGCTAGCAGAAATCATGACACCTGCGCTTGCTCCTTCAGTTTTAACTAAGTAAGCTACTGCTGGTGTTGCAAGGACACCTAGTTTGTATACGTGAATACCAACTGAAAGAAGACCAGCTACCAAGGCTGATTCTAGCATTTCCCCAGAAATACGTGTGTCACGTCCTACAAAGACTTTCGGTGCTTCCGTTTCATGTTGGCTAAGAACATAGCCTCCAAAACGTCCTAGTTTAAAGGCCAATTCTGGCGTTAATTCTACGTTAGCTTCTCCACGGACTCCATCAGTCCCAAAATATTTACCCATTTTTATAAAATCCTTTTTCCTATTTTTAATTTGTTTTTGAACTAGTTGCTTTCGTTGACGAGGATGTCTCCGACGAACTGCTTGTAGTTGAATTTGATGTACTTGAACTTGGTGCCACTGGTTTTGTAGTCACCTTCATTGTTGTGTCAAACGGAGTGATAACTGCTGGTAAGACAACACCATTGCGGTCGATTGCCTGCAAAGGTACTGAACCACTGTAATTACCTGTTATGCGTTCGCTGGTTGGTAAAAGCGCAATAACTTTGTCAATCTTAGCTAATGTTTCTTGGTCAGTTGTGACAGAAACTCGTTCATTTGACACGGTTACACTATCAATTTGTAGCTTGGGATCAATCTGGCTTTGGTCAACTTGTGGCACAACAATCATCCCATCTCGCTTAACCTTCTTCCCAACTTTCACTGTGATCTTTTGAGGCGTTGCCACAGCGGTCAATCCACTTGGAAGATTTTCAATGTTCAAGGGAACTTCAATCGTTCCAACACTGGCATCCGTCAAATCAGCAGTGACTTTAAACTTACGAGTGCTTTCCTGCATTTCACTGGCCAAAGGTCACACGATTGGCACCTGTCAGCACAACTGAAACTTCTGATGCAAAACCACTAATGAAATACTGACTCATTATCATAATGAATATCGATAGGAACATTTCGTTATCGTATTGGTGTAGGTTTCCGATTTGACCTGCCTTGCGGTATTGCTATTTTGAAAGTTGGTTGATGTTGCATAGACAAATAAGACACAAGCAAAAAAGAGAGATGAAATGATATATAGACTATTTTTTCTCATATTTCCAACCTCCTAGCAAACGGTCCTTGAAACTGACTTTTTCCTCAACAGCTGGCAAAAGAATTGTTCGTAGCTCTGCTTCAAATTCTTCAATCGTCAAAGTCATGCTTGAAGACCCCATTGTAGGTAATAGAAATACCACCTGTTTCCTCTGAGACGATGAAGGTCAAGGCATCCGACACTTCTGATAAACCAATAGCCGCCCGGTGTCTGGTCCCAAATTCCTTGGAAATCCCTGTACTTTCTGTTAAGGGCAGATAGGCAGAAGTCACTGCAATTCGATTTTCTCTGATAATCACAGCACCATCATGTAGGGGAGTGTTGGGGATAAAGATATTGATGAGGAGTTCAGCCGAAATATTGGCATCCAAGGGAATCCCTGTAGAAATGTATTCTTGCAGGGTGCGAACTCGTTGGATGGCAACTAGGGCACCTATCTTACGAGGGCTCATATATTCAACTGACTTGACAAAGGCACGAATCATTTGCTCTTCTGCACTAATTTGAGTAGTAGAAAAGAAATCTGTCGCCCTTCCCAAACGTTCCAAACCAGTCCGAATCTCTGGAGAGAAGATAACAACCGCAGCAATAACCCCATAGGTGATAATCTGATTAATCAACCAAGAAATCGTTGTTAAACCAAGGATATTGGCCACAACCTGGGCTAATACAAAGATCACGACCCCCCGCACCAAAATCATAATCTTGGTGCCAGCTATCGCTTTTGTAAAACGATACAAAACATAGGTCACAATCAAAATATCAAACAGATTGATGGCAATACTCCAAGGACTAGAAAACAAGCTAGTCCAATATTGCAGGTTGGATAATTGTTGAAAGTTCATCTGCTGTCTCCTCTCTGTCCAAACACGTTCCTTTCTATTATACCATTTTTCTGACATTTTTTTCCCTATCCTACTTCATTTTAAATTAAAGAAAAAATATGATAAAATAAACTGATACTCAATGAAAAATCAAAAGAGCAAACTAGGAAGATAGTCGCAGGTTGCTCAAAAACAGTGTTTTGAGGTTATGGATAGAACTGACGAAGTCAGTAACCATAACTACGGTAAGGCGACGCTGACGTGGTTTGAATTTGATTTTTCGAAGAGTATGACTAGAAAAAACAAAGGAGAAACCATGTCTCAACTCTATGATATTACCATTGTAGGTGGTGGTCCTGTCGGGCTTTTTGCGGCCTTCTATGCCCACCTACGCCAAGCCAAGGTCCAAATCATCGACTCTCTTCCCCAACTAGGTGGACAACCTGCTATTCTCTATCCTGAAAAGGAAATCCTAGACGTCCCAGGTTTCCCAAACCTGACTGGAGAAAGATTGACCAACCGCTTGATTGAACAACTAAACGGCTTTGATACCCCTATTCATCTCAATGAAACGGTTCTTGAGATTGAAAAACAAGAAGAAGGCTTTGTCATCACAACTTCTAAAGGAAGTCACCTGTCTAAAACAGTTATCATCGCTATGGGTGGCGGTGCCTTTAAACCACGTCCGCTGGAACTAGAAGGCGTTGAGGGCTATGAAAATATCCACTACCACGTTTCCAACATCCAGCAATATGCTGGTAAGAAAGTGACGATTCTTGGTGGAGGAGACTCAGCTGTGGATTGGGCTTTGGCTTTTTGAAAAAAATTGCACCAACTACCCTTGTCCACCGCAGAGATAATTTCCGTGCCTTGGAACACAGTGTCCAAGCCTTGCAAGAATCATCTGTAACCATCAAGACACCATTCGTCCCTAGCCAACTCCTTGGAGATGGAAAAACGCTCGATAAACTTGAAATCACAAAAGTAAAATCTGATGAAACAGAAACGATTGACCTAGACCACCTCTTTGTCAACTATGGTTTCAAATCTTCTGTCGGTAACCTTAAAAACTGGGGTCTGGACCTCAACCGCCACAAGATTATTGTTAACAGCAAACAGGAATCTAGCCAAGCAGGTATCTATGCTATCGGTGACTGTTGCTACTATGACGGAAAAATTGACTTGATTGCGACAGGTCTCGGAGAAGCACCAACTGCTGTCAACAATGCCATCAACTACATTGACCCTGAGCAAAAAGTACAACCAAAACACTCAACTAGTTTATAAAAAAGAACCACGAGTCACATAGGATTCGTGGTTTTATAGTTTAGCTACAATCTTGTTAGTTCATATCTTTCCCTTTTTTAGCAAAAATAAAAATGCCTATCAAACTGATAAAACATGTGATATAAGAGGAACGGCACTAACAATACGCCTTGGAAAAGGAGGTATTACAGATGCTAGAACTTCTCAAAATAGTACTTATCGCAGTCATCGAGAGTATTATCTCATGGCTGGTGACTCGTTGGTTAGACGATCACTTCGACAAGTAACCTTCGTGGTTAGTGCTATCTAACCCAGAAAAAATCCCCTTGGTATTGCAGTACCGAGGGGATTTCTGATAGCACTAAAATGCTAGAACTTCTCAATTCCTCTTTATTATCTCACATACTCTATTTAATTGTCAAGAAAGAGGTGTTTTATATCTTTATAACTCATCGGCTATCTTGTTAATTTTTCTGAGTCTGTGGTTGACACCACTTTTGGTCAGAGGGAGTGCTGAGGCTATCTGCTAACTGCTGGATAGAGTAGTCTGGGTGCTGAATCCGCAACTGCGCTACTTCCTGCAAATCCACTGGCAGATTTTCTAAGCCCATGATATCTTTGATTTTGCTGATATTGTTGATAGTCTTCATGCTGGCAGAGACTGTCCGAGCGATATTAGCTGTCTCGGCATTATTGGCCCGATTGAGGTCATTACGGGTTTCTCGCAAAATCTTAACCCGCTCAAAATCATCACGCGCCTGCATGGCTCCGATGACAATCAAGAAGTCCATAATATCTTCGGCACGCTGGAGATAGGTCACAGCTCCCTTCTTGCGCTCAAGCACCTTGGCATCCAGCAAAAACTGCTGGAGAAGAGAGGCAATCCCTTGCGCGTGGTCCAGATAAACAGAACTGATTTCCAACTGGTACTTGCCTGACTCAGGGTCACGAATGCTTCCATTTGCCAAGAAAGCGCCACAAAGATAAGCACGACCTGCTTCCTCATCCGATAAAATCGCCTCATCAATACCTGTTTCCAGGCCAAAGAAAGAGTCTGCCAAGTGCAAATCACTCAACAAGTCCTGCACCTTTTCATCTGTAAAAACAGTATAGACCCGATTCTTACGAAGATTACTTCTTTGGTGGTGATGAATTTCTGATTTGATTTCGTAGAAATGGAGAAAGGACTCATAGAGGTGACGGGCTAGCTTGGCGTTTTCTGTCACGACAGACAATGTCAAGCCCGAAGTCGAGAGACCGATACTGCCAGACATTTTGATAATGGCAGATAATTCATGCCGGCTCAGATGGTGCTGACCTAGGATTTCTTCTTTAACTGCTACTGTGAAACTCATTTTCTCACCTGTATAATCCGCATCAACTCATCCACGATCAAATCTCCATCGTGAAAGGCACCCCCATTTTCCAGACGAAGGAAGTTGGATGAAATCACACGCGGAACTTGTTTACAAAGGCCAGCAAAGTCATGTTCCACCTGCACTAAGTATTCATCAAAACGGTTGGAATTCATGTATTCCTGAGGCACTTTTTCAATATTCACCAAGACAGTATCGATAAAAGGTCGGCCAAGGTGACGATGCAAGACCTCTACGTGGTCACTATCTGTAAAGTGTTCCGTCTCCCCACGTTGAGTCATGATATTACAGACATAGGCGATTTCTGCCTTAGTTTCCAAAAGCGCCTGCCCGATTTCCTTAATCACGATATTGGGCAAAATCGAGGTAAAGAGGGAACCAGGTCCGAGGACAATCATGTCACTTTCAAGAATGGTCTGCACTACTCGACGACTGGCCAGAGGCGTATCATCGTTGAGGGTATTGGTCACATAGACATGGTCAATCATGCCTGGATGGTCTGCAATATGACTCTCTCCAGCCACTTCTGTCCCATCCTGAAAGACTGCATGCAGGGTCAAAGGATGGTCACTGGAAGGATAAATTTTCCCTGTTGTATGGAAAAATTTGCTCAGTAACTGCATGGCATTATAGGTCGAACCCTGCATTTCTGACAGGCCAGCGATAATGAGATTTCCCAATGGATGGCCAGCAAAGGCTCCAGCATCCTCAGAAAAGCGGTACTGAAAGACCTTCTCATAAAACTTAGGCATATCCGACATGGCCACAAGGACATTACGAAGATCACCTGGCGGTGTCAACTGTCTGCATATTTTTTCTGAGTTCACCTGATGAACCACCATCATCTGCCACCGTTACGATAGCAGCGATTTCCACATCTTTTTCACGCAGACTTTTAAGAATGACAGGGATCCCAGTCCCTCCACCAATCACCGTTATCTTTGGTTTTCTCATGAACGGTTTACCGTTTCCTTTCTTCGGTCTTTGTCGCGATGCCCTTCATTAACAGGCCAATTCTTAGCTAGGTCCTGCGCGATGCGTTTGGCAAAGGCAACACTACGGTGCTGTCCACCCGTACAACCCATGGCAATGGTCAAAAACGGACTTCCCTTCCTTTTTGGTAACTTGGCAAAATCGGCTCAATCAAGGCCAACAAATGTTGATAAAATTCTTCTGACTCAGGATGGTTCATGACATAATCATAAACAGGTTCATCCACACCCGTTTGATTACGCAGTTCTGGTAGATAATAGGGATTTGGCAAGAAACGGACATCAAAGACCAAGTCTGCATCAATTGGGATTCCATATTTAAAGCCAAAAGACATGACTTCGATACGGAAAGACTGGGCTTGCTCTTGATCTGAAAACTGCTCTGCAAGGGTTTTACGCAGCTCACGAGGAGTAAGTTCAGTCGTATCCACCACATTTTGGCTCATATTTTTCAAAGGCGCCAAGAGCTCACGTTCCAGCTTGATTCCATCCAAAATCCGTCCATCTGCAGCTAGAGGGTGACTCCGTCTGGTTTCCTTGTAACGAGCAACCAATTCCTTATCAGCTGCATCCAAAAAGAGAATTTTAAAGTCCAGTTCTTCCTTGTTTTCCAACTCATCCAAAACAGCTTGAATCTCTGAGAAGAAAGAACGGCTACGCATATCTACTACCAAGGCCAACTTATGGTCGTCTTCCTTTGTTTCCACCAACTGCAAAAACTTAGGCAAGAGAGCTGGCGGCATATTATCAATAGTAAAATAACCCAAATCTTCGAAGGACTGAATGGCAACTGTTTTCCCTGCACCACTCATCCCTGTCACAATCACCAAGTGAAGTTGTTTCTTTGTCATCTTTTTCTCCTTATATCAAAAGAAGTTTGGCAGAACCAAACTTCAACTAGCTTATCCAATCTCTGCGATGACTTCGATTTCGACTTTTACATCACGAGGAAGACGAGCTACCTCTACTGCTGAACGAGCTGGAAATTCCTCTTTAAAGGCCGTTTGGTAAACCTCGTTAAAAGGAACAAAGTCGTTCATATCGCTCAAGAAACAAGTTGTTTTGACAACATGGTCAAAGTCAGTTCCTGCTTCTGCCAAAATAGCACCGATGTTTTTCAAGACTTGTTCTGTCTGTTCTTGGATCGTTTCTCCAACGATTTCCCCAGTTTCAGGAGAGAGAGGAACTTGACCACTAGCAAACAAAAGGTTGCCAACGATTTTTCCTTGAACATAGGGTCCGATAGCCTTTGGAGCTTTGTCTGTATGAATTGTTTTTGCCATTTTCTTTTCCTCACAATTTTTCTAAGATTGCATCCCAAGCCTCATCCATCCCTGCCTTACTGACAGATGAAAAGAGGATGAAGTCGTCACTTGGGTCAAAGTTTAATTTCTTTTTGATTGCTGATTCATGCTTATTCCATTTACCACGAGGAATCTTGTCCGCCTTGGTCGCCACAATAATGACTGGAATCTCATAATACTTGAGAAATTCGTACATCTGCACATCATCTGCTGATGGGTCATGACGGAGGTCAACTAGACTAACCACCGCACGCAGATTTTCCCGAGTCGTTAGGTATTCCTCAATCATGCGCCCCCACTTTTCACGTTCCTTTTTAGAAACGCGGGCATAACCATAACCAGGCACATCCACAAAGCGCATCTTGTCATCAATGTTAAAGAAGTTGAGAAGCTGGGTTTTACCAGGTTTCCCTGATGTTCGAGCTAGATTCTTGCGGTTCAGCATGGTATTGATAAAGCTAGATTTACCAACATTTGAACGCCCTGCTAGGGCAATCTCTGGCAGTTCATCCTGCGGATAGTGGGATTTATTCGCCGCACTGAGCAAGATTTCTGCATTGTGTGTATTAAGTTCCATAGTCACCTCTAGGCTGTTTCTAGGATTGGTTTATCCGTTCCATCGACAGCTTCTTTTGTGATGCGGACCAATTTAACATTTTCCTGACTCGGTACTTCAAACATGACATCTAACATGGTTTCTTCAATAATCGAGCGAAGACCACGCGCACCCGTTTTGCGTTCGATGGCCTTATTGGCAATCTCTTGAAGAGCTTCGTCGTCAAATTCCAACTCGACATCATCATAAGACAGCAAGGTTTGGTATTGTTTGACCAAGGCATTTCTTGGCTCTTTCAAGATACGAACCAAGTCATCTACTGTCAATTGTTCAAGAGCAGCAAAGACAGGCAAAGCGTCCAATCAACTCAGGGATAATACCAAATTTTTGAATATCTTCTGCGATGATTTCTTGCATGTAAGAGCTATTTTCATCAATCGCTTTATTGTTTTGACCAAATCCGATGACTTTTTCTCACCAAGACGTTGTTTGACGATTTCTTCAATGCCATCAAAGGCACCACCCACGATGAAGAGGATATTTTTAGTATCCACTTGAATCATCTCTTGTTGTGGATGCTTGCGTCCACCTTGAGGCGGCACGCTAGCAACGGTTCCCTCGATAATCTTGAGAAGGGCTTGTTGCACCCCTTCACCAGAAACATCACGTGTGATCGATACATTCTCGCTCTTCTTAGCAATCTTGTCAATTTCATCCACGTAGATAATCCCACGCTCTGCACGTTCAATGTTAAAGTCAGCAGCCTGCAAGAGTTTGAGGAGGATATTTTCCACGTCCTCACCCACATAACCAGCCTCAGTAAGAGCTGTCGCATCTGCAATCGCAAAAGGCACATTCAAGCTCTTAGCCAAGGTCTGAGCAAGGAAAGTTTTCCCTGAACCAGTTGGGCCAATCATCAAGATGTTTGACTTCTGCAAATCCACATCTTCTGACTCTTCACGCGTATCGTGGAAATTGATGCGTTTGTAGTGGTTGTAAACTGCTACTGCTAAGGCACGTTTGGCACGATCTTGACCGATTACATAGTGGTTCAAGATATGGAGGAGTTCGATTGGTTTTGGAACTTCAGACAAGTCTGCCAAGACTTCTTCCGCCAACTCCTCTCGAATGATTTCCTGGGCCAACTCCACACATTCATTACAGATAAAGGCGTTGTTCCCAGCGATTATTTTTTGTACTTCTTCTTGGCTTTTGCCACAAAATGAGCAATAAACCATCATATCATTATTCCTAGTTGTAGGCATGATTTCCTTCCGTTCTATTCTATACTGTCATTCTATCTAAAATAAGGTCATGTAAAAAGCATGGATACTATTGACCAAATTGGTAAAGGCATTTAACCAGAGCAGGACAGAAAGTCCATAACGCTTTTTACGAAAAGCCTGTGCCCCTGCAAGCAAACAGACCAAGCACAGCATGGCTGTGAAAAAACCAAATATACTACGTTCCATTAGACTTCCTTTCTCTTGCGGTATTGGATGGTAAAATCATAAGGATTTTTCTCATCTTTGCTATAGAATTTGCTTGAAACTGTCTCAAAAAGAGACAAGTCAAATTCTTCAGGGAAATAGGTATCTCCTTCCACCCGAGCATGAATGTGAGTCACAATCACTTCGTCAAGGTAGGGTTCAAAAGCTTGAAAAATTTGCTTTCCACCTAAAATATAAAGATTCTTATCTTGAGCCTGATACCAGTCCAAGACAGACTGAACATCATAAAAAGTAGCAACCCCGTCTATCTTTTCTTCTGGGTTACGAGTCAAAATCAAGGTCTCCCGTTTGGGAAGCAAGCGACGCCCCATTCCATCAAAGGTCACACGCCCCATCAAGATAGCATGATTCAGAGTTGTTTCTTTGAAGTGTTGCAGTTCTGCTGGCAAATGCCAAGGCAGGCGATTGTCCTTACCAATCACACCCTCTTCATCCTGGGCCCAAATAGCTACGATTTTCTTAGTCATGCTTCCATCCTTTTCACTGATAGTACTATTTTATCAAAAAACTCAAAAAAAGACTGGTTTGGAATAGCTTACAGAATAGAAAAAAATCTGTAAGAATTTTCCTACAGATTTTTATATGATTATTCTATTTCTTACAAACCAGGTGCTTGTCCAAGTTCTGCCGCAAGCATCCAGATGGTTTTATCAGTTTCAGTTTTAGCGTCTGAGAAGATACCGTTTGTCACATCGTCACCCTCTTCATCAGTGACATCCAAACCTTTTTGGAAAAGTTCTGACAAGTAACGGTAGATAGCAAGCACACGTTCCAAGCTTTCTTCAACATTGCGGTATTCACCAGCTTCTTCTTCGATTTCACTGTTTTGAAGGAATTCTGTCAATGTAGAGAATGGGCTACCTCCAAGTGTAATCAAACGTTCGCTGATTTCATCCAATTGACCATCAAGAGCTTCCATATACTCATCCATTTTTGGATGCCATACAAGGAAACCACGACCACGCATATACCAGTGTACTTGGTGCAAAGCCACATGAGCTACGTACAAATCAGCAACAGCTTGGTTCAAGACTTCCTTTCGTTTTTGCCAATGCTACTGGCGCTGCTTTTGTTAATGATGTTACGTCTTTTACTGCTTCTTTTTTCAATTCTACCATTGTTTTTACCTCATTCATTATTTTTTGTAACCACTTCTTAATGATTACTACCTTAGTATACTACTAATAAAAACCAATAGCAAGCCAAAAGACTCACATGAGAAAAGTTGCAATAGACTGATAATTTAAGAATTATTTAGAGACTTTTTGATTCAATTTCATGTCCCTTTTCTTCAGTAAAGCAAAGAAAAAGAGGATGCAATTTTCTTGCACACTCCTTTCTCAACTTTATATCTTAATACCAAACGCTGACATCAACACGACCACGAATTCCTTTTAAGTATTCAGATGAAGTATATTGCCATCCTTTTTCACCTGAATAGTGAGGATTATTCCAATCAAGCGCATCCGTATAGGCTGCAACCCAGTTGACATGTTGTAAAATATCTGGATGATTCAAACGAGTTTGCAAGAGTTGACGATAACTATAAACTTTCACATTTTGATACCCAGCCTGTTTCATTGTTGCCATATACTTGTTGATAATCTTGACCCAGGTTCCAGTATCACTTGGAGCTCTCTTGGTCTTATTTACATATTCCCAGTTCTCAACATCGTAGTAGATAGGATAAGACAAGTTCATATTATATTTTTTCAAGAGTTCAATCGTCTGATTGGCATCATTCTCAGCATCGGTCTCATTTTCTGCATAGGTGTAAAGATAGACACCATAAGGAATACCCAAACGATTAAGTTCTTGAATATTATGAGCCAGTTCTTTATCTTCTACACCACTATAACCCAAACGAACAATAACACCATCTACTCCATTATCATCGATGACTTTCTTCCAGTCACTGATACGACCATTGTGCTCGCTAACATCAATAACCTTTTTAACTTGATCAGTCCCAACTTGTTCTTCACGATGGTTAAAGAAATAACGTCTACCATTTCGATGAACCCAGCCAACATTCAAGTCTTTCTTTTCTTTTAACTCACCTGAGTCAGAAAAAATATAGCGAGCATCATTCATGACTAATTCACCAGTCGCCATAGCACCACTTTCTGTCAAGTAGTAGTTACCCTGCCACTCATCTTTAGCCATGTAACCCCACTTCTTGAAATAGTACCACTTTCCGTCTACCTTTTGCCACTCTTGATTTGCATAAGAACCATCAGACTTGAGATAGAAGTAAGACGAATAGGCTGGATCATAAAGCCATTCATTTTGCATCATGGCACCTTGACCATTTAGGAAATAACTTCCCTGCCATTGGCTTTTAGCCATATAGCCCCATTTCTTAAAATAGTACCATTTACCTCCAACAGCGTGCCATTCTTGGTTAGCATAAGATCCCATCGGACTTCAGGTAAAAACCAGTTCTTATAGGCGTTATCATAAACCCATTCATTTTTGGGCCATATAACCACCTGATTTCAGGTAGTAATTGCCCTGCCACTCGTTTTGAGCATAACGTCCGTCTGACTTTAATATAAAACCAAGCCTTATAGTAGTTATCAAAAAAATCCACTCACTATTGGCTTTGGAACCATCAGCCTTTACATAATAATCCCCATCCCAGTGGGCAGAAGCATTGGTCTTTACACCTGCACTCGTTTGAGTTTTATTAGAAGACTGATTTTGCTCTGAACTACTTGAAACTGTCCTTGTATCCTGCGAAGTTTTTGCTACTTCAGTTTCATTTGCAGCAACATGACTAACTGCTAGCCGAGTAAAAAGATACTTGCTAATCCAATTTTTCCAATCTTTGTTTTCAATCTTTCCTCTCCTATAAAAAATGGAACAGACATCTCAATGCTGTTCCACCTAGCTTTTGCTACTGATTATTTTACAAAGTCAAGCAAAGCCAAGAAGCTTTCTGCTTCAAGTGACGCACCACCTACAAGGGCACCGTCAACGTCTGGGCAAGCCATGTATGAAGCAACGTTTTCAGGTTTAACAGAACCACCGTATTGAACACGAACTTTGTCTGCAACTTCTTGACCGAAGTCAGCAGCTACAACGTCACGAACAACTTTACACATTTTTTGTGCGTCGTCTTGTGAAGCTGATTTACCAGTACCGATAGCCCAGATTGGCTCATAAGCGATAACTGATGCAGCAACTTGTTCAGCTGTCAAACCAGCCAAAGCAGCAGATACTTGAGCACCTACAAATTCAGCTGCTTTACCAGCTTCGTAAGTTTCAAGTGACTCACCACAACAGATGATTGGAAGCATGCCGTTTGCAAAGATTGCTTTTGCTTTTTGTTGATATCTTCGTCAGTTTCATGGAAGTAGTCACGGCGTTCTGAGTGACCGATAACAACGTAGTCAGTACCGATTTCTTTCAAAAACTTGTGGGCTAGTTTCACCAGTGAAAGCACCTGCATTTTCAAAGTAGCAGTTTTGAGCAGCAACTTTAAGGTTTGAACCTTTTGCAGCAGCAAGAACAGTTGTCAAATCAAGAGCTGGAGCAGCGATACCTGCTTCAACAAGATCTGATGAAGGAAGTTTTGATGCAACTGCTTCAACGAATGCTTTAGCTTCTTCTGGATTTTTGTTCATTTTCCAGTTACCAGCGATAAATGGTTTACGTGACATTTCACATACCTCTTTTTTCAATTTATTTTCTATTTATTTTATCACAATTAGACACAGCTTGCAAATCTTACTCGGATTTCAAGCCTGCTTACATGGATTAATCCTTCCAAAGATCCATGGCATTTCTAAAATCTGCAGATACCTGTGTCAACTGAGGATTGCTTGCTTCTCTTTCTGCCCGCTTAGCCTCAATTTGAGCCACACTTTTTGATACCTTCATGGCGCCAGTTTCTCAAAAATCGCCTGAATGTACTTCCAGTTTGCTTTTTCCATTCAAAAACAGCTTCACGAAGAGCTTCCTTAATCAAGTCAGCACTGGTTCCATCTTCCTTTAGGGTCTTGGTCAAATCCTCAATCTCAAAAGGCGTCAACAAGCGTCCCAACTCCTGCTGGAAGGTTTCCACCAAATCCTTAAGCTGATTTTTGAGGTGTCAACTGGTCTGAACTTGAATGAGCAACTCCAAGCAAGTCATCCAAACGTTCCAAAGCTAAACTAGCATCAAAAAAAGCAATTCAATTTCACCATTTCAATTCGATGGTTCGATACTGAAGCAGTCCCCTCTCCGTCAGATTGGAAATAGCCTGATTGACATCCGAAATTTCCTTGCCAATCCTGTCAGCAATCTGGCTTGGTGACATTTCTTCCAAGCCTGTCGTATTTTGCAAATAGAAAAATTGCCAGACCAGAAAATCGTCGCTAGAAGGAAAGAGTTCCTTAAAATGCAAGAGCAGGGGCACTCGGTAAAACCAAGTTCCCTGATTTAAAAAGCGTCTAAATATGTCATAATTCCTCTTATAAATACCCAAATGCGGATGCATCATCTTCTATTTTTCTCCAGTCAAAAGGCGTCTCCTGATAGACAGCATAATTCACCCAGTTACTGAAAAAGAGGGCTGCCGATGAAGACCAACAAAGACAAGGTGTCTGATTAACATCATCATCCTTAAAGTAATTTTCTGGAATATGAGGATCCAACCCTGCATCACGATCTCGAAAAATACTCTTTTTGCCAAAGGTATCACGGTCATACTCCAAATGCCCAAAACTATAAATTTCTCGTAAATCACGACTGGCCAAAATCGAAACCCCAACCTGAGGACCTTCTGATAAAATCTCAAGATTGGTTTTGTTTAAGATCTCATCCTTAGAAATCTCCGTGTGCCGTGAATGAGGGGATACGTAGCTATCGTCAAAGCCTCTAAAGAGAAGATGACCTTCCTTTAAGGTGTCCTGAGGATAGATACCTGATAACTTACTGTCCATCTGATATTTTTCTACCCCATAGCGCAGATAAAGCCCAGCCTGAGCACCCCAACAGATATGAAGGGTCGAATAGACATGGGTCTTAGACCACTCAAGCACCTGACTGAATTCCTCCCAATAGTCCACTTCCTCAAATGGTAAATGCTCAACTGGAGCACCCGTGATGATCATCCCATCAAAATACTCATCCTTGACTTCAGGAAAAGTTTTATAGAAGGTCTCCATGTGCTCTGAACGAGTTGTTTTAGAACGGTGACTCTCCATATAGAGAAAATCAATATCCAGTTGTAGAGGTGTATTAGCCAAATGGCGCAACAACTGAGTCTCTGTGACCATTTTTTGTGGCATAAGATTTAAAGATTAAAATCTTCAAAGGACGGATATCTTGGTGGGCCGCACGTTGATCATCCATGACAAAGATATTCTCTGTCCGTAAAATCTCAACAGCTGGTAATTTTTTATCAATTCGAATCGGCATAACCCTCTCCTAACTGTACTCTTTCAGGAATAATTGCATGCGTTTGAAGCTAAAATTCAAACACTTGTTCCTTTTATTATACTGTAAGAAGATATAGTTTTCAATTATAGTTTTTCTCTAACTAGCTATAGTCTATTTTTATATCCTAATGTAGAGAAAACAGCCCTAGGGACTGTTTTTCATTAATAATGCATCAAAACTTTGTAGTCGTAGTCACCGATTTTTTCACGGCCGTTTCAATTCATCCAATTCAACAAGGAAGGCACAACCTGCTACAACACCACCAAGTTTTTCAATCATCTCGATGGTTGCCTTAACAGTTCCACCTGTCGCCAAGAGGTCATCTACGATAAGAACACGTTGACCTGGCTTGATGGCATCAGCATGCATAGTCAAGGTATCAACACCCGTACTCTTTTTCATAGTCAGCAGAAATAACTTCGCGTGGCAATTTTACCTGGTTTACGAACAGGTGCAAAACCAATTCCCAACTCAAAGGCAACTGGACAGCCCACGATAAAAGCCACGAGCCTCAGGACCCTACGATCATATCGATTTTTCTTGTCAGTAGCATACTGAACAATTTCACGAACAGCGTAGCTATAAGCATTTCCATCAGCCATCAAAGGACTGATATCACGGAAGGTGATGCCTTCCTTTGGATAATTTTCAATTGTTGCAAT
>BNJS01000462.1_pt1 | contig 251156 bp, 409 predicted proteins | sample 8540461 | NCBI WGS metagenome assembly BNJS01 (sample SAMD00202454, study PRJDB9452) | human saliva metagenome | isolation source: human saliva | place: Japan | reverse complement strand
CTACTAATTCATCATATAAACGACGAGTCACTGGTCCTACTTCTGTTTCTGAATAGAACATGGAAGTCATTCCATTTTGATACCAGCAATTGGTGAAATTACCGCTGCTGTACCACAGGCTCCAGCTTCGTAAATTCATCTAAACGATCTATACATCTGCTTTTACAACCATGCCTAAACGGTGTTCAGCTAACCATAATAATGAGTATTTTGTAATACTGTAAAATTGATGGAGAGTATGAGTGATAAATGATTATTCGTAATTCCAAAGAAATTGCAGCACCAACTTTTTCAATCTTAGTATGTGTCAACGGATCTAAATAAATACAGTCACTAAATTGACGTTTTTAGCTTCTTTACCAGGTAATAAGCTAGCATCAAAGTTCCTCCAACTTTAGCAGCAGCACCTGTCCCTACAGGAGCAGCACGGTCATATTCACTACTACAAAGCTAGTTGGTGTTAAGCCACCCTTGAAATAAGTCTACTGGCATTACGAAGACAGTGAAATATATTCTGGCGCTGGGCTTACTCAATTGTACGCCTACCCCAATCATTAATGGACGAATGTATAGATTCTCCTGTTCCATATGGTGGAATCCAATGTGCATTTGCACGAACAACTTCTTAATCGCTTCAACAAAACGTTCTTAGGAAATTCTGGCATTAATAAACGAGTACAAGAACGTGCAAACGCCGCATTTTGATCAGGACGGAACAAGTTGATGCTACCATCTTTACAACGATAAGCTTTTAACCTTCAAAAGCTTGTTGCCCATAATGGTTGCTGTTGACGCTTCACTAATATGAAGCATTATCTTCTACTAAAGCACCGTTATCCCACTGACCCTCTTTAGCAATGTACTTAATATAACGATAGTCTGTTTTAATATAACTAAAGCCTAGATTGTTCCAATCTAAAGTCTACTGTGCACGTCATATGCACTTCCTTATTATTTTACTGGCTTTATAATCTACCCGATACTCGATGCATCTTCAAAAGCTTTTTCGTTGACTGTGTATATCGGAAATATCCAAAGCTACTCGCCAGTCCACTTTGTTCTATGACGACGATATGAATATCAATCAGAATCTTTTCTGTCTGCGCGGATTAATATCGTATAATGATTTATCCAGCAAGACTTGTTTCTTCGTTTTCAATCTCTTTAATCGCTTCTTTTTGCTATAGCATTTAGTTTCGGTGATGTTGTTCCTTCTTTAGTAGGTGAGAACCGTTGTTGTCGTTTCTTCAACTTTTAGATGTCACTAGCTAGACTCTCCATCAGAAACATTTACCATATCAAGCTTGATTAAAAGTTTCTGTCCGACTTGTACAACCCATCAATCCAATTGCTAATAAACTGACTACTAATTTCCATGAAGATTTCACTGGTATCCTTCCTTTCCACTTGCTTAGTTTCTTAACTTTTCCATGATAACGTGAAAACAATTATTAAATTATTTTTCAATTTTACAATTTTTCCAGTATATTGTCAAGATAAATTAGCTAAAAAGAAAGTAGGAAAAATCAAATGACTTCTTTTGATTTTTCATCCTACTCCTAATAAAATTCTAATTTTCCAGTTGTTTTGCGATTGTTCTGTTACATTTGGTGTATTATCAGAAAAATCTTTTCAAAGCATTTTTCAATGTATCATCTGTAATTTTTACATCTGCTATCTTTCACTAATGAAGACTACTAGAATGAATAGTAGCTGTATCTTTTAATTTTTCAGCTATTAATTCATCTTCTAATGTAGAACGTAGATCATTTAATGAACCTTTTTCTGGTTTTCTACTAATTTAATACATGATACCATATTGAGTTAACACTGGTTTCTTCTGTAATTTCTCCTACTTTTTAGACCAGTAGCATGCATCAGCAAATTCTTTTACCATCTCAGAACGTTTAAACGGTCCAATTTTACCACCATTTTCAGCAGAACTTTTATCTGTTGAATTTTTCTTTTGCCTAAAAGTATCAAAATCAGCACATCTTTTCCCAATTGTTTGATGAAATCTTCTGCTTTTTCTTTGCTTCTGCTTTTCTTCATCAGAAGCATTTTGTGCTACTCAATTAAAATATTTTGAGCAGTAGCTTTTTGAGCTCCCATGAATCATAATATTTCTGAATCTCTTCATCGCTAAATTTATTAGCTTTTTAACTGCAGCTAGTAATTAATTTATTTAAGTATACTGTTTCACGGTATCCATCTACTGAAGTAAAACCATTACGAGCTAATACAGCTTTTCAAACATCTTCTCCACCATATTGAGTTACTTGATTAGCAACTTCTTTTTACTTCCTCTTCTAGAGCTTTTTATCTTTTACATCATTTTCTAAAACTTTTTGTAACACTAAATCTTTGTAATGTTTGTTCTCCTGATAGTTGCTAACGCTTTATAAAAACTCCTCCTGGGTAACATTACCTGCTTTTTGAAAGTCGCTACAGTTGATTGATTATTTGAACACGCTGCTAACGCTAAAGTTGATGCTACAGCTAACATCCCCATCATTGTTTTTCATTCTTTCCACTCCTGTCATACTACTAAATATTGCATTTCCCACAATATACCATATTTTTCAGCATATTTCCTAGCTTTTTTGAGACAATAGTCTTAAAATCTTCATATATTTCTATGCTTGTTATGTTTACATATAAAAAGAGACTGGATTTTCATCCAATCTTTCATGACTATTCTTATTTTTAAAAATACGAATCGTAGTGTACGACGTCCAAAATATATGTTTCTGCTACTGTTGGGAAAGTGAACATCAATTTTATTCCCTAATTGCTCCACCTGTATCAGCTGCACGGATCTCCATATCCTGGAATTTCTACCATAGTTCCTAATGGAATTACTCGTGGATCTACTGCAATGACCATTGGATCATTCACTAAAGTTTGTTCCATCTGCTGTGTAATTTGATAATCCTGCTTCAGCATATGAATAAGCTGTTGCTTCAACTGTTAATGTATAACCTTCTGTTGCTGCTGGAGCAGCGAGTTGTAGTAGTAGTTTGTACTTCTTGTGAAGTAGCTGTTTTGCGGAGTTGGCTCTACTGCTTTTCACTTCTACAACTTCGTATTATCTTCTACTTTGTAAGTATGCTCTTCTTCTTCCCAGTTTTTCCACAACTACTTCTTGTTTATCAGCAGAAAAACTTAATCGTTGTTCCTGCATAAATTAAGTTAGCGTTTTTGAATATCATTAACTACGAATTAAAGCATCTAATGATACATCCATCGCTTCAGCAATAACTAGATAATGTATCTCCATACTTTTAACTGTGTACTCTTGTACTCCTTCATCGTTATGAACAATTTCATCTTTTTACTTCTTCTGTAGTACGTGCTGCCCATTCATCAGCCTTAACTGTTGAAGTTGTCATTCCTGAAATTCCTAGAAAAGCTACTGCGATTCTTTGCCAACACCATCTTCTTTAATGTAAATTTCATAAACATCCTTTCCGACTCTCTACTAAAACACTGCGTTTCGAGAATCTACCGCTAAAATTTCCAAATGCGGTTTTTCTTTGATCGTAACTATCTGTAACATGATAGCAAAATGTTGATTTCACGCGTTTTGTTAAGCCTCTTTAAATAAATTGACTTTTTATGATAGTTAGATTACAGAAAAACAATACGAACATATGTTTTTGTTACATTTGATCATCTCTTTGTAACATTACCTTAAAATTCTCTTTAACTTTTTGTTCGTGTAAAATCGAAATATTACAACTTTGAAAACGGTTTTACTTTATCTAGAGCAGCTTTAATTTCTTTGATATGAAAAATACACCCTCATCTCTACTTGAAAGATGAAATTGATTAGGGATTGTTATAAGAATCATACATTTTTATTCTATTAAACGCTTCTTCAACTTTATATCTTTGCATCCTATATTTAATCTTGCAGAACCTTCAGATTAGATACAAAAAGTAGCTACCTAATACTACTGTCAGGTTTGCACGTTGAAAGAACTTACTAATTTCTTCTTCTGTTTCAAAAATAATCCCCTCATAAATCCATGCCAAAAGAAGATTCTGCTTTCATCAATTTAGAATTTAGGTAAATTATTTTTAATAAAAATCTTCAATCATAACTATGATTTCCTTCAATATATGTTACCATTTCTTCTAGCCATTTTATGCTCATATCTATGTGCAGCTTCTATAGCTGGAACCGCAAAAACATGTGAGAGGTAACATAATTTGCAGATAACCTAACATAAATCTTCTCTCGCAAACTTTCATTTGGAACTACTATATAAGATGTTTTTCAATCTCTCTAAATTAAACCCTTTATTTGGAGATACACTAACACACTTGAATCCATCACATTATCATTCGCATTCCACAGACTAGTAAATTTGCTGTTTGGAAATACAATATCTCGATGAATTTCATCAGAAATCAAATACACTTGATTTCTTTTACATATGTTCCCAATCGATTTTCAGCTCTTGAGTGTCAGACTCTTCCCTGAGGATTTTGTGGATTACACAGTATAAACAACTTTACATTATACTTATTATGTCTGATTCCATTTTATCGAAAATCTATATAATAACGATTTTCTGTCAAAATCAAATCGTTACAGATTAATTTTCTTCCATTATGAATTACAGATTCAGCAAAGGGAGCATAAGCAGGTGTATGAATCATTACGCAATCACCTACATCAGTTAATGCTTGGACAATATTATGCAACGCTGATATCGTCCCGAAAGTTAGACATGCCCATTCTTTCTTTATATCTAAGTTAAAATATTTTTATTCCAATTTATAACCGCATCATAGAAACTATCTGGGACAAAAGTATAGCTATAATCTGGCATCAAGGTCTCTGTTTACTAACGCCTCCCTAATAGAAGGAGCACATTCAAAATCAATATCAGCTAAATCCATAGCAATAATATTATTACCTATTGGATTTTCTTTAAATAAATCTGGATTCCATTTTCTAGTACCTGTGATACTCTATCAAACTTCTTATCAAATTGACTCATTTTCTATCCCACCAGTATTAATGATTTATCACTTTTTGTTAAAAGCTTCTCCTCTGTCCGACAGTACACAAACAACATCTTCAATTCTTACTCCACCTAAATTAGGAATATAAATTCCTGGTTCACAAGTTAAAACCATATTTTCTCGTAAAACAGTGTTACTAGTGGAATTCATCATCGGATAATCTCCACCAATTCCTATTCCATGACCTAATCCATGTGAAAAAACTCTCCATATCCAGCTTCAGTTATAATATTTCTAGCTATTTCATCTACTTTGTTTGCGACTACTCCAGGTTTAACAGAATCAACAGCAGCTTGTTGAGCTTTTTACAACATTATAGATTTTTCTAATTCTTGCTCTACAGATTCTATTCCTATGGTTCTAGTCATATCAGATTGATAATGATCTAAAAACTATTCCAAAAATCAATCGTAACAAGCTCCCTTTTTGAATAACTTTATCTGTAGGGTCTTCCGTGTGGCAGCGATCTCTCCAAACCACTCGCTACAATAGGTTCAAAATGACAATCTATCAGCACCCATTTTAAAAACATTCGTTGTATATAATCCCTACTAATTCTTTTTCTGTCATACCCGACTCTAATCTGAAAGGGTAAAACACGCAATAAAATTTGATCTGTTAATTCACAAGAAATTCGAATTTTACAATTTCCTCTTCATCTTTAATCATTCTGATTTTTACAATTTCTTCTCCTATTTGGTGAATTTCAAACTTCTCAGAAAGTAATAAATATTTTTGAATAGATATTCCTTCATTTTTCAACACCGATTTTTATGAAATTATTCTTTTTAAAAATCCATAATAGGAGTAAAATAATCTCGATTAGATAACACCTTATTAACAACATTCTCAATCATCCATGTTTCATTCTGATATCGTCCATCCATAAATTGAATGCATTCATCTAATGTAATAACTAAAATAGATCCACTTCCTGTTACAGCACCTAAATATTGTTTGGTAGTTTTATTAGTATTACTATTGCATCCAATTGTTTATATTTTTATCATTGTCTTATCTTGTCAATTTTATCCATACCACTCACCTAAAAATCTAAATCTAAATCATCTAAAAGATTTTCTTCATCTTTAGTGAATATATCTTTTATTATTTTGTTTTTAGTTCTTCAAGTTCATCCTGTCTTTTCCATAATTTTTGAAGAATGGCCAATAAATAGCAACTGATGCTACTAATTGAATTGCACATACAATAATTGTTCGCCAATCTCCATTTGTTAAAAATCCTTCTAAGAAAATACCCACATACGGAGGATCAAAAATTGGTTTATTTAAAAGTCCCCAGTGCATCAAAAACATTGGAAATGTACCAATAATAGCTCCACCAAAAACATGAGGAATGAAACATAATAGGATTTCAAAATAATTGGTGCACCAAATAAAAGTGGTTCATTAATACCAAACAAAGCTGAAGGAAAAGAGATACCCTTTTCCGATTTGTTGGTATCTCTTTATTTTTCGATAGCATACAAGCAACAATACATCCAATACTAATTCCACATCCTGTAAATCCAAAGAATGCACTTGAAGTTCCTGCAGTAAAAAGTGAGGAAGTGGTTCACCCGCTTGCATAGCTGCTATATTTTCAGCAATAAAAGCTACCATTATCGGACGAGTAATTGGGCTGAATACTGATGAATGAATACCAAAAGAAGAAAAATTGTACAAATCATAAAATTTAACAATAAAACTGCCCAAGGATTATCCATACTACCTACTAACGGAGTTAAAAATCGTGTTAAAAATTGTTGGAGGTAATTCTCCAATAACATTTAAAAATACAAAACGTAAAAGCAATGAACGTGCCACCTACAATTAAAGTTACTGGAATCAGTTCAAAAGATTGAGAAACAAAAATCAGGAACACCTTCAGGCATTCGAATCGTCAAATTACGTTTTTACAGAAATTATATAACTCCACTGTAGCTAAAGGCTACTAACATGGCTGTAAATAAACCTCTAGCTCCCAAAATTTTTCAACATCAAATGACCTTGTTCGTTAAACGTTGCAACCATGAAATAAAAAAATGCAAATGTAGCTAAAGTCATACAACCTGGAATATATAATTTATAATATTTACCTAAAGTTATAAGAAATAGCTAAACACGCATACAATCCAATCAATCCTATTGAAAGAGTCTACTGGCAAATCAAACAATTCTGCGTTACTAAGTAATAAATTGACTAATTGCATTTTCTTCTCCTAACATATTAGGCAATGCAGGTAAAATTGCACTACCTAAAATCGTAAATGCAGCGTCATCGCAACCATTCCCTGCCTTGATAGCACTAAGATGTGGTTGATTATCCACTTTTTCGTGCAAGCGGTAGAAAAAACGGTTCATAAATTCTGAAAACTTCTCAAACATCACAGTCACTCCCTTTTATTTTTTTGTTTTGATAATTGATGTTTTTATACGTTACTAAAAGCTAATTTCATTACTGTCGCTCCATCCATTTGACCATATACATCCTTTATCAATTACAGCACATGGAATATCTAATGGATCAATCACTGAATGAATAAAATCTATTTTTATGTGCAATTTGTGGTCCTATTAAAAACAATATCCCAATTTTCCACAATTCCTTCTAATGAATCTGCTGGTATCGCCGTGAAAATCAAAATCAGATTCATTTTAATTTTTCACTTTGCTTAACCACTTTTTTTCATATTTTGCATCAACATGTTTGTTGAAAATCCTCCCACACAACATAACAATATTTTCATAATAATCAAATCCTCCTATTTCTCGTTATCTTCAAAAACATCTATTAAAAGCTTCAATTAAATCTCTGCAGAGTTGGCTAGTCATATAATGATCTTGAGCATGAACCATTAATAACGTAACTGCATCTTTAGCATCTGGGTCTAATGCCTGAGCAATAATTTTTAGTTTGTGCATTATGAGCCTCTAAATCAATAAATCTAGATTCTTTAAAAGCTCTCTTGCTTTTTAAAATCTTTATTTTTAAACATTTTAACCTTCAAAAGATTTCATTTTACTTTCCCCAGAGTTTGCTATTATTTGAATTATTTCTTGTTCATTCATGTATTTCACATCCTTCATAAAAATTTTTAAATTCATAAATATTTTTCCGTTAAGTCTTTTTAGCAATCTATAATATAGCTCTTCCATTAAATCTACATCACTTGAACTAACCAAAGATGTTGTAGAATGTCCATATCTCACTGGGACAATCGTTACCAATGTTGGTTTACTTGATTTAACTTTATGAGCCTCGCCTCCATCAGTTCCTCCCATATTGAAACATGTCTTCTTGAAGAGGTTTGATTCTTTAATGCAAAAGTCTCTAAAATGATTTGCCATCTTTCCTATTCGGGCGAAAAGAGTTCTATCAAATAAAGTAATCATAGGTCCCTTTTCCACCTTGGCGTTTATTAGAATGAGTCTCTAATTAATTGATTTGAAGCTGTCGCTACATCTATTACATAAACGATATCTAGGATTTATCAGTTGAGTAGCCGTCTTGGCTCCTCATTCCCACTTCTTCACTACTTGTAAATGCAAAATACAAATTATATGGCAAATCAAATATTTTCTAACCTTTCAGCTAAAACAACATAGGAGATAGCAAGCTAATCGATTATCCATTGCTTTTCCCAGAATATATATTTTCTGCATGAAATATTTTTGGAAGTTCGTTGAAAATGTAACCATATCTCCTATATTAATTCCCCATTTTTGTCAACTTCTTCTTGACTATTAGCACTAACATCTGCAAATACATAATCAACAACATTATCTTATATACGCTGCAAATGTAATACCCTGGTATTTTTCCCTATCTCTCGTTGTCACTCTAACTATGTTGATAAGATTGACCATAATTTTGTACTCCCCCTACCTTCATTAGATGAAGTAAGCCAAAAAGGATCTACACTTCTCACCAAAAATCAACCTCATCCATGTGAGCACAACATAACACTTTTTAGTGTCTTTTCATTGACTTTCCCAAAAATAATGCTTCCTAAACGTCTACTTGCTCTCTTAATTCTAAATGATTAAGTCTTTTCCTAATAAGTTCTCTCACTTCCTCTTCATCACCAGCCAAGGCATCTGCATTGGAAAGCTTACAAAAATTGTTCATCCATCAAACTCACTCCTTTAAAGATATATCTTTATTAATTTTATAAACTCTTGAAAATTTTGACATTTTGACAACTCACTTTACCAACGATCTATGTTGCATTAGTCCATATAATTTTTCGATAGATATTGATGCAACTCTACTTGCCCTGATTTTTAAAGCTAACATGAACACTACTTTAATTTTCTTTTTGCTTATAAAATATTGGCTTTTGTGCAATAATGTTACACTGATAATATTTTCTGAACTATTCATATTCATTGGGTGAGGGATAGCAATTCCATTTCTTATAACTGTGGATACATAATTTTTCTCTTTCTAAAATAGAATTCTCATACCCTCGAATATTCATGCTACTTTCTATTTTTCCCAGCTACATGGTGTAATAATTGTTCATAATCTTCAAAACTCATTAATTGAAAAATACTCTGAGGATATCATATCTATAAACTTTTCGTTACTATCCACTAATGTTTCCCTAGTTCAGTTAATAATTCAAAGATTATTTTTGAATGCTGAAAATAATCTAATTCTCTAATATTTCTCCGATTTGAATGACCGGACAATTAATATTTAAATCTAATGGTGTAATAGAAAATAATAGTGTTGGATTAAACTCCATAATTTCATCTTTTTGGTAGATTGTGAAACTTTTGTATTTCAGAATTTGGAAAAATTCTAGTAAATTTTAAGGACATTAATTGTGCAATTCCCTCCTCCTGAGCTACAAATCAATCCAATTCTATAATACTTTTCTATTTCTACTTTCGTTTTGTTTTTCATAGAAACAGCCATATGAGAAGTTAAAGTATCCTATTTCTTCCTGATTAATAACAACCTGGTACTTACTTTCAATTCTTTTTAACAACAAGAATCGCAGCATTCATTATTGCCGGAAATTCTCTTTCCATAGTTTTTGATAATAAAAGTTATCCTGAAAATCATTCACTTGTTTTCTCTCTAACATAAAAGCTATAGCAACTGAATCATTCGCATAAAATCAATATCATTCACAAAATTTGTATTAAACTTATCATCCACTTCTTTATACAAAATATAAAAAAACGTTTTTCAATTCTGTTTTGTTGAAATAATCTATTAGATTGATAGTCTAACAACAATTGATACAAAAAGATAAGAATATGAATCACAGTGTTTAATCAATTCAAATTTATTTAAAATATTCCTTATAACTATAATTTCTTCCATATCCACCTTTTCTAAAGATAAACTATTTTTCTTGATAATAGATTAATATTATCTCTAACCATCTTTGAATTAACTTGCTATTTCTCCATCTATTTTCAGTTGATACGCGACAAACCAGCACTGTACACTGTGTTATTTCTGATTCAATTTTTAGGAGTAATTATTTCTCTAGTTTTTCAACAATATACGATTGCAAATCTTTAGAATATTTTTCCAAAAAGCTTGAATTTGTCATATAAATTTCCAGTAATTTTTACACATAATGTGATTTTCTTTCTAAGAATAATCCTTCGCATTCTAATTGCTCTGCTATTTTTATAGTATCTTTTTTCACCTGTCAATACTAATCAGAAAAATCTCTGCTAATTGTTTATTAGTAACAAAGTTATTATTCAATAATAAAAATACAATAATCAGATGTATTCTACTATTTTTACCTTCAAAACGTTCCTTTGACCATTCCTCTAATGTCATTCTATATTGATCCATATCTTCAATTACTAAGTAATAACCTCTAGTTTTTAAACGATTAATATTAAAAGATGATAGATTCTTGATTGATAGATTTTGATATCTTCTCAGATTGTTCTAGTAGAAACTGTTAATTTTACTAGCTAATTGTTCTAATGAAACAAAAATTTTCTTTTCTAAAATTTTTACTAATTCTCTTTCCTCATCGTTCCCTCTAACTCCAGTTATTCTCATCAGATGAGTATCTATGTTATACGACAGCGTTTTCTAATAAAAACAGTTAATTTTTCTATATAATATGGAAAAAATAGACGAATATATAAAAATCACCCTCATCTCTACTTGAAAGATGAGGGTGAATGAGTGAGTATATTTTAGTGATTTATTCATCAAAACATAGATGAAAAACTTCCCATAATAGAAGTAGTATCCATAAAACTTACATTAGCGAAGTTATTTGCATCATTTTACTACTATTCACAGGAGACGTACTCTAGGTGGTACCATTCAAAAAGTAAGACTTCATGGTAGCATTAGTAATATCAGCCAAGCTGTGGCTGATATTACTGGAAAACTCGAGACCCAGGCTCGAAGTTTTGAGCATGAAAACCGAAGGTTTTGCTGCCGTCCTTTGCTACTCTACAGGAAATCTATTCAGTATTTTGTTGTCTTCTTCATCTTACGTTTTTCTGTCACGATCACGTTTCATTTGGCTTGAACGTAATTGACCACACGCTGCTTCAATATCATGACCAAATTCTTTACGAACCACACAGTTAATATGATTCTTCTTCAATACATCATAGAAAGCCACTACACGATCCTTACTACTACGTTCATATTGATCATGCTCACGAACTTTATTATACGGAATCAAGTTTTACATACGATAAACGTTTCTTGTCTGCTAATAAATCTGCCAATTGTTGCGCTTGCTCCACAGAATCATTGACATGATCCAACATAATATATTCAAACGTCACGACGATTTCGTTGTGCGAATATATTCATTAATAGCTTCCATCACCACTTCAATTGGGTATTTACGGTTAATACGCATAATTTTTAGAACGAGTATCATTATCTGGAGCATGTAGCGATAACGCTAAGTTAACTTGCAAACCTTCTTTAGCAAAATCTAAAAATTTTTAGGGAGCAAGTCCACTTGTAGATACTGTAATATGACGTGCACCAATCGCTAAACCTGCATCTGAATTTGACTACTTTTTAAGAACTTAATAACATTATCATAGTTATCAAATGGTTCCCCAATTCCCATTACAACAATATGACTCACACGATCTCCAGGAGCTACTTCATCTAATGTACGTTGAACATGCATGACTTGCGCTACAATTTCTCCAGCGACTAAGTCACGTTGTTTTGCAATAATACCGCTGGCACAGAAAGTACAACCAATATTACATCCTACTTGTGTTGTTACACAAATCGATAAACCATACTCTTGTGGCATTAATACTGTTTCAATTAATAATCCATCTGCTAATTCAAATAAGAACTTACGAGTACCATCTGTTGATTGTTGTTTAATTTTTTTCATTTAATACTGGGAATGTAAAAGTTTCATTTAATTTTGCAATTAAATCTTTTTGATAAGTTTGTCATTTCTTCAAAACTTGTGACACGTTTACGATATAACCAGTCCCATAATTGTCCTGCTCTGAATTTTTTTCTCCATGTTCTTCAAACCATGCGACTAAATCTTCATATGGATATCCATAAATAATTGGTTTCCCTTCATATTCACGAACACGTCTTCCGATTTTTTTGTTACCATTTCTAATCCTTCTTTCTAGCATGCAAATGCTTTTTCAATTTCTTCTAATGATTTTCCCTGAACTTAATAAAACACTTAGTTTTCATACGAGCTTTTTGCCCACTCAATCCTGTTGTAAAAAAATGACACCAGACTGTCTTAATTGTTTCCCTCCACCCTAAATAGTCATACACATCATAAGTAACACCATTAGAAAGGCTCTTGAGACTAATACAATAGGAATCCCTGCTTCTAAACATCTTTTGTAAGGCTGGTAATGTTGCTGGTGGTAAATTTCCTGCTCCTAGCGCTTCAATAACGATACCTTTTGCATGATGTTCATAAAGCGCATCGAGTAATAGTCCATCCATTCCCGCATAAGCTTTTTAATAAGTATACTCCCTGTTTGAACTTCTTCGATTGGATAGTATTCTTGTTTTTAATAAACGTTGGAAATAAATTACTTCACTTTTTAGAAACTAATCCAAGGGTCCAAAAAGTTGGGTGTTTGGAAAAGTTGCGACATTTGTAGTATGAGTTTTTGTCACATAAGTAGCTGTATGAACTTCATCATTCATCACAACTACAACTCCTTTATCCTTCGATTCTGGAGAAGCTGCGACAATTAAGGAACTCCGTAAATTCGCTAGACCGTCTGACCCCAATCTCATTACTCGATCTCATTGCTCCCAGTCACCACAATGGGAATGGATAAATTCGTTGTTAATTCTAGAAAAATACGCTGTTTCTTCTAAAGGTATCTGTTCCATGAGTGACCACAACTCCTGTATATCCCTCTTCAACAGCTGTTAAAAATTCTTTGTCTTAATTGCATCATATGAGATTCTTGCATATGAGGAGAAGGTAAATTAAATAAATCTTCTGTATGAATATCTCCGATTAAATCAAATAAATGCGCACTCGATAATAATGGATTTTTCTCCATTAGGAGATACTTTTTCCCAGTAGAATGGTCTTCGCTCATTGCGATGGTTCCACCCGTATTAATGATTAAAATTTTTGCCATACTTCAACCTCCTTATCTTTCATGCAAAAATCTCTTATTACATTTTTTTCATATAATCTTAGTCTACCATAATCTAGACTGTAAAAAAAGAAAAAGACTGGATTGAAAGCCAAGTCTTTTCGCGTACAATTTATTGTTTTTGATATTGTCTTTGATGTTGATGAACTCCTGAAAGAATAAATGGACTTGCATCTTCCACTTGGAAAGTTTGTTCGCCACTTTCATCCACCATTTGACTAAATAATGCTTCGTATTCTGCAACAGTTACTTGTTTACGAGTCTCTAATAATTGTTGATGAGCTTCTACTCGCAATTGTTTTTCAAAAGCCTTCTACTAATTCTCCAACAAAAGAATTCTCCAACTGCTCCTGATCCATAACTAAAGAATCCAATACGGTCTCCTGCAACTAATACAGAACTTGTTTCAATTAAAGAAATAAAACTTAAAAATAATGATCCTGTATAAATATTTCCAACATGACGATTATAAGCTGTACTTTCTTGATAACGAGTCGTTAATCGTTCTTGTTCTTCTTCTGATAATGCTTCTAAAAAAATGGTTTGAAAGCTTTTTAATCCCATTTTTCGTATATGGTAAGTGGAAAGCAAATCGCTTCTAAATCTGCAAAAAGTAGCTCCAGTTTGTGTTTGCATAATCATTCCAAACTTCTGCAAAGAAACGAATATATTGTTCATTTGAGAATTTTCCATCTACCATTGGATAAGCTTCGTAATTCGGGCGCCAAAAATCCATTACATCGTCTGTAAATAAGCTAGTTTCATCTTCTAAACGAAGTAAACGAGGTTCAGCTAGAAACAACCATTGCCACTGCTCCAGCTCCTTGAGTTGGTTCTCCACCACTCTTCAAACCGTATTTAGCAATATCACTTGCAATGACTAATACTTTTGATTCAGGATTCAAAGCGATATGACCTTTTGCTAATTGCAACGCAGCTGTTGCTCCATAGCACGCATGTTTTAATTCCACACTACGAACTCGATTCGATAATCCTAATAATTTTTGAATATAGACTGCTGCAGATTTTGATTGGTCAATTCCTGTTTCTGTTCCTACAAGAATCATATCAATAGCTTCTTTATCTAGCTTCATCTAAAATTTCAATTGCTGCATTTGCTCCCATTGTGACAATATCTTGAGTCACTGGAGCTACTGCCATTGTGCTTTGTCCAATTCCTACTGTATATTTTTGCTGGTTCTACACCACGTTCTGCTGCTAAATCCTCCATGGATAAGGCAAATGGAGGTGTATAAAATCCAATTTTATCAATTCCGATATTCATTTCTAACTCCCTTAATCTAATAAGTATCTATCCTAATAGTCTGCACGTACCATAGTAGCAAAAATGACCAAAAGCTACAACGATTATCCCCTACTGAAAGTCGATAATTTTATCTTTAACTTTTTATGTAGTATTTTAATAGGTTTCTGAGCTACTTTCGATTACAATAGTAAAGTAAATGAAATTTTAAGGAGAATGATATGAATTCAAACGATATTGTTATTATTAGTGCTACAAGAACAGCTATTGGAAAATTTGGAGGACAATTCGCTTCTATCAGTGCTGTTGAATTAGGGAACAGCCGTTGCAAAAGTCTGCGATTGAAAAAAAGGAAAAGTAGATCCAACTTTAATCGACACAGTCATTTTTTTGGACAAGTATTACAAGCAGGGAGTCTGGGTCAAAATCCCTGCCCGTCAAGTTGCGCTAAATTCAGGATTACCACATACTAGTACAGCTTTTAACAGTAAACGAAGTTTGTGGTTCTGGATTAAAAATCTATTTTTATTAGCAGCTCAAGCCATTCGTCTAGGAGATGCAAAAATCGTATTAGCTGGTGGAATGGAAAAATATGTCTTTAGCACCACATTTATTACAAAATCGATTTTGCTACAAAAAATGGAAATTGCACCATGATTGATGCTTTATTCCACGATGGCTTAACAGATGCTTTTTCAAATGAAGCAATGGGAATTACTGCTGAAAATCTAGTTGAAAAATATGGATTTACTCGTCAACAATTAGATGAATTTTGCAGCTCAATCTCAACAAAAAAAGCTTACCAAGCACAACAAAAGTGGTGCTTTTGATAAAGAAATTACACCAATTGAAATCACGAATAAAAACGAAAACAAAGTGATTTACTATCGATAAGGATGAATTTATTCGTCCAGAAACAACAGTAGAATCTCTAAGTTCATTAAGACCTGCCTTTAAAAAAAGATGGAGTCGTAACAGCCGGAAATTCTTCAGGAATTAACGATGGAGCTGCTGCTTTAATTTTAACAACACGAGAAGTTGCAAATACTCTAAACTTTACCGATCTTTAGCTACTTTAACAGGATATGCTGAAGCAGGAGTCGACCCTTCTATTATGGGGAATTGGACCAGTCCCTGCCATTGAAAAAAATTAATTCAAAGAACTCATATCCCATTAGACCGAGTAGATTTATTTGAATTAAACGAAGCTTTTGCTGCTCAAAGTTTAGCAGTCATTAAAGATTTAAAAATTAATCCTGAAAAAGTCAAATGTCCATGGTGGTGCTATCGCATTAGGACATCCAATTGGGAGCTTCAGGTGCTCGTATTGTGGTGACATTTAATTCACGCTTTACAACAACGTCAATTACAAAGCAGGGAATTGCCTCTCTATGCGTTGGTGGCGGAATGGGTGTAGCTTTAAGTTTAAAAAGTTGAACAATAACAACAGACAAAATAAGCCAAGCATCTACTCTGGATGCTTGGCTTGTTTCATTCTAATTTCTTTTGTTTTTGTCGATCTTTGGTAATAGTGTCGAATTTCTTCATTTTCTTCTGTAGACTGATAAGTCACAGAAATTCGATGTTCTCCTGTCCAACTTTCGACTAATTCTTCTACACTCGGTAATGTTAAAGTAGGGAAGTTCTACTGAAATGGATAAATGTATCTCTCCAAATTTCATATCGAATTTGGAATAATAATCGTCCGACTCTTAGTAAAGATTTCTCGTTTTTCTGTATCCATTTGATAGGCTTTTTCGAAAAACTTTCTGCATATACATTTCTAAAATTATAATAGACATCATTAACCGTCTCTACACCCATTTCAAAAAATAATTCAAAGAAATGTATCAAAAAGAGTTTTAAATCTTCATCCGAAACTACTTCTGTCCATTGTTTAAAAGTTTGATCCGTTAATTGGCTATTTCTCGTTAATTCGGTTAGTTCAACAAAATGATCCTCTTCAATATTCCACATTAAAAAGCACTATGCTGAGAAATCCCACTTCCTGACTTTCAATAATATGATACGGAACTTGAGATTCTAACATTAAACCTACTATCGAATCTTGAGGAATATATCTTTTTGGCTTTTTGAAACGACTCTTTGATAGCCTTCTGTACCTAAAATCGAGCGATGAACGCCTGGAGAATCCCAACAATAAATTTGCTCTATTCGATTTTTGAACAGCTTCATCTTGCATTGCACTCGCATATAAAGAAAGATTTCCCCCTTTAGAATGTCCAGATACATTTAGTGTTCCAGAAAAAGGTTTCTGCTTGTTTCTTTTAAATACTCTATTGCATCTGTTTGAGCAGGAATCAAGTCAGAATAAGTCATCATAAAGTCTTCTTTCCAACCTATTAAACTTTCATCTGTTCCTCTAAAAATAATCCAACGATTTATCTTCTTCCCATTGATAACAGACTGCTGCAAATTGTTTTGTTCGTTCATCATCAATATCATTCATAAAATCCAAATACTTTAATCTCTTTATAACGCTGACTTTTTAGACACAACTTCTAGTAATTCAATTCTCTTCAGTAATCATAAATGGATTATGTTTTCCTGTTCTTTTTCTTTAATTTTTCTCAAATTCTTTTCCTAATTGATTCAGAGAAATTGCTTCTGTTACATCAAATGACTTAGGAACAATTTCATCAAATGGTAAATAAGCAATCTCTGTTAGAAACTAAAGACATCAATATCTGTAAGTGATTTTATCTTCAAATGTTTGAGCTCCATATTGTTGAACATAAGTAATTAAATTTCCCATAAAAAGCTCCTTTCAGACTCTTGCATTCTTTTCAGTAGTGTACCACCTCACTTATAAAAATGCAAAATTAGAAGAATAAAAAGACTTTCTGTCGTAGAAAGTTTATGAAAATTTTCTCATTCTTATGCCGACAGAAAGTCTATTCATATTATCATTATTTATCTTGAATCCATTTTCCAGAGGCATCTACACGATAACCATCTGGTGTTTTTCGTATTCACTAACATTGCGCCAGATGAACCTAAATAATAGTCTCAACCCAACGGTTTTCTTGCATTACGCCATCTGCATTGAAGTAATACCATGCATTACTAATTTCTTTCCAGTCTGTTTGCATTGCTCCACTATTGTCCATATAATACAAGCTCCGCTCACTTTTTGCCATGAAGTACGCATTGCACCATCCGTATTGAAATAATACCATGTACCATTTACTTTTTCCCAGTTAGTGCTCATTACCACTTCCATCAAAATAGTACCAAGTTCCGTTAATGTTTTTCCAATCAGTGACTGCACTATTATCTTCATAATAATACCAATTTCCACCATTTTGTTTGCCATCCTGATAAAAGTGGATTCATTAGCATTTGCAGAATCAGATTATCGAACCATTTCAGAACTAGATGAAGAAGCTGCTTGTTGTTTTATTTAACGGTGTGCCATCAGCAGTTTTGAGGGACGATATGCTCCTTTAGAACGACTGATTTCACATGCTACTCCGTCACCATCTCTATCTAAATTTGAGAATAACCCTTCTTCATCAATAGCATATATTTCCATAACCTGCAGCCCAAGCTTCCTTACAACTATGGAAATACACACGAGCTTCTACTTTTTGTTCTAACCAAGAGCTAACAATGTAGCAGCTGCACTGAAATACGACTAAACCTTTAACTTTTTCATATAAAATCCTCCTTTATGATTACAAAACTCAGTATATCACAAAAATAAAACATGAACAAGAAAAATTTTTTTTCTTCTTTTTACAATGAGAGTGCTATACTTTGGACTTGAAAATAGTGAAACGAGGGGCGTTAAAAAAATGCAATTAGGGATTTGATAGCGAAAAATACCTGGAAGAACAAAGTCAATATATTTTTAGAGCGAGTAAATAGTTATGACAAACTCTATCTAGAATTTGGTGGAAAACTCATTGGAGACTTCCATGCAATGAGAGTATTACCTGGATTCGATCCAGATGGAAAAGTCAAAACTACTCTATCGACTTAGAAACCAAGCAGAAATTATCATTTGCGTATATGCAGGTGATATCGAACAAAATAAAGTGCGTGGAGATTTAGGGCATTACTTATGATAGAGATGTCTTAAGAATGATTGATGATTTACATCATTGGGATTTGAAAAATTAACAGTGTACTTAATTACAAGATACACTGGTCAACCAGCTGCAACTCAATTCAAAAAATATGTTAGAACGTAGAGGAATGACCGTTTATACTCATGGTCACACAGAAGGCTATCCGATGGATGTAGATACAATTGTAAGTGATGCTGGATACGGAGCAAATGCATATATTGAAACTACTCGTCCATTAGTTGTTGTAACAGCTCCTGGGGCTAATAGTGGAAAACTAGCGACTTGTTTAAAGTCAGCTATATCATGAAACACAAAGAGGACGTTCAGCAGGCTATGCAAAATTCGAAACATTCCCTGTATGGAATTTACCATTGAACCATCCTGTTAACATTGCTTATGAAGCTGCAACAGCTGATTTAGAAGATGTTAATATGATTGATCCATATCATTTGGAAAAAAATACGGTATTACGACTGTTAACTACAATCGTGATATTGAAGCATTCCCTCTATTAAGAAGAATTTTTAAGAAAAAAATTTACAAAGACCAAGAAATTCCTTATTACTCACCAACAGATATGGGAGTAAACCGTGTCGGATTTGCCATTACAGATGATGCAGTCGTACAAGAAGCCTCAAAACAAGAAATTATTCGCAGATACTATCACTTACAATGCGATTACAAACGTGGCATTGGTACTTTAGAAACTGCTCAACGAGGAAAATACATTATGGATGAAATGGGGCTAACCCCTCAAGATCGTCCTGTTGTAGAAAAAGCATTGAGTAAAGCTAAAGCTTCAAACACAGAAGTCGTTGCTATTGAGTTACTAAATGGTAAAATGATTACTGGAAAACAAAGTGACACAATGACTGCAGGAGCCGCTTGCTTATTAAATGCGATTAAAGAATTAGCTGGTATTCAAAAAGATTTACATCTATTACCACCCGTTATTCTGGAATCCATTACAAAAATTAAGTCAAGAGGTCTTCCACCAACAAAAAAACGCTCTCTCGATAGTAAGGAAGTACTAATAGCTTTAAGTATGTCAGCTGTTACCAATCCATCCGCAGAAGCAGCTAAAAATCAATTAGTCTATTTTAAGAAATTTACAAGCGCATAGTACGGTTATTTTACAAAAAAAGCTGATGAAGAAATTTATCGTGATTTAGGAATTACCATTACTAGTGAACCATACTTTGCAGAAATAGTTTCTATTATAGTCATTAAACACAAACAGGGTTGACGAAATATTCGTTCAACCCTGTTTTTTTAATATTAATGAATCGCTCCACCAATTGTTTTTATATCTTCTTTATCTTGATATTCAATAACTGTTTCTACACAAAGCGTTAAAGCTTCACCATTTCTTCTAAATTTCATAGAAGGATATTGATTATTCTCTTTTTACTTGTTCTGGTAAGAAAGGAACATGAATAAAACCAGCTTTTAAGGATGGATGATTTTTAGAAGCATAATAAAGTACTTGATACATAATATGATTACATACAAAAGTACCTGCAGTATTTGAAACAGAAGTAGGAAAAACCAGACTCAGTCATTTTATCCACCATTGCTTTAATCGGTAAACGTTGAAAAAAATACGCACTTTCTCCCATCCTTTTTGAATTGGAAAAATCGATTGGTTGATTTTTCTTCATTATCTGCAATACGTGCATCGTCCATATTAATCGCAATACGTTCAGGAGTAATCCCTTGTCTTCCTCCAGCTTGTCCCACACAAATGACAACATCAGGATTGAAATTTTCGATTTCCTTTTTTTAACACTTCAAATGATTTTTTTGAAATACCGTAGGAATTTGAATTCCTTTTATTTCTGCATCTTTTTATTTTTTTCAGGGATACGACGAACAACTTCCCAAGAAGGATTAATACTTTCTCCACCAAATGGATCAAAACCCGTTAATAAAATTTTCATCTAAACTATCTCCTCTATTTTAAAAATACAAAAAAAGCACTCGTAAGAGTGCTAAGGATGACCCGTGCAGGGACTCGAACCCGTGTTACCGCCGTGAAAGGGCGGTGTCTTAACTTTCGCTTGACCAACGGGCCAGTATTAAATTTAAAGCGGGTGACGAGAATCGAACTCGCGACAACAGCTTGGAAGGCTGTGGTTTTACCACTAAACTACACCCGCATATTATAAAACGGTCCCGACGGGAATCGAACCCGCGATCTCCTGCGTGACAGGCAGGCATGTTAACCCCTACACCACGGAACCATATTTTTGGGAATGGAGGTTAACGGGATCGAACCGCTGACCCCCTGCTTGTAAGGCAGGTGCTCTCCCAGCTGAGCTAAACCTCCATTTTATGACCCGTACGGGACTCGAACCCGTGTTACCGCCGTGAAAGGGCGGTGTCTTAACTCCTTGACCAACGGGCCTGATTTTAAAAAGAACGGAGAAGGAGGGATTTGAACCCTCGCGCCGGTTTCCCGACCTACACCCTTAGCAGGGGCGCCTCTTCAGCCTCTTGAGTACTTCCCCAATATCCAATGGAATATTTCGATAAAAGATTATCTATGGGCCTAAATGGACTCGAACCATCGACCTCACGCTTATCAGGCGTGCGCTCTAACCAGCTGAGCTATAGGCCCTAAACTTCCAAAAAAAGCGGGTGACGAGAATCGAACTCGCGACAACAACGGAAGGCTGTGGTTTTACCACTAAACTACACCCGCATAATATAATGGCTCGGGACAGAATCGAACTGCCGACACTTTGAGCTTCAATCAAATGCTCTACCAACTGAGCTACCGAGCCTGAAATTACGGTCCCGACGGGAATCGAACCCGCGATCTCCTGCGTGACAGGCAGGGCATGTTAACCCCTACACCACGGAACCATGGTAGAATTGCGGAGGTAGGGACTCGAACCTACGACCTTCGGGTTATGAGCCCGACGAGCTGCCAACTGCTCCACCCGCGATAACATTAGTAAGGAGGATAAAGGGATTCGAACCCTTGCACGCTTTTACACGCCTGACGGTTTTTCAAGACCGTTCCCTTCAGCCGGACTTGGGTAATCCTCCATAAATATGGGTCAATGGACCTTGTAGGGACTCGAACCTACGACCGGACGGTTATGAGCCGTCTGCTCTAACCACCTGAGCTAAAGGTCCAAGCTCAATTAATAGCGGCGAGGGGATCGAACCCCCGACCTCCCGGGTATGAACCGGACGCTCTAGCCAGCTGAGCTACACCGCCATCATTATAAAAATTTAAAATGGAGACTAGCGGGATCGAACCGCTGACCTCCTGCGTGCAAAGCAGGCGCTCTCCCAGCTGAGCTAAGCCCCCATAAAAAAATCAGGGAATACAGGATTCGAACCTACGACCCCTTGGTCCCAAACCAAGTGCTCTACCAAGCTGAGCTAATTCCCGATATATGCACCCAACAGGAGTCGAACCTGTAACCGCTTGATTCGTAGTCAAGTACTCTATCCAATTGAGCTATAGGGTGCAAATTTTTATTCAATTGTATTGAAAATGCCGAGGGCCGGGGTCGAACCGGCACGGTCATCACTGACCGCAGGATTTTAAGTCCTGTGCGTCTGCCAATTCCGCCACCCGGCATGGGCCATGGTTTATCATTGGCAAAGCGGAAGACGGGGTTCGAACCCGCGACCCCCACCTTGGCAAGGTGGTGTTCTACCACTGAACTACTTCCGCAATTTATTCATTTTAATGCCGGCTAAAGGACTTGAACCCTCGACCCTCTGATTACAAATCAGATGCTCTACCAACTGAGCTAAGCCGGCTATGAGGTGATACAGGGCTCGAACCTGTGACCCTCTGATTAAAAGTCAGATGCTCTACCAACTGAGCTAATCACTCTCTATGATATGGAGGTTAACGGGATCGAACCGCTGACCCCCTGCTTGTAAGGCAGGTGCTCTCCCAGCTGAGCTAAACCTCCATAATATTTGAAAAAGCGTGGCAACGTCCTACCCTCACAGGGGAAACCCCCAACTACTATCGGCGCTAAAGAAGCTTAACTGTGTTCGAGATGGGAACAGGTGTATCCTTCTTGCCATCGTCACCACACTTCTCTCTTGAAAAAAAGCTCTCGCTCTCTCAAAAACTGAATCTATATCCAAACTCTTCCTCAATTCACCTTCAACCTTGGTTAAGTCCTCGACCGATTAGTACTAGTCCGCTCCATGCCTCACGGCACTTCCACTTCTAGCCTATCTACCTGATCGTCTCTCAGGGGTCTTACTCATTTAAAAATGATGGGAAATCTCATCTCGAGGGGGCTTCACGCTTAGATGCTTTCAGCGTTTATCCCGTCCACACATAGCTACCCAGCGATGCTCTTGGCAGAACAACTGGTACACCAGCGGTGTGTCCATCCCGGTCCTCTCGTACTAAGGACAGCTCCTCTCAAATTTCCAACGCCCGCGACGGATAGGGACCGAACTGTCTCACGACGTTCTGAACCCAGCTCGCGTACCGCTTTAATGGGCGAACAGCCCAACCCTTGGGACCGACTTCAGCCCCAGGATGCGATGAGCCGACATCGAGGTGCCAAACCTCCCCGTCGATGTGAACTCTTGGGGAGATAAGCCTGTTATCCCCAGGGTAGCTTTTTATCCGTTGAGCGATGGCCCTTCCATTCGGTACCACCGGATCACTAAAGCCCGACTTTTCGTCCCTGCTCGACTTGTTGGTCTCGCAGTCAAGCTCCCTTCTGCCTTTTACACTCTTCGAATGATTTCCAACCATTCTGAGGGGAACCTTTGGGCGCCTCCGTTACATTTTAGGAGGCGACCGCCCCAGTCAAACTGCCCGTCTGACACTGTCTCCCACCTTGCTTCTAGGTGCGGGTTAGAGGGTTCATGTAACAAGGGTAGTATCCCACCATTGCCTCCTTGGAAACTGGCGTTCCCATCTCTTCGGCTCCTACCTATCCTGTACATGTCACACAAACACTCAATATCAAACTACAGTAAAGCTCCATGGGGTCTTTCCGTCCTGTCGCGGGTAACCTGCATCTTCACAGGTACTATAATTTCACCGAGTCTCTCGTTGAGACAGTGCCCAGATCGTTACGCCTTTCGTGCGGGTCGGAACTTACCCGACAAGGAATTTCGCTACCTTAGGACCGTTATAGTTACGGCCGCCGTTTACTGGGGCTTCAATTCAAAGCTTCGCCCTAATGGACTAACCTCTCCTCTTAACCTTCCAGCACCGGGCAGGCGTCAGCCCCTATACGTCATCTTTCGATTTTGCAGAGACCTGTGTTTTTGATAAACAGTCGCCTGGGCCTATTCACTGCGGCTGGTATTGCTACCAGCACCCCTTCTCCCGAAGTTACGGGGTCATTTTGCCGAGTTCCTTAACGAGAGTTCGCTCGCTCACCTTAGTGTTCTCCACTCAACTACCTGTGTCGGTTTTGCGGTACGGGTTCTGTCAATCTCACTAGAAGCTTTTTCTCGGCAGTGTGACGTCAGTTGCTTCGCTACTATATTTCGCTCCCCATCACAGCTCACCCCGTGCGTGACAAGCATTTCACTCATCAGCGGACTCGCTGCTTGGACGTACTTTTCCATTCGTACGCTCAACTTAGCCTCCTGCGTCCCTCCATTGCTCAAACAATTAACAGAAGTACAGGAATATCAACCTGTTATCCATCGACTACGCCTTTCGGCCTCGCCTTAGGTCCCGACTAACCCTGGGAGGACGAGCCTTCCCCAGGAAACCTTAGTCATTCGGTGGACAGGGATTCTCACCCGTCTTTCGCTACTCATACCGGCATTCTCACTTCTAAGCGCTCCACATGTCCTTACGGTCATGCTTCTTCGCCCTTAGAACGCTCTCCTACCACTCAGTTATAAAACTGAATCCACAGCTTCGGTAATCTGTTTTAGCCCCGTTACATTTTTCGGCGCAGGGTCACTCGACTAGTGAGCTATTACGCACTCTTTGAATGATGGCTGCTTCTAAGCCAACATCCTAGTTGTCTGTGCAACCCCATCCTTTTCCACTTAACAGATATTTTGGGACCTTAGCTGGTGGTCTGGGCTGTTTCCCTTTCGACTACGGATCTTATCACTCGCAGTCTGACTCCCGGACATAAATACATGGCATTCGGGTTTATCTGAATTCGGTAACCCGAGATGGGCCCCTAGTCCAAACAGTGCTCTACCTCCACGATTCTTCATTCCGAGGCTAGCCCTAAAGCTATTTCGGAGAGAACCAGCTATCTCCAAGTTCGATTGGAATTTCTCCGCTACCCACACCTCATCCAAGCACTTTTCAACGTGCCCTGGTTCGAGTCCTCCAGTGCGTTTTACCGCACCTTCAACCTGGACATGGGTAGATCACTTGGTTTCGGGTCTACGTCAACATACTCAACTCGCCCTATTCAGACTCGCTTTCGCTACGGCTCCGACTCTTCATCTTAACCTCGCATGTTAACGTAACTCGCCGGTTCATTCTACAAAAGGCACGCCATCACCCATTAACGGGCTCTGACTACTTGTAAGCACACGGTTTCAGGTACTCTTTCACTCCCCTCCGGGGTTCTTTTCACCTTTCCCTCACGGTACTGGTTCACTATCGGTCACTAGGTAGTATTTAGCCTTGCCAGATGGTCCTGGCGGATTCCGACAGGGATTCCTCGTGTCCCGCCGTACTCAGGTGCTCTCTTGTGCCAACTTTCCGTTTTGCATACTGGACTGTCACCGTCTTTGGTCCTGCTTTTCCAACAGGGTTCTGCTACAGATTGTCATACACGTTGTTGAAAGTCCTACAACCCCAGTGTGCATGCACACTGGTTTGGAGCTCTTCCCGTTTCGCTCGCCGCTACTCAGGGAATCGATTTTTCTTTCTCTTCCTGCGGGTAATGAGATGTTTCAGTTCCCCGCGTCTACCTCGTCATAAGCCTGCGCTTATGCGTAACACCCCATCACGGGTGTTGGGTTTCCCCCATTCGGAAATCTCTGGATCTTAGCTTACTTACAGCTCCCCAAAAGCATATCGGTGTTCGTTCCGTCCTTCTTCGGCTCCTAGTGCCAAGGCATTCACCGTGCGCCCTTATTCACTTAACCATTATGGTCGCGTTGCTTCTTGTTAAAAAAACTCTTTTTCGTTAGATTTCTCTAACTCTCGGTAAATTTTTGGTTTAAATTTGTGATATAGTATTCAGTTTTTCAAAGGTCGAGTTGAGGTTAACCTCTCAAAACTAAACAAAGATTTCAACCTGTAGGGTTCCGTATTCTTCTAACGTCTTAACATTAGAAGTGTATCCTTAGAAAGGAGGTGATCCAGCCGCACCTTCCGATACGGCTACCTTGTTACGACTTCACCCCAATCATCTATCCCACCTTAGGGCGGCTGGCTCCATAAGGTTACCTCACCGACTTTGGGTGTTACAAACTCTCGTGGTGTGACGGGCGGTGTGTACAAGACCCGGGAACGTATTCACCGCGGCGTGCTGATCCGCGATTACTAGCGATTCCGGCTTCATGTAGGCGAGTTGCAGCCTACAATCCGAACTGAGAATGGCTTTAAGAGATTCGCTTACCCTCGCGAGTTCGCTGCTCGTTGTACCATCCATTGTAGCACGTGTGTAGCCCAAGTCATAAGGGGCATGATGATTTGACGTCATCCCCACCTTCCTCCGGTTTGTCACCGGCAGTCTCACTAGAGTGCCCAACTCAATGCTGGCAACTAGTAATAAGGGTTGCGCTCGTTGCGGGACTTAACCCAACATCTCACGACACGAGCTGACGACAACCATGCACCACCTGTCACTTTGTCCCCGAAGGGAAAGCTCTATCTCTAGAGTGGTCAAAGGATGTCAAGACTTGGTAAGGTTCTTCGCGTTGCTTCGAATTAAACCACATGCTCCACCGCTTGTGCGGGTCCCCGTCAATTCCTTTGAGTTTCAACCTTGCGGTCGTACTCCCCAGGCGGAGTGCTTAATGCGTTAACTGCAGCACTGAAGGGCGGAAACCCTCCAACACTTAGCACTCATCGTTTACGGCGTGGACTACCAGGGTATCTAATCCTGTTTGCTACCCACGCTTTCGAGCCTCAGCGTCAGTTACAGACCAGAGAGTCGCCTTCGCCACTGGTGTTCCTCCATATATCTACGCATTTCACCGCTACACATGGAATTCCACTCTCCTCTTCTGCACTCAAGTCAACCAGTTTCCAATGACCCTCCCCGGTTGAGCCGGGGGCTTTCACATCAGACTTAATTGACCGCCTGCGCTCGCTTTACGCCCAATAAATCCGGACAACGCTTGCCACCTACGTATTACCGCGGCTGCTGGCACGTAGTTAGCCGTGGCTTTCTGGTTGAGATACCGTCACACGCATAACAGTTACTCTATGCGCTGTTCTTCTCTAACAACAGAGTTTTACGAACCGAAATCCTTCTTCACTCACGCGGCGTTGCTCCGTCAGACTTGCGTCCATTGCGGAAGATTCCCTACTGCTGCCTCCCGTAGGGAGTTTTGGGCCGTGTCTCAGTCCCAATGTGGCCGATCACCCTCTCAGGTCGGCTATGCATCACGGCCTTGGTGAGCCGTTACCTCACCAACTAGCTAATGCACCGCGGGTCCATCCATCAGCAGAAGCCGAAGCCTCTTTTTCCTTCTTCAGTCATGCGACTGAAAGAACCTATGCGGTTTTAGCATCCGTTTCCGAATGTTATCCCCCTCTGATGGGCAGGTTACCCACGTGTTACTCACCCGTTCGCCACTAGATTGACCAGTGCAAGCACCGGTCGCTCTCGTTCGACTTGCATGTATTAGGGCACGCCGCCAGCGTTCGTCCTGAGCCAGGATCAAACTCTCATGAAAAATACATTTCATAAGCTTTTTGAAAGCTCATTTTAATTACTGACTTATTGTTTTTTTCTCCTTAGAGAAAAAGAAATTGTTGTTTCTTCACTTTCGTGAAGTCCCTACACATTTGGTTTGTCTTCTTTGTTTAGTTTTCAAAGGTCAACGTCGCTTTACGCGACAACTCCTATATATTATCATAGGTGTTTTTCTCTGTCAACAACTTTTTTTGAAATTTTATTTTTAAATTTCTTTTTCGTAATCGCTTCAAATGCGAACGTTCGTTAACAGTGTTTATAATTTACCATAGCTGGATTTACTTTTTCAAGTCTTTTTTTGTAACTTTTTTTATATTTTTTTAGAAATATTTTTTTCTTGTTATTTTCTTCTCTATTTAAAATATTGATTTTAAAGCTTTTTCTCTTATTTACTTCTATTTTTAGGAGGGTATACTATATTTATCAAAGCCGAAAATAGCTCAGTTGGTAGAGCAACGCACTCGTAACGCGTAGGTCACAGGTTCGAGCCTTGCTTTCGGCATCTATTTTGAAATTTTTGTTTAGAATGTTGTTTGTACATTTTTGCTATTTCATTCTAGTTTTTCGAACACTTTTGGAACATATCTTTTATATTTAAAAGCCCCTCAGACTTTTTCATCTGAGGGCTATTTTTTTATTTTACTACGTTTTTGAATAATCGTTAATACAACTTCTTTTTGCTTTTTCCATGCTTTCTAATGTAACAAATTCATATTGTCCATGTAAATTCTCTGCACCTGTAAATAAGTTTGGTGTTGGAATTCCTTTAAAGGTAATAATACATCCATCTGTTCCTCCTCTAAAAGGTTGGATATCTGGTTCAATTCCACATTGACGGTATGCTTCTATTTGCTACTTCTACTGAAGTCATATCTTCTTTTAACACTTCATACATATTAAAGTACTCATCATAAATATGACATTCAATTCTTGGAACATCATAAGTTGCATTTTTGTTCTTCTACAATTTTTGCGAATGTTTTTCTTTTCGTTCTTGGAATTTCTCCATCGAATGATCTCGAATAATATATTCCGCTTCTACCATTCCAATATTTCCTAGATTGTTTTGCAAGCATATAAAAACCCTTCATAGCCACTTGTTTTTTCTGGAACTTCCTGCTCTGGTAATTTTTGAAAATAGTTTAGCTAGCTTCTGCAAGTGCATTTACCATGACATCTTTTGCTTGACCTGGGTGTACACTTGTTCCATTAATTTTTTTACAACCGCTCTTGCGGCATTAAAAGTTTCATACTCTAATTTTTCCTACTACACCACTATCTAATGTATAAGCAAATTGAGCTGGCATTCTTTCTGCTTTAAAAGCGATGTGCACCTTTTCCAATTTCTTCATCTGGTCCAAAAGCTACCCAAATGTCTCCATGTGGAATTTCTGGGTTAACTAATAAATCGATGGCTGCTTCTAATATTGAAACTAATCCAGCTTTATCATCTGCTCCTAACAATGTGGTCCCATCTGTTGTAATAAGAGTTTGTCCGATATAATTTTTTTCAAATTAGGAAACTCTTCTACTCGCATCATCAATCCTAATTTCAGAATTTCAACAATACATCTTTCTCCATCATAATTCAAATGAACTTGAGGGTTGAATATTTTCTGCATTAAAATCTGCAGTGTCGACGTGTGCTACAAATCCAATCGCTGGTGCTGTTTTACCTTCTGGCAAATTACTCGGAATACAAGCTACTAAATAAGCATCTTCTAAATCTAAAGAAATATTTGAAAAAGCCTAATTTCCCTTCAATTCCTGTTTCCAACATTTGTAAAAAAATCTAACTGACTCTTTGTTGTTGGAACGGCAGATGAGTTTAAATCACTTCTTGTATTAATCTTTGCATATCGTACAAAACGATCTAACATGCTTTCTCGCATTAGTAAGAGTCATCTTCTTTCACTTGATAGAATTCTAATTCTGCAACAGTTTCACGACCAAACATTTCAATCGTTACTTTAACTTTTTGTTTTTCATCATCAATTTCTGTCACTTTTACCACTCATACCATCAAAAAGCACCTTCAGTAATAATGACATAATCTCCTACTTTAGCGTGTAAATCTACTGGTGCATGAGTTGGTACTCTAAGCGACCTAATAATGTATCCACTTCTTCCGGTAATAATGGAGATGGTTTTAGAACCTGCTCCGTGAGACCCCTACAAACCCTGTTACACCTGGAGTGTTACGTACAACATACCATGCTTGGTCAGACATAATCATTTCAACTAATACATAACCTGGGAAAGTTTTGTTAATCGTAACTTTCTCTTTTCCATCTTTTACTTCTACTTCTTCTTCCTCTGGAACAATTACTCTAAAAATATTTTCTTCCATACCCATTGAACTAATACGTAATTCAATATTTGATTTTACTTTGTTTTCATATCCTGAATAAGTATGTAATACATACCATTCTTTTTGCTGCATTACTCATCGTAATTCCTCCTATTATTTGTTCATACAAAAAAACCTTCTTACTTGAAGGTTTTTGCTTTGAATTCATTATACCACTATTTTATAACTCTTGCGAATTATTTAATAATTAATTTAAATGCACTTTGCAATCGCAAAATCCACTACTGTGAAAAAAATCCTAACGCAAGTAATACTGCCATTACAACTGTTAATGTATATTTATTAACTTCTTTACCAGTTGGCCATGTTACTCTCTTCATTTCTTTAACAACATTTACTAAAAAACGCATTCGAAACTGCTCCTCTCGATTATTTTAGTTTCTCGATGTAGTGTTTGTTTATTGCAAAACTTACAGAATTTTTTTAACTCTAAACGTTCGACACGTTTATTTTTGCCCTAAAGTAAGTGTGTAGTTTCTTGAACCACATACACTGCATGCCAACGCTGCTTTCTTTTTGTGCCATATTTTCACTACTCTCTTTCTTCTACTATATCATATCTATTCAATCATAAAAATTCTCAGTGCCAATTGTCAAGCATTAGCGAAAAAAATATCACACTAATGACTAATAATACCATTTGCATGACATGAATCATTAACATATTTTTTTAATAGCTAATGCAAAAAGTTGTTCGTTTTCTCTTGTTTTCTGAATGAAAGAGTTGAATATTTTTTTATACACTGGAATTCCCTACTACTAGAGTTCCTATCATTAAAATCGGTGCGATTTTTAAATACAACTGCTAACACCATAGCTATAAAACTAATCAGATAAAGTCCCTTGATATAACTTTTAATGCTGTTGCTTTTTCCAATATAATACACCAATGTATAGCGGTGGTTCGTAATATCTGTTTCTAAATCACATAAATTATTACTTAACATAATATTTGCAATCGTACATACTAACGGTAACGAGAGTAGTGACTACTTTGAAGTGATCTAACAATGCTAATCGGACGACCAACATTCCTTCTTCTAGTCCCATCCATGCAAAACTGGCTTCTGGAGAATTTAAGAAAAATCACAATCCAAAAATTCCAAATCCCATTGTCACTCCAGACAAAACTTCCCCTAATGGCATTCTTGAAATTGGAATTGGACCAAAAGTATAAAAAAATTCCAATCACAAAACAAAAGTGCATCCAACAAATAATAAAATGATATTTCGTTCTCATTACTAAAAATGATTCCAATAATGGTTTGCAACACCGACTAAACTTCCGAAAAATCATTGCAGCTTGTTTTACCGTTAAAGACGAAGTTCCCAATAATATTTTCTTCTTGGCGATATGTTTCATTTTTTGCTTTGACATAATCCATTAAATTATTCATAACAGTCGTTGCCATATCAAAGCACACCATTCCAATAAAGAACAATACCATATTCACTGCATTGAAATTCCCAAATGTCCAAATTGAATAGAGTAATCCAACTACAAAAGGAATGACACTGGCAATTTTCGTTCTCAACTCCACTAATTCAATGATATCTTTCATATTAATGCGTCCCTTCCCATGTATATTGATCATTCGTTAGTTTAAACGCATTTTTAATCGAATTAGAAACATAGACTTTCTTATCTTTCGTCATAAATACTGCATCTACATCATCTTTTTGATTCACATATTTCAACCCTTCTTCTACACCAATCGAGAACATAGATGTCGACAACGCATCTCCTCGTGTAGAACTTGAGACAATAATCGAAACTCCTGCAATATCATTTTCATATGGATATCCTGTTTTTGGATTTAAAAATATGATGATAGGTTTTACCATCTACTTCTAAATATCGTTCATAAATCCCTGAAGTAACAATTGTCTTTTCTTTTTCTAAAATCGTTCCTAAAGTTTTACCACGACTTTCTAAATGGATCTTGTAATCCCAACATTCCAAGCTACCCCATCTCGTGCTGGAGAACCACCCATTACGACAATATTTCCCCCTAAATCAAGAACTGCTGTTGTCACTCCTTCTTTTTAAAAGAAATTCCATAATTGATCTGCAATAAACCCTTTCGCAATTCCACCTAAATCTAATAACATGCCTTTTTTTGAGTTAGATAAACACTTTTTTTCTTCATCATTTAAACACGACATTTTTTTATAATTTACTAAAGGTAGTGCATCATCAATTTCTTTTTTTGGGATGGTTTTCTAGCATCTGGGAACCCGATTCTCCATAAACTTGTTAAAGGTCCTACCGTAATATCAAAACTACCATCAAATTCTTCGCTATAAGCTAGACCTTGTTTAATGACAGGTCATACACTTCATCGCTGACAGCAACTGCATGATCTCCTGACTGCCTCATTAATCGCATCTACTTCAGACCCACTAGCATTTAACTGTAATTCTAGCTTCCAAATCTTTCACCATTGCAAAAAGCACGCGTTAATAAATCTTCAGTATTTGGATGATAGACAGACAATGCTACTGCAGTCCCTAATAAGAAATCTGTTTTTCTTCACGGGAGACTTAATAATTTCTCTAGGTGTTTTTCACGGAAGCTGATGAAACAACCTCTGCATCTTGAACTTTCTTTTTGTTGGCAACTCACTAATCCAATTGAACTTAAGGCAAGAGTTGTCACTAACAACCATTTATTGATTTTCATATATCTCTCCTTAATTGTATAAATTCCATTCAAATAGTCTACTAAATTTTTTTCACAATAACTCAAGCTAAACTCCTATTTTCAATAAAGAAAAAAACCGAGCCTAAGCTCGGTTCATCATCAAATTTAAATTAGCCTTGAGGTGCTGCCACTTTAATTTCTTTAGTGTCACCTTTTTGAGCTGCTTCAATTAATTTATTTGCATATTCTACAAATGAAGTGTGAGCTTGAGTTGCTCCTGACTACTACTTCAACATCTGATGGTTTTGTTTTTCAACTAAATCCAATATTGTATGCTTTGAAGTATTCAGCAGGTCCAACTTTCCACTTTTATCTTTCATTTGTTTTTCATAAGCTTCATCTTCTGATTTACGTTTACCATCTTTGTTTAAGTTGTCATAGTCAGAAGATTTGATTTTTCCACCTTCAACTACGATTGTAAATTCTACATGCCAACCACGTTTGTCAGCTTCAGATACTAATTTGTAAGTACCATCTTTTAATTCTCCTGAAGCAGTTGATTTTTGCTGCTTGAGTAGTTTGCTGCTGTTAGTAGTTGCAGTTGATGAAGTCGTTGATTTTGAACCTCCACCACATGCAGTTAAAACAACTACAGATGATAATAATACAGCTGCTGTTGCTAATGATTTTTTTGAATGTCATTTTATCCATCCTTTTCTCTTTATTTTTAGAATTTTTAGTAAATTCTTTAGGTACTATTATACCATGTTCCTTTTTCTTTTGCAAACTCAAATGCAATGTACGCTTTATCAGACAGTATCTTTTCATACGAATTTTCAATAGTAAAATGTGAACATCTCTATTTCTCAAGATTCTATACAAAAAAACTCCAATCAACAGTACATATTACTATCCATTGGAGTTCATCTATAATTACATCGTACGTTCTAATAATTGTTTTGTTAATTGCGTTAACGTTGCCTTCATATCACTTTCAGGCAAACGTTCAATTTGAGACAAATGCTTGTTTCGTATATTGCATTGCTAATTGTTGTGCTTTTTGCAACCCACCAGAATCATGCACTAATTTTTCTTAGTAACAATCTCTCTTGTTCAGAAATCTCTTGTTTTTTTCTCTAGTAATGGAATCATTTTATGAGACTCTTTTTCCAATGCATAAATTAATGGTGCTGTATAAATTCCCTTGCGCAACATCTTCTAAAAACAGGTTTTCCAAATTCTTGAGGAGTTACTTGATAATCTAAAATATCATCTAAAAATTTGAAACGCCATACCAATTTGCTGACCAATTTTTCTTTGCTCTAAGAGCATCATCCATTTGTCCTAATTTTGCGCCCATATAACAACTAACCATAAATAATTGAGCTGTTTTCCCTTCGATTCGTTTCAAATATTCTTGAAGCCCTAAATCATAGCGATAACGATTTCGCATTTGTGCTAATTCGCCTTCTACAACTCTTGCCATTCCATTAGTTGGAAGTGTAATTCCTTCTAAATCAGATAAATGCGTTGAAAGAAGTTGATAGCAACTCGTTAAAACAAAATCTCCAGCATAAATCGCTACACGATTTCCCATAACGAGCATTCAGCGTTTCTCGCCCTCTTCTCATATCTGCTTCATCAATGACATCATCATGGAGCAATGTTGCTGACATGTAGTAATTCTAAAAGCAGCTGCAACAGCTCTTACTTGTTGCTGAGTTCCCATTATTACTCCAGTTAGCAAATAATGTCAGATAAGCAGGGACGAATCATTTTCCCACCTTGCTGTAACATCTCTACAATCGCTTGGTGAATGTCTTCATCTTCCATTTCAACACTGTCTAACATTAACTGACGAATGGCTGATAATTCTTGTTTTAAAAACGGGTATTCATTCCACATTGAATGAATCATTTCCATAATTTTTTCTCCAATCACTATAGACAAAAAGCCGGCAAAGCCGACTTTTATCTTATTTAACGTTCTTGTTTATCTGCACCGAAACCATAAATATGTTTCGAAGTTCCATACCACCATTTACCAGCAGTTTTTTGGAACCATGGAATGAAGTAGTAATCTAAACCAAATGCACGTCCTGATCCGTTCATTAAAGCAATGGCTGCTGGGATAAACCACATATTTACCCAGTAGAACATACCTGACAATACAAATGTTGTTACTAATCCAACTGTTACTGCATTAACAATCCATGTTAAGAATCCAGCCATAATTGCTAAACCAATAGCTAATTCTACAAATGACATAATTGTTTGCATTACATGAGCTACTTCAACGTTTGGAATCATAATTTGCATAATTGAAGCAAACCAGTCTGGCATTTTATCTAATACCATCATTGGTTGTTCACCATATGAATAGTTAAATCCAAATGAAGTTGCTACTTCTGCTACTGTTTGAGTAGCTGCTCCACTTGCTGCTGCAACTGTTTCAGCAGCTCCACTTGCTGCACTAGTTGGTTCTAACTAACCAGGGAATGGGAATGCTAAATGCGTTCCATCAATCCAGCTATGTGCACCCCAAAGACCAAAAGATTTTCTTCAATCCTTCGATTGTCCACATTCCACCATAGAATAAACGTAATGGTAATGCCCAAAGAACATTTCCGTAACGAGATAAAGTGTCCACGGAAGATATTACGACGATCTTTAATGTGGAAGAATTCGTGGAATACATATTGAATTGCATAATATAATGAGAAGATTTCTAAGAAGTATTTGATATTTACTAAATGTTTCATCAACATTGCAAAGAAATCCACTTAAAGTGATATTTGCCCATTAAGAAAGCTACACCATAATGAGATCCAATTGAAACCATGAATCCATCATATTTTTCCTTTATAAGCAACTTTTTGCATCATTTTCCACATCTGCAATAATATTTTTCGCTGCTGTATGTCCAGTTTGTTCAGCTGCTTGAACAATTTGTGGAGTTGGACGATTTTTCTTTATCAGGTTCTTCGTAATAAGCTAAGTCCCCGATTGCATAAATGTTTTTCTTCTCCATCTACTTGCATGAATTCATTTACGACTAAACGACCTGCACGAGCAGATTTGAATCGAACACTTCAGATTCAGTATTCGCTTTAACACCAGCTGTCCAGAATAATGAGTAAGTTGGAATGACAGTACCGTCTACTAAACAGAATACTATTTTCTTTTTACTTCTTCAATTCCGTTTCCTTTAATCACTTTAATGCCACGGCTAGTCATGAATTTTCTCAGCTTTAGCAGCATCTTTTTCATCTAACATATTTAAAATTGTTGGAACTGCTTCAACGATATATAGAGAAATTCACTTTCATCTAAGTTATATTGTTTTTGCTAATACTGGAATCCAGTCCATAATTTCACCGACTAATTCTACCCCAGTAAATCCAGCACCACATACTGTAAATGTTAATAAAGCACGGCGTTTTGGAGTTACATGCTCTTTAGCTGCACGTTCTACACAGTGAATAATGTGTTCGCGCATTTTTAATCGCATCTTCCATTGACCATAATGTAAATCCGTGTTCTTTCACACCTTGTACACCAAAGTCATTTGCTTCTCCACCCATACCGATTACTAAATAATCATATTGGAAAGATTTATACGTTGTTGTTACAACTTTTTCGTTTTATCTAAGCTTACTACTTTGTCCGTTACTAATTGAACATTTTTGAACGTGCAAAATAGTTTTTGTAAATCATATTGGATTGCTTCAGGTTCTACGACCTCCAGCTACTTCATGTAACTCCGTCATGTATGTTAAATATGGATGTTTATCAATTAATGTAATTGTAACATCTTTATCTTTTTCTGAAATGACGTGATAATTTTCTTCGTTGCTGCTACTCCTGCAAATCCCTGCACCGATAACAACAATATTTGTTTTTCGTCATTAGAAATCCCTCTCGTTTTGTAATTTTTTTCACTTAAGCATTATAGTATAAAATCAATATTTTGTCTAATTGTTTTTAGCTTTTTCATAAGTTTTCATGAAATTTACATTTCTTGTTTTTTTCACGATATGCTTTTTAATATTTTTGACATGATTTAAAAGCATAATTTTGCAGCAATCCCAATCGCAATTCCTGCGAAAAATTCCCTACAATCGACATAGCCGGGTAAATATAAATAGTACTGTCCAAGATTTAGCAATAAAACTTGCAATGACTAATTGACCCAAAATTATGTAAGATTCCTCCAGTAGCACTCACGCCAATTAAACTCACACGTTTCGGTCCTAATTGTTTAACGAGCAACATTCCTAACAAACTAAACGCTGCTCCTGCACTACTGTATAATAAAGTAGAAAAAGTTCCACCTAACAAAGCAGTCAACAACGTTCTTAATAAAGACTACTAATACAACTTCTTGGAGCGACAAGGTATATAAACCGATGACCGTAATAATATTGGCAACTCCTAATTTAGCTCCAGGAGCAAACGCAAAAGGAAAAGGAATCGCTTGTTCTAGTAAACTCAAAAATAATTCCTTGAGCTGTTAATAACGAAATAAATAACATTTTTCAACGTTAGATTTTTGTTTCATTTTATCTACCACCTCTCATTAAACTCGTCTTATAATTGTACCATAACTCTCAAAAATCTTAAAAAGATATCTAAAAAACGAACATAAAAAGACCCCAAAAGCAGCTTTTATTCTTACTTTTGGGGCAGATACGATCATTTATGAACGGCGCATTAATAGTTTTCTCTTCCATTCCATCACTTTTTGGTGCAACATCTTGAAACATTGTAAACCAGAAACGATTAATCGAGTAAATCAAATTCTCCAATATACTCCACTAAAATTGGATCAAAAGATTGTTTTAAACTTTAGTAATACCTGTATGATCTTCTGCATTACTTGAAACTCCAAACATATCATAATGACGAATACCTTTTTCATCATACAATTGTTGCATAATCCATGTTTGTAAAGCTTTATTTGCATTTAATCCTGCATCATCTGTAATATTCGCCCCATATAAATAATACGCCGTTTCTTTATACGTTGCGACAAACGCTCCGCTTAACACTTTTCCATTTGGATATTCTTTACATAGCGCTTCTAACTCAATCACTTCTTGCTCATATTTTTCAATATTTTTCAACAAGCTTTCTCTTTGATTCAATAAGTTTGTCTTCTTTTTCTCATTTTGAGTACTTTCAACTTGTGAAGCAATTTTTTCCACCTCAGCTTTTGCTTGGTGAATTCTGTTTTCTGTTGATTCTTTTGCGACATGATAATCAATTTTTGCAAAATATAAATCCATCATATCGTGAGCATGTAATGTTTCATAGATAGTTGTTAAATACTCTTTACTTCTCGCAATATATTGATCACGCTCAGCAGTAATACGATTTAACACTTCATAATCATCAATATCCTCGATAGTTCCTTTATAACAAACAACTCCACGTTTTTGTGCCATTGTAACTTTATATCTTTCTTTAGAAGAGAAAAGTATCTAAAATTCCTTTTCCCTTTATCTTCTAGTTCTACAATCATTGTCATTCTTGGTTGAATGCCATCAAACCCTAAATCTAATGGTTGACTTACAAATCCTGATTCTAATAATAATTGGCGAACGGATTCTTGATTGATTCCATCTTCTACAATTGAAAAAGTCATTTAATCGTTCTCTCCACATAATTTCAGGGGTCAATTTTCAAACCCAAATACTCGTTTTTTTGTTTTAAATAAGCTTTCAAAAGCTTGAATCACTTCTTTAAATTGTTCTGCATTATGATAATCCGTCACAATCCCTCTAGGAGCATACGCTAAATATCTTTTCACAACAGGAAGAGCACGGTATAAAATCATCGTCGCTGCAACTGGTTCATCTTGATCATTCATCACAAAGAGAATATCATTACTCCATTCTCCTCTTGTTTTCACTTCTCCCCATTCCGGAGTTTGAAAAAAAGTACAGTTTCCTTGAGTTTGTAAAAACTCATGATATTCTGCTATAAATTTCTCATATCTTTAATATACATCTCTAACTTCCTCTCAACTGTTGTCATTAAACAGTATGACACTTCTACAATGGATTGTCAAAAAATGTTAGAGATTGATGTGAATCATAACTTTCATAAAAAGCCAGCTTTCGCTCGGCTTCTCATCTATCTTAAAAATAGTTTTTAAATATTGATCTAATTCCCATTGTGTGACTTGTGAACGATACGCTGCCCATTCAATTTCTTCGCTTCCACAAAGTTACTGTAAATATGTCCACCTAATGCATCTTTTACAACTGTGTCAGCTTTCAAGCAATCAATCGCTTCTGCTAAACTACTTGGAAGATCATCAATTCCTACTTCTTTTCTCTCTGCTGTTGACATTGCATAAATATTGCGATCAACTGGAGCAGGAACTGGTAATTTTTCACGAATTCCTTCTAAACCAGCACGTAAAATAGCTGCCATTGCTAAATAAGGATTTGCTGCTGGATCCACACTTCTTAATTCGATACGAGTAGAAAGCCCTCTTGCTTCAGGAATACGAATTAATGGTGAACGGTTTTGAGCTGACCATACAATATATACAGGCGCTTCATATCCAGGTACTAAACGTTTATAAGAGTTGACTGTAGGGGTTTACAAATCGCTGTTAAAAGCTTTCGCATGTTTCATAACTCCAGCAATGAAATAACGACAAGTATCACTTAATTGTTGTTCATCCGTTTGGATCATAGAAGGCATTATTCCCTTCTTTATCAAATAATGATAAGTTGAAAGTGCATTCCACTACCCTGCAATTCCAAATACTGGTTTTGGCATAAAGGTTGCATGCAATCCATGTTTTACGAGCAATTGTTTTAACCACTAATTTAAAAGTTTGAATATTATCACACGCTGCTACAGCTGATGCATATTTCAGTCAATTTCATGTTGCCCAGGTGCTACTTCATGGTGACTTGCCTCAATATCAAATCCAATCTTTTCTCTAATTCTAGTACAATTTCACGACGACATTCTTCCCTAAATCGACTGGGAGCTAAATCAAGTAACTTCGTGGTCATTTCCTTCAAGCGTTGGTTCTCCGTTTTTCATCTAATTTGAATAAGAAAGAACTCTGGCTCTGGTCCTAAATTAAAATTAGAAAATCCTAAAGTCTTCCATTTCTTCTAAAAATACGTTTTAAGTTTGAACGTGGATCTCCTGCAAATGGTGTTCCATCTGGTTTATATACATCACAAATTAAACGAGCGATTGTTCCGTGTTTACTACTCCATGGGAATACAACCCATGTATCTAAGTCAGGGTATAAATACATATCACTTTCTTCAATACGAACAAAACCTTCAATGGATGAACCATCGAACATCATTTTATTCGATAATACTTTTTCAATTGAGTAATCGGTACTTCAACATTTTTAAATCGTTCCTAAAAATATCTGTAAAAAAATCAAACGTAAATAACGAACGTCCATTTCCTCAACTTGTTTTTAAAAATTTCTTCTTGTGTGATTGTCATTTTTCCACCTCTATAGTAATTTTTCTTGTCCGGATAATCTTCCAATATGCATAATTTCGTTATACAAAATTCGTCGAACATCTTCATCCGTTAATCCATCATTTGTCGTTGATTTTTCTAACGGATTTTTCTTTTTCATTCGAATAAATTTTTGAATCGCAACAATGGTTAATCCATCCCTGCCAAGTAGTCTTTGATTTCTAATAATCGATCTACATCATTTACAGAATACATTCTGCGATTAGTGTCCCGAACGTTCCGGTGTAATTAAACGTTGTTCTTCATAGTAACGAATTTGTCTTGCTGTTAAATCCGTTAATTTCATGACTGTTCCTATTGGAAACACTGCTAAAGAACGTCGTAATTCTTTTTCTCCCATTCGTCAAACACCTCTCTTATTCTCTATGATAGCTGTATTGTAAAAATAACTGACACATAAAGTCAAGGGTTCTCTTACTTTTTATGTTATATTTTCTAACATGAATTTTCTTTTCAACAAAAAGACCAGGTTTCCCTCAGCCTTTCCATTTTCTTATTAATTTTCAGTTCCCCAAACTTCTTCGGCAACTTCTTTAATTAAGCTAATTTTCGCCCATTGTTGTTCTTCTGTTAAAGATATTTCCTTCTTCAGTTGAAGCAAATCCACATTGAGTACTTAACGATAATCTGTCTAAACGGAACATATTGACTCGCTTCTTTAATACGAGAAATTAGCTCTTCCTTGCTTTTCTAGTTCTCCAAATTTTGAAGTTACTAGACCTAAACACGACTTTTTTTATCACCAGAAACTTTTGCTAATGGAGTAAAAGTCTCCTGCACGATCTGTATCAAATTCTAAGTAATAAGCATTTACTTCTTCTTCTCCAAATAATTCATCGAAACAGATGCATAACCACCACTTGCAGCCCAAGTAGAATGGAAGTTTCCACGACATACGTGAGTGTTTACAACTAATCCTTCTGGAACATTTTTATAAACAGCATTATTTAAGCGTAAAAATGTTGCTGCTAATTCACGTCTTACTTCTTCTTTATCACGACCTTGTCCCCAAAGTGTTAGAAGTTATCATCCACTATAAATACCCCATGTACAATCATCAACTTGTAATGTGCGTAATCCTTCATCAAATAATTGTTGAATCACTTCTAAGTATGCTTTTGAAATATCTTCAACAACATCATCAAAGTTTGAATAGACACTATTCAATTGTTCCACATGTTCTTCATCACGAATTAATTCAAAATATAATTGAGATGGTGATGGAATTGTAATACGAGCTTCAACTTCATCATTATCTGCTACTAAATCTCTTAAAAATGTATAGTGAGCTACGAATGGATGATTACGTCCATGAATCGTTCCTACTACAGTTGCTGAGTCTGGCTTAGTAACTTCATCATGGAATTGGTATCCTGTTTTAGCTTGAACTCGTTTAATTCCTCCTAATCCCCAGAAGAAATCTAAATGCCAATAAGCACGACGGAATTCCCCGTCAGTAATTCCTTATATCCAGCTTCGATTTCTTTTTACTAAATCACGAATTTGCTGCATCTTCAAAGTTTTTTTAATTCTTGGTAACTAAAGTTTCCTTTTTCATACTCTTCACGAGCTTGTTTTAAATTTTCTGGTCTTAAGAAACTTCCTACTGTATCAAATCTAAATGGTGCGTGTTTTGTCATATGTATTACCTCTCTTCTCTAACTAACGTAATTACATTGTAACTGACTACCCTCGTTATTGTCACATACTAATTTACTATATTTAAACATAGTTTAAAAACTATATACATCCACAAAAACTCTTATAGAAATCATATTCTATAAGAGTACTATCATCATTCATAATATTTTTACAGACTTATTTAGTTTTATAAATTTTTGGATATTTCAATAATAAAATCGCATACAACAATCGTTACAATTAAAAGTTTGTAATCCAGCAATTCCATTCACTGTGAATGAATACCAATATGGCGATACTCCTTCTGGTGCATATTTTCCCCAGAATAAAAATCCTGCTACAAAATGCCAGAAATAGCGAATCCCACACCGATGAATGAAGAAATAAAAATATAAAAATTGCTAACGCTTGTTTATCATTACGAATAGCGCTTTTGGAATTGATGATATAATAAACCAGCGAAATCCCATTACTCAAACGCAATGATATATTCTAACAACACTTGAGAGAATGATAAAGTAAACTACCTTTTCCAAGTGGAAAATGTAACACTCCCATACTAAACCTGAAAAATAATGCTGGATACAATCCTCTACGCAATAGCAAATACTACTAAAACAATCGCTCCAAACGAAGGAGAAAACCATCCCATAAAAATGAGGAATAAATGATAACGCCATCGCTAAAGCTGCTACAATTGCTCCTTCCACCACGCAATTCTTTTTTTACAGACATAAAAAGCCTCCTTGTTTTCTTTTACAAAGAGCCCCAATTGCAGACAATTATTCATACAATCCCTACGCACGTATTAACGTAACAGGTTCTAGAGTTTGTAAACACATCTCAGCTAACGGCACCTCTTTGTATCTTTTTTAAAATATGATTTAGTATACGCTCTTACTCATCGGTTTCAACACTTAATTCTCAATTAATCCTTTATTTTCTTTAAATTTCCTCTATTTTTATATATGGAATTAATTCTTCTATTAACTCTCTTGTAGCAATTCCTACTGAAAAAAGCTGTCACTTTTACCAGATGCCTTGCTTTCAGACTCATTTCTATAATCATTTGTCTCAATAAATTTCGCCATAAAACCTGCTAACATCAGAATCTCCAGCACCTACAGAATTGACCAGTGTGCCTTTTAGGAGCATTTGAAATCAATACTTGTCCTGTTTCACTGACTAGAAATGCTCCTTCACCTCCACAAGAAATCAAGACATTACGAGGCCCCTTTTTTTCTCGTAATTGAAACGCATAGTTCAACATTTCTTCTTTTGTTTTGAATGTTTTCACTCCAAATAATTCTTCTAATTCATGTTGGTTCGGCAATCATAAACGGCTGATAAGGTAAACAGGCTAATAATGAAATCTTTTTTGTAGTATCAAGCACTAACTTTACCCCTCTTGCATGACAAAAGCTTTGCAATTTCAACATAAGACATCTCATCTAATCCTGGAGCAGCATTTCCTGCTAAAAATACGATATCTCCTTCTTTTTAAAAAACATCTTTGAAAATAATTCATTAATTGTTGAAATTTTTCAACTCCTACATTAGGACCAGCTGCATTGATTTCTGTCTCTACTTCCCCTTTAACTTTAACATTAATTCTAGTAGTCCCTTCAACAGAAATAAACTGAGGGGTAATTCCTTCTTTTTCTAGAAACTCTTCAATAAACTTCCTGAAAAATCCTCCAAGAGAATCCCGTTGCAATATTATCAACTCCTAGTCGTTTTAATACAATCGACATATTAATCCCTTTACCACCTGCCACATATTCCTCACCTTTTGAGCGATTTAATGTTCCTAATTGACAATTTGGAACTTGTATCACTAAATCTACCGCTGGATTAAACGTAATTGTGTAAATCATCTTCTCACCACTTTCTAATGTAAAAATAGGGCTAGCAAAATGCTAGCCCTCTAAAGCTATCCTAAAATGTCATTATTTTTAAGTTGTAGAATGCTGAAAGACCTTGGTAAACAGCTAAGTCACCTAATTGATCTTCAATACGTAATAATTGGTTGTATTTTAGTAATACGGTCTGTACGGCTAATAGACCAGTTTTGATTTGTCCAGCATTTGTAGCAACTGCGATATCAGCAATTGTTGAATCTTCAGTTTCACCTGAACGGTGTGATACAACTGCAGTGTATCCAGCTTTTTGAGCCATTTCAATTGCGTTGAATGTTTCAGTTAAAGTACCGATTTGGTTAACTTTGATTAAGATTGAGTTTGCAACGCCTTCTGCAATACCACGAGATAAGATTTCAGTGTTTGTTACGAATAAATCGTCACCAACTAATTGAACTTTACCGCCTAAGCGTTCAGTTAATAATTTCCATCCATCCCAGTCGTTTTCGTCACATCCGTCTTCGATTGTGATGATTGGGTATTTTTCAACTAATTCAGCTAAGTATTCTACTTGTTCAGCAGGAGTACGTTTAGCACCTTTTTCACCTTCGAAGATTGTGTAGTCATATACGCCATCTTTGAAGAATTCTGATGAAGCACAGTCAAATCCTAAGAATACATCTTTACCTGGTTCTAAACCAACTTTTTTAATAGCAGCTAAGATTGTTTCTACAGCATCTTCAGTACCTTCAAATGTTGGAGCGAAACCACCTTCGTCACCTACAGCAGTTACTAAACCACGGTCGTGTAAAATAGCTTTTAATGCATGGAATACTTCAGCACCCCAACGTAAAGCTTCTTTGAATGTTGGTGCACCAACTGGTAAAATCATGAACTCTTGGAATGCGATTGGAGCATCTGAGTGAGATCCACCGTTAACGATGTTCATCATTGGTGTTGGTAATACTTTAGTGTTGAATCCACCTAAGTATTGGTATAATGGTTGATCTAAGTAGTCAGCAGCAGCGCGAGCAACAGCGATAGATACGCCTAAAATTGCGTTAGCTCCTAATTTACCTTTGTTTGGAGTTCCATCTAATTCGATCATTAATTTGTCGATCGCCATTTGTTCGCGAACGTCAAAACCGATGATTGCTTCAGCAATAATGTTGTTTACATTATCAACAGCTTTTTGAACTCCTTTTCTAAGTAACGAGATTTTGTCGCCATCACGTAATTCAACTGCTTCGTATTCACCAGTTGAAGCTCCTGAAGGAACCATACCGCGTCCGAACGCTCCGCTTTCTGTGTAAACTTCAACTTCGATAGTTGGGTTCCCACGTGAGTCTAGTACTTCTCTTGCTAATACATCTGTAATAAATGGCATGATTTATTAACTCCTTTATATTTATTTGTACGTTTCTATTTTTGGTCGAAAAAATGCTTTATATGCAATCTTTTCCTTAAATTGAAAGCCTTTTTAAGATTATTTTTGAATTAAACTTTCGCCTGTCATTTCTTCAGGTTTTGCTACATTCAATAAATCTAACATTGTAGGTGCAACGTCTGCTAAACGACCACCTTCACGTAATGTAACACCTTTTTCGTTACAATGACTGGTACTGGAACTGTTGTATGAGCAGTATGTGGTGTACCTTCTGGAGTAACCATTGTTTCTGAGTTACCGTGGTCAGCAAAAGATAATGGCAGTACCACCTTTAGCTAAAATAGCATCCACTACTTTACCTAAGTTTTTCATCTACTGCTTCGATTGCTTTAATCGTTGGTTCTAACATACCAGAGTGTCCAACCATGTCTGGATTTTGCGAAGTTTAAGATGATTGCATCATTTTCATCATTTTGAATCAGATTATATAATGCATCTCCAACTTCATAACAACTCATTTCAGGTTTTTAAGTCATATGTTGCAACTTTTGGAGAAGGAATTAAAATACGGTTTTCTCCTGGAAATTCTTCATTACGTCCACCATTCATAAAGAATGTAACGTGTGGATATTTTCTCAGTTTCTGCAATACGTAATTGTGCAAGTCCTGCTTTTGATAATACTTCTCCTAAAACATTTGTCATAGGAATTGGTGGGAATGCAACTTCTGCATCACACTTGGATTGTATAATGTCATTGTCACAAATTTAACATTTTGCAGCATGTTCACCACGATCAAAGTTTGTCCACTCTTTATCTGTAAATGCATTTTGATAATTGAATCGCTACGGTCAGGACGGAAGTTAAAGAGATAACTGCATCATTTTCTTCAATTTTTCGCAACTGGTTGTCCGTCTTTAACAATTACTGATGGAATAACAAATTCATCTGTTACATTTTCAGCATAACTATGTTCAATCACTGCTTGAGCTGATTCAAATTGAGTCCTTTTGCATGTGCAATTGCATCATAAAGCTAATTGAACACGTTCCCAACGTTTGTCACGGTCCATTGCATAGTAACGACCTGATACAGTTGCGATTTGACCTACTCCAACTTCTGCAATTTTTTCTTCTAAAGTCTTAATGTAAGCTGGACCAGCTTTTGGATCCACGTCACGTCCGTCCATGAATGCATGAACATAAACTTTAGAAATCCTTTTGCTTTTGCTGTTTCAATTAATGCTAATAAATGATTAATATGGCTGTGTACACCACCATCAGATAATAATCCGAACAAGTGTAATGCAGAACCATTTTCTAATACATGGTTAAATGCGCTGTTTAGCGCTGGATTTGTATCGAATTCACCATCTAAAATTGCTTTATCAATACGAGTTAAGCTTTGGTAAACGATACGACCTGCACCGATATTTGTATGACCTACTTCTGAGGTTCCCCATTTGTCCATCTGGTAAACCTACATCTAAACCTGATGCTTTTAATGTTGTGAGGAAATTCATTATAGTAACGGTCAAAAATTTGGTTTTTTTGCTTGTGCTACAGCGTTACCTTCTACTTCTGGTCTCCATCCGAAACCATCTAAGATAATAATCGCTACTGGTGATTTAGACATTATTTTACTGCCTCCAATAAAAGCTAAGAATGATTCAGGTTGTAAGCTTGCTCCACCTACTAAAGCTCCATCCACATCTGGACAAGCCATGTATTCTTTAATGTTTTCAGGTTTAACAGAACCACCGTATTGTACACGAACTTTATCTGCTACTTCTTGACCAAAGTCTTTCTGCTACAACGTCACGTACTACTTTACACATTTTTTGAGCATCATCTTGAGAAGCTGATTTACCAGTTCCGATTGCCCAAATTGGTTCATATGCAATGACTAATGATGAAACTTGTTCATTTGATAATCCTTCTAATGCTGCAGAAACTTGTGCTCCTACAAACTCAGCTGCTTTACCAGCTTCATAAGTTTCTAATGTTTCACCACAACAAATAATTGGTAACATACCATTTGCGAAAAATTGCTTTTGCTTTTTGTTAATATCTGCATCAGTTTCGTGGAAATATTCACGACGTTCTGAGTGTCCAATTACAACATAGTGAACGCCCATTTCAGATAATACTTTTGGAGAAGTTTCTCCTGTATAAGCACCTTCTTGTTCGAAATAGCAGTTTTGAGCAGCTACTTTTAATTCTGACCCTTCAGCTGCAGCTAATAAAGTAGATAAATCAACTGCTGGAGCTGCTACAGCAGACTCAACAACTTCTGATGATGGTAATTTTTCCTGCTAAAAGCCTCAACAAATGCTTGAGTTTCTTTAGGATTTTTATTCATTTTCCAGTTTCCTGCAATAATTGGTTTACGCATAATTTTGTCCTCCTAAAATTTTGTATGAAGCAGACTCACAAAAATGAACGAATCATTTCAGTGAGTCTTTTTCATTATTTAAATTATTTATCACTAATTGAAGCTACACCAGGTAATTCTTTACCTTCTAAGTATTCTAATGAAGCTCCACCACCAGTTGAGATATGAGTAAATTTATCAGCATATCCTAAAAGAAATTGCTGCTGCTGCAGAATCTCCTCCACCGATGATTGTTGTGGCACCTTGTAAATCTGCAATTGCTTCACAAACACCAATTGTTCCTTTAGCAAAGTTAGGTAATTCGAATACACCCATTGGTCCATTCCATACAACTGTTTTTAGCATCTTTTAAGTAGCTAGCAAATAATGCTACTGTCTTTCAGGGACCAACGTCTAAACCTTCTTGGTCAGCTGGAATTTGGTCAGATGGTACAATTGTAGCAACTGCATCATTTGAGAAATTCTTTAGCAACTACATTATCGATTGGTAATACTAATTTGTCGCCAGCTTTTTCCATAATTTGTTTTGCTAATTCGATACGATCTACTTCTAATAATGATAGACCTACTTACGACCCATAGCTTTTGAAGAATGTATAAGCCATTCCTCCACCGATTAACACTTTATCAGCTTTATCAATTAAGCTTTCGATTACGCCAATTTTATCTGAAACTTTCGCTCCACCTAAAAATAGCTACGAATGGACGTTCTGGAGTATCTACTGCTCCACCAATGAATTTAATTTCTTTTTCCATTAAGAAACCTGCAGCTGATTCTAATTGACTAGCAATTCCTACGTTAGATGCGTGAGCACGGTGAGCTGTACCAAATGCATCATTTACGAACAACTCTCCTAAAGATGCCCAATATTTTCCTAACTCAGGATCGTTTTTAGATTCTTTTTTTACCATCTAAATCTTCGAAACGAGTATTTTTCAAATAATAAAACATCTCCTTCAGCTAAACCATTAATAGCTGTTTCTAATGCTTCTCCACGTGTTTCTGGAACAAATGTTACTTCTTTTTTTCAATAATTCTGATAAACGTTCAGCAACTGGACGTAAGCTTAAACAAAGCTTTATCTTCTTCAGATTTTACTTTTCCTAAGTGAGAGAAAAAGAATTACTTTTAGCATGATTATCAATCAAGTATTGAATAGTTGGTAATGCTTGAACAATACGGTTTGTCATCTGTAATAACGCCATCTTTTTAATGGAACATTAAAGTCAACACGTACTAATACTTTTTACCTTTCAACAGATAAATCTGTCACAATTTTTAGCCATAGAATAGCCTCCTAGAAAATATATATTTGGAGCGAGTGTAATACCCACATTATGAAAACAGGGCGAGGAAGCGAATGCTCCCATCGCCCTGAAAAAAATTCGATACGATTAGCTATATCAAAACTTTAAATTATAAATTTGCAAAGTATTGTAAAAGTACGAATTAATTGTGCAGTATATGACATTTCGTTATCATACCAAGAAACTGTTTTAACTAATTGTTTGTCTCCTACAGTCATTACTTTAGTTTGAGTAGCATCAAATAATGATCCATAAGTGATACCTACGATATCAGTAGATACTAATGGTTCTTCAGTATATCCGTAAGATTCAGTTGCAGCAGCTTTCATAGCAGCATTAATTTCTTCAGCTGTAACTGGTTTTTCTAATACTGTTACTAATTCTGTTAATGAACCTGTTGGTACAGGAACACGTTGAGCAGCTCCATCTAATTTACCGTTTAATTCTGGAATTACTAAACCGATAGCTTTAGCAGCACCAGTTGTGTTAGGAACGATATTTACAGCTGCAGCACGAGCACGACGTAAGTCTCCCTTTTTGGATGTGGAGCGTCTAATGTGTTTTGGTCACCAGTGTAACCGTGAATGTAGTCATTAAACCTTCAACGATTCCGAAGTTATCGTTTAAAGCTTTAGCCATAGGTGCTAAACAGTTTGTAGTACATGAAGCACCAGAAATAACTGTTTCTTTACCTGTTAAAATGTTGTGGTTTACGTTGTATACAACTGTTGGTACATCATTACCACCAGGAGCAGAGATAACACACGTTTTTAGCTCCACCTTTTTAAGTGTAATTCAGCTTTTTCTTTAGAAGTGAAGAAACCAGTACATTTCTAAAAACGATATCAACGCCTAGTTCTCCCCATGGTAATTCTTCAGGATTACGGTTGGCTAATACTTTAACTTCTTTACCGTTTACGCGGAATGCGCCTTCTAATACTTCAACTTCTCCGTTGAAACGTCCTTGTGTTGAATCGTATTTTTAATAAGTGTGCTAATTGTTTTAGCATCTGTTAAGTCGTTGATTGCAACAACTTCTAATCCTTCCACTTCTTGAATACGACGGAATGCTAAACGTCCAATACGTCCGAAACCGTTAATACCAACTTTAACTGTCATAATAGTTTTTTTCCTCCTAGGAATATATATTTTTATTTTTTAGCGGGTTACCCCGTTCAAAAACCATATTTGCTAAACTCTCATCAATCACAAACCATGTTCGATCGATAGGAGCTAATTTTAGCATAAGCTATTAAAAGCTTCTGCCTTTTGAGCACCTTCCACAATAGCAATACTATGTGGGAATGGACTCTAAATCACTAAGATGCAAACCTACTCGTGGAAGTTTAAAAACAACCTTTCCTTTTGCATCGAAGAAACAACCAAACACTTCACCTACAGCACGCTGATTGCAATAAACTGACTTTCTTGAGGTAACAATCCTCTTCTTTCAGCCATAACACTTGCATTTCCAACGCTATACAATAAGCAATTCGCTTGTTTCATCATTGTCAATGTTTGCGAAACCAATGGTTCTTGTAATAACAGGTAAATACGTTTCTTTACTAACATGTTCTGGAACATATAATGAAAAATGTTCTCCACCTGTCTTTGTCGCCATCTTTTCACTAACACTATTTGCTTGGATTAAAGTGGAACCTCCCACTCCTCCTCTAGCAGGTACAAAATGAAATCTCACGTTTGTTGTAAAATCTCTTTTGAAAAATATTCTGCTACCATTGCCATCGTTCTACCACCCGTTACTGTAACGATTGATTGATCAACTGGCAACATCCATTTCATCAATTCTTGTGCTTGATTACTAATTTGCATTCCCTTTATTTGAACCACTGTCAGTAACCACTTTACAAAATCTAATTCCTAACTTATCGAAATTTCTTTTTCAAAATCAGTCATTTCAATACATTGTTGAATAATGAAGTTAATCCAAAGATAAGTTTCTTTTTCCCTAAACTCCGTAACAAACATTCCTTTTTGCAGAATATGTAATTAAACCTTGTTCTTTTAGTATATCTGTTTCAGAACGAAGAATCCGTTCTGATATTTCCAACTGTTTTTAGCAAAGCCCTCTTCGACCAATCAGTTTGTGTTTCGTTGTATCGCTCGCAAAAATTTGGAAACGAATTTTTAACAATTTGATTGCTTTCGGGGACTAGAAGTTGCATTAATGTCATACAATCCATAATTCCGATTCCCTTCGTTTTCATTACTGGGCTAAAAAACCGTCCCTAAAAATCAGCTATCTATACATAGAAAACTTTTCTTAATTACAAAAATATTGTACCAACAATCTTTGTAAAAATGCAACTTGAAAGTGTTTAATATTTTTCTAAAAAAATTATAACAGGGACTTTTTAAGTCCCTTATTTTTATTTTTCTTTTTTTAAATATCCCTCTTTCTCTGTCTATTTTCTAGATCATTTCTAGTCTCTTTTTGTAAGGGTTTCTTCTTGTTTTTCATATGAATTTGGATAAAAATATTCTTACATTGTTAGCCATCTTAGTGTAATGGATATCACATAAGATTCCAGTTCTTATAATGGGGGTTCGATTCCCGCAGGCAGCGTTATTAAAACTGTTAACGATTATTTTTAACTGCAAAAAGCCAGGGCTAACACCCTGGCTTATTTGCAGTTTTATAATTCACCATACTATTAGACTGCTAATTATTTTTCTAAACCTTCAATAATTTTTGTTAAGTTCCATTTCATCATGCTTAAGTAGCTATCTCCATCTTTACCTTTTTCAACAATTGAGTCAGTAAAGATTGTTGAGTAAATTGGCTTACCTGATTCTTGTGAAACTGTCTTCATTGGACGGTCATCAACACTTGATTCAACGAATAATGAAGGAACTTTAGATTTTTAAAATTTCTACTAAACGAGTTGTTTGTTCAGAGTACCTTCTTCTTCAGTATTAATTTCCCAGATGTAAGCTGATGGAACTCCATAAGCTTTAGAGAAGTACTTGAAGCATCCTTCACTTGTAACAATTAATTTTTTCTCTTCTGGAATTTTAGCAAGGCGCTCTTTTGCATCTTTATCTAATTTTTCCAATTCAGCAACATATTTATCAAGATTCTTTTTGGTAAGTATCTTTATGTTCTGGATCTTTTTGCAATTAATTGTTTTGCAATGTTTTAGCATAAATCACACCATTTTCGATGTTTAACCATGCATGAGGGTCTTCTTTACCTTTTTCTTTTTGCCCCTTCAAGATAAATTACATCAACTCCATCACTTACTGCAAAAGTAATCTTTATCTGCTACTTTACCAGCATTTTTAACCATTTTTGTAAACCAAGCATCATCTGCATTTTTCTAAGTTAATTCCATTATAGAAAATTAAGTCTGCATCATGAATTTTTGAACATCTTGTGGTAATGGTTCATATTCGTGTGGATCTTGTCCAACTGGAACAATACTGTGAATGTCCGCTAAATCCCCAGCAACATTTTTTTGTAATATCATAAATGATGGAGTTTGTTGCTACTACTTGTACTTTTTTTAGGTTCATTACTTTTTTTGTTGTAGTTGTAGTGAGATGTTGTAGTTTGTTGAACATCCTGCAAAAACCAACTAATGATAATAAACCGACTGTTAATAATTTCCCGATTTTCATGCTTTTTCCTACCTTCCCTTTGTTTTGGTGATACAATAAAACTAATCACAAAGAATGCTGCAGCAGTTAATACAATGGTTGAACCCTACTGCAATATTAAACGTATAGCCGATTACTAAACCAACAATCGAAGAAAAGTGAACCAAACATTGCTGATAAAGCTAACATGGTTTTTCAAACTCTTCGAATATAAATACGCTGTTGCTGCTGGTGTAATCAGTAACGCTACAATCATAACTGTTCCGACACTTTGCATTGCTGTAATCGAAAACTAATGCTAAAAGAAACATCAATAAGTAATGATAGAATGATACATTCAATCCCGCTGAACGAGCAAAGACTGGGTCAAAAACTCGTTACTTGTAATTCTTTAAAGTAAGAAATAATTGTTACAAAAACAAAAATTCCCACAATTGCTGTAATGAATAAATCAAAATCTTGTACCGCTAAAATATTCCCAAATAAAATATGGAATAAGTCTGTCGAACTTTTTGCAACACCGATTAAAAATAATCCCTAAAGCTAAAAAAACGAACTAAAGGTAATTCCTATCGCAGTATCACTTTTTTTACAACACTATTTCGATTAATAAAAGCGATAATAAACGATGCTAATAACCCAAACGCTAGTGCTCCAAAGAAGAAGTTAATACCGAGAATAAAAAGATAATGCTACCCTGGTAATACCGCATGAGAAATCGCATCTCCCATCAACGACATTCCACGAAGAATGATAAAAACATCCAATCATTCCAGCAACTGCTCCAATCAAAACAGAAGAAATCAAAGCATTTTTGCACAAAATGATAGTTCATTAATCCTTGTAAAAAAATTATTCATGAGGCTGCTCCTCCTTGTGCAATAAAAACTTCTCCACCGTAAGTTTTTCTGATTTTTCAGGAACAAATGTTTCCTCAGTTTTTCCACTATCTACAATTCACGATTCACTAAAAATGACTTGATCAAAAATAATCACGTACTTTTCGATAAATCATGATGCACCATTAAAATAGTCTTTACCTTCTTCTTTCCATTGACGAATTAAAGTCATAATGACTTTTTCACTCATCATATCAATCCCAACAAATGGTTCATCTAAGAAGATGTAATCTGCTTTTTGGACTAAACAACGTGCTAATAATACCCTTTGGAATTGTCCACCAGATAATGCTCCTATTGGACGATTGGCTAATTCTGTTAATCCAACTTCTTCAATCGCTTCATCGACATCTTTCCAATCTTGAGCGTTTAAACCGTTGAAATGGTTTCATTTTTACAGTTTTTCCTAATGCTACACATTCACGAATCGTAATTGGAAATGTAAAATCAAAATTACTTTTTTTGTTCAACATAAGCAATTCTTTCTAGTGATTGACTCGCTGCTTCTCCATCAAATGTCACTTTTTCCCGTATGCTGAATTAATCCTAACATTGCTTTTAATAAAGTAGATTTCCCTGCCCCATTAGGACCAATAATTCCCAAAATCGTTGGGCCATTCACTTCTACATGACAGTCCTTTAAAAACATCTGGTTTGCATTGCGTAGATACTCCCAGATTTTCAACTTTAATCATGAATCTACCTCCTTCTTTTCTGTCATATTTCTTATAGCCAATAATTAGGGTTACCCTAAATACTTTCTCTCGTCAAGAGTTTTTAGGGTACTCCAAAATATTTTTGAAAAATTCCGATTTTTATATAAAAAGATAAAGAACAAAACGTTTTCATGTCCTTTATCTCTTTTAAGCCTATTCTTTTTATCTTCTTTTTGCTCCCTAGAGCTGTTAATGTATTGGAGAATAAATGATGCTTATAATCTTTATCAATTTCTTTATAATAACTATAAAAAAATATCTACCATAACTAAAATTGGAAATTGTGGAGAAATTAGCCCCCTATGATCCCCAACGCATTTTTCATTTGCAATTAATACTAATTCATCACAAACCTTTTTCACTTTCTTCACTTCGTTTTGAAGTAATTAAAACAGTTTTTGCTCCTTGTTTTTCCTTGACGACTGCTTCTACTACACTTGCATTGCAGAAACTGAAATCCCAATGACTAAACACTGCTCATCAACAAGCACCCGATTCATAAGCATTGTATGCAAATCCGTAATCGCCTCTCAAAATCATCCCTAATCTCATAAATCGAAAACTTTCATCTCATGAGCTGCTAACCCTGAACTTCCTTGCCCGTAAATATAAACTCTTTTAGCATTATTCAATAAACCACACTTTAATGACTTGGCTTTCATCAATTAACGAAAAAAAGACTTTGGACAGTAGTTCTTCATAGTCTGACAAAAACTGTTTTTTTGTTAAATCATTATGGATAACTTCTACTTCTTTTTACTTTCTTGAAAAGTCATAAATAAATTGCCGATATCCCTTTATAACCACATTTTTGAGCAAAAACGGGTCAATGATGGAATGGATACAAACAATCTCTCAGAAACTGCTCTAGCTGACAAAAAGATTCTTCTGCTGAATTTTGCTTTAAAAATATTGCAGCAATTGTTTTTTTCAGTAGGGGGTTAATGTATCATAAATCGATTCAATTAATGGTGTGACTTTTTTTCTCAAAAGATATCATATCTTTACTCCCTTAACCTTTTTCATTACTGTTAGTGTATCATATTTTTAAGTCTCGTGTTTTAAAAATAAAAAGCTAGGAGACTTTCATCCCTAGCTTGAAAGAGTTTAGACAACAATTAGTCATCTACTCCTAAAATTTCGTTAATATTGTTTTTATAAAGAATAGCTTTCGCATCATAAATTGCTTGAACTCCACCTTTTACTTCTAGTACATCTACTGCACCAATAGATTTTTAGAGTTGCTTTATCTACTTTTATCTACAGAACGAACTGCTACACGTAAACGAGTAATACATGCATCTACATCTTCAATGTTTTTCTGCTCCACCTAAAGCTTCGATAATACGAACACTATCTTCTTTTAAAGAATCTTTTGTTTCTACAACCGGTTTGTGCATCATCTGCTAACTCTTCATCTAAACGACCTGGAGTTGCAACGTTAAATTGAACGATAAACCATCTGAATACTACATAGTATAGAACACTCCATACTAAAGCCAAATGGAATTTGTAATAACCAATTTGTTTTATCATTTCCTTGTAATACCCCGAATAATGTGAAAGTCGATTACCCCACCTGAGAATGTATTACCCAATAGAAATATTTAAGATATCAGCAATAAAAAGCTTTACACCATCTAAGAATGCGTGAACAACATAAAGTACTGGACTTACAAATAAGAACATAAATTCGATTGGTTCTGTAATACCAGTAATGAATGAAGTTAAAGCTACCCCAAAGAATAAACCAGCATATTTTTTACGACGATCTTTTGGAACAGAGTGATACATTGCTAAAGCAGGCTGCTGGAAGACCAAACATCATTGTAGAGAAACGACCTGCGAAGAAACGAGTTCCTTCAGTAAAATAGACCAACATGTGTTGGATCTGCTAATTGAGCAAAGAAGATTTTTGAGCTCCTGCTACAGTTTGACCTGCTACAACTTCAACTCCTCCTAATTCTGTATACCAGAATAATGGGTAAATCATATGGTGTAACCCAACCGCACCAGATAGACGCATTAAGAATCCATATAAGAACGTTCCAAATGGTCCAGCTTGAGAAATATAACCACCAGTTGATACTAATAATTGTTGGAATGGAGGCCAAATTACAAAGAAAATTCCTCCGACAACAATTGAAGCAAATGAAGTAACGATTGGAACAAAACGAGCTACCTCCAAAAGAATCCTAAGATTGAGGTAATTGAATGTTGCTATAACGATTATGTAAATAAACCGCTACAGAACCTACTACGATAGCACCCAACTACACCTGTGTCAATTGCAGACTCCTTCAGCCATATATAATTTAACAAGTAGCTTTAATTGTTGCTGTCATGACGAAAGTAACCAGTTACACCCAGCAAGTGCTGCAGTACCTTTATCACGTTTTGCTAAACCAATACATAAGCCCACACAGAGTAGTAATGCTAAATTCGCAAATACAACTTCCCCTGCTGAACTCATTACTGTGAAAATTGCTTGTAAAGACTATTATTCAACACTGGATAAGTAGCTACTGTCGTTGGATTTGACAATGCACCACCAATCCCTAATAACAAACCAGCTGCCGGTAAAAATAGCAATCGGCAACATAAATGCTTCTACCAATTTTTTGTAATACTTTAAAACATATGGTTTCCCCTAATCATTTTCCTTTTATGATTGAATCGCATCTACAAATTTCTTTGTAATTAATTGAGGTCTTGTAATCAGCTGATCCAACAACTACACTATAGGCCCTAATTCAAGTACACGTTTTCACCTTTTCAGGTGTATCAATATTTCCTTCTGCAATGAGTGGATGTTTGATAACCTTTAAGACTTCTGAAGAATTTCAAAATCGTTTTAGCTTCAATTTTATCCCCTTTACTTTGGTTGGTATATCCTACTAATGTACTTCCGATATAGTCAAAATCCTAATTCATCTGCATGAATCATTTTCTTTAACTGTCGAACAGTCTGCCATTAATTTTTGAGTTGGATATTTTTGACGAATTTCTTGATAAAATTCATCTAAAGTTTGTCCATTTGGACGACTAGAAATCGTTGCATCTAATGCAATAATTTCTGGTTTTGCTTCCATTAACTCATCCACTTCTTTCATAGTGGCTGTAATATAGACATCAGCATCATCATAATCTCTTTTAATAATTCCAATTACAGGTAAATCAACTGCTTCTTTAATTGCTTTGATGTCTATGACAGAATTAGCACGAATCCCTTTTGCTCCTCCTTCCTTTGCTGCGACTGCCATACGAGCCATAATAAAATCGCTATGCAACGGTTCATGTGCAACGCTTGGCAAGATACGATTAGTTGCCCTTGAATACTCATATTCAGCCTCCCTTTTCTTTTTATAAAAGCCTTTACATTCATTAGTATAATTGTAGCGAAAAGCATTTTCAATATCGATGCTATTTTTAGAAAGTAATTTCAAATTTTCTGTCATTCCAATCTCAAATTCATCTAAAAAAATTAGAAATTACTTTCACAATTTTAAAAGATTATAAAAAGTATTATATAAAAATAATGAAGGACTTACCATTTCAATCGATAAGTCCTAAAAGGTATATCCATTCAGTTTCAAAGCTTTTGGAAGATTATTTTTCCTAAATAATATTCTGAAACTACATGTAAAGTTTTCATCAAATTCAAAGACTAATGGTGGGAAAATTTGGAATTTCCAATCCCATAATCTCGTCATCTGATAATCCTTTAATATGTTTTTACTAGCGCACGAATAGAATTTCCATGAGCACCTACAAAAAACTATTTTACCAGCTTTTAAATCTGGAGCAATTTTATCCTCCCAAAATGGAAGAACACGTTCCAATGTCACTTTAAGATTTTCTGCATCTGGAATTACAGAATCATCCAGCTTTGCATATCGACGATCGCCATGTGCTGAATACTCATCATCGCGATCCATTTTTGGAGGTAACACATCATAGGAACGACGCCAAATATGAACTTGTTCATCTCCAAATTTTTCAGCGGCTTCTGCTTTATTTTTTTCCCAGTCAAACCACCATAATGACGTTCATTTTAAACGCCATGATTTTTCAACAGGAATCCATAATTGATCACAGAGCTTCCAATGCTAAATCGGTTGTTTTAATGGCACGTTTTAGCACTGAGTATAGGCTTGAGTCAAATTCAATCCCTAGCTTCTTTAATTAATTTTCCGGCATCAATTGCTTGTTGAATCCCCTTTTTCAGACAAATCAACATCCGCCCAACCAGTGAAGAGATTGGCCTTATTCCATTCTGACTGGCCATGGCGAGCAAAAACTAATTTTACCATCATATCACTCTCCTTTTTCTTCTAAACCTTTTCCCGAGTAATGGTATACCCTATTTCATTATCTATTTAATAATGCTGCAGCAGCTTCATCAACGATAATTGTTACATTTGGATGCTTCTGTAAAATACTAGCAGGTACATCTATCGTAACATCCCCTTTTACCGTATTTAAAATTCGCTTGTGCTTTCTTTTCCCCGAATGCAATTAATAAGATTTGTTTTGCATCCATAATCGATTGTAATCCCATTGAATAAGCAAATCTTGGTACATCTTCTTCACGTTCAAAGAAACGTTTATTCGCTTCAATTGTTGCTTGTGCTAAAGCTACTTTTATGTGTTCTTTTGTGTAAAAGGTGTCCCTGGTTCATTAAATCCAATATGGGCATTACTCCCTATTCCCAATAGTTGGAAGTCAACAGGATTATCTTGTAAAATATTTTTCATAACGTTCTACTTCAGCATCAATATCTTCTGCTAAACCATCTGGTAAATAGCTCTTTGAAAAATGGTTTTGCTGCAAATAATTGCTCATTCATAAAAATAATGATAACTATGTTCATCTTCACTTGATAATCCGGCGTATTCATCTAAGTTTACCGATATTCTATCAGAAAAAAATCTAATGATGCTTTGACGAATTTTTCATATAAACCAAGAGGACTTGAACCTGTTGCTAACCCAAAAACTTTTGCTCCATTTTTCATAAGCTTCTTTAAAAACTTCAAACGCAACTTTAGCGCCTTCTTCTTGATTTTTTTAACAATTTTAATGTCCATAACGCTTCCTCCCTCAACTTGTCATTACCAGTATTGTAACAGAAATTTTCATAAGAATAAATAATAAGATCCAATTTTTCAATCAAATATTTTTCAAATCACTCTATTAGCCTCGGAATCATCCTATCTAATAGAGTTTTTACTTTAGATTATTTCCAAAAATCATCATAAATTGTAATTGGTAAATGACGTTTATGTTCTGATTTGATATACCAGCTTTTCAATAGTTTGAGCATCTTTCTCTGCAATTTCTTTTCCTTCAAGATAATCATCGATTGCTTCATACGTCACACCTAAAGCTACTTCATCAGGAAGTGATGGACGGTCTTCTTCTAAAATCTGCCGTTGGTTGTTTTAAATATAAATGTTCCGGAGCTCCTAAATATTCTAATAACTGACGTCCTTGTCGTTTATTTAAGCGCCATAATGGTAAAAATATCTGCTCCACCATCACCGAATTTTTGTATAAAATCCTGTGACAGATTCTGCCGCATGATCCGTACCAATCACTGCACAGCCTGTTTGCCCTGCAATCGCATATTGTGCAATCATACGTTCTCTTGCTTTAATATTTCCTTTATTAAAGTCACTAATCGATAAACTAAACTCGTAATACTATTCATGGAAGCATCCACTGCTGGCTTAATATCCACTCAGCAATATATCTGACGCCTGCATAAATTCAATAGCGTCCATTGCATCTTGTTCGTCCGCTTGAATTCCATAAGGCAGACGAACGGCGTAAAAAATGATACTCTTTTTCAGGATATTCTTGGTTCAATTCATCAATCGCTAACTGAGCTAATTTTTCCAGCCAAAGTAGAATCTTGCCCACCACTAATTCCCAAAACACTAACCTTTTAAAAAGGATGTTTCACTAAATAGTCTTTTTAAAAATTGAATCGTTCTTTCAATCTCTTGTTGAACATCAATTTTTCAGTTTGTACTTTTAACGTTTCAATAATTTTTGTTGTAATAGTCTCATGATTTTTCCTTTTCTATCTAGTTACCCCAAAAGATTGCTTTTTCTTTTTACTTCTGCATGAATAGCTTCAATACTAGCTAATTTTTGTTGATATGTTTCTGTAGATAAAGTCAACTGGATATTGTTCTGGATTTTAAAAATACGTTTGTATTCATCCCATAAAGCTTCTACTCGTTCATCTTTATACGCTTTAATTTCTTTTAATGAAGGTAATGTATAAACTAATTTCCTTGTTCAAAAATTGATTGTAAAATTGGGCGAGCATCAAAATCCGTCACTGTTTTATTAATATAAATTGTATACTGGATGGAACATATATAACTCTTCTAATTCATCTGGACGTTCATGCCATAGAGCAATATAATCCCCTTCAGATTTTCCATCACTCTTACGAGTAATACGCCAAACTTGTTTTTTACCTGGTGTTGAAACTTTTTCTGCATTATTAGAAATTTTTACGGTTGGAACCATTTCACCATTTTTCATCTTCAATCGCTACTAATTTATAAACACAGCTAACGCTGGTTGATGCATAAGCTGTAATTAATCGTGTTCCCAATTCCCCCAAACATCAATTTTAGCACCTTGCATTTTTAAGTTCAGAACTGTTTTTCATCTAAATCACTTGGAAGCATAAATTTTAGCTTCTGTAAAACCAGCATCATCAACTGTTGACGAACTTTTTCGACATATACGCCATGTCCCCACTATCAATACGAACGCCTAAGAAATTAATTTTATCTCCGAATTCCTTCGCTACTCGAGATAGCATTTGGAACACCTGAGACGATAAAATATCATACGTATCTACTAAAAATACACAATCACGATGAGTAGAAGCATAAGCTTTCATGCTTCATAATCGTCACGATAAACATGACTAGAGAATGCGCATGAGTTCCGAAACAGGAATTCCAAACATTTTTCCAGCTCGAACATTACTTGTCGCATTACATCCCCCAATATAAGCTGCTCTTGTTCCCCAAAGTGCTGCATCTAATTCTTGAGCACGTCTTGTTCCAAATTCTAAAACAGGATCGTCTCCAGCAACCGTACTGAATACGGAAGCTTTGTGTCGCAATAAGTGTTTGGAAATTAATAATATTTAATAGCGCTGTTTCAATTAATTGGCATTCTGCAAGGCTTCCTTCTACTTGAACTAATGGCTCATTTGCAAATACTAATTCTCCTTCAACAGCAGAATGAATATTCCCTTTAAATTTAAAGTTTTTCAAATAGTCTAAAAATTCTTCTGGATAAATCTCTAAACTTCTTAAATAGTCTAAATCTGTTGGACTAAATGTTAAATCTTCAATATAGTGAACTAAACGCTCTAAACCAGCAAAAATCGCATACCCATTTTCAAACGGTAGCTTTCTAAAAATATGCTTCAAAAATCGCTTTTCTCATGAAGACCTGTTTCCCAATAAGTCTTCATCATATTAATTTGATATAAATCAGTATGTAACGTTAAACTATCATCATGATAACGGAATTTCATGGTTCCATAACCCTCTTTTCATTATAATTACATTTTATTGTACACTAGTTTTCATAGTTTGTACAAACTTTTCCAAAACTATTTTTACGGCAAAAGGGACTGGATTTCCTAGCCCTCTTTCAACCATCATTTTCCACACCTTAAATACCTTCAAAATGAATAAACTTTTATATAGTTTCTTTATTTATCAGTGTATTATTCTTACTATTGAGTTTTACTCCTCTTATCCACCAAAGTAGCAAGAGTAGGGAAAAATCCTGAAAATTCCGTTTCTGAAATCTATACATTGTACATAAAAGACTTCTCCAGTAGCTTTAAACTCGAAAGCTATAAAACGCACGTCCTTGCTACTTCAGAGAAGTCTCATTCTAATTTTCAGTTTTATATATATAAGCACCAAATCTTTTGAATTTTTGCTAGTTTTTCTTCTGCTTCCTCTTGGTAGCAGCTTTCACACCCATGTAGAGGCAATTTTAGGTTCTGTGCCACTTGGGTCTTACTGCAATCCATAGACCATCTTCTAAAATATATTTCAATACATTTTGAAGTTGGTAAGCCCAAGGAATTTCAGAGTAACACCTTCTGCACATTTACTTGATGGTTCCTCTGAAAAGTCTTGTGCCAATGCTACTTCATACCACCAAAGTTCAGAAGGACTTCTTTCGCATTCCATCTACAGAAACACGTGATAGCAGGCTGTCTGATCCTTGGGCAGATTTACAGAAATTGTTTTCTAGAAAATAACCATATCATATATATAAAGCTAGAAGACCATCATATAAAGTTTTCCCTTCAGCTCTTGAAGTGAGCTGCTACTTCTGTTAATAACAATACTGCTTGAATCGCATCTTTATACGAACAAATGGTTGAACTAAATACCCATAACTTTCTTCAAAACCCAAACATAAATGTATAGGCATTTGTTTCTTCATAATTTTTAATTTTGTTCTGCAATAAATTTGAAACCAGTTAATACATTGACCATTTTCGCTGCCATAATGTTCCTGCAATGACTGTTGGTAATTCACTAGATACAATTAGTTTTACCGCAGCTACATTTGCTGAGTAATCGTTCCTGCTTTTTGATGAGCAAATAATAAATAATCTAATAAAATTGCTGCAATTTGGTTTCCAGTAATCCTTGGTAAGTTCCATCTGGTTGGCGAACAGCAGCACCCATTCTATCTGCATCTGGGTCTGTTGCTAATAATCATCTGCTTTTTGTTTCTTCTCTAAACAGATCGCATATTCAAATGCACCTGCTTCTTCAGGGTTTGAGGATTTTACAGTTGTGAAGTCTCCATCTGGAATCTGCTCAGATACAACATTTAATCCTCTAAATCCTGCTTGATCTGCTGCTCGTTTTCTTACTAACCCTGTTCCATGTAATGGAGTATAAAACAACTGATAAATCTTTGTATTAGATAATAAAAGGCTGGATTTACTCGAAACTGATTAATTTCTTCTAAATAAGCAGCATCTACCGCTTCCCCAATCCATTCAAATAATGCTGATTGTTCTAATTCTTCTTTTGTCTACATCTACTGCTAATGGATTTTCAACTTGGCGAACAAATTCTGTTAAACACTTCTGCATCTTTTTGGAGGCATTTTGTCCTCCATCTTCACCATATACTTCTATGCATTATAGGCAGCTGGATTGATGACTAGCTGTAATCATGATTCCTGCAAATGTATGCTATGTGACGAACTGCATAAGATAATTCAGGTGTTGGTCTTGAAATCTTCAAATACATACGCTTTAATGCCATGTTTCACTAAAAACTTTTGCAGATTCTAATGCAAATTCAGGAGAAAAATGACGTGAATCATGCACGATTGCTACCCACATTTTTCGCTTCTTCTCCGTATGTTTCAATTAATCGCGCTAACCCTTCTGTTGCTTGACGAACTAGTATAAATATTCATATCGATTAATCCCAGGGCCAACAAGTCCACGCATTCCTGCTGTTCCAAATTCTAATGGAGCATAAAATGCTTCTTCTTTTTCTTTTTCAGAAAGTTCTCTAATTGTGTTTTAAATAATCTACAAACCTTCGAACTTTTCCCATTTTTAATGCAATATCTTGCCAACTCATAGATTATTCTCCTTTAAACATTTTTTGTTCTAAAAACTGTCGCAACTTCAAATCCATATCCACGAATGTGAGTAATTAATAATTCTAAAAGATATGTACCACAGGTGACAATTCCATTTGATGATGCTTTTAAATATCCAATTTCTAATTCATCTTCAATGGCTAATGGAATTACCACAGTTTTATCATCATTTAATTCGCTACTAATAATTCCCGAACTAATCGTATAACCATTTAGTCCGACCATTAAATTAAAAATTGTCGCGATCGGTCACTTACGCTTAATACTCTTCTTATGTTCCATTGTGCTTAAAATCTCTTCAGCAAAAATAGAAGGTTCTCTTCTCGCTTGCTCTATAAGATAAATGGATAATCTTCAACTCTTCTAGTGTAATACTAGATTGAGAAGCTAATGGATTTTCTCTACTAATAAATACGTGAGGTTTTGCTGTAAAATAATGGCGTAAATTCTAAGTTTTCTCTTTAAATAATTTTTCATAACTTGACGGTTAAAATTATTTAAATATCAAAATCTAACTCACTTTTGAATTTCATTAAGTCTTCTAAAATATTTTGAGTTTCTGTTTCTCTTAACGTAAATTGATATTCATCACCAGCTTCTTGACGGATTAATGCAACGAACGCATGAACGACAAACGCATAGTGCTGAGCTGAAACTGAGAAGTCACGTTTCCGTTTGTGTACGTTTTATATTTTTCTTCCATCAAGTTTTACTTGGTCCAATATTTGTCTAGCATATACTAAAAACTCTCGACCTTCTTCTGTTAAAGAAACTCCATTCTTATGCTGAACTAATAACTGAATATTCATTTCTTGCTCTAAAATCTTTCATGGCATTTGATAGACTTGGTTGAGTTAAAAATAAATCTTTTGCGGCTTCATTAATGGATCCTTTTCTGCAATTTTTCTAAATAAACTAATTGTTGAATACATACTCTCCTTTTGCCATCTTACCTTTATTATAAATGATATTTTTAATTTCATGCACTCCCTATAGTTTCCGCAAATAAAAGAACTGAGCTTGAAGCCCAGTTCTTTTAATCAGTCATATTATTGTTGAAATTTCTAAATACCACATTAGAATCGTATAATTTTAATACTTTTCATAAACAAATTTAGTTGCTAATGCTGCAACAACTGGTACACTCTAGCCAAACAACTACTGCTAAACCAACATTTCAAACCTGCATCGATAGAAAGCTAGAGGACCTACTAAACCTACTAAACCAAAACCAGCAGATTGAGGTACCACTACACTAAATAAGTCAACTGGAATTGCAGAAATAACAGCTGTTGATTAAAGTTGGAACTAAAATAATTGGATACTTGAATAAATTTTGGCATCATTAATTTCGTAGCTCTAAAGCAATCGTCAGTTACTCCTGAATTATTCACTTTCCATGAATGAACCACTAATACTACCGCTGTAACAGCAACTCCCATATGGCAGCCCCTGCTGACACACCATTTAATTGAATCGCTAAACCTATTGCAACTGTTGAAATCAGAAATAATTAAGAATGCAAATGAACATACAATTAAAATAGACATTAAAAATTGGTTGCTAAGTGAGGTGAACTCGTTAATAACTGCCCAATTGCGGCTGCTAATTTTGCAACGCAGATGGTAATAATTGTAAACCGATAAATGAAGCACCTACACCAGCAACGATTGGCATTGCAACTAGCAGACGTAGAACCAAATTTATCTTTAATCCACATTATGCTAATACCGCAATCGCAGCTGTTAACATTGTATTAATTAAGTCTCCAGTACCGGCTCCAACATATTTCCCTAGTTCTGGATTGAATTTTACAACACCTGATGCAACAAAAACTTGTCCTGCTGCTAACCATCATTGGCATTGGTTTAAAACCAAATTGTAAAGCAATTAATGCACAATAATTAATGGTGTTGCTAATTGGAAAATTACAGCGATTTGTGTGGATTTGAACTGCTAGTGGATATTGACTAAAAATATTTTTAAAAATGGCAGATAATACAGCGTTTGAATTAAACCGATAATTACCCTAATGCAGTTCCTTGTAAGATTTTGTTCTATAAAAGACTTTTGCAGTCATTTTTCTTGAGCTTCCATATAACCTTCTTTCTTTTTGTCTACTCCTTTTATAAAAAGTTGTTTGAAACTTTTCAAATATCTCACAAATCAATTTCTACTCTTTCCTACCTTTTTATTAGTGAGCTTTCAAAATTTACTCTTTTGCAATGAATCAATGATGTTAATAAGGCACGATAAGTGTTGAACTCCGTATTTTTACCTTTTCTCGACCACTGCTCTATTCATATAATCAATCTCCGTCAAATGATTATTCAACATTAAATCTTGATGCATCGGTGGATGATGAAGACCGATTGTGTCACGATGTATAACAATTCATTTCAATGGAATCAACAATTTCTTTCATGTTTTGTTTAATATTTTTCAATTTGAAATTAATGAAAAAGATACTGTAAAAACTCTTTGAAAAATTTATGAACAATAAGCTTTATTACATTAAACTTCAAACTCTTTCCTTTATACAGTATTCATCCTATTTTGATAACAAAATAAGGAGGCGTTCTGAAAAACGTCCTCCTTATCTGTTATTTTTCTTTAAATTCTTGTTTAACTACTTCTAAACGCTGCTGCAATTACTTGGTGCATATCATAATAACGATATTGACCCAAACGTCCCTCCGAAAAGATTACTTGTGGGACTGTTTGAGCTAGCTTTTTATATTTAGAATATAGATCATTATTTTGTTGATTATTGACTGGATAATAAGGTTCCTGACCTTTTTCCCAATCTGATGGATATTCTTTTGTAATAACTGTCTTTTCTTGTGTTCCAAACTCAAAATGTTTATGTTCAATAATACGAGTATAGGGAGTTTCACGATCTGTGTAATTCATAACTGCATTTCCCTTGGAAGTTTTCTGTGTCTAACACTTCTGTTTCAAAATCGCAAACTACGATATTCTAACGTTCCCAATTCATAATTGAAAAAAACTCATCAATCATTCCTGTGAAAACAATTTTAGCGCCGCTTTGTAAATACTCTTCTTTTTTTCTCAAAGAAATCGACATTTAATTCCACTTCAATATTTTCATGATTGAACATATTTTCAACCATTTGAGTATATCCACCAATTGGAATCTCTTGATACGTATCATTGAAATAATTATTATCATACGTATATCGAACAGGTAATCGACGAATAATAAAAGGCTGGTAATTCTGTTGCAGAACGTCCCCATTGTTTTTCAGTATAACCTTTGATTAACTTGTAATAGACATCTTCCCTACTAAAGAAATCGCTTGTTCTTCCAAGTTTTCAGGAGTTTTTCCTTTTAATACTGCTCGTTGTTCTTCAATTTTAGCTGCTGCTTCTTGCGGAGTCACTACTCCCCATAATTTATTAAAAGTATTCATGTTAAATGGTAAATTATAGATTTCACCATTAAAATTCGCAACAGGCGTATTTGTATAACGATTAAATATGGCAAACTGATGCACATAATCCCAAATTCTTTTTATCACTTGTATGGAAAAATATGTGCTCCATATTCATGAACTTGAATCCCTTCAACTTCTTTTTTGTATAAATATTTCCTGCAATATGCGAACGTTTTTCAATTACTTTTTACTTTAAATCCATCGATTAGCAGCTTCACGTGCAAAAGGTTGCACCAAACAAATCCTGCACCCTACTACTAAATAATCATATGTCATCTATTTATTCTCCTTATATAGTTTTTAACAATATTGTAACATAAATGTATTCAAATAGCACCTTGACGTCTATTAACTGTTTCACTTAAAATAATATTTCGTATAAAAGGGAGGAAATTCTTATGAAAAACTAATATTATCAGTCATGTTTATATTCACAGCATTATTTAGCGGTTTAAATTATTCAATTTATGCACAAGCAGCTAACACTGTTGAATTAGAAACATTAAATCAAGGGCAAGTAAAAAAACATTATCCGAGTAAATTCTGAGAAGATGAATTTACCTACAGATGGTACTACTTATACTCTTGTGTATTCAAAAGCAACACTGTAAATTACCAGATGAACCAGAAAAACAAGTGAAGTAACAACTAGAACTAGTCAAAAATACTACAACAAGCACTAACCAAGTATCAGCAACAATTCATCGACTACAGAAACACAAAGAAAACAACTGAAAGTGCACCCACAAACAACAACACTTACAACTGTTTTTAAAAGCTCAAAGTAAAACAATCATTGCCACAAACTGGAACACAACAATCGTAGCTGATTGTTTTAACTGCAGGAGTATTAGTTGCTTTTAGCATTTCTTATGATTAAATACCATAAGAAAAAGTATGGATGGTATTATTGATTACAGCTTCTGTGACATCTCTTTTATAATTTAAGAAATGTGATGGCACAAAATGAAACAAAAAAGTAACTAAACCATTCCAGTTACAACATTTGTTCCAACTTCAGACCACTGTTTATACGGATATATCATTATTCCAAATACAAGCGAGACTACTAAAATTTCAACTAGAAAAAGGTGAATCTTTGAGTTTTACGATAAAACCTGAATTTAAGCGAAGTCTAGAATGCCTGAAGCGCATAACCTGAAGTTTACATCAGAGAAAGGTGAACCTCTGGGATCAACCTGAATTACCAGAATATGTAGGTACTACTACTACTGCAGGAACTTCAACTGAGATAACTACTGCAACAACTACAACTGTCAACTGAGCCTACGACAACTCAGCTCTGTCACTATTGCAGAATCAAATTTTGAAGCTTCTCAGATTTGAATCTACTGAAAGCTGCTACTACTACTGAAGCTACTTCATACTACACACTTCTACTAACGACTAAATAATAACAATTCAAAAATCCCCAACGATAGAGACTTTATTTTCTCCAATCGTTGGGGTTTTTCTAATTAAATCCAACTATTTTTTTGAGTTACGGTATAAATCAAATTCGACATTTGTCTAGCAGGTTCATTGTCATTCATGGCAATTTTACTAATTACATTTTTTTACGAATTTCTTTATAAACTAGTCATGATTAGTTTCTTTTTAATTTTTCTAATAAAAGCTTTCTTTTTCTCTTGATGTTCTGGTGTACCTGCTTTATTTAATAAAGCACAAGAAATCAATGTTGTAATTTCTAAATGATTTAATAAATAATCATTTTAAAACTTTTGGAAAGTTCCCAATCACTATGATAAGCTTCCATCAATAATTGATTTACTCTAATTTGTTGATCAATTCTGCGAATCATCACTTGTTCATTAACCGATTGATCTTCTCGTCCGATAAAGTAACGGTAAAAATCAACATTGATATAATACAATTTTTGACAATACTGTAGTGGAATAAACACAAATAAATTATCCACATAAAAAAAGTATGTTCTGGTAATTGTAATTTTGATTGTTTTAAAAATATCTAGTCGATAGATTAAGGAATGCATCATCATATACTTTTCCTTTTCGAAGTGGCTTTGCATCATCCCAAGTGAATACTTTATTTTCTGGGAATGAAGATTGATATCTCATAATTTTCTTTCTTCGAGCTTGTTCATTTTTCATAAACAAAAGTTTGTGATAACGACATCAACTTCTTCTTGTGCCTCTTCTAATTGTTGCAGAGTGCTCTAAAATTTTTTTAAATAAGCACGGACATCGACCCAATCATCGCTATCTACTACTTTAAAATATTTCCCAGTTGCGTGTTGCATGCCTGTATTGACAGCACCACCATGACCTTTATTTTCTTGAGAAATCGCACGGACAATGCCTGGATATTGTTGTTCAAACTTTTTCTGCTATATTTTGTGTATTATCACTTGAACCATCATTAATAATTAAGACCTCTACTAGATCTCCACCAGTCACTAATGATTGGATACAGTAATGCATATATTCTTGTGAATTATAACAAGGAACTGCTATTGTTAGTAATTTCATTTCTAAGTCCTTTTCAGGGTTCTATTTCTTTTATCTATTCTACCATTTTTTTATATCCTTTTTTTGTCAATAAAATATACATCTTTATTTCTAATCTGCACTTTTCTCTTTATCAAAACATAAAAAAACTCTTCCTTTTCCTACTTTTCATAGAAAAGAAAGAGTCTCATTTTTATAGTAAAGCTTCAACAATTTGGAAGATAATCTTTTTCTTCTAACTTTTGAATCATAATAATGCCATCTCCTAATGGAACTAGAGTGGATTTCAATGCTTCATCTTTTTGAACAAAAGTCTAAAAATAAGTTTAGACGGCGATGAATTTTTCGAACTTTTCGTGGATTTCACTCTCATCTTGTAAAAATTGTTCCACCTTGGAAAAATATCATCAACAACCAATACTCCCACCTGTCTTTAATACTCGCATACAATGAGGGAAAAAAATTCAATATATTTCGCTTTTTGCACTGTCCATAAAAAAATAAAGTCATATTGTTGTTCTAAAGTTGGCAACACATGTGCTGCATCCCTTCAATTTGAGTGACAATATCATCAATACCTAATTTTTTTAAAAATTCTCTTTTGCTCTTGAATACATTAATTCATATCGGTCAATCGTTGTCACAGAACCACCTTTTTGGTACATATTGTGCCATTAAACTAGCAGAAAAACCAATTGCTGTTCCAATTTCTAAAATGTGAGTTGGACGATATAGTCCTAATAAGAAATCTAAATATACCGCTGTTTCATGAGGAATAATTGGAATTCCTAAATCATTTGCCATTTGTTCTAGCTCTCCTAATTTACCAGGAAAGAAACGTTGACTTTTTTTCTCATATATTCGACCACTTCAGGTTTAACGACTGGTCGAAACATCATTTCATTTAACATACTTACTCCTTTTTATCGATTTATCATGAGGAAATTAGAAACCTCCACCGCCGGATCCTCCACCAGATCCAAACGAACTACCGCCACTAAATCCTCCACCAAATCCACCGCTATTCGATGAATCGGAACTTGAACTAACTTCATCCATTGCTGAATGATAACTATCAAAGAATGTATCTTGTAGAAATATCATGATAGACATGCTATTTGCCAACCATAGGTTGGTGAATAGAATACACTTTCTTGAATCCAATCAGGGAATTTTTTTCTTCTAATACTTCAATGACTTGTTCAGCAACTCCTAAAGAAATCGCATAAACGACAGATGATCCCAAATTTGAATACTTGGTAAATCAGCTCTATCTAAACTAGAAATATCTACTAACATTTTGACGGAATGCTTCCCAACGACGATATTCATATTCACCTTTTAATACTTCTTTTGTAGTTCCTATTTGATTTACTAAAACGAAGAATGATAAGATAAACAATAGAAACTAACTAATCACTGCTATAATGAGTGATAATAGATCCTTAGTTGCCCAAAATACACTACACAAACAGAAGAAATCCCTAATAATCCTAAAAATAGGAGCTCCTATGGCTTTTTAGGAATTTTCTCACCTTTTTCTAAACGATAAAGCACTATATTCCTCAGCATCATCTGCTACTTTGGTCAAACCAATCTATGCATCATATCTGCATATCTTTCTGTGGACAATTCTCTGCATAGTCTTGAACATCCTCTAAATCTAATTGATTTCCTTTTGCAATTTTTTTTCAAATAAAATATCTAATAATAATTGTTCATGAGGTAGTAAATGATAGAAGGATTTGTTTTCAACTCTAAAATATACGGTTCTTCACTTGTCAATCGTTAGAACTTTTTACGTACTAAATTCATTATCGTTGCACTAAAAATCATCCATATCTATCACCATCATAAATGGCATCTGACATAATGGCAGGAGACATATCTTGAGGCAATTCAAATAAATGTTCTGGAACAAATGGAACTTTTTGCTAAGACGTTTTTTTATTAGCTAAATACCCTTTTCAACCATGCCCATACTACTGAAATCAGACTAATGATTGTCCTCCAAAATCCAACAACCATCCACTTTGCTTGTTGCTCTTCTGCTTGTTGTTGTCACTAAGACTCTCTTCTGTTTCTACAATTCTTTGGAAGGCATCCGTATCTTTTCTGTCACAGGGATTATCCTTTTGTAATTTGCGTTGGAAAATACCATATGTGTTTCTACAAAAATTTCTGGTTGATTTTCTCTTTAACAGTAAAATGTAGCCCTTTATAATCCGGAGTCAATTTCTACCTTTACCACCACTTCCACCATGTCCCCAAGCTCTTAATGTTTCTTTTTGTTGCAGCTTCTGGTAAAGTTACATGAATACGAATATTTTTTTGATTAATTTCCCAGTTTTTGTCCAACAACTCTTCTGATTTAATTCTGCTAGTATCTCGATAATTTTTTTAATCATATGTGGAATTGTATAATTAAAAAAACAACTGTTCTAGAATCATTTGCAAAAGGTAAGAAAACTTTAAATTTCAATAAACGTTTCCACTATTTTCTGAATAATAAGTACTATTATTTCCTGTATCTCTTTTTACTAATGGAACAACTTCTCCATCACTCGTTTTAAAAAGCAACAGATACATCTTTTAGGCTCTTCTTCTCCTAAAATAATCTAAATTATAGAAAACACCATTATAACTTCCATTTCGCTTGAAGGTAATTTCTTCTTTAAAACGAACATCCCCATTTGCACTTACATTAGCATCAATATTATATTGACTAACGATTAAACTTTTACCTTTTAGCTTCAATTTTTGAAGTGAAAAAAATGAATAGAGATACCATTAAAAAAACATAAACCAATATATAATTTTTTTCGGAATGATTTCATCTTATTCCTCCTGATATAGTAAATGTGGGCAAGAAAGATTTTTCATTTCTACGCCCACAACAACTCTCATTTCATCAGTAAACAGATGGCTTATAAAAATTCCGCCTCGAATATCCAATGTTTTTTTCAAATACCATTTTAAAAACAAGGGAACCCAGAACCGATAAATAAGTACACGATGGCTGGGAAGACATAATTAATACTTGTTGGAATCAACAATTGTGTTCCCATTACAAGGACTAACCATGCGAGCATCACTGATGAGCTAACAACTAAATAACGAATATAGCCACGTTTTGCTTTTGGCTGATTAATATCTGGTGTTACTTTAGAAAACGCTAATAACGCTAAATCCCACCTGCAATAAAAGTTCATGATTAAGGAGATAACTCCCATTGCTTCGGATTGTTCTGGATTTAAGAATAATGTAATTCCAGCAATTAAAGCGAAGAATCCTCCGACCATTAATCCACCATCTACAGCAATTTGCCAATCTGGTGATTTCACCGTTGGATCTTTTTTAGGCCCTTCCAATACAGATTGTGTTTGTTGTGTCACAGTACCAAATAATTGGCGAGCTGTTAAACCTTTTTTCTGTTTTTTTCTACTAAAACGGGAAGCATTTCTTCTAAAGTTGAAGTGATTTTTCGATTTAGATACTTGAGCTTCTTTTTAATGAACGTTCTAATTGTAAAAATATTGTTCATTTTTTTCGTTAATTGACTACGTAATGTAGCAACATCTACTGTTTTTACTTCAGTTTGATTTTCTGTCATGATTCAATCCCCCACAAGATTTGATGATTACACGTTAAATCTGAAAAGCATAACATCGCCATCTTGTACGATATACTCTTTTCCTTCTTGACGAACTTTCCCATTTTCTTTTGCTGCACCCATACTACCGAATTCTAATAAGTCTGCATAAGCTACTGTTTCAGCTCGAATAAATCCTCTTTCAAAATCAGAGTGAATAATTCCCGCACATTGTGGAGCTTTCATTCCTCTACGGAAAAGTCCAAGCACGAACTTCTTGTTCTCCAGCAGTGAAGTAAGTTGCTAATCCTAATAAATGGTAAGCTTTTTTTGAATTAAAAATATCTAAACCTGAAGTTTCAATTCCCATTTCTTCTAAGAAAACTTGTTTTTCTTCTTCTTCTAATTCAGCAACTTCTTCTTCTACACGTGCACAAATAACGACTACTTCTGCATCTTCTTTTGCAGCATATTCTTCTACTAATTGAACATATTGATTATGTCCACCTTCTGCTACATCATCTTCTGAAATATTAGCAATATATAACATCGGTTTTTGTTGTTAATAAGAATAAACCTTTCACGATTGGTAATTCTTCATCTGTAAATTCAATCGTACGTGCTAATTGACCATCTTCTAATACTGGTTTGATTTTTTTCTAAAACTGCTAATTCTGCTACTGCATCTTTATCTTTTGTTTTGGCAATTTTAGCAACACGAGCAATTCGTTTATCAACTGATTCCAAGTCTGCTAATACTAATTCTAAATTAATTGTTTCAATATCCGCAATTGGATCTACTTTACCAGCAACGTGTGTAATATTTTCATCTTCAAAACAACGAACAACTTGGCAAATCGCATCTACTTGACGAATGTGGCTTAAAAAAATTTATTTCCTAAACCTTCCCCACGGCTAGCACCTTTTTACAATCCCTGCAATATCAGTAAATTCAAATGTTGTTGGAACTGTCTTTTTCGGTTTTTACTAATTCTGTTAACTTTTTGAAGTCTTTCATCTGGAACTTCTACTACCCCAACGTTTGGGTCAATCGTCGCAAACGGATAGTTTGCTGCCTCTACTCCTGCTTTTTGTAATTGCATTAAATAATGTTGATTTCCCAACGTTTGGTAATCCAACGATTCCTGCTGTTAACGCCATGTATTTTTCACACTCTTTCTATTCATTATTTTCTTTCTTCAAAGTTACTTTTTTTCATTTTGCGTTCAAATTCTCGTCTTGGCATTAAGACCATTTTGCCCACAATGATTACATTTGATACGAATATCCATTCCCATTCGAATGATCGTCCATGAATTGGTTTGACATGCATGAGGTTTTTTTCATTTCGACACAATCCCCAAGTGCATATTCCACTACAGCCATTCTATTCACTCCTAATCATCTAATTCAATTTCTAATACATCTAAAAATACGAGTTAAATCTTTTTGAGAAAGGTATTCAATCTCGATTTTTTTCCACGTTCTCCTTTCGGAGTAATTTGGACAGATGTTCCAAATTTATCCATTAATCTTTCTTCAGATTCCACAATATAAGCTGGTTTTTTTGCTTGAATCTTTTTGATTTTTCTTCACTTTTTCAACAGGCTCATTCATTGTTTGAATCAATTCTTCTAGCGCTCGAACCGTCATTCCTTCTTCAATTACTTTTTTTAGAGACAAGGAACAATCTTTATCTGCTTGTTTTTTTCAAACCTAATAAATGCACGAGCATGACCTACTGATAATTGACCTTCTTGTAATTGTGTTTGAACTTCTAATGGTAATGATAATAATCGAAGGAAGTTCGCAATATACGGACGACTTTTTACCGATTTTTTTTTGCGACTTCTTCTTGGTTTAATTTTAATGCATCCATTAAAGATTTATACGCTAATGCTTCATCAATTGGTCGTAAATCTTCCCTTTGTAAATTTTCTACAACGGCTACTTGAATCATAATTTCTTCACTATATTCACGAATAATAGCTGGAATCGTTTCTTTTCCCGCAAGTTTTAGAAGCTCGTAATCTTCTTTCTCCTGCTACTAATTCATAGCCTTTAATACTTGATTTTACGAACAATAATCGGTTGAAAAAACTCCTTGTTCACGAATCGAATCTGCTAATTCTTGTAAAGCTTCTTCATTAAAACTCTTTTCGAGGTTGATATGGATTTGGACGAATTTCACTAATGGGATATTTCTTCAACTGTTTCATTTGTTGTATCTACTTTTTCTAAATTTTCGATACTATCAAAATTCCCACCAAAAAGTGCATCAATTCCACGACCTAGGCCTTTTTGATTTTTGATTTTTTTAACCATTTGATAACACTTCCTTTGCTAATTCAAGATAAACTTCTGCTCCTCTTGAACGAGGATCATAGTCCACAATGGCTTGTCCATAACTTGGAGCTTCTGATAAACGAACATTTCTCGGAATAATAGTACGGTATACTTTTTCTCTGAAATATTTGATGACATCATCTTTTACTTCATTTCCTAAGTTTGTTCGTGCATCAAACATCGTCAGTAAAACACCTTCAATTTTTAATTGTGGATTGAAGTGTTTACGAACCATTGTAATAGTATTCATCAATTGAGATAATCCTTCTAATGCATAATATTCACATTGCACGGGAATTAATACTGTATCACTAGCCGTAAATGCATTCATCGTTAAATGTCCTAAAGAAGGCGGACAATCAATAAAAATATAATCATATTCATCACGAATCGTTGTTAAAGCTTGTTTTCAATTTTGTTCACGATGTGTCTGATTTGTTAATTCGATTTCAGCTCCAGCTAACTGAATCGTTGAAGGTACTATCATTAAATTTTCTCGAGTAGTTGGTACAACAACTTCATGAACATTCACTTCATTTACAATAACATCATAAACATCATAGGTTAACTCAGCTTTTTGCACCCCTAATCCACTTGTTGCATTTCCTTGAGGGTCACTATCAATAATTAAAACTTTTTGACCAAGTTTTGCTAGGGAAGCTGCTAAACTGACAGTTGTCGTTGTTTTACCAACTCCACCCTTTTTGATTCGCAACTGAAATAATTCTTCCCATTCTCTTACCTCCAATCTTCATAAAAAAAGGAGAATGCAAGCATTCTCCCTCTCGCATGTCTACAAAAATGTTTTCCATTTCTCGCAATTCTTTAAATTTATCCATTCCTATTGTAACAAAAAAACAGGAATATGAGTAGTCTTTTTCATAGGAAATCCATTGAAAGCATGACATATCTTTTTAACTAATTTATCGTAACTTAAAACTTACTAAAGTGGTAATTCTTTTCTTATGTTGTTGATTCATTCCATTAAAAAAATCACTTCATAAGTTTTTTTTCTGAATCGTTTCATCTTCTTCATTTAAATACTAATGAGAAAACTTTGAATGACATTTGTCTTTTAACTATCAGCTTTCATCTTTGACTGATAATTTTTCGTATTTCTCATGCACTTGAATATTCATTGAAGCTAATGCTAAACGTACAGCAGAATCACTACCTTGATAGTCAAAACTGTCCCATCCGATTGCCATGTAGCAACATTTAGACATATCTTTGAGCTAATTGTAATACACTATGATACGAAAAATCCTATAACATTTTGTAAAGCTAGATTGAGCAGAAATCGTTGGTTCCCATCGATCTTGATAATAACGAATAGCTCCTTTACTTCCTTCACTAATCACTTCAATTTGATTTCGTAGCTTTTCCATCTGTTTTATCAATACGAGTTCCAAATCCCTGTACCCATCACTCCAAACAGAAGCATTTGCAATGACTTGAGTTGAACTTGTTACTATCTTTTTTTCTTTACTTCATTTTGTTTTAATGTTAAATGATAATTTTTTTAATTTGTGATTTCTTGTTGGACTAATTTATCTTGTAAACCTTTATCTTCAACTACTTCACTACATGCCTACTAGAAAAACTCCTAGTAAACAAATCATCAAATAAATTTACTTTTTCATGTTATATTCTCCATTACTCGTTTATAGAAAATAGTATACAAAAAGAGAATTTCCTTCCAGAAATTCTCCTTCTAATTAGAAGCGTGGCAACGTCCTACCCTCACAGGGGAAACCCCCAACTACTATCGGCGCTAAGAAGCTTAACTTCTGTGTTCGAGATGGGAACAGGTGTATCCTTCTTGCCATCGTCACCACACTTCTCTCTTGAAAAAAGCTCTCGCTCTCTCAAAACTGAATCTATATCCAAACTCTCCTCATTCCACCTTCAACCTTGGTTAAGTCCTCGACCGATTAGTACTAGTCCGCTCCATGCCTCACGGCACTTCCACTTCTAGCCTATCTACCTGATCGTCTCTCAGGGGTCTTACTCATTTAAAATGATGGGAAATCTCATCTCGAGGGGGGCTTCACGCTTAGATGCTTTCAGCGTTTATCCCGTCCACACATAGCTACCCAGCGATGCTCTTGGCAGAACAACTGGTACACCAGCGGTGTGTCCATCCCGGTCCTCTCGTACTAAGGACAGCTCCTCTCAAATTTCCAACGCCCGCGACGGATAGGGGACCGAACTGTCTCACGACGTTCTGAACCCAGCTCGCGTACCGCTTTAATGGGCGAACAGCCCAACCCCTTGGGACCGACTTCAGCCCCAGGATGCGATGAGCCGACATCGAGGTGCCAAACCTCCCCGTCGATGTGAACTCTTGGGGGAGATAAGCCTGTTATCCCCAGGGTAGCTTTTATCCGTTGAGCGATGGCCCTTCCATACGGTACCACCGGATCACTAAGCCCGACTTTTCGTCCCTGCTCGACTTGTTGGTCTCGCAGTCAAGCTCCCTTCTGCCTTTACACTCTTCGAATGATTTCCAACCATTCTGAGGGAACCTTTGGGCGCCTCCGTTACATTTTAGGAGGCGACCGCCCCAGTCAAACTGCCCGTCTGACACTGTCTCCCACCTTGCTTCTAGGTGCGGGTTAGAGGGTTCATGTAACAAGGGTAGTATCCCACCATTGCCTCCTTGAAACTGGCGTTCCCATCTCTTCGGCTCCTACCTATCCTGTACATGTCACACAAACACTCAATATCAAACTACAGTAAAAGCTCCATGGGGTCTTTCCGTCCTGTCGCGGGTAACCTGCATCTTCACAGGTACTATAATTTCACCGAGTCTCTCGTTGAGACAGTGCCCAGATCGTTACGCCTTTCGTGCGGGTCGGAACTTACCCGACAAGGAATTTCGCTACCTTAGGACCGTTATAGTTACGGCCGCCGTTTACTGGGGCTTCAATTCAAAGCTTCGCCTCAAAAGGACTAACCTCTCCTCTTAACCTTCCAGCACCGGGCAGGGCGTCAGCCCCTATACGTCATCTTTCGATTTTGCAGAGACCTGTGTTTTTGATAAACAGTCGCCTGGGCCTATTCACTGCGGCTGGTATTGCTACCAGCACCCCTTCTCCCGAAGTTACGGGGTCATTTTGCCGAGTTCCTTAACGAGAGTTCGCTCGCTCACCCTTAGTGTTCTCCACTCAACTACCTGTGTCGGTTTGCGGTACGGGTTCTGTCAATCTCACTAGAAGCTTTTCTCGGCAGTGTGACGTCAGTTGCTTCGCTACTATATTTCGCTCCCCATCACAGCTCACCCCGTATGTGACAAGCATTTCACTCATCAGCGGACTCGCTGCTTGGACGTACATTTCCAGTCGTACGCTCAACTTAGCCTCCTGCGTCCCTCCATTGCTCAAACAATTAACAGAAGTACAGGAATATCAACCTGTTATCCATCGACTACGCCTTTCGGCCTCGCCTTAGGTCCCGACTAACCCTGGGAGGACGAGCCTTCCCCAGGAAACCTTAGTCATTCGGTGGACGGGATTCTCACCCGTCTTTCGCTACTCATACCGGCATTCTCACTTCTAAGCGCTCCACATGTCCTTACGGTCATGCTTCTTCGCCCTTAGAACGCTCTCCTACCACTCAGTTATAAACTGAATCCACAGCTTCGGTAATCTGTTTAGCCCCGTTACATTTTCGGCGCAGGGTCACTCGACTAGTGAGCTATTACGCACTCTTTGAATGATGGCTGCTTCTAAGCCAACATCCTAGTTGTCTGTGCAACCCCACATCCTTTTCCACTTAACAGATATTTTGGGACCTTAGCTGGTGGTCTGGGCTGTTTCCCTTTCGACTACGGATCTTATCACTCGCAGTCTGACTCCCGGACATAAATACATGGCATTCGGAGTTTATCTGAATTCGGTAACCCGAGATGGGCCCCTAGTCCAAACAGTGCTCTACCTCCACGATTCTTGATTCCGAGGCTAGCCCTAAAGCTATTTCGGAGAGAACCAGCTATCTCCAAGTTCGATTGGAATTTCTCCGCTACCCACACCTCATCCAAGCACTTTTCAACGTGCCCTGGTTCGGTCCTCCAGTGCGTTTTACCGCACCTTCAACCTGGACATGGGTAGATCACTTGGTTTCGGGTCTACGTCCACATACTCAACTCGCCCTATTCAGACTCGCTTTCGCTACGGCTCCGACTCTTCATCTTAACCTCGCATGTTAACGTAACTCGCCGGTTCATTCTACAAAAGGCACGCCATCACCCATTAACGGGCTCTGACTACTTGTAAGCACACGGTTTCAGGTACTCTTTCACTCCCCTCCCGGGGTTCTTTTTCACCTTTCCCTCACGGTACTGGTTCACTATCGGTCACTAGGTAGTATTTAGCCTTGCCAGATGGTCCTGGCGGATTCCGACAGGGATTCCTCGTGTCCCGCCGTACTCAGGTGCTCTCTTGTGCCAACTTTCCGTTTTGCATACAGGGACTGTCACCTTCTTTGGTCCTGCTTTCCAACAGGGTTCTGCTACAGATTGTCATACACGTTGTTGAAAGTCCTACAACCCCAGTGTGCATGCACACTGGTTTGGGACTCTTCCCGTTTCGCTCGCCGCTACTCAGGGAATCGATTTTTCTTTCTCTTCCTGCGGGTAATGAGATGTTTCAGTTCCCCGCGTCTACCTCGCCATAAGCCTGCGCTTATGCGTAACACCCCATCACGGGTGTTGGGTTCCCCCATTCGGAAATCTCTGGATCTTAGCTTACTTACAGCTCCCCAAAGCATATCGGTGTTCGTTCCGTCCTTCTTCGGCTCCTAGTGCCAAGGCATTCACCGTGCGCCCTTATTCACTTAACCATTATGGTCGCGTTGCTTCTTGTTAAAAAACTCTTTTTCGTTAGATTTCTCTAACTCTCGGTAAATTTTTGGTTTAAATTTGTGATATAGTATTCAGTTTTCAAAGGTCGAGTTGAGAGTTAACCTCTCAAAACTAAACAAAGATTTCAACCTGTAGGGTTCCGTATTCTTCTAACGCCTTAACATTAGAAGTTATCCTTAGAAAGGAGGTGATCCAGCCGCACCTTCCGATACGGCTACCTTGTTACGACTTCACCCCAATCATCTATCCCACCTTAGGCGGCTGGCTCCGTAAGGTTACCTCACCGACTTTGGGTGTTACAAACTCTCGTGGTGTGACGGGCGGTGTGTACAAGACCCGGGAACGTATTCACCGCGGCGTGCTGATCCGCGATTACTAGCGATTCCGGCTTCATGTAGGCGAGTTGCAGCCTACAATCCGAACTGAGAATGGCTTTAAGAGATTCGCTTACCCTCGCGAGTTCGCTGCTCGTTGTACCATCCATTGTAGCACGTGTGTAGCCCAAGTCATAAGGGGCATGATGATTTGACGTCATCCCCACCTTCCTCCGGTTTGTCACCGGCAGTCTCACTAGAGTGCCCAACTCAATGCTGGCAACTAGTAATAAGGGTTGCGCTCGTTGCGGGACTTAACCCAACATCTCACGACACGAGCTGACGACAACCATGCACCACCTGTCACTTTGTCCCCGAAGGGAAAGCTCTATCTCTAGAGTGGTCAAAGGATGTCAAGACTTGGTAAGGTTCTTCGCGTTGCTTCGAATTAAACCACATGCTCCACCGCTTGTGCGGGTCCCCGTCAATTCCTTTGAGTTTCAACCTTGCGGTCGTACTCCCCAGGCGGAGTGCTTAATGCGTTAACTGCAGCACTGAAGGGCGGAAACCCTCCAACACTTAGCACTCATCGTTTACGGCGTGGACTACCAGGGTATCTAATCCTGTTTGCTACCCACGCTTTCGAGCCTCAGCGTCAGTTACAGACCAGAGAGTCGCCTTCGCCACTGGTGTTCCTCCATATATCTACGCATTTCACCGCTACACATGGAATTCCACTCTCCTCTTCTGCACTCAAGTCAACCAGTTTCCAATGACCCTCCCCGGTTGAGCCGGGGGCTTTCACATCAGACTTAATTGACCGCCTGCGCTCGCTTTACGCCCAATAAATCCGGACAACGCTTGCCACCTACGTATTACCGCGGCTGCTGGCACGTAGTTAGCCGTGGCTTTCTGGTTAGATACCGTCACACGCATAACAGTTACTCTATGCGCTGTTCTTCTCTAACAACAGAGTTTTACGAACCGAAATCCTTCTTCACTCACGCGGCGTTGCTCCGTCAGACTTGCGTCCATTGCGGAAGATTCCCTACTGCTGCCTCCCGTAGGGAGTTTGGGCCGTGTCTCAGTCCCAATGTGGCCGATCACCCTCTCAGGTCGGCTATGCATCACGGCCTTGGTGAGCCGTTACCTCACCAACTAGCTAATGCACCGCGGGTCCATCCATCAGCAGAAGCCGAAGCCTCTTTTCCTTCTTCAGTCATGCGACTGTAGAACCTATGCGGTTTTAGCATCCGTTTCCGAATGTTATCCCCCTCTGATGGGCAGGTTACCCACGTGTTACTCACCCGTTCGCCACTAGATTGACCTGTGCAAGCACCGGTCGCTCTCGTTCGACTTGCATGTATTAGGCACGCCGCCAGCGTTCGTCCTGAGCCAGGATCAAACTCTCATGAAAAAATTCATAAGCTTTTGAAAGCTCATTTTAATTACTGACTTATTGTTTTTCTCCTTAGAGAAAAGAAATTGTTGTTTCTTCACTTTCGTGAAGTCCCTACACATTTGGTTTGTCTTCTTTGTTTAGTTTTCAAAGGTCAACGTCGCTTATCGCGACAACTCCTATATATTATCATAGGCGTTTTTTTCTGTCAACAACTTTTTTTCATTTTTTTGAAAAATTGTTTCAGAGTTGTTTTTTGTTGTTTTCGCAACAACGTTTAATAATTTATCATAGATATACTTCATCGTCAACCCCTTTTTTTCATAAAAAAATATGTTATAATTTTTTTCGATTATCATATTAAGGAGGTTTTTATGCGTCTTGAACATTTATTAATGAAAGCATTTTGATATTTTCTCGAAAGCAAATGAAAAAAATTAATTTCTTCTGGTGAAGTTCTTATCGATTCAATTCCCCGCAACTCATGTAAGTAATAATGTCGATCCACAAATTCAAGTGATTACAGTTCAAGGAAATCGAATGGAAGATAACTCCCAAAAAGTATTATTTATTAAATAAACCTAAGAGGAGTCATCTCTGCTACTACCGATTCTCAACTACCTACAGTTATTGATTTATTTAAAAATGAAAATGTCGAAGGGCTTTATATCCCATCGGTACGTTTAGATAGAGATACTGAAGGGCTTTTTAATCATTACGAATAACGGACCTTTAGGCTATCGTTTATTAAATCCCTGTTCAACATATTGAAAAGGAATATTATGTCGAAGTCAAATGGGACCTTTAGACGATTCCTGTATTCAAAGATTTTACGATGGAATTATGTTTTCATGATGGGAACCATTTGTAAACCTGCTAAATTATCAATTCTTGAATCGTCTCCTTCCTTTAGTAAAGCTACTGTTATTATTTCAGAAGGCAAAAGTTTCATCAAATTAAAAAGATGTTTTTTTATGTGTTGGAGTTAAAGTCACTTTTCCTTAAAAAGAATTCGTTTTGGTGAATTTCTGTTAGATGAATCTCTTTCCCCAGGGTGAGTATCGTCCTTTTAAATTTCTTTCTGAACTTCAAATTTTAAAAACAATATTTTTGATTAAACTAAAAAAAAGGCAAACGAAATATTTCGCTTGCCGCTTTTATTGTTATATTAGTTACTTGCACTTGAAGTTGCGTCTGCTGCACCATGACTTGGAGTATCTGATGAAGCTCCTGAAGTTGCATCTGCACTTCCATGAGAACCATGTCCTGCTGCAGCTGGAGCATTTCCTCCAACTAAACGTTGACCAGTTGTTTCTAAATACCAATCTAACCATGGTTGGAAGTTAAAGATAATTTCGTTAATTCCTGCATATGAACCATCTGGATAGTACATTGCTTTATAGTTATGAGTATTAATAACTCCTTCTGGTTGTCCCGGAACAATTGTACGAACGTACTCTTGATCACCATTACGTAATACACCTACAACCCACTCAACGTTTTTTTCATTCTTGCTGGTGGTAATGAAGCATGCACAGTTCCTAATCTGCTACCCGCTTGAACACGTACACGTTTACCAAACATTGTGCTTTGGTTCTTGGTGAGCGTTATTATAATACAAGAATTGGTTGTTATCATCTGCATATGTTAACTCAAATGGCATTGCTTTTTAAGAACATATCAATTTGGTTAACTGTTAAGATACCATGATCTAATTTTAACATAAGTATCTCCTGATACAGCACCAACAATTTCTGCTGCTTTTTTTCAACCCAATCTGGATCATCTGGGTCAACACCTTGAATTGTTGTTGCAATTGGGATTTGTACAATATAAATCTTCTGGAGCAATTGGTTTTGGTTTTTTCAATTTAGAAACTACCTCCACATATTTTTACAAAGTTATCTAAGCAAGATTCTAAGAATTTCACTGTTCCTTCATTCGTGATATTTCCATTTTCATCAAATGCTTCTTTAGCTTTTCCTAATAAGAATTCATTTCCTGGTAAAGTATATGCATTTACACCTGGAGCATCTAAAATTTTACGTAAATGTACTTGCGCACGTGATGTTCCTTGATCGTGGTATGAAGCACCCACAATCATAACTGGTTTGTTTTTCAAATGGATGTACTTTATATGATAACCATTCTAACACGCTTTTTTTAGTGATGCTGTAATTGTATGATTGTGTTCTGGTGTTGCAATGATAACACCGTCAGCACGAGTAATTTTTGTTATATAAATAACGTAATTGGAAACTGTCATCCCATTTTTTTCATCTTGATTAAATACTGGAACTTCATCAATTTCCAAAACTTCTAATTCAAATTTTAATTTAAATTCACGTTGAATGAATTGTAATAATTTACGGTTATATGATAGTTCAGCGTTTGAACCTACAAGTCCCTACAAATTTCATAATGTATTTTCCTCTCTTGTTATGCTATTAAATATTTTTCCCAATCAAAGTTTTTCTGCTTCTTTGTGTAATAAATCTTGAGCACTTCTTAATTTTTTTGAGTGATTTTAACAAATAAACGGAAATCATCAAATAGAGCATCTAATTTTTTTAATTGTATCTAAATCAATTAAATCACCTTTTTTATCAAAAGCTTGAAGTGAGTGAGATAATAAGAATTCAGATCCTGGCATTACATTTGCTTTTAATTCTGGAGAGTCCAAAATTTGACGTAATTGTAATTGAGCACGTGAAGAACCTAATGTACCATAAGATGCTCCTGTAATCATAACTGGTTTATTTAATAATGGATGAATACCATATGATAACCATGCTAATGCGCTCATTAATACAGCTGGGATAGCGTGGTCATATTCTGGTGTTCCAATAATTACTCCATCAGCAGCTTCAATTTTAGCAGCAATTTCTTTTACAAGTTCTGGAACTTGTTTGTTTGCTGGTTTATTGAATAATGGAAGATCTTTAATTTCCACTAATTCAATTTCAACTTTTTTTGCAAAATGTTTTTTTGCATATATTGTAATAAAGTACGGTTTGTAGAACGTTGTGAGTTTGTTCCTACAAGTGCAATAAATTTTGTCATAATAATTCCTTTCTATACATCTCTGATTAAACGAATTGAATTCCAGATGTATACATCATTTTTTTGATTTTTTTGTAATCACAAATGCTTCCAGTCCAGGTTGTTGTTCGATTTCTTCTATAATGTTATATGGATTTTTGTCCCAAACAAACGAGTCGTCCATATTTCGCAATCTACTGATTTTTTTCAGCTACAATTGTAATACTTGCTACTTCTGTTTCCATCGGGATAACCTGTTTGTTTCGATCGAAAATGTGATGATAAGTTTTTCCCATCCACCACTAATTGACGTTTCGTATATTCCTGAAGTTACAACAGAAGCATCTGATACAGCTCAATACTGCTACATGTTCTCCTCTATCTAATACTAGGATTTTTGAATTCCAATTCTCCATGGTCTTTGATAAAGTTGGATTTTCTCCAATTGTAAGAATATTTCCACCTAAATCAATAATTCCTGATTGAACTCCTTGTTCTACCAAAAAAATTCTTTTTAATTTATCAGCGATATATCCTTTTTGCTAAAGCTCCTAAATCGATTCTCATTCCAACTTTTGGATAAATAGACTTCCTGTTTTGAGTCATTCAATACGATATCCTCAGGATTTCGTTATTTGTAATAAAGTTTGAATCTCTTCTTTCTGAAGGGAAGTTTAGCATCTGAAAAACCAATTCTCCATGTTTGAACTAAATGGTCCAATCGCAATATTGAGATGACTATTCGCTGCAATACTATGTTTCTTCCCTAACTCAATTAATTCAAATAATTCTGGATGAACTCGAACTGACTTTCTTTCCAGCTTGTAAATTAATCGCCATTAGTTCAGAATCAGCATCATTCGCACTAAAACGATTTTTATAGAGATGCAACAGTTGTTCACTCTGTAACAATAAATTTGTTGTGCATCTCTCATGAAAAAAATCGTTAATGTAATAGACGCTCCCCATTAATCGAAGACTGTGACTAGCACTTTTGCAAACAATTTCCTCTTTCCTTTTTGCATTTACCTTTAATATACCAAAACCGTTTGCATTTCCACAAGTATTTTAGCTCATTTTCATCACATTGCTTTTATATAAAATAAGTACACATTTTTCACAGCTGTTTCCATTTTTTTCTAACTAAAAGAAAAAAACACCTTTAAATAGCCTAGAAATGCCTATTAAAAAGTGTTTTACTATTTTTTATTTCATTCATTTTAATTTGAGTAATAGAATCTAATAAATACTCTGCTAATTCTTCTGCTCCTTGATTATTCGGATGAATCTTATCTTCATAAAACCAATCTGCATGATTTTTTTGCAAATTCATACCAATCAATAATATGAACATTTGCATGACGTGTTTTTGCTTCTAGTAATTGTTGATTCACTTCATTATTCCATTTTCACTGGAGCAAATATTGTAACAAAGTATAACTCTCTATCTTCTCAAGGATACGAATATATTCATCTAATTGTTTTTTTGAGAAAAATGTACCATTCGTTCCTAATAAAGTTACAACTCGATTTAGCCATTTTATCTTTTAGCAAATCAATTCTTGTAAAGTTGCAGGGACTAGAATATAATTGTCTTCCTATTTTTCCCATCAATAATAGCTTTTGGGAATAATTTCTTGAACTTTATCTGCTGCTGCTAATAAAATCGAATCTCCTACAAAAGTAACAGACTCTTGAGCAATTTGTTCTTTTTAATTCAATTTCTTTATTCGGATCTACTGTTGTACTTTCTTCTGATGTCGTTTGTTCAATTAATTCTTGATTTCGTTTTAATGACACTTTTCCAATTGTTGAGCTACTAAATTTGTTTCCGTAGAAGATTGGAAAAAAATCCGACAAATGCTAAGTCCAATTAAAAATCAATATAAGTAAACGAAAAAGCCTATTCCCTAATCATTTTTTTACAGGTGGTAATTTCTTTCATGATAAAAATGATGAATACTCATCAAACTAAATGATTGTCCTAAAAGGAACTAACCATTGTTTTCGTTTTCAAACACTTTTATAAGTTATTTCTGCTAATAAAATGATGACTATAACATTTGAATACCTAAAAGACATATACAGTAGAACCATCTTCCCTTTTGGAAATAAGGGTGCAAACATATGCACTGGATAAAAACCATAAATAATAAGAAAAACTTCTTCTTCCAAAAAATTGTAAACCCTCTAAAAGCGTAAGAAGATAATTTCAATACAGAATTTTCATATAATATACTCCATAGAAAACACGATAGATACAATAGAGAATAATTGCATTCCATATAAATAGGTTTCATCTTGAATCCCCATTAAAAGCGTTACCATCATCCATCCCGATTAGAAAAACTCACTAACCCAACTATTGAGTGAAATACGATGAAACTGATTTACTTTTAGGTAACGGAAGGGATAATTTGTCCTTCAGTAAAATAACTTAAACACTCCCCCTAATAAAAATGAGAAAATTCTAGTTGAAATTGCATAGTACATATAAGAAGGATCTTGTTGTATCACATACATAACCGTCATTGACATAGCTGACAAGATACTTAGAATCAATAATACTAACACTTTCTCTGCATTCGTAATAAAGTTTAATCGATTAAAATATTTTTACGAATTCCCAACTAGCTATTAACATTAATTGTAAATAAAGGGATACATACCATAAATGAACAAACGGACTTGGATTAATCGATTGTACAAAATAAGATTGTTGATTAATAATTTGATAGTAGTTATTGAAAAATACTAAAGACGATAATGACATCATTCGAATATTTTTTTAATTGTTCCGGTAATGCAATAAATAAAAATGCTACCGTCCCAATAATCATAAATAACATAGGAAGCCATAAATCGAGATAGTTTTGAAGACAATGCTATTCTACAGGTTTTTTTATGAAATAAATGCTTATTATCTCGAAATGCTAAATAACCACCTATCGCAAAAAATGCATTTACTGCAAAAAAACCACCTGGCAAATAATTTTGAAAAATAATAATATCCTATAATTGCAAGAATCATCATCCCTTTTAAAACCATCAATGGAGCTGCTACACGTTTATATTTAGAATTTTCTTTTGAGATTCTTGCATCACATTTTTGTTGAGTCACGTGAAATTTTTCCATCCTTTTAATTTGTATGTCCTCTCCATTATATTCTCTGGAAAATTTTTTTCCGTCAAACCTCTTTTTGAAATATTTTTGAAGATTTTTAAAGAATCATAAAAAAGCTGAGATTTCTCCTCAGCTTCTTTCTAACTCATTAGATTTTTTTAACGAAATTCAGATTTTTAATTTCATCGCACCAAAACCATCAATTTTACAATCAATATTGTGGTCTCCTTCTACGATACGGATATTTTTTTCACACGAGTTCCTTTGTTTAATATCTTTTTGGAGCACCTTTAACTTTTTAAGTCTTTAATAACTGTTACAGTATCTCCATTTTCTAAACGATTCCCATTTGCATCAATGGCAACTACTCCGTCTTCTTCAACTTCTTGTCCTGGTTCCCATTCATGAGCACATTCTGGACAAACTAATAATACACCATCTTCATATGTGTATTCTGAACTACATTTTTGGACAATTTGGTAATGACATAACCGTCTCCTTTTCTATCACTTATTTTTTTAATTATTTTACCTTCTTTTTCTAATCATGTCTAATGGTTTCACTGGTTCAGTTACTTTCATCTTGCAAATCATCATCGCATGAGGAGCTGCTTCGATTTCTTCACCATTTTCATCCCATAAAGTTGTTAACACTTCTTCATGATGACGCATACCTGGCCCATAAAACTCAATATGGTCTCCAACTTTAAAGTTATTTCTTTGTTGAATCGTTGCAATTTGAGTTTCTGGGTCATATTCTAACACTTGACCAACGAATGCATATTGTGGAATTTGGCGACGTGCACCCAAATAATTGTTCTTCTTCTGTAGGAATTTGATAATAGAATCCTGTTGCTAACTCACGTTGAGCTGCTTTCCATAATTCATCTACCCATTCTTGTTTACATACATAATTATCTGGATCTTCACAATAACTATCTACTGCAGCACGGTATACATTTGCCACTGTTGAAACATAGTGAATAGACTTTCATACGTCCTTCAATTTTTCAAGCTATCTACTCCAGCTTCAATTAAATCTGGTAAATTATGAATCATTGATAAGTCAACCGCACTCATAGAGAATTTCTCTTCGATACCTTCTTCACCAGCACCAACCATATTTTTTTCATTAGCAAACGGCATATCAAACAAACCATATTTCCAACGACAAGATTGAGCACATCCTCCACGGTTTCGCATCACGTCGTACCATGTGATTTGACAATACACAACGCCCCGAATAGGAAATACACATTGCACCATGAATAAATGCTTCAATTTCAACATCGACTTTTTCTTGCATTTCTTGAATTTCTGCCATAGAAACTTCACGCGCTAATACGACACGTTCTAACCCTTCATCTTTCCAAAAGTTTAATGTTTCCCAGTTTGCTGCAGAAGCTTGTGTTGAAAGGTGAATTGGTAATCCTGGAGCTTCTGAAGCACAAATATCCATTAAAGCCATATCACTGATAATCGCTGCATCAATCCCAAGATCACGAACAGTACGAAAAAAATCTCCCGCACCTTTTTCGTCTCCTTCGTGAGTAACCATATTCGCTGCAATATATACTTTAGCATTATGGCTATGCGCAAATTCTACTGCCTCTTTCATTTCTTCGAAATCAAAGTTTCCTGCACGACTTCTTAGTCCGTAAGCTTCTCCTCCTAAGAATACTGCATCTGCACCATACAAAATCGCTGTTTTTAATTTTTCAAGTGTTCCTGCCGGAGCAAGAACTTCTGGTTTTTTCAAAATTTTTCTTCCCATTTGTCTCCTCCTATTTCACATCTTCTGGATTTAAAATATAAAATCCTGCATCTAAACCACGTTGTTCTGGATGAAGTTCTCTTACTTGTAATTCTAAAGCTAGCACTCTTTTCAACTGTCCAAGTACCTGCTTCAATTTCTTTACGAGCATTATCAAATAATTGAACCACTTTAACAAAGTTTTCCCCAGGAGTTAAAACTCCATCAAATTTCCATTGAGGAACACCCATTTGACTTAACTCTAATAAGTAAGGCGCAAGAGAAACATCATTATTCGCGAAAATATGTGTCCCATTAATATCTTGATAAATAGAATAATGAGAATCTTCATCTGCTGGTTCACTCACAAATAACCCACGTTTTTTCTCAACACTTTCTTCTTTCTCAATATAGTTAAAATAATTTTGTAATAATGGACGTTTAGAATGATGGATACATGTTGCACCATAAACTAACACTTCAATTGGAACTTCAACTTGGCTTGCTAAAATTTCCATTTCTGCTCTTGGAATTTCTCTAGCAATCACTGCACCTATCGCTCCACGTTTAGCCCAGAAATTAACTTGACGACTACTTGTCACTAATACTGCTGCATCGTAATAATAAGGAATAGAGTAATCTGGGTTCTTCATAATTTGAACAACTCCAGGGTCTCCTACTGTAATCATATCTACATTAATTGATTTTTAAAAAATTGTAAATATTCCGGAACTTTCGCAATTCCTTCATTATGAAAAATCGCATTAACCGCTACATTTACTTTTTTCCATAGCGATGTGCCAATTCTGTTAATTCTTTTTGTTCATCACGTGAAAACGACATTGGTAATCTTAAACCAAATAAGTCTTCACCAAAGCACAATACATCTACTCCCTGCTTCTAGTAGTGCTTGCGCTTGTTGGATTGATTCAACTGTTGCAATCAGCTCTATCATTCCAAACGCCTCCTATTCATTTCATTATAAATTTATACTGATATAGAGTAGCATAAAATTTTAAAATAATCTCTACCCAAAAATCAGCAATCTAGATTGAGAACTGTTATCAATTAGATTTTAATTGTTCAAAATACAAAAAAATCCTCCCAAAAGGGAGGATTGAAAAATCAATTTAATTAAAAATTATTTTTTTCGATGTTAGCTACGATACCAGCACCTACAGTACGTCCACCTTCACGGATAGAGAACTTAGTACCTTCTTCGATCGCAACTGGGTGAATTAATTCAACTTCCATAGTTACGTTGTCACCAGGCATTACCATTTCAGTACCTTCTGGTAACACACAAACACCAGTGATGTCTGTTGTACGGAAGTAGAATTGAGGACAGTAGTTAGAGAAGAATGGAGTGTGACGTCCGCCTTCTTCTTTAGTTAATACGTAAACCTCAGCTTTGAATTTTGTATGTGGAGTGATTGTTCCTGGTTTAGAAAGAACTTGTCCACGTTCGATGTTGTCACGTGTAACACCACGTAATAATGTACCAATGTTATCCCCAGCTTCAGCGTAGTCTAACAATTTACGGAACATTTCAACACCTGTAACAGTTGTTTTAGAAGTTTCTTCAGAAATACCAACGATTTCTACTTCGTCACCAACACGAACTTGTCCACGTTCAACACGTCCTGTAGCTACAGTACCACGACCAGTGATTGAGAATACGTCTTCGACTGGCATCATGAATGGTTTGTCAGTGTCACGTTCTGGAGTTGGGATATATTCGTCAACAGCAGCCATTAATTCTAAGATTTTTTCTTCGTAAGATGCATCGCCTTCTAAAGCGCGTAAAGCAGAACCAGAAACAACTGGAGTGTCGTCTCCTGGGAAATCGTATTCTGATAATAAGTCACGAACTTCCATTTCTACTAATTCTAATAATTCTTCATCGTCAACCATGTCAACTTTGTTTAAGAATACAACGATGTAAGGTACACCTACTTGACGTGATAATAAGATGTGTTCACGTGTTTGAGGCATTGGACCGTCAGCTGCAGATACTACTAAGATAGCACCGTCCATTTGAGCAGCACCAGTGATCATGTTTTTAACGTAGTCCGCGTGTCCTGGGCAGTCAACGTGAGCATAGTGACGAGTGTCAGTTTCATACTCAACGTGAGCAGTGTTGATAGTGATACCACGTTCGCGTTCTTCTGGAGCTTTATCGATTGAACCGTAATCTTGAGCTTGTGCGAAACCTTTCTTAGCTAAAACAGTTGTGATAGCTGCAGTTAAAGTTGTTTTACCGTGGTCAACGTGGCCGATTGTACCAATGTTAACGTGTGGTTTTGAACGGTCAAATTTTTTTCTTTTGCCATTTTTAAATAATTCCTCCTAAATGTTTGAGTATTTTTTTGTTAGATTCTATAACAGTATCTACCGATTTAAATTATACCAAAGAATACCTATAAAAATCAACTGGTTACACTAGGTAACCAGTCGACCTAGATTCTTTGATGAAGTTGCGTTTTTAGCGATTCATTATTCGCCATTTCCGCCATTTTTCTTAATGATTTCTTCTGCAATGCTCTTAGGAACATCTTCGTAGTGGTCGAATGTCATTGAGAATGTACCACGACCTTGTGTTGCAGAACGTAATGTAGTTGCGTAACCGAACATTTCTGATAAAGGAATCATACCTTTAACGATTTGTGCGTTACCACGAACTTCAGAACCTTCAACGCGTCCACGACGAGCGTTAACGTGACCCATTACATCTCCGAAGTATTCTTCTGGAACTGTAATTTCTACAGCCATCATTGGTTCTAAGATAGATGGTTGTGCTTTCTTAGCAGCAGCTTTCAATGCCATTGAAGCAGCAACTTTGAAGGCAGTTTCTGATGAATCGACATCATGGTAGCTTCCATCATATAATTTAGCTTTGATGTCAACTAATGGATAACCAGCTAATACCCCGTTTTCCATAGCATCTTTCAATCCTGCTTCTACAGCTGGGATGTATTCACGAGGAACTACCCCACCGACGATAGCATTTTCGAATTCAAATCCAGCACCTTCTTCGTTAGGAGCAAATTCAATCCATACGTGACCGTATTGACCTTTACCACCTGATTGACGAACGAATTTACCTTCTGCTTGAGTAGAAGCACGGAATGTTTCACGGTAAGATACTTGAGGAGCACCTACGTTAGCTTCAACTTTGAATTCACGACGCATACGGTCTACGATAATGTCTAAGTGTAACTCACCCATACCAGCGATAACTGTTTCACCAGTTTCTTGGTTAGTGTAAGCACGGAATGTTGGGTCTTCTTCAGCAAGTTTTTGTAATGCAATACCCATTTTATCTTGGTCAGCTTTTGATTTTGGTTCAATCGCTACTTCGATAACTGGATCAGGGAATTCCATAGACTCTAAGATAACTTCTGCTTTTTCATCACATAATGTGTCCCCAGTAGTTGTATCTTTAAGACCTACTGCTGCAGCGATATCTCCTGAGAATACTTCAGGAATTTCTTGACGTGAGTTAGCGTGCATTTGTAAGATACGTCCTACACGTTCACGTTTACCTTTAGTTGAGTTTTTAACGTATGAACCTGATTGTAAAGTACCAGAGTACACACGGAAGAATGTTAAACGACCTACGAATGGGTCAGTCATAACTTTAAATGCTAATGCTGAGAATGGTTCTTCATCTGAAGAATGACGTTCTACTTCTGCATCAGTGTTAGGGTCTATCCCTTTAATAGCTGGTACATCTAATGGTGATGGTAAGTAGTCAACTACTGCATCTAACATTAATTGTACCCCTTTAGTTTTTGAAAGCTGATCCACATAATACTGGATAGAATTCAGCAGCACATGTAGCTTTACGGATAGCTGCTTTTAATTCTTCTTGTGAAATTTCATCGCCTTCTAAATAGCGTTCCATTAATTCTTCATCAGTTTCAGCTACTGCTTCCACTAATTTTTCACGCCATTCTTCAGCTAAATCTTGTAAATCTTCAGGGATATCTGTTTCTTGGATATCTGTACCTAAGTCATTTGTATAGATTTCAGCTTTCATTTTAATTAAATCGATGATACCTGAAAATTCATCTTCAGCACCGATTGGTAATTGAATTGGGTGAGCATTTGCTTGTAAACGTTCATGAATTGTACGTACAGAATATAAGAAGTCTGCACCAATTTTGTCCATTTTGTTAGCAAATACGATACGAGGAACACCATATGTTGTAGCTTGACGCCATACAGTTTCTGTTTGAGGTTCAACCCCAGACTGTGCATCAAGTACCGCAACAGCTCCATCTAATACACGTAGAGAACGTTCTACTTCAACAGTGAAGTCCACGTGCCCTGGTGTGTCGATGATGTTAATACGGTGACCTTTCCATTGTGCTGTTGTAGCAGCAGATGTGATAGTGATACCACGTTCTTGTTCTTGTTCCATCCAGTCCATTTGTGAAGCACCTTCGTGAGTTTCACCAATTTTATGGATTTTACCAGTGTAATAAAGTACACGCTCAGTTGTTGTAGTTTTACCTGCGTCAATGTGAGCCATGATACCGATATTACGCGTGTTTTCAAGAGTAAATTCTCTCTTTGCCATCTTCGTTCTACACCTCTTTTATTTTAATAGATTAATTTATGCATAGATTAAAAAAAGCCCGAAGGCTTTTTGAATCTTACCAACGATAGTGAGCAAACGCTTTGTTTGCTTCTGCCATTTTATGTGTATCTTCACGTTTTTTAACAGAAGCACCTGTGTTGTTCGCTGCATCCATGATTTCACGAGCTAAACGAACTTCCATAGTGTCTTCACCACGTAAGCGTGAGTAGTTTACTAACCAACGTAAACCTAATGTAGTACGACGGTCTGAACGAACTTCAACTGGTACTTGATAGTTAGAACCACCAACACGGCGAGCTTTAACTTCTAATACTGGCATAATGTTCTTCATAGCTTGATCGAACACTTCCATTGGATCATTTCCAGTTTGTTCTTTAACGATGTCAAATGCATTGTATAAAAATTGTTGCTGCTTTTACCACGTTTACCATCTACCATTAAACGGTTGATTAAACGAGTAACTAATTTTGAATTATAAATTGGATCAGGCAAAACATCACGTTTTTGCGACAGGACCTTTACGAGGCATTTATAATCCTCCTTTCATCATTTTGAGTTATTTATTATTGTTTTTTATTTTGTTAACCCTAAATTATTTTTTTAGGACGTTTTTGTACCGTATTTAGAACGACCTTGCATACGGTTGTTAACTCCAGCAGTGTCTAATGCACCACGGATGATATGGTAACGTACCCCTGGTAAGTCTTTTACACGTCCACCACGGATTAATACTACGCTGTGTTCTTGTAAGTTGTGACCAATACCTGGAATGTACGCAGTTACTTCGATTAAGTTTGATAAACGTACACGGGCATATTTACGTAACGCTGAGTTAGGTTTTTTTAGGTGTCATAGTACCTACACGAGTACATACACCACGTTTTTGTGGAGAGTTTGTATTCGTTTGTGATTTTTTAAAGCTGTTATATCCTTTACCTAACGCTGGAGAAGCTGATTTCTCAACTGCTGATTTACGAGGTTTACGGACTAATTGGTTAATTGTTGGCATTTAGCTCTTCCTCCTTCCCTATCGGGTTCTTCTTGGTCCACACATCCTGGTGGTCCATTTTTTTATAAAAATTAAAAGACACATAAATGTCTCTCTCAGTGGCCTTTTTACCAGTCAGCACGACTGATATGATTTCTAATCAGGAATCAGGTATAAAAGCACCTTTGATATAGTACCATAATTATTCAAGTTCGTCAATGGGTGTAGACTATTTCTTTTTATAGTTTTTTTGTGTATATTCTAAACCATTTTTCGAATTTGAGATTATACTCTATTTTAAACTTCTTTTACAAAACAATAGTGATTTTCTTTTGAAAGTGATTCATCAAATGTATATCCATCTACATCAAAAATTTCGTAACTCAACTTTATCTTGAATATGATGACGCATCATCCAAGCTGCCATTTTTTTCCTCTAGCTTTTTTTGAAATAGTAGAATGTTGTTTTAACGCTCCCTTCTTTTTTTCTCATAAAAGTCAACATCTACCCAATCATATTGTTTTTTTATTAAATAACGAAGAAAAACTCACTACTTGCTAAATTGACAATGCATTCTCCTTTTTCAAAAGAACTTACAATTCGTTCTTTCCAATATTTTTTTCAGAGTTTCTCCTTCTACTTTTTAAATTCATCGTTAAATCTAATCGATACGGCTTCACACATTCATCTGGACTGATTGCTCCATATAATGCTGAAAGAATTCTAAGATGTTTTCACTGCATAAGCTTTATGTTCTTTCCAATCAGCTACTTTGCTTAAAACTACGAAAGCTAATCCTTGATATAAATCCATTGCATGATAAGTAACACTTTCTTGAAACTTTTTGAATTTTATCCCAATTTTCTTCTAATAAAGCATCACTCACTTTCAATAATTTCTTCAGTTCTTCCTTACTATAATTCGATAATAAAGATACAATTTTTTTGACTATCTTCCGTTAACACCCAATCTTTTTGCACAGGTACATCTGTTGCCATTTCTTTTTGCAGGGTGACATAATAATTTTCATTGAATCATCCTTTCCATTTTAATTTATTTTATTTTAACTCAAAAAGAAGCAAGAAACAACTCTCGTTATTTCTTACTCCTTTCATTTTTTCGTTTCTATTAGTTTAATTTCCAAATATCACGGTTGTAGTCTTCGATTGTACGGTCACTTGAGAAGAAACCAGCCATTGCAATGTTTGTAATTACTTTTTGCAATCCAGTTTTTCACGATCGTGATAGTCTACTAACATACGTTCTTTTGTTTTGGATATAGTCTTCTAAGTCTAATAAAGTCATGAACCAGTCTTTATTTCTTAATTCATTGAATAATCTTTCTAGACGTTCTCTATTTCCTAATGAAACTAAATGCATCACTTACGATAAAGTCTACTAATGGACGAATCGCTTCTCTTTCATAGTATGAATATGAATGGTAATCACTATTTTCATAATGTTTAATAACAGTGTCGCTATCTTCACCAAAGACATAAATGTTTTTCATCTCCAACTAATTCGTGGATTTCCACATTCGCTCCGTCTAATGTTCCTAATGTTAACGCACCGTTTAACATGAATTTCATATTTCCCTGTTCCACTTGCTTCTTTTGAAGCTAATGAAATTTGTTCAGAAATATCTGCTGCAGGAATTAAGTGAGTCGCTGCAGTAACATTGTAGTTTTCTACCATCACAACTTGTAAGTGTGGACTTACTTCTGGGTCATTTGCAATTAATTCAGATAAACATAAAATTAAATGAATAATATCTTGCGCAATTACATAAGCAGGAGCAGCTTTTCCCTCCAAAGATAATTGTGATTGGTTTTGCAGGAATATTTCCATTTTTAATGTCTAAATATTTGTAAATTACATATAATGCATTCATTTGTTGACGTTTGTATTCATGCATACGTTTTAATTTGAACGTCAAAAATTGAATCTTCTTTTCACAGTTACACCTTGGTGTTCTTGTAGAAGTGTTTCAAACGTAATTTATTGTTACGTTTAATACCTTTTAATGCTTCTTGGAATTCTAAATCATGCGTATGAGCTTTTTAGAGCTTCTAATTTAGTTGCATCATGACGATATTCTTTTCCAATTGTACGATCTAATAATTTTGCTAATTCTGGGTTAGCATGTACTAACCAACGACGGAAAGTAATTCCGTTTGTTTTTGTTATTGAATTTCTCTGGATAAATTTCATAGAAATTCTTCAATTCACTTTGTTTTAAAAATTTCTGTATGCAATGCTGCTACACCATTTACGCTATATCCATAGTGGATATCCATATTTCGCCATGTGAACACGGTTATGTTCGTCAATAATGGCTACACTTGCATCCTCAAATTGAGCTCTTACACGAGCATCTAATTCTTTAATAATTGGCACTAAGTGAGGTACTACTTGTTCTAAAGTAATGTAAAGGCCATTTTTCTAATGCTTCTGCTAAAAATTAGTGTGGTTTTGTATAAGCTGTCATTGAGCGAACAATTTCAACTGCTTCATCAAAACTCAATTCCACGTTCACCCTAATAAACGAATTAATTCTGGGATTACCATTGATGGGTGAGTATCATTAATTTGAACTGTTGCATATTCTGCTAAGTCATGTAAGTTACTTCCTTTAGCAACTGCTTCATCTAATAATAATTGAGCTCCATTACTTACCATGAAGTATTGTTGGTAAATACGTAATAATTCACCTTGCTCATCACTATCATCTGGATATAAGAATAATGTTAAGTTTTTCAGCAATTTTTGTTTTATCAAATGCGATTGAATCATCATGTACTAATGATTCATCAATTGTATCTACATCGAATAAATGTAATTGGTTTTTATGAGATTGTTCATACCCTAAAAACATCAATATTGAACATTTTTGATTTTCAATGTAAAGTTTGCAAATGGTACTTCGTATGAAAACAGAAGTTGGAACTAACCAACTATCTGGAGTTAACCAGTTATTTGGCACTGCATTTTGTTGATTATCTTTGAATTTTTGTTCAAATAATCCAAAGTGATAATTTAATCCAACTCCATCTCCTGCTAAACCAAGAGTTGCGATAGAATCTAAGAAACATGCTGCTAAACGACCTAATCCACCGTTTCCTAATGATGGTTCTAATTCAATTTCTTCGATTTCTGCTAAAGTATGACCTTCAGCTTCTAATTCTTCCTTTTAACTTCATCATAAATTCCTAAGTTGATTAAATTATTTGACAACAATTTTACCAATTAAAAAAATTCTGCAGAAATGTAATATACTTTTTCTTTCCTTCATTTTGATGGTAATGCTGCACTTTTTTTCTTTTTGTATAATGTAATAAAGCTACATATACTTCTTCTTTTGAACATTCTCCTAATGATTTATGATAATTACTTTCTACATATTGTTTTAATGTTTGCATTTTTATCTCCTTCTATTTGTTAACCCTACAACTGTTCGTTTTGAACGATCATACAATTCTGTAATCTCTAATAGGAAATCTTCCACTTCTTGTGTAATATCTCCTTCTTGCATTCTCCACACCCAGTTTCCACCAAGAGTGCTTGGAATATTCATACGAGCTGTTGTATCTAATTGTAATAAATCTTGCATTGTTGCAATGGTCATCTTACTTACTAGAACCATATAGACTTCTTAACATAGCATAGCTAATTGGTTCTTCTGTACGGTTTAAATAACGATTACAGAAATCGCGTTCTTCTTCCGATGCAGATTCATACCATCCTAGTACTGTATCATTGTCATGCGTTCCAGTGTAAGAAACAGAATTTACTGGATAATAATGAGGTAAATCCGTGCTACTTGGCTCTGATCCCATGAATCCAAATTCTAAAATTTTCATTCCAGGGAAACCAGTCGCTTCACGCAATTCAATAACTGCATCATCCATAAAACCTAAATCTTCAGCAATAATCGGTAAATCACCAAGTTCATTTTTCACCGCTTCAAACAAGTCAAATCCTGGACCTTTTACCCATTCACCACCAGTAGCATCTGTTGCACCTGCAGGAATTTCCCAATAAGCTGCAAATCCACGGAAAGTGGTCAATTCTGACTACATCAAAACAATTCAAAAGCTCGCTTTCAATCGTTTAATCCACCAAGTAAAGCTCATCTAACTTTCATCGCTCTCCAATTATAAATTGGATTTCCCATAATTGTCCTAATGGTGAGAAGCCATCTGGCGGGCAACCTGCTACACAAGCAGCATTCCCAACTTCATCTGTTTTAAAGTAATGAGGTGTGCCCACATTTCAACACTATCTTCGGCTACATAAATCGGCATATCTCCAATAATTTGAATATGATGTTCATTCGCATATTGTTTTAATGCTTTCCATTGTTTATCAAATAAATATTGAGTCACACGATGATACTCTAATTTATCTGCTAATTTTTCACGATAAGTAGCTAAAGCTTTCAGGTTTACGACGTTTAATATCTTCATCAGTCCATTTTGACCAACTCTTCATATCAAAAACTCTCTTTAATCGCTATATACTCAGCAAATGGTTCTAACCATTCTGCTTTTTCTTCCACAAAACGATGGTAATCTGTTAAATCTTCTTTTTCTAAGAAACGTTGAACTACTTTTTCTAAAAATAGGTCTTCTTTTTCATAAACCAAAGCATAATCAACAGTAGTAGAATCATCTCCCCAATTTCCTGCTAATTCATCTTCAGTTAATAAACCTTCTTTTACAAAAGTATCAAAATCTAAAAAATGTGTATTCTCAGCAAATGCTGAAAATGATTGATATGGCGAATCTCCATAACTAGTTGTTCCTAATGGTAAAAATTTGCCAATAAGTTTGCTTTACTACGTACTAAAAAAATCAACAAAAATCGTAAGCAGATTTTCCGAATGAACCAATTCCATATTTCCCTGGTAAAGATGAAATATGCATTAACACACCAGATTGTCTTTCCTTCATAAGTATTACTCCTCTTTTTCTTTATTAATTTTAGATACGTAGTTCTTCAATTACGCAATCGTTTGCTTTTAATACTAGTAGAAAAAATTAAAAATGCAAGTAGAAAATTTATTTTTATAAAAGCCTTAAAAAATTGTCATTAAAAAGAAAAAATCTCTTCTATATATAGCTTGATTTTTTTGAATTAAATTACCTCTCCAAAAATGTAAACGCTAAAATATTTTTTCAAAAACTCTTGCAAACGATTTCTGAAAGGGGTATACTAAAAGCCAGTTAAGAAATCGTTTGCGTTAACTGAATATATCTCAAGGGAGGAAAAAATAATGGCAAACAAATGGCTTAAAAAATCATTCGTTGTCGGCTTAGCTGGTTTATCATTAGCAGCTTGCGGCAGCAAATCAACTAGACTCTACAAAAAGGAGGCTCTTCTGAAAGTAAAAAGAATTCACTTTATATAGTAACAAGAGTGAAATTCAAGACGCTTTAACAGCATACGCTAAAGAATGAGGGCGACAAAAACGGAGTTACAGTAAACATTAAAACATGTTCTGGTTCATGTAAAATTGCAGACCAATTAAAAACTGAATTTACAGCTGGAACTGCTCCAGACGTATTCGTAATCGAAGGACAAGCTGGATACGACTTATGGAAAGATAACTTACAACCACTTAAAAGGTGACTGGATTGATAAAACAGAATTCGAATTCAAACAAGGAAACGATGTTTATGGATTCCCAGTAGCTGTTGAAAGGTTACGGTTTAGCTTACAATAAAGAGTATTATCTAAAGCTGGTATCGACCCTGCTTCATTAACTTCATTTGATGCAGTTCAAAAAGCAATGGATACATTAGAAAGCAAAAAGATGAATTAGGTTTTATCTACAGTAGTAGCAACTGCTACTAAAGAAGGTGAAACTTGGATCATGGGTATCCACGACTTCGCTGCTTACTTAAGTTCTGGTTTACCAAATGGTGACCGTACAATTACTCAACAAGTAGTTAAAGGTGAAACTGATCCAGCTCGTTTATCAAACTATGCTGACTGGGTTGAATTATTATTCAAACACACTGAGAAAAATTATTAACAGTTGGTACTACAAGAAGATATGGACTCTGCATTTTGCTAGTGGTAAAAGCAGCATTCTTACACCAAGGTAACTGGAAAGATCCTAACTTAAAACAATTAAATGCTAAATTCGAAATGGGATTCATCCCTTACCAAACTTTAGGTAAAGACAAAAATGCTGATGGATTATTCATCGGTGCTCCATCTTACTATGTAGTTAACAAAGATACTAAAGCTTTAGATTCAATCAACAAATTCTTCTCTGACTTAGTTGATACTAAAGAAGGTCAAGATTACACAGTAAACAAAGCTAACATGATCTCAGCATTCACTACTTCTAAAGAAAATGCCTAGCGCTCCATTATCTAAATTCTTAGCTGAATGGGTTGCTGCTAAAAACCAGTATATTCATTTGATAACCCATACTTCATGCCTGATAACTTCTTAATGGGTAAATTAGGACCAATCTACGGACAATACGCTCAAGGTTCAATCGACAAAGCTAAATTCCAAGAATTGATCACAAATCAAATCAAAGAAGTACCAAGCTTACTTCAAAAATAACAATTAAGTATGTAACACAGGCCCACAACTACTTACAACGGTCGTTGTGGGTTTGCTGTTATTAATACCTCAGCAATACATAAAAGGAGGAACCCTAACATGTCTAAGAATAAAAAGCTCTTAGTCGTGACGATCGCGCAAGACGTACCTTTTTACTGGCTTGTGCTACCGGCATTTATCATTTTTCGCACTCGTAATTATTGTACCTTTCTTCTTAGGTTTCTATTATTCCCTAACAGACTGGAAGAGTGTAACACAAACTAAAATTAACTTTGTTGGATTAAAAACTTTACAGACAGCTTTTGCTGATACTCGTTTCCAATATTCATTAATGATTACTGTAATTTTTCGCATTATTTAACGTAGTCGTTGTAAACTTTGTATCATTTCGGTTTAGCTTTACTAGTATCTAGTAAAATTAAATTAAGTGAAATTTTCAGAGCTGGATTCTTTATTCCTAACCTTATCAGGGGGACTTGTATTAGGGTATATTTGGCAATTCATTTATAACTCAGTATTCCCTGCTTTAGGTTCAGCAATTGGTAGTCAGTTCTTAGTAGAAAACCTATTTTTAGGTGACGTTAAATTAGCTGTATTGGCTATTAATTATTACAAATACTTGGCAATATGCTGGTTATATTATGATGATTTACTTTTGCAGCATTACAAAAATGTACCTTCAAGTTTAGTAGAATCTGCTTCTCTTGATGGAGCAAATGCTTTTCCAAAGATTAAAACATATTATTATCCCAATGGTAATGCCTGCATTTACGGTATCACTATTCTTAACAATTACAAACTCATTTAAAAATTTTCGATGTAAACTTCTCACTTACTGGTGGTGGACCATCTCTATTATGGCATGATAAAGCTATCCAAAGTACAGAGTTTATTACAATGAACATTTATAACACTGCTTCAGGAGATAACTTAATGGCACAAGGTCAAGCTCGTGCAGTTATTCTATTCTTCATCTTAGTAGTTATTAGTGTTGTTCAAACAACAATCACTAAACGGAAGGAGATTGACTTATAATGAAAAACAAAAAAACTCGGCTTATTACTTTTTAGAAATTTTTTTGAGTTGTTTTATTCCTACTATTCTTAAGTCCAATCTTTTTACTAGTGATCAACTCAGCTAAAAGCTCTGCTGAAATCCTAGCTAGCCCATTATCATGGCCTAGCAAGTTTCGGACAACTTTGGACAAATGCGGTAACAATTTGGAATAACTCCTTCCATTAAATACCCATCATCATTCTTTTTGCTTCAACAATTATTACAGTGATTTCTTTAGTAACAATCACTCTATTCTCAGCATTAGCTGCTTGGGGATTAGTTCGTTACCGTTCTAAATTATCAACTGTTGTATTCTTTATCTTTGTAGCATCAATGGTAATTCCATTCCAAGTTGTAATGTATCCATTAGTTACTTGGTTCAAAATTTTAAGTGACGCAATTACAAATCCCATTATTCGGATTCAGCTTATTACGTACTTATCCAGGTATCATCTTTGCTTATACTGGATTCAGGGATGTCTCTATCAGTATTCATGTTCCATGGATTTATCAAAGGGTTCCACTAGAAATCGAAGAAGCTGCTGAATTAGATGGATGTAATAAAATGCAAACATTCTTCTATGTTGTATTACCAATTTTAAAACCAATCTATGTAACAATTTTAATTTTAAATGGTATTTGGATTTGGAACGACTTCTTATTACCTCTACTATTATTAGGTAAAAGGAAATGCGATTCAAACACTTCCAATCGCAGTATCTAACTTTTGCAGGATCATTTACAAAACAATGGGATATGATTTTTAACATCTACTCTATTAATTATGTTGCAGTCATCATCCTATTCTTAATCGCTCAAAAACATATCATGAAAGGTATGGTTGACGGAGCTATCAAATCTTAAGATGATTTTTTTACCTGGGCTGGTTAACTTTGTTTTCCTGCCCAGATTTTTATGTTAATTTTTAAAAAGGAGGAACATAAATGGCTGTCACGATTAAGGATGTTGCACGTCTAGCGGAAGTATCACCTTCAACTGTTACACGGGTGATTCAAGATAAACCAAGCATTAGTCAAGCAACTAAAAAGAGTTCGTCAAGCAATGGAAACTCTTAATTATCATCCCTAATTTTCAACGCTACGAAGTTTAGCTAGTAACAAAACAAATGTCATTGGCGTCGTTCTTCCAAGGGATACAGATGCATTTTATCAAAACTCTTTCTTCCCTGGAAGTTATTCGAGGATTTCTCAAATTGCTGCTGACCATCATTATTTGATTCAGTTATGTACAGGGAAAAGATGATGAACAACGTTCTACGATTTTAAAAAGACACTATTTTTAGGGAGACGTGTCGATGGAATTATTTTTCTTTATGGGGAAACAGATGATCCTTTAGTGGAATTAGCAATTGAGCAAGAATTTCCCTAGTGTCGTTATTGGGGAAAATCTTTTATCTCCATTTATTTCATTTGTCGATAATAATGAAAAAAGCAGGATTTTGATGCTACAGAATACATGATTCAAGAAGGGATGTTCTTCTATTGCATTCGTAAGCGGTCGTCATCAATTATTCGTTTCGCAAGATCGTTTAATTGGTTATCAACGTGCTTTTAGAACATTATCATATTCCTTTCAAAGAAGGTTTAATTTCACATGTTGGGGAATTTACAAGAGAACGTGGATATCAAACAATGAAATCAATTATCGAACGAGAATCGATTGATGGTGTTGTAACAACCGACTGCTTTAATTACAGAAGGGGCTTTAAGATATTTAAATGAACAAAAATATAAGTCTTCCTGTTATTACATATGATTCAAATCCACCTCTACTTTCCAATGACTGCCTACGTCAATATTCATACATTGGAACTTGGTAGAAGTGCCTTTCAAATGTTATTAAAAGTCATCGACTCATATAATAATAAACAAATGATGTGTTATCGAACATTTGTAGAACATTCTATTGTTCGATTATAAAAGAAAAGCGTTAGATACAGCTTTCATGCTTTCTTTTGTTTCCTAAAATAATAATGTTATCAATGTTAAAATAGCTAATCCACCTTGTTTTCAAAGAGAATCATTTTATCACTTGTTAAACTACCATATAATGCTACTAAATGATATACAGCTCATTAAAAGAACAAGCCAAGTAATACTGGAACTACAAAAATTGCAATAAGGATTAAAACTCCTATCAATATATTGATTCCTGTTTTTCTTCACCTTTTTGTTATAGCGTCCATCTAATAAACTAATATTTAAACTTTCCGGTACCTTCGATTTTCTCTGCTCACAGCAAATATTCGACTTGATGCCTACTTTTTGAAACAAAAGCCCGTATGACGAAAAAGTCCTACTATGCGTATTTTTCAAAATTCCTTCATTCTCTCTCTATTCTCCATCCGATAATCCAAGCAAGAACCAGAAGATAATTTTCCACAGCACCGATTAAATTTACCATTTGATGCATCTTTAGATAATGGACAAAATGATTGCCGCCAATGCCGATTCCTCCTAGGGATCAGAGCAAGTAAAATGGACTTTAAATAGGTCCAATTGTAATTCTATATGCCGTAATCAATATAACCAAAACGGCAATATTCCAAAATCCGATTTCTCTTTGCCAACCTATAGAAATGCCATATGCGGAGTTCCTTCCCATATATTCCGGAGCAAAAATCTGTAGTATTGCCGCCCCTGATATCGCTATGATAAGAAAGATAAACAATACCCGCAAAAATAGATTCATGATACATTGACTGTTCCTTATTCATTCCTTTTGCCCCTCTACTAAGACCTTGCTTTGATAAAATGCATGGTTCCTGATTTTTGCCCCTAGAGACTTTTTCCAACATATCAATGTATACCTCTACATCTCTTTCACCAAAAACCATAATCAAAACATATGTTGACTCACAACAAGGAGCATCTTCACTCGCTCCTCAATATGCGTACACGAAAATATTCCCTGTGCTATACCTTCTTTAACAATCTCTGCCAGAATCGGCACCGCCACCTCTACAATTTTCTTACAGATTTTATCGTGCATAATAATATTTTCTTTTTCTTTCCAAAACATTAGTGATGACCGATTCCTCTTTATCAGGACGAAAGGCATCCACAACTGAAACCAACTTTTCCGGTATTGAAAGCTCTGCCGTAAGAATCTCTTTGGCTGCTGTACTATTCTTCTTTATCATCATTTCAATAACCGCTTCCAGTGTTGCCTCTTTACTTTCAAAAATAATAATAGTAAGTTCCTTTTTGCTATACCGGCCTTTAGCCACAATCTCATCAATACTTGTATTCTCATATCCTTTTTCTATGAACATATGATAGGCAAGATTTAGAAGTTCCTGCTACCTTTTTCATTTCTGTCTCCTTTTTGACTAACGGTCGATTTTATTCTAAAAACGTTTCTTACTGACTGTCAAGTTTTTTTCGACTATTAGTCGATAATTTAGAAGAATCCTTCTAGTATATCAAAAAGAAATTAAAAACATCTAATTGTTAAACAACTAGATGTACATCAAAAATCTTCCTCCTTGCTGACGTTTAAATAAATCTCCCATATTGTTGTAATAATTGCAATTTAAGGCTAATAAATGTGGACATTGTAAATAATTCTACCACGTAAAGACAATATGAAGCTGAGTAATCTTCTGCTCGTGCAGGGAATTGAGCTTAATAAGGAGATTTTTGAAACAAATGATGTGTTATCGAACATTTGTAGAACATTCTATTATTCGATTATAAAAAGAAAGCAAGCCATTCAAAGCTTGCTTTCTTTTTCTTAAAAATAATAATGATATTAATGTTAAAATGGCTAATCCGCCTTGTTTTCAAAAGAATCATTTTTATCACTAGTTAAACTACCATATAATGCTACTAAAATGATATAAAGCCATTAAAAGAACGAGCCAAGTAATACTCGGAACTACAAAAATTGCAATAAGAATTAATACTCCAATCAATCCATTATACACTCCTTGATTTTTAAAATAGTGTATTCACTGATGGACGGCTTAATTCTTCTTCTTCCATTTTAAAAACTCTTGCTGTATTGGAAGATGTTGTCGCGATTGTTTTCCAAGTAAAAATATAAAAAACTCTAAAAGCTACTAAACTTCCTAAAATTGTCGTTATCATTGACATGATTCATTCCTCCAAAATATATCCTTTTATTAATTAAATTATATTAAACATTACTATAACCATTGTCAAACATAATGTTTTGATAAAAATAGTACCAATTCAAAAAGGGAGGTTTTTTTATGAAAACTGATTATCCATTATCTAAAAGACTATGCTATTCTATTTATTCTACTCAAAAACTCGTAAATAAATATTATCAACACGCATTAGCACCTTATCATATAACTTATACACAATTTATTGTTTTAGAAACTTTGTGGGAAGAGGAAAAACTTTCCTAAATGAAATTGGCCAAAGAGTAGGACTGGAAAAGTAACACACTGACTCTACTAAAAAACGATTAGAAGATAAAAACTCATTATCCGCAAACGTCCTGCAGCCAATAAACGTCAATTAACCATTCGCCTTAGTGCTAACGGAAAGAGACTTCATGAAGAATTGAACAACATTTAAAATCTTGTTTTGCTGACGTGGAAGGTTTTGATTTTGAAAAAGCAAAAAGAACTCGTAGCATTAAACAATCAATTAAAACAAACGATCGAAAATTTTCATTGCGAATAAGGAGGAAGATTCTAGCAAAGTAGAACAATAAATTTCTACTTGTATGATATGATTATGTTAAAACATCCGTTAATTTATTAGATGGACCCATATTACGTCTCCATCATTGCCTTTGCAATACCTATTTTAATTTCAAATATTTTCCAACAATTATATAATACAGCAGATATTATGATCGTTGGTCGCTATTTAGGGCCAAATGCACTTGCAGGAGTTGGAGCAACGGCTGCAATTTTTGAACTTGTAATTGGTTTTGCCCTTGGTGTTGAAATGGGATGGGAGTAGTTATTGCGCGCTGTTTTGGTGCACAAGATATAACCCAATTAAAAACGAGCTGTAGCTTCAACATTAGTCATAGGTTTTGGGCTTAGCTTAATGGTTTCTACTCTAGGTCATTTTTGGAATGTATCCACTGTTAGAGTTTTTAGAACTCCAACTGAAATCATTGATTTATCAGTACCAATATATTCATATGATTGTTTTATGCGTTGGAGTTACATCTCGCTTATAATCTCTGTGCCGGTTTACTTCGCGCCGTTGGAGATAGTCAGCTGCATTATATTTCTTAATTTTTCTGCAATCATTAATATTATTTTAGATATTTTATTTATTACTCAATTACATTTAGGAGTACAATCTGCCGGTTTAGCAACGATTATTTCTCAAGGAATATCTCATATCCTTTGTTTCTTTTATATTCGAAGAAGAGCAAGTTTTTTTACTTCCTCAAAAAGAACACTTTATATGGGATAAAGAATTATATCTTGATTTACTAGGACAAGGTCTGGCAATGGGACTAATGACTTCAATTGTTTCTATCGGAACAGTAACGTTACAAACTTCGATTAATGCACTTGGAGCAACTATTATTAGTGCACAAACATCTGCTAGAAGAATTATGTCATTTTTCGATGCTACCTGTATCAGCCATTGCTTCATCCTTAACGACCTTTACTTCTCAAAATCTAGGAGCTAATCGTCCTCAAAGAATTCAACGTGGAATTTATTTAGGAAGTATGGTTTGCAATTATATGGACAATTTTTATCGCCATTACATTATTTTTGCAAGTCCCTGCATTAAATGAATTAATTTCTGGTTCAACTGATCCTGAACTAATCTCGAATGCATCTCTTTATAATCGTATTAGTTCATCATTTTATCCGGTATTAGCCGTTTTACTAGTCCTTCGAAATAGTTTGCAAGGATTAGGACAAAAATTACGCCATTAATTTCAAGTTTCATTGAATTATTTGGAAAAATATTATTTGCTATTGATTATTCCATCAACAGGATATATGGGTGTTATCTTCTGCGAAACCACTAATTTGGGTTCCAATGACGATTCAGTTATATTATTCTTATAAACATCAACCGATTATTCAATCATTAAAAAGCATCTCATTCATAAAATGAGATGCTTTTTGAAGTTCGACAAATCCTGTTGGTGAGAAATCACCGACAGGATTTTTATATCAAAAAGAGAAATCCAGGTTATGATTAAGTCGACCAAAAACCAATCAAAGGAGGATTTCTCATGGACTATTGTATACGAAAAATTACTAGGATTAACAGAAAATTTTTATTGCGGATGAAAAATTGGTTAGAAACGGTGACAGAAAACCACGAAATTGTTCATAAAGTTAAAGGAACTTGACAAATACTTGTACTTCTTGTCCATATTGTTCTAGTAAAAATGTCATTAAACATTCTCCAATGGAACATAAAATTAGAATTCCACATCTATACGGGAATAAAAACTCTTTTAGAATTAAAAAGTACAACGATTTATCTGTAAAGATTGTCGTAAAACTTGAGTTACAGATTGCCCTCTTGTTCCTAAAAATAGTAATATTTTTATGATTTAGCGTGCCAAATTATGTTGTACTTAAAAGAAAACTTTTCTAGAAAAAAACAATTGCCAAACTTCTTTCAATTTCTGACAAGACAGTCGAAAGAGTGATGAAAAAGTTTAAAATAAAAACAATGCAACGATATAACTATTTACCTAAAGTGCTTTGTTTAGATGAATTTAGAGGCGTTAAAACGCAAGAATGGAAAATGAATTTCATTTGTTTAGATGGAGAAAATCACCAATTAATTGATATTTTACCTGGTAGAACACTTCATGAATTGATTTCTTTCTTTATGAAGTTCTCCTGTAAACTAACGTTTAAAAAGTAAAATATTTAGTGATGGATATGAATGCTTCTTTATCAAAAACCTTATTAAAAGCAGTATTTCCAAACGCTGTTATCGTAGTAGATCGATTCCATATTGTCCAACATATGAATCGTAATTTTAATCAACTTCGAGTTGTAATTATGAAGCAATTCTCTGCTAAATCAACACAACAGAAGACATTAAAACGTTACTGAAACTACTGTTAAAAACCAAGTGAAGAATTGATGAAGAAAAAGCTACGCTATAACTATCACTTTAAAACGCATCTCACCCAAGCACAATTAGTGGAAAAACTATTGAGTTTTGATGAAGTGTTATCAGACGCATATGATTTCATTCAAGAACTTAGAAAAAGCCTACAAGAAGAAAGATTATGAGGTATTTATGACATGTATAAAAACAGATTCCAAAACAATTACCTTATGAATTTAAGAAGAAGTTTGAAGTATTCAAACGCTTTAGGATAGGGATTTATCAAGCATTTATGACAGGATATTCCAATGGAGCTATTGAAGGAACGAATAATTTCATTAAAGTGATTAAACGTGTGGCATATGGATATCGAAATTTTGAGAATATGAAATTAAGAATTAAGATTATCAAAGTGTGTTTCTTTACCCCGGTCAATAGAAAATCATTAGCATTTAAGAGAGGTTGATAGAGTCGTTTTAACTTGACAATGAGCCTCCATGGGCATGTTAAATTGAAGCGAAAAATAATATCAAATTTTCACAGCCCCTCAAAACCGCTAATCGCGGATAACATGCCCCTGCTCATTATAAAGTTAAAACTAGATTTCATTCATAGTTATGTTTGTGGTGGATTCATCAATAGACTAAATATTTCAGTTTCTCTCACCTTATTATTAAAAATTAAAGACTTAATTTGGTGTTAAATTTGATCCACCAACAGAATTTGTCGATGAGCCGATGTACTTATTTATCCGGAATAACTTTAAATAGATAATACGTAATAAATACCGTTAATAAAGCTAGTCCAATTTTTACAAAAAATAATTGGAGCAAAATAAATAGAAACCCCCATTAAAAATGTAAATATAAATAATAATTTTCTTTTTACGTGAACGATCTATCGATTTTTGTTTCTAAATAATCTACTACATAAATTTGATATAATTTTTGTTTTCGCAAACCATTCTTCAAATCTTTTTAGAACTTTTTTTGAAAAACAAATTACTGTCAGTATCAAAAATGGTGTCGTTGGTAACACAGGAAGTACAATTCCTATAATTCCTAACGCTAACGAAATCCATGCTATAACAAAATAAAAATCCTCTCATATTTCCTCCTTAATTCATCTCGTTCTAATACAGCTACTGTTTCAGCTGTATTTAAACTGTCCAAACATAATTTAACATCATTTTTCCTGAGTTGTAAAAATAAAATGAGACAAAAAGCAATCATATTACATGGGAATTACGTAAAACTTTAGAATATTTCTCAAAAGGAAAGACGTTTATAACAGTATGTAGAATTAAGCGATTCTATAGCGTTAGTGGTATAAATAAGCCTGGTAAATGGTCTTCAAATCTGTCGCAAATGCTTTTCTGTCTTTATCAGGTACATATTTCAATGTATTACGAACCTTATGAACAATACATATTTAGTATTCTATTTTTAGGAAAATCTGCTCCAATGGCTTCCTTTATACCGGTAAGACCATCAGTACAGATTACAAGGATATCCTTTATTCCTCTATTTTTAAGCTCAGTTAGTACAGATAGGCAGTATTTTGAACTTTCATTATCACCTACCTGTATTGTAAGCACTTCTTTTTTCCTCAGTATTAATACCTAAGATGATATACGCTGTTATCACGGACAGAATAGTGGATAGCATCGATTTTTTTATGTCTAACTTTTTTGGGGGCAGTACAAAAATCGGAAACGCTACTTCATTTTTAATGTTGAATCCTGAAAGAAAAGTAAGTTGACTAGGAAGTACTCCTATCAGAAAACTGTGACAAATATAAATCAAGGAGCAAAAAACTAATTTGCTCCTTTTTTATATCCGGAAATTTAATTCTCGCCTTCTTAAACTGCATCAGAACGATATATTGTTTTTTTGAAGATTTAGATAATCCATCAAGTTAATAACTTTATTATTTTCTGCCACTTCTGAAATAGTATCAGTTTCAAACCCATTTACTTTTAGCAAATTGAATTGTATAATCATATATAGGATCAAACAACTCATCTATTTCAGAGTCTAGTTTCAATGAAAGTAGTTCTTTTTGATTATCCTGTAAAATTTTAAGAAATTATCAACCTCTTCTTCACTTACTTCTCCTTTTTGTGCTAATTGAATAAAATGAACTAGCTTTTCTATAAGTTTCTTTACAATCTTCTTATATCTATTTGAAATAAATGCATAATAACCAACACCAACAACAGCTAGAACAGTTGCACCCAATAGCTGTTACTAGCACATATTTATTTTTGCAAGGCCTTTAACGACCTGTTGAGCTGGTTCTCCTGCCTTTACTTCTTTTAGATGCTTTACTATATGACCGGATGAATTTCTGATTATTGAACCATAACGTTTATAAATTCCAGAGTCTAATCCTTTCTGAATATTCAATGGAATTTCTATAGTAACTTGATTTAATGACATAATTATAACTTACCTCTCAATTCTATCATTCTAGTTTAATCAAAAATAAAATCAGCAATTCGTTTAGCAGCTTTTTCTGTTGCCACTTCAATGTCAGTTTTTAGTCCAAGTATCATTTACATAATTAACAAGAGATTTAGCTATTGGGAACTTACTACCCTATATCCATGACCACTTGTGATTGTATTCTCTTTTTGTTCTAAACCAAGCATCTCCAATTCCACGATTAATTTCGGATTCAAGGAGAATCTTGTTACCAAGCTTCTCAGCATAATCTCTAAATTCTTCCTGACTTTCTATTCCAGCATCTGACATAATATTTTCTCTATTCAAACCACTTTTGCGGCATAATATGTTCAATATCAATATTTCCATTTAAATTAAAGTCCATACCTTTTTCCAATGAAAAATAGGAATTCATTTACGTAAAGAATAGAATTTGAAACACCACTTTCAGTCAAAAGTTTGTTTAACGTCTTCATAAACAAAATTGTCATGAATATGGTTTCTTATTTTTGAAATAAGTTCGTCAATTGAAATTGAATCGACTTGACTGTACAACAAATTTATTTCTTCTAGGAAGCCTTTAAAGAGTTTATGGCTATACGAGAGTTCAGATAATTCAATCAAAAACTCCAAGTCTAAGTAAGTATTCCAGATATGTGTTGTCTTGTCTGAAAAAAATAGATAACTACTAACAAAAGGTCGTAAATTACCATTTAATTTGTTTATCAATTGACCATTAATAGTATCAGATACTCGTTCAAAAATTATTTAAGATTGTATTTAGTTCAGCAGTAAACAGAACATCTTCATTCAATAGATGTTTATTTTTTGAGAAAAAGGCTCTTATACCAGGATTTCTTCGATCTGCACTGTTTTGTTCTGAAAGTTTTACGAAAATATAGTGAGTAATTAACGCATTTAAGTCTAATCTAGATGAATCTGTACGTTGTACAATCTCTTGCCAATTTTTTTCGAAGTTTTTTCTATCTGATGCGTTTGCTGTGGTCTTAGATACGATTACTTCAATTGGGGTCAATGGAACACCAGTCCCATTCAAAGAATTGAAAATATTTATTGCCTGATCAGTATTATAACTTGTAATAGTAATCACTTGGCAATTATCAATAAAGTGGTTAGCAAAATTGATAAGAGTAAAAACATTCAATTCGTTACAAATATTGTAAAAATATCTAAAGTTTTTATAGAAGTTAGTATAGCGGTTGTCTTTCTGGCGACGATAGATTTGATGAACTCTATCTTTAATAGATATAAAATCTTTACCTAGCAAGATAGTAGTCATCTCACTAGCATATTTTTCTGAAATCGAATGATTTAGATACTTTATTCTATCATCGCTAGGATAATATAGTCCATCAACGAAATCATCTTTTTCGTCATCTGAAACATTGAAAAGCATTGTGACAATCTGCTCTTTAAGACCATTAAGACGTTTCACTAATCTGCGTGCATCAGTATCTAGAGTCGGTTGAAGTTCAAGCTCCTTATCAATCTTCAATAAGATTGCCTTAAGAAGTAACATAAATGTCGTTGTTCTTTGCTGGCCATCAATCAAGGTTACTTCATGCTCTTCTCCAGATTCTTGAGCAATGAGAACAGCTCCAAAGAAATAATTGTCTTGGGAACTATCATCGAAATTTTCCATATGAAGATTAATATCTTCAATGAGTTGTTCACATTGTGATACTTGCCAAGCATAGGGTCTCTGATAGGTAGGAATATAAAACTCTGATTTTTCAAAATAAGATTTTATTGTTTGTAAGGCCGGTTGAATATCGTTTCTCATTCAGTTTCTCCAATAATTTTTCTTATGATATTATATCACGAAAACGCTAACATTTAAACTCTAAGTATATCCGCACTATCTAACGATTTAATAGCATTTTAACGTTTACATTTTTGAACGATGACTTTTTGAAATCTATCTACTCCCTAAATAAAATTGTATCATCTTACTTCTATTTATCTCCCTGGATCAAACTTTGCTTGAGTTTCATTAATAGGGGATACGTTTATTCCTGTTAACGCCTAGTCTATGGTAACAACTCCGTACCCCCTAGGGTTTATGGGAATAGATTGACAGCCTATCAGGCTATCACATCAAGATACTCAACTTGTATTCTCACTCTGATACTTCCCCAGCACATAAGAAAAAGCCTTACCTACAAGGCTTTTCTTAACCACTTTCGTTCCAACGTTTCTAGGCTTTTACGAGCAGAGCAACACACTCCACGTGTGCTGAGAGCTTTCTTCTATACTAATAGACGAAAGGGTGTGAAAATGATTTTTAAATGATACTGTGGAACGGAACAGTAGCCCTAGTATTGACTACTGTCGTTTCTATTCATATTGGCTATTCTAGGACTGAGATGAAAAAATCTATAAATGCTCAGAATAAAATTGAACCCGCAAATCTCCCCAAAACAATGGTGAGTCATGTACTTGTATTATTCCGAAAAAATACACCTCTGGTGCAGTGAGACAAATTGGTGTATCTTATAGTGGCTTCGTAGATGAAAGCTATACTCTACTATCACTCTTTGATGATGTAGAACAAATTGAAAAAGATAATAGACTTCAGACAGCTATTGATGTTGTCAGAGAACAGTTTGGTTTTTTAGCCATACAAAAAGGAACCGTCCTAACTGAAGGTTCCAGAAATATTGAACGCAGTAAACTTATCGGTGGTCATTCCGCGGGTGGATTGGAGGGATTAAAATGAAACAAGAAAAAAATACAGTACAATTTTCAGAAATCCGTAGCAAAGGATGTAATGATATTGAAATGCTTGAAAGATTTTTACATGGAATCGTTGAAACAGCAACTTCAAAACTTCGTCAGAGAAAACTCAAAACAACTGAAATATCGATACGACTAGTACATGCTAAATCTGAAAACCGATTACCATTGGAATTTACATTTAGCATTAAGCCAACAAGCTCATCTGTGATAATCTATACTGAGGTAATCAATCGCTTTAAAGAATGTTACACAGGTGGGGGAATTCAAGGTTTTACGATTCAATTTGATAAAAATACCCTTGCCTCTGCATAGAAAGGATTTGATATGATTGACCGTTCATATTTACCATTTCAATCAGCAAGAGAGTACCAGGATACAAAGATGCAAAAATGGATGGGCTTTTTCCTATCTGAACATGCATCAGCACTCTCTGATGATACAAACAAAGTAACGTACATGTCTGACTTATCACTAGAGAAGAAATTATTACTCCTCAGTCAAGTATACGCCGGGCAGCTACGCACACGCATTCAAGTGATTGAAAAAAACAAGCGTGTTTCCTACACTGGAACAATACCAAGTCTGACCAAAGATTTCATTTTGATAAAAACTACAACAGGTCACATCAATTTGAAATTAAAAGACATTATTAGTATTGAACTTGTCGAGGAGGTGCTCTATGAATCAGCTTGAGTTTCAGCGTAATCACCTACAAATGGACTATTATAGCGAGAGCTACCAAGATTTTGAACGTGACTTCTACCGCTACTCTAACATGAATATTCCATTGACCTTCCTAACTGATGATATCCTAAAAACAATGGCGACTTCACGTAAGAATTACTTTGTCCTCAATAAGGAAAAGTCCAGAGATAACCGCGATCACTTCTTCATATTTGAAGTAAGTACCGTAGATGAGAATCCGCTAATCTATCATTATACATATAAGAAAACTACAATATATTTAGCAGAAAAATAGGAGCAGTTCAATTGACTGTTCCTATTTTTAATATTCATAAAATCTAAAGTCTTTATACTCTTTAACAATGGAGTCGCCAACCAGAACAGACTATACTGACCAGCGACTACCTTAAATTTAATGTTTCAGATTTATTTTCTTATCTCTAATTTCATAAACTACATCTGCTACATTTTCGAGTAATCGTTTATCGTGGGTGATAAACACTGATAGTTCCTGTGTACTCCTTCATTAGTATTTCCAAAGCCTCTAAACTTGGTATGTCAAGGAAGTTACTGGGTTCATCCATTATTAGGATGTTATATCTACCCATGAGCATTTTAGCAAGCAACAATTTTATAATTTCTCCACCGCTTAAAACAGATAAACTTTTTCCAATATCGTTCTGTTTGAACCCCATAGATGCTAGCACTGAACGAATTTCTGATATATTGTAGTCACAATCCTTCTGCATAAACTCCATAACATTCTGATTACTGTTGTACTTGTAACCATTCTGTGCAAAGTAACCTATTTTTGCCTTAGGCGAAATAGAAATTCCTTCTTCATGGTTTAAGATCATTTGGATTAAAGTTGTTTTTCCGATTCCATTACCACCAGTTAACGCCACTTTTGCTCCTAACGGAATTTGAAAAGATGCATTTTCAAACAGAGCCTTATCCCCAAATACTTTATTAATTTCTGCACCGACTATAGGGTATGGATTATGGAGCTCCAATGCTTTACTTTGCCTGAAACGAATTCTGCGAATGCCTTCCGGAGCTTCTACTTTTCCTAAGGCCGCAATCCTGTGCTCTAGGGTTTTAGCAGCATTATACATCTTTTTTTCCTTACTTCCTATTGATTTTTGATGAGCTAAACGCCCTCCGTCTTCAGTACTTTTTTTCTTTGAAGAACCTTTTGCCTTCTGTTCTATTTTACGAGCCTGTTTTCGCTTTTCCTCCGCAGCCCTTTCCAATCGGGCACGTTCCGCAATAAATTGTTCGTATTCTGCAGCTTGGCTCTTACGTTCTTCCTCTTTCTGACGAAGATAATCAGAATAGTTTCCCCAATACTCAGTGATTTTGCCATCTTTCAGTTCCCATATTTTATCTACTATTTCATCAAGAAAATAGCGGTCATGGCTAATAACTAACAGTGCACCTGTAAAATATTTTAGCTGTCCTATTAGAAAATCAATTCCTTCACGGTCTAAATGGCTCGTAGGTTCATCCGCTAAAATACCATGAACCTGTGCCGATAAGGCCTGTGCTATTTTAAGCCTTGTTTCTTCACCACCGCTCATAGTCTGTATATTTAATTGCTCAACACCTAGCTTGCCTACAAGTGCAAAATCTTTTTCCTCCTGCAGAGTTACTTCGTCCAACTGGGGAATATAGGCAAGTTCACCCAGACGATTCATTTTACATCCTGGGGGAGTTAATTCTCCTAAAAGTACCCTGAGTAAAGTGCTTTTTCCAGCACCATTTGCTCCTACTAAACCAATACGGTCATAATCATATACTTCTAATTCATTTATATCTAAAAACATCGCGTCCTTTGAATTCCACACGAATGTCTTTTTGCTTTTTAATATTAATTCCATAACATTTCCTCCTGTCTATAATCGCATGCTTTTCATTTGTTTGTATGCAGGAAAACCCTGCGATTTTAGTAGGAAGAGTTACATGAAAATAAGATACATAAATATTCCTCCAATATTGTTTATTTTAAATCTAATTTTCTAACCTCAGTTATCATTTGGCAAACTATAGCAATGCCAATAATTAAAATACCTGATAGTAAAAACCAATGATTTACACCGATTTTATCAGCAAAAGAATCCAGAAAGAATTAACCCAATTGGCATAGCAAGTGACATGATACTTCCGATCAAAGAAAAATACACGTCCTAAATATTCAGGGCTTAATTTTCTCCTGAAAAAGAGCTGTTTGCACACCGCTATAAAATGGCACCGAAAGCCCCATTATTGCACAGCAAACTACGAATATTACAAATCCATTTGGAGGAAGTATTCCCGAAACGGCTAAACTGGTCCCCATTATAAAAAATGAACTTGTTATTAGTAATACATGCTTTTCGAAGCCCCCTAATCTTCCTAATAATAAGCCTCCTGCTAGCATCCCAAATGCAAAGGAAATTTCCGTAATAGAAATATGCACAGGCGTTCCATTAAAGTGTTCCATGCTTATTAAAGGAAATAGTGCATTGATTGGCATATAAACAAAAAGTATATAGTGTTCCCTAAGAGTAATAAGGCAAACAATCCCTTTGTTTTGTCTCAGAACCACAACTCCTTCTTTCATCTCCCTTATGAAATTTGGTTCTAAACTTTGCACTTGATTACCCAGCTTAGGTATACGTACAATTGCTACCGTAATAGATGCAATCACAGCACCCAATACGTCGATGGCAATAATAGCATTTAAATCCCAAACGGAGTATAAGAGTGCTGCAACTGCCGGACTAACAATATAGCTTATAGACTGCAAAGACTGACTATAGCCTGCGCATTTCGTTAGCTGTTCTTCTGGTACTAAAAAGTGGTGTAACCCGCATTGAGTGCTGGGGCATGAAAAGCTGTCTCCAATGCTACGGATAAACAATACTATCATAATCATCCAGACAGGTAGCTCCATACAGAATGCAACAATAGCAAGCACTGCACCAGCTGCTGCGATAATTAAATCGGCACCAATCATTATCTTCTTCCTATCATGACGATCCACTAGCACACCAATGGCAGGTCCCAAAATCGCATAGGGTAAAAAACCTACTAATGAAGCCATAGACAAGACCATCGCAGATCCTGTTTTTTCTGTAAGGTAAAAAATAATCGCCATTTGCAGGATGGCACTAGTGATTAATGATACTGCTTGCCCTGCCCATATTGCATAAAATTTTCGTTTCCAATTGTTGTATTTTTCCATTTATATTATCTCCTGCATATTATTTTGCTTGAATTTCTATTTTGAATAGCATTCTAGGCAATAAAAAATGCAGGCCAAACCCCACAATGTGGCTTTTGGTCTGCATACATACAATTTGGAAACATTCATATTAAAGACATAGTTAAATAAAGGTATAGTTAAATAACCAATATCCTCACCGTAACTAATGAATGCTCAATATCGTATAAATAAGCACAACAAAAAAGCCTATCATCGGGTATAGATTCTGCTTTTTTTATTGCCAGCTTATCTTAAACGCATTGAGGCTGTCATAGTTTCGGTTCCTCCTACATCTTTGTTTATATCAATTTATAGTATAACACAACAAGATGATATGTTCAATATAAAAGTTATGGAATGAGACTCATACTTCCAATTCGATGCCAGATTTAAAGGATATGACGAAGTTTTCTTCATAGACTGTAACGCTCTGGATTATCTTCCTTAGTAGCAAGCGATTAGCTTTCACAAAATCTTCTGTTTGTAGTTTTAAAAATTCATCAGGATTTTCTAACTCAACCTCAAAATATTTCATTTTACATTCCCTCATTTCATTTATTGATAAATTGAGTTTGCAAAAAAGAGTGGACAATTTTTGTCTACTCTTAACCTTTAAAATAGTTTTTTTTAATCGATTTGAAGTTGCCTAAATTATTACTTATTCGGTAAAATGAAGTATTGCTTTCAACAGATTTCCTTCAACTACACTTCACTTGATTCAAACAAGGTGGGTACATTTCTATTCCCACAAACTCCTTGTCAATGGAAACAAACACGTACCCACAGGGTAAATGGAAATAGAAACTGATAATTTCTAGCTATCACTTCTACTCATTCCAAAAATTTTCTCACTCTGATACTTACCCACCATAAAGCAAAAAGCCTTGCAATCAAGGCTTTCATTATCCCTTTCGTTCAAAGGTTTCTAAGCTTTTACGAGCAGAGCGACACACTCAGCGGTTCGCTATCTCCGTTCTGTCTGCGTGCTAGCACTTGTCAATCACGGACAGCTATCGCATGGGCGGAAGTAAATGCTAATCTTCGTCGTTTTACTCCTTGACTAGCAAACTTACCGCCCTCAACATGCGCAGTCATCGGGAACATATCCACGGGTTGCACATGCTGTGCCTCGTAGCCTCGTTCCTTGAAGTGTACAAGGTCGCGAGCGAGGGTTGCTTGGTTACAGCTGACATACACGATGCGTTCAGGACCTGTTGCGCAGGCTGCTTCGATAAAGGCAAGTTCGAGCCCTTTGCGCGGTGGATCCACGACAATGACATCTGGCTTGATGCCTTCTTCCTTCCAGCGTGGCATGATTTTCTCAGCCGCACCCGTTTCAAAAGTGCACATTCTTCACGCCGTTTAGTTTCGCATTTTCCTTCGCCATCACAATCGCATCATCCACAATTTCCATGGCATAGACTTTCTTCGCGTCACGGGCAAAGGCTAAACTCATCGTCCCGATTCCGCAATACGCATCCACGACCGTCTCTCCGCTCTTCAAGTCCGCAGCGTCAATTGCTTGTTGATAGAGCACTTCGGTTTGCACGGTATTGACTTGGAAAAACGAACGCGCGCTAATCTTGAACGTGAATTCGAACAATTTCTCTTCGTACACGTCTTCCCCGAATAGCACTTTCGTCTCATGTCCCATGATTACATTCGTTGGTTTCGGTTGGATATTTTTGCACAATAGATACCACTTCTGGATGAGCCGTTGTAATATCTCTGACAATCGCATCAGCTTGTGGTAACAACTTTGTTCTCGTCACGAAAATAATCATCACTTGCTTCGTACGCAGGCCTCGTCGCACAATAATATGCTTCAATTCACCAGTATGGTTCGCCTCATCATACGCTACCACTGGATACTTTCTTAAAATATCACGCACTGCTACAATCAAGCAATCAATTTCCGGATCTTGAATATGAAAATCTTCCATTGGAACTAAGTCGTGTGAGTTTTTCTTGAAAAATCCTGTTGTTAATAATCCATTCACCATTCTGACAGGGATTTGCGCTTTATTCCGGTATCCAAATGGATGTTCCATTCCAATCGTTGGACGAACTTCTAACTCTGGCATTTTCGCAATTGTATTCATGACATGTTTCACTTGTTTTTGTTTGAAGGCCAATTGAGCTTCATATTTCATATGTTGTAAAGGCATTGTTCCCACTCGAGTTCCATTTGGATCAACTAATGGAATACGGTCAGGACTCTTAGATACCCATTCAACAACTTTGGCATAGCCAAATTTTTCCCCACTTTTTAAAAATATGAGCTACTACTTTTTCTCCAGGCAGTGCATTTTTCAATAAAAAGGAAATCCATCGACTTTAGCAACACCCATTCCTTCATACGTTAAATCATCAATTTGTACTTCTATACGGTCATTTTCTTTTTCATCTCTATCCTCACTTACTACTATTTATCTGACTTATTATAGCTTATTTTTTTGGATAATTTTTATAGTGAAGTGAGAAATTCAAACTAAATAATTTGGAAAGATTTGTCAAGGACATAAACAAAATTTCTTTGATAAATTTATATCTTCTCTGTTTCTCTCTTGATTAACTTCAGTATTTTATCTTTGTATGTTTCGCCTGTGCTTTCTTAAAAATGTAGATTTACAGTATATTTTGTTTTTTTCCAATATCCATTATTAGCTGTTTATGTTGTAGTTTTTTTATATCTCTTTTTTTCTTCTTCCATGTGTCCTTCTTTCCATTTTTTTAGACAAAGAAAAAAACAGTAAACCTTTTTCGATTTACTGTTTGTCATAATTGTTTGCTATTTAATTGTTTTACTTTTAACAAACTGGGATTTATAACTATCTTTTTGAACAAATATCTGTACATTTACTATCAGAACCCGTGAAATTATATCGTAATTATTTTTAATACACTATTCAATTATCAGCTCTACATAATCCCCATCTTCCTTATTGTATACATGCTTATCTACGATTCCAAGTAGTTTCTGTATATCTTCCATATCTGAAGCCGAAAAATTCCAAATAACAAGTCTCATCACTTGTATAATTCAAATCTTCATAAAAATCCTGAATCGCCACATAAAAATTTATCTAAAATATCTTCCAATGGATATTGGGAAATGTTCCTCGGACTAACTCCTTCTCCTAATTCTGGTTCTTGAACAAATTTTTAATGAAGTAACAAAGCAATCACTTTTTCATAAAAATCGTCATACGTTTTATAGATATGTTCTGCTACCTTTTTCGTAATCAGCTTTGTTATATTTTTCATGTACAAAAATATCTATATTTTTTTCATCTCAACCTCCTTAATGTGGTGTGAAAAATTATCATTAGTCCCACACAACTTCTAATTTTTATTTATCTACTTTAGCTTTTTAGTAATTCTACAAAAGGTACTTTTATCCTCAACAAATTCAAGTTTGTTTCACTCGACATTTATAATATTATACCATCTTTCAGCCCAGTTTTATAGGTCTAACTCGTTCCTCTTTACCTGTGTTAGTCTTCTGTTTTTTGTGTAAATTCTCAATCTAAGTTCTAGTTAAATATCAAAAACTAGAACTTAGATTGAGAATTTATTAAAAAGGTATTTTGACTATACAGTCAAAAATACCTAATTCGTAACGTTCTCTCATTATATCCCTTCCATAAGAATAGACTTTTCACAGTAGTATTAATAATAAAAACCACATTCAGTAAATTTAGGGCATGAGACCGATAGGGCTGCTGCCGTCCTTTATAAAATCTCATTCGACCTTATACAGCTTTTCTTGTTAGTTTTGCTAAAAAGATTTCTTTTCGTGTTGGATTTAATACAATTAAGTTTACTAAGAATAACCCTACTAACCAAGCTAATGGTACACCAATCGTTTCAAAACTTAATTCAAAACTTTCTTTTGTAAAGAAGTCTACATAAACTCCCATAAATGTATAATGAGCAATTTTTGAAACAGTCTCACTCAATCCAGAGAATAATGGTAAAAATGAAATAGCCATCATAGGTACTAAACCATTCACTTGCGCTTGTGATTGAGTATTAGAAAGAGAAGCAATTAATAAGTTTAATAATACAACACATAGCCCTACAACAATCGCTACTACAAAATATTCTCCCCAATGTTTCCCAAAGTCTGCATCTACAATCATTGGGAAACTTACAATCGTTACAAGTCCAATAATGACTGGATAAAAATAGTGCAGATAATAAATATTCTCCATTTCTAACACCACTGAGTAATAAAGATTTTAAGTTTTTCTTTTCCTTATCTTCAGCAATTGTTAAAGAAGTTAAACTTCCTAGTGAAACTGAGAATGCTAATGATAAACACATGAATACCATGTACGAAGAATGTAGTCCATCTACATTCATAAATTGGTTGTATAACACTAACAATCCATACGGTAATAAAATGGTTGCTAATAAAGTGCTGTTACTTAATAATACTTGTGTGCGTAGCCAAATTAAGGCAGTTAATCGTTTAATCATTTAATTTCTCTCCTGTCAATTGAATAAATATTTCTTCTAACGTTGGTTCACATGAGTGAATCGCAACGACTTAGTGCTAAATCTGTTTGTCCTAATTCTTCAAATGTAATTTCTGTTTGTATTTCATCTGCGAATGTTAATTGAACTTTTTTTCTCGTGATTATATTTTTGAATAATCGAAGAAGGTGTGCCATATTCAATTAGATGTCCTCGATTCAGTAAACTTAGACGATCACATAATAAGGTTGCTTCGTTCATATCATGTGTTGTCAAGAAAATCGTTGTCCCTGCTTCTTTCAGGTCTAATAATAATTCATGGATTTTCTTAGAAGTGGTTGGATCTAATCCGCTGGTTGGCTCATCTAAAAATAATACTTGTGGCTTATTGATTAAAGCTCTTGCTAGAAACATTCGTTGCTTCATTCCTGTCGATAATTTCTCTGCTGCTAAATTTTTTACTATCATATAAATCAACTTGTTTTAACACTTCATCTACACGTGAATTTGCTTTTCCATATAATTTTGCATAAGCTTGTAAATTTTTATACAGGCTTAGTTTTTCATAAAAACCACTTGTATCACTCACTAATCCGATTTGTTCTAAATCTGCTGGAGTTAGCTTCTCAGATACTTTTCCTAACAATTCTGTTTTGCCCGCTATCAGCATTTAATTGCCCCGTTAAAAATTTTTAATCATCGTTGTTTTCCCTGAACCAGATGGCCCTAAGAAACCGAAAAAATTTCTCCTTTCTTCACTTCAAAAAGAAATCTCTTCCAAAAGCAACTTTTTGTCCAAATTTTTGTAACATTTTTTTACGATAATCATTTTTATCCCTCTTTACTGATTTCCTAACTGATGAATTCATTATAGAAAAAAATTTCTTTTTCTCAGTAGTGCCTAGAGTCACTATATAGCATGACTTTCGTCACGACTTCTCATGCAAATTGTCACGACAAAAAGCATACCGAAATCGGTATGCCTTTCTTTTCATTATTTTCTGGCTCATCGACAAATTCTGTTGGTGGATTTTTCTCCATCAACCCTATAAATTATAGAACCTAAAAAAACTATCTCCGCTTGCTTGATTAGAAATCGTAAATATTCATTTGATGTTACAAGTCTACATTGTTTTAATTCTGAAATTCAATAGCTATTTTCAGATTCACATTGAGGTGTCGACATTTGGCAACACCTCAATAAGCTGCGATTTCTCGCTTTATTTTGATTATTTTAAAACAATCCTTTCAGTTTAGCTGCTATCAATGCAGCTGTTACATTAGCGCCAACATCAACAGCAAAGTCTTTCAAACCGACAAATACAGATTTTATCATGTTCGGCTTCTTTTGCTCAGCTTTGGTGGATATGTTCTCCAGAAATTCTAATGCAGAATCCATATCCTCACTGGAGATATTTTTCTTTTTCTAAAGATTCACGAATTTCTTGTATAGCGCTTATGACGGCAGCTTCATTATAAGTAATATTGTTATTATTTTCCGAAGCAATTTGAGAAGCACTAACATTTCCGTTAACAATTGTTCCGTAATAATTATTTACTTGCTGAGAAATATTCTTTGCTGATGCGGATTCTTTTTCATTAAAAGTCATATTTTCACCTAAAATGCCCTTTCGTTCAAGTTCCAAAGTCCATTCCAAAGGGCAGTTTTTTACTTTGTCAATCGCCTCCGTAATATAAACGGTACTGATAAACAAGGCTATTTCCATATACGAAGGTGTTCTTGCATAGTTGCTAATTTTCATAGAAAGTTCTGGTGGATAGCTATAGTAAAATTGACCATCCGTCGCCTTTTTCTCAATATCAAGCAATGCAGAAATAGATTCAAACATATGAACCGTATTAAATAGTGGTTCACCATTCTGGTCTGTTATAACTGCCGGAATCCAACCGCGATAAGAATTTTTTGCCTTTAATGTCCCTTTCATCTGGCGATAATCAGGAAAAATCTTCATTCTCATCTTTATATCCATTTAGTTCACTTTGAAACCATAAATCAAACTCAGCCAACTGTAGTTTAAAGGCAATCAAATGTGCTTTTCGAAGTACTTATAAAATATCGCAATTTTTATCCAGAAGTTCTCTTTGCAGTTCTAAAACTATGCTATTACTCATATTACACCTTCCACACCGTTTCATCTCCGCAAATGTTGCGAATTTTCAGGCGAAGCGGTTTCTTTTCGCTGAGTATGTGGCCATCCCAAAAATCTTTTGTTTTCGTACCATTGACGATAACATAACCGTTTTTATCAATTTTGATTTCACTGTCGGAATGCCATTCGCCGACAGCGAAGTACAATCAAGCGATAAGAACTCTATCAGCTCCAAACCGTCCTCGCTGATTGTAATAGGCTTAAAAATTTTTCTTTGAATTAAAGATATTTTTATTATTGAACTCTAAAATTTTTGCCTTTGCACACGGTCACTTGCAAATTTATCAATGGTAACGGCATAACCGCCAAACAAATCTTCGTGAATTTCGTCTGTGTAAAATTCAACATAATCTTCGATGACAACATCATCAAGCACAGCTTTTAAATCACGCAGTTCAATATCAACGGTAGTGCTGTCATCCTCGGAAATAAATTTGCGGATTTCTTCTTCGCTTGTAATATCCACGTAGTAAACAATAACCTTTTGGATATTACTATCGAGGTCGGGAATCGCCTGATGAATAATGCGGTTCATCAGCACTTTATCAAGCAGCTTTGTACTGCTGTCCATCAGGTTCGGTACATATACTGGAACGGTTCCGATCTTGCTGTCCGAAACAGCGCCTTCCCAAAAAGAATCAAGCGAATCTTCATTTTTCAATCCCGGAATCAGTGACTTGATTTTTATCCATTGTCTGCACGGGATTGCGATAAATCTGAACACCGTCTTTGATTTCAAAAAAATATTAAATTGTGCATTATCTGAAACAAGGCGGTCACGGGTAGTTTGAATAGAATTGATACCAATATCGCAATGAATAAACTTTCTACCAAACTTATTTGCAACAGCAGCAGTCACTCCACTACCACCGAAAAAGTCAGCGATAACCATATTTTTATTAGAAGATGCTTTAATAATTTTTTCTAATAATTCTTCTGGTTTTTGTGTTGCGTAATCCATTTTTTCTTTTGCCATAGCGTTGATGGTAGCAACATACCACGTATCAGAAGGTAAGACTTTATCTTCTGGAATTTCTGAAGAATCACTTTTAGATGTAACCATAGCACCTTTATAATTCAACCGATTTTTTTAGAACCTTCTGTCATTAAATTATGACTGTCAAGAACATCGAGGTAGTTAAATATCCACTCACCTGACTTGCTATAAAAAATATATTGTATCGTGTTTAGGATTCCATTGTGTTTTTCCACGACCACCCCATAAATACCACCAAACAATTTCGTTTCTGAAATTATCTTCTCCAAAAATTTCATCCAAAAGAATTTTTACATAGTGTCCTATATGCCAATCCAAATGCACATAGATGGATGCAGTTTCGCTCATAATGGACTTAATCGCCATTAAGTTTTCCCACATCCAGTTGAGATACTTTTCTTTCTCCCAAACATCACCGTACATCTTTTCCTCAAAGGCTTTTAGTTCGTCAATATCAAGTTCTTCCTCAGCTTTTGCAATGACCTCAGCAACTTTCGGATTGCGGCGGATATAGACTTTCTTGGCATAGTCCGCACCGCTTGCAAAAGGCGGGTCTATGTAAACAAGATCCCTTGCTCTTTTAAATAAGCGCAGGCAGAAACACATTCTCCGCGGATAACCATATTACCGTCGGCATTTTCGCCCACGGTTTCCTGCTTTTCTACCTCATACAAAGGCATACCACGCTCCAACACCATAGATGTTTCGTCAGCACCTCTGTATTTAAGTATTCTGTTAAAGTTACCGAGTACAGCTTGTCCTTCCACCGGCTCCGGTATAAACGGTACATATTTAATCGGCATTATAGTTGACCTCCATTTGGCAAACAAATTTTAATAAACTGTTTTCCATAATTATTCAAGACTACTGCGTGTTCTGTTATATTTACAGTGAAATCATATTTCCCTGTTCTCTATATAAATGTTCTCTCTCCATAACGTACGTATTAGATTTCATAGAATCATAATTTTCTCCCGTCAACCCACCTTCTGTAATGTTAATAATCCCTAATCTTTTTAAATTTATTAATGATGTAGATATTAAAAATGGATCTCCTAATGAAAAATTCATTAACAAAATAATCTGGCATTGCATTGGCGTAATTTTTTTGTCAGCATTTCCTTTATAGTAAAGCAAACTGTACCACACATATATTGTTGCTTCATAGCAAACATTTTTATAACAATTGCATCAAGAGGAGATAACTGTTTAATTGTATCAACAAAAGAAGGATGTGCTTCTTCAGAAATTCTATTATCCATAGCAGAAGCTAATAAGTTTTCGTACATTTCTCGCAATTCCGCCTCATCATATGTATATCTTAAGGCTTCTAATGTGGGACCAGCGATCATTGTCGGAGGAATCTGTAAATTCTCTTCGGGTATATATTTAATTTTCTCTTTTTAAGTCATCCTCAAACGCCTCTAATTTATATCTAAATGTCAAATTTGCTTTTTTAACTGGATATAAAACAACATTGTTAAAGAGCCCACCACCGTAGATAATGCTCCGTCTGCTTGTTTTGCAGTTTCAGGGATGTTTTGTTGAATTGCATTGGAAATAGGTTCAATTACATCGGGCAATATTGAATTTTTGTTTTCACTCATTATACTTCCTCCTCAAAAAACTCACATATCGTTTTATGCGTTAGTTTAATTCTTTCACCTTCCGGTAAAGTATCTTCCAGATACAGATACTCAAATCTGTCATACCCAAACAGCTGATTATTCTGCTTTGTGAACTCCGATTCCATAAAGCTACGCTTGTCTTTAAAAGTCGGGTCGTTTGCATAAATCTTACCTTTTGTTTCCACAATAATCGCCTTATGGATTTTTCCGTCCTTACGCTTGATAATCAAAAAGTCCGGTGTATACATTCCGATATACTGCCACTTGGTTCCGCTGTGCTTATAGCATTTGATTTTAAACTCTGTCATAGCACGGTCGCCGTTATAATAAACCTCAAGACCGAATGACTCGATTTCTTTCAGCGTAAAAACTTCCTTTATGAAGGTCTGTTCAAATTCGCTGTCTGTACGATAGGGTAGGTAATGAAACGAACGGTCTTTCTGCGGATGGGAGGATATTTGGGCTTTTAGCGTTTCTGCGATAACCGTATTTCCTGTTTCTTCTGCAAGCTTAATTAGTTGCTGTGTCTTCTTGTTCGGTTTTTAGCTTTCCTTTATCATCAAGTATGATATTTTCAACAATATTTTTGAGCCGGGTAATAATCCTGTGGATTGTTCACCGAAATCTCTGACTTGAAATTCGATATGTTCAAAAGGTTCGCTTCATCCGGAATAAATTCTTCGACGGTTGTAAAATCTCGTTTTTCATAGAATGCCTTACGGATATTTGCCTCTACTAGCTTACGATTATACAAAAGAGCTGAAATAGCGTGAACAGTCTTTTTTTCGTAAGTGATTTTTGTATAAATTTCCTTAAGAATATCTGCTTTTTCTTTCAACTGTTCCATTATAATAAAGCCAAAGCTGTCTTTTGCAATCCCGTAAATCCACGATGTAAAGGTTGCGGGAATTGTACCCTTTTCCTCAGCGATAATTTCTGTAGCTTTTGTTTGCATAGAAAAAAATCGGTTGTTTTAATGATGTTCTCTATTTTTGCGACATCAGCAGAAGCCTTAATTTCTGCTGATGTGTCGAAAGCTTCTTCTATCGTTATGGTATTATAGTTAATTTTTAATTGATAGTAATCAATTTTTGGCAACTTTTAAAATAAGTGGTACGGTCATATCTCTTGAGAGTTGGTTTAACATTATCTACAGAAGCAAATTCTTTCAGAGAAATATGATGTTGCTGCATTAGTTGCGAATTCAGCTTCTCCGAATTGGTTTCATTAAGGTAAATGAGCGCTGTTTCGAGCATACCTTTAATAACCTGTCGCAAGCAACGGCAGGAAGTTTGTAAAACCATATTTTTCGGACAATCGCCCTCTTGAGAAAGGATAATTCCGGTAAGGCTACGACAATCCCAACCCTCTTTTCCAATTTGCACAAGAAGTACAATTCGGATTTTAGAAATCGGGTTATCAAGAATATCAAACTGCATTTGACTGTCTGCCGGTTGCGGATACTGTTTGTTGCCTTTATGGAACTTGAGAATAGTATCGCTTGTCAGTCCATATTCGGAAAGAATACGAGAAACCAACGGATAAACAAGTTCTTCGCATTTTTCAATAGAGCCACAGTAAATACCAAGTTTGGCAGTAAGCCCATCTTCGTAAATGGTATCTTTGTAGCTGTCAAGAAATTCTCTTACACCCGCTTCGATAATAGCCGCGCTATCTGCTACATCAGATATTTTTACAGTGGGCTTTTTAAGAAAATTGCCTACGCCGTTTATCAAAGGATAGTAATACACCACATTGGATATTTCAGCCGAACCGACAGCCAGTTTATCTGTAACTGCAAATTTTTCTGTTTTTTCCAAATAGGGCGTACCTGAAAAACCGATAACAGAATTTACTGTTCTGTTTTCCATCCATTTGTTTACAACTGCACGAAGCTTAATTTCATCACTGACTGCGTGATGCACTTCATCAATAAAAATAGAAAGTGACGGCAATTTTCCGATAAGATTGCGAAGTTCATTGGCCTGTCTGTCTTTGTCATCGTCGCTTTCTTCCAAAAAGCTAATCTGACCTTTTTGCTCTTTAATACGGTCAAGGATTACTTTTTCTGCATTTGTAACTGCAACTAATCCGAACAATTCGGAAAGTGGCTGATGATTCGCTATTTTTTGTACATTCGGATTCTTTGTTTTATTTGATTTGTTTGCGGTTTTGCTTTGATCCAAAACTTCAAAAAATATTTTGCGTTTAATATCGCTTGCCGCAGGCTCCGGAATTATCCAAGCCGGATTAAACTTTTGTATAGTTTTTAAGCTTGGTACAACAGATGATTTTAATCCGGAAGGCGCAAAAATAATAAAGTTGTGTGCAAAAGCTGAGTTAAGTGGTTCCATTCCCGCAAAATATAAATCAAGATAGATAAAAGCAGCCATAAGGTATGTCTTACCCGCACCCATAGGGAGACTGAAAAAGGTAGTCCGTATAAGAAACATTATAAAATGCATCGTTAAAGAACTGGTCAAAGTCAATACTTTCCGGAGCTTTCTTTATTTGCTTTTCAAGCTTTTCAGATACCTGTTCACCCGTATCATTTGTAATACAAGAATATTCATATAAAGCTGCGGCAGGATTTTCTTCTAAATATTCTCTAACATTATTTGATACTTCAATATCGTTAAGGTTAAGATTGTTGAAAATACCGTGTGAAAACAAGAAATTTAACGGCTTATTTTCACAACCGATTTTCAAGAACAAATATGTCTTTATCGCCTCAATCTGTGCGTCACGCATTTGTCCGGTGTATATTATGTAATTCACAAGAGAATTGACGGTGCAATGAGGTGATTGATACCATCTGTCTCTTGCTGTAGTTATCATTTTTATAGAACATTTTGTTCCTCCTGATTTACGCTAATAATCTTTAATGATAAATCATATAAGTTTCTTTACTTTAACATCTCACTATATTCAATAAAGCCTTATATTACCCATTCCTTCCGTTTTACTGATACAACCTTTAGTAAATCCTGATTTAGCAAACAAGTAGAAGTGCTTATTCATGTAATTGAATAACTCACTTCGTTCGATGAGCTTTTCAAGAACAGCAAGGTCAACTTTTTCATTCGTCCATTTACATTCGCCGAAAAAGGGCGGTAGTTTTTATCTTGTACTCCCATAATGTCAATTTCTTCCTGCTGTCTTGTTTTTTTATTTGTACCCCACCAGCGACCGATGTCGGTGAAATTAACGGAGCAGTTATCATTCAGAAGCTCATTCCAAAGATGCTGCTTTGAAATATCCTCAAAAACAGCTCCCATATAATCGGACAAATACGGCTCTATTCTCTTATAAGCAAGCTCGTCCGCACCTCTTGAAATAATGGATGTGTTTTCTGCCACAAAGCGATACCAAAAGCGGAACATATTATCTTCAATCGAATAGATAGTTTTTCTGCTAGAGCTTTCACCATATGGTGTTTCTTTTTCACTATTCCGAGAGAAATGAGATTGCGAATATAGGTCGCACAAACACTTGTGTCCTCACCGACCTTGCTTGAAATCTCCGAAAGTTTTGTACCGCCCGTTGCGATAGCTGTGATGATAGCATTATAAATCGCAGGCTCACGCACTTCTTGTTTGAGAAGATTTATCGGCTCTTCAAAAAGGAATGATGACGGATTTAAAAATATCTTTTTGATATTTTCTTTTTATTGATAAGCCGTCGTCAAGCTGAAGAAAGATACTGCGGAGTTCCACCAACAATTCCGTATGCAAGCGCTTTATCCTCTGCCGAGAATTTCGGGAAATGCTTGCACGCTTCCGAAAAATTCAAACGGCTGCACTTTAAGCTGTGCGGTTCTTCTGCCGTAAAGCGGAGCCTTGTATGCAAGCACGTGGTCCTCCATATAGGACATCGACGAACCGCAGAGAATCAAAAATAATTTTGAAGTATTCTTATGCTTATCAATCATAAGTTGCAGGGTAGATGCAAGGCTCTTTGAAGCCTTTGCAACATACGGATACTCATCGATTACAAGGACAATTCGTTTTTCCTGCGCTAATTTGAAAATGAATTCCAAAGCATCCTGAAAAGATGTAAATTCACTACCCTGCGGTAAATCAGATTTGTAACTCATTATACTTTGGCTGAAGTTTTCAAGATTCTGTTTTGCGTTGCTCTCGACACCTGTAAAATAAATTACATCCTTATCTTTTACAAATTCATTTATAATTGCGGTCTTGCCGACACGACGACGACCGTAGATTACGGTGAACTCAAATTTTCCGCTGTTATATTGATTTTGTAACGCTGTAAGCTCTCGTTCTCTTCCGATAAACATACGCACACCCTCCGTTTAGTAAATTACGATTTACTATATTATACCCTCCAAAAAAATCAATGTCAATACGTCTTATGCAATTTACTAAACTATGTTTTAGCAAAATAAAATTTATTTGTTTTTGGGTAGGTCTTAGGGGGTTCCTAACAAGATTTTACCGTTTTACGACGATAGGAGTATAAATGGTCTGCTCGCTAAGATTATGCAACGTCTTGTAATAAAGTAAAAGCGGGAGCTTGCCATTAAGATTTACTCTCGCTTTTCGGTTCTGTTTTTATCCGTATATTTTTCATTTTTCGCTGATGAAAATTTTATAATCAAATCATCAACTACGTCTGTATATCTGCCTTCACTTTGCAATTAATTTTTTAAAACGGATAAGATTTCTTATAATTTCTGAACGTTCATTTTGAGATATGTAAAGATGATATTTGAGTTCTCTCACACATAAATCACCTCGGCATTTACGATTTCAGAGACACGATTCCGGATGTTATTCATCTTACGAACCCATAAAACAGTATTTTCTGCCTTGAGTTTCTCTGTTACTTTTTCCTTTTCGGCAAGTAATTTTACAAGTTCCTGAAACATTTTTTCGGCTCGTTTATCGACTTCAGCAAGGTGTTTATACAATCTGCCCGAAGTTAAATAATTGTAATAGAGAACCTTGTGATTTGATTTTAAATATCGTTTATAACGCTGACCCCATACACCGATTTAATAATCTTTCTGTTCTGCTAATTCTACATTCGAAACCATATAATCTCCCATCTGACGATACTCAATGCCTTGTTCTTCAAATAATGTTTTTATAGAAAAAATTCTTTCTCACAGTAGTGTCTTAAGTCACTACCTACCATGACTTTCGTCACGAGTTCTCAGGAAAATTGTCACGAAAAAAAGCATACCGAAATTGGTATGCTTCGTTATTATTCATTTAATTTTTACCACAATATGCCTCTATAGGATAATATAACCAATAGAACATACAGCAATTCAAACCCTATAAAGAGTTTTTCATTTTCACACATTGCTACATATTCTCGAATAAAAGCTGATGGAATATAATAACTTGCTGTGGAACAACCTAAACCATCTCCTGCATTCCAATTTGACGAGCATAAGTGCTTGTTCGAAATACATGATAGTCATTTGTTACAAATAAAAATCGAGGATTTTTCAATCAATTTCTCTCCTAGTTCTTTAGAGAACAGTAAATTTTCATAAGTAGTTGTAGATTTTTCTTCTAATATAATAGCTTCTTTTTGGCACATCTGTATGTTCCACTAAATAGTTATAGATAGCTTGTGCTTCAGATATTTTTCATCACTACCTTGTCCACCACTAGCAATAAGTCGAATATGAGGATTTTTGATTGATGAAATGCTTGTACAGCCTTATCAATTCTCTTTTTAGAAGAGGCGTAACTCTTTTTCCATCTAACAATCCGGCACCATGAATAATAATAAAATCATAATGCTGTTTCTTCGGCACCCATAAATAGACACAGGAGTACATCATAAATCCTACAAATGCAAATCCAAAAATAATATAAGAATAAATGATAAACATAAATAGTATATTAATCCACGGATTATAAATGAAAAAAATTATTTGTAACTAGCCCAACTCGAATCCACATAAAAACAAAGAATAATAAAATCACAATCCCCATAATAGGAGAAAGAACATTCGCTTTAGAAAACCTTCTTTTTAACAAAATAAAGCCATTAACGATTAAAAATAAACCACTCAAAAGAATCAGAACGGGAATGAGTAAAATTCTACTATCATCACCAAATGAGCATTTTCATACCCAAAACTGAAAAAGAGATTCACAATGGATAGATATAAAAACAATACTTCAATGACTAACAAAGCCGGATTCCATAAACTGCGACTATCCTTCCACATAGAAAAAGTAAGGCAACTAATATGAAAAATCGTAACTCCATATAAAAACATACTAACCTACTTTCTCACTCTGCTAAAATTTTTTCAAAATCAAATGCTTCACCTTTTTGTTTATCCCTCAAAATGAACGCAATCACTATTCCAACAAATGCTGGAACTACCCATTCCAATGATAATGTTGAAAACGGCAATTGATTCACCACATCTGATAATACTGAAAGGTTTAAAAGTATCTCCAAAAACTTTCAACGCTGAAACAAGAACTGTTAATCCTACTGTTAATTGCATTCCAACTTTAGAAAGTGAAATGAATCTATTTAAAAATAATTAAAATAACCATAATAATCGTAATTGGATATAAAATTAATAATACAGGAATTGAAAACTTAATTACGGTATTTAATCCTAAATTAGAAATTCCAAACCCAATTAATGAGAAAAACTGTTGCGTATACTTTATAAGAATATTTAGGGAATAACTCTTCAAAAACTCTCCAGTTGAAACAATTAATCCAACCGTTGTTGTAAAAGCACGTTAAAATAACCATTGCACCTAAAAATACTTTGCCCAAAAACTCCGAGAAAATATCTTTTGAAGCGGCTGACAAAATATAAGATCCTTTTATTCACTACTTTATCTGCTAATACATCTGCTGGCACTGTAAAATGATTTCCAAGATTTGCTAATCCTAAATATAACACACTAAATCCTACAGCCGTTACTAAACCTACCCCAATAATCGTTTTTGTAAATTCTTCTTTTGAAGAAAAATGGAATTTTTCAATGTATTTACCGCTACCATTAAAAAGGCAACAGATGCTAGGGGCATCTAGTGTGTGTATCCTTCAATAAATCCATTCCCAAATGATCCACCATTTTGATAAGCAGTTGCTGCTTGCATTGGAGATACTCCTGCATATTTGATTGCCCCTAATAATACTAAAACTAAAATTAATCCTGCAAATAATGGTGTTAAAATTTTCCCGATACTATTTAAAATCGTTGAACGATGAATCGCAATCCAATATGCTGCAGCAAAATATAACACTGTATAAATAAATAATGAAACAGTGCCTGAAATTCCCATTGAGGCTAAAGCTGACTCAAATGGCTGAATACTAATCGAATACGAAACAGTTGCTGTTCTTGGGATTGCAAAGAATGGTCCAATCGATAAATATAAGATTGCTAAAAATGCTACCGCAAATACCGCGTGAACTTTACTTTCTAATTCATGTTTAAAACTTCCGTTACTCGTTGCGCCTACAATTAATGTAATAATTGGAATACCGACACCGGATAAAATAAATCCTGCAATCGCTAGCCAGAAATACTCACCAGAAAATAATCCTAATGAAGGCGGAAAGATTAAATTCCCTGCTCCAAAAAAGAAACCAAACAATAGTAAACCTGTTAAAAAGCCTTTTTTCATCTTACATTCTCCTTTTCTTTCTCATATATACGAAAGAGCACGTTGTAAAGCAACGTACTCTCCCTACAATAACTGTGTTCTTTATTAATTATGAAACAAATGAACCATTTGGCATTTTCTTGAGGAGCTAAAACTACTTGTAATACTCCATCTTTTTCTGCCGATAAAATCATCCCTTGACTAATTTGTCCTCTCATCTTACGTGGTTTTAAGTTTGCGACAATCACTACTTTTTTACCAATAAACTCTTCTGGATTTGGATACCATTGAGCGATACCAGATAAAATTTGACGATGTCCGCCAGCATCTCCTGCATCCAATCGGAATTGTAATAATTTATCTGCACCTTCCACTGGTTTACAGTCAATGACTTCTGCGACTTTTAATTCCAACTTATCAAAATCATCATATTTGATGGCTTCTTTCTCAGTTGTTAATTCCACTTCTTCTGGGTTCCATTCTGTCGCTACTTCTTCTTTAATAGTTCCACCCATTTTGCCTTGAATATAAGCAACTTCTTCTTCCATATCTAAACGTGGGAAAATTGGTTGTCCTTTTTCAACAACTGTTGTACCTGCTGGAATCACTCCAAATGTATGAAGCGAAGGATAGTCACGTAAAGCTTCGTCGTGAATTCCTAATTGTGCTAAGATTTCTCCTGGCGTTTGTGTTAAGAATGGTTGTAAAGCCACCGCAATTATACGTAAGCTTTCTGCTAAATAACTCATTGTACGAGCTAATTCTTCTTGACGAGCTTCATCTTTTACAGCTGCCCATGGAGTTGTTTCATCAATATATTTATTTGTACGAGAAACAAATTTCCAAATCGCAGATAATGCAACTGAGAATTGCATTTCTTCCATCGCTGCTTCTACTTCTTCAATCATCACTTTTGAAGCTTCTACTAATTCATGATCGAAGCTTGAAACTGGAGCAGAATAAGTTGGAATTGTTCCGTCAAAATATTTATTAATCATCGCTACTGTACGGTTTAATAAGTTTCCCAAGTCATTTGCTAAGTCATAGTTAATGCGTTCTACAAATGATTCTGGTGTGAAAATACCGTCTGAACCAAATGGTACTTCACGTAATAAATAATAACGTAAAGCATCTAACCCATAACGTTCAATTAATGTATTAGGGTCTACAACGTTCCCTTTAGATTTAGACATTTTACCGTCTTTCATTAATAACCAACCATGTGCAAAAATTTTCTTCGGTAATGGTAAGTCTAATGCCATTAACATAATTGGTCAATAAATCGTATGGAAACGAACGATTTCCTTTCCAATAAAGTGCACATCTGCTGGCCAATAACGATTGAATAATGTCTCATCATCACTTCCATAGCCTAAAGCTGTAATATAGTTTGATAAAGCATCAATCCATACATAAATGACATGTTTTGGATCATTTGGTACTGGAATTCCCCAGTCAAATGATGTACGAGAAACGGCTAAATCTTCCAAACCAGGTTTAATGAAGTTATTAATCATTTCATTTTTACGAGATTCTGGTTGAATAAATTCTGGATGTTCTTCATAGTATTGTAATAGAGCGATCCGCATATTTACTCATTCTGAAGAAATAGGATTCTTCTTTCACTAATTGAACTTCATGACCACTTGGAGCCACTCCTCCAATCATTTTACCATCTGCATCACGATAAACTTCGACTAATTGAGATTCTGTAAAGTATTCTTCATCACTAACAGAATACCAACCTTCGTATTCACCTAAATAAATATCACCATTATCCATTAATTTTTGGAAAATTTTTCTGTACAGATTTTTATGACGCGGTTGAGTCGTATGCAATAAAAATCATTGTAAGAAACATCTAATTTCTTCCATAAATCTTGAATTCCAAAAATAATATTATCAACAAATTCAATTTCGCTCACACCTGCTTCTTGAGCTTTTTGTTGAATTTTTGTCCATGTTCATCTGTTCCTGTTAAGAAATAAGTATCATAGCCTTGTAATTTTTATAACGAATCATCGCATCACTCGCTACCGTTGTATACGCATGACCGATATGTAATTGTCCACTTGGGTAATAAATTGGTGTTGTTAAATAAAAAGTTTTCTTATCTTCCGCCATTTGGCAGTATCCCCCTTAAATTTATAGATAGTGTTATTTTACCATAACAATTCCTAGAATTAAACCACTAACCCTTCTCTGATCAAAGCATTATTACTCGTCTTTTTTAAATGAAAAAGCCCAAAATCTTTGCCCGATATAATTCAATCCGACAAATAAAATCATACCAACCATTAATGCAGCATTTCCTTGTATATTCGTAGAGACTCCTGAAAGCATCCATGTAACAAATGGCTTAGCCAATCCATAGGCGAGTCCATAACAAATCGTAATGTTCACAATAAATTTCCAAACGGTACTCCAATCATGACCTTTATGCTCAAAAGTATATCGCTTATTCAAAACATAACTTACGATACTTCCCGCAATATAATTCATTGCACTAGAAATCCAATAACTCCACGTTAATACATTAAAGCAAAAAAACATCACCGCTGTTCCAACAAGTGTATTGACGACTCCTACTAATATAAATCTTAAAAAAGTCGCATCAAAAATGATGATAAAATTCTTCTCAAAATTTTTCCTCCTATAAAAGAGAGCTACGCACTCCCACTTTCTAACTTTTTACGGATTACAAAGGATTATAATTCTTCCTCTTCTTCATCATAATCACTTTCTAATTCTTCTTCATCCATAATAGATAAATCTTCTTCTGCACTAACTTCATCTTCTAAATCTTCGTCAGCACCTAATTCACTTAAATCTGAACGATACGCATCTAATTCTGTTTCATCTTCATCATCTACATCATCATCTAAGTCGATTACATCATCATCTTCTTCATCTTCTAACAAGCCATCTTCATCTTCTGGATCATCATCATTGTAGTCGATAAGATCATCTTCTGTTCCGAAGGCATTAACTTTTTTACGTTTTTTACGACGTTTTTTCAAGTCTTCATCATCCATTGATGAAACAATTTCTTCATCGATTGAATCAATTGGATACCATGAACGTAAGCCCCAACGATTTTCTCCAAGTGAAATGAAGCTTCCATCAATATTTAAATCTGTATAAAAACGAGCCATGCGCGCTTCTAATTGCGCATCATCTAACTCCATATATTCTTGCACTTCTACTAATAATTGATTAAAGTCCATAACTTCTTGTTTTACTTCCAAGATAGCATGCGCTACTTCAACCATTGATAATTCATTTTTGTTGATTCCATCCAATGCTTTTAATTCCAAAGGATACACTTCCTTTCCACATATTCCTTAACAGTATAGCACACAAAAGCTATAATACGCTACTATTGCACAATGTTTTCTTTAAGAATTTCTAGATTTACTGTGAAATTCTCCTAAATTTTCTCCTTGCTGAGATAATTGGTACTCCCAAGCAATGTATTTCCAATCAGAAGAAACTTCTACATTCTTCGTTTTAATCTCAAATAAAATTTCTCGTCCTTGAGCTAATTGATAACGACCCTTTGTTTTCTTTTGATGTTGGAATAATAATTGACTAGCTACTTCGCCTTTTCGGAATAATTGAACTTCTCCATCAGATACAAGTAAATTCACTTTTGTCTGCGTTTCTTTCTCTTGATACGACAATGCTAATTGTTCGTTTTCAACTTTCCATTCGATGGATTCAATTGGTGCTTCTAATTTCATTTGTAACCTTTCTCCGGCTTGAATAATTTTTGTATGAACTCGAATCATTTTGACACCTCCATTCATACTTTATGAAAAAGAGAGAAGGAGTGAATAAGAAGTCGGAAATTCCGTTTTCTATCCACCCCCAGCGGTTATTTAACTGAACGCATCATAGGAACTCCTCTTCTACTACGCTTCAGTTCTCTCAGTTATTAATATTTTGCTAATTCTTCTTGTAATAATTGGTTTACAATTCCAGGATTTGCTTTTCCTTTTGTTTGTTTCATAATTTGACCTACTAAGAAGCCAACTACACGATCTTTTTACCATTTTTGAAGTCTTCAATAGACTGTGCGTTATTCACTAACACATCTTGAATAATTGGTAATAATTGTGATGGATCAGCTAATTGAATCATACCATGTTTTTCAACCACTTGACGAGCAGTTCCGCCTTCTTCAGCTAATAATAAGAATACTTTCTTCGCTAATTTAGAGCTGATTGTTCCGTCTCCAATTAATTGAATCATTTCTGCTAAACTTTTGTGGTGTTAATAATAAATCTTGTAATTCTAATTTTTTTACTATTTAAGTGAGCAGAAATATCTCCCATTAACCAGTTAGAAGCTAATTTTTGGATCGCTACCTGCTGCAACTGTTTCATCAAAAGAAATCAGACATTTCTTTTGATAATGTTAAGACCATTGCATCATATTCTGGTAATCCAAATTCACGAATATAACGTTCACGACGAACGGTTGGCATTTTCAGGAATAGATTGACGTACTTCTTCTACCCATTCATCTGAAATTTCTAAGTTTGGTAAGTCTGGTTCTGGGAAATAACGGTAGTCACTTGACCCTTCTTTTCATCGCATTAAAATTGTTTGTCCATTTTGATTCATCAAAACGTCTTGTTTCTTGACCAATAACGCCACCGCTACGTAATACTTGAGCTTGACGAACTTCTTCAAATGCTAAACCTTTACGAACATTGTTAAATGAGTTTAAGTTTTTCAACTCTGTTTTTGTACCGAATTTTTCTTGGCCATAAGGACGTAGAGAAATATTCGCATCACAACGCATTGAGCCTTCTTCCATTTTTACATCAGATACGCCTGTAAACATAATAATTTGACGTAATGCTTCTAAATAAGCATATGCTTCTTCAGGAGAACGCATATCCGCTTCAGATACAATCTCAATTAATGGAGTTCCTTGACGGTTTAAGTCTACATAGGAGAATCCATCCGTTCCGTGAGTATTTTTACCAGCATCTTCTTCTAAGTGAACACGCTCGATACGGATACGTTTTGTTTTTCCTTCTACTTCAATATCAATCCATCCATCATGCCCGATTGGGTAATCAAATTGAGAAATTTGATACGCTTTTGGATTATCAGGGTAGAAATAATTTTTACGGTCAAATTTTGTATGTTGTGAAATTTCACAGTTTAAGGCTAATGCAGCACGCATTCCAAATTCAATCGCACGTTTATTAATAACTGGAAGTACCCCTGGATAACCCCAGTCAATAACTGTTGTATTTGTATTTGGCTCTGCTCCAAAATGAGCTGGTGAAGGAGAGAAGATTTTTGAATCTGTTTTTAACTCTACGTGAACTTCTAGCCCAATAATTGTTTCAAAATTCATCTTATATTCCTCCTTATACGTTTGCTTGTTTTAAGTAATAGTCATTTGCTTGTTCAAATGCAAATGCTGCTTGATAAATTGTTTGTTCTTGGAAATAATTTCCGATTAATTGGATACCAATTGGTAATCCTTCGCTAGAGAATCCAGCAGGTACAGAAATCGCTGGAAGTCCTGCTAAGTTTACAGGAACTGTTAATAAGTCTGCCATATACATTTCAATTGGATCATCATTTCTTTCTCCAATTCCATATGCAGTTGAAGTCGTTACAGGCCCTAAAATTAAATCATAGTTAGCAAAGACATTGGCAAAATCTTGTTTAATTAATGTACGAACTTGTCCTGCTTTCTTGAAGTATGCATCATAGTACCCAGAACTTAATGAGAATGTTCCTAACATAATACGACGTTTTACTTCCATGCCGAATCCTTCTGTACGGCTCATAATGTATAAATCTTCTAAAGTTTTTGCTTCAGTCGAACGGTGTCCATAACGAATACCGTCAAAACGTTGTAAGTTAGAAGATGCTTCTGAAGAAGCAATAATATAATATGCAGGAATACCGTATTTAGAATGAGGTAAGCTCACTTCTTCTACAGTTGCTCTAACGCACGATATTGTTCAGCAGCTTTTTAACACTGCTTTTTACGAATTTCAGGATCGATTCCATCTCCTAAATATTCTACTGGCAAAAGCAATTTTTAACCCTTTAATATTACCATTAATTTGTTGATAATAATTTGGAACAGGTACATTCACACTTGTAGAATCACGGTGATCATATCCACTAATGGCTTCTAATACTAATGCATTATCTTTCAACCGTACGAGTTAATGGTCCAATTTGGTCTAAGCTTGATGCAAAGGCAATTAATCCATAACGAGATACACGACCATAAGTTGGTTTCATTCCAACAATTCCTGTAAAACTTGCTGGTTGACGAATCGAACCACCTGTATCAGAACCTAAAGTGGCTAATACTTCCCAGCTGCTACTGCTGCTGCAGACCACCTCGAAGATCCTCCAGGAACTTTTGTTAAATCCCAAGGATTTCTAGTTTTCTTGAAATAAGAATTTTCTGTCGAACCACCCATGGCAAATTCATCCATATTTAATTTTCCGACATTAACGGCCCCTGTTTTTTTCAATAAGTCCATTACATGCGCATCATAAATTGGATTGAAATCTTCCAACATACGACTTGCAGCTGTTGTGATTAAATCACGAGTTACAATATTATCTTTAATTCCGATTGGTAAGCCTTGAAGAGAAAGAGTTGCATCATAACCTTTTTCATCTGCCGCTTTCGCTTGAGCCATTGCTTCTTCTTCATTTAACGCTAAGAAAGCTCCAACTTTTATCATCTACTGCTTGAATTTTTCAAATGTTGCACTTGTTAATTCTTGAGAAGTAAATTTTTTTGAACTAAACCTTCATGCAAGCTTACTAATGTTTGATTTTCTAACAAACTCATGCGTCACCCTCCTCACCTTCACTCATAATTGCAGGGACTTGGATAAATCCATCCTCGCTTGTTTTTACATTTCTCATTAATAAATCACGATTTGTTCCTTCTACTGGCACATCTTCACGTAAAACATTCACTAATGAATATCCATGAGTCGTAACTTCCACTCCTGTTGTATCCACTTCTTTTTAACTGTTCTACCATATCGATGATATCACTCATTTGCTCTGTGAAATGTAAAAATCATGATCTGCAAATGATAATTTCGCCAATTTTGCAACGTGACGTACTTCTGATTCTTCAATTGCCATGACTGTTCCTCACTTTCTACTTTTCTTTCTTTTCTATTGTAAAAGGCACGTACCTTTTATGTCAATCTTTAATCAAAAACATGATACGTAAATACACCTTGAGTAGTATCTTGCAGTAAGAATGCTTCCATTCCATTAATAGAAGAAATTCGAACTTCTACCGGTGTTGTTTTTGGTAAAAATTTATTCGCAACATCCGTTACATGTTGAGATAATGCAATAATTTCTGACTCTCCGTAAAATTGAGTCATAATATTCACCACCATTTTTTTAGCAGCGCCTTCTTGATAATATACCTTAGCTGTTACTCCAGATAAATTTGGGAAGAAGTTTTGTACTTCTGTTCTAAAGTTTTCAAAGGCGGATGATTCTTCTGTTGGATTTCCATCCACTAATGGTAATACCACCACTTTTTGATTCATATTGGTCCAATTCGTAATTTCAGTTCCTTCAACAGAAGTCGCTTCTAAAATATAAACTCCCCCACCAATGTCGTCTTTTGGAGTTTGTTTAAAAATCCCAAACACAATCGGCACTGTCTTTAGAGCGTCATTTTGACGTAAACGAGTCAACACGGTATTTGCAATTGATTTTGCTTGTTTCAACATGGCATCATTAGAAATTTCTTGTTCTACATCTTTATCTCCAGCCGTATAATAATCCACTGAATTCATCGCAAGACCAATACTAATTCCTCCAAGTTCATAATTACTTTCCGTTTGAATCATAAAGTCTTGTTCTAAAATCTGTGCCAAATAATAAGGATTTCTCTTACTTGCATCTGTCTCGCCATTATCTTCTGGATTTAATCCATCTGGATTTTTTTCTGATTTACGTGCAACCCATTGATTTGTTGTTGTAGAATCAATGACTTGTCCTTCTCTAAAGAAATATTGATTCGTTGGGAAAACTGCACGAGATAACTCAATTAATCCTGATTCAAAATTTCTTAAGTTGAATCCAGTATTTAAACTTAAAAGTTGCCCCACGACTTTTGCTCACTTGATATCTTCCATCTGTAATCAACGCACGATAATATTGATTTGATAATTGATTCGTTGTTGGTTGTGCTACTTTTGAACGTGAAGATTCTGTTTCAATATTTTTTTGAGTTGCTTGATTAATATTTGCACACCCTGCTAATAACATCGCTGTTACACTAGCAAGAGTGATGATTTTTTTCTTCATAATAATTCCTTTCCTTCAATGATTGTTCTAAATTGTTCTTCGTCCCATACTTCTATTCCTAGAGATTCTGCTTTTTTGTTAATTTACTTCCTGCTTGGGCTCCAGCAACGACTAGGTCTGTTTTTTTAGAAACAGATCCTGTCACTTTACCACCTAAAGATTCAATCGCTTCTTTGGCTTCTTGTCGTGTCATCTGCTCAAGCGTTCCAGTTAATACAACTGTTTTCCCAGCTAATAGTGAATCTTCTGAAACGATTGCTTTTGCTTTTCCTAAATAACGCATATTAACGCCCGCTATTTTTAGTTCTTCTAACATTTCTTGAACGGTTTCTTGGTTGAAATATGCCAAAACACTATGCGCAATGACTTCTCCTAATCCTTCAATGGCAACCAATTCTTCCGCAGTCGTTTTTTGAAGGTTTTCCATTGTTTCAAAATGCATCGCTAAATCTTTTGCCGCTTTGGATCCGACATTTCGAATACCTAGACCCGTTAATAAACGCTCTAATGAATTTTGTTTACTCGTTTCAATGGCCTGTAAGATTTTTTGTGCAGATTTTTCTTGAATTTTATCCAGTGTTACTAATTGCTCCATTGTTAAGTGATATAAATCTGCTACATCGTGAACCAATCTACTTTCAAATAATTGATGAATGATTCTTGTCCCTACTCCAGACATATTCATCGCATCACGAGATACAAAATGAGTTAATCCTTCTTTTAAAAGCGCAGGACATTTTGGATTCATACATCTTAACGCAACCTCTTCTTCTAAATGCACGAGTGAATTCGAGCAAGACGGACATTCTTTAGGAAATTCATACGGTCTAACCCTTCTGGACGTTTTTCTAAAATCACTCGAGTGACTTCAGGAATAATATCTCCGGCTTTATGAACGACAACCGTATCTCCAATTCGAATATCTCTTTCTCGAATTAAATCCACATTATGTAAGCTGGCACGTTTCACAGTAGTTCCCGCAAGAAATACCGCATCCATCACAGCTGTTGGTGTCACTACTCCTGTACGCCCTACAGTCCATTCTAATATCTCGCACAATTGTTCTGTGCTTCTTCGGCAGGAATTTATAAGCGATTGCCCATTTTGGAGCTTTTGACAGTGAACCCAATTTCTTCTTGCGCTTTAAAGTCATTGACCCTTAATCACAATACCATCAATTTCATAAGACAAGTTACTTCTTTCCACTGTCATTTTTTCAATAAATGCCCATACTTCATCCATCGAATGACAAAGTACGCTTTCTTGATTCGTGACAAATCCTAATGCTTGCATCTTTTCTAGCAATTCCATCTGAGAAGCCACTTCTAAAGTTTCAACACTAGGACTTTGATATAGAAATACTGCTAAATTTCGACTAGCTGCCACTTTAGAATCTAATTGTCTTAAACTTCCTGCAGCTGCATTTCTAGGATTGGCAAATACTTCTAAGCCTTCTTCTTCCCTTGATTGATTCAATTGTTGGAATGATTTTTGGCATATAACATTCCCCGCGAACTTCAATCGACCATGGTTGACTTAAGGAAAGCGGAACGGATTTTACCGTTCTAATATTATGCGTAATATCTTCCCCTATTACACCATCTCCTCTTGTAGCACCTAGCACTAATTGTCCTTCTTGATAAGTTAGCGCTACAGATAAACCGTCAATTTTTAATTCGCAAACATAGTCAATCGTACGATTCGTTAATTTTTTAATCCGATCATCAAATGCTTGTAAATCTTCTTTTGAAAAAGCATTTGATAAACTCAACATCGGATTTTGATGGGTAACTTTTTCAAAACTGTCTAACACAACACCACCAACACGTTGAGTTGGAGAATCTGGAGTAATCAATTGTGGATACTCCGATTCTAATCGTACTAATTCATGATACGTTTCATCATACTCATAATCCGTAACAGTTGGACGATCTTGAACATAATATTCATGACTCCAACGATTTAATTGTTCTCTTAATTGTTGGATTTTTTGTTCTACTGAAGTATCCATTTATGACTCCTCTATTCTTTCAATTGGGGCAAAACTTGCCAATAAGCGTTTAATACCCATTCCAGCAAAAGCCACATCAATTTCTTGATTCGTACCTTCACCCGTTACTTTAACGACTGTACCGACGTTCCATTTCTTATGCATTACTTTGTCGCCAACTTTCCATACAGCACCATCATTTGCAGTCACTGTCTGTTTACGCACTGGTTGGATGCTTGCAGGTTGCACTGCTTTTGGTTGATACGCAGTTGCCTGAGATTTCGCTCTATACTTATCAAATAATAAACCCGAAGAAGAAGTTTTCGGAGCAAACGAAGAAGACTCTCTACTTGTATAACTGTAGGATTGCTGTTGTTTTGAATCAAATAATTCTTCTCCAATTTCCAATATAAATCTCGATGGGCGGTTCGTTTGTGTACGTCCATATAACAATCTAGAATATGCATTTGTTAAATACAACTTCTGTTCCGCACGAGTAATTCCTACATACGCTAGACGACGTTCTTCTTCCACATCATCGTCATGCTCCATCATACTTCTTAAACTTGGGAAAATCCCTTCTTCTAATCCAATAATAAATACAACTGAAACTCTAATCCTTTAGCAGCATGAAGCGTCATCAATGTCACCATACGACCATCTCCTTCATCGCTATCCACATCAGAAACTAAAGACAAATCTGATTAAAAATTGTAATAATGGAGAATCTTCCGACTCTTCTTCTAAAACGATCTTGCTCAGAATTGTTTTAGCGACTAGAAATAAACTCTTGAATATTTTTCAATTCTCGCATCAGCTTCCATTGTATGTTGTTGTTCTAAAAGCAGCAAGATACCCTGTTTTTTCAATCACTTGTTCTACAAATTCACTAATAGATAGAAACTCTTGCATTTTTTTCTTAATTCTTCAATCGTTGTTGCAAATTTTTCTAAAGCCTTCGCTGCTTTCCCAGATAAAGGCGATAATGTTGTTTGCGAACTGGCTTCTAATAATGAAAATTGATATACCGTAGCAAAATCCGACAACTTCGTTAAAGAAGTAGCCCCTATTCCTCGTTTTGGACTATTGACAATTCTTCTAAAACTTAAATCATCTTGAGGATTTACAATTAAACGTAAATACGCTAGTAAATCTTTAATTTCCAGTCTTTCGAAGAATCATTTGCCCACCTACTAAACGGAATGGAATATTTGATTTTAGTAAATTTTCTTCCATGACACGAGATTGCGCATTTGTACGATATAAAATGGCAAAATCATCATAATGATAGCCATCTCTTAATAAACTTTGAATTTGCGACAATACATAACGTCCTTCGTCTTGCTCCGATTGAGCACAGTAATACGTAATGGGTTGTCCATCTTCATTTTCAGTCCATAATTTCTTCACTTTACGATTAACATTATTTTCAATGACATGATTGGCTGCTTGTAAAATTGTTTTGGTAGAACGATAATTTTGTTCTAATAAAACGACTTTTGCGTTTTGATAATCTTTTTCAAATTCTAAAATATTACTCATATCAGCACTACGCCAACCATAAATACTTTGGTCTGCATCCCCAACAACACAAATATTTTTGAATTTCTTCGCTAACATCGTTACTAATCGATATTGTGCATGGTTCGTATCTTGATACTCATCCACATGAATATATTGAAATTTTTGTTGATAATAGTGCAATGTTTCAGGATGTTTTTGGAATAGTTGTACCGTCAACATCATTAAATCATCAAAGTCCAATGTCATACTTTTTGCTAATTCTTTTTTTGATATTCACGTAACATTTCCCAATAATTTGTTCCACATATCCCGTATATTTCTTATTAAATTCTTCCACATCTTCTAAATCATTTTTAGCTTGGCTAATTCGATTTAAAATCATACGATAATCATATTTTTTTCACTATCAATATCTAATTTTTTCAAAATTCTCTTCATCGCCGTTTGTTGCTCACTAGGATCACAAATCGTAAATGAACGTTGATAGCCTAATAATTCGATATCTCTTCTTAAAATACGTACACACATGGAGTGGAAAGTAGATACCCACATATCTTCAGCTTGCGGGCCAACTAATTGACTCACCCGCTCTTTCATTTCACGTGCTGCTTTATTCGTAAAGGTAATCGCTAAAATATTCCAAGGATGAATCTCTTCTTCTGCTAAAATATACGCCACTACGATGCGTTAATACTCTCGTTTTTCCACTTCAGCCCCTGCCATAATCAGCAATGGACCTTGAGTATATTGAACTGCCTCTTTTGACGGTCATTCATTCCTTCTAGTAATTTCCTGAAATACTCACAAAAGTCATCCTTTCTCTTGTTACATTCTAATCGTGTAATCCACTTAATTCTAATTCATTGACTAAATCCACACTAGAAGCTCCTGTTAATCGAATCACTCCAACTGCTTCTTGGAGGTTCCCGCCTTCTACTTGAAAATATTCAAATTCCCAGTGTGGTTTTAAAATTGTTAAAACATGCGCCTTTTCTAGCATTTCTCGATAAATCGGAACAATTAACCCTTCTTCAATCAATCCACTTTCTAATACGCCTAATCCTGTCGCCAATCATAAAATAATTTCACTAAACGATTGAGGAATTTGTTTAGCACTAAATTGATGCTGCAGGAATGGTAACTGATCCACTTTTTTGACATAGAAAATGCCATTTTTTGCCATCACAACTTGAATGGATACTAAGGTAGAACCTGAAATCGAACGCATCAATTTAGAAGCAATCGTACGAAGCTCTCCAACCCATTCAGGATTCATCCGTTTTGAAGCAATCGAATATTTTAATTTCCCATCTACATACACATCTTCTGTAATCGGTAAAATCGTAATATGATCTTCATAATCACGAAGAATGGTTAAACTAAACTGACGTTGCGCAGGAACAAATGCTGTTACCATACAAGATTGTCCGTCGACTAATTGAAATACTTGATCATCCATGTCATGATCATACAACATCATGCTCGTATTGTTTTTATGGAAACGATTCGTCTCCAACACAGCCGGAAAACCAATGCTCGATAATAAGCTTGGAAGTTCTCCAATACTCGTAATCATGCCATAAGGCGCCACATTAATCGCATGTTCTTCTAAAAATAACTTTTCCACCATACGATTTTGAGAAATTTCTGCTAATTCAAATGATTGATAATAACGACTTTTACCGCTGAGCGCTACAATAGTATCAATTTCAATTTCATTAGTTAATATATAAATCGTATCTAATTGCATGGCAAAGTTGAATAATGCTCTTCGGTCAGAATACCGACCAATCTCTTCCTTATCTGCTAATAAAACACTTGGCTCATCTTTTTTCACGAAAATGATAAATATGATATCCCAATCGTTTCGCCATTAAAAATCACCGATGAAATTTTGAGAATCTCCACCAACAATTCCAATAATACTTCCTGGTAATAATTGACTCATACGTGCTCTACTCCTTTACAGATTTTTCTTGAAATTGATCATATTGTGTTAAATGATACGTTTCAATAACATGAATAATTTTTTGTGCATAAGTTGGATCTGTTGCATACCCTGCTTTTTGAAGAGCATGTGCTGCTTCTTTATAATTTTTAGCCTTTTAAAAACTGATTCATATAATTTTGGATTCCAATCGACTCCATACGTTAATAACTTTGCATGAGCTTCTACAGACTCTGCCCAACTATTATAAACTCGAAAAGGTGCCATAATCGTAATCCATTTTCCATCGACATATTCGCTCGTTTCTAATTGAACACTCGGTTCAGCGGCTCCTGCTTTGACTCCGTATAAATTATAATAATTTTGCGACAGTCCACTTTCTCCCCAATCAGACTCCAATATCGCTTGTGCTAAACTAATACTTGGCAAAACTTTGTATAATTGATAAGCTTTTTGAGAAGATGGAACAAGATTTTGAATAAATTGTTGATGAGCAATTGCCGTAGGATCTTGCCTTGTTTCTTGAAACTGTAATGTTCCCATAATAATGACACTACAAATCGCTACGAATACTAAAACGATTCCTAACGTCAATCTCTTAAAGCCTAATTTCATATGCGATTTCCATTTGATTGATTTTCGTCTTCCCACAGCAACACCACTTTCTTTTACATACCTCTAATTTTATCATAAACCTTAATTTTACGCTTGAAATTTCCATGTTTTTTTAAAAATTTAATCACTTTAAATAATTATTACATATATGTTATTATTTAACATTCGACTTCATTGTTCCTCTCTTCAATTTATGATATGATATTCAAGAATTTTGAACAAATGAGGTGAAATCATGCCGAATCAATCACACAATCCTTTTCATATTGGACTGAGAACTTTTAAAACAGGAGTTTCTGTGTTTATTTGTATTCTACTTTTTAAAATTCTTCATCGTGGTTCTCCAATGTTAGCTGTTTTGTCGACCGTATTTAGCTTACGCACAGACCATCGTCTAACTTGGAAGTTTGGACTCGCTCGTTTTTTTGGCAATATGTCTGGTGGAGTACTTGCCATTGTGCTTCTTCAACTCTATCAACGGTGTTCTCTTCCTGACGGCGCGGACTTATTACTCATTCCAATCGGGGTTGTCATTTTAATTTTATTTTGCAATCGATTCAACAAAACTGCTGTCATTAATTCATCAGCGACTTTTCTAGTGATTTTTTACAATATTGAAGCAGCCGTCAATGTTGATTATGCAATTCAGCGTGTATTAGATACATTAATTGGGGCTGTCATTGCGATGATTGTCAATCGACTATTACCAAACCCACATTTACAAGAAAAATAGAGCATCCCAAAACGGAATGCTCTTTTTTGTTCGTTATATTTTCTAAGTTATTGATTGGTTAAATGTGTAAAAAATCCTGTCGCCACTAATACTGCCATTACAGCGATGAACACGATAAGTCCACAAAAGAATGATCTTGAAAAGTTTCGGCGATTGATATTTGAATCGTTAAAACTAAAAATAATCATCATAATAAAACCCTATCAGTGGAATACTATAAAGAATGGAATATCCAAAATATTCCCACGCTCCTAATGGTCTAAATTGTTCTGGACCTTCATAGTTCACTTTTGCCATATTGAATTCCTCCTTTTTCTATCCTTAAGGTTATTATAGTTGTTTTTAGCAACATTTTCAATCATTATCATTTACCGTTAAAGCTATTTTTGCTAACTCCTCTTAATTGCGTAACTTTGCTCCCGACATTTAGGTCGGTACCAAAAAGCATATCCATTCCATCTCATTTTCTTCCTCTAGAAAAAAGGCACCCCATACGGAGTGCCTTCAATAAATAGTCGGACGGAGTCGCACCGTCATCTCCTCTCTATTACTAGAAAGGCGTCTTCCTTTTTGAACTACTGCCCTATTTATTACTTTGATTGTACTATATTTACAACCTATTAGTAAATCACATATTCACGTTTTCTTTGGAAATATAACTTCGCATCTGCTTTTGGTGTAATTTTTGCTGAAAAAACTTCTTCTTTCTTATTCAAATCAAATACTCGAAGTGCATTTTGACCTTGATCAAGACCGATATAAACAAATGTATCTTTGTTTAAAAGTTCTTCTGTAGAATATGGATCACGTTGCAGTGTACCAATTTTTTCTAAAGATAAGTCTGCTGTAGCACGATATACTGTTTCTAATTCTGCTTGACGATCTTTAGCCGTAACATATTCCGGACGTTCAACTGTATGTTTTCCTCCTGATTTTCTACCAGTCACTTTTGGATGAGCCGTTTCTACTGCATAAATTTGAGAGCCTGAAATGTAGAAGCTTGCTGAATTTTTCAGTGGAGTAATATCCAATTTACGGAATGTATTTGTAAATAAATCATATTGATAATACTCATCTTCCTCTGGTTTTTCAGAAGGTTTTGGTCCATCTTTTATAGGAAGCACATTAAACACAATTGTTTCGGGATTATAAGAGTGATTTCCAAATGCTGCATTGAGCAACAAACCTTCTTTTTCAAGTGTTAATTCTCCCATATCTTTCACAGTACCTTCTTCAAAAGACAAACTAAACTTCAAGAATTTTTCGTTTTACTAGATGTTTTTCTAAAAAAAGGAATGATAACCCCCAACTCTTTTCCCTTACGTTGGAAGATTGGCTCCTCTCCCCAGCCAAATGATGTATCTATATGAATCGGAATTTGTTTTTCAATGATTCGTTTATTTTCATTCGAGTACATCGCATAATTAAACGTAAAGTCTCCAGTATTACTGAAATATGAAGCCCAATGAATATCATAAAAATAGTGAAGAATTGTCTAATTGTAATACATGTCTATGACTGACGAGTAATGAACGTTCCAAAAGAGGGATTTTGCTTAATGTCGCTTGTTCTCTCATCTGTCCATTCCAAGTCCCTAATGTTTGAAATAGTTTTTCAACTTTCCCATCCACAATGGCTGAGGTCGAAACACTATTACTGATTTTTCCTGCGCCTTCTTTTCCTACTTCAAAAACTGTCCCTTTTAAATATTGATTGGCTTCTGCTGAAGTTTCTATGGTGTAAGGAGCATCTGACATTGACGACCAAACCATATTCCCTATTCCTAAAACTAGAAACCCAACAACAATTACGAGTAATCCCCATGCAAATTTAATTGATTTCATAATCTCACCCCCATTAAACACTAACCTTATGTTCTAATAAATAATAATCGACGAACCAATGAATACCCATAAACACGACTGCATACAAGATTGTCACAAAATATTGCTCCGTTTGAGTAAACGATAAGTTTATCATCACTTGAACATAACTTGTTAAAAATTAAACAACAAATAATAAAGTATCCTACTAAAGATGCCACCATCAATGCCCAACCATATGCTTTCAACCCTTCTTCTAAAATCGCAAATTGGAAGAAGAAAACAATGACAACCATTAAAAAAATGCCATACACCACAAATATGCAGTTCCATTTAACGGTAATAAATATTGTAACATTGAACCCGAATTTAAGAAGTCACTGTATTGAATATGATCTGCTAAAAACTGGGAATCTCCAAATTAGTAGCGCCTTATTCACTCCAAGAATGATAAATTGTGTTATTTGAAGCACTAAAATGTAAGACAAAAATCGTTAAGAATTTTTGCAAAAATACACTTGCATTCTATTTCCCGGCAATAGGAATAATCGATTAATAAAATTCCCCTTACTACGAAATTCTTTTACCCAAATATAAACAGAAGCAATGATAATAATGATAAAAGCTGCCATCAGAGATAAATTCATTTCCAAATCTCGATTGCACTAAATCTGTCACACTTCTTATGTCCTCGACATTAAGATTTTTAGGATCTATTCTTAAAATACGCATCAGATGAACTAATACTTGGATTACAAAGAATACAATCGTTAGAAATCCTAACATAAATTTACTTTTTCCCAACTCATACAACCATAAATTAAAAATCTTTTTCATGATTGATACACCTCCCTCATCACATCTACAATGGATTTACCTTCTTCTTCACGCACTTGTTCTGCGTAAAATTCTTTAATCACTTTTCCTTCGTCTAGTAAAATGGCTTTATCAACGATATATTCAATATCTTCAATTTCATGAGACGTTAAAATGACTCCAATTCCTTCTAATAAATCTGAAGTAAATAATTGTACAATTTGTTCTCTTGAAAAAATATCAATTCCAGAAAATGGTTCATCCATTAATACGAAATCAACATCTAGGGATAAGCCTAATAACAAGTTAACTTTTGCAACATTTCCTTTTGATAATTGTTGAATCACTTCATTACCTTTGAATTTGAAGAAATGTAATAATTTTTTAGCTTTCTCATCATTCCAATTCGGATAAAAAGTTCTCATAAATGCCATTGCTTCAAAAACTGTTTCGCCCTTATTCACAACAATTTGGTCGCAAATGTAGGCTAACTTCTTCGAACGATCTCCTTTGATGACTTGTCCATCAATACTTACTTCCCCTTTTTTGATTGGAATTAGTCCCATAATCATATTCATAATCGTTGTTTTCCCAATCCCATTAACTCCGATTAATACCGTAATTTCTCCACGTTCTGCTGTAAAAGAAATTCCATTTAGCACGGTTTTTTTACCAAATCTCTTATGTAAATGTTTCACTTCTAACATGCTACTCTCCCTCTCTTCTCTTCATCGCTTGTTCCAACTGTTCTATGACTTCCTCATTCGAAACATGTAATGGATAAATCGAATCTGCAAATATTTGTATCGCTTCTTGTAACATTTCTTGCTTTAATTGCCCAATTAATTGGGGATTATCTGTCACTCGACTCATGACATTATTTCCTGTTGAAATCAACCCTATCTCCTCCATTTCTCGAAATGCCCTTTGAACAGTGTTCGGATTAACTTGAATTTGACTAGCGAACTCTCTTCGACTTGGCAATTCGCTTCCTAATTCCCATTCACCCGATACAATTTGCTTTTTAACATAGTCAATAATCTGTTCATATACCGGCAATCGTTTATCAAATTGGATCATAACATTTCATCCCCTCCTTGTACTATTGTGTTAATGCATTAATACACTTTCTTCTTTGACTGTATTATACGCTTAACACACTTATTTCGTCAACCCTTTTTGAAAAACATTTTTATAAAATCTGAAAAATTCTTTTGCTGGGTAATTTTTGTAATAGATTTGTCGAACGAATGGCGATTTAGACAATAAAAAATCTTTAGACAGGAATTTCCCATCTAAAGTTTTCCACTAGGCATTAGCCACGTAGTTGACCGTTTTGCCCTAAGTTTTTCATGTTTGATTTCTTGAATAATAATATGAATATGTTCTGTAGGATCGCCCGTGTTTTTCAGAAACAACTTCTGTTACTTCTTTGACAAGCGCTTCTTTTTGTTCACGTGTACGTCCTTCTAACATTTCAATATGAATAAATGGCATGGCTATCCCTCCTTATTGTAAGAATAGTATACGCCTATACTCGATATTTCTCAATGATCTGTTGCATGGTTTGATTATGAAACAGCACATATAAAATCACAGTATTCAACGGTAAACTGATGATATTTTTCAAAATTCGAAGTCCCATAAAGGCTGAAAAAGCTTTTTGCGTCATCATATAAATCCAAAGTGAATTCAATCCTAAATTAATCACAACCGTAATGATTAATACCGTTACAAAAATACGTGGAAGTGTTAATTCTTTGCGATACAAGCAATAGCCATAAATTAATCCACCTAAAACGGCTGTTAAAGTAAATCCAGGGAAAAAAGTACTCGCTTCCCCTCTTAGGAAATTTCCTAAAATATCTACAAAAAATCCTACAACAGCTGCTCGATAAGGTCCCAAAATCACCCCAGCCAATGCCGCTCCGATAAATCCGAATCCGATTTGTACGAGATTTCCCATTTTAATCGATGGAATCATCTCAATAATTAAACGCATGGCAATCATTAATGCAGTTACCGTTAATGTTCTTGTTAATTGTGTTTGTTTGTTCATATTAGCATCTCCTTTTAATTGTCATAAAGAGCTGCTCCATTTAATAAATGGTCTGTCATTAAATGCAGCGAATGCGAATACACTACCGCAAAGAATTTTCTTTTTCGTCCAATCGGCAACATCCCATCCGTTTGGCACTTAACGCAATGTATTCTACTCTGATTTGTAGTGGTTCATCTCTTAAATTGACGAAACCTTTTCCATGCACTCCTTCCTACCAGAAAATAGCATACCTGTTTTTTTAAGTTGTCGTCAATGAAACTGTCATTCATCAGTTAAGCTCTATCTCTTTCTAAAGGGAATTGATGAATAAGGCGCTTTCAAGTATAATGAAAGTATCAGAAGGCAAACATGTAACTATTCATGATACCCACGTTACCTTATCCATTGAAAGAAGATGAAACAATGATTCGACAACCAAAACCAGAAGAAAGAAAACAAATCATTCCGCTCATTCAAATGATTATGGAAGATATGGAACTACCGATTTTGAAGAAAGTCTCACCTAGCACTCTTCATACAATGCTAGAAGAAGCAATGCTTCAAGAAGACTTCCGTTATAGTCTAACCAATACACTTGTTTATATTGAAGACGAATCTGTTGCAGGAGCCATCTTTGGCTACCATGGACATCTCGAACCACAAATTGATAATCCATTTTATCAATTATATGAAGTCTACAATATTCCTTCTTCCATTCGTCTCTATGAAGATTCTGAAACACAAGTTGGAGAATGGTATATTGATATTCTCTCTGTGCATAAAAATCACCGAAGAAAAGGAATTGGGATGAAATTATTACAAGCCGTTGAAGACTTAGCCAAGCAACAAGGAGCTAGTGTCATTGCTCTAAATTGCGAAGAAATTAATGATAAAGCATATCAGCTCTATCAAAAACTAGGTTATACTGCGACTAGTACAAAAATCTTAAGCGGACATTCTTATTATCATATGACAAAAAAACTTGAGTGATATTGAGTCACTCAAGTTTTTATTTAGTTTATTTTTAAATTACTGCACGCTTGCTTGACGTAAGTTCACCGTACGTCCAAATGGTAATACTTCAAGTCCTTTTACATTTTCAGCTAATAAATAACTTTGAGAAGCTTGGTAAATCGATTTGCTACAACTGCATCATTCATAATGATTTTTCTCTGCAGCAAAGCATTTGATTCCAACGATTTTCTGGTTGAGTGGCATAAGTCGATTTCACAGCATCTACTGCTTTTATCATATTCAGGGTTAGAGTATTTCGCAAAGTTAATACCGCCACCTGTAATATATTGTTCTAAGAAGTTCAATGGATCTTGATAATCTGGAGCCCAAGTTCCGTAGAAAATATCAAAGTCGCTTGCACGTTGTAATTCTAAACGGTTTTTCAATGGAACAGGTTGTAATTTAAACGTTACACCTGGTAAGTTCTTTTTGAATTTGCGCTTGTAAATATTCTCCTACAAGTTTTGAAGTTCCTGTATCAGAAGTTAATAAAGTAACCGTTGCTTCGCTAACCCCTAATTCTTTTTCGCTAATTCCCATTCTTTTTTTGAGCTTCTTGTACATCAAATTTCAAGAAATCGCCTGATTCATCGATAAAATCTTTTCCAGTTGATTCATTTGTTGCAAAACTTTTTGGAATTAATCCTGTTGAAGGAATTGAGCCATCTTTTAAGACATTATTTGTTAATGCTTGTTTGTCATAAGCCATCGCAATCGCACGACGGAAGTGTTGGTTTGCTGTTGTTGGTTTCAATGTATTAAAAACTCATATATCCCATTGTTGCTTTTGGTTGCGCATGGAATGTTGGTTGAGATTTATATTGATCCACAAATTGGTCACTAATTGTTGTATATTGAACTTGTTTTGAGTCAAATAATTGAACAGAAGTTGCTACTTCTTTTGATACATTCACTGTCACTTCATTTAAAAGTAACATTGCTAGCATCCCAGTAGTCCGCATTTTTCACTAATTTCCAAGTTAATTCTGAACCTGTCCATCCTTCTAATTTGAATGGTCCATTTACGACTACATTCGAAACATTTGAACCATATTGGTCGCCTAATTTTTGAGCAACTGCTTCCGATTGTGGTAAGAAACGTGAACCCGTTAATAATTTTGGTAAATATGGAGCTGGATTTTCAAGTGTAATTTCTAATGTTTTATCATCAAGAGCCTTAACTCCTAATTCTTCCGCTGGTAATTCACCACTACGAATTTTTTTCGCATTTTTGAACACATCCGCTGATTGCGCTACATTTCCTTCTTGTGGATTGACTAATTTACGATAAGTAAATACAAAATCTTGTGCTTTTACAGCAGATCCATCTGACCATTTTGCATCACGCAATGTGAAAGTATAGACTAAACCATCTTCACTCACTTTAGGTTCTTGAGCTGCCATTCCTAATTCAACTTTATTATTCGCAGCTACACGATATAATCCTTCAAAAATTTGTCCCATCATATCTGAACTTGGAACATCATCATAATCTGCACTATCTAATGTTGTTAATTCGCCAAAGGTTGTCATTGTTAAGCGATTCGCAGCATTCGTAGAACTTGATGAATTGCTGCCACATGCAGCCAAACCTACCGCCACTAATAAACTGGTCGCTAACATTTTGGTTGTTTTTTTCATAACAATTCTCCTTTTCCTGTGATTCATCGTTTTCACGATAGAGTTATAGTAACAGATTTTATCCGATTCCCCAATTATTCTGCTCAAGATTTTGAAAATTTTCTGAAAATAAAAAAGGCTGCCCTTAAAGGCAACCTTTATTGTTATTATTCGTGATACACACTTTTTGTTTTGTTTAAGAATGCGTATGCCAATCCAACGATTACACCACCACCGATTGTATTACCGATAAACGCTACTACCCAGTGACGAATTAAGTTGAACCAGTTCATAAATTCTAGAGATGAAGAAACTGCTGAGAATTTAACAATTGAGAATGAAGCAAAGTTTGCTACAACGTGTTCTTCTCCTAAGAATACAAACATGAAAATTGCTGAAATAATAATCCACATTTTAGCAGTTTCATCTTTAATTAATAAGAATGCTAAGATTGCAACGTTAACAAAGATATTTGCTAAGATAGCTTCTAGCAGAACTTGTCCATTTCCACGAGTTGCTTTTCCTTGAACAAGATGAACGATGAAGTGTTGTACATCCATTGCATTGAAAGCTGCACTATGCGCAAATGCTGCCCCTAATAATCATCGCTCCAATCAAGTTGAAGATTCCGCAATATAATAAAATCGTTACAGCTTTTTGATAGACGAATATTTTTTTGATAAACTCCTGCTGTTAAATACATCATATTAGATGTTGCTAATTCAGAATTTAAGAATAAGATATAAACTAGTCCCCAAGTAAAAAAATAAATGCAAAGAAAAAAATTTACTTAACGCTGGATTTAATCCTGCAATCACTTGTGCTGCTGCCGCTCCTGCTGCTGTACTCATTGTTAGGAATGCTCCTGCAAACATAGAACGTAATGCATAGCGTGCTTTACTTTCGTCAAACAACGCTTCTTTCTTTTGACAAGCTTTCGCTACCTTTTTCTGAAAATTCATAATTTTGTGCCATATAGGTCTTTTTCCTCCTTTTTTTGTTACTCTTCCTTTTTAGGAATCATACTTCGTTAGTATACCATTATTCTTACAACGTGAGAAGATACGTTTTAATATTTTTTCCCGTCTTCGATTGAAAAATCACTTTACATTCTAACTTGCTTTTTCGCTATGATGATATAGGTTTAAATAAACACCATAGGAGGATTTTATGAAAAAATTATTAGCTTTAACCTTATTAACACTATCTCTAGGAGCTTGCGCACAACCAGCTGCCCCTGCCAAACAATCGACTCAAGAAACAACAACTACAGCAAAAGTAGAACAAACCATTACAGTAAATGTTAAAAAAGATGGCGAACCAATTTCAGGAAGCCCATTTACCTTAACATTCAAAGATGGTGATAAATTATTAACGGTTATGAAAGAACAAATGCAAATCGTTGAAAAAGATGGGTTCATATCTGCAATTAACGGAATCGAACAAGAACCTGCAAACCAAAAATATTGGTTATTTGATGTCAACGGAGAAATGAGCCCAGTCGGAGCAAACCAAGTTGATTTAAAACAGGGCGATGTCATCGATTGGAAATTAGAAGCATTTAAACAATAATGAAAAATACGACTATTTTTTCAATCCGAAAAATTGCACTGATTGCATTACTATCAACACTAGCCTATGTTGGCAGAATCCTATTTGCTTGGATTCCAAATGTTCAACCCTGTTACGGTAATTTTATTAATCATTACTTTAGAAATAGGATTAGTGGAAGGAATTTTGACGGCTAGTTTATCCATGTTCTTGTCGAATATCTTTTTAGGAATGGGGACCTTGGACATTGTATCAAATTGCAAGTTTTGCGATTGTCATTCTTGTATTTTTCTTGTTTGAAACCTTTATGGAGAAAAACTTGGAAACAGCCCTTATTGAAATTAGCCTTTTTACAATTATGGCTGGCTTGACGGGATATTTATATGGATTTGTCATTTCGATTTTTTTCTGTATATTTTTATCATATCCCTAAATTTTGGGTATATTATTTACAAGGACTACCATTTGATACACTTCATGCATTTGGCAATATTGGTTTTTGGATACTCTTATCGCCATTATTACCACGTATTATTCAAAAGTATCAAACTAAATTTCAGTAACACAAAAAGGAGATTGAATGCCGTTCAATCTCCTTCTTTTTGATTTCTATTGGTTGACAACAATGACAATTTTTCTTCTTTCGAAAGTCTTTTATGTCGTCTGACTGTAAATTCATCCGGAACTGGATCTTTGTCCTCCTAAAAATAAATGGATGACATCTCATAATTCTGCCACCCCCATGATTACACCCTTGATAACGCCATGTTTTTCAATTGCTTGAATCATATACGTTGAACAAGTTGGTCGATAAATACACGTTGGTGGAAATAATGGCGAAATCCACTTTTGATAAGCTCGAACCAATCCAATCATTATTTTTTTCACTGAAACACCTCTACCCTTGAATCCATTTAAAGAGAACTTGTACTCCTTCTGCAGCAATCAATGTATACACATAAAAGTGTGATAGGTTTTGCCACTAAGCAAATCGCCACAAATTTCTTAAACGTCATCTTCCCTAACCCTGCTACCATACATAAAAAATCATCAGGAAATCCCGGCAACACTAATGCCCAAAAGAAGAAACGTTCGAATTTCTTTCCATCATTTAAATAGCTAATATATTTATCATAAGTTGCTTGAGAAACAAATGCTTGAACAACTGTTTCTCCATACCGTCTTGCTAGCCAAAAATTAATCATTGAGCCAATCATAATACCAATAAAATTATAAATAAACCCATATAAAGGTCCGAATACAATATGCCCAACAACACAAGTTAATCCGCCCGGAATAATCGGATAAACTACCTGCACCATTTGAATGAAGATAAAAATAGTACTCCATACATTCCCCAATGACCCACTAACTGATGGAAGGATCCTCCAACTTCAAAAATAATGATGTTTTGGCAATGATGTATCCTAAATAAATCGTTAGGATAATTCCCGCAATCGTCAATAATTGAATCATCTTTCTATTTAATTCAATAGCACTTTGTTTATTCATAATTTCCTCCAGTAATCTTCTTCATACAGAATCATTTTAATAAGACTACTTTTAACAAATCAAATATGAAAAATCCTTTGATTTTTCTAACAAAAACGATGATAACCTTACATTACTGTCACAATGATTCCATCCAAGGTTTATGAACGGAAACATGATTCATTAATTCTTCTTGTCGTTTTAATTGTTCTAATCGAGCTAAACGTCTCTGTTCATAGCCACTACAAATGAATTTTTCTTCTGCTGTTTCTGGTTCAATCGCAGGAACTGCAAAAATCCGTTTCCCCTTCACGAGGTATTGCAACAAATGTCCAAAAACTAGTTGCTGCTAAATAACGTTCACCCGTTAAAACATCTTCCCCTACCACTTTACAAAAGACTTCCATACTTTTCTTTCCAACTCCAGAAATATAAGTTTCCACACAAACAGAATGTCCTAATGGTAATGGTTTTAAATAATTCATCGCATCAACGGAAGCTGTCACTGCTAAACGACGACAATGACGAGATACGGTAATCGATGCACAGTCGTCAATAATCCGTGTTAAATTCCCTCCAAATAATGTTTGATGCATATTCACATCAAATGGAAAAAAATTCTTCTAGATTGAATCGCACGTGTTTGTGCGCAAGTTTTTGATTGTTGTATTCATAATAACTCCTCTACTATTCGATAAGGTTATTGTACCATTCCTTTTCTTTTTTTCAAAAAGTATGGCTTTGAAGTTGGAATAGCAACTCTAAAATTCCTTAACTGACTTCACCAACTTTTTGTATAGCTTCTGCTATAAAGATATAGTTATTAATGATAGAATAAACTAAAAAGGAGGGATTAGAATGTATAGCTTAGAAAAACACTCAAGTTAACTTTAGAACAAATAGTGATTTGCTTGAAAGAGCAAAAAGAAATCATCTCTGAACATAATCTGGATATGACAACCAGTTTCAATCTTTTTTTAGAAAAATATTGTACAAAATAAAAAAATTACCCTTTAAGACAGATGCCGATAAAGAACGAGAAGAATTATTGACACAATTAAGATCTGAAATCTCTCAAAGTTTTTAAAGATTTAGAACAAGGTAGAATCTATACTGTAAACAAAGTAAGGAGTACCCTTGAAATTTGAACAAGCTCATTAATTCCAGAATATGTACAAAAAATCAACTTCGAACTATTAAAAACTACATTGAAACTATGTACTTTTCAGAGCAAGCAGGAATTAGTACGGTTAATAATATTATTCACGGATTAGAACGCTTAACAATTTTCCCTGAAGCTGGGTTTAATGCTGATGAAAAAGTTGGAAAAAAATCATCTATCCCCCATACAAAAACTCGCTGTATCGTTTTAGGAGATTATTTAGCCTTCTATCATATCTTAGAAGATAGAAAATCCATCTTTATTTCTAATATTATACATAGTAAACAAGACTATATTAGATTATTTAAAAGAAAATCGTAAGCATCCAATAACCAAGTATATTGAAAAACAGCTCTCCGCGTGATACGGAGAGCCCTTCTATTTTATATTTCCCGCCACTCCACAAATTAAGACATTTTTACTTGTGTTTGCGAAGTTGCAATTCGGTTTTGTTTTTGGTATAATGAAGATACAAAAAGAGCCGAGCAGTAACTCGACTCTGATGTAGACCGTTGAAAAAGACGGTGGCTGATTGGAATGAAATAACATCACTCAATCAGGCAAAGTCATGAGCGGTGTTATTTTTTTGTTTTCATATCTATTAATTTGACAATGAGTGCTACATTTATTTTTTTCTAACTTAATTTTTACAATCGGTGATATTAAAGAGTATTTGTAAAAAAATCTGCTTTCATATCCCACCACTACTACAAAAAGAGAGCAACTCACGTTACTCTCTCATACTGAAACTTCAATTCTAATCTAATCCAATTTCTTGGCGCACAACATCTGCGATTCGTGTGACATAATCATGACATAATTCATCTGTCGGTGCTTCTACCATGACACGAACTAATGGTTCTGTACCACTTGGACGAACTAGAACACGACCATTTCCTGCCATTTCTGCTTCCACTGTGTCGATAATTTCTTTAATCGCTGGAACTTTCATTGCTCCATTCTTATCGCTCACTCGAATATTCACTAATTCTTGAGGATAAGTAGGCACTTCGCTGGCTAATTCGCTTAATTTCTTACCAGTTTGTTTCATCACATTCATCAATTGAATTCCTGATAATAATCCATCCCTGTTGTATTCAAATCTAAGAATACAATATGTCCTGATTGTTCTCCACCGAAGTTATAACCATTTTTACGCATTTCTTCAACAACATAGCGATCCCCTACAGCTGTTTGAAGAGCAACCATTCCTTCTTCTTCGACTGCTTTATGGAATCCTAAGTTACTCATAACTGTTGAAAACAATTGTATCTTGATTTAATTTTCCTATACTGCGTAAATATTTTCCACAGATAAACATTATTTTATCGCCATCTACGATTTCTCCGTTTTCATCAACCGCAATACAACGATCTCCATCTCCATCGAAACTTAATCCTAAATCTGCACCATTTTCTTTTACAAATGCGGCTAACGCTTCTGGATGTGTCGAACCAACTCCATCATTAATGTTCACACCATTTGGTTTATTCCCCATTGTGTAAAATTCTGTTTCTAAATCTGCGAATAAACGATTTAATACAGCAGCAGTTGCTCCATTTGCACCATCTAATGCTACTTTCATATCTGTTAGAGGGCCATCAATTGTATGTTGTAAAAATTGACTATATTTCATCGTTCCTTCTAAATAATCATCTACCGTTCCTAATTCATCTGTTGAAGGACGTGGTAATGTGTCTTCTGGGCTATCTAATAAAGCTTCAATTTCTGCTTCTATTTCATCCGATAATTTAAAACCATCTGCTCCAAAGAATTTAATACCATTATCTTGTGCTGGATTATGAGATGCAGAAATCATCACCCCTGCTACTGCACCTTGCATTCGTGTTAAATAAGAAACTCCTGGTGTTGGAATCACTCCTAATTGCATCACTTCAATCCCTACAGATAATAACCCTGCAATTAAAGCATGTTCTAATAATTGTCCTGAAATACGAGTATCTCTTCCGACTAAGACACGTGGATGCTTATCTCCACCTGCTTGTTGTAATAAGACATAGCCACCAAAACGTCCTAATTTAAACGCTAATTCTGGTGTTAATTCAGCATTTGCTACTCCTCTTACACCATCTGTTCCAAAATATTTGCCCATATTCAATCTCCTTTAAAATTCTATCATTTTCTATTGTCTTGTTGTTTGTGTTGTCTGCGTTGTTTCTGTTGTTTGTGTTGTTGTAGGTGTAACTACCACTTCTACAGAAATATTTTCTGGAGTGACACTATCGACTCCTGTTGATAGCGTCAATTTAACCGCTTGTGTTGTCGTTTTTGTCATTTGACTCACGTCTACTACTACAGGAATAGCTGTCAATCGATCCAGTACTTCTTGAGCTCCTAAAATAGTAACCTCTTTGATATCGGATTTCAATTGGTAAGTATATTGACTTCCTGCACTTCCAGTTGTCGTTAATACAAGTGGAACTCTTTTACTATTCATTGTAATTGGCACTCTTACTTGAACTTGCTCTGGTTCTACCTTTAGCGCAAGAGGTTTTCCTGTTGCATCCAACGCTTGTACTGCAACTGAAGAAGTATAATCTGCTTTCGCATTTTCTGGAACTGTAACATTTGCGACAACCATTTCTACTTGATTAATAAGTGATTCCGGTCCAGAAATCGTTACTCTAGCAGGACTCACTAAAGCTTGTCCATTTTTATAAGCTCCTGGTAAATTGGCACGATTCACATTTACCGAAACGGGTAATTCAACTGTCGATTTCTTTTCAATTATAATCTCAACCGTCTCTGGAGAAACTGTTCCTTTTACTCCTGAAGGCAATCCTGTCACTTGTAAGGTTATCATATGTTTCCCAGTTCCTAATTCATTTAAATTAGGAGTTTTCACACGATAAGACGCATTTCCTGCAACTGCTAATAATGAACTACTAGAACCTTCGATTCTTAATGTCACAGATTCTGGCAAACCTGTTACCGTATATAATTGACTATCCATATCGACATACACTGGAACATTTCCAATGGTATTTGAAGTTGTCTGAATAGATACTGCTGCAGATTGTCGACTCGGACTTGATTCACTTGCATATACAAATAAAGCCATTGTTAAAATAAAGGATATCACTACCAAAAATGATTTTTTCGTCATCCATTTACTAATCATTCATACGACCTCCTCTAAAGAAATCAATCACCATCGTTAGAATTGTCGAATCTTTTTGGTTTGTTTCGTTTGAAATCAAATGTTCACTCAAAACTGCTACAAATTCATCTGGAGTTAGCTCACGTAATAATTTTTCACGCAATGCCACACTAACTTTCCCTGTTTCTTCTGAAATAACAATAATCAACGCATCCGTTACTTCACTTAATCCGATGGCCGCACGGTGTCTTGTCCCTAATTCTTTAGGAATAAATTTACTTTCAGATAATGGTAAATAACACGCTGCCGCTTCCACTTCATGACCACGAATAATAACCGCACCATCATGAAGAGGGGTATTCGGAATAAAAATTTGCGTCATTAATTGATTTGAGATTCGTGATTGCAACGCAATCCCTGTATTAATATATTCTTCTAAAGAATTCGATTGTTCGATACAAATTAACGCACCGATTCTTCTTTTCGCCATATATTGTACAGAAATATTTAACTCTTCAATCATTCGTTGCGCTTGATTGGTTCTAGAAGATTTTCTTGAAAATAAATTCGAACGACCGATGTGTTCTAAGCCTCTACGAATCTCTGGTTGAAAGACAACTAAAGCACCAACCACACCCCATTGAATTACTAAATTCATAATCCAATCCAGAGTAATTAAACCAAACATATAACTAATGAATTGACTCCTGCAATAACTGCCAAGCCCTTCATCAAATGTACAGCCCTCGTGCCTTTCATGATGAGTAATAGATTATATAATAGGTACCAAACAATCACAATATCGACAATATTCCGAATGCTACTCCATGCACCTAAACTACTCCAATTAAATTGCATCACTCAACCTCCATTTCTATATCCTCTTTAGTTTATACCTTTTCTGAAAACATTACAACTGAACGCGAACTTATTTATATTTTATTTTTTGACAGTAAATTCCTCTGCGTGCTACACTACACTCAACTGATTAAGGGAGGATTTATTATGCAAAAAAGTTATTTTGATGGAGGGATACTAACTTATATTCTAAGTTACATCATTTCATTTTTTATTATTACTCTTACATTTGGGCTAGGAACTCCTTGGGCGATCTGCATCATGTATAAATGGGAAATTGAACACACGGTGATTGAAGGACGTCGCCTTGGATTTGATGGTACTGCTCTCGAATTATTTGGGAATTGGATTAAATGGTTTTTCTTATGTATTATTACATTAGGAATTTACGGATTTTTGGATTCGTATTAAAGTACTAGAATGGAAAGCTAAACATACGTATTTCTTAGATTAAGTAAAAAACCACTCCGTTTAACGTTACAGGTGGTTTTTGTTATCTCACATTCTTTTCTTTTTGCTGAACTCGTTTTAGCGATATACGCCGTTAAGATTGGTGTTAATATAGCTGTCACAATAACGGAAGCAGTAATTTGAGTCGTAGCAGTTGCTTCAATCGCTTTAAAGGAAGCATCTACCGCAGAAAGTGCCGCTGGTGTCGCAATAGCACTTGCAGCCGTACTAGAAATCGCAGCACCAGCAACTCCATTTCCTCCAGACAACTTATCTGCAGCAATCGCTGCAACCCCACCAATTAGTGTTGTAATCACACCTAGTAAAAATACCAGGTAATCCACCTTCAAGAATTTGTCCAAAGTTCATATTTGCCCTAAACAAAAATCCTACGACGATAATAATCGCTGTAATTCCATTTGAAGAACTTTCTTCATATAAGGAAAAAGCATTTCCTAAAAATAATCCCAATAATTAGTGGTAAAATCGTTTCCAATCAAGTTCCAAATAGAAATATTCGCCAACCCTGCGGTACTTAACACCGCCATCGTTACCATTGGACCAACACTTAAAGTAGTAATTCCAACAGCACCAGTATCAATTTCATCGCCGTAAACTTCTACAATTCCAGCATACATCGCATTATTCGCTACTGAAATTGCTCCAATCACCGCTACTGTACTCAACCCTAAGAAATTATCATTGAACACTTTCGCTACTAATAATCCTAGAATAATTGATACAATAATTTTGGCGATAATAATAGACGCCCCACGAACAACAGCCTTCGGTGTATTTTTTTAAGGAAATCGTTCCACCAATGACAAATAAGAACGCCCTCAACCAATGGCTCAGCACCTTTTACAATCGGTGTCGTAAATCCACCAATTTGCAAGATTTGAGGAATAAATGTATTAATAAAACATCCAATAAACATTGGAACAATAATAGTATCCCCAGGAATTTTAATCTTTTTCATTGCATTCACATACCTTCTTGAAAATTTTACTGAACGGGAGAAAAATCAACCATCTAATGTAATACCACCATCGCAGTCGCCGATTTCTCCAGTAATAAAGCTTGCTAAATCGCTGGCGAAGAATAAAATCATTTGAGCAATTTCAACAGGTTCTGCACGACGTCCTAACGGAATCATACTAATTACTTTTTGACTCTTTTCTTTATCTTCTGAAAGCACTGTTGTCATATCTGTTCTTGTAAATGATGGACATACTGCATTACAAGCAATATTGTATTTCCCGCCTTCTTTAGCAACTGCTTTTGTCAAACCGTTCAAGCCTGCTTTAGAAGAAGCATACGCTGCAGTTCCTAGAAGACCTCCCCCTAATTTTGCAGCAACAGAAGAAACATTGACAATTCTACCTCCTTTATTTTCAATAAAGTGAGGGAAAATCGTACTAATCGTTGAGAAACATCCAGAAAGATTAATACGAATTGTTCTTTCCCATTCTTCATAAGTCAATTGTTCGAAAGGTTTCGCACTAATCACTCCTGCACAATTGACTAAAATATCAACTTTACGTTCAGATAGAATCTTATTCATGCTTGCAACAATGGACTCATGATTTCCTAAATCCATGTATTCAAACGCAGTATGTTCTGCTCCAAACTCGGCTACTGTTTTTGTAGCAGCAGCCTCATTAATATCTGCAATGACTACAAAACCTCCACCTTCAACAATTCCTCTTACTACTTCTTTTCCAATCCCATTTGCTCCACCTGTCACGATAGCAACTTTCCCTGAAAAATTCATAAAAATCACTTCCTTTGATTTGTTGTTTACATTCTATTCCTATGAAAAAATCAGGTTGTTATCATTTGTTACTATTTTCACAGTTTTTAAAAGAAATTTTTATAAAAAATCCTAAAACTAAAAAACCTGCTGGATTTACCAACAGGTTAGGAAGTGGTTAAATTAATCTAAATATCTTTCTGGCACTTTTAGAACTGCGCAGATTTTCTTCAAATCTTCTTTTGAAAGAACATTGCTTTCATAAATGCTCTTACCACTAACTCTTTGAACATCTAATGCAATATGGGCTGCTTTATCAGCAGTTTCAATTAATCCGAAAACAATCTTGATAATCTACACCAGTAGAGAGAACACCATGTTTGCTCCAAACAACTAAACGATGAGTTTCTAACTCTTTTAGCTGTAGTAGAACCAATTTTTGAGTTCCTGGAACTTCCCATGGTAAAACGGCAATTCCATCAGGGAACACTACGATTGATTCAGTTAACACTGACCATAAATCTAAAGATAAAGATTCAGTTGTTACATCATTTAATAAGCAGTATGTTACAACATTAGTTGCATGATTATGAATTACTACTCTATGATTTGGGTTTTGTTTTAATCTTGCTGCATGAGATAATACATGCATAAAGATTTCACTTGTAGGACGTTTTCCTGTAACAAAACCTGCAACGACTTGATATCCTTTATCTGTTAATTGAATGATACCAGTATCCGCATGTGGTTGTGAATGTAATGTTCTAAAATGACTTCCAGAAGCTGTAATCAAAATATATTCTCCTCTTACATGTTCTGGAACATCTAAAACTTCCACTTCTTTTCTATTTTCAGCATAGTACGTATATTCTGTACCAGCCAAGCTGCTTTCAAGATTTTCAGCTTCTTCAGCTGTCAAACGATAACTAACATTTCCACCGTTATATTCGTCCCAGCCTTTATTCCACATATCATATGTCACTTGACATAATCCTTCAATAAATTTAGGATACCCCATAATTATTCCCCTTCTTTAACTGTAATATTTTTCAGCCGTACCTGAAAAAATTTTTTTGTTTATCCAATATAATAGTAACTGTTTTCTTAACTGTCGTCAACCAAATTCGTTTATTTTTAATAATTTATACACGATTTATCATAATCCTTTATGATTATTATGAGTTTTTACTAAGATTAACTATTCAATTTAACAAAAATTCATAGACGATTCCTAATAATTTTCTATAAAAAGAACGGATCCCGATAATGAGATCCATTCTTCTATTACTTCAAATCTTTCCCATTATTCAACAGCTTTTGATTCTTCTATTCTATCTATTTCTGAACCAATCCTTTGAATTTTCGTCTTATTTACGATTATTTTTAGTACTACAGAATTTCTTAAATCTGCTCTCATCAAATTCCTTGAATAAATTCTGCTTATCCAAGTAAATAGCAACAGGTAAAAATTAAAAACCGTTAACCAAAATCATCTGGGAAATGATAGAATAGACAAATAGTATACCTAATACTAAAACAAAGCAACTTCTTCATTCTATTCGCCCGCTTCTAATGTTTCATTATATTTCTTTCTATCTTTTAATAGCCATACATAAAGAGCTAACCATACAACTCCTAATACAATAGCGATAACATCTCCATTAAATCCATTTGCTAAAATATAACGAATATCTGGTCCTTCAAAAGTAGCCCATGAAATTAAACCACTTTGATTTAATGTTTTTGTTTCTTCTGCTAAACGAGTCATATATGGAGTGAAGTAAGTTGCTCCATATAAGAATAAAGGAGTAGAAATTAAAACCATGAATAATCATTCTTAACACATTACCATTTGTTAATAATAACGCTCCTACAACAAATGATAAATTAATAATACCTGCAAAATGGTAATACAATATTATTTGGTAAAACGATAGATCCTACTAAAAGGAATGGGATTGTAAAGATAACTGCTACCCATAATTCATTACGTCCACCAAGTACTGGCCAGTCTAAACCAATATAAACTTCACGATCTTCAAATTTTTCACGCATAAAGTCAGATACTGCTTCTGAAATTGGTGATAAAGCTTGAGAAAATAATTTTTGATACCATAGGGAATAAAGTTAAAAGCTGTTGCAGCTTGAACTGAAAGAGTTAAGGCGTATTTAATACCATTACCTGATGCAGCTCCTAAAGCAAATCCAATAATAGCTCCCATTACTGCATTTTCTCCAAATACACCAATTTTTTCTTTTAATGTATCAGCATCAAATTGTTTATTTAAAAGAGGAATTTTTTTCAACAATTCATCAATCGGATGTAAAATTACTGCAATCATGCAAATAAAAGTGAGGTACTGTAATTCCCGGAACTCCAGTTAAACGTTCTACTTCTGGCGCAAATACATCTCCAAGTTTTAATTCTAATACAATAATAATAGCTGCTGCAATAAATCCTAGAAAATATTATTTGTAAGTACGTTACAATTACTGCTGTAAAAATTTTATTCCAAACATTCCATAAATCTACATTTAACGTTTTTTTGTTTGTTTAGTCACTAACATAATGAAGTTAATCGCTAATTGTAATGGGAACACTAAGAAAGCATAAGGCCAAGCCCAGCTAATTGCTGCAGCTCAGGCCAACCAATATCAACTGCTGGTAAACTTAATCCAGTATGAGTTGTTAAATCATTTGCTGCTGCACCCATACTTGTCATAATAAAGTTTACAAGAATTCCCATACCTGTAAATGCAATCCCTAAAGTTAACGCTGCTGTAAAAAGCTTCTCTGAACTTCATTTTCATTGCTAGTCCAACAATTAACATTAAAAAAATGGAACAAATACTGCAGCTCCTAAATCCAAAAATATATTGAATAACCACTTGTAAAGTTTCCATAATTTTTCCTCCTAACTATTTAAAGAAATCTATAATTTTTGTAACTCTTGTTTTTTGACCCATTCCTGTTAAAAATGCAATTCCATTAAATACTGGAACTCCATAGTCTTTTTGCTTTAACGATTGAAATATATCCATCTGCTGATTTTTAAAATGCATTTCTAACGCCTTCATATCAACAGCTTCAATCTCGCAAGGCACATTGGCTTCTTTTAATAATCTTTCAACTTTTGATGCTACTGTTTGAGAAGTAGCCACTCCTGATCCACATGCAACAATTAATTTTTCATAACTCTTCCTCCATTTCTACTGTTACAAATAATTGATAAACTTCTTCTTCTGATTTTGCATTTTTGCAATTTTGTAATAAATTCATCTTGTCCAAAAATATTCATTAGTTCTACTAATAAACCTGTTTGATTTTTTTGGTTCAGAAATTCCTAATACAATTACAAAATTTACAGGAACCTCTTCATCCGATGTTCCCATCTGAATAAAAAGTTATAGGGTTTGATAATTTAACAATGTAAATAAATGGTTTTTTTACATACTCACTATACGTATGCGGAATTGCTACTGCTATTTTTTTCTAATCTTAATCCTGTTGGAAATTCCTCCTCTCTTTCCACAATTGCAGATGCAAATCCATCTGTTACAAACCCTTTATCAAACAATGTTTTAGACAATTTTTTGAAGCAATTCTTTTTGTCTTCACCCACTCCTTCTAAATTAATTAATTGTTTTATTGACTAACTGTGATATAATTGTCATTTTTCACTCCTTATAATATTGATTCAAAGTTAGCTTCTGAAAATAATGCCTTTATAAAAACTTTCATGATCTTTCGCTCTCCCATAAATTTTTGTATATAAGAAGAACTATCAATCTTAGAATAAATTACCTTTTAAAGCATCTTTATAAAATTCTAATTCCTTCTCTGTAATAGCAATCAGCATAACTACTTTTAACTAAATTTTGCCCCTCAATAAATCGGTTTTATCTAATGTCATCATTATTAATTCACTAGTATTCACCTCTTTAGGATTAGCATGAGGAAGTGCTATTCCTGTATAAGTACTTGTTATGCCTAAAGTTTTTCTCTATGGCGAATAGTCTTTTTCAAAATTTTATATTTTCTAAATTTTTCTCATTAGCCAATTGGATAATTTTTGATAAACACTTATCTACGCTGCTTACCTTTTTCTCTAATATGATCGATTTTCCAAGTAATTTTTGATAAGTCGATTCGTATATTCTTCATCATTTTTCGTTAAAAAGTTATATTGTGTTTGCTCCATTGTATTGGCTAAAAATTTCCTTTGGATTTTTAGTAAAATCATCTTCTTTCATAATCGTTCCAACATGTATGTACGGAAACGATACATTCTTTTAATTCCACAGAACTAATCACTAAGTCATTTTCGCTAACATCTAAAGAACTTACTTTAGAATATTCTACTTTATGAATATGTTCGTACTGACCTGTTATTTTTCCTAACTTGATTCAATAATAATTCTGATGTTTGCTAAACTATGTGGGCATATCACATAAATATTCATTGGTTTTTATTTTTTTCTACTGATATTTCTAAATGTATGGTTAAAAGTGCCGCTTCATTATCGGTCAATTCTACATTGAAGTTATTCTTAAAAAAACTTTTCCTGATAACCAAACAAAGTTATACAAAACTCCATACTGGTATTTAATTTCTTCCATCAAATCACTTTTTAAATGAATTTTATTTCGTAATCTCATAATCATTGCTGGAATATGATTGATTAACATTCCTCTTAAATACTCATCTTGTTCAAAATGAATACCTGCCAATTCTCCAACCAATGCTATGAATTCATCCACTGTTTTCTCAATTTGAACATTAGACTCTAAATAAGAATTTTCATAATTTCCAATAGTAATTAAACTCTGACAAAGAAAATAATCTCCTTTTTCAGCAACTTCTCTGCCAGAAACTTCATTCAATAAATCTCTGGCTAATAAATAAGTTTCAATAATTTTTGGATTATTACTATCTAAATCATTTTGTTGTTCTATAAAAAATTCATTTTTCCAACGAATATCGAAAATTACCAAGTCCATTAATAAATAATGACGATATTCATAACAAAACTGAAAACTTATATTTTTCTAAAAACCGATTCATAATTTGGATAATTTCTTGAACTCTATTCTGATTAATACATCCATAATTCGATAATCCTGCTAAATTAAAAATGAACTAATCCACTTAATAACTTATTACGGAAGAACTTCCTTATATTATCTTCCAACCCTTCCAAAGTTATTTTTCCTTGTTGTTTAGTCAACTTTATTCCATTCTTAACAATCTCTTTTTCTAGTTCATAAATTTCTCTTCGTACAGTTGATTCACTCGTGAAATTTTCAATGGAACAATCTAAAATATCAATTTCATTTTTCAGCATAAATGTAGATAATAGTTTACACTCTTCATTTTGCTTATTTGTTTTTTGTGAAACTTGAAAAGTTTTTCTTCAATTGTTCTTTATATTTTTCATCTATTTCAATATAAATTCCCATACTAGGTTTTTCTTTATCACTGAAGAAAAAGCTTTTTAGATATTGATTAATAACTGAAATATCATTGTAAATCGTTTTTAGTGGAAACTAAATACTGTTGAGCTAATACCTTTCCTGTCACAGGGATCGTTTTCTTGAATTAACCGATTCAATAGATCCACCTGTCTATTATTCATTAAAATCACCCTCAACCATTTCCACATTTTTATTTTAAACCGCTTGCAAGAATATATTAAATCAATTTTTCCAGAACATTGTGGAAGTTTTATTCTAATCATTTTTATACTATTTCAACTTTTTCTTAATAAAAAAACATCCAAACATCAGCTTCGCAGCTCTACATTTGAATGTTAAAATTTTGATAATTAGTAGTTTGAAATTTATAATTTAGACATAGAATTAGGTCAGGAAGCATACGCACCCTATCCATTTTTTTGCAGTAAAAATTACCCAAAGAGACCGTAAAAGGCTACCGGTAACCTCACAAACAGAAAAAGATTTTCTCTTGTTATTTATTATGTTCCAATAGCTTCACCTTCACTCAAATATTCTCTAGCAACATCTTCAGCAGGTCTTCCATTTGCCCCTACTTCAAAGTTCATTTGGCTCATTTCTTCTTCAGAAATTTTTCCAGCTAATTGATTTAAGATTCCTTCTAATTCAGGATGTTTTTCAACAATTCTTGTTTCATTAGAGGAGCTCCTTGATACGGTGGGAATAATTGTTTATCATCCTCTAATACTTTTAATTGGTAACGTGAAATTTCTGCATCGGTTGAATAAGCATCTGTAACTTGAATATCGCCAGATTGAATAGCTTGATAACGTAATGCAGGTTCCATTGTGGCTACATCCAATTGTAAGCCATACATACTTTGCAATCCTTTATTTCCCGTCTTCACGGTCATTAAATTCTAGTGTAAATCCCGCTTTTTAATGGACGATTTACTTTTTCAAATCAGAAATTTTTGTTAATTTTTTTCAGCTTCTGCCAATTGTTTTGGTACAGCAACTGCATAAGTATTTTGATACGCCATTGGTTTTTAAAAATACAAAACCATCTTGGTCTAAAATTCCTTTGCGAGCTACTTCGTACACTTCTTCAGGTTCATGACTGACTTTTGGTTTATTCTTCAATAAACTTTCTGTAATCGTTCCTGAAAATTCTGGGTAAATATCAATATCCCCTTTTTTCAATGCTTCATATAAGAAATTCGTTTTTCCGAAGTTTGGTTTCACTTCGACTTTTTAATCTTGTTTGATCTTCGATTAATAACTTATACATATTCATCAAAATCTCAGGTTCTGGTCCTAATTTTTCCTGCGATCACTAGTTTATCTGATGTGTGCATTTTAGCAATTGTTGGTGCAAAAGAGCTCCTAATCCAATAATTAAAACTAAAAAGGCTGCTAAAATCGTTTTTAATTTTGCAGTTTCCATCCATTTTCAATAAGAAATTGAATAAAATTGCTAAAATCGCAGCGGAAATAGCTCCAATCAAGATTAAACTTGAATTATTTCGGTCAATCCCTAATAAAATAAAGCTTCCTAATCCTCCAGCACCAATTAATGCTGCTAAAGTTGCTGTTCCAATAATGAACACAGCTGCTGTACGAATCCCTGACATAATGACAGGCATCGCAATGGCAATTTCAAACTTTTTAAGACGTTCGAATTTTGTCATTCCAAAAGCAATTCCTGCTTCGACTAGACTTTCATCAATTCCTTGAAGTCCTGTAATTGTATTTTGCAAAAATTGGGAATAGCGCATATAACACTAAAGTCGTTAGAGCTGGTAATGTTCCAATCCCCATTAATGGAATAAACAATCCAATTAACGCTAAAGATGGTAATGTTTGAATAATCCCTGCAATTTGTAATAAAAATCCAGAAATCTTTTTCGATGGACTGACTAATACTGCAACAGGGATGGCAATCACTACCGCTAATAATAACGCTAATAAAGAAAGTTGAAGGTGTTGCCCTAGAGATAACATCCATTCACTATTTCTCTCTTGAAATGTTCGAATGAATTCATTCATGATGTTCTCCCCTTTAAATAATTCTTTGACAAACTCATTAGCCGGATTCGTTTGAATTTCATGAGAGTGTCTACTTGTACAATTTCTCCATCTTTTAATACAGCAATTCTATCGGCTAATTTCACGGCTTCATCTGTGTCATGTGTAACAAATAATGTTGTCATTTTAAATTCTTGATGTAATTGTTTTGTTAAATCTTGTAATTGTTTACGACTGATGGCATCTAATGCTGAGAAAGGTTCATCCATCAGTAAAATTTTTGGAGTCGCAATAATAGCCCGAACAATTCCTACTCGTTGTTGTTCTCCTCCGGATAATTCTTTTGGATAACGATTCGCATAATCTTCAAAAGAAAGTCCAACCTTCTCTAATAGTACCTTCGTTTGCTCTTGAATTTGTTCTTTTTTCCACCCTTTCATCTCGGGAATTAAAGCAATATTTTCTGCTACTGTTAAATTTGGAAAAAGAGCAATTTGTTGCAAAACATATCCTGTTTCTAATCGTAATTCTCGTTGATGATGATCTTTAATCCGCTTTTCATTTAAGTAAACATTTCCATCTGTTGGTTCGATTAATTGGTTAATCATTTTCATCATCGTTGTCTTCCCTGAACCTGACGGTCCCACTAACACTATAAATTCGCCGTCTCCAATGCGTAAATTAACATCTTTTAAGACAGTTTTTTCATCGTAGCGCAATGCTACATTTTTGTATTCAATCATTTTACCTTCTCCTTTTAGCAAAAGCAGATTGTATCAACAAACAGCTTCTCTAATTTTACTCCCGTTCTCCGTCTTTTAAATTTTGCAGAATTCGATTTAAATATTCTTCTACTTGTACGATTTCTTCTTCCTTAAATCCAGCATAGAAGATTTCTCCTAATTCACGGCTAACATTTTCTCCAATTTCTTTTTGAGATTTTCCTAATTCCGTTAAATTCACATATTTTCTGCGTTTATCTTTTGGACAATCTTTCATACAAACTAAGCCTTGTTCTTCTAATTTTTTTAGCATACTTGTTAATGTGTTGTTCGCTAAACCTGTTCTACAGCTCAATTCTGAACAGGTAATATACCCTTCAGTATCATTCCATAAGATCGACAATATTTTCTCTTGTTCACTTCTAAAAAGAGCATCCGGTTCTTTACTCAATAATTTTTGATAAAGTCTTCCATTCAATAAACGAATATGGTGTATTAAATATCCTCCATTTTTAGCGTCCATCCCATTCATTTCCTTTCACTTTTTATTTCTATATAGAACTATATTCCGTGGAATCCATTTTGTCAATTAGTTCGATATAGAAATTTTATAAAAACACAAAAAAGAGCGTTCTTTCTAGAACACTCCTCCTCGATTCATTAATCTACTTTTTTCATTTCTTCAAACATTTCATCATTGACATAACATCCCACTGTAGAATTTGGAGATGGATTGATGACTACATCGAAAGATTTTGTCACTTGAGATAATGTTTGAATCATACCACTCAGCTTTCATCATAAATTTGTCTCAATCTCTTCCAATCTGTATAGAAGACCATTGCTTCTTTTTCATCTTTCCCTGGTAAAATCGCAAATTCCATATTTTCCCCTGAATGTTGGGTTACTTGAGGATTTTCAGATAATCTATCTAATTTAATCGGTGTTAAGAATCTTGCTTTTGGCAATTCTAAACATAGGAAACGATAATACAAACCATGTATTACTCTTTCCTCTTCTGTTTGAGGCATCCCTAATTGATTTAATAATAACAACCATCTCATGACATCTGGATTTGTAACCGGAATCTCTTCTTCTGCTACTCCTGTATAATCAGGTGCTGCAATAATTCCTTCTGCTGCAAGTGAAGTTTGTTCTGTTACAAGATGGACACCTGTCGCTCCATTTTGATAGAAAACTTCTAAGAAGAAATTCTCAATCCCTTTCCCATCTTCTCCATTTTGAATACGACGTAATTCAAAAATTTCTGTATCTGCAAAACGAGAAGCAAGCCGCTCTTCGTATGCCACTGGTGCCACAAAAATCATTGGAGAACTACAAACAAATCCACCTTCTTCTCTTTGTTGTGTTTGAGAAAAATAAATAAGGTTCTTCTGTTTTTTTAGAATAAACTGTTACTAATTCTTTTTACTTGTAACAATTTATTTCGTACAGCCATCATTAATTGTTGTATCTTGCCCATATTTTCAGCATGTTCTTCTGGTGATTCTTGTGAAGCATTCATATGACAGTATAGTAAAAATACACGTGCAATTTCTGATAAATCGGCTAAACTCAATGTCTCCAGATCTCTTTGCGTTAAAACTCCTTCTTGACGTCCTACAAAAACATTTCCTATTGTATTAACAAATGTTTTATAAATTTCTTCCTTGTTGGCACCTTCTTCATGTAATACAGTTCCTTTTTAATACCTAAAGGCATTGCATCTTCTAACAAAAGTGCAACTGGTTCATCTGTTACTTCAAACACTTTCTCTCTTTTAGCATTTTCCATTGCATAAATCGCAGAAGTTGTAACAGTTCCATTGTCGTCTCCAAGATTTGTTAACCAAACAAAATCCCCTACTTTTAATGTTCCTTCAACATTTCCTGTTACCACTAGGTCTAGTGAGTCATCACTAATTTTATAAACGTCTTCTGCCCCTAGTTTGAATGTTGGTTTGTCTTTTGCTGTTTCTTCTTTTTCTTGTTTTGTTAAATAAATCTTTTAATCCCATTTTCTTTCCTCCGTTAATTCTTTTCTCCGACTAATATCCATAAATGTACCGTAATAGTTTCTAAAGGATGATTTTTACTATAGTCTTGATCTTCTTTACTCGCTCCCCAATATAAAGGAGTCATTTTGTAATAAGTGTCCATACATTTCTTTTGTAAGTATCACTTGATAAAAAAACTTCTTTTATCTTCATAGATGGATATTCTTGTTTAAATCGTTCTACAATATCCTCATTAGAATAGTACTGTTTTTCTGCATTACTTTTATATAATTGTTGTCTTAGTTCAATTAAATAATTACTTCCAGGAATAATTTTAATTAATTTCCCACCTGGTGCTAATACACGGTTGAACTCCTTATAATTCGAAGGAGTTAACATATTAATGAGTGTACCACAAGCTTCATCCTCAAAAGGTAACTGTGCTAAATCTGCCACAATCCACAAAGCTTTTTGAGCATGATGATTACTAGCAGCCAAAATCCCTTCCTTAGCAATATCCATTCCTATTAAAGGAATATCTTCTAAAAATGACGATAAATAAGCAAGCGGGCTTCCTTCTCCACAGCCAATATCAACAACTAGTTGATTCTCCTGTTTTGAAATCAGTGACAAAACTTCGTCTAATAAAGGATTGAAGAAACCACTTTGCGCTAATTCATAACGATGCGTAAATAGCTCTGCATCATAATCCTCATTCGCTTTTTGTTTCATCAAATGGAGAGTACCTTTTTTATTAATATCAAAATGATGACGGTTCGTACAAACCAGACTATACCCATCTAACGCTTCAATAGCTGCATGACAATAGGGACATGCAAATAACTGTTGATGTTTTTGTATAAAGTCTCGACTCCAGTCGATGCATCATGCACACTCCTGCTCCATTTATTCTCAATTGTCAGTATACCATAAAATTGATTTTCTGTTTGATTTTCTTTCTCTATAAAATTAACAGTTTTTTTATTTTTGACATTTTTTTCCTGCAATGATACAATAGAATAGAATCGTAATTATGCCGATTTAATTACATGAATGGAGGAAATCATCATGAGTAGTAAAAATTCCAGTAACCATTGTCAGCGGATTTTTAGGAGCAGGTAAAAACAACGCTTATTAATAAAGTCCTAAAAGAAAAACACGGCGAACATATTGCCGTAGTGATTAATGAATTTGGAGAAATTGGTGTTGACCATCAATTCGTATTAGATGTAGAAGAAGAAATTTATCAAATGGATAATGGCTGTCTATGTTGTACTCTTCGTACAGATATTGCAGATATGTTAAAAATCTATTTTTAATGGTCAAAAGAACAAAAATGGGATAAAAAGTTGACCGTGTGTTATTTGAAACAACTGGTTTAGCTGATCTGCACCAATTGCTCAAACATTTATCAATGTACCATTTTTAAATGAACACTTTATCTTAGACGCTGTTTTAACAGTTGTCGATTCAAAAAATTTCTTATACCAAACGGCTCATCAAACTGAACCTGCTAAACAAGTCGGTTTTGCTGATAAAATTTTCATGTCAAAACATAGTTTAGTAGACGATACAATTTATGCAAAAGTCATTAACGAAGTTCGTTCTATCAATCCTTTTGCAGAAATTCAAGATTTAGATGCTCGTCCAGTAGAAATGAAAGATATGTTTGGTCTTGAATTATTCTATGCTTCTGAAAAGAAAATTTTAGAAATGCAAGAAAATTCTGAAGAAGAATATTGTGAAGCGTGTGGACACACTCATGCCCACGGCGAACATGATCACCACCATCATCACGATGAAGAACACTGCGAAGAATGCGGTCATACTCATGCACATGGGGAGCACGATCGTGACCATCATCATGATGAAGAACATCACCACGACCACGACCATGATCATCATCATCACAAACATCACCACCACAGTGGGATTAATTCATTTGTCATTGAAACAGAGAAACCTCTTGTTTTAGCGCATATTAACGAATGGTTGAATGAATTAGTTTATATTTATGGACCTGAATTATATCGTTATAAAGGAATTTTTAAGCGTAGAAGGTTTGGATTATCAAATCATTTTCCAAGGGGTTCAAATGAGTTTTGATATTTCTCGTGGACGTGATTGGAATGACACAGAGCGTAAGTCGACTTTAGTGTTTATTGGTAAAAAAACTTACCAGAAGATACATTAAGAGAAAAGTTTCGTTGCTTGTACAAATAAATAAGGTACGTAAAAATAACTACAATAAAACAGAAAAAACATTTCTAGCCGTAGCAAGGTCGCCAGCAGCCTCGCTTTGCGAGTCTCATGGCTAAAAATCGAGCCTCGGTCTCGATTTTTTTCCCAGTACTATAAAGCCAGGGCTTATAGTACTTTTGCTGCGGAAAAATGTTTTTTCTGTTTTATTTTTTCATAATTCTTCTCACTTTCTTATCGGAGTCTTCATATTATTTTCAAAATTTCACTCTATACTTTAGTCATTCCCAAATAAGAAATATTATCCTCCCAAATAATATATTTCTAAATCCTTTTTCCACCGACCATTGTGTCGGTGGTTTTTATTATGCTAACACCCATACAAAAAGGCTAAGCATTTTTGCCTAGCCTTCTTTCTTCGCTTTCTATCGCATACTTTTTGGTTTTGATAACACTTCACTTGCGACAATTGCTTTTTTCCATTGTAAGTGATGCTTCAACACTCGGTTTTTCGTTGTATAGTTTGTTGCACTTTTTACGGCTTCCACTACTAATTCACCTTTTGAACCCATATGTTGAACTTCTTCTTCCTGTAATTGGATTGCTTCCATTTCTTCTACAAAAACTCGAAGATGTTCTAATAATTCTTCTGGTAAATTCGGATTATTCAAATATAATCGTTTTAATTTTTCAGTATGAATTAAAATGGCACTTCTTCTCATCGTATCAATTTCTTCTGAAGAAATAATCGATACTCTTTGAATGAGTTCCTTATCAAATACGGATAAAGAATAGTCCTCTGGCGAAAATTGTCGAAAAACTTGTACTATCTTTAAAAATTGTTGTCTCATTTTCTCTGTATGAGATAATGTCGCTTTTGTTTCCGGAATTTCTTCTACGACAACATCTACTACTTTTTGATTTTTGGGATGATAATGTTTAGACGAAACTGGTTTTTCTTGAAAAAGAATGGTTCAACCAATCGTGCAGTTAGCTAAATCCCTTTTCTTGACTCTTTAGTTTTAAATGAATAAAACTAGCAGCAGACATGATTACAAGGATTACTACATACAAGAGAAAGAGTACAATTTTCATGATTCACTCTCAACAGAAGATTTGCTAATCGCTTCTCTCATATCTGTATCCGATTGAATATTTTTCAATTGATAGTAGTCCATGACTCCAAGTTTTCCATTACGTAGAGCTTCTGCCATTGCTAATGGAATTTGCGATTCAGCTTCTACAACTTTTGCACGCATCCGTTGTACTTCTGCTAACATTTCTTGTTCTTGAGCTACAGCAAGAGAACGACGTTCTTCAGCCTTAGCTTGTGCAATTTTCTTATCAGCTTCTGCTTGTTCTGCTTGTAATTTTGCTCCGATATTTCTACCGACATCAACATCTGCGATATCAATGGATAGAATTTCATATGCTGTACCTGCATCCAACCCTTTTCTCAAAATCGTTTGGGAAATAGAATCCGGATTTTCTAAGACTAATTTATGGTGAGCTGCTGAACCAACGGTAGTAACAATCCCTTCACCAACACGGGCGATAATGGTTTCTTCACCAGCACCCCCAACTAATCGTTCAATATTGGCACGCACCGTTACTTTTGCTTTTGCTTGAACTTCAATCCCATCCATCGCAACCCCTGCAATAACCGGAGTTTCAATTACTTTTGGATTAACAGACACTTGAACGGCTTCAAATACATTTCGTCCTGCCAAATCAATGGCAGCTGCTTGTTCAAATTCTAAATCAATATTCGCACGTTGTGCTGCGATTAACGCATCAATGACTACATTGACATTCCCACCTGCTAAATAATGGGCTTCTAATTCATTAATATCGATTTTTAATCCTGCTTTTGTTGCTTTAATCATTGGACGCACAATATATTGAGGAGCTACTCGACGTAATCTCATCCCTACTAATGTGCCTACTCCAATTTTTACATCAGAAAAATATGCTGTAATCCATAACCCAATCGGTACAAATCTAAAAAATAACATGACAACTGTTAAAATTAGAAATAGTATCACAATGAGTCCAATGACTCCTGTTGGATTATTTAATAAACCTTTTTCTAACATTTTACTCCCTCCTACTCATTATTGTTCTCCAAAACTTGTACGACGATTTTACTTCCTTCTACTTTGACAACTTGTATCCTTGTATTTTCTGGAATGACAAATCCCGTACTCACCACATCAACGATTTCACCGTCTAGTTCAGCCTTTCCACTTGGACGTAATACCGTCAATGTTTTCCCTGTTTTATTGACTAAATCGTCATATACTTTTGAGGTTGAATAGCCTTTTGATTTTTTTAGAGAAGAAAGTAATACTAATCCTTTCTTATGAGAAAAATGATTTCCCCTTTCACCAATAAAACTAACAAGACTATTGCCAACAATAGTGACATTAAGATTAAAACGACTAAATCCATGACAGCCTGGTTTGCCCAGTACATCCCTCCTAATACAAATACTGTCCCTAACACTCCTAAAGCCCCAATTCCTGGAATTAACACTTCAAATCCTAAAAATAGGAATCCGAATACAAATAGGATGATGACGAAGAAATTCCAGTATGGATGTAGGAAACTGTAGGTTGCAAAACTTATTACTGTTATCACACTACCGAGTAGGTCCCATTTGGAGAACAAAGAAATGAAAACACCAATGACAGCTACTAACAGTAATAATAAGTCTACATACAAAAGACCACCCCCATTCGTTGCCATCATTATAGCACTTTCCTTTTTAAATACAACTGAATAATTATTATGAAATGCTTAAATTTAAAGAATGAAAACTATTTCTAAAATTACAAAGGATAGTCTTCCATTTGAGCAAATTCTTTCGCTTGTTGCAGTTGTTTTTCGAACAATTCCATATCAATAAATCTCGCTTGACGAGCAAATTCTCTCTCTCCTACAAAAACAATCGCAACCGGAACTGTTAGCACTTGATACTGACTTGCTACTTCAGGATGCTGCGTTACATTAATCATTTCTAATGCTATTCCTTCTTGTTCTGTGACTTCTTCTACTCGTGGCTGTAATGCATGACAAACCCCACAAGTTTCGCTTTCTAAATAGATTACTTGAATATTTTTCATAAACTCACCTCCCTTATAGTGTACCATTTTTAGAAAAATTTTTCTTGTAAAATGCATTTCTGAATAGAAAATACTTAACAAACCTAGCTTCCATCTGTATAATGAAGAATGTCTTATAGATATTTTTAGAAAGTGAGTGAGAAAATGGGACGTAAGTGGGCTAACATCGTAGAAAAGAAAACTAAACTCGATGCTAACAACAGTAAAATTTATGCAAAATTCGGAATTGAGATCTATGTAGCAGCAAAACAAGAGTGAACCAGATCACATTCTAACCAAAAATTAAAATTCGTAATTGACCGTGCGAAAACTTATAATGTACCTCGTCATATTATCGAACGTGCAATTGAAAAAGCTAAAGGTGGCGGCGATGGCGATTACCAAGAATTACGTTATGAAGGATTCGGTCCTAACGGTTCTATGATTATCGTAGATGCACTAACAAATAACGTAAAACCGTACTGCTGCAGACGTTCGTGCTGCTTATAGCAAAAACAGGCGGAAACATGGGTGCACCAGGTTCTGTAACTTATTTATTCGACCATACAGCAATCTTCGGTATCGCAAACAAAGATGCAGATGAATTATTAGAACAATTAATGGAAGCAGAAGTAGACGTTCGTGACATTGTACAAGAAGACGACCAAGCAATCGTTTATGCTGAACCAAACGACTTCAACACAGTTCGTACAGCATTAGAAGGATTAGGTATTTCTGAATTCACAGTATCTGAAATCGAAATGATTCCTCAATCAGAAGTGACATTAACAGGCGATGACTTACGTTTATTCGAACGTATGATTAACGCTTTAGAAGATAATGAAGACGTTCAAAAAGTTTACCACAATGTAAACTTAGAAGACTAATCATTGTTGATTTTTTTATTGAATATGACAAAAAGTCTGTCCTAGGAGATTTTTCTCCTGCGACAGACTTTTTTTGATTGATTAGAGATTATTTAGCATGTACTTCTTTTTATAAAGCCCTTACAAAAATTAATTATACACCAATTATTTTAGAAATATAAGTCTATTTTTGCTGAAATAATAGTTTTAGAATATGGATAAGATAAGGAAAAACTAGACACCTAATGTGAGAGGAGACGAGTCAAAATGAGGAAGTTTTTAGTTGGTAATTATTTATTTTACGGTACTGTTTTCGGCGTAGCAACAGCACTTCTTATATATTATTTCTTGCCTGACTTTCTCTTATTATTTGCTCATCTATCGACGATTTGTTTTTATCTAGCATTACTGTATGCTTTTTTAAAATTTGTGTACAAAAAAATCAAACATAAACCTTAAAAATGAATAATTGAAGCGAGCCCAAAAAAATTAGACTTTTTGGGCCCGCTTCATCTTTACTTTTCAATTTTGATAATTTATGATTCAATCTTAATGCGTTTAGCACAACTGATACGGAGCTGAAACTCATCGCAGCTCCTGCAATCATGGACTTAATAATGGTCCTCCAAAAGAAATGTAAGACACCCATCGCTACTGGAATTCCAATCACGTTATATATGAATGCCCAGAATAAGTTTTCTTTAATCGTCATCATTGTCATTTTACTTAATTGAATCGTTTTTGCCACTAATCTTAAATCATCTTGCATCATCACCATATCGGCAGTTTCAATCGCAACATCTACTCCAGATCCAATCGCAATTCCTACTGTTGCTTTAGCAAGTGCAGGTGCATCATTAATCCCATCTCCAACCATGGCTACTTGATAGCCTTCTTCCAACAATTGCTCCACAACACTTGCTTTTTCATTTGGTAATACTTGGCTATATACCGTCTCAATTCCAACTTCATTCGCAATTGCTTTGGCTGTTTTTTCATGATCTCCTGTTACCATTCGAACTTGAAGTCCCAATGCTTTCATTTGTTGGATTGCTTCTTTACTAGTTGCTTTAATCGTATCCGCAACTACAATAATTCCAGCTACTTGTTTTTGAATGACTACAAACATTGCTGTTTGCCCTTTAGAAGCGACTACATCAATCACCGCATTAAATTCATCTACCGCAATTCCTTGATTTTGTAATAATAAATGATTTCCTAATAGCACTTCTTTTCCATCTACGATTCCTTGAATTCCCATACCAGAAATAGATTGGAATTGTTCAATTGGTAAAACGTCAAATTCTTGTTTTTCAGCTTCTTCCACGATGGCTTTTCCTAATGGATGTTCCGAATGTTTTTCAATTGATGCTGCTATGTTTAGTACTTCTTCTTTTGAATAATCATTGAACACTTGAATATCAACCACTTTAGGTTTACCATTTGTAATCGTTCCTGTTTTATCTAGTAATACAACTCCTACATGTCCAGCTTCTTCTAAAGCTGCACTACTTTTAATTAAAATTCCTCTTTTAGCACCGAAACCTGTTCCTACCATAATGGCAGTTGGAGTTGCTAATCCTAATGCACATGGACAAGCAATAACTAATACAGAAATCATCACGGTTACGACAAATTCAAAAGATTCTCCACCAATCAATCCCCAATATAGACCTGCTAGAGAGATAATCCCATCACGATTGGAACAAAAATTCCGGCTACACGGTCTGCGATAGCAGCAATTGGAGCTTTAGAGCCTTGTGCTTCTTCTACTAAACGAATAATTTGAGATAATGTTGTATCTTTCCCAACTTGGCTCACTTCAACTTGGAATGAACCAGTTGTATTCAACGTAGCACCGACAACTTTACTTCCTTCTTTTTTGAAGACTGGTACACTTTCGCCGGTAATCATGGATTCATCAACAAAGCTTTCTCCAGAAAGAATAACCCCATCCACAGGAATTTTTTCACCTGGTCGTACGAAGACTACTTCTCCAATTTGTAATTCCTCTACTGGAACTTCGACTTCTTTTTCCATCACGAATGACTGTCGCCACTTTTGGAGATAAAGCGACTAATGATTGAATCGCTTGAGAAGTTCTTCCTTTTGTTAACGTTTCAAAATATTTTCCTACAGTAATAAAAGCTAAAATGACTGCTGCTGATTCTACATAGAGATGCATCACATAATGATACTCTCCACCAAAAATACGAATGGTACTCCATACACTATATAAAATGGCAGCACTCGTTCCCATTGCAACTAACGAATCCATATTCGGATGCTTTCTAATCAATGCCTTAAATCCATTCACAAAATAACTACGACCCACCCATAAAATAGGAGTTACTAAAATCAATTGCGTTACAGAAAATACAATTGGATGTTCCATCGGCTGTAAGATTTGTGGAAGAGGAAGTCCAATCATTTCACCCATCGCTATATATAATAATACAATGGCAAATACACCTGATACCCATGCTCTTACTTTAAGTGATTGTAATTGTTTTTCTATCGCTGTTTTTTCTAACACATCTTCTTCATCATTTATCAATATAGCCTGATATCCAGCTAGAGAAACAGTTTCCATAATTTTTTGTACATCTGCTTCCTTTGGATTAAATTGCACCATCATTTTTTCAGTCGCTAAATTCACATTGGCTTCCTTAACGCCTGGAAGATCTCGGACAACTTTTTCAACCGTACTGACACAACCTGCACATTGTAATCCTTCTAATGCAAATTCTTCTTTCTTCATAATTAACAACACCTTCTTACCATTATACTAATTCAGCTTGATACCCTGCTTTTGATACAGCTTCTATAATTTTTTTGTTCTTCTACTTTATCTTGTTGAAATTCTACAATCAGCTTTTTAGCTTCGAAATCAATACTTGCTTTCTCAACACCTTCAACAGCACTCACTGCATTTTCAACAGCTTTCGCACAGCCTGAACATTTTAATCCTTCTACTTTAAATTCTTTTTATCATTAAAAACCACCTTTCTTAAATTTACATTTGTAAACTTTATAAATTTATTATACCTCTTATTTGAAAAAAAGTCAACACAAAAAAAGGAAGACTAAAAAGTCTTCCCTAGAAATGTTATTCTGCTAATTCAGGACGAACTTCAATTACTCGACCTTCTTTTTTCCATTGACGGAATTCTGCTGCTGCTGTGAATAAAACGTCTGTTGATGAATTTAACGCAGTTTCACAAGAATCTTGTAATACCCCAATAATAAATCCAACCCCAACGACTTGCATTGCGATATCATTTGAAATTCCGAATAAACTACATGCAACAGGAATTAATAATAATGATCCTCCAGCTACTCCAGAAGCTCCACATGCTGCTACTGTTGATAATACACTCAATACTAACGCTGTTAAGAAGTCTACTTGAATCCCTAATGTGTTAACTGCTGCTAATGATAATACTGTAATCGTAATTGCGGCACCCGCCATATTAATCGTTGCGCCTAAAGGAATCGATACTGAATAGCTATCTTCATCTAACCCTAAGTCTCTACATAATTCCATATTTACAGGAATATTAGCTGCTGAACTACGAGTGAAGAATGCTGTAATTCCGCTATCTTTCAAACAACGGAAAACTATTGGATAAGGATTTTCTTTAATCATAAAGAATACAATAATTGGATTTACCACTAATGCAACAAAAAACATACTTCCAAGTAAAACCATAATTAACTCACCATACGAAGCAAATACTCCTACTCCATTTTCTGAAACAGTTGTATATACTAACCCCATAATCCCAAATGGCGCACAACTAATGACTACTTTTACAACATGACTTGTTGCTTCTGCCACTTGATGTAAAATTGATTTAGTTGTTTCATCTGCTTTACGAAATGCTAATCCAAAAATAACTGCCCATGATAAAATACCAATATAGTTACCGCTCATTAATGCATTCACTGGATTATCTACTAATTTTAAGATTAATGTTTGTAATACAGAAGCAATTCCTTCTGGGGCTGCAATTTCTGTAACAGTGTCTGTTAATGTTAATGTAATAGGGAATGCAAAACTTGCAATAACCCCAATTAATGCTGCAGCAAAAGTTCCAAACAAATATAAAATCACAATTGATTTCATATTTGTTTCATGTCCTTCTTTATGTTGTGCTAACGCACTTAACACAATAAAGAACACTAATAATGGTGCGATAGCTTTTAATGCACTTACAAATACCGTTCCAATCGTACCAATAGCGACTGCTTGAGGAACGAAAGTTCCTAATAAAATACCAATAATCATACCGATTACAATTCGCTTAATTAAACTTAATTGACTCCAAAAATCTAATACTTGTTTCATCTCATTTCCCCTATTCTCTTCATATAGCGACAATCATACACAAACAAAACCTATTTTGTCAATAAAAATCCACGAATTAGATACATTTGTTTTTGTTTCAGAAACACTTCTTTTTCACTGCTTATGAGAGAAAGAAAATATATTTTTTAATGCTATGATTTTTCTACGCTATTTTTGATGTTTTGGCGTAGAAACATAAACTTTGGCGAGATTAGCCTCTCTAAACACAAAAAACTACCGAGCCCGTTGACCCGATAGTTACTAGTTTTATTCTTCTGTTTCTTCTTCGTTTTCTTCTTGTTTGTACGCTTCTACTTCTTCTGGAGTTAGTAAGTGCACATGAATACGACGAATTCTTCCATTTTCTACTAAAGTTGGTTTTAATAAGACATTCTCGTTACGAACTTCTACCACTTCATCGTCTTCTGGGAAATATCCTAAGTCTTCTAAAAATAATTCCCGCCATTGTGTCCACTTCATCTGAATCAATCGTTGTTTGGAATGTTTGATTGAATTTTTCTAATGTCATTCCCGCATCAATTAAGAAATTCTTCTCATCAATTTCACGGTAACTCATTTCTTCCACATCATACTCATCTTCAATTTCACCGACAATTTCTTCGATTAAGTCTTCCAATGTCACGACACCTTCGACTCCACCGTATTCATCTTTTAAAATCGCCATATGTTGACGTGTTTTTCTAAATTCGACTAGTAAATCATCTACGAAAATTGTTGAAGGAACAAATAACGGCTGATGCGCTAAATCCATTAATTGGATTTGATCGAAGCCTTGTTCTTTTGCCGCTCTTAAAACGTCTTTAGAGTGTAAAACTCCAATGACATTATCTTTATCTTCTTCATAAATTGGGAAACGTGAATAAGAACTACTTAAAATGATTTCGATATTTTTCTGCCAAATCATCTTCCACATCAAGCATTAATGTGTCCGTTCTTGGTACCATCACTTCTCTAGCTAGTTTTGAATCCAACGATAAGACCCCTTGAAGCATTGTAAATTCTTCTTTATCAATCGCTCCATCATTGCGACTATTCGCTAGAAGAGATTTCATTTCACTACGCGTTAATTTTTCTTGCTCATTATTAAATTCAATCGGTGTCATTCGTTTTAAAATACCCGTTGAAACAGTTAAAAATCCATACAAATGGTTTGGAAACTTTTTTGACAAATAAAATAATTCCTGCTGTATGTAAGGCAATCGGTTCCGCCAATTGCAAGGCAACTTGTTTTGGATACAATTCCCCAAATACTAATGTTAAATAAGAAAGAATCAATGTCACGATTAATAATGCTAATGTTTCTGCACCCGGTACATTCTCCAATAATGGTTGAATACGTGAAGCAAAACTTGTTGCTGCAGAAGCACTTGAGAAGAATCCAGCTAACGTAATCGCTACTTGAATCGTTGCTAAAAAAATTCATCCGAATTTTCTAATAAACGCATCACTCGTTGCGCCTTCTTATCTCCTTCACTCGCTTTTTGACTCATCTTTCCTTGATTGACCGATACAAAAAGCAATCTCAGCCGCTGCAAAAAAATGCATTTATGGCAGTTAATAGTACAATAATTAAAATCTGGATTCCCAGCGAACTCCCATCAGAATCTGCTGTCATCATTCAGTTATCCCTTTACTGTGTTAATTTTTAAAAAATATACAAATATCATACTCACTTTTTGTGAAAATGCAAGATATGTCCATCATATAGAGATTTTTGCCCCTATTTTAATAAATTTCTCGTTACTTTTTAATCAAAAAGTGGTATTATCAATAATGAAAACGTGTCTATATTTTACAAAACACGAAAATTGATTTCAAGAAAGGGGCATGTCTATGCTATTAAAAATCACTTGTTATTCCTAAAAAGAGTTTAACGGTTGTTAAAGAATCTTGTACTCTTGAAGAAGCGATTGTTATTTTAGAAAACTCTGGATATCGTTGCGTTCCAGTTTTAGATGAAACAGAAACTTTCTTCCGTGGAAATATTTATAAAATGACATCTATCGTCATAAAAGCAAATGGGGGCGATATGAGCTTACCGGTTACTCATTTAATTAAAAATACTACGAAATTTATCAATATTACGAGTTCGTTCTTCAAAGTGTTCTTTACGATTAAGGAATTGCCTTATATTGCTGTGTTAGATGATTCTCAACGTTTTTTTATGGTATTTTAACGCATAGTAGTTTATTAAATATGCTTCAAGAATCTTGGAGTGTGAATAATGGTTCTTATGTGTTAACGATTATTTCTGGTGGGGAAAAGGGATCGTTAGCTCAAATTTCTAAGATTATTAATAACTATGCTTCTATTGCCAATGTGATGACATTAGATACAGAAAAAGATCGTACACTTCGTCGTCTGTTAATTACTCTTCCAGCGGGAGTTTCAAACGAAACATTGAATCAAATTATTGCAGCTCTAGAGAAAAAAGATTTCTCAATTGCTGAAGTGGAAGATTTGAACGACTACTAAAAAAAATAAAAACAGAAAAAAAGTCTACGCTTTAGTAGCTAGGGACATCAGCAGCTTCGCTTTGCGAATCTCATGGCTAAAAATTGAGCCTCGGTCTCAATTTTTCCCGTACTATAAGCCACAAGGGCTTATAGTACCAAAGCTACAGCGCTCCAACTTTTTCTGTTTTTATTTTTTTGTGTGCCGTTTAGTTACAGGCATCAACTATTAAGAAATACTTAACAGTTCAATAAAAATGGGAATAAAAATTACTTATCAACTAGATTAGTAAATTTTTGCACGATTTACTCATTACATACATATAATCACATTGTATACTAATAATCGTAAAGATGATTATCTAAAAAGGAGGATAGGATAAAATGGAAGGAATTATCGGAACACTAGAATTTTATGCTCCTGTACTTGCATTAGGAGTCATTATTATCGGTATAGTTTACTTTATGAAAAAGAAATGATAAAAAAATAGTAAAAAAACTATTTCAATTATCAGTAATAACCAACAATCCTCTTAGGTTGTTGGTTTTTATTATTCTAAAAAAATATAAGCGACCTTTATTCTAACTTAATTTTTGCACGAAATACTCATGAGGAAATTCTGCCTATCCATCATAATAATAGTATAAAAAGAAATGGAGGAAACTATTATGTCACAACTAGAAGTAACAGGATTGAATAAAACTTTTGGAGAGGGTGAAAATCTAGTCCATGCCCTTTCTAACATCCATCTTTCTGTAAATAAAGGTGAATTTTTAGCCATTATGGGATCAAGTGGCAGCGGAAAGACAACTTTGTTAAATTGTATTTCTACTATTGATACACCAGATTCAGGCAGTATTATTTTTGAAGACTTCGATATAGTTCAAGCTAAAGAAAGTCAATTAGCAGATTATCGTGCTAAAAATATTTCCTATATTTTCCAAGCTTATAACTTAGTGGAAACCTTAACAGTCTACGAAAATATCATCTTACCCTTGCAAATCCAAGGAAAATCGATAAAAACAATATCAACAGAAAAATTGATGATATTATGGAAAAAAATTAGCTATTCAAAAACCTAAAGAATAAATTTTCCAAATCAATTATCAGGGGGACAGCGACAACGTGTTGCCACAGCTAGAGCGCTAATTGATGATTCTAAACTCTTAATTGCAGATGAGCCAACAGGAGCTCTAGATTCTGCTAATTCAGAAAATCTTATGTCTCTCTTACAAGAAATTAATGCCTCATTTGGAATTACCATTTTATTAGTCACGCACGATCCCGCAGCTGCCAAGTATTCATCTCGAATGGTTCTTCTTAGCGACGGACAAATTATTGATGATATTGATCGAAATGGTCTCTCAAATGAGTTGTACCTAGAAGAAATTTACAGACGAACTAGATAGGAGGAAAGAATATGTATCCTAAATTAATTTTACGCAATGTTTTTCGAAACTTGCAGACTTACACCATTTATTTTTTAAGCTTAGCTTTAATTTATAGTCTCTTGTATGCCTTTAATGCTTTGCCAAGTCATCCTGTCATGCAGAGTTTATCAGGTGCAAAAGAAATGTTAACGTCAATTATGAGCCAATACATGGGACTTCTTTCATATTTGATACTCGGTACTGTTGCCTTTCTCATTGTTTACTCTACAAATTTTGTTTTAGGAAGACGACAAAAAGAGCTCGGGTTATATTCAACACTTGGAATGAAAAAATATCAAATTATCGGAACACTCTTCTTTGAAAACGATGTTAGTAAATATCTTTGCTTTAGTTCTAGGATTTACTTTTGGGCTAATCTTACTTATTTTACTTGCTCACATTGCTTCTGAGTTTTTTATGGCAAATTATTTTGGAAATCTATTCTTTTTAGATCCTAAGTCACTCTCTCTTTTGGGTTATTCCTATGTGGTAACTAGTTTTAATAGTTGGTTTAATGGACTTTTTGAAATTTAGAAAGAAAACAATCATTAGTTTAATTCAAGAAAACGGTATTCAAAAATCACGAATCATTAAAGAAAATTCTATTCTACAATTGTTGTTTTTCATTATTTCAAGTATTGTTATCATCTCTGGTAGTATTTATTTTTTTCTGATTATCATCACTTATCCATTTTGAAGAACTGGGGAGTTTTATTAGTATCTATTTTAGTGATCTTTTGTCATTTTTATTTTTACAACACCTTAAGTAATTTCTTACTTGGAGTTGTTAGAAAAGTATCTTCCTTCTATTATAATCAATTAAATTCATTTAAAATCCGCCAATTTTTCAAAACAAGCGGACAGCAATTCTGTAACGCTAGCAGTACTATCTATGACCTTGACTTTTGGCTCTTAGTTTACTAGTGTTTGGTGGCAGTTCATACACAACCATGAACCATGAGTTGAATCATTATGCCCCTTATGATTTACAAGTCAATTTATATAGAGGTAATGAGTTTCATTATGGAAACGAGAGTGTAAAAGATAGATTACAAGCAGACGGCTTTGATTTTGATGTCGTAAAAGAAGAATATGTTTATTCAACTTTTACGAGTAATTTAACTTATAAAGATATAATAGATACTAGTCAGTTATGGGAGCACGATAAAGGGTTGCCTGATTCAAAAGTCCATATTTTAGGGATTTCAGCTTATAATCATCTAAGAAAACTACAAGGCAAAAAAGATATTGACTTAGCTGATGATGGCTATCTAGTAAATGCCAATTACAAAGGAACCATTAAACAAATCCAAGAATTTTTACTACAAACGAAAGATTTATCGATTGGCGGTTATTCTTTAAAATTGGCATCATCCCAACCATTAGATACTGTTTATTTTCTTTCTTCAGTAGGATTAAATGACTCAGGAACTCTTATTGTACCAGATAAAGTTATTAAAGAATTGAATGAAGGCTTTACAACTTATGTAGTTAAATATAAAGAGAATATCGATAAAAGAAAAATTGAAACGTTTTTTGAAAAGAGTGGGTTGAGAAATATTACTTTACTTTTAAATGGTACAGAAGTAAATGACTTCACTTATCAAACTAAGGTGAGATTATCTGAGATTTATATAGGGGTTATGGGAGTCATTGTACTAGCATTGATATTTATTAGTGTTGTATTTATTATTATTTCACTTAGTATTTTTATCTCTACAAATCTCAACTAGTGCGATAGACAGCATCAATGATTATCATATCTTATATCTATTGGGAAATAAGAAAAAAACAAAAATAAGAAAAATACTGATTCAGCAAATTATAAGTTACTTCCTTGTTCCCTTGCTACTTGCTGTTCCATTAGCGGTTTCTCTAAGCAATTCCTTATTAGGGCTACTTTGAAAAACTTTTGCCAATACAACTATTACAATTGATGTGACCTATCTTGGAGTGGCAGTTCTTATCTTTCTCGTTTACTTAATTATAACTTATAAAGTAAGTTGGCATATTCTTGATAAAAATTAGTATACAAAACTAGAATTCCATTTATTAAGAATTCTACACAGTTATAGGGTTGATGGAAAAATCCACCAACCCTATTTTAAGTGTATACTAATGCTTCCGTTCATCATTAGTATTTCTAACAAATAATACTGATTAAATTATTCTGGAGAAAAAATATCCTAACTGTTCCGCAATATGAATAGCTTCCTGTCTACTGGACACTCCCTAGTTTTGAAAAGATATTTGCAAGATGATTCGAAACAGTTCGCTTACTCACATAAACCTTTTCACAAATATCATCTATACTTAGACCATTTCGAACTAATTCTAATATCTCTATTTCACGTGAAGTTAAGACATCTACCACTACTTCATCTGAAAAAATCTTTCTACCCTGATAAATTTCTATCAAGTTTTGAATCAATTCCTCTGGGGCAATGCTCTTATCCAAAAATCCCCAAGCCCCCATTATCTTAGCACGATACTCATACATTTTTTTGCTATATCCTGTTAAGATAACAATTTTAGCAGAAGATCCATTTTTAATAATCGTTTGAGCCAAGGATAGCCCATCCTCCTGATACAAGCTAGTTAAGTTTATGTCAATCAGCAAAAATATCATAGTCATCATAAAGGGAAATCCAAGACAGAAGAAAAAAATCATCTATCAAATCTACCCTTTCAATGTCCTCTGATAATTCCAAAATCAATTTAATACTCTGACTAAACAATTTATGATCATCAATCAACAAAATTTTCATAACATAGCTCCTTATCAATCGGTAGTTCAATAACAATACGAAAAACACCATTCTTATCTAAAGTATTCATCTTACCACCTAGAATACTTAATTTATTTACCATATTTTTCAATCCATATCCTAGAGGTTTTTCTTTAGTAGAATTAGAGTTATTTTCAGAAATTATAGAAATAACATCTTGTTTCAACTCTATTTTTAAAAGAAATCTCTCCTTCTTGTGAATATTTAACCGCATTAGTAATTAACTCCTCAACAAAACGGTAAACAATTTTATCGTAGGGGGACATTAAAGAAAATTTAGACGGAAAGTTTACCACTACTGAACTTTCTTTCTTATATCTTTGCTCTATTCTTTCAATGAGTGCCTGATATTTTTTTGCAAGAGGTTCATCTACCTCACTCATAGGCTGGTAATAATCCATTCGTTCTCTAATTCGTTGCACTAATTCTTCAGTAACAAGATTTATTTGATTTCCAAACATCTCATTTTTGACTATATGCATTGAAATTCTTAATAGCCATCACACTTTGTAAAATTTCATTATGAAGAAATTCTGAAAAATTGCTGTTCTACAACTTCATTAGAAAGAAGATGATTAACCATTCTATTTCGCTTCAAAAATAGAATTTCCAAGTAATCTTTCGCATTTTTCATATCCGATACGTGAAACAATCGAATACATTCTTCTGCAACAATTGCCATGATAAGCAGAACTATATTAAAAATTAAAAACTCACTTTCAACTCTAGTTGAAACCCGATAAACAAAGTAGTAACAATCCTCCCACTAAAAATAAGCGAGTAAAGGCTTTTTAAATATGATAATTTCAATTCATCAATTTTCTTTTTAGTGATGTAAAAATTGTTTTTAAAATGTAAAAAAGTCAGTATAGATAATACCTCAATATACCACACTAAATTTAGAACACTTGACCCTCTAGTATTAACATATAATACAAAGTAGGAAACAGGTAACACTACCGAAAGAATCACGATATTTCTCCTTTGAGAAGCTATTACATTTCTCAACTCTTTTCGATACAAGAGCAATAAAAAGCAAAGGAACAGCTGTAAGAAAAAAAGTAGTGAATATCGATAGGAATAAAAAAATATCAGGGAGTAAATCACATAAGAAAAAATTGTAATGATAGTTAAGGCTAGTGAAACATTCACCAATTCTTCCCCAATCCTCTCACCTAGTAAAAATAATCGAAAGAGAACTATAAACCAATAAAAATAAATTAATTGGATTCAGTATATCAAAAATGGAGGAGAGTATTATTTGTTTCTTGTTGAAAGATTGCTTGCCAGCTAACTGAAGATAACAAAAGTATTATCCATAATTTTTAGTTCACTATATCGAAATTTGATAAAGTTACAAACATAACTGAAAAATAATCAATAAAACCACTAATATTAACGAAAGTTTTTGCGTGTAAGTACTAGAATAATCATTAGGAACTTTATAATATATATATACCATCAATCCTAAGTGATTCAGCAACGTTAATCGCCACAACCACAGTGGATGATTTGAAATAACTTTTACAATTTTTCATCATGAACATCCCTTTATTTCTTTATAGCTATAATATAGCACAAAAGGTCTTTTTTTATATAAATAAAACCAGAAAAAAATCCACGCTCTAGTCCCTCAATTTGCGAAGCTCTTAGCTAAAAATCCTTCTTTAGTGTTTTCACTCAAGAAGGAGATATTTATCGTAAAAGTAAAAGGTCTTTCTATATAAATAAAGCAGAAAAAGATGGAGCTTTATAGCTTGAGTAATATAAGCCTTCTCGGCTTATATTACAGGAAAAAACGAGACCGAGGCTCGTTTTTTAGCCATGGGACCGCAGGTCTGCTGGCGTCCTTAGCTACCAAAGCGTAATCTTTTTCTGCTTTATTTTCCCTCGCCCTTATTTCTACAGTGAATGAAAAGGAAAATATTAATAGCTGTAGCATTGGAGATTCGCTTCGCGAAGCTGCTTGCGTCCATTGCTACAGCTATTCCAGTCTTTTTTCATTTTCAATCAACAGACTTCAAAGCCTCTAACATATCAACCTTTTTCAGCATATAGTTCACTAATATTCCTAGCACCGCTAAAATCAAAACGATAAAAATACACGGCCAAATATAAACATCCAACCCGACTTGCGGATTAAACCGTACAAATGCAGGAGCCACCGCTTCAATAATCACACGATGCAATACCTTCCCCAACAATAGCCCCACACCAATCCCAATCAAAGAAAGAACCATCGTTTCACGATAAATATATAAAGTCACCTCTCGATTCAAAAATCCTAACACCTTAATCGTCGACAATTCTCGAATTCGCTCTGCCACATTAATCGTTGTTAAATTATATAAAATGACAATAGCTAACAGAACTGACACAATCGTTAATAAAATCATCACTCGACTTAATGAACCAACAATCGTTTCAATTCGATGAATCATAGAAGTATTTTGAACAACGGCCTTCACTCCATCTTGAGCTAATAATTGGGCAGACATTTTACGTACACTATCCGCATCTTTTTCTTTAAAACTAACAAAGCTTGCGTTTTTTGTTGGAGTTTCTTGAACCAATGTTTCATAAACGGTTGGCGACATGATCATAAAGTGCCCTGCATACATTTCAATAATGCCTGACACAACCATCTCTTTCGTCATACCGTCTTTAATTGGTAAACGAACCGTTTCCCCTTCATGAACATTCAATAACTGAGCTAATTTTTTCGACAAAAACACTCCATCGTTCGTAAGAGATTTCTGTCGCTTTGTTTTCGCATCATACAAGTGTATATAACGACTTAACTCTGCCTCTTCTCCTACTAATATGGTTAGGGATTGTTCCTCATGTACTCCAGCAATTTTAGTAGCAATCGTTTCACTATGTACCTCACTATAATGCTCAATTTCTTTTGTAGATAATAACTGTCTCAACTCTTCTTGTTCTTTTCCCGTCATTACAGCTTCTTTGATAACAATGGCATCATACGTAATAATTTCCCCAAATTGGCGATGTGAAATACCTGATAAAGAAGATAAAATTCCTCTTCCGGCAAATAATAAAGCTACTGAACCCGCTACGCCAAATATTGTCATCAACATTCGTTGTTTATAACGGAAAATATTTCGGGCTGTTACCTTTTGAGTAAAACTGAATCTCTTCCAAATAAATGGTATATATTCCAACCAAATTTTAAAACCTACACTTGGAGCTTTTGGTAATAGTAAACTTGCTGAACTTTCTTTTAATTCTCGATACGCAATCCATACAGGTGGAATAACACTACAACCAATTGAACATAGTAGCGCTACTAAAGTAATCGGGAAATTAAATAGGAGAGAAATCGAAGGAAGGATTGTTTCTTTTAATAAAGTAACGCCTAATATACTTGGTAAAAAGTAAGTCCCTAATCCGATTCCTATGATCGTTCCAATCATTCCCGCACTAAATCCATAAAAAGCAAATTTCTTCATCACATCAAAGGTGCTATAACCTAGTGCTTTTAAAATGCCAGCATTCATTCGTTCTTCATTGACAAAACGAGTCATCGTTGTCACTGTCACAAGAGCTGCTACAGCATATAATACAACCGGGAATAAATTTGCTACAGCAATAATCCCTTCTGCAGTAGACTTCATATTTAAATACCCTTCACTCCCTAGCATAGTCGAGCGAGTATAAACAGAATAACGAGGTTTTGTTAGTTTAGAAGCTTTGACTTTTGCATCTTCTAAATCTGTCTCAGCTTGGCTAATTTTTTCTTCAGCTTTTTCTTTCTCATCTGTATATTGGTTTTGTTTTTCTTCAATTTCTTGTTTTGCTTTCGCTATAGTTTCCTCACCAGCAGAAATTTGTCTCTTTCCTTCTGCTAAAGCTCTTTGCCCAGCATCTAGCGTATTTTGTTTAGACTGAATGATTGCTAAGCCCTCTTGGTATTGTTTCAAGCCTTCTTGATAACTAGCCCAACCATTCTCGTATTGCGTTAATCCTTGTTCATAAGCGGTAGTCCCAGAATCCAATTCTTGTTTTTGTTGAAGAATTTTTTCTTGCATAGCAGATAATGCTGTTTGAGGAAGCCCTTTTTCTTTTTGAGATTCGAATTGCTTTTCTGCTTCTGCTAATTTCTTTTTCCCTTCTTGTAAGGCGCTATTTTGTTGATTCAAAGTTTGTTTGGAAGTTTCTAACTGTACTCGATTGGCTTCAAGTAATTCAAACTGATTTTTGTAAATTTTTGCTTTGCTTGTTGAATTTCTTGATTTCCTCTATTGAGAGATGCCTGATTTTGAGCGAGTTCATTTTGGCTTTGAACTAATTTACCTTCTTGATTGGCTATTTGTTGTTGCCCATCTTCTAGCTTCGTTTTTCCATCTTCTAGTTGATTTTTAGCTTTGGAAATTTGTTCTTCTCCCTCTTGGATTTTTTTCCATCGGCTTCCTGCTTTTAAATCATTCAACCTTACTGTTCCATTATCAGATAATTTTTCTTCAATGGATTGTTGAATACCAATTACTTCGTCTACATATTCTTGACTAAATGTTTTTAAACTGCGTAAATTCGGATAACGTAAACGGGCAATCGTATAAACAGAGCTATCAAAACTTTCTTGTGAAACAATGGCAAAGCCTGATAAGTCTCCACTTCCTGCAGTCGAGACTCCTTTACTATTTTTCGATAAAATTTCACTGGAATGAGCAAATCCGGTGATTTTAAACTCGTACTGTTTTAATAATGACGGAGGATTTCACTTCATTTAAACTAATGGAATCCCCAATATGATAACGATTGGATAACTGTTCATCTAATACGACTTCATCCAGATGACTTGGATAAGCTCCACTCACTAATTCTACTTCCGATTGCTGAGCAGTCTTAGAAAATACTCGAATGGCTTTTGAGCTGTCTGCTATCACGGTATCTACAAAATATCCAAATTCGACTTCGGCATTTTCTTCTCGTAATTCTTCTTGATCTTTTGGACTTAATCCATAATCTGCCAATACAAAAATATCCGCTGTATGATATTTTTCCAAATATTGATGAACCGTCTCTTGAATATCCGGACCCGAAACTTTTAATCCCACTAATGCAAATGAACCGAGCATCATTAAACATAAGATCGATAAAAATCTTCCCTTCGATTCCTTCAATGAAGAAAGAATCGCTTTATTCAATATTTTCTTTTTCACGATTCTTCTCCTCTCAATATTCCAATTCCTCAATCGCTTGCGGAGAATCATTTAACACGATACTTTTCACCCTAGCATCATGCATATGAATCACACGATTCGCTAGTGGTGCCAATGCCGTATTATGGGTAACGATAATAACAGTCGCTCCATAATCTCTTGACATTTCTTGTAAAATCTTCAACACTTGCTTGCCTGTTTGATAATCTAATGCCCCTGTTGGCTCATCACAAAGTAAATCTTCGGCTTTTTCGCAATTGCTCTAGCAATCGATACCCTTTGTTGTTCTCCACCTGATAATTGTGCAGGAAAATTATGCAGACGATGTCCTAATCCTACTGCTTTTAATGCTTCTTCTGCATCCCAAGCATCTTTCACAATTTCAGCAGCTAATTCTACATTTTCTTTTGCCGTTAAATTTGGCACTAAATTATAAAATTGAAAAACAAATCCTACATCATCCCTACGATAATACGTTAATTGCGTTTCATCAAAGTTTGAAATATTGACACCATCAATCCATACTTCTCCCTCATCATTTGTATCCATTCCCCCTAAAATATTTAAGACGGTGGATTTTCCTGCTCCAGATGCTCCAAGAATTATAACGAATTCACCTTTTTCAATATCGAAATTCACATCATGATTCGCAATTATTTCAGTTTCTCCCACTTGATATCGTTTAAAACTATTTTTTTACTTGTATATATGTCATCACTTTTCCCTCTAATCATTAAATGAACAACGTGTTGATTATTGTTTAAATTTACTATATAATAGCGCTACAGAAATTTCAATGCGCAATTACAAGCGACGTGTTGATTTAAGAAGGATGAGACAATGGAAGTTCAAAAACGACAAACTCAAACAAAAGACATTTTAAAAACAGCCTTAATTCAACTTCTTCAAGAAAAAGATTTTGAAGCTATTACGGTTAGTGATATTTCTCGCACTGCAGGAGTCAATAGAGGAACTTTTTATTTACATTATGTGGATAAACTCGATATGATGAAGCAGTTAGAAGAAGAAATCTTGCATCATATTTTAACGATTTTGCATCAGTATCCTATTACTCAAAAACAAGAAGCCTATCCTGCAGTCGTTCAAATTTTTGAATATTTAAAAAGAAGAATTTGAATTTATACACGCAGTCGCTACGAGTCGTTTCACGTATACAAACCAACTCGTTCGAAAGTTTTTAATCGAACTAATGGAAAAATGGATTCGATTAAGCAAAAATTTAAAACAAAGAATTACCTATGCCAGAGGACTATGCTAGAGAAGTGTTCATTTATAGCAATAGCGCCATTATTTTCCACTGGATTTTAAAGGGGGGAGTAGAATCCCCTGAAGAAATTACTAAAATCTTTCTTGGAATGTGCCAAGAATAAAGGAGACAACTATGAAAAAAGAAATTATGAAAGACCCATTTTTCTTATCACAAAAAGCAAGTCCTGCTAATCCTATTACGGATAGACAAGTCATTATTGACTTACAAGATACGTTACGTGCCAATCGTGACCGTTGTGTCGGCTTAGCTGCGAATATGATTGGAAGTCAAAAAGCCATTATTATTGTTGCCGCTGGTCCATTTGATATCGTAATGGTAAATCCAGTCATTACTAAAAAATCCCAACCATACCAAACGGAAGAAGGTTGCCTCTCTCATACAGGAATGAAAAGCACTACTCGCTATCAAAAAATCGAAGTTCGCTATCAAGATGCTATAGGGAAAAACTCACACAGGAACCTTTACAGAATTTACAGCTCAAGTTATTCAACATGAGATAGATCATTTACAAGGAATTTTAATTTAATCATAAAAAACGAGCATTCCCTATACCGGAATGCTCGTTTTCTGGTTTATTTTAAAATACTTACCGCTTTCTTCATACTTTCTAAATGACACAAATCATAGTCTCCGCTATCAGAATAGCGATAAGAAACTTCTCCATTCGTTGTCGTTGGATCCACTGCCCAAGATTTAAAACTTCCATGAAGTTGTTCTAATTCTGTTTTTTCTAGAATTTCTGTTAGATTGGCGAGAAACCCCACAACCTCCTAGAAATTCGATTTGTTTTCCATATTGTTTTTGCCATTTCGCTAAATTTTCCAAGCCGGACATAATATTTTTTCCTTGTCCACTTGTTAAAATACGAGTACATCCTAATTGGATTAATCTTTCTAGCGTTTCTTCAGGATTTTTCACACAATCAAAGGCACGGTGAACGACACTATCAGCACCGTATTCTTTACATAACTCAATCATTTTCTTTGTCGCATCCCAATCCATGTTCCCTTCTGGAGTTAAGAAACCAAAAGCTAAACCTTTTGCGCCCGCTTCTAAAAAGATTTTTGCATCTTCAAACATCACTTCTTTTTCTAATTCGTTATAACAAAAACCTGCTCCTCTTGGTCGAACCATACAAATAATTGGAATATCGATTTTTTTAACAGCTTGAGTTAAAACAGCTAATGATGGGCTTAATCCTCCTAAATGTAACGCGCTATTTAATTCAATACGATTGGCTCCTGCAATTTGAGCATTGATACAGTCCTCAATGCCTCCTGCACAAATTTCTAAAATGGTCATACTTCTCTCTCCTATCTTTTTATATTATATCATTTGGGCATAATATTTCCATTCAATCTAGCTTATTTATTATTTAAAAACCACTTTTTACATTACCAATATTCTTCTCAAAAATCAATAGTAACGAATAAATTTTAAGAAAAAAATTAATAAAAAAGACAGCCTAAGCTGTCTACAATACTAGGGGTAGCTGGATTCGAACCAACGAATGACGGAGTCAAAGTCCGTTGCCTTACCGCTTGGCTATACCCCAATGGTGGAGGGGGCAGATTCGAACTGCCGAACCCTAAGGAGCGGATTTACAGTCCGCCGCGTTTAGCCACTTCGCTACCCCTCCAGCTGTTATTAAAAATAGCGTACTCATATATAGTACACTAGACCTTAATGTTTTGCAATACCTTTTTTTAAAAAATATTTATTTTTATATAAGAAAAACTCCAATCACTTCCCTCGAAGCGATTGGAGTTTTCCTATTTCAATATCCTTGTTTTTCAATCCAATTTTTGATGTTTGCGAGAAATACGCATTAATTCAGTATAAAAGTTCAGCCAATTCTTCTTTTAAAGACTCCTCTTTTAAAATACGATTGAACTTTCAAAAATCACCTGTTCCTCACGTCCGCTATCTAAAAATTGGAATATCATTGTCTAATTTAATTTTTGCTACTTCTTCTACTACATTGGTACGTTCTTCAAATAACGCAACAATTTTGCGATCAATAGAATCAATTTTCTGACGTTGTTCTTCTAACATTATTTTCTCCTCTCTTACATCCACAATGTTCCTAGTGGATACCCAATGACAACTGCACTTACAATACTTAGCACTAATAACCATCCACCATATAAAAAGGCATCTTTTGAACTTGTCCAACCGCTACCCACAGAAATAGCTACATAAGGCATTGCTGGTGGAGTCATATACGCTAAACTTGCCATAAAACCAATTAAGCAAGCGACAACTGCCGTATGAATTCCTAAATCCGTACTAGCAGCAATCGTAGTTAACACAGTCGTCACAACCGAAACGGTAACTAAATTCGATGAAAAATTCGTTTGAAGTCCCGCCCAAATGACAAAGACCATAACAATCACCATTGCACTCCATTGATGGAATAAAGGAGTTAACCCACTTTCAATTAATGGTAATACCCCTAATTCTGGTTTTGTTAATAAAGTTCCTAAACTCAAGGTTGCCCCTACTAATAATAAACTTGGCCAGTAAACGCCACGTGTTAATGCCTCTTGAATCGACATTAGCGATTTCCCATCTTCACGGATACAAGCTAATAATACCGCTCCAATCATTGGTGGGAATGCCATACCCGCAGATTTTAAGAAAGCTGCCACACTAGGCGAAACAATTCCTAACCATTCCGGAATAATCCATAAAGCAATCACAATTGAAAAAATAGACACAATCCATTTTTCTTTTTTCGTTACTGCTGGTAAATTTTCCAATGATTCTAGACTTTGAAACGTTACTTCTGATAAATCCAATTTCCATAATCGGTGTAAACTTGCCAACATTCCAACAAAAATACAAAGCCCTGCAGGCATCGCAATTCCCATATATTGTACATTTGAAATGCTTACACCAGTTGCTGTATGATACAATCCCATTGCCGTAATCGCAAAGACATGATTAATCGGCGTCATCGCCGTTCCCATCGCAATGGTCGAAAATAATGTAATTAAAATAAAGGACGCTTGTCGACTCCCTTTTTCTAATCCAAATACTTCCATCATCTCTTCATAAATTGGAAAGACAATCATAAATAAAATTGTCGGTGAAATAAAACAACTAATGACTAATACCGCTCCTAGAAAGGCTCCTAAAAAATGACTCGGACTTTTCTTTGCAAAATTCGTTTTTAAAAACCAACCCACTAACCGTTTCAAAGCCGGAGTCTGTTCTAAAGCATACGTCACTATAAACGTAAATAATAAGAAAACAAATGTGCTATTTCCAAAAGAAAGAGAAAACACTTGACTATACGTTACTTTTGGAAGCCACCCGAGTCCTAATAAGACTAAACATAAAACACTTGGCCAATCGATTCCTACAAATAACCATAATAATAAACAACTCATAAAAATCGATAATAAGGCAAATGCACTTCCAGGTATCGCTAATAATTGCCAATCAAAATGCGAGTTAATCATCGCAAGAACGATAAAAAGGATACTCAACACTATTGCGACCGTTTGGACCAAACTTCGCGTTTCTTTTTTCATATTCTACTCCTCAACTTTCATTTATTCCGCTATCCATCCTACCGTATTTTTCTCCAAAATACTAGTAAAGCTATCATTTCGATTATAATCGAAACTGAATTGATTTTTCTCCCTTTAATCGACTATAGTCGAAAGTGAACTAGTTTTATCCACTTCTATCGATTATAGTCGAAATTGTCTTTAGAACATCAAAAAACGATAGAGACTTTTCCTCTACCGTTTCCTGTTCTTGTATTTAATTTTCTAATGCAACTTCTGGATTCAGTTGATAATGTTGACCATAATCATCCCTAATAACAAATTTATAGTCTACTAAATAACGGCGCATTGTAGCAAAATCATCATATAGTTCCTTAATTTTTTTCATTCAATTCTTTTTTTCGGTGTATGTCTCTGAATGACTCTTTAAATGCGCATAAATAAATTCAAAAGATTTCTATTTTATTTTTCTGTTTTTTTAGGAAGAACCGTAATTTTTTTCCATCCTTCATAAATCTAGAAATATTTCCTCTTTCATATTAAAGACTCCTCTAATATTGCTTATGATTTCTTAAAATTCACTATAAATAAATTCTTGTACATTTGAAAAAAATCCGTTACAAAACAATAAATAATCACACTCAAGATAACGCTATAAAAAAATAAAGTCCATAAAAATAAAAGCGATGCTTATCTGTCATTTTATTTACCAAATGTGTAAAGCTCTTTTTCAACTTCCATCCATCCTTTCACTCCAACATGCATTACATCGAAAAAGAAAATACTTTTTCATACTCTCTATTACCATAATTTAAAACTTTTTGCTCCATATTGATTAGCTATTCCTTCAATCTTCTTATACGTTTGTTCTCTCATAGCTTTTAGACACACCCGTATAATCATTCCATTTCCCATTAACTGGGAAAAATAATTACTTCAACTTCTATTCCTAGTTCTTTAGCCACTGTTAAAAAATTTCAAAATCTGAATACTCAGGGGACTCTAAATAACTTAAATCTTTATTAGAATCTTTTAAAGACTCATAACGTTTTTAAATAAGTATTATAATAATGATTATCTACTGCATAATCATTATTATCTGTTTTTCTCTACATCTTCTACAAATTTTTTTGTCATTTGTTCCCAATCATATGTTGGCATGATTTCACCACTTAATGGATAATCTGCTTTCCCTTGATTTTTTTATAAAAAATTTTTGTTTTTAATTTGAATGCGTATAGTTTAGTATCCAACTCTAACAATTTCTTTTCAATGATATTTCCTTTATTTTCTACAAGAACATCTTTATATTTTCTATAAATTTCATTCTGCTGTTTATTCCCATTAGTAATTTCAATTATTCTATTAATTAATTTTTTTCCTTAGTTTCTTTACTTAGTTTTTCATTCGCTAAGGTATTAAAAATATGCTCTTGAGATGCTTTATTTAAAAAATGCATCTGGATGGATTCCATCTTTTTCATACCATTGCACTGATTCAATAATAGCTACTTTTCTTTTTAGTCATTGCAGATTCTATCGAACCCTAACGTAGAAGCTTGCACAATATTTTTGGGAATAACTTGTTCCAATCTGCATAATATTAAAATCTTTATAATTAAAAAAATTCTATTAGGATGATATGCCTCATCTTTCGTAGCAACTAATTCAGAGGATCCTAATAAAACAAGTGTATTAGGAGTAATATTACTTGCCAAAAATATCTCTGCTTTTTATACTTTTTCATATGAAGTACCATAACGAATACTATTATCACTTACTTTATAATAATCTTCAATATTCTTAACATATGTCTGATTTATAAAGAAAAGTGTCAAAATCACTAATACTATTGATAGTAAAAATGCTCTCAATTTAATCATCTTTTTATATCCTATCCTTTAAATATCTACTAATAGCTACTTAGCATTATTTTTTTAATATCATTTTCAACAATTTATATGGTTCTCCAGAGAAGATAAAGAAACCAACTACTACTAAATTCATCGTTACGAACCAGCTGAATAATTGATACCAATTTTTATTTTTTTGTTCTTTTTATAAAATGAACTTTTCTTCTGATAAACTTCAAAACTAGCCATTAAAAATTCCATGGTAAAAACCATACAAAATATAACTAACGCTAATCCCATGCCAGAATCCCATCACTAACATATTTACCATATAAGCATATACGGCATTATGCAACCTTTTTCTTAAACAATTGTTTTTTTGATAGCTTTCATCAAAACTCTTGAAAACACAAAAATCTCTTAGCCATGTCGATAAAAGTAATATGCCATCTATTCCAAAAATCTTTTATATCCACACTTAAAAAAGGTGCATTAAAATTCATTGGAGTCTGAATACCTAATACATTACTACTTCCAACCGCCATCAAACTATAACCTGCAAAAATCAAAAAACAAATACATTGTATACAAATACATATACTTTATTGAATAAACAATTGTTCCAGTATTCGATAACGAAAAACAAGACTTGATACACATAAGTGGATAAGACAATTTTATAAAAAAACTCCTAGTACTAATCTGAAAATGCCTGTACCTGCTAGTTCTAAATATTCTTGCCTAGTCATACTATTCTTTAATTCTGCTAAAAATCTACTACTTCTATCAATTGGACCTGCACTAACTGTTGGGAAAAAAATAATAAAAATTGCAAATAATCTTTTATACATACTCTTTCCTTAATTAACCCATCCGATATTTCTAACATCATTTGTATCGTTTTTAAAAAGACATATAAGAAATTCCTATAAATGCCAAAAATGAAATGATGTCATAGCAAACAATTTATTTAAAACTAATGGCATTATGGACAATCCAACTAATAAATTCTTCCAAAGATTTAGTTGTTCTTTGAGCCACAACGATTAAACAATATTGAAAAAAATAAGGAATACTATCAAATATAGTAGCATACTAATACTTCTACCATAAATATTTCCTGCTAAAAAAACAGTGAAACAGCTATTATAAAAATATTCTTTATTTTTTTCTCAAAAATAATTTATTATAAAAAACCAATCACCAAAAACTACTAACAAAAAAAGGAAAAATTCATTTCCCTCAAAAATAATTCATACTAAATATACCCCTTTTTATTTTTAAAAGATGATTTCTTTCCAATCGTCTATTTATCATATTATCATATTTAGATTGCATGACCATTCTACCATATCCTCTCATATTTAAACAGTATAATACCGTAATGCCTCTATCCATTTTTAAATAATAACATCCTTTTTATATCATATATTCTCATAATAACTCTACTTTTCCCTCACTAAAAAAACTTGTTAGAAATGGCAGTTATTTCTAACAAGTTCTGAGTAATGGGGTTTCTTGAGTTATTAAATTTATTGTTTTTTTCTAATTTTAATACTTTTTTTCAACTTTTTTTATAAAGCATTAACGATAGTACACTGCTTAAACCAAATTTTAATACATTAAATGGTAATAAAGCAAAGAGCATTAATGTCCATAGATTTGTCACAAATGGGTTTGTAGTAGCTGCAAGGGCAACAATTTTTTCAATTGGGAAATGCATTGCTGTTGCATATAATGGGAAAATGACAAAATAATTCGCTGTTAATAAAACTACTGTTGCAGTAGCTGTACCAATCACTAAACTTGTAATCGCCCCTTTGAATGTGCGGTGATATTTATAATAAAATACCGCTGGCAACATGAAACTTAAACTTCCAATTAAGTTAACTGTTTCGCCAATCCCAAATGTTGTTGTTCCATTTAAAACAAAATTCAATGCAACTTTTACAATCGCAATATACGCACCATATAATGGTCCTAATAAATAACCTCCTAAAATAACAGGTAATTCAGAAAAATCCATTTTAACAAATGGTGGAATAAATGGAAGACTAAATTCTAATAACATTAGAATCGTACTTAACGCACCGAATAATCCTACTAAAATGATTTGTTTTTGTCGCATAACGTGACACTGTTTTTGCATTTGTACTCATCGTACATCTCCTCCTTAAACGGGTGAAGGATCGGATGGTTTCTCACGTTCTTGTTCCATTTTATTTGTATAACTGCACCAAAAAATGCAGCAACAAAATGGTCTACATTTCATCGCTGCATTCTTATATATCAAATAAATTGGTATCTTCGAACGTGAAATATAACCATTTTCTCTCATCTAGACTATCACTATCGGTTCTGGAATTACACCAGATCATGCCTATTTGGCTCGCGGACTATACCGCCGGTAAGGAATTACACCTTGCCCCGAAAATGTTATTTTATAAACAAAGAGTACCATACTTTTTTTTACATGACAATTATTCTGCTTAATTTGTTTATTGATATTGTGGGCGAGCATATCCAAAAATATCACTAGAGTCAATTTCATGTGTTTTTCTCATAACTTTAGAACCATCTCCACCTTTAACATCTGTATTCCCTTCAAGCGTCACAATTCTATCACTAAGAACTTTTTCTACAATGGCAATATGGTCTGCTACGCCATCCCCATTCCAATCAAATGTTACAATATCTCCCGCTTGCGGTGTAGATTTTCCAATCCAAATTCCTTGATTTTTAAATAAATGAATATGGAAAGGAACATAGGCTTCTTTTTGAATTAAGTCTATTACCCCAGCCATTTGGAAGATAGAGGAAACAAATACATCACACCAATCATCCCATGTATGGATATAATAACCACTATAACTTCTCATTCCTGTATTATAAACTTGGACTAGTCTTTCTTGCCAAGAATCATATTGTTCTGTACCAATATAGACTCTTGCTAATTCTAACACAAGATGTTTTTGATCCTCTGACCAAGATGGAGTTTCAATCCAAGTTCCATCATTTCCTACATAATATCTAGCATTGTCGACCCATGTATTTATTGCCATTTTCCCATTATTCAATAGGTAATAGTCTCCAACCCATTGATTTAAAACAGGAATTCCATTTCTATAATAATGCCATGTACCATTTTTTTCTTGATCCCAGCCATCTTTTCCTTTTACAACTCCCGGAATCCATTCACCTGTTTCAGATACATAGTATTTATCCCCATCTATCCAACTAGAAGTGATCATTCTTCCATCATTTCCTACATAATAGTAAGTTTGGACCCATTGATTCGTGACAAGTTTTTCTTGTTCATCATAAAAATACCAGCCATTATTTTGTTTTTTCCATCCACTGTCTTTTACTCTATCCGGATTCCATTTTCCTGTGGAATCTACATAATATCTAGCTCCATCTACCCATTTACTTGTAGCCATTTTCCCATCTGACTCCAAGTAATAGTCTCCTTCCCAAGTAGATATTGCCATTGTATGATCTTCTTTATAAAAAATACCATGTTCCTTTTTGATCTCTCACCCATCCTTGTAAGGTGCTCTCTTTTTACTTCAGGTTTTTTTGTTGTTTCTTTTTGCTTTTCTGTTAAAGATTTTGGTTTTTCAACTCCATTTGTAGTGATTTCGGATTGATGATCCTTTTTTTCTACAGTTGTTGTAACTTCATCCTTATTTTCTGTAGGTTTCACTTCGTCTGCCAAAAACAACATTCTGCATTAATAAACATAAGTCCCATTAATAAAAAAATATATTTTTCATCCTTTTTACCTTTCAATATAATCTTTTATAATGATATCACAAATGCAATGCTTTCTTCAAATAATGCCCCGTAAAACTACCTTCGACTTGAGCCACTTCTTCAGGCGTTCCAGTAGCGACAACTAGTCCTCCGCCACTTCCCCCTTCTGGTCCCATATCAATAATGTAGTCAGCTGTTTTAATCACATCTAAATTATGTTCGATCACTAAAACAGTATTCCCTGATTCTACTAAACGATTCAATACTTCTAATAATCGAGCAATATCATCTGTATGAAGCCCTGTCGTTGGTTCATCTAATACATAAAAGGTATTTCCTGTAGACACTCGTTGCAGTTCACTCGCTAATTTCATCCGTTGTGCTTCTCCACCCGATAAAGTCGTAGCGGATTGTCCTAAAGTCACATAGCCTAAACCAACATCTTTAATCGTTTGAAGTTTTCGTTTAATTTTTGGAACAGCTTGGAAAAATTCTACTGCATCATCTACCGTCATTTCTAATACTTCCGCAATACTTTTTCCTTTATATTTGACTTCCAATGTTTCTGAATTATAACGACTACCATGGCAAATTTCGCACGGAACGTATACATCTGGTAGGAAATGCATTTCAATTTTTAAAATACCGTCCCCCTTACACGCTTCGCATCGTCCACCTTTGACATTGAAACTAAAACGTCCTTTTTTATAGCCACGTAATTTTGCTTCATTTGTAGTTGCAAATAAGTCACGAATATCATCGAATACACTCGTGTAAGTTGCTGGATTACTTCTTGGAGTACGACCAATTGGACTTTGATCGATATCAATAATTTTATCTAATCCTTCATATCCTTCAATCGATTTAAAGGTTCCTGGTTTTTCTTTTGATTTTGAAATTTCTCTTGCTAGAGCTTTTTTCAATACTCCATTGACAAGAGAACTCTTTCCAGAACCTGAAACTCCTGTAACTACCACTAATCTTCCTAAAGGAATATCGACGTTAACAGATTTTAAGTTATTTTCACTTGCTCCTTTTAGGCGAATCCACCCTTTATCTTCTATTCTACGTTCAGTTGGAACTGCAATTGATTTTTTCCCTGATAAATATTGACCCGTTAGTGAGTTTGGATTTTTTTCCACTTCTTTTGGCGTTCCAGCAGCAATAATTTGTCCACCAAATTCTCCTGCTCCTGGTCCAATATCAATTAAGTAATCTGCTGCTCTCATCGTGTCTTCATCATGTTCTACTACAATTAATGTATTTCCCTAAATCACGCATATTTTGTAACGATTGAATTAATCGATCATTGTCTCTTTGATGCAATCCAATCGATGGTTCATCTAAAATATATAAAACTCCTGATAAATTCGATCCAATTTGTGTCGCTAAACGAATCCGTTGCGCTTCTCCCCCTGATAAAGTTCCTGCTGCACGACTAAGGTTCAAATATTGCAACCCAACATTTTTCAAGAATGTTAAACGAGATTGCACTTCTTTTAAAATAGGAGCGGCAATTTGTTCATCTTGTGGAGATAACGTTAATTCTTTGAAAAATTCAATTTCTTCATCAACAGACAATTCCAATACTTCACTAATATGTTTATGATTTACTTTGACTGCTAATGCCTGTTCATTAAACGATGTCCATGACAAGCTTTACACGATAATTCCGTCATATATTGACGCATTTGTTCTCTTGTATAATCGCTGTTTGTCTCATGGTAACGGCGTTTCACATTGACAATAACTCCTTCAAAAGGTACATCCACATCTCGAACGCCACCAAATTCATTTTCATAATGGAAATGGAAAGTGGCATCTCCAGAACCATATAACACTAGGTTTTTCTGAGACTGTGTTAATTTTTCAAAAGGTAGATCCATTGGAACTTTAAACTGCTCACAAAATTGACGTAGCATCTCTGGATAATAGTTCGAACTAATCGGATTCCAAGGCACTAATGCTCCTTCATTTAATGTTTTTTCTTTATCTGGAATGACTAAATCGATATCCACTTCTAATTTCATTCCTAATCCATCACATTCCGGACAAGCTCCAAAAGGTGCATTGAATGAAAACAGACGTGGTTCTAATTCTCCAATCGTAAATCCACAATGAGGACAAGCATAGTGCTCACTAAATAAGATTTCTTCTTGTCCAATGACATCGACAATCGCATACCCTTCTGCTAAACGAAGTGCTGCTTCTAATGAATCGAATAATCTTGAACGGCTCTTATCCGATACAATAATACGGTCGACAACAATTTCAATGGAATGTTTTTTTGTTTTTCTAATGAAATTTCATCCGTTGTCTCCATCATTTCGCCATCTACTCGAATACGAATATAGCCGTCTTTTTGAATCGATTCGAAAACTTTTTTATGTTCTCCTTTTTTCCCCTTTACAATCGGAGCTAAAATTTGAATTTTTGTTCTTTCTGGTAATTCCATTACACGATTCACCATTTGTTCAATCGACTGACTTTCAATTAACGTGCCGTCATTTGGACAATACGGTTTTTCCTACTCGTGCATATAGTAATCTCAAGTAATCATTAATTTCCGTTACTGTTCCGACAGTTGAACGAGGATTACGAGAAGTTGTTTTTTGGTCAATCGCAATTGCTGGACTTAATCCGTCAATACTATCAACATCTGGTTTATCCATTTGCCCTAAAAATTGTCGTGCATAAGCTGATAAACTCTCTACATATCTTCTTTGCCCTTCCGCATATAATGTATCAAAAAGCTAGTGAACTCTTCCTGAACCGGATAATCCTGTAATTACCACTAATTGATCTCTTGGAATCGTTACATCAATATTTTTTAAATTATGGGAGCGTGCTCCTCGAACGATAATCTGATCTTTCGCCATTCCATCTTCCTCTATTTCTATTTTAAAATCAAAAACTCTGCCCTTAGGCATTCATCTTAGTATAGCATAGTTTCTTTTATTTTACGAACAAACGTTCTTGTTCAGTCATACATCTTCATTTTAAGTGAATTTAAAAAAATGAGCAAATCTTGAGCAGATTATGAGCAGATTCCTACTCAATAAAAAAGTCTGAATCTTCATAGTCCCTCACTATCAAAATTCAGACTTTTTCTATACTCTTAGATCGTTTCCATCTCCACTGGACAGTGGTCGCTTCCAGTTACATCCGCACGAATTTTCACTTCTTGAATGCGAGAAGTTAACACTTCTGATACAACAAAATAGTCAATTCTCCATCCAATATTTCTTGCACGAGCGCCACCCATATAGCTCCACCAAGTATAAGCTCCTACTGTATCCGGATAACGATAACGGAACGCATCTACTAAGCCATTCTCTACAATTTGATCAAATTTTTCACGCTCTTCTTTTGTAAATCCTGCATTTTTTGTATTTGTTTTTGGATTTGCCAAATCGATTTCCTTATGTGCAACATTTAAGTCTCCGCAGAAAATAACGGGCTTTGTTTCTTCTAACTTTTTAATAAAGGCTAAGAAATCATCTTCCCCACACTTGACGATAACTTAAACGAGTTAAATCACGTTTCGCATTTGGCGTATACACTGTCACTAAATAATAATCCGCATATTCTGCTGTAATGACACGTCCTTCTTGATCATGTTCTTCAATCCCTAATCCATATTGAACAGAAATCGGTTCTTCCTTTGTAAAAATGGCTGTTCCAGAATATCCTTTTTCACCGCTGAATTCCAATAGGCATGATAACCAGCAAATTCCATTCCTAAATCCACTTGTTCAGGCTGTGCCTTTGTTTCTTGTAAACATAAAATATCTGGTTGAGCTTCTAATACATATTCTTGTAAAGCTCCTTTATTTAAAACAGAACGAATCCCATTCACATTCCATGTTGTTAATTTCATAATTCTTCCTCCACGTTCATTTTGTTCTATCATAACAATTTTATAAAAATGATGACTAGCAAAAAGATACCGACCTCCATATTTTTTTAAGGTCGGTACATAAAATCTATTTTATTCTATCGCTACAATAAAAATTTTTAAATTCCTACAAGAAGAATATAAATAATTTCTAATCTCTAAAAAGAACAAATTAGTTACTGTTCATCACAATACTCCATTAAATATCGATATATTTCCTCAGATGTATCCATATCAAGTATTCTATCTGTAAAATTGGACAATTGTAATAATTCTACTAATTCTTTCATTGCAGTAATATGTTTTCTGTCCTCCTTTGCAGCCAAACATAAAACAATAGAAACTGAATCTTTATTTTTCACCAAATGTAACAGGATTTTCCAAAGTTACAATACTTAAACCATATTGATTCACATCAGATTCAGGTGTTGCATGCGGTAGAGCTATACCAGGCATTATAACAAACCTTGTCACATTATCAGCAAATAAAAAGTTTCATAAAATAACTAGCTTCAACTACCTTCTCTCCAACTAAAAAGTTGAGCTGCTTTTTGAAAACTGCTTCTTGCCAATTTTCTGCTTTTTCCTTCGCTCTAATCATCCTTGGAGAAATCATATCTCTTAAATGTATATCTTTTAATATATTTCCAATTTTGATTCTAGAAATATCATCCATACAATATTCTAATAACGCTTCTTTTAATAAAGCTTCATTTTCCACATGAGAATACTTTTTAGTAATAGATAAAAAGTAAATCAACTCGAGTTAATACTTCTTTATCAGGGACTTATTTGATGATTTACTTTTTGCTTTTAAGTTGTAATTTTTCTATTTCATTCATTATAGGGTTGATTCTAAATATAGGAATTTTATATTCAGAGAAATCCATACTTATCTTATTAGTAAAAAATAAAATCAAACGGAGCATTAAAAAATCTGAAATTCCGTGAACGACATAGGCGGATAGAATTCAATATTATCAAATAATTTAACAAGTTCATTATACATTATTGTAGAAATACCAACTCCATTATCACAAACAACTAAAGCTTTAAATGTTGCACTCACTTTTTATCGTCAGTATAGATACCTGCAAAATGAATTGCTAAATAAGCTATCTCATCACTATTAAACTGAATATTTAATTGTTTTTTTCTATAGGTTTCAAAGCTTGTTCAACAAACACCAGTAATTCAGGATACTCTTGTTTAATTCTATCCAAATATGGATTTCCAATAGGAATATTGAAAAATAACTCGATAAAAAAAGCAGATCTAAAAATGGGCATACACTTTTTAAATAGATCAGTAGTCGGAATACCATCTAAACCACTTAGAACTAAAAAAATCTATTAATAAATGTATTTACCAAACTAGAAATTAAAAGCCTATCACTTGTGTTTTCAGTAAAATTGGATACAGAAATTGATAATAACCATGCACTTAAATATGATAATTCAGAAAAACTAACAGAATATTTATGTGTTAATTCAACCGCTAACTGATACTCTTGTAATCCCATCGTATATTTAATCAATTTTTTTCAGATAAAAAAACTCCGTATTCTGTATCTTTTATACGATTTAGTATTAAATTTAAAACAAAAATAAAAATTGACTAGTTCTATTCGATACAAAAAGAATATTGTACTTTTTTTCAACTCTTCTATCAAAGTTTCCTGCTTAATTACTTCCAAATCATAATCTTCTATAAGTTTCTTTAATAAAAAAATCTGTTTTGGAATTTACGTATATTTGATTCAAAAACAATAAAAAAATTGATATCTAATATTTTCTTCAGAACCTTCTAAATAATAACCTTTGTTTTTAGTATTCTTTAATTCTATGTTCTGTAATTTAAGAATTCGTTTTAACTCTTTTTAAATCATTAATTAACGTTGACTTACTTACATTCAAGTTAATCATCAAATCAACCATTCCAACTTCAGATTTCCTTCCAAAAAACACTAAAATAAATATAACCTTGTCTTTCTTTTTGACTATAACTTACTTCAAAAAGATAATTAATTTTTCTTATTGCTTCCTTGCAACTCGAACTAACAAATATATTACCCTTTGAGTCAATAAGTACTCTTTCTATACTTCCACTTTCAGTAAACTTATCATTAATTTTTTTCAATTCTATATTCAATTTGTCTTTTTGTAAAATAAAAATTTTTTTGAATTTCTTGTACTGAAGAAACATTTTGTTCACCTAAAAACTCAATTATTTGCTTTAACTCGAAATCCATTTTAAATACATAGCCTCCTTTATATAGATTTTTAATAATCTAACAATTTCTTTTGCATTGTATTCAATCTCTGCTTTAGTTCCTTTTTGTTAGTAAAGAACCAATTCCACAACATGCTACACCGGATTTTTTTCCAATCAACAATATTATCTAAAGTAACCCCACCTGAAGCTAAAATGGGTAATTGAGGCAATGGAGTATTAATAATCTTAACCGCATCTGCACCCCAAAAATTTGATGATGGGAACAGTTTTATAAATGAAGCTCCATATTCTGCCGCCATAATCACTTCAGTAATAGTGGTACAGCCTGGGCAATATGGTATTTGCTCTCTATTACAAATTTTTGCCACCTCTTCATTAAAATTTGGTGCAATAATAAATTGTGCTCCAAATCGGATAGCAAGTTTAGCATCAAATGCATCTAAAAATAGTTCCCGCCCCAACAAAAACTTTATTTCCATATTTATTACGAATATATTGTATAATTTGTGGAGATTCTTTACTATTGAAGCTGAACTCCAAAACATTAATTCCTGCTACTAAACCAGCTTCTACAATTTCCTCCGCTCTGTCAATACTATCAGTCCGTATTATTGTCATTATCCTGAATCAAAAAAATACCTTTAACAATTTCCCACTTTCTCATTTTTCTCCTCCATATACGATTGAATTGGAAATCTTGTATATTTTTTTATTATATTCTTCTGTGATAATTTATATTTTAACATTGATGGTGCAGTAGCTGTCTTCATTTCTATCCTAAAATTATTGATTTTATTTTGATAAAAAAATTAGCGTTATTTTCATCATGTATCGAGTATGCATTATATAAATTTAAAAATCTTCAGCAATTACGTTACTTAAAACCTGAAAACACCCCCAGCAACTCCTAATTTAAGAGCCTCTAGAAATAATGAATCTGAACCTATATAAACTACTTTATCTTCTGTAGTTACTTTTACAATATGATTTTTAATAACTCTATAGATCACTACTATCCTTAATACCTATAATATTATTTTTCTAGAAGTTTCTTATAAATCTCTATAGAAATTGTATTACCGGTTAATTTAGGTATATTATATAGTAAAAATTTTTATTACTTATATTTTCTGAAATTTTTTTAAATAATGATTATATAATTCTAAATCTGATAACTTATGAAAAATACGGAGTAATGACAGAAAATGCATAAGGATTTAAATGTTCTAAATCATTAATTAACTGTATCGTTAATTTAGTACTACACTCCCCAACTCCGATAATCAGTGGAATTCTATCAGCAACATACTCATTTACAAATTCAGCAAATTTCACTTTTTTCTGAGTAACTTAAATTCGCAAATTCACCATTGGTACCAAGAATGAACAAGCCATTAATCCCATTATTAATAAGCATATCAATTAAAACTTTTGTTCCCTCAAAATCAATATTTTCGTTTTTCATCAAATGGAGTCAGCATTGCAGTTATTAAGCCCTTTAACATACTATTTCACCTCTTTTCTATAATATTCCCAATAGTTCCTCCTGGGTGCCATCGAGAATATATTCCAAGAGATACCTCTTTACGATATTGAAGATAAACGCTTAATAATTGTAACACAATAATCTCACTGATATAAGAAGCTCTTGGAGGTAATCCAAGATCGTCCCCCTCTTTATCAACTTTTGCAACTAATGTATATTTAGATAAATTACTTAAATCTGATTCACTATTTGATGTGACCGCAACAACAATTGCTCCATTTTTTTATTTAGTACTTTTACAGATTTTTAATAATTCAGATGTTCTTCCACTATTTGATATGGCTATTACTACATCTCCATAAGCAACCTGTCCAGCACTACCATGAATTGTTTCAGTGGCATCTAGAAAATATGATGGTGTACCAATTGAAGATAATAAAGAAGCAATGTAACGTGCAACATAACTTGGTTTTCCTACCCCTGTAACATGAACACGTCCTCCTCTTTTTCACTTTCAATAATACTATTAGCAACTTTCTCAACCTCTTCTATTGAGAGAGATTTCATACTTTTGCTCAATTCTTCAGATAAATTATTCAGATAATCTCTTGTTTTTTTCTTAGTATTTTTCCATATTTTTAATCTCCTATATCTAAGAATAAGCAAGATAGTTAACACTATCTTGCCCTATTCACATATCTATTTAAACAAGCCCAAAATCCAATCTATAATCATACCAATTACATTGTAATCAACATTAGGAAATGATGCCCCGCTAATTCCTAGAGTAGCAAACATTGGATATAACACTAAAGGTAATGCAATTAATGCAATCCCAACAACAAACGATCCTACTAAAGCCCCTTTCCAGCCACCATATGCATTTCCAAATACACCGGATGTACCTCCAGAGAAGAAACAGATACCTGCAGCAGGAATCATAATTACAGGACTCTTAAATAATACCATCAAGAACATTGCAAATAATCCTCCCAAGAAAGAACCAATAAATCCTATAACTACAGCTGTTGGAGCATAAGGGAAAATTGCTGGACAATCTACTGCAGGTTTAGAATCTGGAATATATTTTTCTGAAATCGCTACAAATGCTGCTGTGATTTCAGCAATAAATTGTCGTACACCATAAATCAAAACACTCATTGCTGCCGCAAATTGCAAACCTTGCAATAATGGATAAATAAACCATAAATCATTACCACTCATTTTAGTAACAAATTCAAGTTGCCCAGTAAATACATTGGCGAATACTGCGATATAAAAATAATGCCACCATAAATAATGCGATAGAGAATACAAAAGTCTCTAAATAATGAGAAGAATTTTTGGTAACTTAATTTCACTAGTTTCATCATTTTCTTTAGATTTAGCAAATAATTTACCAATACAACCAGCTAATGCATATCCAATTGTATTAAAGTGCCCCTATAGCAATTGAATCATCTCCGGTAATTTTTCTCATAAATGGTTGAGCAACTGTAGGAAGAGCTGCTCCACAAAAGTCCTAATACAATTCCTCCAAATAAAATTGTCCAAAAAGCTATTGAATCCATGAGCAATAAATACTAAGGCTAGTACACATGCAAAAATATAAGAAAATGCTGACCAGTTAAGAAAATAGCTTTTAAATGGTGTAAATTTAGCAAACAAAAGATTTGCAATAAATCCTACTAATACAATCATTGCAACCTCTGTACCATAGGTATTTAAAGCCATTCCTGTCGCAACCTCAACTTGAGTAGTAACTCCATCAATTCCAAATCCATTATTAAATAATTTAGTAAAATTATTCACAATAGTTCCAATGGCAGCTGACCCAATATTAAAAAAATCATAAACCCAATAATAGTTTTAGCTGTCCCAGAAATTACTTGTTCTGTATTCTTCTTTTGTAAAATCAATCCAACAAATGAAATAATCCCAACAATCAATGCTGTATTTCTTGATTGTGCTAATAATGCTTCTATCATTTTACGCCTCCATTGAATCTAAAAATTTTTAATTTTTCTAGAATCTCCGTTTTATTCATTATATTTCTAACACCAACCGCATAAGGAACTAAATCCTTTAACTCCTCTGTTAAATCTTCCATAGTTATAATTAAATCACCATTGAATCCAATCAGCGAATCCAAATTTCCATGTTCCGTAACAATAGGTAAATTATTTTCATTAATAACTTGATCCGCCTTAATTTTTAACAACATACTAGAACCCATTCCAGCTCTACAACAAACAAGTGCATTATACATTTTTTTATCGACCCCAATCACTTATAAAAATTATAAATATCATCACCATTTTTCGATCCATCTAAAAATTTTTAAAAAATTCTCTTTTTCTAATAATTCCACTAATTGAGCTAGTGCCTCTAAAATGACCTTGACTTGAAGTCATTGATAAAGTAAATAAATATTTTACTGGATTATTAGGACTATTCAAAAATGGCACTGGTGTTTTCAATATTGAAATACCTAATGCTTCTTCAAGTGCTCCCTCCTCTGGTCTTGCATGAGGAATCGCAATTCCAGGTGCTACCACAAAATATGGTCCATGAATTTTTGCACCTTTAATTATATTTTCTGGATATTCCGGAAGAATTTTCTTACTTTTTATTAGAGGAATTGACGCTTTACGAATCGCTGTTTCCCAATCCTCAGACTCATCGTCTCTAATAATAGCAGTTTTATCAATTAAGTCTTTTAACAAGCTACCACCTCATTTATTTATTCTAGGTTAACCTCTATACAAATATTACACTACCAAGTAACCGCTATCAACGTCGCATTGGATCATTTTTGTTACAAAACAAATCAAAAAAATACACCTTATTATTTTTATTTATCCATCATATATTTTTCTAATTCAAGATAAAGATTTATATTATTGTCTTGTACTCACTTTTATTCATCTTTAATTTTAAAAAAATCTTATAAAAATAAGTGATAATTTTTTGTGATAAATTCTTTGAATAATTTTCTTTAGAATTCAATAGAGTACATTAAATGATTGAAATTTTTTTACTTTTCTTGGTACCATTCGACAATTCACGATCTATGACTATAACGATATTTCACAACTAAAGTTTAAAAAAATCTTAATTAAGAATACATAAAAAATTCTGCTAATGATTTCTCACTAACAGAATATATCTAACAAACGAACTATATTACTTTTGAAAAATAAACTTTCGATTTCTAATATAAGAAATAATACTTTTTCTCTAAATATCCGCATCATTCGGCAAGCAAATATAAAAACTAATCACTTCTCCAACGGATTCAGCTAACATTCTCCCACCATGACTTCGAACAATATTATCCGCAATGGCTAACCCTAAGCCTGTTCCACCTGTTTCTTTCGAACGAGAGCCTTCTGCACGATAAAAACGACTAAATAAATGCTCCAACACTTCTTTAGAAATCGGTTCTCCAATATTACGAACAGCAATCGTTACAATGTCTTTTTTTGTTCCAATACTTCTATCGTAATTTTCGTATTTTCACGACCATATTTAATGGCATTCGACAGTAAGTTGTGAATCGCTCGTACCATCTTTTTCAGCATCCATTTCTAGCACCATTTTTTTCTTTGGCGGAATTACTTCAATTGTCATTTGACGTTTTTTTGCGCTTCTAATTCAAAAATCGGCTGCTACTTGTTCTAAGAAATTTGCTACCGGAATATCATTCAATCGCAATGGTGCTCCATTTGGACTTGTCGTTGTATATTCGAATAAATCATCTACTAATGCCTTCATTTGTTGCGCTTTATGATACGCAATTTCTGCATAACGCTTTGTTTCTTCGGGTGTTTTAGGCTTTCCATTAATGACTAATCCTAAATACCCAATAATAGATGTTAAAGGAGTACGAATATCATGAGAAACATTTGTAATCAATTCATCTTTTGATTTTTCAATCATTCGTTCATCTTCCATGGCGCTTACGGTTGAATCTACTAAACGGTTAATACTTGTCACTACTTTTCCCATATCTCCTGCTAATTGGAAAGGAATTCTTCGATCATAATCTCCTTGCGCAATTAAATGTAATTCCTCTAAAACATGAGACAATTGCATTTGATGATAACGGCGAATTAAACGCCAATAAGTAAATCCAATCGCAAAAATAATCGAACTAATAGAAAAAATATTTTTATACAAGCGGACTTCACTAGGAGCTATATTCCATGCTTGACGAATCGAACGACTTCCATCAACAAAATATCCAGGCGCATCTAACATTTGATTCAACAATACTAAAAGCTCCTAAATATAAGACAAAGACAATACATAGTGTAATAACGCCTTCTAAAAATAATTCACTAATTTCCCGGGCTGTTAATTTTAAAAGGGCAGCAGGCTTTTCCTCTCTATCTGCCTTTTTTTGGAAAAATCTCCTATTTACTTTCAATTTTATAGCCAACTCCCCATACGGTTTCAATAACCTTATCTCCACCTGTTGCTTCAGCAATCTTGTCACGTAAATGGCTTACGTGAACCATTACAGTTTTGGTAGAGACAATGCTTTCTTGTTGCCATACTGTTTCAAAAATTTCATCTGCACTAAACACTTTATTAGGGTGACTTGCTAGTAGGAATAGAATTCCAAACTCTAACACCGTTAATTGAATTTCTAAACCATCCAATGTTATTACTTGATGAGAACCTTTATTAATTAATAATGGGCCAATCGTAATTTCTTCAGTACTTTCACTTTCTTTTGTTAAAGCAGAAGTTCGACGTAATAATGATTTTACACGTGCAATGACTTCTAATGGATTAAATGGCTTCGTCACATAATCATCTGCCCCATTTGTCAATCCTTGAATTTTATCAATATCGGTTGATTTGGCACTTAATAATAAAATCGGTAAAGTATCATTCGTTTTGCGAATTTCATGCACAACAGAAATCCCATCTAATCGTGGCATCATAATATCTAAAATCACCATATCAATATCTGGATAAGCTTGAATTTTTCTAATGCTTGTTTTCCATCATATGCTTTTACAATTTCAAATTTTTCATTTCGTAAATAAATAGTCAATAATTCTACAATCTCACGATCATCATCTACGACTAAAATTTTCATAAAAATCCCTCTTTTCGTATTATTTTCAACTTTATCCCTACTCAATCTCTAAGAAAAACTCCACCATTTCATTAAAAATCTTGAAAATTCTTTTAATAATTTGGCAAAAATTGCTTCTATATGCCTGAATACACGTTTTTGCTATAATGTAAGTGTATTCCTAATTTATTGGAAAAGGATTTTTTTATGATACAAACACCTATTACAAATCAACAAGTTCAATTACTAGAAACGATTGTCTCTTCATCAGAACACATTCAAGACTATTTTGTTCCATTTGCAGTGGATGAATCCATCTTACATCATCTGGTGCAATTCCCATCGGAAACTTTTCTACATTTTTGGGAAATGGAAGATACAGTGATTTTAGGAATGACAGACACTAAAACACCCTATTTAGAAGAGGGAGTTGCTTTATTAAAAACAACGAAACTACACACCAGTTGTTCGTCATGCTGGAGGCTTAGCGGTTGTTAGTAACTCAGGCGTTTTAAATATTAGTTTATTATTTTCTAGACAAAATGCAACGATTACTCAAGTCTATGAATGGATGCAAGAACTCATTACACATGCCTTTCCGAAGCCTTTTGAGATTCAAGCCTTTGAAGTGAGTGATTCCTATTGCCCAGGAGACTATGATTTAAGTATCCAAGGAAAAGAAATTCGCTGGAATTGCACAAAGACGTTTCAAAAAAATTCGATTTGTGTTTCTATTTATCTTAGCATTAATGGAAATCAAGAAGAACGTGGAAACTTAATCCATGATTTTTATGAAGAAAGTATTAAGGGAGAAGAAACTCGTTGGCATTATCCAACTATCCATACAAATAGTATGGCAAATTTATCTCAATTATTAGACTTAACTCTAACGGTTCAAGAAGTCAAAGAACGCATTTTAACCGCTCTATTAGATGGTCAATGTGAATTGTTAGAGTCAGAAATACATTTTGCAACAGAAAAAAGTTATCAAAAAGCCATGGACCGTTTAAACCTTAGGAAGGTATAAATACTCCAGACGACATAAGGAGGAAATTATTCATGCATATCGAAGAACTATCCCGTGAAAAAGTATTTCGTGACCCTGTTCATGATTACATTCACATTCAACACCGTGTTATTTTAGACTTAATTAATAGCCGAGAAATGCAACGATTACGTCGCATTAAACAAACTGGTGCTTCTATGTTCACCTTCCATACGGCTGAACATTCTCGCTTTTCTCATTCATTAGGCGTCTATGAAATTGCTAGAAGAATTTGCGATAAATTTGTTCGAAACTATCCTTCTACAAAACCAGATGATGGTTTATGGGATGACTCTAACCGCCTTGTTGTCCTATGTGCCGCTCTTTTACACGATATCGGACATGGCCCTTATTCTCATGCTTTTGAGAAAATTTTCGATACAAACCATGAACAAATTACGTTTGATATTATTTTATCCCCAGACACAGAAGTGAATAAAATTTTAAAAACTGTTTCTCCTACTTTTCCTGAAGAAGTAGCCAGCGTCATCCAAAAGAAACATCCCAATCCTCAAGTTGTTCAATTAATTTCTAGTCAAATTGATGCTGACCGAATGGATTACTTACTACGAGATGCTTATTTTACAGGAGTAAACTATGGAACCTTTGACTTAACTCGCATTTTACGTGTGATTCGTCCTTATAAAGGTGGGATTGCCTTTAACTTTTCAGGAATGCATGCTGTAGAAGATTATGTTGTTAGCCGTTATCAAATGTATATGCAAGTTTATTTCCATCCAGTTTCAAGAGGAATGGAAGTCATTTTAAATCACTTACTTAAACGTGCGACGGAATGTTATCATTCCAAGACACAATCCTTAAAATATACAGCCTCTTTCTTAAAACCATTTTTTGAAAAATATTGGACATTGGAGGATTATCTTCGTTTAGATGACAGTGTTTTAAATACTTATTTTGCGCATTGGCAAATTGAAGACGATGCTATTTTAAGTGATTTAGCAGACAGATTTATTAATCGTAGACCTTTTAAATCTGTTCCATTCAAATACAATAACGATGCAGCTACCATTGAACGAATGAAAGAACTCGTTCAAAATGTTGGATTTAATATCGACTACTACACTGCCATTAATAACAGCTATGATTTGCCGTATGATTTTTACCGCCCAAATTCTGTTAAACCAAGAACACAAATTGAACTATTTGAAAACAATGGAAATATGGTCGAATTATCTCTTGTCAGCTCGATTGTATCTGCTATTTCAGGAAGAGTACGTGGAGATGAACGCTTATACTTCCCCAGAGAGATGTTTGCAGAAGGAACAGCAGAATTATTTAGCGAAGATTATCAAGAATTTCAAGCATTAGCTTCAAAACTTGATGTCTACTCAAATCAAATGAAATAATAAAATACTCACATGAAAGACTTTTCTGACACCAGAACTCTACGGTCGTATTATCGATGAGACGGAACAGGAAAGTCTTTTTGTCTTTTTCATTCAGCATTAGAATATGTTATAATGACATTGATATAAATTAAAGGAGACTAACTATGATTAAATTAATTGCCATTGATATCGATGGAACTTTGATTAACTCAAAACACGAAATTACTCCTCGTGTTCATGCTGCATTAACAAAAGCCAAAGAACAAGGTGTCTATGTTGTTCTTTGTACAGGACGACCTCTTCCAGGAGTTCAAGGATATTTAAAAGAACTAAACTTAATCAATAATCGTGATTTTGTCATTACTTATAATGGTTCACTTGTTCAAAAAACCGGAACAGGAGAAAGTTTAGTACGCTTTGGAATGACAATGGATGATTTAAAACAAATGGATGATTACTATCAAAAATATGGTGTTCATTATCACATCATCGATGAAAAAAATATTTATGTTACAACTCCAGAAATTGGAAAATACACTTATATGGAACGTGACCTTGTTGGTATGCCGATTGTGCAACAACCACTAGATCAATTTAACCCAAATGCTACTTTTTCAAAAAAATGATGTTCGTAGATGAACCAGAAATTTTAGAAAATCTAATTCCAAAATTAAGTGATGAATTTAAAGAAAACCATAATATCGTTCGTAGTATGACTGTTTACTTAGAAGTCCTACACCCACAAGCAAGTAAAGGACACGCTGTCGCTAAACTAGCAGAACTATTAGGACTAGATGCTAGCGAAGTCATGTGTATCGGAGACCAAGAAAACGATAGAGATATGATTGAATATGCAGGCATGGGCGTTGCAATGGGAAATGCGATTGATAAAATTAAAGAACTCGCAAACTTCATTACAACAACAAATGATGAAGATGGCGTTGCAGTGGCTGTAGAAACTCACGTATTAAACTTGGAAAAACTAATTCAAAGAAGAAGAACAGTGAAAACGAAAAACCAAAGGAAATTTTTACACTCTTTGGTTTTTATTTACACAGTAACATAAAATAACTCTTCACAAAAACACGATTATTAACGATAAAATTTGAAAAAGAAATCGATTTTTAACGAATATTCGGTGAATTTTTAGTTGTAATTTTTCGTAATTTTTCTGTATAATAGTTTTACTGAAGAAATCTTCAGCCAGAGCTGGCTTTTAAGCTTTGAGTCAAATTAAAGGAGGCTAACCGATGAAATTAAAGAGAAGCGAACGATTAATCGATATGACTCAACGATTACTCGATAATCCTCACACATTGATTTCATTAACAAGTTTTACAGATTTATACCAATCTGCAAAATCTTCCATCAGTGAAGATATTGCTATTATTAAACGCACCTTTGAAATTCAAGGAATTGGTGTTGTTCATACACTTCCTGGAGCTGCAGGAGGCGTTATTTTCACACCAAAAATCAAGAAAGAACAAGCATTAGAAGCTGCACAAAACATTTGTAATCAGATGAATGACTCTACTCGTCTACTTCCTGGTGGATATATTTACTTATCTGATTTACTAGGAAAACCGGATGTTCTTCATCACTTAGGAAAAATGATTGCTTCGGCTTATGTAGATAAAAAAGTTGATGTTATTATGACAGTAGCCACTAAAGGAGTTCCGATTGCACAAACTGTTGCCAATTACTTAAATGTTCCATTCGTTATCGTTCGACGTGATTCAAAAATCACCGAAGGAGCCACTGTAAGTATTAATTACGTGTCCGGTTCATCTTCTCGTGTTGAAAAAATGGAATTATCCAAACGTACGTTACCAAGTGGATCAAATGTATTGATTGTTGATGATTTTCTAAAAGCCGGCGGTACCATTAATGGGATGCGAAGTCTTATCAAAGAATTCGATTCTCATGCAGTAGGAGCAGTAGTCTTCTGTGAATCAGGAATTTCGGGACATCAATTACATGATTATTCTTCGATTATTCGTATCACTGAAATCAATACCGAAAACCAACATATCAAAGCCGAGCTCGGCAACTTCTTTGATACACATATTTTTAGAAGAAGGACGCTAGTTAACAATTAAAAATTAACCCATTAACACAAAATAACAGAAAAACTTTCTTGAATAGCAAGGTCGCCAGCAGCCAGCAAATGCTGTCTCATGGCTAAAAATTCGAGCCACAGTCTCGAATTCTCCCTATAAAATAAAGCCACCGAAGTGGCTCATTTTACTATTGCTATTAAGAAAAGTTTTTCTGTTATTTTCTTTACCTAGTTAAATGGATTAAAACCCATTCACCATTCTCATTTAATTGATATCCATCAATGATAGTATTTTTTTGCCATCTTACCATTTGATTGAATCCATTGATTTCGAGCATAAGAGCCATTCATTTTTCAAATTTATTGAGAGAAACTACTTCTTTTTGTTGTTTCTTGATTTTCTTTAGTTTCTTCTACTTTTATGGAATATCACAAAATTTAATGAAACGTTTTTATCTAGCAAAAATAAAAAGAAAAAAACTCCTTTGAATAGCAACAGTAAAATGAGCCACGAAGTGGCTATTTTACAGGTAAAATCGAGATCGAGGCTCAAATTTTAGCCATGAGATTCGCAAAGCGAGGCTGCTGGCGACCTTGCTATTCAAGGAAAAGTTTTCTGTTATTTTTGTTTTACGTTATTAAATTTCACGTTCTACTGGAACACCATCGAAAACAACATCATCCATACGGGTAAAATCACGATATAGAATAAAGTCGTAATCGTAACAGCGGATGTCGCAAAATCAACATCAGCATTTTCCTCCGTTGCTAATAATGGCATAATGACCAATGTCGGAATCGTTGATTGAAGAAAGAATGTTTCTTGTAATTTCATTGGTAATTCAATCGAAAAGAACTGCATCATTCCCACTTGAACAGTTAACAGAATTGCCGGAAACAATACAAAACGCCCCAAAATCGATAAATTCATATCTCGATCGAACGTCAATGAACGAAGCCCCACTTGTGCCAAATGAATTCCAATATACATTAACGATAATGGAGTTACCAAACTACCAATATAAATCAAAGAATCATTCAAAAATTCAGGAAGTGTCCATCCAAACCATACTGCAATCATACTGCCTAAAAAGGCAATTAATGGTGGTGAGAAAATCCGACTCCATTGAATTCCTTTTTCCAACATGTTGCTGATTATAATAAGCAAACAAATAAGTTCCTACTGTAAATGTCGATAAAGTATTCACTACATAATATACTAAAAAATAAGGCATAGCCTCTTCACCAAATAAAAGATAAATTTAACGGTAATCCCATAAAAATCGTATTCGCATTGACAATCGTATTCATCACTGTCGCCTTACGTTCATTAGGAATACGAAAATACTTGAACAATGATCCAAAAGCAACAAAAAATATCCAACGACGACACTCAAAAGTGGAATTCCTAAACTTCCTACAAATTCAATCATTTTTCTCTTGAAATAAATCTTAAAACAGAAATCATAATCGAAGCTGGTAAAAGCAATTTTAATAATAAGGGAAGCAATACTGGCTGAAAAAATTTTTATCAAACCATCCCTTTATTTGTAATACATATCTAAACTAATCATGATAACAATTGTTGCCATACTTGAAAAGATTTCACCTAACATTCTAATCCTCCAATTTCTTAGTACAGTCACTATACTCTGCTTTTCCTCTACCTGTCAACATTCTATAAAAGATAAAAAATCTCGAAAAATCTGTTAGACAAACTTTTCGAGACTTCACTTTTATTTCTTCAATTGATTTTTAATCATCGTTCCAAACAAACTAATGACTAGGATGATTAAAAATACACAAGTAATCGTAGCACCTGGTGGTGTGTCAAATTCATAAGACATACTCAACCCACTAAAAATACCAAAAATGCTAATTAAAATACCTGACACAATCACACCTGTAAAACTTCTCGTTAAACGAATCGCGATAGAAGCTGGTAATACAATAACCGCTGAAACTAATAAAGCTCCAGCAATTGGCATCATCACTGAAATGACTACACCTGTAATAATCGTGAAAACTTGTGTCATTAAACGAACAGGTAATCCTGCCGTATAAGCAGTATCTTCATCAAATGATAAAACATATAATGGTCGTCTAAAAATCAAATATAACACGACTACAATAACCGCTAAAGCAATCATCAATCCCATTTGTTGTTGTGTAATCGTTACGATAGAACCAAATAAAAATTGATCCACACTAATCGTTGAACGACCTTTTTGGAAATTCATTAAAATTAAGGCAATCGCCATCCCGCCGGACATTAATATCGCAACGGTCACTTCTGAATAACCTTTAAAATATTTTCCAATCACTTCCAACACAATGGCTGCTAAAACTACCACTACTAATGTCATAAAGGTAGGATTATAGCCTAATAATAAGCCTAGAGAAACACCCACTAAGGAAACATGTGATAAGGTATCTGCCAATAATGACTGTCTTCTTAAAATTAAAAACAAGCCCAAAATTGGCGTAATCATCGCCATTGCTAATCCTGTAATGAATGCTCTTTGCATGAAACCATAGAAAAACATCTCCATGGAGAATCCTCCTTTCTCATCAAATGAATATGTTTATCCACATAATGTTCCAAATCTTCTTCCTCATGCGTCACCATTAAAATTGCTTTTCCATGATGAGCACAACTATGATGTAACAAATGATAGAAACGCTCTCGACTAGCTTTATCCATTCCTGCTGTTGGTTCATCTAACACAAATAAATCAGGATCTGTCGCAAAAATACGAGCTAAACAGATTCTTTGCTTTTGACCACCCGATAACTCACCAATTCGTTTATGGCGTTCATCCCACATGCCAACAGATTTTAAGGCTCTTTCAATATGTTCATGATCTTCTTTATCTAATCGTTGAAACCAACGACCTTGTTGGTAACGACCTGAAGCAACTAATTCATACACGGTTGAAGGAAATCCCACATTAAAAGAAGAAATTTGTTGTGGGGCATACCCAATCGATAAAGTTTCTCCTTGTGTATTAACGGTTGCGATTGTTGCTTTTTCCTTGTTTTTGGAGTTAATAACCTAAAATATTTTTAATAAAGTGGATTTTTGCTGCACCATTTTCGCCTGTTAATATGACAAACTCTCCCGATTCAACGGTGAAAACTAATGTTTTCTAAAACGGGCTCATTATCATACGAAAATGATAAATTCTCAACTGAAACGTAACTCATACTAACTCCTTCCTTTTTTCTAAATCGTAGTAATTCTTTTTATATGTACGCTTGTTAGGATAGCATATTTTAGTACGAATAAGCAAGAAATTACGATAGATAGAATTCTAATAATATCTAAAAGATTTACTCCACAACTAAAATAGGAATCAAGCAACCTAAGATTGCTTAATTCCTTCAATAAAGTTAATTCAAAATTCCTATTTTATTCAGTAATTAAATCCATTCACCATTATCATTAACATAGTAACCATCTCGGAGTAATTGTATTTATTATTAATTCTCCTAATGAATTTAAGTAGTACCATTTACTACCTACTTGTTTGCCATCCTTTTATCATTTCTCCTGATTTATTCATGTAGTACCAATATTTTCCAACTTGAACCCATCCTATTGACATTGCTCCCTGTTTCATCAAAAAAATACCATTTACTATCATCTAACAACCAAGCAGTCTCCATTGCTCCTGAAGAATTTAGGTAATACCATTTATCATTAATATACTGCCATCCAGTTTGCATTACACCGTTTTATCTAGATAATACCAATTATCTGCTTGAATCCAACCTTTTCACTATCTTACCCAACGTATCAAAGTAGTACCATTTCCCTTCAAGTTGTTTCATCCTACTTGTACTTTTATCTAATACTACATTTGAATTTGTTACTGTATTTTTAATTGATTTAGATTCATATGTGTTTATTTCTTCATTTTTCTAAACCGTCTAAAAATTGAATTGCCTAATTTTCATTACTAATACTTAATTTATTTTTAAAAATTTTATATACTCCATTCTCCGTTACAAGATTAAAAATCACCAATACTATCATTAATAACAGATTCTTTACCATTTTCAGTAGATTTGATAAAGGAAATGAAATCACTCTTCAAATTATAGAACCTATTATTTAAAACCATTATTTGACCTGTTGAGTCCTCAATTATAATTCCTTATCTCCACCAAAAATCTGATTATCAGAAACTGTTAAATTATTACTAATTCTTAATAATTCAATATTTGGTTGTTTAGAGTCTTCTGAAGTATTTTTTTAATTATATTTTTAGTCACAGCAATATCTGTTACTTTCCCAAAGATATTCTGCATTATCTTTGCAACTCGTATTGCTATCGTATTATTGTCAGAAATATTGAATTCATTTTCTGTAATATCTACCTTCTTATTTAAATCAAGTATATCTTTATCATTTTTATAACTAAAAGCATTTACTAAAGCTGCTCCGTTTTTCTCGATAGATTACACTTTCTTCCTTATTCTTCTTATCAAAACGATTTCCTTTAATTAAAAATATCAGTAAATCTGTAAAACGAATTCCAAAGCATAAATCATATTATCAAAATGATTATTCAGAATTTTGATATTAGAAGGATTTTAGTGGTAATCGCTTGATAATGTGTACCTATTGCTGTTACTAATTCACCGGACTTTTTCACTCTTTCCAAAATATGAATTTTTGAATAGTTTACATTTTCAGACTTTACACCTGTTTCATTTAATGCGTAAAGGGAAACCCTTTTCCTTGTCATTGGTTCAATTTGAATAGACTCCTTCGTAATCATTGCATTATCTTTTATTGTCTTAGGTAATGCCTGCCCTAAGAAAACGTGATTTATCTACTAAAACGTTTTTCGAACCTGCAATTTGAATAGCATGCCCCTGAAAACTATCTTTAAAAGTTACATTTCGAATTGTGACATTAGTACTGTTTCAATCTGCAAACCCGCCAGAAGAATTTATTAAAGGTAAATTCTTTTGGTTTACTACCTTCTTTCGTTTAATACACCATTCATATCAATTGTACCACCAGAAAAACTAATATTCTCTGTCGGTTCCTCAAAGATTTTATCCCCACCATTAATAAATGGACCAGTCATAAATACAATTGATGGACGATCTTTAAAATTGATTCCATTTAATATAGTCGCCTTATCATCCAAACGAATATCTATATTACTTTTTAACTGAATAATTTTTTTTACAAGATATGTTCCTTCTGGAAAATATAGTTTTCCTCCACCTAACCCTTGTGTTGCAGCATCAATAGCCTTTTGAATAGCTTCTTGGTCATCTGTTATCCCATCTCCAACTGTTCCAAATTCTTTAACGTTTATAAAATCTTTGCAAATTGAGAAATCTCTGAATTACTTTAAAATTTTTCCGTTTACAGATTGTATTGCTTCCACCGTTGGACTTATCTTTTCCTCAGTTACTAATTTAGCATTTGGATTTACTTCCTCCGCTAACACTAAATGAGTTCCTACTAAAGAAAACGCTAACAAAAATAAGCATGTCCCAATTTTTAATCTACGAATACTGCTTGTTTCATTATAAATATACTTTTTCCATGGTAACCTCCAAATTTATATGATTTGTTTCCCTATTTTTATAACTATTCTTTGAAAAAGTTATAAAAATGACACCGCTGTCATTTTCTTTCATAATATACACCTTGAACTAATTTGTCAAGGTATATACCATTAAAAATTTTTTCTAATATCAATAACATTACATAATTCTTTAATTTTTTTATAATAGGTTAAAAAGTTTGCCGTCTTATTAAACTTGCGGAAACTTCAACTGATTCTCTTTATTCACCATTTAGTAATTGCTAAAACACCTTCAATCATTTCTTTAGCTAATTCTGTATAATTTGGAGCGATGGTTGATAATGCGGGAGTATAATATTTAGCTATTGGTATATTATCAAATCCAACTATTGTCAGTCGATCGAGGAATCAATATTCCTTTTTCATAACATCCTCTAATAACACCTTTGAACTTTTTTCATCTCCTGAAACAAAAATAATATCCGGAATATTAGAAGTTGATAAATGCTCTTTTACATAATCATATACAGATTCAATTGTAAATAAGCTTCATATATAACTTCTAAATCAATATCATATCTCTTTTCCTTTACAAACTCTCTAACACCATTTTTCACGATTTTTATTAACAAGAGATGGTCCACCCATTAATAACCACATCTTTTTAAAAGCCTTTTTCTTCAACAGCTCCATTAAATCATATCCTGCTTGAAAAATCATTATTTGAAACATAAATAACACCATCTGTGTGAGACTCTCCAAATACAATAAATGGCATATTATTCTTTTTCAAATATTGAATCCGACTATCATCTTTCCTTCATAAAATACAATTACACCATCAACTAAACTACCTGTACTGGAAATAATAGAATCTTTAATAGAGTCTCCTTCTCCAAAATACTCAACAATTGCATTAACTCCTACTTCTTTACATGTCTGCAATACCTTATCTAGTAAAGTTTGAAACCAAATTAAAGGGAATGATTCCATTTTTTTCACAGATATTAAAATATTAATGGTTTCTCGTTAAATTTTTGAGCATAAGCATTTGGAACATATGATAATTCTTCTATTACTTTCATTACAGCTTGATAAGTTTCAGGTTTAACTCTTTCTCCACCATTAATAACTCTTGAAACAGTCTTTGGAGATACCCCTGATATACGTGCAATATCATAAATTGTAATTTTCTTCTTGTTTTTCCATTTTTACTCCTCAAAATATTCTTTTCTATATATTTATAAAAATATCACTTCCTACTTATAAACATAACTCATATTAAACCTATAATCAATCCATATTTTTCAAAGTAGTATGCTGTATCATTCTATCAAATATAATTTTAATATACAATTTCTATTCATCATATTTGTATACTATACTATTTCAAATAATTCATTTTATGATAAAAAGGCAAGGTTTCCCTGCCTTCATATCTTGCGTTAACTAATTTCTTCTATATAAATAACTCCAACAATATCTGATAATTCTTCCATTAACCGAAGATGCCTCAAATCGCCCAGAAGTTCTAAGGTAATGAATGGTTATTTTCTTTTCGGGCACATCAAAATATTGAATTCGGCTTTGATTCACTTCTGCCAAAAAGCTGTTCTTGAATCTGTAACACGAATATGTTTTTCAGCACAGTATACTAATACACGATTATAGGCTTCTGTTGAGATTTACCACTATATACAATTCAATAATTTTTGAACGTTTTTAGTAAATATATCTTCAATGGTTGAAACATTGAAAATAATACTCCCAAATTGAACAGCCGTTAATACTAGCTCCTTGATAGAACCTAACGCTATCGCTCAGAAACCAATACCTGCAGCTCCCCAAATTCCTGCAGCCGTTGTTAATCCTGTAATCTTTTTATTTTCTTTTTATAAGAATTGTTCCTGCCCCTAAAAACCTACTCCTGATACTACTTGAGCACCTAATCGTGTGGATCTCCCGTTCCAAACTTATATGAAACAAACTCATTCGTCATCATTATTAGACAAGCTGCAACACAAACAACGCTATGAGTTCGTATACCTGCTGGTTGAGATTTACCTCCTCTTTCCATACCAATTAGACTTCCTGCTACTAGTGACAAAACTATTCGTATTACTATTTCAATATTTGTTAATGCTGTCATAATTACTTCCTAGTTGTTTTACTTCGTCTTTGAGTAAAGTAAAGTACTGTTGAAGAAATAATCATTAATACAATAGTATATACAAAGACAAGTGCTTGTGCATTTGAAGTTGCTGTTTCATCACCCGCTGAACGAATAGTAATCCCTAATGGTTGAGCTAATGGATGATATAAGAATACAGATAAATCGAAATCTGTTAATAACGAATTAAAGTTTAGAGCAATGATTGAAAGAACTACTGGTAAAATAAATGGAATAATAACTTTCATCATTGTATAAAACGGTGATGCTCCCATACTACGAGCTGCATCTTCCATTTCATCATCAACGCTAAATGAAAATAGCTCTAACCATAATGATATGAGAATGGAATTTTTACAATAATGTATGCAATTAATAACATTACAAAAGTTCCAACTAAAAATTTTTATTTAATACAAGTGGTTGTGGTTGATTAAATGTAAAAAGTAAACTAATTGCTAATAATGTACTGGTAATAACCAAAGGAAGTAATGCACCATATTCAAACAAGAAATCAAAGCGAGATTTATGTTTTCTAACCACTCTTGCAAAAACAACAGCAAGAACTGTTGCTGTAGTAGCAGCAAGAATTGCATAAATAAAGCTGACTAAGAATGGCGAGAAAGCAACACTATTACTAAAGAATTGATAGTAATTTTCTAAAGTAAAGTTAGACAATGACAAGTTTCCTGTTTGAATCTGCCACTGGATCTGTAAATGAATAAAAGAACAATAAAGACCAAAGGTAACATAAACACTGTAAATAATGCATATGCAACAATGTGTGCGATGATATTCCATGGTTTTGAAGTTATCTTTTTGCTTTTTCAAAGGTGCTTTTTGTTTTAGAGATAGAAATATAATTTCCGCCTTTTTCAATTTTATTCATGATAGTTAATAAAATTGTAGTAGCAATCCTAAAACAATCGCAAGTAAAGCAGCTAAATCACGAGAATTTCCCATACCTGCAAATGTAATAATCATTGGGTTAATAGTTTGGAATTGTTTCCTCCAACAATCATTGGAAAGCTGCAACTGCAGATAATCCACTAAGAAAAATCACTAATAGTTAATGCGAATAAGGTAGGTGTTAAAGTAGGTAAAAACCTACTTTTCTAAACACTGTAAAAGGTTTTGTTCTCATATTTCGCGCAGCTTTCAATTTGTATGATAATCTACACTTTAATTGTATTCGTTAAAAATAATGTATGATTTGCAGTTCCTGAGAAAGTCATAATAAACAATACTGCTCCATATCCAATAAACCAGTTAGGGATCAAGTGAAGGAATAATGTTTTGTAAAACTCTTGTAATCATTCCATAAGGTCCATATACAAATTTATAACCTGTCGCAAGAACAACTCCCACCATAAATCAATGAAGTCATATATCCTAATTTTAGAATTTTGGCCCCTTTTATATCAAAGTATTCAGTAAATAATACACAAAGTACTCCTACAACGTTTACTGTAATAATCAATGAAAAAGCTAATTTAAAACTGTTCATTATACTTTGTAGAGCTCTTTGAGATTTTAAAACACGTTCAATTGCATTTATAGAAAAATGCCCGTCTTTAACAAATACATTCACTACTAAATCAAAGTTTGGATAAATAATAAACGTTACTAGGAACCAGACTAACCCTAAACGAATAAGCCAATCTTTCCAATTTAACTTTTTACGCATACTATTCCCTCCCTAATATTGAACAATATCTGAAGGTGTAATATATAATTCTACATTTTCCCCCACAGATTTAATTGCAAATTGACTAGTCAATACGAGTCACATTGACAATTTGATTTTCAGATACTTGTATCGTATATCGAACGTTTACACTAGAAAATTCTGTATCGATAATTGTACCATTTAATAAGATGTCTTCTTCTGTTTCACGTTTAAAGCGAATTTTCTCTAGACGAATATATCCTTTCTTATCTTCTAAGTTTACTGATGGATTTTAGATAGAATATCATATACTGTCTCTTCAGTTAAGACGTTAATATCTCCAATAAAATCACATACAAACTCTGTTCTAGATTGGTGATAAATTTCAGGTGGTGTTCCCACTTGTTCAATAAAACCATTATTAAATACAGCAATTCTATCTGATAATGTTAAAGCTTCCTCTTGGTCATGTGTAACATATAATGTTGTAATACCTAAATCTTTTTGCAGGCGTTTTAATTCTTTTCTTAAATCAACACGTAATTTTGCATCTAGATTTGAAAGAGGTTCATCTAAACAAAGAATTTTAGGTTCTAACACTAACGCACGAGCTAACGCTACACGCTGTTGTTGACCACCAGATAATTCTGACACATTACGTTGTAATTGCTTATCAGAAATTTTAATTTTTGCAGCTACTGCTGCAACTTTTGCTTTAATTACATCTGGAGCAACTTTTTTTACTTTTAATCCAAAAGCAATATTGTCAAAAACTGTCATTGTTGGAAATAAAGCATAAGATTGAAACACAATTCAATGCCTCGTTTTTCTGGTTCTAATTTAGTAACATCTTTTTCCATTTACTTCAATTCTGTCCTTGAGAATGATCAAGAAATCCTACTAGAAGCTCTCAGAGTTGTTGATTTCCACAACCCGATGGTCCTAAAAGTAAAAATTCACCTTCATTAATTTCAAGATTTAGATTATCAACTGCAATAAAATCTCCATACTTAATTTGAATATTTTTCAAATTTAATCATAATATTTTCTCCTTCATCTATTTCTAAAAGTCTCTGCAAAGGTTCTTTTCTATCTAATAGAGTTAGACCCTCATGAGACCTCTTGATACCATTATAAAAATTATTTTTAACTTATTCTAATTCTGCTTTTTCAACCCATCGATCAAGTATTTTCCAACAACTTCCCAATCATAGCTTGTGGTTTAAGTTGCCCAACAAATTTTCTTAGTATCTTCTGGTAATTCAGCTACACATCTTTATTTGCAGGAATAGATCCAAAGTTTTTACTATATTCAGCTTAGATTTTAGCTTGATCCAAACCAGTTAATAAATTCTTTAGTAGTGCTTTTTCTTGCTAGTATTTAATACCATTGTTTTGTTCTGTTACAAATGGAACACCTACATCTGGTGTCATTACTTTAAATTCAACATTTTGTTCTTTTTGTCCTACTAATGCTCCTGAGCCCCAAATCATACCATATTGAACAGGACTTTCTTTATCTAAAACTTTAACGACTGTACTTTCACCTTTTTGAAGTGTATATGCATTTGCAAAATAATCTTTTGCAACATTCCAACCTTTTTCAGATACACCTAAATCTCCTTTTTCATCAAGATAACGAACTAAGATACTTGCATAAATCGCACGTCCAGTACCACCTGTTAATCCATAAATTGAATATTGACCTTTATATTTACTAGCTAACTCAGTCCAGTCTTTCGGCATTTCTTTCGCTTCAGGATTTCCAACTAATACTAATGGTTGAACAATTACTGGATTATAAAAGCCATCTTTATCTGCTAATGATGAATCAATTTTATCAAACCAATCAGGTTTAAATTGTTCTAATAATTTTGCATCTCGTAATTTATTTGAATCTACAGCTCCAATCCCAAATACCATATCAGCAACTGAATTATCTGCACTAATACGATCTGCAAGTTGTGCGCCGGCAATATCAACCATACGGATATTAAATCCTGCTTCCTTAGCCTGAGCTGTTAACCAGTCCCCACGCCCGTTTGATACCGAGTTAGAATAGATTACTAATTCTTGACTTTTGTCTGCTTTTTCATCAGCTCCTGAATTAGAATTAGATGAAGGATTTGTACTACTTGAACATGCTGCTAAAGCTGTTGCTGTAAATACTGTTGTTAATAATTTTGATAAAAATTTCTTAGTTTTCATAATAAAAACTCCTTTTATGTTAATATTTTCCAAATTTTTCATGATATGGAACAAATTGTCTCATATCTTCAAACACTGTATAATCAATACGATTTACAGTAATTACAGGTACTTTCTCTAGTAATACTTTTGTTAATTCCTCTTTTACTTTTTTAAATTCCTTATCTTCTTCGGTTAACGGAACTCGTAAATATCCAATTGAGATATGAAATTGATATCGATCATGATTAGGGAAACGTACTCCTGCTTTTTCTGAAACATATGTACGTATTTCTTCTAATCTTTTAGCAGATTCTTCATCAGCAGGTTCCACTAAAATATTTTGATTTCCCATTTCAGTTACTCTCATACGAATGTTTTCATTCAATAATGGAAATATTTCCAATTGTTTTGCAAAATAATCATGAATTTCCTGTAATGGGGTATCTAATGATAAGTGGCTACTCCAAAACTCTGGTTCACGATTCTCATGACAAAGTAACTCAATTACTGTCATGTGAATCGACCCTCTAGGTGTTAGAGTAAACTTATCGATAAATGGTAACTCTCTATAACGTGATTGAATAATATCAACTACTTCCATCAAGTCTGGTTTGCTGTATAAATTTGCAACTACAGTATTTCCTGGAAAATGGTTAAATTCACCATTTTCTTTAAATTTAATCTTAGTAAGATTTTTCCTAAACTTCTTCCTTTGTTTTCTTTTTGACACCGGTGTCAACTTATGAGTTCATTATACGTTGCAAACGTTTCATTGTCAACCGCTTTCATTATTTTCTTCAATTTTTATAAAAAACGCACCAAAGTTTGGTGCGAATTTAATTTTTGAAAAATATTCCCTATAATTTTATTTAGTAATTCTTTCTTATAAAAGTCATGATTGTCTCATAACCATTTGGATTCTTTGATTGCCAATTCCACGTATCTCTACACATATCTGCAATTGTTTTTGTTGTTTTCAATTTTAGTTCATTTTAATGCTTTATCTGCATTAGCAAAGCAAATTGCTACATCACCTGCTCTTCTAGGAACTATCTTATACGGTATTTGTATTTTATTTTCTACTTCAAATGTTTTGATCAACTCTAATACACTTGTTCCTACTCCTGAACCTAGATTATATATATGAACTTTTTTACTTTCCGATATTTTTTCAAGTGCTTTTATATGTCCAAGAGCTAAATCTACTACATGAATGTAATCACGCACTCCAGTTCCATCTACAGTATCGTAGTCATTTCCAAATACACTTAACTCTTGTCTTTTTCCAACTGCTACTTGAGCAATAAAAGGCATTAAATTATTTGGGATTCCTAATGGATTTTCTCCAATCATCCCTGATTCGTGTGCCCCAATTGGATTAAAATATCGTAAAAGTGCAATACTCCAGTCAGAATCTGCAACATAAACATCTTTTAAAATTTGCTCTAACATTACTTTAGTGTAACCATAAGGATTGGTAGCACTTGTTGGCATTTTCTCAACTAATGGTGATGGATTATTAATACATACACTGTAGCACTTGATGAAAATACTATTTTTTTAACATCATATTCAGTCATGATTTCAATTAAGGATAAAGTGCTCATTATATTATTTTCATAATACATTACCGGATATTTTACAGACTCACCAACTGCTTTAAAGCCTGCAAAATGTACTGACAGCTTCAAATTTTTCTTTTTCAAATACATTTCTTAATAACTCTTTATTTTGAAATATCTATCTGATAAAAATTCAGGACGTTTTTCCTGTGATTTCTTTTATTCTATCTAAAACTAAAATACTTGAATTTGAAAGATTATCAACTATAACTACATCTTTTCCCATATTTAATAATTCTACAACAGTATGACTACCAATATAACCGGCGCCACCAGTAACTAATATTGACATAAATTCTCCTCCTAATTGATTCCAAACCACTTTAATAAATCTCTTAAATCCTTCTCGACCAGATTGGTTATTTTTATACACACCAGCATCTTCCAATACTCTAGCAAAAATTTGCCCTACTTCATATTGGAGTAATTTTAGTAACTTCTTTTTCTTCTATATTTGAATATTTCTCTTTTTAATTGTTTAGCCCAATCTAAATGATACTTTGCTATTTCATTTTGGTTTATTTAATAAAAATTTCTCTACTTCTTCTAATTCAGTTTTTAAGCGAGGTGGGTAGAATTGCAAGCCCCATTACTTCTATTAATCCAATATTTTTCTTTTTATATGATGAACATCTTTATGAGGATGATAAACGCCGTCTGGATGTATTTCAGATGTATGATTATCTCTTAAAACTATATCCATTTCATACTTTCCATCAACTTTTCTAGCAATAGGAGTAACAGTATGATGCGGAGTATCACCTGTTTTTGCAATAATATCTAATTCAATATCTGTATAATTTTTCCATTTCTCCTAATATCTTCGATGACAATTCTATAATTCTCTTTTTATCTTTTCCACGCAATCTAATAACTGACATTGGCCAATTAACTATTCCAGCTTCTATATCTTCAAAACCTGTAAATTCAAAATTTATGTCATAATCTGCTTTTTCCATTGGGAATACATATTTTCCACCTTGATAATGATTATGACTTAGTATAGAACCTCCAGAGATAGGAAGATCAGAATTTGATCCCTACAAAATATCCCTGGAATAATATCAATAATATCTAATAATTGTTCAAATGTCTTAGGAGTAATTGCCATCGGAACATGTTCTGAATTAAAAAGATAGCATGTTCATTAAGAATATGAATACGAGAATATTGAAATCCCACAGTTCTTCTCCAAGATTCATTCTTATAACTCTATGATTTGCTCTTGCTGGATAATTCACTCGTCCTTGATAACCTTCATTTTTCCATGCATAAAAGACATTTTGGATAATTTGATGGTTTCAGTAATTTTTCAGCTGCGATTGTTTTAGGATCTTTTTCAGGTTTAGATAAATTAATTGTAATTTCAAGATTTCCATACTTCGTTTCTGATTGGAACGCACTATTTTTGAAATAGCGGATAACTTAATATAATCATTATCCTTACTTATTTGATAAAAATTTTCAATTGCCTTTTTGAGGGAGATACCTTGTATGAATTCCAAAAATTTCATTCATAAGACTTGGTATTGGAGTAATAAAATTCATTAACTCTGCACCTAAACAGTCTTTTTCTTCAACTGTCGTATTAACTTTTTCCATTTTTCTGCTATTTCCACTAAACTATCTTTTTAGGCTTTTTATATCTTCTTCCTTTGTAAAAGTGTCAATTCCTTCCTCTCCTACTAAAGCTAGTACCCTATTTTTAACATAGAATAATCCATTGAACTATATACTCCATAGTTGATAACTTTCTCTACAAATTTGTCAATTAATGATTGCATTATTTTCTCCTTTAACTTTATATATTAAAATTTCCTCTGTAAAATACCCCCTACAATTCAACAACTAATATACTTGCATCATCTTTTTTCCATAAATAGGATCGAAGTTCTGTCGATTGTTTTCTCATTGCGATTAATTCCTCAAAAACTTTTTAGTAGTATTTTGAGAATAATAATCATAAAATCCATCACTCATCAAAAACAATTTTTATCTCCAGTAACTTCAAGATTTCCATATAGCGCATGTTCAATACTTGAATAATCTAAAGAACCAATCCAATAACCTTTCTCTTTATTAGCAAGTCCTCTAATTTTTGTAAAATTTCTTTTTATTTAATACATTTAAACCTTTTTGAATTCTCTATTTCATTTTTCCTAAATCAAATAATCGATCTACTCTGATGATCCAGTTAATTGTTCATCATTTACTAACATGACACAATCACCAAGGATTAAATATTCAAGTTTTTCTTCGTGACAATCTAGCAATAATAAAGGCAAATGTTGGTAATTTATAGTATTCTTCATGATTGGAATCATTTAAACCTATAATATTTCTAACTTCCTTTATAGTATTTTTGAAAAATAGTCTTTAAAGATTCTTTTTCATTGCAATATACTTTTTAGTTTTTTTCAGATAATAGATGAGTTATCTCAGAAACAGAATATCCAATAGACTTTTTGAATCATATAAATCTGTAGCCCATCAATAATCCAAAAATAATTTTTCAACATTCCCTAAGGCATCCTCATTTTCCATTGCTGTTCCTTGTATAGAACAAATATTTCTTATTTTCATACTTTCTACCCCCAATTCCAATAAGATAAGTTAATTCTATCGTTAAAAAATTCCAACTAACACAAATTTAGTTAGTAAAAATCTTTTAGAAATATTAAAAACAATTATGACACCGATGTCATTTATTTCATCATATACCTTCAAAGTATAATTGTCTAGAAAAAAATATAATAAAAAGTATCAAAAATGTAAACGCATCATTCATTCTTAGTTTATCGACAGCAGGCAATTATGATTGCCCACTTTTAATCGATTATTGTAAAGTTGCTAAATGTTCTTTCAAGCGTTGAATAACTTTCTGTTCATAATCTGTACGAACTTTTTGAGAAATTTCTATTGTTTTTAAATGGGATAGATCCAGAGTTCACAATACAAGTATCATCCACAAAAAAATAAAATGCCCTGAGGGCTCCTAAGCCTACACCAAAAATATTCATCTCTATAAGATTTTCCAAAATTCACTCCTGCAACACTTTGCGCATGATCAAATTCATGATTATTCAATAAGAATCCCAAAATTGTATTTCTTAATTCTTTACGAATTGTAAAATAATCTTTATCTTGAAAATCCACACTAGTCGCATTTTCGTAATATTGAAATCCATTTTCTTTAGAATTATCTTGAGATGTAATGAGTCCATATTCAGCTACTACTTTATTAATTGCATGTGCATCATGCCCTTTTCCATCAGAAACAAAACGTCCATCGTTAATGTACTTTTGGCAATTTTTCAGCAATCGTAATCATGCTATCTGTTACTTTAACAGATGGTAATTTCATTTGACGTCGAACAGAATTAATTAATGAAGCTGCATATAAACTTAACGATTGTTTCATCTCTTCTGGCATCGTTTGAAGATTATATTTTTCCAATAAAGTATTAGAGATAGAACCTACTTCTTTTTGGTTTTCCATTTGTAATTCTTGACTTATAGAAATTAATCTTGCGATATTTTCTTGAGTTTTTCCTCTATTAGAAGAACCATACTCCATTAAATATCTTGTATATGCATCATTGATTACAATCGCATCTTCTGATTCCATCCATTGAATTGCTTGCTCTAACCATTTCTTTTCTTGCGTTTGAACAGCATTCCCAAATTGACGTTTAGCTTTTTCATCTGCTGTCTCTCTCATTTTTCCATCTGACTCTAAATATCTACCATCTTTTTGTTCATCATGAGCGTATGAGCCATCTGATTTTAAATAATACCAAGCATCATAATTTTTATCAAAAATCCATTCATCAATAGCCATTTTACCATTTGTTTTTAGATAATAAGAACCTTGCCATTCAGAACGTGCATAAGATCCATCACCTTTTAAATAATACCAACCATTGACCGTAACATCTTCTACCCATTCATTAGCTGCCATTTTACCATTCGATTTTAAATAATAATCTCCTTGCCATTCAGAACGTGCATAAAACGCTATTACTTTTCAAATAATACCAAGATTGATAATAATTGTCATAAATCCATTCCGAAATCGCCATTTTACCATTTGTTTTTTTAGATAATAAGAACCTTGCCATGTAGCAGAAGCATAAGAACCATCCGATTTTTAAATAATACCAAGATTGATAATCAATATCATAAATCCATTCATTAGAAGCCATTCTTCCATCTTTTTTTAAATAATAATTACCTTGCCATTGTTTAGTTACAGGTTGTTGATTTTGGTAAAAATACCAAAAACCATTTTCTTTAATCCATCCCTGTTTATTTGTTTCTTCAGCAGCCACCACTATAAAAACTTGTTAACACAAACGCTACTAATGTTGAAATAATTGCCTCATAAAAGTTCCTCCTTTATTTCTATTATTATTTTACCTAATCTACAATAAAAAGCAACTAAAAAGCCCATAATAAAGAGAAACTCCACTATCAGGCACAACTCTGATAGTGGAGTGAAAGGGAAAACACACCAAAATGATGGCAACAAAATGGTGTTTTACTTCAATACGAAAGCACATGTTTCCTGTTAACAGAAACAATACGTTAAAAATATAAAAAGCCCCTCTTGTTATTACAAACAAAAGGGGAGTCATCGCATAATCATAGATTGGAATAAAATACTAGTTTAAAAACTGTAAGTTACCCTTCTTCTATACTTAATCGTCATTTTCCTTCGCTGGCATTATCCAGAACAGGTTCAATGGGTATAATCTCAGCCTTTTGGCACCCCAAATGCTTCTCTATTGAATTGAGTTCAGTATAACATGTTTCCTATAAGAAAAAGTTATCCATTCAATTTTTATGATCGAATATGATGATGTAAGCATAAAGTATCACTAATTGCGTACGATCTCTCAAAAGCTAATTTTGATAAAATCGTACTAATATTATTTTTCAACCGTACCTTCAGATAAAAAAATAGTGATTCTGATATTTCTTTATTATTCAATCCTTGAGAGACGAGTCGAATCAATTCAATTTCTCTTTCGGTTAAGCCTCAATGAAGAAATATCCGCTTTTTCTGTATTTTCCAGTGCTTTTGGTTGCATGACTAATTTTTCAGAAACTGTCGCATCCATCACTACTTTTCCAGATAAAGCAACTTTAATCCCATCATAAATCGCTTCATAACTGCTATCCTTTAATAAATAACCTGAAGCCCCATATTGCATCGCTTCTACAATATATTCTGTATCTTGAAAGGTCGTCACCATTACAATCTTCACTTCTGGATAAGCTTCTTTAATAAGTTTAGTTCCTTCAATTCCTGTACTTACTGGCATTCTAATATCCATTAATACAACATCTGGAACTCCTTTTTACAACATTCAAACGCTTCTCGTCCATTTCCAGCTTGATGAATCACTTCAATATCTGGATAAGTTTCTAGCATAATTTTTAAACCAGATCGAATTAATTGTTCATCATCTACTAACATCACTTTAATTTTTTCAGACATTGGATTCTCCTTTCAATTTCATTTGTACTATAAATCCTTGTTCAGTATTTTTAATTTCTAATTGCGCCTGTTGTTCATGTAGTCGCTCTTCTAATGCTTTTAATCCACCTTCTAGTGAAATAGCTGAAGATCCCTCTCCGTTATCCATAATCGTTACAATAAGTTCATTTTGTAGAATAGATCATTAATAGCGTAATTTTAGTTGCTTTTCCATGACGAATAGCATTTGTTGTTGCTTCTTGAACTCCTCTAAAAATCGTTAATTCTTGCTCCTTAGAAAGCTTAATCGTTGGCTTATTTTGTCGAAACACAAACTCTACTCCACTATTTTGCTTTGTTTCATAAATAAATTCTTCTAAAGCTACATTTAGTTGTTGTTTCGTTAGTTGTTCTGGTTTTAAATCATGAACTACCGTACGCACTTCTTGTAACCCTTTAACTGCAAATTCTCTTAATTGTGCGCTCATTTGAGAAACTTGAGGACTAAATTTTTCACTTAATTTACTAATCGCTCCTAGTTGAATAATAATCGTTGAAAGACTATGTCCAACTGAATCATGAATTTCTCTTGATATACGATTTCTCTCTTGTAAAGTATATAATTCCTTCATCGTTCCCATTGTATATTGTGCATGTTGCAACTCCTTTTTCTGCTCAAATAATTGATTTTCTTGCTCTTTCAATAAATTTTCTTGGTAACTTAATTTTAAAACAAGCTGTGCACCATAATAAAATAATACATTCCCAAAAATCATTACTGGAATTGACCACCATTGTTGTTGCTTTATCCCTAACACAATAACTACTAGACTAATCATCACTTGAAGAATAATTGCATGCATAAATGAAAAATCGAAAATAATCTCAAAAACATAATAAAAGCATTAAACTAATAAAAAAATATTTCCTGTAAAAATAACAAAATCCTAAAACTGCCATACCCCTGTGCTAAAATTGCCCAAGGATATTGAATCGAATAGTAATCTAATTGAGCTACAACAATAATAACAAGAAATAGTAACAAATGATAAGCATTCACTGGATGATATAATGCCCATTCTACAAGAGCAGTTACTAATAAACCATAACGGATTAAAAATTTTAGTTGATTTTCTTGAATCATTTTCATAATAAGAACCCTCTAGCTACTAAAAAAATCATTGCAACACTATTGCTCACAAAATGCATTAACATGGATGCCGCAACATTATCCTCATAATAACGATACATTCCAACTAAAAGGAATTGTTAACGGAATATACATTAAAGCAGCATTCCAATCAATTCCACCACTATTCGAAATCGAATGCAGTAAAACAAATAAGAATATAGAAATTCCCGTTAAAATCCAAAGATTTACTTTATCTTTAAAAGCTCCAATAATCGCTTCCCTAAATACTAATTCTTCCACAATCGGTGCAACCACACAAGTTAAAATCAGCATCAATATAATAGAAGTAGAATTTAATAACGATTCAATATTAGCTTGATTATCTGTTTGCTGTAATGGAACAACAAGAGCCAAAAGCATAGTAAGTAAAACTCGAACTACATAACCAATCGCAATATCGCGAACAAATCTGCGTTTTACTAAATTTTCAAATCCTCTTTGAATCACTTCACGATAAGACCAGACTGCATACATAGCTGTCATTAATTGAACTAAAATATAAACTTTTTTGTCTACATGTAATGTACCATCTTCAGCTTGTGTTAGAAAAAATCGAGGAACAATCATTAAATTAGAAAAATAAACACACCATAATAATACTGCCTTTTTCTTCATTCTTTACCTCCATTAATGGAAATCTTTATGTTCTAAACTATAAATTTTTTGAATTTTACCATCATACCATACAACACCATGTAAAGCTCCACCAAAAACAGCGCCACCGTCCATTCCTATTTTTCCATCATGTTGCCATAATCTCATATAATCTCCATCTTCATTTAATCCTTTTAATGGAGTATGACCAAAAATAATCGTTTTTCCTGTTGTATTTTTTCCAGTATGAAAAGGTTCACGAATCCAATAAAAATCTTTTGGAACAGTGTCTAACCAATGATCTAATCTTAAATCGACTCCAGCATGAACAAATAAAACCTCTCCTTCATCAATATATAAAGGACGTTCTCTTAAAAATTCGATTAACTCAGGATATTGTTCTTTTACTAATTTGCAATCTTTTAATGAATCAATTTCTGTATCTACAGGACGATTCAACAAATGATTAATAGTTGTATTTCCATTATTTCTCATATAAATGATCAAAGCGCTCTTCAGGATTATCAATCCAAGCTAAAAACATGACTTCATGATTTCCCATTACATACCAGGCATTTTTCTTTTACATAGTTCATAGCTGTTAAAACACTTTTTTTATTATTTGGACCTCTATCAATTAAGTCTCCAAGAAAAAACTAATTGTTGACTACCTTCTTCCCAATTTTTTTCAACATTTCATCGAGCATTTGGTCTTCTCCATGAACATCTCCTATAATAAAAATAAGTTTTCTTCATAAAATTCTACAACTCCTCTATAAACATGAAATAATTATACCATACAACAATCTATCGAAAAAGTTTGTAATGAATAACCATTTGTTGAATAAAAAAAGACTGGAATAAACCAGTCTCCATTCCCTTTTTCATCTAAGTAAAGCTACTTGTCGGGATTGAACCGGCGACCTCCACCTTACCAAGGTGACGCTCTACCGACTGAGCTAAAGCAGCAAATAATATAATTTTGTGCAAA